>Ga0315553_10000011_pt1 | contig 139210 bp, 109 predicted proteins | sample SalMarSW160140MG_FD_203099 | JGI IMG/M metagenome (GOLD analysis project Ga0315553, IMG submission 203099) | Salt marsh sediment microbial communities from the Plum Island Ecosystem LTER, Massachusetts, United States - Salt Marsh Sediment SW1601-40 ... | reverse complement strand
CGCGTCGAGGCCGTACTCGTCGATCAGGAACTGCCGGACCGAGGCGGCCCGCTCCTCCGAGAGCGTCTGGTTGTGCTGGTCGTCCCCGGTGGAATCGGTATGGCCCTCGATGCGGATCCGCAGGTCGGCGTGCTCCTGGAGCATCGTCCCGATCTCTTTCAGCGTCGGCGTCGACTCCGGGCGAATCCGGGACGAGTCGATGTCGAACAGGATCCCCTGCGTGGCGACATGGCCGTCCTCGGCGAGCCGATCGTAGAGATCACGCCCGCCCTCGGCGATGCGGATCGGCCCCAGATAGAGCGGATTCTCCGGGGTCCCGGAGTAGATGTTCTCGACGTAGAGGTCCGAGGAGCGCGGGAACTCGGCGTTCGGGACGTTCGCCACCCGGCGCTCTCCCGCGTACACCTTGGCGTAGCTCCCGTCCACCATGATCCGGATCGCGACGAGGCCCTCACCGACTTCCTTCGTGGCGCTCACCGACTCGACGCCGGCTCCCTCTCGCGTCGTCACGCCGGTGCCCTGGGTGACGCCGATCTGGAAGAAGTTGCCCTTCAAGGTCTCCCAGTGCCGCCCCGGCGCGGGTGGGGTGGTGGCGATGACCATCCGGTAGTTCCCATGCGCGAAGTACGCCTCGGTCTCGATAGTGAACCGCTCGGGGAGCTCCCGGGGCAGGGCGATCTTGAGGCTCGCGTTCCTCGGGCCCGTGTTCCGGAGCAGCTTCCGTCCCTGCCATTCGACGACCTCCCAGTTGCCCCGCATGAACTCCATGCGTCGCGGGAAATCGCCGACCTGGTCCGTCTCGTAGTCCTCGTAGTAGATGACCGTCTCGCCGGGGACGAAGTCGTAGTTCGCCCACACCCCCTCTCCCGGCCGGGCCGACTCCTGGTCGCCGGCCTCCTGGCGGGCGCCGCTCGCCGACTCGCGGGAGAGGTCGACGCCGGCGCGGTCGGCGGCCTGTTCGCGATCCGTGATCGGCACGCCATCGTCGTCGACGATGACCTCGCCGTTCGCGTCCGTGTAGATGACGTCCTTGTCATGCCGCCGCGCCTCCTGCGGGCAGGAGGGATCGTCGATCGCGCAGCGGATCGCCTCGCGAAGGAGCCGGTCCATCTGTCTCGCCGTCTCGCCCTCGACCGTCCGCTTCAGGCGGTCGAGCTGGGCCTCGGCAGAGGCTGGAGGGAGACACAGGAAAGTCGTCAGGGCGAGCACGATCGCGTGCCGTCGCGTGCGCATCGGGGGTCTCCTTTGCTCGTCGCATCCATGGGATCCCGCAGCGCGGGCATCTCCTCGCTCCGACGAGCGCAGGATGGCCCCGAGACCCGCCACCCTCGGAGGCCGTAGAACAGGGCGGTTCGGGGAACGGAGGGGGCGGACGTCGCGGCGGAGAGGCCGCGACGCCTCGCCGGCCGGTCACGAATCGATGAGCTGCATGTGCATCGTCTGGTTCATGGTCATGTTCATGCCCTGCATGGCCATGTTGAACTCCATCTGGGTGTCCGTGCCGGCCAGCCGCCCGCGATCCGCGTCGAACACCATGCTGCCCGACATGGATCCTGTTCCGTCCATGGACATGCCGTTGGCGCTTCCCGTCAGGGTGAGCGGACCCTCGAACTCGATCGTGGCCATGCCGGCCGAGAGGCTCATGAGCGTGTAGGTGATGTCCATCGTCATGTTCATCTCGCCCCCGGGGGTGCTCGGCCCGCCGGTCTCTATGTGGGCGGTCCAGGTGTCTCCGGGCGACACCTCGTTCTCGGGCAGCTCGAGGCCGACCCCGTTCATCCGTTTCATCATCTGCTGCGTCTCGGCCGGGAGGGTGTCCTCGCCCGGCATCTCGATGACCCGGCCCCGCTTGTCCAGCTTCATCATCTGGACCGTGCCGGTCAGGTCCGGCATGCTCTGCTCCATCATCGGCATGGCCGGCGAGTGGAAGTCCGCCGAGTCGGTGACCATCCGGTACTCGACGGTGTCGCCCCTCACCGCGACGACGGTCTGTGTCGTGTACATCTGCCCCACCATCATCGGCTGGTCCGAGCTCATCATCGGGGCGTTCATGTACGTCTCCATCTCGAGCGCGTAGCGCGAGACGAGTCCCTCATCGGGCGCGAGCCGCAAGAGCACGGACTGGCCCCGTACCGGCAGGCCGGCGGCCAGGAGAACGGTCGCGAGCGCTGCGCTGCGGATCGTACGGGCTGTCATGTCACCTCCACGGGGATGCGGTTCCGACCACACGAAGCCCCAACGCAACGTCTTGGGTCGGGGAAAGTCAAGCGGTCGAAACCCCGCGAGGCCGGCGTCGTTCCCGCGGGTGGCTGGAAATCGTTTCCCAGCTTGACCCGAAGTTGATGCGAGCGCCCATCTGGCGGCATGATGCTCAAGATCCTCGAGCTCCCGGCGAGCGAGCGACCACGGGAGCGACTCCTGAGGCTGAGACCGGACGCCCTGTCCTCGGTCGAGCTGCTCGGCGTGATCCTCGGGTCGGGCTCTCCGGGGCGGCCGGCGGTGCACGTGGCCGCCGAGCTGCTCGCGGCGCACGGCGGGTCCCTGCGTGCCCTGGCCGGCGCCGAGCCGCGCGCCCTCGAGCGCACCCCCGGCATCGGTCCCGCACGCGCGGCCGCGGTGAGCGCCGCCCTCGCGCTCGGCCGCCGGCTGGCGGCGGAGCCGGCGCGCGAGGTGCGCCGCATCCGCGGCCCGCGCGATGTGTTCGGCCGGTTGGGGCCGCTGCTGCGCGACCGGAAGCAGGAGGAGTTCTGGGTCCTGTACCTCGACACGCAGAACCGGATGTTGATCGAGCGCTGCCTCACGATCGGGCTCCTCAACTCCTCGCTCGTGCACCCCCGGGAGGTGTTCGCGCCGGCGATCGCGGGCGGCGCCGCGAGTCTCATCCTCGCCCACAACCACCCGAGCGGCGACCCGGAGCCCTCGCCGGAGGACATCGCGGTCACCTGCCAGCTCGTCGAGAGCGGGCGTCTGCTCGGCATCCCGGTGCGCGACCACGTGGTGCTGGGCGACCGCGGCTACGTGAGCCTCAAGGAGCGCGGCCTGTGCGCGTGAGCCCCATCAGGGACGCCAGGCGTACCCCAGCTTGATGAACAGAGCCCGGTCGGTCTGGGTGAGCGGGATCACGTCGCCGTCCACCGGGTCCTCGGCCCGTCGCTCGTCGGAGTATCCGACGAACAGCACGGTCAGCGGGTTGACCTTGTACGAGAACAGGAGCTGTGTGGAGAGTCCCCGGTCCTCCAGCGTGGCAAGCCCCGGATTCGTGGCGGAGTTCCGGTCCGTGTCGCGGTACTGGAGGACGGCCCGCACGAATGTCCGCGGATCCAGGTTGTAGACGGCCCGGAGCTGCGACACGAGTGCGGTGAAGATCCGCGCGCCGTCGAACGTCATGCGCTGGAACGAGCCGCTCGCCCGCAGGTCGAGGTGCCGTCCGACGCGGAGTCCCAGCGACGGCCGGAGGGCGAGCTGTCGTCCTCGACGGGAATTCCGGAAGTCGATCCCATCGCCCACGACCCCGTCGATCGCCAGGCTGAAGTTGCCGGTGGGCTGGAGGGAGGCCCCGCCCCAGAGCTCGAACAGGCCGTACGTCCGTCCGTCGTAGTAGCTTCTGAGCCACGTCGGACTGGTCCACACGTTGGACTGCCATGGGCCGTCGAACGAGGTCGAGAACCATGCGCCGTCCTCGGTCAGCCGGCCTTCCCAGTTCTCGTAGTGCCACCCGCCCGCGGAAGCGCCGACCCGCGTGAAGAACCCGTCGTTATCCGGGAACACGCTCCGCCCCCCCCACGCCTCGATCCCCCGGTTGTCCACCTGCGGGATGAAGCCGGCGTCGGCCCTGAACCCCGGCGACAACGCGCTCGCGTTGACGTGCAGACTCCACTCCCGGTTCGCGAGCGTGGCGCTCAATCTGGCGGCGTCTCCGGCGAACCGCCCGCCCGGCTGCTGGTGCTCGGCGGCGATCCCGGCGGGGTATCGTGTCGCGGAGTGCAGATACTGGGTCCGGAGGCTGAGCGCGGGCAGCGGTCGAAAGAAGGCATCCGCCCCGACGACGTGGTTCGAGTACTCGTCGGACAGACGTCCGGTGTACAGGGCGCCCACGGCGCCGGAAGCGCCGACATCCCGCCGGAACCGGACCACCGTCGCCGCCACCTCGTCCTCCAGGGAAGCGGGGCTGGATCCCTGGTTGCCCGGAAAGAGCAGGTTATTCAACCGGTCGAGGGTGAACATCGCGCCCCACGCGTTCCCTCCGATCTTCCCCGTCGCTTTGGTGCCCCCGACGGGATCGGCGACGGTGCGCGTGAACACGGCCCGCAGCGGCGTGGAGAAGAAGTCGGCGCCTTCCAGGAAGAACGGCCGTTTCTCCGCGAACAGGAGGGCGAACCTGTTGTTGGCGTCGAGCTGCGGGGCGTCGGCCTCGACCTGCGAGAAATCGGGGTTCGCGGTGAGGTTGAGCGCGACGCCGCTCGTCGGGTTCCAGCGCAGATCGAGCCCGGGCTCGGGATCGAACGAGCCGTTCTGGAACTCGCCGTCGGGGGAGGGGCGCACGTCGGCGCGGCGCGCGGTCAGCGTCGGAGTGACCTCGAGGTTCAGCCCCGGCGAGACCTGGCGGATTCCGGTGAGCACGTTGGCCTGACAGAGCTGGCAGGCGTTCCCGCGATCCCAGCGCATCGATCGGAGCTCGACGAGATTCGAGCGCGGCCACCGTCGTCTGGCGTGGAATCCCCATCTCTGCAGGTCGTCGTTGTCCGGGAACCGGAGCGAACGGAACGGAATCGCGAGCTCGACCACATACCCGTCGTCGTCGATGCGGCCCGCCGACTCCCAGATCGCGTCCCACGAGTCGTCGGCCACCCCGGTCTGCTCGTCGTACACGGCGTCGGCCTGCACACCCAGCGCGGTGACCGTGAACTCGAACGCGCGGCGGGCATCGTCGAACGGGTCCAGCGAGAGGACGACGCGGTCGTGTCCGGTGACATCGTCGCGATCCGTGATGAAAGCGCGGATCGCTCCGGGGTCCGGGTCGAAGGCGCGGCACGCGAAGTACAGCCGCCGCGGATCGAACAGGACGTAGCATGCCGTTTCCACCGGCGCGGGTCGATTGTCGCCGGGCGACGTCTCCCACGGAAGCGGGACGGAATCGGCGGTTGCCCATGCCGGCTCGTCGAGGCGCCCATCCACGCGAATGTCGCCGGTCGCCAGGCGAGCTTCGAACTCGGTCCGGGCGCCGACCCGCTCGACGGCGTCCGACACGGCGGCCGCGGCCCCGAGATGACCGTCGACTTCCTGCGCCACGGCGGATCGGACCGTCGGGAACGAACCGATCGCCGCGAGCGAGAGGAGGATCGCCGATCGCTCTCCGCAGATACGGGGCCCCATGTGAAACAATCGTTTCATTTTCAGAGCGATGCACGGATGAGCCACGGGGAGACCCCTCAGGTTGTCGTCAGGTCTTGGCGTGCCGCGCCGCCGCGGGGGAGGCGGGCCCGGAACTCGACGGGCAGACCCAGCCGGGGGACGCGACGGCGACGGGGGCCGCCAGAAGCGCGATCACCGCTCCCGTGAGAAGGAGTCGGGCCAGGGTGGCGGGTCGTCGATCCGTGCCGGGCTCCATCACCGACGCGATCCGCTCGCGGAAGGAGCTCGTGCGGACCATCGGGAGCGCGGCGATGGGCGAGCCAGGTGTCTCGAGCACCTGACGGCCGATGACCACCAGGTGTCTGGCATATTCCGCCGGTGGGATCCCCGCCCGCACGGCGGCATCGTCACACGCACGCTCCTGTTCGTGCCGGCCGGTACGGTGCAGGAGCCACGCGAAGGGATTGGGCCAGTAAAGGGCCCGGACCAACTCGAGCCACAGGAGACCCGCGTAATCTCCCCGCGCCACGTGTGCGAGCTCGTGGTGGAGGACGGCCCGCTGGAGATCGGGCTCCCATTCGGCCGCCGCGGCCGGCAGGAGCACAACCGGCCGCCGCACGCCCCACGTGCAGGGCACGTGCACGGCGTTCGACAGGATGACCCGCACGTCCCGAGAGAGGCCTATCTCGCGCTCGACGGTCCGCGCCAGGTTCGCGAGCGGTCCCCCCACATCATCACCGCGATCCGTGACCGCGATGATCCGGGTGACGTCGAGCACGAGCCGACCCAGCAGGACCACGACACCGGCTCCCCAGACCGCGAGGAGCACCGCGCCCACAGTGGCGGGGTCCGTACCCCCGCCCCCTGCAAGCGCGCCGCCGACCACGTCGAAGGGGTATACGAGGGACCCGATCCGCCACCCCGGCAGCACGCTCGTCAGGACGGGGAGCGACAGGACGGCGAGCGCTCCCGTGGTGTACCAGGCGGCCCGGACCGCCGAGGAGGTGCGCTTCAGGAGGCGTGCGATCAGAAGCAGGAGGACCGTGAAGAGACCCGTCTTGACCAGGGCCGAGATGAGGAAGTCGACGGCCGCTTCGTCGGCCGGAATTCTGAATAGCTCCACGGTGCCCTCCGGGGCCTCCGGCTGGGAGGCCTAACGCTCGGGGTCCTGGCCCGCCTGCTCCTCGATCCACGCGCCGATCTCGTCCAGGTCCTGGCTGGAGAGCTCGTTGCGCGACATGTCGAGGAACGCCAGCACGGCCCGCGAGGTCGATCCGGCGAAGAAGGTGCGAAGCAGGTGGCTCATGGCGGGCTTGCGGGCCGCCTCCCGAGACACGGCTGGAGCGTACACGTAGCTCCGTCCATCGCGCGTTCGAGACAACGTCCCCTTCCGCGCCAGCTTGCCGAGGATGATCCGGATGGAGTCGTATCCCTCGGGGTCGCGAAGATGGTCCACGACCTCGTTCGCGGTCGCCGAGCCGAGTGCGTACACGGCATCCACGATCTCGCGCTCCCGTCCGCCCAGCTTGTATCTCTCTCCGGTCATTCGCGCCCCCCGTGGGCCGCTCCCGGGGTACCGGGGTCGATCCACGCTCCCTTCTCGCCTTGCCACAGGCCGAGCAACTGAAATTATCATTTCAAATGATGGCGCACCCCGTCGTCCGCGTCAACCCGGCCGGAATGTGGTCACTCGCATCCCGGGGTCCGAGGTCCGATCTTGTGTGCCTCCCTGCGACGCGCGAGGTGCGAACCTTGCACCCCCGCGGGCGTACCAGCAGGGACACGCGGCACGGCGGAGCGACCGACATGGCGACGAGGACGGCGACGGACGAGGCACGCACGGGCCACGGGCCGCGCTCGCTCCTGCCCGAGGACTTCGTCCGCGCCATCTCGGGCCACGAAGATCGCCTCGACCTCGACCTCCTCGCCCTCGCGTTCCAGTACAGCCTCGAGAAGCACGAAGGGCAGAAGCGAGCCTCGGGCGAGGAGTACATCACCCATTGCGTCGAGGTCGCGAAGATCCTGAGCGAGATCCACCTCGACACGGTGAGCATCGCCGCCTCGCTCCTGCACGACGTCGTGGAGGACACCGGGACTTCGGTCGAGGAGATCGGACGCGAGTTCGGCCAGGAGATCGCCACCATCGTCGATGGGCTGACGAAGATATCGCGCTTCGAGTTCGGCTCGATGGCGGAGCGTCAGGTCGAGACGTACCGCAAGCTGCTCCTCTCGATGGCCCGGGACGCCCGCGTCATCCTCGTGAAGCTCGCCGACCGCCTCCACAACATGCGGACGCTCGAGCACATGCCGCGCGCCAAGCGCGAGCGGATCGCGCTCGAGACGCGCGAGATCTACGCGCCGCTCGCGCACCGGCTGGGGGTGGCGCGGGTGAAATGGGAGCTCGAGGACCTCGCGTTCAAGCACCTCGAGCCCGAGGCGTACCGGAAACTGGTGAAGAAGATCCAGCAGACGCGCAAGGAGCGGGAAGGGCTCATCCGACAGCTCGAGGAGCCCGTCACCGCCGAGCTGGAGGCGGCCGGCATCCGGTGCGCGGTGAGGGGCCGGCCCAAGCACCTGTGGTCGATCTACGGCAAGATGCTCAAGCGCGACAAGCCGTTCGAGGAGATCTACGACATCCTCGCCGTGCGGATCGTGGTCGACAGCGTGCGCGACTGCTATCACGCGCTCGGCGTGGTGCACAACAAGTGGACGCCGCTCACCGAGCGCTTCCACGACTTCATCGCGACCCCGAAGTCGAACATGTACCGCAGCCTCCACACGACGATCTTCGGACCGGGCGGACGGCTGTACGAGATCCAGATCCGCACGCAAGACATGCACCGTACGGCGGAGTACGGGATCGCGGCCCACTGGCGCTACAAGGAGGGGGTGCGCGAGGGGGACGAGGACGAGGTCGACGACAAGCTGTCGTGGTTCCGGCAGGTGCTCGAGTGGCAGCACGAGACGCGGGAGCCCGAGGAGTTCATGGAATTCCTCAAGATCGACCTGTTCCAGGACGAGATCTTCGTGTTCACGCCGGCCGGCGACGTGAAGCAGCTTCCCAAGGGGGCCACCCCGATCGACTTCGCGTTCGCGGTGCACACCGAGATCGGCATGCGCTGCTCGGGCGCCAAGGTGAACGGCCGCATCGCGCCGCTCAGCCGGCCGCTCCGCAACGGCGTCACGGTCGAGATCCTCACGTCCGACTCGCAGACGCCGAGCCGCGACTGGCTCGGCTTCGTCCAGACCTCCAAGGCGCGCCACAAGATCCGGCAGTGGATCCGGCAGGAGGAGCACGAGTCGGCGGTCAGGCTGGGCCGCGACATCCTGGCGCGCGAGTGGCGCAAGCACCGGCGCGGAAAGCTGGACGAGGAGGCCCTCGAGGAAGCCGCCGACCGGCTGGGTTACGACCGCGTCGAGGGTCTGTTCGCGGGCACGGCGCGAGGCGACGTGAGCCTCACCCGGATCATGCACGCGGTGTTCCCCGAGGCGCAGCCGGACGAGCCGGAACGCACCCCGAGCCCTCTCCACAAGCTGGTGGACAAGGTATGGCCGGGGAGCGGGAAGGGCATCCGGATCCAGGGGCTCGACAATCTCATGATCCGCTATTCCCAATGCTGCCAACCAGTTCCGGGCGATGATGTGATCGGCTACATCACCCGCGGACGCGGCATCTCGATCCACCGACAGGACTGTCCGAACGTCCTCCACTTGTCCGACGATCCCGAGCGCCGGGTGGACATCGAATGGGACGACGACGGGGCGCGCCGCTTCCTGGTCCGCATCGTGATGGAGGGAAGCGATCGTCACGGGCTGTTCGCCGACATCGCTCGCGCGGTGAGCGACACCGGCACCAACATCCAATCCGCCGACATCAAGGCGGTCGAGGGGGGGATGCGGGGTCAGTTCGTGGTCGAGGTGGAGAACCTCAGCCACCTGAAGAAGGTCATGCGGCAGGTGCAGCGGGTGAAGGGCGTGCTGTCGGTGGAGCGCAAGGAGTCGTTCGGCGAGAGCGAGCTCACGCTGGAGTAGGCCGCCGGAGGACGCATCGGATGCCGTCCGCGGGCCGCCCGACGAGCGCGCCCGCCGCGGCGCGCATCGGAGATCCCGTCAGGGGGCGGGACGCGCACCGAACACTTCCCGAAACTTCGGGTCCCCCCTACTGTATCAACGCGCTCGGCTCGACATGGACCTGCGCGACTCGTGGGGACCGGTGCGATGGGGATCGCTCGCCGGAGGCCACCCCGCGCGCCGCTATCGCGCGATCGACGAGGCTCGCTCTTGGCTCACACGCTACCGCTCCGTCCGGGGGTCTTCGACCTCACGCTCCCGTTCGAGCCTACCGGGGACCAGCCGGAGGCCATCCGGCAGCTCGCCGAGGGGGTGGCACGGGGGGACCCGTGGCAGACCCTGCTCGGGGTGACCGGCAGCGGCAAGACGGTCACCATGGCCGCGCTGATCGCCCAGGTCGGGCGCCCGACGCTCGTGATGAGCCACAACAAGACCCTCGCCGCCCAGCTGTACGGGGAGCTGCGTCAGTTCTTCCCGCGCAACGCGGTCGAGTACTTCATCTCCTACTACGACTACTACCAGCCCGAGGCGTACGTCCCGTCCACCGACACCTACATCGAGAAGGATGCCTCGATCAACGAAGACATCGATCGCCTCCGGCTGCGCACCACCTCCTCGCTCATGGAGCGCGAGGACGTCGTGGTGGTGGCGTCGGTGTCGGCGATCTACGGGCTCGGGGACCCGGCGGGATACCGGGCGCTGATGCTGACCCTCGAGGAGGGCCAGGAGATCACGCGCCGCGACATCCTCCACGGGCTGGTCAAGATCCAGTATGCGCGCAACGACCTCGATTTCACGCGCGGCACCTTCCGCGTGCGCGGGGATGTGATCGAGGTCATGCCGGCGTACGAGGAGCAGGGCGTCCGCATCGAGATGTGGGGCGATACGGTCGAGCGCATCTCGAAGATCGATCCGATGACCGGCGCGACGATCACGCGGCTCCCGCAGACGGCGATCTTCCCGGCCACCCACTACGCCACGCTCGGCCACCGGCTGGAGGCGGCGCGCGAGGCGATCTACGTCGAGCTCGAGGAGCGGCTGCTGGAGCTGCGCGAGGACGGAAAGCTGCTGGAGGCGCAGCGGCTCGAGCAGCGCACCCGCTTCGACCTCGAAATGCTCACCGAGATGGGCTTCTGCCCGGGGATCGAGAACTACAGCCGCCACCTCGACGGTCGTCGGCCGGGCGAGCGCCCCTACTGCCTCCTCGACTACTTCCCCGACGAGTACCTCGTGATCGTGGACGAATCGCACGTCACCGTCCCCCAGATCGGCGGTATGTACGAGGGCGACCAGAGCCGCAAGCGTACGCTGGTCGAGTTCGGGTTCCGCCTCCCGTCGGCACTCGACAACCGGCCGCTGTCGTTCGGGGAGTGGGAGGAGGTCGTGCCGCGTGCCATCTACGTGTCGGCCACTCCGGCCGACTACGAGCTCGCGCGGAGCGGCGGCGTGGTGGTCGAGCAGCTCATCCGCCCCACCGGTCTGCTCGACCCCGAGGTCGAGGTGCGACCGGTGCGCGGCCAGGTCGACGACCTCCTGGACGAGATCCGGACGCGGACGGGGCGCGGAGAACGCGTGCTGGTCACGACCCTCACCAAGCGCATGGCCGAGGACCTGTCCGAGTTCCTCGCGCTCCGCGGCGTGAAGGTCCGCTACCTGCACTCCGACATCGCGACGATCGACCGCGTGAAGATCCTGCGCGACCTCAGGCTCGGCGTGTTCGACGTGCTGGTGGGGATCAACCTGCTGCGCGAGGGGCTCGACCTGCCCGAGGTGTCGCTCGTCGCGATCCTCGACGCCGACAAGGAGGGCTTCCTGCGCTCCGACCGCTCGCTGATCCAGACGATCGGCCGCGCGGCCCGCAACGTCGAGGGGAAGGCGATCCTGTACGCCGATCGGGTGACCGACTCGATGCGCCGCGCGATCGACGAGACCTCCCGGCGGCGCGAGGTGCAGGCCGCCCACAACCTGGCGCACGGCATCGAGCCGCGCTCGATCATCAAGTCGGTCGACGAGATCCGCTTCTCGACCGCCGTCGCCGATGCGAAGGACCGGCAGCCGTCCGTGTACGAGCGCGTGGGCGGGTACGGGGACATGACGCCGGAAGAGCTCGTGGAGCGCCTGGAGAAGGAGATGCGCCAGGCCGCGGCGGACCTCGACTTCGAGAACGCCGCTCGGCTGCGGGACGAGCTGTTCGACATCAAGGCGAAGCTCGATTCCGGGAGCGCCCGTCGCGCGCCGCGCTCGCGGGTCTCGGCGCTGCGCCCGGCCGAGCGCAGCCGCTCGTGATCGCCACCCTCGACGAACGCGCGCTGCGGGGCTGGGGGCGCGCGCTGGGGGTCGCGGCGGCCCGCACGCGGGCGTTCGTGGCGCTGGACGGTCCGCTGGGGGCCGGCAAGACGACGCTCGTCCAGGCGGCCTGCGCGGGGCTCGGCGTGTCCGAGCCCGTCACGAGCCCCACTTTCACGCTGGTCAACCGATATCGCGCGCCGGGCGGCCTCGTGTATCACGTCGACCTGTACCGCCTCGAGCGTCCCGAAGAGCTGGTCGAGCTGGGGTGGGACGACCTCGTGCGGGGCGCGGCGCCGGTGTTCGTGGAGTGGGCGGAGCGGGCGGCCGGGGCGCTTCCCCCGGATCGATGGGAGGTGGAGCTGTCGATCGCCGACGGCGGCCGGGCCCGGGTCCTCGAGGCCCGTTCCGCGGGCTCCGCGCCGCCCATCCCGGCCATCGAGGCGCGGCGGGAGACCGCCGGGGCCCCAGGGGTGCTCGGGGAGCGCGGCGTATGCTGACCCTGGCCCTCGAGACCAGCACGCGGCTGGGCTCGATCGCGCTCGGGGAGGGCCCCCGGCTCCTCGCCGAGTCGGCCCTCTCGGTGCGCGCGACGCACTCCGAGACCGTGCTCGAGGAGGTGGACCGCCTGCTCTCGCGAGCCGGCGCGGGCGCGTCCGACCTCGAGGCCGTGGTGGTCGGCTCCGGACCGGGCTCGTTCACGGGCGTGCGGATCGCGGCCGCCCTCGCCAAGGGGCTGTGCTACGCGCGCGATCTCCCCCTGTATGCCTTCTCGAGTCTGCGGGCGTTGGCGGCATCGGTCGGCCGGGCGCCCGTGTGCGCGCTGTTCGACGCCCGGCGCGACGAGGTGTATGCGGCCGCGTATCGCCACTCCCCACTCGGCGAAGCCGACCCGGATCCGTCGGTGCTGCCGCTGGGGCGCTTGCTCGACGCGCTCGCGCCGGTCGAGGGCTGGGCGTTCGTCGGTGAGGGTGCGTTGAGACACGCCGACATGATCGAAGCCCGGGGTGGGGAGGTGCTGCCCGCCCACCTCGGGGTGCCGCGCGCGGCGGCGCTCCTGTGGCTGGCGAGCGAGCTCCCGGACGGCAGGGTCGGGGACCGCATGAGCTGGGAGCCGGACTACGTGCGCGCGTCGGGCGCCGAGCGCGGGGTCGGCCGCGGTGGCTGAGCCCAACGTGCCCAGGCGCCGGGCCGCGGAGGACCCGGGACCAGGACGGCCTCGACGCGGCCGCTTCGGGGCGGTCCGGATCCGCGACATGCGGACGTCGGATCTCCCACAGGTGCTGGACATCGAGGCCGCGTCGTTCGCCACCCCGTGGACGTCGCGCACCTTCCTCAACCTGCTTCGGAAGCCGAACGCGGCGTTGCTGGTGGCCGAGGACGGGGCACGTCGGGTCCTCGGTTACGCCGTCGTGTGGTTCGCCGGACCCGAGGGAGAGTTGGGCGACGTGGCCGTGCGCGACGATCACCGGCGCACGGGAATCGGCACGGCGCTCGTCGAAGCGGTGCTCGCCGAGGCGGGTCGGCGCGGCGCCACGGACATCTATCTGGAGGTTCGGGAGGGCAACGAAGCGGCGAGAGAGCTCTACGGACGGTTGGGCTTCGAGGTGGTCGGACGACGCCCATCCTACTACGCCGAGCCGGTGGAAGATGCGCTTCTCATGAGACATCCGGTGGCTCGTTGACCGTCTCCGAGCCCCCGTCTATGTTCGGATGCCCACGTGGGGGTCGCGCCTTCTCGAGCGGCTTCCGACGCCCGCGAACACCGGCGTGCCCCCGGTCGTCCCGGAGCGCCCGCCGCACCGGAGGGAACAATGTCACGTAGCCTGAACAAGGCCATCATCATCGGAAATCTGGGCGCGGACCCGGAGATCCGCTCAACGAATACCGGCACGAGGGTCGCCACCCTGTCGGTGGCCACAAGCCGTCGCTGGACGAGCCGCTCGGGTGAGCAGCAGGAGAAGACGGAGTGGCACCGGGTGGTGTGCTGGGACAAGATGGCGGAGATCTGCGAGCGCTATCTGCACAAGGGCGATCGCGTCTACATCGAGGGTCGGATCGAGTACAGGCAGTGGGAGGGGCAGGACGGGCAGACCCGATACACGACCGAGATCCGGGCGATGGAGATGATCATGCTGGGCGGCAGCGGGGGGCGGGACACCTACACGCAGGGCGCGCCGGCCGGCAGCGGATCCGACTTCTCGGATTTCTCGAACGACGCGCTGGCCGGCGAGGACGATCTGCCCTTCTAGGGACTCCCCGGGCGCCGGCGGGCCGCCTGCGGGGATGTCTCGCGGTTTGCGGGAGGAGGGAGGACAGCATGTCGCCTCCCGGCCGTGCGATACTTTTTTCATGGTCGTCCCACATTTGTGTGTCTCCGGGAAGACGTGTACAATCTCGTGGGGTGGTGGATGCGGTCCGATGCCGTGACCGGTCGCGCTTTTCACCAGGCCGGCACGGCGTGCCGCCGGAGCGCGGATGTTGCAGCGTCGACGGCGAGCGCGGGCGGGGACGACCCGTTGCCCGTGCACGTTCGGACCGGCTTCGGGAGGAGGAGCGATGGGCGGGTGGTTGATGCAGACGCGGACGCGTGCGAGCGCGCACCGGAATCGGATCGGGACCCCGGGGCTGCTGGCAGGCGTCCTTTCGTTGGTGGTCGCGCCCGTGGCGCTCGCGGCCCAGCAGGGCGGCGGGCAGGCGGCCGTTCCGCAGGACACCGAGCTCGAGACGCGCCGGGGCGTGCACGAGGTGCGGCGCGGAGACACCTTGTGGGACCTCGCGGGTACCTACCTCGCGAATCCGTTCCTGTGGCCGCGCATCTTCGAGATCAACACCCACGTCATCGAGGACCCGCATTGGATCTACCCGGGCGAAATCCTCACGCTTCCCGATGCGGTGAGCGTCGCGAGGGTGCCGTCGGGGCAGGGCCAGGAGACGGATGCCGAACGGGCGCCGGCTCGTCCGCAGCCGCTAGACGCGAGCGGGCGGACCGGGGTGAGCGGGTTCGGCGGTCGGAGCGTGTTCGACGAATCACCGGACTACGGCAGCCGCCTGGGCGATCTCGACATCGAGACCTACGGCGCGCCGGCGCTGGTCTCCGAGAGCGATTTCCTCCGGGCACCCGTCCTGGTCGACAGGATGGCGATCCCCTACACGGGACGCACCGCGCGGAAGATCGAGAGCAATCTGCTCGATCTGCGGATGACCCCCAGGATCCGGCTGCACGACCGCGTGGTGATCGCGCTCGACGCGCTGGAAGTGCTCCCGGGCGACGAGCTCCGGGCCTTTCGGTGGGACCAGCAGGTCGACGGCAAGCGTGTGGCCCTGTCGATGGCCCTGCTGGAGGTGACCGAGGCCACGGCGGACTCGGCGCGGGCCCGCGTCACGCGGCTGTTCGGCGACTACGAAGTCGGGGATCCCGTGACGCTGGCCGAGCCCTTCGAGGTGCCGGCCACCCTGTCCCAGGCCCTCGACGACGACGGCATCACGGCGAACCTCGTGGCGTTCGAGGTGAAGCAGCCGGTTCTGGGCGAGGGCGACATGGTGTTCCTCGATGTCGGCCTCGAGGCCGGAGTGAGCATCGGCGATGAGTTCGCCCTCTTCGAGCTCGGAGAGATGGCGGCTACGGCGCGCTGGGAGGATCGTCTCGCCACGGTTCGGATCGTCCGCGTGCGCGACGAGACGGCCACGGGACGCGTCATCGACCTGCGCGACACGTCTCCGCGTCCGGGCAGCCCCGCCCGTCGGGTGCGCCGGGCGGTCGGAGGCTGATCACGGCGGGCCGTGCCCCGTACGGCCCGTTTCACGCGTACCGCGAGCGCGGAGGGCGCCAGGCGAGCGTGCGGTGGGCAGATGTTGATTCGCCTCCTCCTCACGATGGCGTTCGTCTGCTTCGCCGCCGCCTGGCTCCTCCAGCTCCGCGGGTTCCGTGGGCGCGGGACCGCGCCCCGGGCCCCTTGGCTCGCGCTCGCCGTCGTCGGGGCGGTGCTCCACGTGGCGGGTCTCGCCACGTTCTGGATCCAGAATCGCACCCCCCCGCTGGTCGGATTCGGGCCCGCGAGCGCCACCCTGGCACTCGCCATCGCCGTCGGGTTCCTGCTCGTCGGTCGGGTCTCGGAGCGCTGGGCAGCCGGGTTGCTGGCGCTCCCGCCCGTCATGATCCTCCTCCTGGCCGCCGTGTGGACCGGCGTGTCGCCGACCCGTCCGGAGGCCGGGTTCAGGGGGGGCTGGTCGATCCTCCACGTCGTGTCCGTGCTGTCCGGATACGCCAGCCTTCTGTTGGGGTCGGTCGCGGCCGCCATGTACCTGCTCCAGTTCCGGGCGCTCAAGCGAAAGGAGTTCGGCAACGTGTTCCGCTCCTTTCCCTCGCTCGACAGCCTCGACCGCCTGGGCGGGCTCGGCGTGGCGATCGGGATGGGCGCGTTGACCGTCGGGCTGATCACGGGGTGGAGCTTCACGCTCACGTTCGGCCGCGGCCTCGCCCTCGAGGACCCCGACGTGGTGGTGGGGGTGATCTCGTGGGTCGCGTACGGGATCGCGCTGGTGGTGCGGGCGTCTCCGGCGGGCAGGGGTCATAGGGCGGCCGTGTTCACCGTCCTCGCGTTCCTCGCGAGCACCGCCGCCTACATGTCGCTCAAGGCGCGCGATCCATCCAGCGAGTTCTTCCTGTGAGCCCGTCCGACAGCGGGAGCGCTGCCTCGGGCTCGCACGAGGAGCTCGTCGTCGTGGGGCTCAGCCACCGGACCGCGCCCATCGAGGTGCGGGAGCGGTTCGCGCTCGCCGGCGCGCGGCTGGAGGCGTGGATCGAGCGGCTGCTGAGCGAGCCCGGCGTCTCCCAGTGCGTGGTGCTCTCCACCTGCAACCGCACCGAGTGCTACGTGGTCGGGGATGCCCGGGCGATCGAGGATCGCGTGGCCCGCGCCCTGATCGAGGAGGCCGGGGTGGCGAAGGGTCGTGCGTACCTGTCCTCCCACGTCGGCCTGGCGGCCGTCCAGCACCTGTTCCGCGTCACCTCGGGTCTGGATTCACTCGTCATCGGAGAGCCCCAGATCCAGGGACAGGTGAGCGAGGCGTACCACGGGGCGGAGGGGGCGACGCTGGGGTCCTCGCTCCACCGGCTGTTCCAGTCGGCGCTCGCAGCCGGGGGGCGTGTCCGCTCGTCCACGGCGATCTCGCGCGGCTCCGTGTCGATCCCGGCCGCCGCGGTCGGTCTCGCCCGCAAGGTGTTCGGGTCGCTCGAGGGACGATCGGTGCTCGTGATCGGCACGGGGGAGATGGGACGTCTGACGGTTCGCTGCCTGCGGTCCGAGGGCGTCGAGCGCGTGTTCGTGGCCAGCCGGACGCTGGCCAGGGCCGAGCGGATGGGGCGCCAGGTCGACGGGATCCCGATGACCCGCGAGGCGTTCCCGGCGCGGCTCGCCGAGGTCGACCTCGTCGTCACGGCCACCGACGCCGACGCCGCGTTCGTCACCCCCGCGCTGCTCGAGGGCTGGCACGACGAGGCGCGCCAGACTGTGATCCTCGACATCGCGCTGCCGCGCAACGTGCATCCCTCCACCGCCGGCGTGCCCGGCATCTTCCTGTACAACATCGACGATCTCCAGCGCGTGATCGACCAGGCCCGCCGGGCGAGGGAGGTGGAGTTCGAGGGTGCCGAGCGCATCGTCGATCACCATGCCCGGAGGTTCTGGGCGTGGTACCGGGTCCGCCAGGCGACACCGGCCATCCGGGCCCTGCGGGGGAACGCGCAGCGCTGCGTGGAGACGGCGCTCGCCCGCGCGAAGGCCGCGGGGCCGCGCGATGCGGATCGGGAGCGCGAGCAGCGCTTGGCAATCAGGGCGACTCTCAACAAGATACTGCACGGACCCACACGGGCCATTCGCCGTCTGGCGGAGGACGCGGAGACGGCGGACGCGCTCGAGGAGCTGGCGAGCGCGCTGCGCCCCACGGCCCCCGGGTGGGTGCGCGGCCGGACCGCCGACCGGGGGATGGGGTAGCAGGCGTCTCGACCGGTCGGCGCGAACTGTGGCTCAAGGGACAGGGTGGCGCGGAATGAGGAGGAGCGAATGAGCCCGGGAAGGGTGCTGGTCACCGGCGGCGCCGGCTTCATCGGGTCGCACGTCTGCGAAGCCTATCTGTCCGAGGGCTGGAACGTCACGGCCCTCGATGACCTTTCCACCGGCCGGCGGAGCAACGTGCCCGAGGGGGTCGAGCTCGTCGAGCTCGACGTGCGCGCCCCCGAGGTCACCGATCTGTTCCGGACCCGGCGTTTCGACGTCGTGAACCACCACGCGGCGCAGATCGATGTCCGTACCTCGGTCGCCCGTCCCCGCTACGACGCCTCGATCAACATCGACGGGGTGCTCAACCTGCTCGAGGCCGCGGTCGACATCGGCGTGCGACGCTTCGTGTTCATCTCCTCGGGCGGGGTGGTATACGGGGAGCCCGACGAGCTTCCCGTCCCACGCGGCGCCCCCAAATACCCCCTGTCGCCGTACGGCGTGAGCAAGCTCGCCGCGGAGTACTACCTGAGCGCGTTCCGGAAACTGCACGAGCTCGAGTACGTCGCGCTCCGGTACTCCAACGTGTACGGCCCGCGTCAGGATCCGCACGGGGAGGCGGGCGTGGTCGCGATCTTCTCGCAACGCATCCGGGACGGGAGGCCGCTCACGGTGTTCGGGACCGGGGAGCAGACCCGCGACTACGTGTTCGTCAGGGACGTGGCGGCCGCCAACGTGCTGGTGACCGGCGCGGAGCTCCCGACGCCCGGGGCGCTCGACGACGTGGCGTTCAACGTGGGCACGGGGAGCGAGACCAGCGTCAACGAGCTCGCCAGCACGCTCATCCGGATCTCGGGCCGGGACGTGCCGATCGAGTACGCCGCCGCGCGTCCGGGCGAGCTCGAGCGCAACTCGCTCGAGTGCGCCGAGACCCGCGCCCTGGGGTGGGCGCCGCGGCATGCCCTCGAGGACGGCCTGCGCGCCACGTTCGAGTCGATCGCCGGGGTGGTGGCGTGAGCTTGGGGTGGTGGGCTCCGGGCGCCATCGCGACGCTCCAGGCCGGGCCGATGGACTCCCCGCTGGACATGGTGTGGGCCGCCACGCCCGCCACCAAGATCATCCTGCTCGTGCTGGCCGCGTTCTCGCTCGTGTCGTGGATCCTCATCTTCTGGAAGTGGCGCGAGTTCCGCGAGTTGAACGCCATGGCCGACCGTTTCGTGTACGCGATGGAGGGGGCGCGGGGTCTCAGGGATCTGCATGTGGCCCTCACCCGGCTCGAGGAGTCGCCGTTCACGCGCGTGTTCCGCGAGGGCGTCACCTTCTTCACCGAGCTCCGCCCCGGCGCCCTCGACGAACCGGCCGTCCGCGACGCCGGGCTGTCGTCCACCCAGCTCGACACCCTGTGGCTGGTGCTCGAGAAGAACCTCTCGCAGGAGCGGGACCAGCTGGTGCACGGGCTCCAGTGGCTGGCGATCATCGGATCCGTGAGCCCACTCCTGGGTCTGTTGGGTACGGTCGTGGGGGTGATGAACTCGTTCATCGGGATCACGGCGCAGGGCTCCGCGAACATCGCGGCCGTGGCGCCGGGGATCGCCGAGGCGCTCACCACCACCGTTGCGGGGCTGTTCGTGGCCATCCCGGCCGTGATCGCCTACAACCACTACGCGGCACGTCTGCGTCTGTTCACGGGCGAGCTGGAGGGGTTCGCGAGCGAGTTCGTGGGCACCCTGGCGCGCGAGGGACGCGTGTGAGGCGGGCGGCGGGCGGACGGCCGGTGGAAGGGAGGACCCGGTGAGGCGTCGTTTCGCGGAATCGGACTCCGACGAGTTCGGGGTCCGGGCGGAGATCAACGTCACCAGCCTGGTGGACGTGGCGTTCACGCTCCTCATCATCTTCATGATCACCGCCCCGATCCTCCAGGGCGGGATCGAGATCGAGGTGCCCGAGGCGGCCTCCGGGCCCCTTAGCACCTCGGAGGCGCTCGTCGTGTCGATCGACGCGCAGGGCCAGATCTACCTCGACGACGCGGCGGTCACGTTCGACGAGTTCGACGCCACGATCGAGCAGCTCCTCGCGCGCCAGGACGAGCCAGCCGTGTTCGTGAAGGCCGACCGCTCGATCCGCTTCGAAGTCGTCGCCCGGGTGATGGGGCGGCTACAGGGGGCCGGCGCCAACCCGGTCAACCTGGTCACCAATCCCGACACGCGTCGCCGGCCGTAGCCCGCGAGACCGAAGATGCCATGCCTCCGTCCACCGGGTCGATCATGAACGTGTCGCGCCGCGAGACCGCGCACGGCGGCCCGCCGCGCCGGGCCGTGATCGGCTCCCTGTCGCTGCACGGCGGGCTCATCGTGCTCGGGCTGTTCGCCGCCCGCGCGCCCCGCATCCCGCAGATGCCGCAGACCGTCCGGGTGCGGATGGTGGCGGCGGCGCCGGAGGACGCGCCCATCCGCGTGGATCCGGCCCCGCCCGAAGTGGCCGAGGAGGAGCACCGCCCGCCGCCGCCCGAGCCGACGCCCGAGAAGCGACCCGAGACGGAGACCCCCAAGGTGGTGGCCGAGACGCCGCCGCCGGTCGAGCCGGAGCCGGAGCCGGCGCGCACCGACGAGGTCGGCGACGAGCCCGTCAACGTGCAGCTGGACGGGGCGAACTTCGCCTTCCCGGCCTACCTGTCGAACATCATCCGGCAGATCCAGCGCTACTGGCGCCCGCCGGCCGGCGCGCGCGCGCTGCGGGCCGAGGTGTCGTTCGTCATCCACCGCGACGGGCAGGTCACCGACGTCGAGTGGATCCGGCGCTCCGGGAGCCCGGCGTTCGATCTCGTGGCCCGCGGGGCGGTCGAGGCCGCCGGACGGGATCGGGCGTTCGGTCCGCTCCCGGACGGCTATCCGCGGGACGCGCTGCGGGTGTCCTTCTACTTCGATCCTTCCGGCCGGTGACGGGTACGAGCACCCCGGAACGCCACGCGCACGACCGCGGATCCGCTCGGGACTCCCGCGGACGAAGGGAGTCTTGAACGATGGAGCTTCGCCGTCTACGAAGGCCTCCGGGCGGGGCCACGCGGATCGAATGGGCCGTCCTCATGGCGACGCTGTGCGCGGGATGGACCGGCGCCGCGAGCGCCCAGGAGCCTGCCCCGGGCAGCGTGCGCCTCGGGCTCGAGTACAAGCCGGGCTACGTGCCGGGGCTCGTGGTCACGCCCGTCAAGGCATCCCCGGGGCTCGACGCCATCGCGTCGATGGCCACGGACATCCTGCGCCGCGACCTCGACTACTCCGACCGCTTCGACATCATCGCCGTCCCGGACACACTGCAGAGCGGGGGGACGCCCAACTACGCGTTGTGGAACGAGCTCGGCGCCGTGTGGCTCGTGACGGCCGACGTCAGCGGCTCCACGGCCGCTCCCATCCTGCGCGTGGGGCTCCACGACGTCGTGTACGGCAACCTCAAGAACGTCCAGGCGTTCACCCTCCCGGGGGGCGAGGACGCCGGGGTCCGCATGGCCGTGCACCGGGCGTCGGACGCGGTCGTGTCGTGGGCCACCGACGGCGAGCCGGGGGTCGCCGCCACGCGGATCGCCTTTCGCCGCAAGACCAGCGAAGGCTCCGAGCTGTGGATCGTCGACAGCGACGGGGAGAACCCGCGCCGCGTCGAGACGGGCGCGTACAACGTGTTCTCGCCCGCCTTCTCGCCCGACGGGAGTCGGGTGGCCTACCAGGTCCAGGACCAAGGGGGGGCGTACGCGATCGCCGAGACCAACCTGGTCACCGGGCGCCGACGGACCGTGTCCACCACGCGCGACCTCATCCAGACCCCGACCTACGCACCCGACGGGCGTCTCGCGTGGGCCGAGACCGGGAGCGCGCGCGTGCAGGTCATGCTGGAGGGGACCGGGCGCATCACCAACGTGCGCGGCGACGCGCTCAACCCGACCTTCTCGCCGGACGGCCGCTGGTTCGCGTTCGAGAGCGACGTGACCAACGAGCCGCAGGTGTACGTGCAGCAGGTGTCGGGCGGCTCGCCCCGTCGCATCAGCATCTACACGCCGAACGAGCGCACCAACGCCGTGGCCCCGGACTGGTCGCCGCGGGGCGACCGGATCGCGTACGCGGCGTTCAACGGCGGCGTGTTCCAGATCTTCACCGTCAACCCGGACGGGACCGATCGGCGCATGCTGACGTCCCGGGGCGAAAGCCAGGTGCCGAGCTGGGGGCCGGACGGCCGCCACATCGTGTTCGAATCCCGCGACTCGCAGGGATACGCCCTGTGGATCATCGACACGGTCACCGGTCGCTCGCGGACGCTGACGGCCGGCCACGTCGATATGCTCCCCGACTGGTCCCCAACACTGGCCGCGGGCGCCAGGGCCCCGTGACGACTCGCTTGCGAACGGACCGGGTGGACGTAGCTTGTCCCAGGGTGGTGTGGCCGGGAGGGGGCGGTGCCCTATCCCTGCGCGAACGCTGGACTTCCTCGCTCGTTGGTCAGAATGCCCAACAAGGAGACACCGATGCGGCGACTTCATGCCTTCGCTGCGCTGTTGCTCATCCCCATGCTCGCGCTGGGATGCAGCGGGAATCCGGAACCGGAGATGATGGACACCGAGCCGGAGATGGCCCCGCCGCCGCCGCCGCCGCCCGACAACTCGGCGGCCGAGCGCGAAGCGGTGGCGTCGCGGCTGTGCGACCGCGCGGCGGCCGCCATGGAGTCCGGGGACTACCGGACGGCCCGCGAGCTCCTCGAGCAGGTGGTGCGGGACTATCCCGGCACCCAGTGCGCGCGTACGGCCCCGGAGCAGATCGCGCGGGCCGGGACGCTCGAGGCGCTGACCGCGCGCATCCACTTCGAGTTCAACCGCGCCCAGATCACCGATGAGTCGGCGGCCATCCTGCAGCGCAAGGCAGAGGCCCTCCGGGCGCACCCCGACGTCACGATGACCATCGAGGGGCACTGCGACGAGCGCGGGTCGCTCGAGTACAACCAGGCCCTCGGGTTGCGGCGCGCGCAGGCCGCCGCGGAGTACCTGGAGACCCTGGGGATCAGCCGCTCGCGCTTCCGCCTCGTGTCGTTCGGCGAGGAGCGGCCGCTCCAGATGGGGTCGAACGAGGCGGCCTGGGCGCAGAACCGCCGCGACGAGTTCGTGATGACGGCGGGAGACATCTGATGCGGGTGCCGGCGCTCGTCGTGTCGTTGGCGTTGGCGGGCGCCGGCTGCGCGACGAAGGCCGATGTGCAGACCCTCGAGTCCTCCATGACGGAGGACCTCGGGCAGATCCGGGACGACCAGCGCGTGCTTCTCCGGCAGCTCCAGGAGGCGGTGGACAGCCTCGACGCGGCCAACAGCCGCCGTGCGTCGATGGAGCAGGGGGAGCTCGGGCGGCGGGTCACGCGGCTCGAGGACGCGCTCGCCGAGGTGCTCGAGGTCGTCACGCAGAACAACCAGCTCCTGAACGACCTGTACGGGGCCGCCTCCTCCGCCGCGCCCATGGCGGGGCAGGGGGCCACCCCCATGCGTCCGTCCACCGAGCCGGCGTTCACGCCGCCGAGCGGGAGCGGGGGAGCGGATGCGGCGTCGCAGTTCTACAGCCTCGCCCTCGACCAGTACCAGTCGGGCAATCTCGAGACGGCCCGGGCGGGGTTCCAGGACTTCCTCGACCAGTATCCGAAGCACCAGCTCGCGCCGGATGCGCAGTACTACATCGCCCGCACCTGGGAGGAGGCGGGCGATGCGGCGCGCGCGCTGACCGAGTACCAGCGGGTGACCGAGCTGTACCCGGACTCGAACCGGGCCCCGGCCGCGCTGCTCGCGCGCGGGAAGATCCAGGCCGCGCGCGGCGACATCGCAGTCGCCCGCCGCCTGTTCACCCAGATCCAGACGGGCTATCCCAACAGCCCGGAAGCATCGTTGGCGGGTCAGGAGCTCAGGCGCCTTCCCCGCTGAGGGAGCCGTTGGTCCATGCGGTGTCCCAGCTGTGATCACGCGGAGGACCGGGTCGTCGACTCCCGCACCAGTCGGGGCGGCCGGGCCACGCGCCGCCGCCGCGAGTGTCTGGCCTGTGGACACCGGTTCACCACCTACGAGCACATCGAGGAGGAGCCGCTCCTCGTCCTGAAGCGCGCCGGTGGCACGGAGACGTACGACCGTGCCAAGCTCACCTCCAGCATCCGCGTCGCCTGCGCCAAGCGCCCCGTCTCGAACAGCGACATCGAGGCGTTGGTGGATGGGGTGGAGGAGGCGCTGGAGGCCGCCGACACGCGCGAGGTGGAGAGCTACGCGCTCGGCGAGCTGGTGATGGAGCGGCTTCGCAACCTGGACCAGGTCGCCTACGTCCGCTTCGCCAGCGTGTACCGGAACTTCCAGGACACGACGGAATTCATGGAAGAGGTGCGAGAGCTGGTTCGACGCGCCGGCTACAACGCCGCGGGGCAGGTCGACCTGTTCGCTTCGGGAGGGGAATAGGACGTGACGCGCGGCCCGGCCGAGATGCCGTTCCTGGACCACCTCGAGGAGCTGCGCTGGCGGCTCATCTGGAGCCTCGCGGCGCTCATCGTGGCCTGCATCCTGGGGCTCGTGGCGGTCACCCAGCTCAACGTGCTCGGGGTCGTGGAACGGCCGATCCGTGACCTGCTCCCCACGCAGCGGCTCCTGTTCACGAGCCCCACGACGCCGTTCTTCATCACCCTAAAGCTGGGCTTCATCGTGGGCCTGCTGCTGGCCTTCCCGTTCATCGCCTACCAGCTGTGGGCGTTCCTGTCGCCGGCCCTCCACGAGCACGAGCGGAAGTTCGCCGTGCCGGCCATCACGTTCGGGACGGTGCTGTTCCTCGGCGGCGTGGCGCTCGCCTATTTCTGGGTGCTCCCGTTCGGCCTCCGGATCCTGCTGAGCTTCTATTCGGAGGCGCTCGACCCGTTCATCACGATCGACGAGTACCTCAAGTTCGCCACCGGGCTGATCCTCGCCTTCGGCCTCATCTTCGAGATGCCCGTCATCCTGGTGTTCCTGTCGATGGTGGGGATCGTGACCCCCGAGTGGCTGGCCAAGTACCGCCGCCACGCGATCGTCATCATGTCGATTCTGTCCGCGGTCCTCACGCCCCAGGACCCCTATACGATGCTCGCCATGATGTTCCCTCTGATGATGCTGTACGAGCTGTCGATCGTGTCGGCGAGGCTCGTGCGGCGGCGACGGCAGGAGCGGCTCGCCCGGGAGGCGGAAGGGAGCGCCGCCTGACCTCTGGCAGACTGCTCCTGTTGTGGTGCGCGGCGGTGGGGATCGGTGTGGTCGGACGGGTGGAGACGGCCCGCGCGGACCCCGCGCACGCGCCGGTGCTCCAGGCGGCGGCCGACACGGACTCGGTGACCGCTCCCCGCGACACGCTCCGGGTCGACTCGCTCCGGGCCGCGGCCGACACGGACTCGGTGGCGGTGGGTCGCGACACGCTCCCCGCCGGGGCCGCCGCGGGGGACACCACGGAGCGCCGTACCGATTTCCCCGACCGGGACGACATCTACGAGAGCCTGAGCGGTCAGAGCGGCTTCCGGATCGTCGAGTACCGGGGACGGGATGTGGAGCTCGACGTCGACGACGAGGCCGTTCGGCTCGGCGGCGAGGCCCAGGCCCGCTACTCGAACTCCGTGCTCGACGCCGACACGATCGCCTACTGGGCCGGCCTCCGCTTCATCAGCGCGCGCCGCAACATCCGGCTCGAGGGCGAAGGCCGGAACGTCACCAGCGACTCGATCATCAACTACGACGTGTCGCGCACGACCGGCACGATCATGGATGCGCGCACCTCGTTCGCCGAGCAGGGGGCGGAGTGGTACGTACGCGGGGACGCCACGCCCCGCGGGGCGGGCACCGTGTTCGTGGAGGCCGGCTCGTTCACCTCCTGCGAGCTCGACGAGCCGCACTACTACTTCCGGGCGGGGCAGATCAAGGTGGTGAGCGAGAACGTGCTCGTCGCGTGGCCGATCACGCTCTACATCCAGCACGTCCCCGTCGCCTGGCTGCCGTTCTTCGCGCAGGACATCCGCCAGGGGAGGCGGAGCGGGCTCCTGCCCCCCCGCTTCGGCGTGAACGACATCGTGTCCACGTCGAACAACGTGGGTCGCAGCGTCAACGATTTCGGGTACTACTTGGCCATCAACCCCTTCATGGACGCCCAGGCGACGATCGACTGGTTCAGCGGGCGCTTCACGCGGTTGAACGGGGCGTTCCGATACAAGTCGCTCAAGAAGTTCTTCCAGGGCAACATGCTGGCGAGCTACAGCTTCGGGAACGAGCGCACGATCCAGATCCAGGCGAACCACCAGCACCAGATCACCCCGGTGACCAGCCTCAGGTTGAACGCGAACTACATTTCGAACACGCGCGTGTTCGAGCAGCAGAGCCTCGATCCCCGGCAGCAGACGCAGCGGATCGCCTCCGATCTCGGCCTCCAGCACCGCTTCCCGTTCGCGTCTGTCAACCTGAGCGCCAGCCGCCGCCAGGACCTCGGGACGCTGCGCGGCAGCACGGAGCTCACGCTTCCCAACATCCAGATGACGTTCACCCCGGTCACCCTGTTCCGCGCCCCCCGCAACCGCGCCGGTCTGTTCAACAACATCGTCGTGAGCGGCGGGACGTCGTTCTCGCGTCTCGAGCAGAACCGCGAGGAGAGCAACGACCTCCAGACGACACGGGCCTCGGCGAACACCGGCGTGCGGATCGGGGCGTTCGGGTTGAGCGGGAACTCGAGCTACGACCGGCAGGTGACCACCCCGTTCGTCGACTCGCTGGCGGCCCCCGGAGAGCCGACCAGCCGCACGCGGGTCGACTACGGCGGGACGGCCGACTACCAGGTCGACCTCGTGGGGAGCACGACGCTCCGGCCGACGGTGAGCATCAGCGCCAGCACCTTCCGCTCGGACGACACCGAGGGACGCTTCCTGAACGCCCCCGCCCGCCTTCGCGTCGGGGCGACCCTGTCGACCGACGTGTACGGCTTCTTCCCGGGCTTCGGTCCCTTCGCCCGCATCAGGCACAAGGTGTCGCCCCGGTTCAGCTACTCGTACTCGCCGCCCGTCGAGGCCTCCGATTCGCTCCTCTCGATTCCGGGCTTCCCCGTGTCCAACTCGGCCCAGGAGAACCGGCTGAGCATCACGCTCAACCAGACGTTCGAGGCCAAGGTGCGAGACGACGTGGAGCTCACCGAGTCGGACCGCGCCCTGCTCGAGGGGAGGAGCCCCGAGGCGGATTCGCTGGCGGCGGACTCGGTCGCCCTCGCCGCCGGACAGCCGGAGACGGGCCGAGGGGTCGAAATCCGGGGACCCGCCGCCCCCTCCGACTCGCTTCGGCTCCCGTCCGATTCGCTGCGGCTGGCGGGCGACTCGACCGCGGCGGCCGCCGACACGTCGCTGGCCGCGCGCACGCGGGCGGACTCCACGGGTGCCACGCGCCGGACGACGCCGCCGCGGCAGCCGCGCAACATCGTCCTGCTCGGCATCAACTCGAGCCAGCTCGAGTTCGACTTCGCGCGCAAGAACGAACCGAAGCTCACCACGGATCGCTGGAGCCACCGGATCAACTCCGACCTCCTGCGCGGCCTGTCGGTGAACCTGTCGCTCGACCTGTTCGACGGCACCGGGGAGGATCGCCACTTCGCCCCCATCCTCTCAGACCTCACGGGGAGCTTCACCTTCAGCTCGGCGCGCGGCCTGGGGGGCCTGTTCGGCATCGGCGGAGGCGGCCAGCAGACCCAGGCCGACCAGCGGTTTCGGACCGGTGTCGATTCACGCTATCGGCTCCAGTCCTTCGATGAGAACCCCGATCCGCGCGACCCCGGGCTGCGGGGCGGGGGCCCGTGGAACCTGTCGATCACCTACTCGCTGCAACGGGCCCGGGAGAGCGAGAACCGGGACGCCCGCCAGTCGCTGTCCGCCATCCTGTCCCTCAGTCCCACCCCCAACTGGCGTCTCAACTGGCGCACGACCTACAACCTCACCGACGGGGAGTTCGGCGAGCACCTCGTGACGCTGGACCGCGACCTGCACCGCTGGGTCGCGAGCTTCACCTTCGCGCGCGCCCCGAACGGGAACTTCGTGTTCCAGATGAGCGTGAACCTCAGGGACGCCCCCGACCTCAAGTTCGACTACGACCAGCAAAGCTTGGACAGGTAAGGAGTTCACGGCGATTTGGCCGACTCCTTGCGCTTACACGGCGTCGCCGAGACACGATCTGCGGGTCCTGGCGGTACCGGGAAAAGGGGCTCATGGCCAACATTCGCAAGTGGATGGCGGACGCCAGACGCCTGGAGCAGAAGGGCGATCTCCAGGGGGCGATCGCCACCTACCGTAAAGCCCTTGTCGCGCAAGAGGAAACGTCGGGTTTCGCCGACCTCGGCCTCATCAACGGCCTCGGCGACCTGTACCGGCGCGCCGGTCTGCATCAGGACGCCCTCGAGGCGTACGAACGCGCCGCCGCACAGTGCGAGGACCAGCAGCTGTACGCGAACGGAATTGCACTCTGCAAGAAGATTTTGCGCAACGCGCCCGGCGCCACGGCGGTGTATCGCCGTGTGGGTCGATTGTACGCCCTGTCGGGGTTGATGACCGATGCGCGGGCCAGCTACGAGGCCTACATGGAGCGCCTCGCCGAGGAGGGGCGCGAGCCGGAGGTGCGCGAGGCGCAGGAGGAGCTCATCGCGCTCACGGGCGGCGAGGACGTCGCCCTCGACCTGGCCGACGCGCTGGTGGAGGATGGGCGGGATGAAGAGGCGCTGTCGATGCTCCGCTCGGTGCGGGACCGACGGGAGCGGGACGGGCGCGGGGTCGTAGGGCTCATCCGCCGGATCCAGGAGCTCGCCGGGTTCGCCCGATACGTCACGCGCGACCCCGAGCCTCGAAAGGCCGACTCCGGGCCCGGTGTCCTGGGGTCGGATGGCACCGACCACGAGGGATTCGACGAGCACGACGTGTCCGATATCGACCCCGAGTCCCTCACTCGCGAGCTGAAGGAGGTCCTGTCGCGCGTCGAGGGAGAGGAACGCTTCCGCCGCGCGCTGCCGATCATCGACCACCTGCTCGAGATCGAGCCGGGACGCTTTGATCTCCTGCACCGCAAGCTCGGATACGCGTTCGAGGCGGCCGATGAGGAGGCCATCGTGTCGGCGTACCTCGCCCTGGGAGAGTGGCTGAACGCAAACCTGGAGGGGTTCAAGCTGCGTTCGCTGTCGACGTCCACCGAATCGGGATCCGTGACGGCGGCGATCAAGGTCGAGCGCCTGGCGGACCTCGTGCCGGGCTCGTAAGGACCTCCCGGGGACGGCGACATGGCCAACGTCAACCAGCTCAAGAACCAGGCGCGACGCGAGGAGCAGCGCGAGAACTGGTCGCGCGCCATCGAGCTGTACACGCAGGCCCTGGACGCCAGCCGCAAGGAGTCGCAGGGCTTCGTCGACCTCAGCCTGTACAACCGCATCGGCGACATCTACCTGCGGATCGGCCAGAAGAACACCGCGGTCCGTTACTACGAGCAGGCGATCGAGCTGTACGCCGAGCAGGACCTCCACACGAGCGCCATCGCCCTGTGCAACAAGGTGCTCCGCATCCTCCCCGATCGCTCGACCGTGTTCCTGCAGCTCGGGCGGCTCAACCTGGCCACCAGCCTCGTCGCCGAGGGTCGCGAGCACTATCACCGCTACGCCACTGCCATGCGGAAGCGGGGCAGCGAGGAGGCCGCGCTCGAGGGGCTCGAGGAGCTGATCGTCGCGACGGGTGACAGTGGCACGCTGACGCTGTGGGCCGGCTGGCTGGCCGAGGCATCGGACGCCGAGGCGTCGGTGGCCCGCATCGAGGCGCTGCGCGAAGCCCTCGAGCGACACGGGATCGACCCCGAGGAAGTCGCGGCGCAGGTACGGAGCAAGACCGTCGTCGGATTCGAAGACAGGGCGGGCGATGCGAAGACTGCCGATCCGCTTGCGGGGGCCTTCCTCACGCTGGGTGACGAGCCGCCACCCAAGCGCGCCAGGGAGCCTGCCCCTGCGTCCGCAGCCGAGGAGCCCTCGATCGATCCGGACGAGCTCGAGCCCGAGCGGATCCGCCCCGCGGCCTCGCACGAGTCGGCCGACGACCTCGAGGCGGAGTCCCCGTCGTACGACGAGTCGGACGACGAGGGCGGGGCGCGGGAGCCCGTGCAGCCGGGCTCGATCCCCTGGGAGCAGGAGGCCGAGGAGATCATCGCGGAGTTCGACCTTCCCGATGACGATTTGTGGAGCGAGGACCCGACCGTCGAGGAGCCCGACGTCACGCTGGAGCCGGGCCGAGAGCCCCGGCGCGGCCACGACCTCGAGGCGCTCGAGATCGGCGCCGGCTCGAGGCACACCGACCCGCACCGCTCGCCCGGAGAGTCGGCGGAATGGGACGAGCTCGAGTACGCCGCCGCCGACGTGCGCGTCCATGCCCTCGAGGTCGAGGTGCAGGAGGGTCTCGATGCCGATGCGCCGGAGTCCGCGCCCGAAGGCCCCGAGTCCGCCGATCTCGAGCCGGAAGAGGCGCTGGAGCCCGTCGTCGGGGACGGACCCGTCGTCGGTGAGGCCTTCGAACCGGTGGTCGAGGAAGCGGCCGAGTCGGCCGGTGGCGGGGTCGCGGCCCCGACCGCCCCCGATCGCCCGGAGACCGCCAGCGGCGTCTCCGCGGAGGCCGGGACGGACCGCGAGGATCCCGGGGAGGCGCCCGAGCGCGCGTTCGGCCCGCGGACCGAGGCGACCGAGCCGGTGTTCTCGATCGACACGGACGAGCTCGAGTCGATCGTGCGCGCCGCCGCCGATCTCGGCGAGTCCGGCGGCTTCGAAGTGGAGCCGGCGTTGGAGGACGAGCTGCCGGACCCCGATGCCGAGGAGCCCAGCGAGCAGGCGATCGATCCGGCCGCGGTTCTCGCGACGGGTCCGGCGGCGACGGTTCCGCAGGAGCCGCCGGATGTCGAGGTCGCCGGACGCGTAGAGGCGGAGGTCTCCACTGGCCGCGCCGAGCGGGAGGAGTCGTTCGAGGCCCCCGGTGCGGGGCCCCCCCGTGAGCGCGAGTCGATCGGCATGGAGCGTGACGAGGAAGGCCCCTCGATCGACGAGTCCGCGTGGCTGGACGATGCGCGCCACGCGCTCGACCGGCACGCGCGCGCCGACGCCGAGGCGGCCGCGAGCCGGAACGAGTCGGCGATCGAAGAGCCCGACGCGCCGACGGGCGAGGTCGGGCCCGAGGCCGACGAGTCGGGTCTCGAGGCCGAGACGATCGCCATCGAGTGGGCCGACGACGCCAGGGAGGAGCCGCGACGCCCGGGAGGCGGGCAGCCGACGCCGGACTCCGAGCCCGTTGCCGGTACTGTGCCCCCGGCTCGACCCGAGCCCGAGCCGGTCGCCGGGGCCGAGCCCGCGCCGGTCGCCGAGGCCGAGCCCGAGCCGGTGGCGGAGCTCGAGCCCCCGGCTCCCCGGCCGGCCGCCCCGCGAGGACGGGTCGCGAACGGCCGGCGGGCGGGTGGCGCGGGCTCCGGCCGGGACTCGCTCGATGGCGAGCCCGTGCCGCCTCTCGCCGAGCCGCGGCTTCAGGTCGAGGAAGATCCGGAGGACGCCTTCCGCGACTGGGTCGAGTCGGCGAGCATGGGCATCCTCAAGCGGGCGCTCCAGGAGCTCGAGCATCGCCAGGAGCACGAGCGGGCCCTGGTGGTCATCGCGCGGCTCACGCGGCTCGAGGAGACGGCCGTGGAGTTCAAGATCCGTCAGGTGGAGTACCTCAGCGCGCTGGGCCGCACCGAGGAGGCGCTCGAGGCGTGTGTCGCGCTCGGCGCGAGGCTCGAGGCCTGGGATCGTCCGGTTGAGGCGCGGGACGCGTATCGACGCGCCGAGACGTTGGCTCCAGGCGACGAGCAGGTGATCGAAGCGCTGCAGCGGTTGGAGGGCGTGGAGGAAGACTCGATGGAGGAGGCGGTCGTAGGCCCTGGACCGAAGAGGCCGTATATGCCGGATCATGTGAACGGGGCGGACCGAGGATCCGTCATCGACCGCCCGATACCGACGATATCCGTCACGGTCGAGGATCGGGGGATGGGTCCGCGCCCCTACTCCGGGGTGGCCGGGGGATCGGAGGCCGGCACGGACTTCGAGCAGCTCCTGTCGGAGTTCCGCGCCGAGCTGCACGAGAAGCCGGCGCACAACGACTCCTCCTCCCGTACGGAGCTGGGGGCCCGTCTGAAGGAGATGGGCCGACTGGACGACGCGATCCGGGAGCTCCAGGGGGCGGTTCGCGAGCCTTCCGCTCCGCCGCTCGCGTTCGAGCTGCTCGGCGAGGCGTTCCTCGAGAAGGGACAGCCCCGGATCGCGGTGCGTTTCCTCGAGAAGGCGCTCGGCAGCCTTTCGCAGGGCGACCGGGACATTCTCGGGGTCCTGTACCAGCTAGGGATCGCGTACGAGGCCCTGAACGACCTCGCGAAGGCGCTCATCTGCTACGAGCGCATCTTCAGTGTCGACATCGACTACCGCGACATCCAGGAGCGCATTCTGAGCTGCTCGGTGTGAGGCGGGAACCGGCCCGTGGGAGGGCGCGCGGTCTTTGACAATCCCGTGCGCCGGGCCGAGATTCCCCTCCCATCCGGAGTCCACCGCCCGGGAGAACCGTGCTTCCTACCGCCCACGTGCAGCTCGACGAGATCAAGGCGCCCGTCCGGGATCGCCTGGCGCTGGTCGAGCGGAGCCTCCTGGGGCTGGTGCCGTCGGGGTTCGAGTCCCTTGACGAGGTGGGCGAGTACCTGTTCTCCCGAAGCGGCAAGCTGTTCCGCCCGACGCTCCTCCTGCTGTCGAGCGGAGTGGGGGGGAGGTCCGACGACTCGGCGATCCGCTTGGCGGCCATCGTGGAGCTCCTGCACGTGGCCACGCTGGTCCACGACGATGCCGTCGACCACTCCGTGCGCCGGCGGGGAATGCCGACCGTGAACGATCGCTGGACCCACCAGGTCGCGATCATCGCGGGGGACTATCTGTACTCGCGCGCCGTGATCGAGATCACCGACCTCGGCCGTCTGGAGCCAATCGCGATCCTCGCGCGCACGGCGAACCAGATGACCGTAGGCGAGATGCGGCAGCTCGTGCTCCACGACCGGCTGGACTTCACGCGTGCCGATTACGATCGTCTGTGCGAGTGCAAGACGGCGTCGCTGTTTCGCGCCGCCTGCGAGCTGGGAGCGATGGCGGGGGTCGAGAGCTATCGGCCGGCGCTCGGGGGGTACGGCTACCACCTGGGCATGGCGTTCCAGATCATCGACGACCTGTTGGATTACACCGCGACCGCCGAGGTTACCGGGAAGCCGAGCGGACAGGATCTTCAGGAGCACAAGGTCACGCTCCCGCTGATCGCGGCCCTCCCGGCCCTGAGCGCCGCCGAACGGCGCCGGGTGGAGGCGCTGTTCGAGGACGCCCAGCCGGACGGAGAGGCTGTGGCGGACGTGATCGAGATGGTCGACCGCCACGGCGGGCTCGAGGCGGCGGCTCGAGAGGCCCGCTCGCGGGCCGATCGGGCGCGGGAGTGCCTGGCGGGGCTGGTGGAAGACGACTGTCTTGCCGCGTTGCATGCAGCCGTGGACTACGTAGTCGAGAGGGTGCGCTAGGTGGCGGAACTCGGACGCAGGCCCGAAAGGTCCCCTAGGAGGACCCTGCTGGTGATCGCCGGCGGGTTCATCCTCGGCGCGCTTCTCACCGAGCTCATGGCGGTCACGCTGCCCCCCTCTGCCGCGCGGCAGTTCTTCATCACCACCGTGGCGGCCTCGCTCGGGCCGCTATCGATCGACCTGAACGTCATCGCGCTCACGATCGGGCCGCTCATCCTGCGCGCGAACTTTCTAAGCATCGTCGGGATATTACTGGTGGCCTGGTTCGCTCGATCCCTGCTGTAGCGTGATCCGGGGCGCGACGGACCCAGGCGAGACCAAACAGAGGAGCCACCGATGTTCGGTTTGAGCCCGTGGGAACTCCTGATCGTGTTCCTCGCGATTCTTCTGCTGTTCGGGGCCAAGCGGTTGCCCGAGATCGGAAGCTCGCTCGGCAAGGGCATCCGGGAGTTCAAGGAGTCCATCAAGGACGTCGAGGGAGACGTTCGGCGGGAGATCACCGGGCCCGGCGAGCAGCCGGGCTCCACGGTCTCGCAGGAGTCCAAGGAGCCGGTGGAGCGTCGCGGCGACGCCTGAAAGCGCGCCGGGAGGCCGCCGCCTCCCGGGAACATCACGCGGTCGAGCGCTCGCCGGCCGGCCGGCCGGCTCAGGTCGCGTTCTGGCTGCTCAGGCGGTCGCGGTGGTCCACGATGGTGGCCTGCTCGCGTAGCGCAGCGAGCCAGTTCTGCACGTATTCCTGCGTCCGCTCGAAGGCGAGCTGGCGGAGAAGCGCCTCCTTGACCTCTTCGAAGCCCTCCTCCGTCGCCTCCTGGCGGTCGACCACCTCGAGGACGGCGACCGCATCACCTGCGTCGACCACCCCGCTGGTGCTGCCCACCGGAACCCCGAACGCCTCCCCGATCGCCTCGGTGCCCTGACCGAGCCCGGGAACGAAGTCTCCCCGCCGGAAGGCCTCGGTCTCGTCGACCGTCCACCCGAACCGGGCCGCTGCCTCGTCGAGCGAGGCCCCACCGTCGAGCGCCTCCACGAGCCCAGCGGCGACCTCGCGCGCCCGCTCCTTCTTCTTCCGGGCCACGAGGATCTGACGGATCGCCCCGGTCACGTCCGAGAGCGGCGCGATGCCCGCCTCCTGGCGGCCGAGGAGCTCGAACACGTGGAACCCGGTCGCGTTCTCGAAGAACGGTGACAGGTCGCCGATCTGGGTGTCCGGGTCGAGCGCCCAGTCTGGCGCCACGCCGAGGGCCCCGGCGCCGGGGATGAAGTCCACGCCGTCGGTGAGGGTCACGTCGGTGCGGACCGGGACGCCCAGAGAGTCGGCCGCGGTGGGCAGGTTCGAGCGGAGCCCGATGCCCTCGAGGTCGTCCATGACCCCGAACACGGAGTCTTCGGTGGCGGCCGAAACCTCGACCGGGACGAGGATCTGCCGCATGGAAATCGAATCGCGCGAGCGGGAATCGACCCGCAGGATGTGGAACCCGAACGACGTCGGGACGACGTCCGACACGCGCCCGATCGGCAGGTCGAACGCGATCTCGGCGAGCGTCGGGTCGATGCTCGAGCGCGCGCGGCGGCCCATGTCGCCGCCCCTGGACGCCGTGTTGGGGTCTCCGGACTCGGCGCGCGCCACCTCGGCGAAGTCCTCGCCGCCCGCCACCCGCTCACGCAGCCCTTCGGCGCGCGCACGCGCCGCAGCGGTGTCGGCCGCCGCGGGCCGCAACGCGAGGCTCACCATGTTGGCCCGCGCCGACGCGGGCCGCGTGAAGTCGTCCCGGTGTGCGTTGTAGTAGGTCCTGAGCTCGGTGTCGGTCACCGTGACCGCCGAGTCGGGGACGGCGGTGGCCGGATCCACCCGCACGAAGCGCACTCGCGCGCGCTCGTTCGTGTCCTTGTAGAACTGCCAGGCGTCGGCGTCGGACACGTACGTCGCGCTCTCCACGAGCGCCTCCAGCTTCCGCCGGGGCAGGATCGACCGATAATAGGACTCGATCTGGAGCAGGGTGTTCTCGTCGGTGGCGGGATCCGTGAAGAAGCGCCGGTACTTCTCGATGTCGAACTGGCCGTCGGTCTGGAACGCCGGGTGATTGAGGAGCTCGGCGGGCGGCTGGTTGAGGAAGGCCTGACGGATCTCGCTGTCGGTGACCTCGACCCTGAGGCGCTCCAATTCGGCCTGGAGCAGTGTCGTGTTGATCAGCGACTCCCACGCCTGATCCGTCACCACGCGCACGTCCTCCTCGTTCAGGCTGCGGTCGCCCTGACGCGCGAGCGTGAGCTGGTTCTGGAGGTACGCGTTCCACTCGCTGTAGTGGATCTCGCGACCCGCGACATCCGCGACCACCGGATTGAGGCCGCTGGTCCCCCGGATGTCGGTCACACGCGAGAACACCAGCCACCCCACGAAGGCGATCGACAGGATGAGCATCACGTACTTCGCGCTGCCGCGCATCTTCCGCATGAACATGGGACGTTCGAACCACTCCCGGTACGGGTTCCCGATATGCAAAACGGCCGGTGCCCGGCCGCCAGAAGGTCCTTTCGCGAAGGATTGGGAACCTACTGGCGGTCGCGCCGCCGAGCAACGCGCCGGGGCGCCGCGTGCCGCGCCCGACCATCGCGCGGGCCGGCGCGCCGCGGCCGGCGATGTCGCGTTGACAGTAAAAAATTGCCGCCCGTATGTTCCCCCATGCTCCGACCCACCGCGCACCCCCAGAGGGTCGGGGGGCGCACCTGATGCCTCCCGACGACTTCTCGGAGGAGATCGACCGCCTGGAAGAGCGCGCCGCGCGCGACCCGCGCACGCACACCTTCGCCCGGCTCGCGGACCTGTACCGGAAGGCCGGGGAGCTCGATCGCGCGCTCCAGGTGATCGAATCCGGCCTGCGGCAGCACCCGCACTACCTGAATGCGCGGATCGTCCACGCCCGACTACTCCGCGAGCTCGGCCGCCGGGGCGAGGCCGTGGTGGCGTTCGAGCGCGTGCTGCAGATCGACTCCGAGAACCTCGTCGCGCGCACGGCCCTCACCGAGATGCGGGAGGGAGAGCGGCCGGGCCCTGCGGCGATGCCGGAGGCCCCGGCGGGGGCCGTCTCGAGCGGGTGGCTGGCCCGGCTCGAGGCCGACTGGCATTCGGGGCGCGACGAGCCGCCCGGAACGCCGGGGCCGCCCTCCGCGGAGGTCCCGGAGGCCACCGTGGAAGAGCCGGGCAGCGAGGGGGCGACCGACGAAGCGGACGCCCCCGAGCCGGAGCCGGTCGCGGAATCGGACGTCGCGGCCGGTCCGGAGCCTGCCCCTTCGACCGAGCCGGAGCCTGCCCCTTCGACCGAACCGGAACCTGCGCCTGCAGTCGAATCGGAGCCTGCCGCTGCGGCCGAACCGGAGCCCGAGCCCACGGCCGCCGCCTGGGCGTCGCCGGGTCGCGAGAACGCGCGGGACCTGGAGACCGCGACCCTGGCGGAGCTGTACGCCAGACAGGGGCTGCTCGACGAGGCGATCGGGATCTTCGAGCGGCTGCTGGCGAGAGATCCCTACAACGCCCGGCTCGCGACCTCGCTCGAGGAGGCCCGCACGAGGGCGCGGAGCGGGTCCGGCTCGCGGCCGGACGCGCGGCCCGCCGCCCCGCCGCTCGAGGTCGAGCGTTCGGGGCGGGATGCGGGGTCGCACGCCCATCCGGAGCCCGGCGTCCGGGAGGCCGCCCGGGGGACGGGACCCCGCGAGCCGCGGGCGCACGGCGCGAGCGGGCCGGAGTCGAGTGGCGGATCGGCCGGTCGCGAGGCGGTCGGAGGTCGCGTTGGGCCCGAGCGCCGCGAGCGCCCGGGAGACGTGCGAGTGCCCGGCACCCGTACGCCGCCTTCGCCCGAGCCCGCCTCGGCGCCGGCCGGGCGGACGGGATCCGGCACCGAGACGATCCGGGAGTTCCTCGGGCGGTTGCTCGAGGGGCGCTTCGAGCTTCCGGAGGGCGCGACGGACGGGGCGGCGGTCGACGCGGAGCCGGAGCTCGGCGTCGACGAGTGGCTCCGCCGGCGGGGGATCTGAGCCGATGAGGATCGGAGTGCTGCACGGCCCGAACCTCAACCTGCTGGGCGCGAGGGAGCCGGCCCACTACGGCCACCGCACGCTGCCCGACATCGAGCGCATGCTCCGCGAACGGGCCATGAAGCGCTCGATCGAGCTCGAGTTCTTCCAGTCCAACGACGAGGGCGCGCTGGTGGACTGGGTCCAGAGCGCGACGGCCCGCGTGGACGGGTGGATCGTGAACGCCGCCGGCCTCACGCATTCGAGCGTGCCGTTGCGCGACGCGCTGGCGGGCTCCGCCAAGCCGTTCGTCGAGGTGCATCTGTCGAACGTGTACGCGCGCGAGCCGTTTCGGCACCGCTCGATGCTCTCCGACCTGGCGATCGGCGTGATCGCCGGCTTCCGGGGATCGAGCTACCTGTTCGGTCTGGAAGGGCTGGCCGAAAGGCTGGAGTCGGACGCCGATTGAGCGCCCTCCCACTGGATCGCGCCGAGCGCCGCCACCGGTTCGAGCGGGAGCTGACGCGGGCGTCGGTGGACGCCGCGATCGTCACCCACCGGCCCGATGTGCGCTACCTGTCCGGATTCTCCGGCTCCTCCGGGTTCCTGTTCTATCCGCTGGCCGATCCCCCCGTGCTCATCACGGACTTCCGTTACGAGGAGCAGGCCGGCGACGAGATCGACTCCCCGCTCCGCGTCCACGTCACGCGCGAGGGGTGGGTGGCCGCCATGGCCGAGCTGACGGGCGGCGCGGGCGTGTCGCGCATCGGTTTCGACCCGGCGCACCTCAGCGTGGCGGAGCACCGCCGGCTCAGGGACGCGCTCCCCGACGCGACGTGGGTGGAGACGCCGGACGTGGTGGCGACGCTCCGGTCGGTGAAGTCGGAGGACGAGGTCGCCCGCATCGAGCGCGCCATCCGGGTGGCCGAGACGGCGCTCGAGCGGCTGCTCGAGACGTTCGATTGGCACGCCGGACACACGGAGCTCGAGATCACGGCTCGGCTGGAGCTCGAGCTGCGCCGCGCCGGGTCCGAGGGGCTGCCGTTCGAGGTGATCGTGGCGTCGGGGCCGCGCACGTCGCTCCCGCACGCCGGACCCGGCGCGCGGGCGCCCCGCGAGGGCGACCTGCTGCTGGTCGATTTCGGGGCGACCGTCGAGGGGTACTGCAGCGACCTGACCCGCACGTTCGTGATCGGGGAGGCGTCCGAGTGGCAGCGGGAGCTCCACGGGCGGGTCCTCGAGGCGCAGGAGTCGGCCCTGTCGGCCATCTCGGATGGCGCCGCGGCGCGCGACGTCGACGCGGCCACGCGCGCCCGCCTCGCCGAGCACGATCTGGACCGCTACTTCGGCCACAGCACCGGGCACGGCATCGGCCTCGAAGTGCACGAAGAGCCACGCCTCTCCTCGCGCTCCGACGACGTGCTGGGAGCCGGAAACGTGGTGACGGTCGAACCCGGCGTGTATGTTCCCGGCCGGGGCGGCGTCCGCGTGGAGGACGACGTTCTCGTCACCGACGGCGGCGCGCGCAGGCTGAGTGCGTTTCGCCGTGATCTCGTCGAGTTGTAGCCGGTCCCTCCGGGGCGCGACCCCGACGCGCGGGAGCGGCTCGATCGTCGTACCCGCGAGTGAAGAAACGGAACGCATGGCGGATACATCGGATTTTCGAAACGGGATGGTCATCGAGCTGGATGACACCCTGTATCAGATCGTCTACTTCCAGCACGTGAAGCCGGGCAAGGGCGGCGCGTTCGTGCGCACCAAGCTCAGGGACATCATGGGCGAGCGCGTGCTCGACCGGACCTTCCGGGCGGGCGAGAAGGTCAACGAGGTGCGGCTCGAGCGCCGACCCATCCAGTACAGCTATACCGACGGCCAGCTGTACTATTTCATGAATATGGAGACGTTCGAGCTCATCCCGCTCGGCGCGGACGCGATCGGGGCGGACCAGCTCCGCTACCTGAGCGAGAACATGGAGTGCGAGGCACTCCAGCGGGACGGGAAGGTCCTGTCGGTGGAGCTGCCGCAGTTCGTCGAGCTCGAGATCGTCGAGACCGATCCGGGAGTGCGCGGAGACACGGCGCAGGGCGGCACCAAGCCGGCCACGCTGTCGACCGGCGCCGTCGTCCAGGTCCCGCTGTTCCTCGAGATGGGGGACGTGGTCCGGGTGGATCGGACGCAAGACAAGTACATCACGCGGGTGACGTCATGATGGACATCGACTGGCTGAAGCGCCTCATCCGCCTCGTGGAGGAGTCCGACATCGACTCCCTCGAGGTGGAGCGCCTGACCACGCGGGTCCGCATCCGGAAGTCGCCCGCCGTCGGCGCCGCTCCCCCCGCCGTCGCGCCGCTGTCCGCGCCACCCGCGACTCCCGCCCAGTCGGCCGCCGAACCGGGGCTCGCGGGGGGAGCCCCGCCGGCCGCCGCAGTCGCCCCGGCCGCGAATCTGCACGAGGTCAACTCCCCCATGGTCGGGACGTTCTATCGCTCCCCGTCGCCCGACGCGGCGCCCTTCGTCTCGGTCGGGGACCGGATCGAGCAGGGGCAGACGCTGTGCATCCTCGAGGCCATGAAGCTCATGAACGAGCTCGAGTCGGAGGTGTCCGGCGTGGTGCGCGAGATCTCGGCGGAGAACGGCGATCCCGTGGAGTTCGGCCAGCTCCTGTTCCGGATCGAGGCGGATTGACCCGGTGGGGACGGCCGCCCGCACGGCCGCCTGAGCGGTGTTCCGCAAGATCCTGATCGCCAACCGCGGCGAGATCGCGCTGCGGATCATCCGGGCGTGCCGCGCCCTGGACATCCGCACGGTGGCGGTCTACTCGCAGGCGGACCGCGACTCGCTCCACATCCGCTTCTCGGACGAGGAGATCTGCATCGGTCCGCCGCCTAGCCGCGAGAGCTACCTGAATATCCCGCGCATCCTGGCGGCGGCCGAGATCACCGGCGCCGACGCGATCCACCCCGGGTACGGATTCCTGGCCGAGAACCCGGAGTTCGCCGAGATCTGCGAGCGCAGCGGGCTCGTGTTCATCGGGCCGACCGCCGAGCAGATCCGTCGCATGGGGGACAAGGCGGAGGCGCGGAGCACGATGGTGGAGGCGGGCGTGCCCGTCGTGCCGGGCTCCGAGGACGTCATCGACGACGAGCGGGACGCGCTCGCCGAGGCGCGCCGGATCGGCTTCCCGGTGATGATCAAGGCGGCCGCCGGCGGGGGCGGGAAGGGGATGCGGGCGGCGTTCGACGAGGCCGGCTTCCGGAAGGCGTTCCCGGTGGCGCGGAACGAGGCCGAGGCCAACTTCGCCAACCCGGCCGTATACCTCGAGAAGCTCATCGAGCGCCCGCGGCACGTCGAGATCCAGATCCTCGGCGACCGGCATGGAAACCTCGTGCACCTCGGGGAGCGCGACTGCTCGATCCAGAGACGGCACCAGAAGCTCATCGAGGAGGCCCCGAGCCCGGCGGTCACCCCCGAGCTGCGGGCGCGCATGGGGGAGGCGGCCATCCGCGGGGCGCGGGCCATCGCGTACCAGGGCGCGGGCACCGTCGAGTTCCTCCTCGGGGCGGGCGGCGAGTTCTACTTCATGGAGATGAACACCCGCATCCAGGTGGAGCACCCGGTAACCGAGATGGTCACCTCCATCGACCTCATCCGCGAGCAGATCCGCGTCGCGGCGGGGGAGAAGCTCGAGTGGAGCGAGCCGCCGCCGATGACCGGCCACGCGATCGAGTGCCGGGTGAACGCCGAGGATCCGGAGCACGGGTTCCGTCCCTCGCCCGGCGTGATCACGACCTTCCACGCGCCGGGCGGCCCGGGCGTGCGCGTGGACACGCACATCTACGATGGCTACGCCGTGCCGCCGTACTACGATTCGCTGCTCGCCAAGCTGATCGTGCACGGGAAGACGCGCGATGAGGCCCGCATGGGCGCATACCACGCCCTGGAGGAGTTCATCCTCGAGGGCGTGCACACCACGATCCCGTTTCTGCGCAAGATCCTCCAGACCCCGGACTTCGAGTCCGGCGACATCGACACGGGGTTCGTCGAGAGGTTCCTGCGACCGGGGTGACTCCCGTGCTCGACGTCGCGTGGCTGCCCGCGGAGCTTCCGGGCTCGCCCGTGGCCGGCGGCCCGGCGGTGGTGATCGATGTGCTGCGGGCCACGACCAGCGTGACCACGGCCCTGGCGGCCGGGGCGGCCGGCGTGATTCCCGCCGCCTCGGTGTCCGAGGCCCGCGAGGTGGCCGCCGCGCTCGACGGCGCCCTCCTGTGCGGAGAGCGTCGCGGTCTGCCGCCCGAGGGGTTCGACATCGGGAACTCGCCGGGCTCGTACACGCCCGCGCGCGTGTCCGGGCGGACGCTCGTGTTCTCGACCACCAACGGCACGCGCGCCATGCGCTCCGCGTCCGCGTCGAGCCCGCTCCGCCTGGCCTGCTTCCGGAACGCCGGGGCGGTCGCGCGCCGGCTGGCGGACGACTTCGAAGGGGGGGCGGCGGGCCCGGGGGCGGTCATCGTGTGCGCCGGCCGCGCGGGGCGCGTGAGCATGGACGACGCGTGGTGCGCTGGCCATCTTGTGGGTCGGGTGACCCGGGTCCTGCCGGGGCTTTGGCTGACCGACGGGGCGCGCGCGGCCCGCGAGCTGGCGGCATCGCTGGGCGCGCCCAGCGCCGCGGGGCTCGCCGACACGGCGGCCGGTCGGGCGCTGGTCGCGCTGGGGCTGGGGCGCGATGTGGAGGCGTGCGCGCGGCTCGATGACGTGGAGATCGTTCCGATGTGGCGCGGCAGTGCGTTCGTGGTGGGCGGGGAGGAGGAGAGCTGATGATGGGTGAACGACAGCGCCGCGAGGCCCTGGGGATCGGTCTGATCGTCCTGGGACTCCTGGTCGGCCTCGCGCTCCTGTCTCCGACGCTGAGCGGCGGGGAGGGGAACTGGATCGGCCCTGCGGGTCGCCTGCTCGATCGGGGCCTGTCGTTCGTGTTGGGTCCCCTGTCGCCGCTTCTCGCCCTCCCGGCGCTCATCTGGGGGGTGCACCTGCTCGGCGTGGGCGAGCCCGGCTCGACGTGGCGCTGGTCGATGCTCCCCGTGGGGCTCCTCCTCGTCCTCCCCACCCTGATGTGGCTGACCGTGCCCGCCGAGGGGGCGACCGTGGCCGGCGTGGGCTGGCTGGGCGCTTCGCTCGGCGGGGTGCTGTTCGCCGGGTTCGGCGCCGTGGGGGCGCTCCTGATCGCGCTCGCCCTGCTCGTTCTCACCCTCGTCCTCACCCTCGGCTGGTCGCTGGCGCAGATCGTGGTGGGCGGGGGGCGGATCGCCCGTCAGGGTCTGACGGCCGGGGCGGGGGGCGCGCGCACGCTCGGACGGGCGCTGGTCGATCTGTACCGGACGGACGACGTGCCGCCGCCCGACACGACCCCGTGGGAGGTGGTGGCCGCCGTGGAGAACCCCCCGCCTGCGGAGGAGGAGACGCCGGCACCGGCGGCGCGGGGCCGCAAGAATGGGCGCCGGACGCCCGAGGAGCCCACGCTCGCCGAGCACGGCGACCTCGATCAGACCGAGCTTCCCGGGATCGAGCTGCTCGACGAGCCGGCCGGGAGCGGCGCGGGTCTGGGGCGACGCGATCTCGAGCGCCTGGGGGGGATCCTGATCGACAAGCTGGCCACCTTCCGGATCGACGGGGAGATCGGCGGGTGGACCACCGGACCGGTGGTGACGCAGTTCGAGGTGGTCCCGGCGCCGGGGGTGAAGGTCGGGCAGATCTCCGCACGCGCCGATGATCTGGCGCTCGCCCTCAAGGCCCCGTGCGTGCGCATCGTGGCCCCCATCCCCGGCAAGGGGGCGGTGGGGGTCGAGGTGCCCAATCCGCGCGCCGAGATCGTGCGGCTGCGCGAGGTCCTCGAGGCGCCCGCCTACCGGAGCGCCCGGGCCGCGCTGCCGCTCGCGCTCGGCCGCGACCTGGCCGGCGATCCGTACTGGGCGGACCTCGTGCGCATGCCGCACCTGCTGATCGCGGGACAGACGGGGTCCGGGAAGTCGGTGTGCATGAACACCATCATCACGAGTCTGGTGTACCGGTACACACCGCGTCAGCTACGACTCCTGATGGTGGATCCGAAGATGGTGGAGCTCTCGGTGTACGCGGACCTGCCGCACCTGCGGCACCCCGTGATCACCGACAACGACGAGGCCGCCTCGGTACTCAAGTGGGGCGTGTTCGAGATGAAGCGCCGCTTCGGGCTCCTGTCGGCCAACGGGTGCCGCAACCTGGGCGAGTTCAATGCCCGCCTGGCCCGCGGCCGCGAGGTCGCGCTGCCCGATCGCGGGCCGGGAGACGAGCCCCGTCCGTACGAGGATGGACCGCTGCCGTTCGTCGTGCTGCTCATCGATGAGCTCGCCGACCTCATGATGACCGTGCAGTCGGAGGTGGAGACGCCGCTCGCCATGCTGGCGCAGAAGGCGCGCGCGGTGGGCATCCACCTCGTGATCGCCACGCAGCGTCCGTCGGTGAACGTCCTCACTGGGCTCATCAAGGCGAACATCCCGAGCCGCATCGCGTTCCGGGTGGCGTCCAAGATCGACAGCCGCACGATCCTCGACCAGAACGGGGCCGACGCCCTGCTCGGCAACGGCGACATGCTGTTCCTGCCGCCCGGCGAGTCGGACCCGGTGCGCATCCAGGGGGCGTTCATCTCCTCCGTCGAGACCGAGCGAATCCTCGACTGGTACCGGGCCCAGGCGGCGGCGCGCGCCGCCGAGGCGAGCGGGGGGGGCGCAGAGGAAGAGGACATCCTCGACGTGGTGCGGGAGCTGGAGGAGGAAGCGGCGCGCGTGGACGTGGCCGGCGAGGTGCTCGAGGACCGCGACGAGCTCTTCCGGCAGGCGGCCGAGATCGTGATCACGAACGACGCCGGCTCGACCAGCCTGCTCCAGCGGCGGCTCAAGATCGGCTACGGGCGCGCGGCCCGGATCATCGACCAGCTCCACCACGCCGGCGTCGTGGGGCCGGCGGACGGGTCGAGGCCCCGCGACGTCCTCGTGTCGCTCACCGATCTGGACGATGTGCTCGATGGAGGGTGAGCCGCTGCGCCGGACGCCCGGCGGCCGTCGCGCGCGCCTCCGGCGCCGCGCGTCGCCCCGGGCGCCGGGCCCGGGGGGGGCGCTCGCGCTCGCGGCGGCGCTCCTCGCGCTCGGGGGTGTGGGGGCGTGCGGCGGGGACGACGCGGACCCGCGCGCCGAGGCGCGCGAGACGCTCGAGCGGCAGTTCGGACGCCGGGACGAGGCCGCCGCGCCGGGCGACTCCACGGCGTCCGCGACCGCGGCGGCCCCCGACACGGCGGCGGGCGGCGCGCTGGCGACCCCCGGCGAGACCGCCCCCGCCGGGTCGGTCCGCGACACGGGCATCGCAGGCCGCCGGCCCGAGCCCACCACCGGAGCGGGCGCCGCCCCGCCCGCGACGACCCCGGCGGACACCGCCACCTCCGCCCCCCCGACCCCGACCCCGGCGGAGCAGGATGCCGGCCCGGGCGTCGATCCCGGGCGCTGGCTGGCGATGGCCGACGAGGCGTACCGGGGCCTCCCGTCGCTCGAGGCCCGCTTCGAGCAGCGGGTCGAAGTGCCGCTCCTCGACCGGACGAGCACCGGCGTGGGGATCTGGTACCAGCGCGGGCGCGACTTCTTCCGCATGGACTTCACCGATCCGCCCGACGACGTGTTCGTGGCCGACGGGACGTATCTGTGGCTGTACCAGCCCTCCCAGCAGCCCGGCCAGGTCATCAAGGCCGTGCTCGCGGCGGGCGCCGGCCAGTCCGGAACGGCCGATCTCCTGGGTCGCATCCTGTCCGAGGCCCGCACCGAGTACGACGCGGTGTACGAAGGCACCGAGACGGTGTCCGGCGTCGAGACGCACGTGATCGCGCTCACCCCACGCGGCCCGTCGGACTACCGGCTGGTGCGCGTGTGGATCGCGACGAGCGACCGCCTCGTGCGACGCTTCATGATCCAGCAGGAGAACGAGATGATCCGCACGGTCACGCTGTCGCGGCTCCGGCCGGGCGTGACGCTCGCGGACTCGCTGTTCCGCTTCGACGTGCCCCCGGGGGTCGATGTCTTCGAGCCCTGAGCGCACCCGTCTCGGTCTCGTGAGCCTCGGGTGCGACAAGAACACGGTCGACTCGGAGCGCATGCTGGCGGCGCTGGTGGGGCAGGGCGCCGAGCGGGTGGCCGATCTGGCCGAGGCCGAGGTCATCCTCGTCAACACGTGCGGGTTCATCGACGCCGCCAAGGAGGAGTCGATCGAGACGCTGCTCGAGGCCGGCCGACTCAAGCGCGAGGGGCGCTGCCGCTCGGTGGTGGCCGTCGGGTGCATGGTGGAGCGCTACCGCGACGAGCTCGCGCCCGCCCTCCCCGAGGTCGATCTGCTGCTCGGGCTGCGCGACCTCGACCGGCTGGTCCCCGAGCTCGTGGCGCGCGGGCTCCTCCCGGCCGGATCGGTCGAGGGGGCGCACCCGGGCGAGCGCCTCCCGCTCGGGTCGCGGCACGTGAGCTACCTCAAGGTGAGCGAGGGCTGCGACCACGGGTGCGCGTTCTGCGCGATCCCGCTGTGGCGCGGCCGGCACCGCTCGTTCGAGCTCGACCGACTGGTGGCCGAGACACGGCGTCTGGAGGCCCAGGGGGCCGTCGAGGTGAACCTCGTGGCCCAGGATCTGGCCCACTACGGGCGCGACCTGCGCGACGGGACCGACATCGCGAGGCTCGTGGAGGCGCTCCTCGCCGGGACCGGAGTGCCGTGGCTCCGCCTCCTGTACATCTACTCGGCCGGGCTGCGCGCGCCCCTGGTCGAGCTGATGGCCACCGAGCCCCGGCTCCTCCCCTACATCGACATGCCGATCCAGCACGCTTCCGACCCGGTGCTGGCCCGCATGCGCCGGCCCGAACGCCGCGAGACGCTGACCGAGAAGATCGCCTGGCTGAGGGCGTCGATCGACGACCTCACGCTGCGCACGACCGTCCTCGTCGGGTTCCCGGGCGAGACCGAGTCGGATTTCCGCGAGCTGCTCGAGTTCCTCGAGGAGGCGCGCATCGACCGGCTCGGGGCGTTCGCGTTCAGCCCGCAGGAGGGGACGCGGGCCGCCTCGATGGAGGGGGACTTCGTGCCCGAGGACGTGGCGCGGGCGCGGCTCGAGGAGGTGCTCGAGGTGCAGCGGGCCGTGAGCCGCGAGCGGCTGGAGGGGACGGTCGGCGAGCGGCGGAGCGCCATCGTGGACCGCGCCGCGCCGCCCGACGAGCCGGTGGTGGAGGAGGTCGGGGTGGAGGTGACCGCGGCCCGCGACGCGGGCGCGACCGTGTATCTCGGGCGCATCGCGGCCCAGGCGGACGACGTGGACGGGCTCACGGTCCTCGTCGGGCCGCCGGACCTGTCGCCCGGGACGCTCGTCGAGGCCACCATCGAGCGCGCCACCGACTTCGATCTCGCCGCCCGCGTGGAGCGCGTCACCCGGCGGGGTCCGCGGATGGGTGGTTCGCCGGCCGCCGCGGCGAGCGCGGCCCGGAAGCGCCCTGCAGGGGACGCGGCGCGCGGGCTTCCCATCCTCCCGCTCGGGCTCGAGACGGCGTGGGGGAAGTGAGCGCGTGACGTCGGGCGCGGGTCACGACCTGCTCGCGCGGGCCCGAGCCGTGATGCCCGGCGGGGTGAGCTCGCCGGTCAGGGCGTTCGGGTCCGTGAAGCTCGACCCCCTGTTCGCCGTCCGGGGCGAGGGCGCCCGCCTCTACGACGAGGAGGGGCGCGCGTATCTCGACTACGTCCTGTCGTGGGGGCCCCTCATCCTGGGACACGCGCACCCGGCCGTCGTCGAGGCGGTGGAGCGGGCGGCGCGTGACGGCACCAGCTACGGGCTGTCGACCCGTCGCGAGGTCGAGCTGGCCGAGCGCGTGGTGGCCTGGTTCCCGGGGATCGACATGCTCCGCTTCGCGAACAGCGGCACCGAGGCGACCATGTCGGCCATCCGGCTGGCGCGCGCCGCCACCGGGCGCGACCTGATCGTGAAGTTCGACGGCTGCTACCACGGGCACGCGGACGCCTTTCTGGTCGCGGCCGGCTCGGGCGTGGCCACGCTCGGGCTCCCCGACTCGCCCGGCGTCCCGGCCGACGTGACGGCGCACACGGTCTCGCTGCCGTACAACGACCTCGAGGCGGTGGACGCCGCCTTCGCGCGGCACGCCGACCGTGTCGCGGCGCTCATCGTGGAGCCCGTGGTGGGGAACGCGGGCCTCATCCTGCCTCTGGAGGGCTTCCTCGAGGGGCTGCGCGAGCGCTGCTCGCGCGCCGGGGCGCTGCTCATCTTCGACGAGGTGATGACCGGGTTCCGCGTGTCGCGCGGCGGTGCCCAGGAGCGCTGGGGCGTGACGCCGGATCTCACGACGCTCGGCAAGGTGCTGGGCGGCGGGCTCCCGGTGGCGGCGTACGGCGGCCCGCGCGACCTGATGGAGCGCATGGCCCCCGCCGGCCCCGTGTACCAGGCCGGCACGCTGTCGGGGAACCCGCTCGGGATGGCGGCCGGCCTCGCCCAGCTCGTCGAGCTCGAGCGCACCGACCCGTTCGAGGCGCTCGAGCGCCGCACGGCGCGTCTCGTCCGGGGGATCCTCGACGCCGGGGCCGCGCGCGGCGTCCCCATGACGGGCGCCTCGGTGGGCTCGATGTGGGGCGTGTACCTGACGGCGGGGCCGGTCACGAGCTTCGCGGACGCGAGGGCGTCGGACGTGGATCTGTTCCGCCGCTACTACGCCGCCTGTCTGGAGCGCGGAGTGCTGTTCGCCCCCTCCCCGTTCGAGGCCGGGTTCCTGTCCACGGCGCACACCGAGGACGACCTGGCGGCCACGGTCGCGATCGTGGGCGCGGCGCTCGACGAGGCGCTCGAGGCGGGAGGTGCGGGGCCGGGGGCCTCCGCGTGACGGGGACGGCCGCCGGCGGACGGCTCGCGACCTGGCGGGATCGGATCGTCCCCGACGCGGCGGCCGGGGCGCTCGCGTCGGGGATCCTGCTCGCCGTGGCCCACCCCCCGTTCCACCTCCTCGCGCCCTCCTTCGTCGCCCTCGTCCCGTTCATCGTGTGGCACGAGCGGCTCCCCGACGGCGAGGAGGGGGGGCGCCAGGCGCGCATCGGCGGTTTCTTTCTCGGCCTCGTGTACTACACGCTCGTGTTCTACTGGTTGTTCGTGGCGCTCGTGTTCTACACGTGGATGGCGCTGCTCGCCTTTCTCGCCCCCATCCTCATCCTGTCGATGTTCCTCGCCTGGGCCTCGGGCGCCGTGCACGCCGTCCGGCGCCGTGCGCGCTGGCCCGCGTGGCTCGCCTTCCCGGTGCTGTGGACGGCGAACGAGTGGCTGCGCGGCAACCTGCCGCAGGTGGGCTTCCCGTGGATGAACCTGGGCGACACGCTCACCGCCTTCCCGCGCCTCCTCGGGGCGGCGGACCTCGTCGGGTCGCGCGGGCTGTCGTTCTGGCTCGTGCTCGTGAACGCGCTGCTGGCGGTGCTGTGGATGGGGATCCGCGGCCGCCGGACGGGTGGCGAGCCGGGCGGGACCGGGGCGCACGCCGGTGGATCGCTCCGCACGGTCGTCGCGCGCGGACCCGGGTCGCCGGCGCGCGTGGCGGTCGGCCTCGCGCTCGCGCTCGCCCTCCCGATCGGCTATTCGCTCGTGCGCTGGAACGGGATCGAGATGCGGCTGGCGGCCACCGTCGGCGTGGTGCAGCCGAACATCCCCGAGCACCTCAAGATCGGCGACCGGCAGGCGGCCTCGGACAGCGCGATCCGCGCCACCACGACGCTGGTCCGGGGGTGGAGCGCCCCGGAGCGCGAGCGCCTCGACCTCGTCCTCCTCCCGGAGACCGTGATCCAGGCGTGGATCGAGCCGATCCCGTCGCTCGGCCACGGCGGGGCCCCGGCGTACGACCGCTGGGCGAGCTCGCTGGCGGACGGGCTCGACGCCGCGGTCCTGTGGGGCGCGATCGGCTCGCACGACCTCGGGGGCGGGGAGTTCGACTACTACAACTCGGCGTTCCTCACCCGCCCCCGGGCGGGCCGCGCGGGGCGCTACGACAAGCGCTTCCTGGTCCCGATCGTCGAGCGCGTCCCGTTCTTTCCCCCGGAGTGGTTCTCGGCGATCCCGTTCTTCGGCGGATTCGGTGTCGGGGCGTGGGGGACGCCGTTCCGCGTGCCGACGGCACGCGGCGAGGCGTCCTTCGGTGTCCTCATCTGCTACGAGTCGATCTTCTCGCCCCTGGCGCGGCATTATCGCCGCGCGGGGGCCGACTTCCTCGTCAACATCACCAACGACTCGTGGTTCGGGCGCGACACGTGGTGGAGCCGCTCGAGCGCGCTGTGGCAGCACCCCGCGCACCTCGTGATGCGGGCGATCGAGACGCGCATGGGCGTCGCCCGCGCGGCCAACACGGGGATCTCGGAGATCGTCGATCCGCTGGGGCGGGTGACGCACGCCACGCCGCTGTTCGAGCCCGCCTCGTTCGTGGCGGACGTGCTGACGACCGACGACCGGACCGTGTACGTTCGGTTCGGGGACACGGTGGGGTGGGGGAGCGCGCTCGCCGCGATCGTGGGCCTGGCGGGCGCCATCCTGTCCGCGCGACGATCGAAGGAGGGGGCCCCGGCGTGAGGGTCAGCTACACGCGCGACTACTACGTGCCGCTGCCGGCGGGACACGCGTTCCCGATGGGCAAGTTCCCGGCGCTGCACCGCATCCTGACCGACGAGGGCCGCCTGGGCCCGTCCGAGGTCGTCGAGCCCGGCGAGGCCTCGTGGGACGAGCTGGCGCTCGTCCATACGGGTGACTACCTGCGGCGGCTCGAGAGCGGGACGCTGGAGCGCTCCGAGCTGCGGCGGCTGGGCCTGCCGTGGTCGCCGGCCCTCGTCCGCCGCTCGCGGCTCGCGGTGCGCGGCACCCTGAACGCCGCCTGGATGGCGCTCGAGGACGGCGTGGCCGCCAACCTCGCCGGCGGGACGCACCACGCGTTCCCCGACCACGGCGAGGGGTTCTGCGTCCTGAACGACGTGGGGGTGGCGGTGCGCGTGCTGCGCCGGGCAGGCTGGATCCGGCGCGCGCTGGTCATCGACCTCGACGTCCACCAGGGGAACGGGACGGCCGCCGTGTTCGCCGACGACCCCGACACGTTCACCTTCTCGATGCACGGCGCGCGCAACTACCCGTTCCGCAAGGTACCCTCCGACCTCGACGTGGCGCTCCCGGACCGCACCGGCGACGCCGACTACCTGGCCGCGCTGCGCCGACACCTGCCGGCCGTCCTCGACGGGGCCCGTCCCGACCTCGTGTTCTATCTGGGGGGTGTCGACGTGCTGGCCGGGGATCGTTTCGGCCGCCTGGCGCTCACCCGGGCGGGGCTCGAGACGCGCGACCGCCTGGTGGTCGACACCGTGCGGGGACGGGGGCTCCCGCTCACCCTCCTCCTGTCCGGTGGCTACGCGGCCACCGACGAGGAGACCGCGGATCTGCACGCCTCGGCGCACCGGGCGGCGCTCGCCTGATGCCCTCGGTGCTCGAACGGCCGGTCGCCGGGACGCAGGCGGATCGAGACACCGCCTACCTGGCCTCGGTCACGGTGTCGATCGGGAGCCTCCAGCCGGAGGCCGTGCTCGCCTCGCCCCCCTCCGGCGCGCGGGGCTTCTGGCAGAGCGGCCCCCGCTGGATCGCGCACGCCGGGTCGGTGACCGAGCTCCACACGCGCGATCGCCCGCCGCCGGGCGGGGACGGGGCGCCGGACCCGTTCGAGTGGATCCTCGGGGAGGCCCGCCGCGCATACGAGAGGCCGTGGATCTTCGATCTGGACGGGGAGCCCACGCGTCCCCGCTTCCACGGCGGGTTCGCGTTCGACGCCGCGAGCCCGGCCGGCGGGCTCGACGAGGCGGACTTCTGGGATCCGTTCCCGGTGGCCCGCTTCACGCTGCCCGCCTTCGAGGTCGAGGCGGGCCGAGAGGGGGCCCGGCTGACCCTCACGCGGCGCTTCGACGCCTCGACGCCCCGGGACCGCGCGATCGACGAGCTCCGGCGGCGGGCCGATCGGTCGCGCACCGCGCTCCAGGCGCTCGAGCGGGCCGGCGCCACGCCGGGACCGGTGCCGGCCGCCACGGCGCTCGAGGAGTCGGTGGGGAGCGAAGCGTGGCGGCGGGGGATCGAGCGCATCCTCGAGGAGATCGGGCGCGGGGGCGTGCGCAAGGTCGTGCTCGCGCGGCCGCTCGACGTGACGCTCGCCGAGGTGCCCGACTCGGGCGGCGTGCTGGCCTCGCTGCGCGCCTCGAACCCGCTCGCGCACACGTATCTCGTCCAGTTCACCCGCGACCGCTTCTTCCTCGGGGCCGCCCCGGAGCTCATCGGCGCGCTGCGCGGGCGGCGCTTCCGCACCATGGCGGTGGCCGGGTCCACCCCGCGGGGGGCCGATCCCGAGTCGGACGAGTGGCTCGGGCGTCAGCTCCTCAGCAGCCGCAAGAACCGGTTCGAGCACGAGATCGTGGTGGAGGACATCGTCGAGCGGCTGGCGCGGGCCGGGACGAGCGTCGGGACGGTCGAGGAGCCCGAGCTCCTCCGTCTGCCCCGCATCCAGCACCTGAAGACGCGGCTCGAGGCCACCGTCCCGGACGGGACGCACGTGCTCGATCTGGTGCGTGTGCTCCACCCGACCGCCGCCGTGTGCGGCTACCCGCGCGAGACGGCGCGTCGCATCCTGGCCGACGAGGAGGCCGTGTCGCGCGGCTGGTACGCGGGGCCGGTGGGGTGGTTCGACGAGCACGGTGCGGGCGAGTTCGCGCCGGCGCTGCGCTCTGCCGTCGGTCGCGGGCCGCTCCTGCGGCTGTACGCGGGGGCCGGGATCGTCGAGGGATCGCGGCCGCGCGCCGAGTGGGACGAGACGCGGGTCAAGCTCCAGACCATGCTCCAGGCGCTCGGGGTGGCGCGCGTGCCGTGACGGCCCCCAACCGCGGCACCCTGTGGGCCAGGGCGCTGGCCGACGAGCTCGCCCGACACGGGCTCAGGCACGTGTCGGTGGGCTCGGGGTCGCGCTCCGCGCCGCTCGTCGAGGCGTTCACGCGCGACGAGCGCTTCGCCGTCCACCCCCACGTGGACGAGCGCTCGGCGGGCTTCTTCGCGCTCGGGATCGGCCTGGCCACCGGAACGCCCGCGGCGGTGGTCACCACCTCGGGGACCGCGGCGGCCAACCTGTTCCCGGCGGTCATCGAGGCGAGCCACGGCGATGTTCCGCTCCTCCTCCTCACCGCCGACCGTCCGGCGCGGCTGCGGGGGCTCGACGCCAACCAGACGATCGAGCAGGCGGGGATGTACGGCGGAGCCCCGCGCGTGGCCCTCGACCTCCCCGTCCCCAGCGGCCGGCCGGAGGATCTGCGGCTGTTGCGCATCGCCTGCGCGCGCGCGTGGGCCGCGGCGCTGACCCCGCCGGCCGGCCCCGCGCACCTCAACCTGCAATTCGAGAAGCCGCTCGAGCCCACCCCGGTGCCGGGCGACGTGGCGGAGGACGTCGGGAGCCGCCCCGGCCTCGGCGGTGCGCGCGAGGACGGGCGTCCGTACACCGCCGTGTGGTTTCCCGACGAGGTCGCCGCGGCGGCGGTGGCGGCGCTCGCCGGCCGCCTGACGGCCACCGCCCGCCCCGTGGTCGTGTGCGGACCGGCCGTCGACCCGGCGCTCGGGCCGGCCGCGCTCGGGCTGGCGCGCGCGCTCGGCGCGCCGCTCCTCGCCGACCCGCTCTCCGGCGCCCGCTTCGCGGAGGGCGCGGTGGGGACGGCCGTATCGTGGGCCGACGCGGTGCTGGCGCGCCCAGCGGCGCGAGACGTGCTTGCCGCCGATGTCGTCGTGCGGCTCGGCGCGGCCCCCACCTCCGCGGCCGTGAACGCCTACCTCGCCGGGCTGGAGGGAGTGCCGCAGGTGGTCGTCGATCGCGGGCGGCGCTGGAAGGACCACGCGGGGCTCGCCTCCGAGTACGTCGAGGCATCCCCGACCCGTTGGGCCGCGGCCGTGTCCGCCCGCATCGAGGCGCCCGTCGCGGACCCGGCGTGGCGCGCCTCGTGGGCCGAGCTCGAGGGCGCGGCGGGGGCCGCGCTCCGGCCGTTCGTCGAGGAACGGTGGTTCGAGGGCTCGGTCGCCGCGGCCGTGGCGGGCTCGCTCGCCGCCGGACAGACGTTCTTCGTCGGGAACTCGATGCCGATCCGCGACGTGGATGCGTTCGCCGCCGCGCGCGATGTGCCGCTCCGCGCGCTCGGGTTCCGCGGCGCGAGCGGGATCGACGGCAACGTGAGCGGGGCGCTGGGCGCCGCGACGGCGCGTCCGGGGCCGGCCGCCGCGATCGTCGGCGACCTGACGCTCCTGCACGACGCGGGCGCCCTGCTCGCCGCGCGGCCCGAGGAGGCCCGCCTGACGCTGGTCGTGATCCAGAACGGCGGGGGGGGCATCTTCCACATGCTCCCCATCCGGGACTACGATCCGCCGTTCACGCGGCACATCGTGATGCCGCAGCCCGTCGAGCTGGCGGCGGTTGCCCGCGCGGCTCGAATCCCGCACCGTCTCAGCGCGACGCTCGCGGAGCTGCGGGCCGCGCTGGCCGCCGACGGGGACGCTCCGGGCGTACGGATGCTCGAGGTCCCCGTCGACCGCCACCAGAACTGGGACGTGCGCCGCGCCGCCCTCGAGGCGGCCGCGCAGGCGGTGACCGACCGTCTGTGAGGCGTGGTGCCCGGATCCGCATCCAGCGACGACTCTTTTCCGGAAAAGACCTGGAGCCCGAGCATGACCGACCCTGAACGCCCGGCGACGGAGGACGTCGCCTGGACGTCCGTCACGGACTACGAGGACATCACCTACCACAAGGCGGACGGCATCGCCCGCATCGCCATCGATCGACCCGAGGTGCGGAACGCGTTCCGGCCCGAGACGCTGTTCGAGCTGTACGAAGCGTTCTCGGACGCGCGCGAGGACGACGAGATCGGCGTCGTCCTGCTGACCGGCAACGGGCCCGCCGAGGATGGGAAGTGGGCCTTCTGCTCGGGCGGCGACCAGCGCGTGCGCGGCGAGGCCGGCTATGTCGGGAAGGACGGGGTGGCACGGCTCAACGTGCTCGAGCTGCAGCGGCTCATCCGTTCGATGCCGAAGCCGGTGATCGCGCTGGTGGCGGGGTACGCGATCGGCGGCGGCCACGTGCTGCACGTGGTGTGCGACCTGACGATCGCGGCCGACAACGCGGTGTTCGGCCAGACGGGCCCCAGGGTGGGGAGCTTCGACGGCGGGTTCGGGTCCTCATACCTGGCGCGCATCGTGGGTCAGAAGAAGGCGCGCGAGATCTGGTACCTGTGCCGCCAGTACGGGGCCGAGGAGGCCGAGCGCATGGGGCTCGTCAACAAGGTCGTGCCGCTCGAGCGGCTGGAGGCCGAGGGGGTGGACTGGGCGCGCGAGATCCTGGCCAAGAGCCCCCTCGCGATCCGCTGCATAAAGGCGGCCATGAACGCCGACTGCGACGGCCAGGCCGGGCTCCAGGAGCTGGCCGGGCACGCCACCATGCTGTTCTACATGACCGAGGAGGGGCAGGAGGGACGGAACGCGTTCCTCGAGAAGCGGCCCCCGGACTTCCGGAAGTACCCGTGGCGACCCTGACGGGCGGCCGGGCCCCCTGAGCGCCCGCGCCTGGATCGCCGGCGCCCGGGTCCGCACCCTGCCGGCCGCGGTGGCCCCCGTGCTCATGGGCGGCGGGCTGGCCCGCGCGGAGGGCCTGTTCGCCGGGTGGCCGTTCCTCGCGGCCCTGGCGGGCGCGCTCCTCATCCAGATCGGGACCAATTACGCGAACGACTACTCCGACTTCGTGCGCGGGGCCGACACGCACGAGCGGCTGGGGGCGCCCCGGGTGACGCAGACGGGGCTCCTGTCACCCGGCGCCGTCAGGGCCGGGGCGGCGGCCGCGTTCGGGCTCGCGCTCCTCGTCGGCGTGTACCTGGTGGGTCGCGGCGGGTGGCCGATCGTGTGGATCGGGCTCGCCTCGCTGGCCGCCGCGGTGTGCTACACGGGGGGGCCGTGGCCGCTCGGGTACCACGGCCTCGGCGACCTGTCGGTGCTCGTGTTCTTCGGACCGGTCGCCGTGGTCGGCACGGTGTACGTGCAGACGCTCGCCTGGTCGGCCGGCGCGCTCCTCGCCGGGATCGGGGTGGGGAGCGCGATCACCGCCATCCTGGTGGTGAACAACCTGCGCGACCGGACGACCGACGCGGCGGCCGGCAAGCGGACCCTGGCGGTCGTGCTCGGCGAGCGCGGCTCGCAGCTCGAGTACACGGCGCTGTGGGTCGTTGCGTTCGCCGTCGTCGCGCTCGGGGTGTGGCGCGCGGGGTGGCCCGCCGCGACGCTCCTCGCCCTCCTCGCGGCCGCGCCGGCCCTCGGGCCGCTCCGCACCGTGTGGTCGTACGCGGACCCGCGCGCGCTCAACCCGGCGCTCCCGGCCACCGCGCGGGCGGCGGGGCTGTACGGGCTCCTGTTCGCGCTCGGGTGCGTATGGGGGGCGCCGGGGTGAGCCGCGGCGCGACGTGGCCCGGCGGCCCCGACGCGAGCCGCGGCCCCGCCCGACGCGGCGCTCCGTCGCCGTGACCTCCGGGCTCGCCTGGCGAGGCGGCCCGGACGCGGTGGCGCTCGAGCACGCCGGAGGCCGCCTGCCCGTGTCGCGGGTCGAGCGCGAGGCCGACGCCCTCGCCGCGCGTCTGGCGGCCGCGTGCCCCGGCGCGGACCCCCCGTGCGTCGTCCACCGCTTCGGGCTCCTCCCCGCCGCGGTGATCGCCCTCCATGCCGTGGCGCGCGCGGGTGGGCGTGTGGCGCTCGCCCACCCGGCGTGGGACGACGACCAGCTCGCCACGTTCCTCGGTGCCGTCGACCCCGACCTGTGGGTCGCGCCGCGCGGCGCCGAGCCCCCCGGTCCCGGGTGGGCGGCGGTCCCCGACCCGGCGTCCGGCACCGGCTCGGAGGCGTCCGCCGACCCGGCGTCGCCGGCCGGGATCGACGTGTACGTCCGCGCCCGCGCGGAAGCCTCGACGTCCCACGGGCCCTCCGGCCCGACCGGCGGTCGTCTCGAGCCGCCCCCGGGAACCGACGTCCTCCTGTCCACCTCGGGGACGGGAGGCGCCCCGCGCGTGGTGTGCCACTCGTGGGGCACGCTCGCCACCGGCGCGGTGGCCGCGGCGCGTCGCAACCGCTTCGGCCCCGGAGACGCGTGGCTGGCGAGCCTCGCGTGGGCGCACGTGGGAGGGCTGGCGGTCGCGGTGCGCGCGGCCGTGGGCGGGGGCCGCGTCGTCATCGGGCCGGAGCGCTTCGAGCCGGCCGGCGTGGCGGAGGCGATCGAGCGCTTCGGGGTCACGCACGCTTCGCTCGTGCCGGCCATGCTGCACGCGCTCCTCGAGCGCGGGGTGCCCGCGCCCGCTTCGCTCCGCTGCGTGTTGTTGGGCGGGGCGGCAACGCCGCCGGAGCTCGCGCGCCGCGCCCTGGCGGCAGGGTGGCCGGTCGCCCTCACGTACGGCCTCACCGAGATGGGCTCGCAGGTGGCCACCGGAGAGCCGGGCACGACGCCCGGCGTGGCGGGCGTCGTCGGGCCCCCGCTGGACGGCGTCGAGCTGTCGATCGGGGCCGCGGGGGAGATCGAGGTGGGCGGCCCGGCCCGCATGCTGGGCTACGCGGGCGAGCCGCTCGCCCCCGGGAAGCGGGTGGCGACCGGCGATGTGGGGGAGATCGACGACGCCGGCCGGCTGTGCGTGACGGGACGCCGCGCCGACCGCATCGTGAGCGGCGGGACGAACGTGAACCCGCAGGAGGTCGAGGCGGTCCTCGTCGCGCACCCCGCGGTGCGGGAGGCGTGCGTGGTGGGCACGCCGGACGACGTGTGGGGCGAGATCGTGACCGCGGTGATCGTCCCGACGCTCCACGAGCCCGAAGGCCTGAGGGAGTGGGCCGCCGAGCGCCTCACGGGGGCCCGCCGTCCCCGCCGCTGGGTGATGGTCGAGGCGCTCCCGCGCACGGCGACCGGGAAGGTGGACCGGGCCCGCGTCCGCGCCCGGGCCGCGGGGGACGACGGGGAGTAGGGAAGCGGCCCCTGCCCGGGCCGCAGGGACGACGGCGGGGAGCAGGGACACGGTTCGATCGCGGCGTGCCGCGGAAAGGGGGGGCATGCCCGCACTCGGCTGTCTCCGGGACGAGTTCCGGCTGGAGCCGGACGTCCACTTCCTCAACTGCGCCTACCTGGGGCCGATCAGCCGCCGCGTCGAGGAGGCCGGGATCCGGGGCCTGAGGAGAAAGCGCTCCCCGACCGACTTCCCGTCGAGCGCGTTCTACGACGACTGCCAGCGCCTGCGGGAGCGCTTCGCGGCCCTCGTGGGCGGCGCGCCCGCGCGCGTCGCCATCCTCCCCTCCGTCTCCTACGGGATCGCCACCGCGGCCCGCAACCTGCCCCTCGGGCGGGGCCGCAACGTGGTCGCGCTGGGCGAGCAGTTCCCGAGCAACGTGTACGTGTGGCGCCGGCTGGCTGCGGAGCAGCGGGCCGAGGTGCGCGTCGTCGGGCGTCCCGGTCCGCCGCCGTGCGGGGCCGCGTGGAGCGCGCGCATCCTCGAGGCGATCGACGCCGACACGGCCGTCGTCACGATGGCGCCGACGCACTGGACGGACGGCACGCGCTTCGACCTCGCCGCGATCGAGGCGCGGGCGCGCGAGGTGGGCGCGGCGTTCGTCCTCGACGGGTCGCAGTCGGTGGGGGCCGTCCCGCTCGACATCGCGGAGCTCCGGCCCGACGCGCTCGTGTGCGCCGGCTACAAGTGGCTGCTGGGGCCGTACGGGATGACGCTCGCCCACTACGGCGAGCGCCTCGACGGCGGCGTCCCGCTCGAGGAGACGTGGATCGCGCGCGAGGGCTCCGAGGACTTCCGCGGTCTCGTCCTGTACGAGGACCGCTACCAGACGGGGGCGGTGCGCTACGACGTGGGCGAGCGGGCCGACTTCATCGAGGTCCCGATGATGATCGCGGCGCTCGAGCAGCTCCTCGAGTGGAGGCCGGAGCGCATTCGGGACTACTGCGCCTCGCTCCTCGAGGGGCTGGCCGCCGAGGCCCGGGCGCGCGGCTGGCCGGTCGAGGACGACGCGTGGCGCGGGGGGAACATCCTCGGGATCGGCCTCCCGCCGGAGCTCGACCCGGCGGACCTCCAGGGCCGGCTCGAGCGCGCCCGCGTGTACGCGTCGCTACGCGGCAGCTCGCTCCGCGTATCGCCCAACGTGTACAACGACGCGGCCGACATCGAGGCGCTCGCGCGGGTGTTGCTCGAGGGCTGAGGGGCGCCCGGTGGACGCTGCGCCCCCCCTCGGCCGAGCAGATCGAGCGGGGCGCCGCCCCAGCCCTCAGCCGAGCAGGTCGAGCGGCCCGCCGCTGACGGTCGTCTCCACCCGGCGGACCATCACGACGCGCCCCGTCTCGCGGCGCACGTTGAAGCCGAGCAGGTGCAGGATGCCGATCACCGCCCGGTTCGTGGCCCACGGAGCGAGGATGACCGCGTCCTCGCGGTCGGGGTGCGGCAGGACGCCCGGGATCCAGGTCGCCCGGTCCGCGAGCCCGTGGCTCCGGAGCCAGCGCGAGATCCCGAGCCACACGGGCCGCACGCGGCGCACGATGAAGAACCCGTCGTCCCCCTGCTTCTGGTACAGGGGCATGAAGATGAGGCCCGATTCCGGCGCCAGCACCGGCCCGGCGACATCGTGGCCGAGCCGCTGTCCCCGGTGGATGCGCTGGAAGTTCCGGAATCCCGGCTCCATCGCGAACTCGTCCGCCGGCGCGATCGCGTGCCGGTAGCGCACGTCGACCACGCGCGGCAGACCGACCGCGGCGCGCGCCAGGAGCCGCCGCTGCCCGGAGAGGTCCGGCACGTCGTCGGGGTCGAGGATGCCGAGCGCCGAGAGGAGGATCCACACGGCCGCCTCGTGGGCGACGACCGAGGCGGGGCTGCGGTGCGAGCCGCCCTCGACGCCGATCCCGCGCCACCCAAGCCGGTCGAAGTACTGGAGCATCGCCCCGTCGATCTGCTCCTCGAGCCCGAGGACGACGGGGATGGGGAGATCGAGCGCCAGGGCCCGGTTCTGGAGCGTGTCGCCGAGCGTCGAGAACGGCGCCGACTCCGAGGACGTGGTGTGCAGGTCGAGCACGTACACCGGACCGCGCGCCTCGCGCACGAAATCGCGGATCGAGCCCAGCAGGGCGCGCTGCTCGCCCAGCTCGGCGCTGCCAACCATGGGCATGGCCGCCCCGTCACCGGAGCGCAGCGAGGCGAGGATGGCCGCCACGCGGGCCTTCTGCCACACCCGGTTGAGGTCCTCGTCGATGAAGCGGTCGTCCCGCGCGAGCGCCTCGAGGTTCCCCGACAGCCCCACCAGATCGCCCGCGAAGCGCGGCCGGTCCGCCGCCAGCCGCTCGAACACCCGCCGCAGGGCCTCCACCCCCGAGGGCTCGTTTCCGTGCAGCGCGGCCACGCACATCAGCATGGGTCCAGCGGCGTCCCCGTGGTGCGAGCCGACGAGCCGCCCGCCGGTGGCGCGCGCCCCGGATGCCGCGGGCTCCTGGGGTCCGGAGGGAGGTGTCATGCGGACAGACGCTCGGTGTGGGCCGCGAACACGAAGTCGCTCTCGGTGAGCCCGTCGATCTTGTGCGTCCAGATCCTGACGCGGGCCTTGCCCCACGCGAGGTACAGGTCGGGGTGGTGATTCTGCTCCTCCGCCAGCTCGCCCACCCGGTCGACGAACTCGAGCGCCCGGCGGAAGTCGGGGAAGCTGTACTCCTTCTCGAGGTGGTGCCCGTCGATCACCCGCCAGCCCGAGTCGAGCTCCCGAGCGAGGCGCTCGAGCTCCTCGCCCTCGAGCGGCGGGACGCCGCCCCGGCACGGCACGCACTGCATTCCAGCGAGTCTGTCCGACATCGATTCCTCCGAGCGTCGAAGATCCGAATCCCCGCAAGCTCAGAGTCGGGGCCGGGCCGCGCAAACCCGCGCCGCCCCCCGCGGCTCGATCCTCAGCCGGGTCGCCGCTCCTGCTTCGCGTCCACCGGGTCGGGGGCGGGCTCCGAGGCCGTCACCGCCTGGTCGCGGCCCTCCCGCTTGGCCGTGTACAGCGCCATGTCGGCCTCCCGCATCACCGCCTTGACGTCGGTGCCGTCGGCCGGGTACACCGCCACCCCCGCCGACACGGTGAGCTCGATGTCGGTCCCGTCGTCGGAGATCAGCCGCAGCCCCTGGATCGTGCGGCGCAGCCGCCCGGTCACCTCGATGGCCCGGTCGCGGTCCGACGACACGAGCAGGGCCGCGAACTCGTCCCCCCCCAGCCGCGCGAGGACGTCGGTCTCGCGCAGCGTGATCTTCATCACGTCGGCCAGCGCCTGGAGCGCGCGGTCGCCCGACAGGTGGCCGTGCCGGTCGTTGATGTTCTTCAGGTGATCGCAGTCGAGGAACAGGAGCGCCAGCGACTCGCCGTAGCGGCGCGCGCGGTGCAGGTGCTCCTCGAGCTTCTCGACGAAGTAGCGCCGGTTGTGCAGGCCGGTGAGCGGGTCGGTCACGGCCAGCCGCCGCATCTCGTCGTTGAGCTGCGCGGCCCGGATGACCACCGCCGCCTGTTGCGCGACGACCGTCAGCGGCCGCACGTGGTCCTCGCTGTACGCGTTCGGGGTGGGCGTCTCGGCGTTCAGCACGCCGATCACCCGGCCGTCCACCTTGAGCGGCAGGGCGATCTCGCTCTGCGCGCCGCGCACGCCCTCGATGTAGTCCTCGAGCTCGGAGACGTTCCTGGCCAGCTGGACCTCGCCCGTCTCCGCGCAGCGGCCGGTCACGCCCAGCCCGAGCGGGATGCGGAGGAGCCCCACGCCCTCGGAATAGCCGCGGCTGGCGCGCACGATCAGCGAGCGGTTCGCCTCGTCGAGCAGCAGCACCGCCACGTGCCCCTCGGGCACCAGCTCCTCGGTCACGCTGAGGATCGCCGTCAGCGTCGTGTCGAGGTCGTCCTGGCCGCTGGCGAGCTGGCTGATGCGGTACAGCGCGTTGAGCTGGTCGATGCGCTGCTGGAGGCGCTCGCGCGAGCGGGACGCCATGATCGCGAGGGCGGCCTGCGAGCCGAGAACCGTGAGGAGCTTCTCGTGCGTCTCGCTGAACGCGTCGAGCCGCTCGGACTCGACGTTGATCACCCCCGCCACCTGGTTCGCCACCAGCAGCGGCACGGCCATGTTCGAGCGCGCCTCGCGCAGGCCCTGCACGTAGCGCCGGTCCTTCGACACGTCGTTGACGCGGAGCGCCTGGCGGTTCTCCGCCGCCCACCCGGAGATCCCGCGGCCGCGCGGGAGCTGGATGCCGAGCACGTCCTGCTGACGGTCGTGGTATCCGAGCACCTGCCGCACGCGCAGCCGGCCCGTCTCCTGGTCGTACAGCATGAGCGCGCAGTGGTCGAACCCGACCAGCTCCTTGGCCTGCCGGAGGACGATCGAGATCAGGTCGTCCAGATCGTCGGACAGGCCGATCCGGCACGTGGAGTTGTACAGCTCGGTCAGGGTCTCGTTCATGTCCCACCGGTGAGGGAGGTTCGGTTCCGCGGACTGGCTGCTCCGACGTTCAAGCCCCGCGCCAGCCTCGACACCCGCCGGACGAGGCCGCCGCCGCTCTGGGCGGGGGTCGATTCGTTACAGGCGCCCGGATGGCCGCCCCGGGGGCGGGAGCTCGAACGCCGGTGCGCCGGAATGGACAACTCGCTGTCAGCCCGTCGTTTACGCTATGCAGAGCTTCGACCTGGAGGTGGGAGAGGCCGAGCGGAGGGTGCGGCGGGAGGACCCGGCGGAGCGCTCCGCGGGCGGTGGGAGGGGCCGCGCGGGAGGCCGCGCGGGGGTTGGCGATGTGCCACGTCGGGGGCGTTTCGCGGCCCCCGCGGGGTCCGATCCCCGCACAGGAGCGGGAGGCCCGGCCCGAAGGGCCTCCGGTCGGAGGCGCGCGCCTACGGGGCGGTGCGGAGCGCCGACCGGATCGCGCCGTAGTCCGGCTCCACGTCCGCGTCGTCGGTCACCCACGCCAGGTGGACGATGCCGTCGGAGCCGATCACGAACGCGGCCCGCTTGGCCACCTCCCGGAGCCCGAAGAAGTCCTCGTACAGCACCCCGTACGCCCGCGACGCGTCGCGGTTGAAGTCGGACAGGAGCGGGAATGGGAGCTTCTCGTCGCGCCGGAAGCGGTCGGTGACGAACGGGCTGTCGACCGAGATCCCGAACACGCGCGCCTCGAGCTCCTCGTACGCGGCCCACGCGTCCCGGATCGCGCACAGCTCACGCGTGCACACCGAGCTGTAGGCGAGCGGGAAGAACAGGAGGACGACCTTCTCGTGTCCGATGTGCACGCCGAGGTCGACGAGCTCGCCCGGTCGGGCCGGGAGCGGGAACGCGGGGGCGCGGTCACCTTCTCGGACGGGCAGGGGAGCCTCCTCGTGCGTGCCGGTCGTCGCGTCGCGGTCGCCCCGCGGGGGGGGCGTCCGGACCCTCAGCGGCCCGGCGGGTGCGGCGGGAGCGTCGCCGTCCGCCCCGCGTTCTGCCGCTCGAGCCAGCGCCGCAGGGGCTCGAAGTACGCCGCCATCGCCTCCCCGTCCAGCGGGCGGCCGGTGGCTTCCTCGAGCACCTCCTCCCACGGGCGGGTGGCGCCCGCCGCCATCACGCCGCGCAGCAGCTCGCCGATCTCGGGGTGGCCGAAGTAGTCGGTGTCGTGAGGATCCTCTCCCAGGAGCTCGGTCGCGATGCGCGCGTGGAGCTGGAACAAGATCGCGTGCGCCACCGCGTAGTCGTAGTACTCGGCCGGATCGTTCGTGATGTGGGTCTTGCTGGCCGCGTCCGCGTGGCGCTCGTCGCGCGGGCCGGGCGGCACGATCCCCTGGTAGGCCCGCACGAGCTCCCACCAGCGCCGGTTGAGGCTCGCCTCGTCGAGGCCGCCGCCGTACAGCTCGCTCTCGTATCCGGTCATCACCCCGGCCGACCACGGGACGAACACGACGAAGCGCAGCGCCTCGCGCAGGAGCTGCGCCGGGACGTCGTCGGGGGACGCGTCGCCCTCCAGGAGCCCGCGGCCGCGCAGGAAGCGCTCCTGGGTGGCGGCGAGCCCCATCAGGCTCCCGATCGCCTCGTGGAACGCGCGGTTCGCGCCGCCGCGCAGCGGCACGGGCACCTCGTCGCGCCCGTAGGCCAGGTAGTAGTAGATGTGCCCCAGCTCGTGGTGCGTCGTCTCGTACCAGCGCGCGGTCGGCTCGACGCTCATCAGCGCGCGCACGTCGCGCGCGAGATCGATGTGCCACGCCGAGGCGTGGTCGTTCTTGCGGTACGGCGCGTCCGGCGGCAGCGGGTAGAGCGAGGAGCGGTGCCGGAACGAGGCCGGGAGGGGCTCGAACCCGAGGCTCGTGTAGAAGCGCTCCGCCTCGTCAACGATCCACGCCGGGTCGCGGCCGGCGAGCGCGGAGTCGAGCCCCGTGCCGGGTGCGGCGGCGAGCGCGCTCCAATCCTGCCCCCAGCGGTCCGGGAGCCAGTGGGCCGGGAGCTCCCGGGGGACGTCGGCGCCGTAGCGGGCGGCGAGCGTGTAGCGGGCCCAGGTGTGGAGCTCACGGTACACGGGCCATACGTCCTCGAGGAGCGACGCGGCCAGGTCGCGCACGCCGGCCCTGTCGAGCCCGTACCCGGACGCCTTGTAGGCGAAGTAGTCCTCGTACCCCAGCGCCCGCACCGAGCCGTCGCGGAGGCCGGCGAGCGGCAGGAGTCCCGGCCGGAGCGCCGCCCCCACCTCCTTGGACGCCTCCCACGCCTCGCGCCGCAGGTCGAGGTCGGTCGAGGTCCTCAGGATGCGGTCGAGGTCCGCCGTCGACACGCGCCGGCCGCGGAGCCGGTAGTCGAACCCGAACAGCGTCTCGAGCTGCGAGGTTTCGAGCCGCGCGCGACGCTCGAGCAGCGGGCCGGCGGCGGCCGGCGCGTCGGCCGCGGCGCGCAGCATCGCCTCGAGCTCTCGCCGCTCGACGGCGGTGGGCGCGTCCCCGGCGAGGAACCCGCGGATCCGCGCCACGTTCTCCCCGCTCCCGGCGAACGCGGCCAGCGCGAGCCGGGCGCGGATCGCCGCGGAGGCGCGCGTCGTGTCGCCCGGGACGATGCGCGTGTTGAGCGCCCACTCGGCCTCGGAGGCGACCCGGCGGAGCTCGCGGTAGCGCCTGGAATACGTGTCGAGAAAGCCCGCCAGGTCGCCGGGCGCGCCGGCGTCGCGCGGGACGACGTCCCGGCAGGCGAGCGGCGCCAGGGCCACCCACAGCAGGAGAAGCGCGCGCCGCGGCGGCTCAGAAGGCGCCGCCACCTCCGCCTCCGAACCCGCCGCCCGAGAACCCGCCGCCCCCGCCGCCGCCGAAGCTCGAGCCGCCGGAGCTCCTCGGGGCCGACTGCATGACGGTCTGCGTGCGGGACGACATGTGGCTCAGGTCCGACACCAGCACGCCCGTGTTGAACCCGCGGAGGTTGGAGCCCACGTACCAGCTCGGCGGCTCGCGGTACATGTCGGCGAACGCCGCGGCCCACTGGCTCTCGACCCCGAGCGCCATGGCGAACGGGAGGAACTTCTCGAACATCTCGGGGCCGGTGATCATGCGCTTGAAGCGATCCGACTCCACCCGCTCGAGGAACTCCTCGAACCCCTTCACCTGGCGCAGCACGTCGACCCCGTGCCGCGAGCGGGCCGGCATGACCACGCCGAAGCCGATGACCACCAGCGCGCTCGCCACCCCCGCGATCACCACCGCCACCGGGGCGAGGTGGAAGAACCGCCCCACGGTGAGCCCGAGGACGATCAGGAACACGCCGATCGCGATGCCCACGCCGACGTACATGCCCGCCACCTTGTCGGGCCGGCGGTCGTAGATCTGGTGCGTCACGAGCGTGTCCATGAGACCCGACTTCAGATCCGGCAAGTCCTTGTAGAACTTGTTCTTGAGATCGGACAGCTCGACCGTTTCCCGGCCGCCGAACACGGCCCTCAGGAGCGCGAGCTCGTGCGGCTGGAGCCCGGCCCACTCCGAGCTCGGCCGCACCCGGTGGAAGGCGTAGTCCTTGTCGCTCATGAGCCCGAACAGCTTGGAGTGCTCGATCTCCTCGATCTTCACGTACCCGCGCACGGCCAGGTCGACGAGCGTTGCCGTGATGTCGCGCATGTCGGGCGAGTTGTCGACGATCACCCCGACCTCGGCCGGCGTGAGCGAGCCGGGTGGCTCGTAGCGCGGCTCGATCGAGCCCATCTGCGGGTCCCTGCCGCGCTCCCTCCAGCGCCGGTACATGAGGAAGAAGGCGAGGAAGGGGAGGAAGAGGATCCAGTTCGCGGCGAGCAGCGCCCCGGCCTTGTCGACCGCCGTAGGCCGCTCCACCACCCCGGTGTCCCACGCCACGCCGACCGTGAGCCCCTCGCGGAACCCGAGCGGGCGCGTGGTGGCCGCGGCGACGCGCGGGCCGTCGATCGTCACCTCGGCGTCCTGCGCCGCCGATCCATAGGCGCCGGTGAACGCGTGCGCCCGGATCCCGGTCACCTCGACCGGCAGCCGGATGGTGGCCGAGGCCTCGTCGATGGGGACGGGCCATTCGGTCCCGGTGACGTTCCAGTACAGCTCGTCGTAGGCGGTCTCGATCCCGTCGCGCCCCTCGTCGGCCTCGAAGAAGCGCAGTCCGTTGTGGACGCGGTAGCGGAGGAGGACGGTCTTCGTCGCGTCCACCGCCCCGGGGACCCAGATCTTGACCTTTACGTAGTCGCCGTCGCGGCTGCGCTCGTAGCGCAGCTCGTTCCCCGCCTCGTCGGTGACCGCCTCGACGTCGAGCCCGAGCCGGTAGCGGAACCCGGCCGGCGTGCGGTACTCGACCGGGATGGTGCGGAAGATCCCGTTGTACTCGCCGTCGAAGCGGGGCCTGAGCGTCTCGGTGACGACGATCTCGCCGCTCTTGAACACCTCGACGTCGGCGTGGAAGCTCGCCAGCCGCCACGAGCGCTCCTGCGGGAGAGGGGCCGCGGCCGCCGGCCCCGGGAGCGCGCCGGCCGGCGGGCGAGCGCCCGTCGGGACGGGCCCCGCGGCGCGCAGCGGACCCGCGGCCGCCGCCGCGGCGAGGAGCATCGTGACGGCGGCGCGGGCCGGGGCCGGGCGCGAGGCCCGGACCGGGGAGTGGCGCGAGACGCGGCCCCCCGGACGGGTGTGTCGGAGGAGGTTACTGGAAGCTGACCGCAGGCGCATCGCGCTGTCCCTCGTCCTCCAGCGAGAAGAACTCGCGGCGCGTGAAGTGGAACGCGCCGGCGAGCAGGCTGTTCGGGAAGACCTCGATCTTCGTGTTGTAGTCGCGCACCACGGCGTTGTAGTAGCGGCGAGCGTTCTGGACCGCGTTCTCGATCTCGTTGAGCGTCCCCTGGAGCTGCGTGAAGCTCTCCACGGCGCGAAGCTGGGGATAGGCCTCCGAGAGGGCGAACAGCGACCGGAGCGTACCGGTGAGCTGGTTCTCGGCCTCGGCCCGATCGGCCGGCCCCTGCGCGCTCATGGCCCGGTTGCGCGCCTCGATCACCGCCTCGAGCGTGTCACGCTCGTGGCTCGCGTATCCCTTCACCGTCTCGACGAGGTTGGGGATGAGGTCCCAACGGCGCTTGAGCTGGACATCGATGTCGGCCCACGCCCCATCCACCCGGACGCGGAGCCTGACGAGCGAGTTGTACATGCCCACCAGCGCGACCGCGATGACGATCAGCACGATCCATATCCACATGGCGCTCTCCGTCCTCCACGTGTGCGAAGTCGGACGCACGCGGCGCCCGGCCGCGAGATGCAACGCAATACCGTCCATCGGGACGGCCGCTGTCAACCTCTACCCCCGCGCCGCACGCCTATTCGGATCCCGACCGCCGTGCTAGCATGGGAGCATGGCCGACCGACCCCCGCGGGAAGACCGCACCGATGCGGAGCGCGGCCCCGACGGCGACGCGCGCCCCGACGCCGAGGAGCAGCCCGACGCCGGGGAGCACGACGCCGCGGATGGCGACGGCGGGCTCGACGACTGGATGCCGCGCGTGTACGAGGAGCTGCGGCAGATCGCGCACCGGCACCTGAGGCGCGAGACGCCCGGGCACACGCTCAACACCACCGGCCTCGTGCACGAGTCGTACATGAGGCTCGCGGGCTCGGGCGACCTGGAGTGGGAGAGCCGCGCGCACTTCTTCGCCATCGCGTCGCGCGCCATGCGCCACATCCTGGTCGACTACGCGCGCCGACGCTCGGCCGACAAGCGGGGCGGGGACCGCGTGCGCGTCACCCTGGGCGACGCGATGGCCTCGAGCGGCGACGGCACCGAGGACCTGATCGAGCTCGACGACGCCCTCGAGTCGCTGGGCGAGCTGGACGAGCGGCTGGTGCACGTCGTGGAGTGCCGCTTCTTCGGCGGGATGAGCGTGCCCGAGACGGCCGAGGCGCTCGACGTGTCGGCCCGCACCGTGGAGCGCGACTGGATGCGGGCCAAGGCCTACCTGTCGAGGGCGCTCCGACCCGAGTGAGCGCCGCGCGCCATGCGCACGACGGTGTCGAACTCGTCGGGGTCGACCGGCATCACCGACAGCCGCACGCCGCGCTTCAGGAGCTTCATGCCGGCCAGCGCGGGCTCCTCCTTCATGGCGTCGCGCGTCACCGGGCGCTCGAACGTCTCCACGTGCTCGAGGTCCACGCACCACCAGCGCGGGTCGTCGCGCCCGGCGGCCGCGTCGTAGTAGTGGCTCGCGGGGTCGAACTGCGTCTCGTCCGGGTGCGCCTCGCCCGCCACGCGCGCCAGGCCGACCACGCCCATCGGTTTCGCGTTGGAGTGGTACACGAGCACGGGATCGCCCGGCCGCATGCGGTCGCGCATGAAGTTGCGGGCCTGGTAGTTGCGCACCCCGTCCCACGGTGTCGAGCCGTCGCGCTCCAGGTCCTCGATCGAGTACGTGCCGGGCTCGGTCTTGACGAGCCAGTGTCCGCGCGCGGCCATCCGGTCCCTCCTCGGCGTCATCCGTCCGGTGAGCGGGTCGTCGGGCTCCCACGTTAACCCCCTCGCGGACGCTCCGCCGCCCCGGTAGCGTGCGCCACCGGGGCGTCCGACAGGAACCACACAGGAGGACCGAGGTGAGCATCCCGCTGTACCAGCTCGACGCGTTCGCCGCTGAGCTCTTCCGCGGCAACCCGGCCGCCGTGTGCCCGCTCGAGGAGTGGCTGGACGACGACACGCTGCACGCGATCGCCGCGGAGAACAACCTGTCGGAGACCGCGTTCTTCGTTCCCGAGGACGGCGGCTACCGGCTGAGGTGGTTCACCCCGAGCCTCGAGGTGGACCTGTGCGGGCACGCCACCCTCGCCTCGGCGTGGGTGATCCTCCACTGCCTGAAGTCGGCCGAATCTAGCGTGCGCTTCCTGACACGGAGCGGGCCGCTGGTCGTGACCCGGGAGGGGGACGAGCGGCTGGTGATGGACTTCCCGTCCCGCCCCCCCGTGGCCAAGGAGGCCCCCCGCGCGCTCATCGAGGGGCTGGGGGCCGAGCCGGACGACGTGCGGGCCTCGGGGCGCGACTACCTGGTCGTGTTCGCCGAGGAAGACGACGTGCGCAAGCTGAAGCCCGATTTCGGGCGCCTGCGCACCCTCGATCGACTGGGGGTGATCGTCACCGCGCCCGGCAACGGGTGCGACTTCGTGTCGCGCTTCTTCGCCCCCAGCGTGGGCGTCCCCGAGGATCCCGTGACCGGCTCCGCGCATTGCACGCTCGCCCCCTACTGGGCCGAGCGGCTGGGGGTGGGTGGGGCGTGGATGGAGGCGCGACAGCTGTCGGCGCGCGGCGGCCGGCTCGAGTGCCGGGTGCGCGGCGACCGGGTGGACATCGGGGGCCGCGTCGTCCTCTACCTGGAGGGCGCCATCCATCTGTCGTGACGTCTCGCGCGGTCCGCGCGTCTACCGGATGAACAGTTGGCCGGGCCGCCAGGGGTGCCCGGCGCGACCGGAGATCGTGGAGACGAGCGATGCGCAAGCCAAACATCGACAGGTATGCGTCCGCGCTGGCGGTCGCGTGGACCGCCGGCGCCGTTCTCGCCCCCGCGGCGTGGGGTCAGACACGGCACGGCGGACATGTGCACGGGGATATCGAGCGACAGGAAGAGCGGGTGCGGATCGGGCCGCCGCGCTGGGAGTTGGGCGGCGGGCTGGCGGTGGCCGTCCCGCAGGGCGAGTTCGGCGACTACGTGGACCAGGGCTTCGGCCTGGGTCTGCACGCCGTGTACGGGCTCGATCCGTCCAACGTCGTCGGACTGAGGCTCGAGGGCGGGTTCGTCAACTACGGGAACGAGCGCTTCACGGTGCCGCTCCTGCCCACTACCGGCCGCATCCTGGTCGATGTCCGCACGCACAACAACATCGCCATGTTCGGCATCGGGCCGCAGCTCCAGCTGCCCTCGGGCCCCATCCGCCCCTACGTGAACGGGTTCGTGGGGGTGGGCTACTTCTTCACCGAGTCCTCCGTGGGCGGGACCGCCAACTGGGACTATAGCGGGTTCGCGAGCACGCTCAACTACGACGACACGCGCTTCGCGTATGGCGGGGGCGGGGGTGTCGGCGTGAGGCTCGGGAACGGGTTCCGGCCCATCTACCTGAACTTCGACGCCCAGTACCGCCGGCACGGACAGACCGAGTACCTGCGCGAGGGGAGCATCGTCGACGACGGGTACGGGGGAACGGTCATCTATCCCCTCCTTTCCGACGCGGACTTCCTCCTCATCCAGGTCGGCATTTCCGTCGGACTATAGACCGACGCGGGGATGCCGCGCCCCGGGGCCCTCCTCGCGGCGCGGACTCCCCGGCTCGACCACTTTCTCTATCACGGCCCGCCCGGGGTCCCGCTGACGCCTCTTTGACGCTATATCTATATATGGGTGGCCGGACCGTCTCGGGATGGACCCGGTCCCCGGCTCCAATCGGGGAGGGTATGCTCGCCGGTTGGAGGGGCAAAGGAGCCGTCCAGTCATGAGTCGCAGGTGCCGTGAATGCGGATTCGAGGCGGGGCGCGGGTGGCGGTCGTGCCCCCACTGCGGGGCGCGCGATCCGCGAGTCGAAGCCTTCCTGCACTCGCTGTTCGCGTACGTCGTGCTGGCGGGTCTGGCGGCCATCCTCGTGTGGATGGTGCTGAGCCTCTGAGCGGAGGGATGGCGATCCGCCCACCGTCCGGTTCGTTTCGAGCCCTTCGGGGCTGAGGATCGAGGACCGATGACTTGCGCGTTTCGGGATTGATCGTCGAGCAGGAGAGGGGGATCGAGAACCTCACGCTGGTCCCCGCCGGCACGCCGTCCCCCAGCCCATCGGAGTTCCTCTCGAGCCCGCTCATGGACGACCTCATCCAGCGGGCGCGCGAGATGTACGACGCGGTGATCTTCGACTCGCCACCCGTGCTCGCGTTCACCGACGCCACGTGCTGGCCGGCCACGACCGCACCGCGCGTCCCCCGGCGACCGGGGGCGGGGGCGGGGACCCGTGGCTCGAGTCGCTGTGGACGGGCGAGGACGGGCGGGACGCGTGACCCCGCGCGACCCGCCCGCGGGTCCGCGCGTCTAGCGCACCACCCCCGCCCACCTCCCCGGATCCACCGGATAGCCGGGGAACACCTCCTCCAGCCCCTCCGCGCCCAAGTGCGCGGTCGCCACCTCGGCGAACACGTCCCGGAAGTCGGTGGTGATCGCCAGGTCCCGCCCCTCGTAACGCTGCTCGGGCTCGAGCCCCGGCCAGCGGCCCAGCACCGTGCCGCCGTTGGCGGCCCCTCCCAGCACCAGCATGCAGTTCCCGTGGCCGTGGTCCGTCCCCCCGGACCCGTTCTCGGCCACCGTCCTCCCGAACTCGGACATCGACACCACCAGCACGTCCTCCATGCGGTCGCCGAGGTCCTCGTAGAACGCGCGTAGCCCGCGGCCGAGCTCGGTCAGGCGGTTCGCGAGCTGCCCGGCGGCGGCGCCGCCCTGCGCGACGTGCGTGTCCCAGCCGCCGAGATCGGCGAACGCGACCTCGACGCCCGCCTCGGCCTTGATGAGCTGCGCGATCTGGCGCAGCGAGCGCCCGAACGGGGTGCCGGGGTACTCGACCCCGGCGCGCGGGGCGTACTGGACCGGATCGACGCGCCGGATGAGCTCGATGGCCTCGATCGAGGCCTCGGCGGCGTCGGTCAGCACGTCGCTCCCGCCCGTCCGGTACAGCCGGTCGAAGGCCCCCTCGAGGGCCGGCTGGTCGCCGCCCGCCACCCCGAAGCGCTCGAGGTCGGGGATGGCGACCGTGTCGTACGGGCCGCGCAGCGCGCGCGGCAGCTCGGCCGACAGCGCGACGCCCCTGAGGGGAGACGGGCCCGGCTCCCGGGGCGCCGTGGCCATGTCGGTTGGGCCGGCCGCGGGGTCGGGGTGGCCGGCGGCGAGCGCCGTCTGGCCCACGGCGTGATCGGTGGCGTGCGCGGCTCCGCCGGCCAGCGTGCGTGCGTCCGCTGCCCCGCCGGCGTGGCCCGGGGCGGCCGCGTCGGCCCCGCACGAGCAGACGGCCGGGTCGGTCTCGGCCAGCAGGCGGTTGAGCCACCCGTCCCTGGTGGTCTTCACCCCGGGTGTCGCGGTCTCCATGAAGTCCTGCGCGTCGAAGTGCGAGCGCGTCGGGTGCGGCGAGCCGCATGCGTGGACGATCGCCATCTCCCGCCGTCCCCACAGGTCGTACAGGGGCGACAGGGAGGGGTGGAGCCCGAAGAACCCGTCGAGGTCGAGGGCGGTCCCGTCGGCCCCGCGCGCGGGGGCCGGCACGGCGATCGAGCGCCGCCCGTCGTAGTAGGCGCGCTCGCCGAACGGGACGACCATCGACAGGCCGTCCACCGCGCCGCGCTGGAACACGAACACGATCGTCTTCCGGCGCCCCGCCGTGCCGCCCTGGAGCGCGGCCGCCCGGGCCAGGAACCCCGGCGGGATGCCGAGCGCCAGCAGGGCCACCGCGCCACTCTTGAGGAACACGCGCCGGTCGATGCCGGGCTCCCGCGAGCGCGCCGCCGCTCTCCTCGCCATCCTGTTCATCCTCGCCTCCCTCTCTCCCGCACCTAGCGCGCCTGGAAGTCGGGCGCCGCGAGCGCCAGACCCAGCGCCAGCGCCGTCCGCTCGCGGGCCCCGAGCTCCGGCTTCGCTGCCAGCTCGCCCGCGATCGTCGCCTCGAGCGCCTCGGGGTCCACGCCCGGCAGCACCCAGCCGCTCACCGCCGCCGCCAGCGCCTCGTCGGTCCGGGCCGCGCGCACCGGCGCGGGCACCGCGTCGGGCGCCACCCGCAGGCCGCGGATCTCCCCGTTCGCGAGCGCGAGCGCGAAGTTCACCCGCTGCAGCAGGGCCCCGCTCGAGCCCCACGCCTCCGCCTCGTCCGGGTAGCCCGTCGGGGGCTGCGACATGTAGGGGAGCTCGCCCATGTCCCTCAGCGTCTCGAACCAGTCGCGCGCCGGCCCGACGCGCGCGCCGGTCGTCCTCGCCGCGCTCGCGAGGAGCTCGAAGGGCGTCTTGAGCTTGGCCCCGTACAGCGACGGGTCGTAGAAGTACTCCGATGTGAACAGCGCCCGGGTCACGGCCCGGAGGTCGCCATCGGTGTCGAGGAAGGTCCGCGCGAGCTCGTCGACGAGGGCCTCGGGCGGATCGTCCGACACGAACGCGACCGCGAGCTGCGTGGCCACGTGCCGCGCGGTCGACGGGTGGCGCGCCAGGAGCGACAGCACCTCGCGCCCCTCGTCCATTCCGGCCGGGCCCTTGCGCCCCGCGATCGGGACACCGAGCACCGTCTTGTCGGTGGGGTCGTGCCACGCGGGCCGGAACGCGAACGCGCCCGCGTCGTCATCGCCGGCCGCGGCTCCGCGCATGACGTCACCGGGGGCCCTGCGCCGGAGGGCGCCGCCGGAAGCGCGCCCCGCCCCGCCGGCGAGCGCGGGGCGCCGGGGCAGGGTGGCGCTCCAGCCGGTGAACACGCGCGCCACCTCGATCACGTCCTCCTGCGTGTAGCCGCCATCGACCCCCAGCGTGTGGAGCTCGAGCAGCTCGCGCGCGTAGTTCTCGTTGATCCCCCGTTGACGCGCGCTCCCATCCTGGAGCGCCGTCTCGACGCGGTCGATCTGCGCGTCGCGCAACCCGCGCCGCTCGAGCGCGCGGCGCCGGAGCGCGGGTGGCAGCGACCGGAAGCGCTCGGCCCGCGGGTCGCGGGTGCGGAGCGAGTCGGGGGCCACGTTCTGCTGGTTGTCGAGATAGAACAGCATCGCCGGGTGGCCGGCGGTCGCGACCAGCATGTCCTCGAAGCGGCCGAACACGTACGGCCGGATGGCCTCGCGCTCGTAGTCGGCCACCAGCCAGCGGTCGGCGCCCTTGGCCCAGAACACGTTGAAGTGGTTGAGCCAGAAGTCGGTCATCACCTCTTCGAGCTGGCGCTCGGAGAACACGGCGCGCTCGAGCTTCGCGCCCACGAGGTCGAACAGCATGCGGCCGGGCGGCAACGCGGCCGCGTCGCGGTGCAGCGCGCGGAGCGCGTCCGGCGTGGCCGGGAGCGAGTCCGGGGGCCCGCTCGCGGCGCCCGGGGCGTCGCCCGCCGCGTCGCGGTTCCGTAGACGCGCGAGCGCCTGAGACGGCGGATAGCGCTCGTACAGCGCCGTCGCGTCGAGCGCCGCGGCGGGGTACACGGCCAGTCGCGTCTCGAGCGCGGTGTCGTCGAGCCGCTCGGGGTGGAGCTGCTCCTCGAGCCACGCCCCGGGACCCATGCCGAGTGCCCGCTCGAGGTCCGCGGGCCGCACGCCGTACGTGGCACGGGACAGCAGATGCCGGACGGCGGCCGTGTCGTCCGGGATGGTGCCGCGCGTCGGTGCGGGCGCGACGCCGTCGCCGGTGCCCGGGGACGCGTGCGTCTTGCCGCCGGCGGTGTCGTCACGGGGTGCGGCGGACGGCGCGGGGCGGGCCTGGCCCGTCAGCCCGACACCCAACACGGCCACCACCGCCACGCGGGCCGCCCGCCCCGTCCACGCGAGCTCGCTCCACCCGGGGCCCCTCGACCCTCGCGTCGCGCTCGCTCGTGCCATGTCCGCCTCCCGTCCGTGTGCCGCTGGGGCCGTGCCCCGGCTCTGCAGGGGAGACGCCGCGGGACGCGGGGGCGTTAATCGGGGAGGCGAGTCAGCCGCCGGGCACCAGGCGGTACACGGTGCCGCCGGCGTTCATCACGTACAGCTCGCCGGCCGCGTCGACCCCGAACGAGGTCACCGAGCCGAGCGCGCCCACGCTCCACTCCTCGGGCTCGACGGCCTGCCCGCCCGACAGCCGGAAGCTCCGCAGGAAGCCCGAGCAGTAGTCGGAGTAGAAGTAGTGCCCGGCGATCTCCGGGATGGCGCTCCCGCGGTACACGGCCCCGCCGGTGATCGAGCAGCCGTCGGCGTGCGTGTACTCGGCCACCGGCGGCTCGGTGCCGGACGCGTCGCAGCCCTGGGCGACGTAGCAGCGCGTCCCCTCGAGCCGGTTCCAGCCGTAGTTGACGCCCGCCTCGTCGATCGCGACGGCGTTCACCTCCTCGCGCTCCGCCTGCCCGACATCGGCCACGTACAGCGTCCCACCCGCCACGTCGAACCACGAGCGCCACGGGTTCCGGAGCCCGATGGCCCACAGCTCGGAGCGGGCGGCCGCGATCCCCACGTACGGGTTGTCGGGCGGGATGGCGTACGGGTCGCCGCCGTCCACGTCGAGCCTGAGGATCGCGCCGAGCAGATCGGTCGGGTCCTGGCCGGTCGACATGGGGTCGCCGGCCCCGCCGCCATCCCCCGTGAACACGTACAGCATGCCGTCCGGTCCGAAGGCGAGCTGGCCCCCGTTGTGGTTGGCGAACGGCTGCGGGATGCCGAGGATGCGCTTCGCGGACGCGGGGTCCGCCACGTCGGGGTCGGCCGACACCGTGTAGCGCTCGACCACGGTGTCGCCGCCCGGGTCGGTATAGTCCACGTAGAACCGCCCGTTCGACGCGTACCCGGGGTGGAAGGCGAGCCCCAGGAGCCCGCGCTCGCCCCCGCTCGAGATGCGCCCGGAGAGGTCGAGGAACGGGGTCGCGCCGAGCGCGCCGTCCGCCCCCAGGATGCGGATCCGGCCGGTCTGCTCGACGATGAACCGCCGCGCGTCGCCGGCCGGGGCGGTCAGGTAGAGCGGGCGATCGAGGCCGTCGGCCACCACCTCGGTGGCGAGCGAGCCGCTGGCGGGCGGAGGAGGCGGAGGAGGCGGCGCGGTCGACGACGAGCACGCCGCGACGCCGAGGGCCGCGAGCAGGGGCCCGAGGGCTGCCAGGCGACCGGGGCCCGGCGTCGCCGGGTGGCTCGCGCGTCCCGCGGGGCGGGGCCGGATGCGCAAACGGGCCGATCCCCCGGAGAGATCGACCCGTTTCGCGGCGGAGCGTCTCATGCGCGATGAGACCCGGCCGCTCAGCCTTCGTTCCGGTACGCCTTCATCAGCACATCGGCGACTTCCGGACGCGTGAACTCGACCGGCGGCCGCTCGCCCCGCGACAGCATCTCGCGGACCTTCGTGCCCGACAGGAAGATGCGCTGCTCGGGCGTCGAGGGGGAGGTCTTGGACGACGCCATCTGACCGGTGAGCGTGCACCAGAAGGAGTGCTCGAACTTGAGCGGCTCGATCCCGAGCAGGCCGCGGTCGACGGTGTCGAAGATCTCCTGCGCGTCGTAGGTCCCGTAGTAGTCGCCCACGCCGGCGTGATCGCGCCCCACGATGAAGTGCGTGCACCCGTAGTTGCGGCGCATGATGGCGTGGTGGATGGCCTCGCGCGGGCCGGCGTAGCGCATGGCGGCCGGCAGCACGCTCAGCAGCACGCGGTCCTTCGGGTAGTACAGGTCGAGGATCGTCCGGTAGCACTCCATCCGGATGTCGGCCGGGATGTCGTCCGACTTCGTCTCGCCCACCAGCGGGTGGACGAGGAGCCCGTCCACGATCTCGAGCGCGCACTTCTGCAGGTACTCGTGCGCCCGGTGGATGGGGTTCCGGGTCTGGAAGGCGACCACGGTGCGCCACCCGAGCTCATCGAACCGGCGCCGCGTGTCGGCCGGTGTGAGGTTCTCGGCCGGGAAGCCGGTGATGTCGGTCCCGTGCACGTAGCGCACGGGGCCCGCCACGTAGCGCGGGCCCATCGCGTGGACCGCGGCCACGCCGGGGTGCGCGACGTCCTCGGTGCCGTACACCGAGCGGGTCTCGCGGGCCAGGTCGCGCTCGTACACGTCGGTCACGTCGACGAACGCCGCCACCTCGCCGTCGGGCGCCACCAGCGCCACGCGGTCGCCGGGGGCGATCGACCCGGCCTCGGTCTCGCCGGCCGGGAGCACCACCGGCACCGACCACGGGAGCCCGTCGGTGAGCGCCATGTCCTCGAGCACCGACTCGTACGTCGCCCGGTCCATGAAGCCGTCGAGCGGGGAGAGCGCGCCCACGGCCAGCAGGTACAGGTCGCTCAGGATGCGCTCGTTGATCCGGATCGCGGGGAGCGAGTCGGCCTCCGCGAGGAGCGCCTCGCGCTCCGCGTCGCCCGCCACCCGGTCCACGAGGATCCCCCCGTACGGGGCGATCGGACCGCCCGCCTCGTGGGCGCTCGTCCGCGTCTCCGGGCGCTCGGCGTCCCGGGTGGTCACCGTCGTCGTCATCCTCTTCCCCCGTCCGTCGATCTATCGATTCGAGACCGCGCGCAGGCGGGGCTCGCTCGAGATGTACCCGTGCTCGCGAAGGTAGGCGACCACCTGCTCGGCGCAGGCGGCCACGTCGTACACGTTCGTCTCCACCACCAGCTCGGCCGCTTCGGGCGCCTCGTAGGGGGCGTCGATCCCGGTGAAGTTGGGGATCTGGCCGGAGCGCGCCTTCTTGTACAGCCCCTTGGGATCCCGCGCCTCGCACACCTCCACGGGGCACGACACGTGGATCTCCACGAAGTCCGTGGGTCGCGACACGATGTCGCGGATGCGGTCCCGGTCCTCGCGGTACGGGGAGATGAAGGCGGTCAGGACGAGGCTGCCGGCCTCGGCGAACAGCTTGGCGACCTCGCCGATGCGGCGGATGTTCTCGGTGCGGTCCTCGGGCGAGAAGCCGAGATCGCCGTTCAGGCCGTGTCGGATGTTGTCGCCATCGAGCACGAAGGAGAAGTAGCCCTCCTTGAACAGGCGCTTCTCGACCTCGATGGCGAGCGTGCTCTTGCCACTCGCCGACAGCCCCGTGAACCACAGGACGGCCCCCCGGTGGCCCCGGCGCTCCTCGCGCTCCTCGCGGGACACGTGCGTCGCGTGCCAGGTGACGTTGGAGGAGCGGCGTCTCACCGGGCCCGCGTCCGGTCGCTTGTCGTCAGTCAAATCACTGCCTCGCTGTTGTCGTCGTCGTTCCGGATCTCGTGGCGCGCCCGCCGCCGGACTACCCGTCCGCCCCGTCGGAAGGCTCGCGCCCGTCGCTCGGTCCGGCGTCGGCTCCGGGCCTCATATCGCGCACGATGGGCCGCGCGTAGCGCCATACGGCGTCGGTCGCGGCGAACATGCCCTCGGGCTGAGCCGGGTCGACCTTGCCGTAGCGCAACGGCTCGCCCGCGCAGTCCGTCACGGTGCCCCCCGCCCCGCGCAGCACGGCCTCGGGCGCACACGTGTCCCATTCCTTGAGAAACGGCACCGGGTGTACGTAGAGGTCCGCCAGACCCTGCGCGACCAGAGCACATTTAATGCCAACCGAGCCCGAGATCACCTCCTCCACGTCGCCCAGCTCCTCGACCAGTCGCGTGAGGCGGGCGTCGGGGTGCGAGCGCGAGCGCACGAAGCGGATCGGACGACGCTGCTCGCTCCCGCCGGAGAGCCCCAGCCGCCGCGTCTCGGCGCCGTGTGGCGTCCCCGCGACAACCCAGGCGCCGCCCGCGCCCAGACCGGCGAACAGGCGGTCGACGGCGGGCTGATACACGGCCCCGAGCACCGCGCGGCCGTTCTCGGCGAGCCCCACCATGACGCTGAACTCGCCGTTCTCGGCGATGAACTCCTTGGTGCCGTCGAGGGGGTCGACCACCCACAGCCGCCCGAGCCCGCGGTGGCCCTCGGGGGGTCGGGACTCTTCGCTCAGCACGGGGTCGTCGGGGCGGCGGCGCCCGAGGACGGCGAGGATCTCCGCGTTCGAGGCGTGATCGGCCGCGGTCACGGGGTCATCGTCCCCCTTGTCCCGGATGTCGAGCTCGCCTCCGTAGTGTCGACACGCCGCGATCCCCCCGGCCCACGCGGCCCGCGCGGCGATCGCCAGGTCCTCGAGGAGCTCGGGGGTGGGGGAGGGAGCCGGCGAGGCCTTTCGCACGGCCCGCTCGAGCGCCGCGACGCGGCCGTCGAGGTCGATCGGCGGCCGCCCGGACATGGCGGACTCGGGCCGCGTGGTCTCGGGACAGGAAGGCACGGGCGCTCCGGATCGTCGATCGGGTCGGCTCGCGCGCGGGCCCGCTGGCCCGGCGCCGGACGGGGCCGTTTCACAGCAAGGAACGTGCGCAAGTGCCCATCCCGCGTACGCTTGCCGCCGGCACGAGCGGGGGGCAGATTCGTGGGGCCACAAGGAGAGGCGGCGTCCACGAGGCGATGACATTGGGTGTCGCAGGACGGCCCTTGACGATGGGACATTCGAGGTTGGCTCGCGATCTCCCCACGCGTCGCGAGCGCCGAGGTCTTTCGACCTCCATCCGCCGGCCCTCCCGGGCGGACATTCCACCGATCGACCCCCCGAGGCGGCCGATCGTCGATCGCATAGATGTGTGGACACCGCGCTCCTTCGGGAGGCGGCACGTTTCCTTACAGGGCAGGGCGTTATGAAACACAGACTTGGTTTGTGGACCACGGTGTTCCTCCTGCTGGGCGCCGCAGGGCTGTCGGCCCAGCAGCGCACGATACGCGGGACGGTAACGGACGACGTCACCGGAGGCCCGGTGACCTTCCCACAGGTCTCCATCATGGGGACCCAGATCGGGACGATCGGGGACGAGAACGGCAACTACGTCCTCCAGGGAGTGCCGAGCGGCGACGTCACGCTCGTCGTCACGCGCATCGGGTACCGGTCGCAGGAGGTGCAGGTCGCGGCCGGCGCCACGAGCGCAAACGTGAACCTGACGGTCGACTACCTCCAGGTGGAGGAGCTGGTCGTCACGGGCCGCGCCACCCAAGTGGCGCGCATCAACCTCCCGAACTCGGTCGAGTCGGTGTCCGGCTCGGAGCTCGAGGAGGTGCCCCAGGAGACGCTCGACAAGGCGCTCCAGGGTCGCGTCACCGGCGCGGTGATCGCCTCGAACTCCGGCGCCCCGGGCGGCGGGATCCAGCTCAACCTGCGCGGCTCCTCGTCGGTGAACGCGGCGGCCGAGCCGTTGTACGTGATCGACGGGGTCATCGTCTCCAACGTCGGGATCCCGTCCAACCAGAACGAGATCACCGACGCGGCCGGCGGATCGAACCCGTCGCTCGACCAGGACGTGGTGCAGAACCGCATCTCGGACATCAACCCGGATGACATCGAGTCGATCGAGATCCTCAAGGGGGCCTCGGCGGCGGCGATCTACGGCTCGAAGGCTTCGAACGGGGTCGTCATCATCCAGACGAAGCGCGGTCAGGCGGGGCGCACGCAGGCCCGGCTCGGCTTCTCGGGCGGCTTCTACTCGCTCTCCAACACGCTCGGCTCGCGCGTGTTCGACACGATGGACGAAGCCGTGTCCACCTTCGGGCCCGAGGCCGCGAACTACTTCCAGCCGGGCGTCGTGTACGACAACGAGAAGCAGCTCGCCGGCCGCAAGGACTTCTCGTTCAACCTGAACGGCAGCGTGTCGGGCGGCTCGGACGACCTGTCCTTCTTCGGCTCCGGGCAGTGGCGGAACGAAGAGGGGATCATCGCGAACACCGGGTTCGACCGGCAGTCGGCGCGGGTGAACATCGCGACCGACATCGGCAGTCGCGCGCACGTCAACATCAACACCAACGTCCTGCGCACGGACGCCAACCGCGGGATCACCAACAACGGCAACAACAGCATCAGCTACTACATGGTGCTCCCCGGGACGCCCAACTTCATCGACCTGACCGCCGACGCGGACGGGCTCTTCCCGCCCAACGCCTTCGCGCTCAGTGGCTCGAACCCGCTCCAGACCGCCGCCCTCGTCACCAACGACGAGGAGGTGTGGCGGTTGATCGGGTCGGCCAACATCGATGTGGACGTGTACCAGAACGACAAGCACCGGTTCTCCCTCCTGTCCAACGTGGGGGCCGACTTCTTCAACCAGAACAACCGCATCTTCTCGCCGCCGGAGGCCTACTTCGAGCCGGTGGACGGCTTCCTGGGCACGGTGTCCCAGTCGAACAGCGACAACCTCAACTTCAACGTCGGGGTGAACGGGGTGTGGGAGTGGAGCGCGACCAGCGACCTGACGGCCACCACCTCGGTGGGCGTCGAGTACGAGAAGCGCGACACCAACATCGACCGCACCGTGGGCCGGGACCTCACCGGCGGCAAGGACAAGACCGACGCCGCGGTGGTGACCCAGATCGTCGAGAACGCGTCGCAGGTCGAGGACTTCGGCTTCTACGGGCAGGAAGAGGTGCTGACCCTCGACGACCGTCTGCTGCTGGTCGGCGCGGTGCGCTTCGACCAGTCGAGCGCCAACGGCGATCCGACCAAGCTGTTCATCTATCCCAAGGCCGCCATCTCCTACCGCATCCCGAGCGAGGGCCTGTTCGACGAGATCAAGGTCCGCGGGGCGGTGGGACAGACGGGGAACCAGCCGCTGTGCGATCCCCGTGAGGGCTGCCAGAAGTTCACCAGCCTGAGGCTCGACAACAACATCGAGGGGATCCCGGGCTTCGTGCTCGAGGGCTCGGTGGGATCGGACGTGCTCGAGCCCGAGCGCATGACCGAGTTCGAGGCCGGGGTGGACCTCACGGGGCTCGATGGACGGGCCACGCTCGAGCTGACCGGCTTCGTGCAGCACATCTCGAACCTCATCCTCGAGCGCACCACTGCGCCGTCGACGGGATTCGGCGATCAGTTCATCAACGGCGGCTCGCTCCGCAAGTGGGGGATCGAGACGGCGCTCGGGATCACCCCGGTCCGCACGGGGGACCTCACCTGGGTGTCGCGCACGAGCTTCTTCTTCAACAAGAGCAAGGTGACGCAGCTCGACGTGCCGTCCTTCGAGGCGGACGCGGGCTTCGGGCTCATCCTCGGCGGGTTCTTCATCGAGGAGAACGAGTCGCTCACCCAGATCGTGGGCGTGGAGTCGGCCTGCACCGGGACGGGCGACGACCCGGCGCTCGACTGCACGTCGGAGCCGGGGCTGGCGAAGCTCGGCGACACGGAGCCGGACTTCACGATGACGTTCTCGAACGAGCTCCGCTTCAAGAACCTGTCGCTGTTCGGGCTGCTCGAATGGCGGAAGGGGCAGGACGTCATCAACCTGACCCAGCTGCTGTACGACTTCTCCGCCAACACGGCCGACTACACCGCGCCCGGAGGCGGCGGCGACCGGCTGGCCGTGTTCGGGGCGAGCGCCAGGCCGTGGACGCAGTCGGGCTCGTTCCTCAAGGCGCGCGAGATCTCGCTCACCTACGACGTGCCCGGCTCGGTGGCGCGCTCGCTGTTCGGCGGGATGTTCGACACGATCCGCATCCGCGCCAGCGCCCGGAATCTGTTCACGATCACTCCGTACGACGGGCTGGACCCCGAGGTCTCGAACTTCGGCAACCAGCAGGTCGGACGGAGCATCGACGTGGCGCCGTTCCCACCCAGCCGGAGCTTCTGGCTCGGCATCGATGTGAGCCTGTAAGCCATGACGCGCCGACACGAACCACATTCCGGGATGAGAACGATGAGCATATACGAGAAGACACGACGCGCGCTGGTCGCGCTCGCCACGGCGGGTCTGGTGGTGGGCGCCGGTGCGTGCGACACGCTGAGCTCGCCGAACGAGAACTTCGGCGATCTCAACGATCTGGTGAACAACCCGACGCCCGGTGGCGTCAACTCGGCGATCCAGGGTCTGATGGTGGGTCTGCGCGGCGTCGACGCGCAGGATCCGAGCGACATCGTCGGCAACCTCGGGCTCCTGGGCCGCGAGACCTACAACCTCGACGTGAACGATCCGCGCTTCGAGTCGGAGATGCTCGGTGGTGACCTGAACGCCGCCTCGGCGGCGTTCGGCGGCAACCACTGGGCCGGGCCGTACGCCGACATCCGGCTGGGCGACATCGCGCTCAACGCCCTCGATCAGCTCGACCCGGGCCTGTACCCGGACGCGGACAAGGAATGGGCGCGCGGGTTCATCAACACGATGAACGCGCTCGACTTCCTCACCGTGGTCGAGACCCGCGATCAGAACTGCGGGTGTCCGATCGAGGTGCCGGAGAACGCCGACAACCCGTCTCCCGCCGTCGGTCGCGACCAGGTGTACCAGCACATCATCCAGCTCCTGGACGAGGGGTACGCCCACCTTGGGAACGCGAGCGGGGGGCCGCCCTTCCGTCTCACGAGCGGCTTCGCCGGGTTCGACGACGCGACGAGCTTCCGGACCTTCAACCGGGCCATCCGCGCCCGGGTGGCCGTGTACCTGAGCGACTGGAGCGGCGCGCTACAGGCCCTCGGGCAGTCGTTCGTCGACACGAACGCGAGCCTCGACCTGGGCGTGTATCACGTGTTCACGACCATCGCGGGGGACATCACGAACGGTCTGTTCGAGAGCGGGTCGAGCCCCAACCTGCGGGCGCACCCGTCGTTCGGGATGGACGTCGAGATGCAGGCCGACGGCACGACGCCCGACGACCGCTTCGTGCGCAAGACGCGGCCGATCGACAACCGGGCGTATCAGGGGCTGTGCACGGACCAGTCGGAGTTCCCGTCGTGCACGATCGGGCTGTCCGTGTATACGTCGCCGACCTCGAGGGTGCCGATCATCCGGAACGAGGAGCTCATCCTCCTCAGGGCGGAGGCGAACATCGGGCTCGGGAACCTGGCGGCGGCCCAGACCGACATCAACCTGATCCGCTCGGTGTCGGGCAAGCTGCCGGCCGTCACCCTGACGAGCCAGAGCCAGGCCCTGGACCAGCTCCTGTACGAGAAGCGCTACTCGCTGTTCTTCGAGGGCGGTCACCGCTGGATCGACATGCGGCACTACGGCAGGCTGGGCGACCTGCCCACAGACCTGCCGACGCACAGCGTGGCCACCGAGTACCCGGTGCCGATCGAGGAGACCTCCGCCGGCGGCTAGCCGACGGCCGGCATCGGGAGGACGGGAGGAAGCTGGATACGGAAAGGCCGGGGCGTTCGCCCCGGCCTTTTCGCGCGTGCGCACCCGGTCGCCCGCGATCCGGAGCCCCGCGGAGCTCCGTTCCGCGGGCCGCCGGTCAGGGCACGAGCTCGGGGCGGCGGTACTTGAGGAAGAACACGCCTTCCTTGCCGCTCGACACGACGATCGTGCCGCTCTCGAAGAACGGGTAGTTGGACCACGAGCCGTCGAACACGATCGACTCGTCCCACGGAACCGTGTCGAAGTACCCCACCTCCTTCGGGTTCTCGCGGTCGGAGATGTCGAGGATACGGAGCCCGCTCACGTAGTTCGACTGGTACATCAGGTTGCCCTTGATGTACAGGTTGTGGTCGATGGTGAGCGTCTCGCCGAAGTGCTCCTTGACCATCACCGGGTCGTCGAGGTCCGACACGTCCCAGATCAGCGTGCGGGTGCCCGGCATCTGCTCCGCCTGGCCCTGCTGCACGAGCTGCTGGTTCTGGCTCTCGTCCCCCTCGTCGTCCATGAAGAAGTAGCGCTGGTCCTCGGTGAGCCACCCCTGGTGCGTGTAGCCCACGTTGGGATACTCGGCGCTCGCCAGCTTGACCGGGTTCTCCTTGTCGGTCACGTCGGCGATCGACAGCGCCGTCTCGTTCGACCCGAAGCAGATCTCGCGGCCCGCGTGCTCGGCGTCGGGGCCGTGGTAGTCGACGCACTGCGCGTCGTGCGAATAGCCCGTCTTGGCGAACCCCGTCGCGGTGTCCTGGAAGCAGCCGACGAAGGTGGGGCGCTCGGGCTCGTGGATGTCGATCATGTGGAGCCCGCCGCCGCACGTCTCGCCGCCCGAGTTGGCCCCCACGGCGTACGCGGTGCCGCTCTCCTCGTTGATGACGATGTTGTGGGCGCTGGCGATCCCGTCGTAAAGGACATCGGGCTCGAACGTCGCCGGGGCGTTGGGGACGTTCCTGAGCCGGGTGAGATCGAACACCTGCATGCCGTGCTGCCCGGCCCCGTCGGCCACGATGTAGGCGTGGTCCCTGTACACCTTGATGTCGCGCCACGCGTTCCCCTGCGAGCCGGGGGTCTTGGGCAGGTCGCCCAGATAGACCGGGCTCAGGGCGTCGGTGATGTCGATGAACGACGTCCCGTCACGCCGCCCCACGAGCGCGTACTCGCGCTTCGTCTGCGGGTCGGTCCACCCCCACACGTCGTTGGTCTCCGAGCCGCGTCCGCCCCCGATGGCGCTCACCGGCAGGAACGACTCGATCTCGACGTTGGAGCAGTCGAACTGGTCGGCCTTGCCGTCGTCGCCGCATTTCACCTCGGCGCCGGCGATGGCCTCGAGCGGCATCGGATCGGGGCCGAGGAGCTTCTGCGCGGGCGTCCAGCCGCCGCCGGAACGGGTGAGGATGACGGCGGATCCGAGCCCGAAGTCGTCCCCGAGCTGCGACACGACGGCCACGCGGCCGTCGGAGGCGATCACGCTCCCGCCGAACCCGTCACCCGGCTCCTGCTCGAGCCCGGCCAGCTTGTGCGCGTCGCCGAAGCGGTCGTTCTCGGCGTCGTAGGCCAGCCGGTACACGCGGCCGCCGCCGTCTGCGCCCGGCGCCCCCACCCATAGCTCATCGCCCATGCGCTTGAGCGTCGCCCCGAACAGACCGCCCTGCTGGCGGTCGTAGGCGGTCAGGACGAGGCTCTGGTCCCAATCGCCGGTCATCGCGTTCCGGTCGTACACGAACACGGCGCCGCGTGCCTGGTCGGCCCCGATGGCGCTCACCAGGGCGCGGCCGTCGAGCCACCCCACCGTCTGCCCGAAGGCGGTCCGGCGGTAGAGCGAATCGGGCTCGAGCAGCGCCTCCTGTATCCACTGGCCGCTCTCGTCGCGCGAGAAGATGCGCGCCGCGCCGGGCCCGTCCTGATAGTTCTGGACCGCACCGGCGATCAGCCGCCCGGCGTCGAAGTCGAGCCCCCAGCCGAAGAACTCGTTGGCCGGCGCGTCGGGACCGGGGGTGATCTTCCCGGACTCGCGCCACCCGCCTTGCCCGTCGCGCTCGAACACCCACACCGCGCCGCGGCTCTCGTTGTCGCCCAGCCCGGTGACGAACAGCTGGTCGTCGCCCAGCGCCGCGAAGCGCCCGAAGGACACGCCGAGCGGGATGTCGTCGGGGCGCAGGAGCGAGTCGAACGTCCACCCGTCCCCGTCGCGGCGGTACAGGAGGACGCCACCGTCCGACTGGCCGTCGGCGTTCACGTCGATCGCCGTGGATCCGATGAGGAGCGTCTCGCCATCGCGGATGACGAAGCGCCCGAAGTAGTCGCCGCCGCCCGCCTCGTGCCCGGCGATCGCGGGGAGGTTCAGGGTTCCGGTCTCGGCCCAGCCCCCGCCGGAGCGCTCGAACACGTGGATGGCGGCGGGCTTCGTCAGGCTCACGAGCTCGGTGATCAGGATCTCGTCGTCGTCGACGGTCGCCCAGGCGCCGAACTGCTGCCCCTGGAGGGGAACGGCGACGAGGAACACCAGCCCGAGCAACCAACGCGGTTCGCTCATGCGGCACCTCGTTCACGTTCGTGGTGTGGCGGAGACCGGGGTGCGTCGCGGACCGGACTCCGGGAGAGACGGGCCGTCACGCGCGGCCCACGTTCCTGCAACCTTGTTGGACGAGGAACGGGGTCGGAGGGTTGCAGGTGCGAGGGGGATGGCGCGCCCGAAACGGGGCCGGAGCGAGCGCCCCGGCCCCATTCCGGATCAGGCGTCGGGCGCGCTCACGGCACGAGCTCGGGGCGCCGGTACTTGAGGAAGAAGACGCCCTCCTTGATGCTCGACACGACGATCGTGCCGCTCTCGAAGAACGGGTAGTTGGACCACGAGCCGTCGAACACGACCGACTCGTCCCACGGCACCGTGTCGAAGTACCCGACTTCCTTCGGATTCTCCGGGTCGGAGATGTCGAGGATGCGGAGGCCGCTCACGTAGTTCGACTGGTACATCAGATCGCCCTTGATGTACAGGTTGTGGTCGATGGTGAGCGTGGTCCCGAAGTACTGCTTCACGAGGACCGGATCATCCAGGTCGGACACGTCCCACACGAGCGTCCGCGTGCCCGACATCGGCTTCGTGGTGCCCGTCGTGTCGCCCTCGACCGCGGCCTCGTTCTCCATCTCGTCCCCCTCGTCGTCGAGGAAGAAGTAGCGCTGGTCCTCGGTGAGCCACCCCTGATGGGTGTAGCCCACGTCCGGGTAGCTGGCGCTCGCCAGCTTGACCGGGTGCTCCTTGTCGGTCACGTCGGCGATCGAGATCGCCGTCTCGTTCGACCCGAAGCAGATCTCCCGCCCCGCGTGCTCGGTGTCGGGCCCGGCGTAGTCCACGCACTGGGCGTCGTGGGTGTATCCGGTGCGCGCCTGCCCGGTCGCGGTGTCCTGGAAGCAGCCGAGGAAGGTGGGGTGCTCGGGCTCGTGGATGTCGATCATGTGGAGCCCGCCGCCGCACGTCTCGCCACCCGAGTTGGCCCCCACGGCGTACGCGGTGCCGCTCTCCTCGTTGATGACGATGTTGTGGGCGCTGGCGATGTCGTCGTACAGGGCGTCCGGCTCGAACATCGCAGGTGGATCGCTTACATCACGCAGCCGCGTGAGGTCGAACACCTGCATGCCGTGCTGTCCGGCCCCGTCGGCCACGATGAACGCGTGGTCCCGGTACACCTTGATGTCACGCCACGCGTTGGTGATCGCCCCCGGCGTCTTGGGCAGGTTGCCCAGGTAGACGGGCGCGTTGGGGTCGGTGATGTCGATGAACGACGTGCCATCCGTGCGCCCCACGAGCGCGTACTCGCGCCCCGTCTGCGGGTCGGTCCAGCCCCACACGTCGTTGGTCTCGATCCCTCGCCCGCCGCCGATGGCGCTCACGGGCAGGAACGATTCGATCTCGATGTTCGAGCACGGGAACTGGTCGGCCTTGCCGCTGTCGCCGCAGCGCACCTCGTCCCCGGTGATCGGGTCGAGCCCCGGCTCGCCCGGGATGAACAGCTTGGACTCCTCCGTCCACTCGCCGCCGCGGTTCCGGAACACGACCGCCGAGCCGAGCCCGCCGTCGTCCCCGGGCTGCCCGATGACCGCCAGATCGCCGCTCACCGCCATGCTGTGCCCGAACCCATCCCCGGTGTCCTTGTCGCGGCCGGGCTCGATCTTCGAGGACAGGGTGAAGCCGGCGCCCGCCGGGTCCGGGCGGAAACGGTACACGGCCCCGGCGTAGTCCGCCCCGGGTGCCGAGACCCACACCTCGTCGCCCACCGTCCGGATCTGGTGCCCGAACCAGGCGCCGGTGGCGGCGGTGGCGCCGTCGGCGGCGGTCAGCGTGTCGCTGATCGCCCATTCCCCCGAGGCCCCGCGAGTGAACGCGTACGCCGCGCCGGTACCCCCGTCGCGTCCCGGGAGACCGAGCAGCGCCACCCCGTGGTACCAGCCCACGCCGAGGGCCCCGGCCCGGGGATTCCCCGGCTGGCCGGCGTCACCCGCCTGTCCGTCGGCCAGCGACAGGCGGGCTTCCTGCCGCCACCCGCCGCCGGCGTCGCGGGAGAACACGTATGCGGCGCCGCGGAGCCAGCTCGGGCCGGGCTGCTGTCCCTGTTGCGGGACCTGGACCAGCGAGCCGACGATCAGCCGCTCGCCATCGTAGGCGAGATCCCACCCGAAGAAGCGCTCGTCCGGGTTGTCGGGCCGGATGGCCGCCTGCTCGGTCCACGCCCCCGAGTCGTCGCGCTCGAACACCCACACCGTGCCGGTCTCTCCGTGCGACAGCGAGGAGGCGAAGAACAGGTCTCCGTACAGCCGCCCGAAGCGTCCGAACGAGTCGCCGTCGGCGAGCCCCCCGGGGCGGAGCATCGTGTCGAACATCCACCCGTCGCCATCTGGCCGGAAGACCCACACGCCGCCGCTCCCGTTCGCGAACGTGGTCCCGCCCGCGAGGAGCGAGCGGTCGTCCATGGCCACGACGCGGCCGAAGTAGTCGGGCCCGTCGTGCGCCGGGGCCTCGAGCGTCGCCGTCTGCTCCCACCCGGTCCCGGTCTGCCGGTATATGTGGACAGTGCTGGCCGTGTCCGGATCGACGGGCTCGCTGATGAACAGCTCCCCATCGTGGATCGCGACGTACGCTCCGTATTGCTGCGCGTGAAGCGGCGCGGCGAACAGCACCGCGGCCGCGAGCAGCGTGCGCCATCTGCTCATTCGGGCACCTCTGGCTCGGGGTTGTCGGTTGTGGCTCATGCTCTCCGGGACGGCGAACGCGGGGCGCCCGCCCCCGGTGGCATCACGCCCGCTCGTTGTACGGGGCGGGGCGTGGAAAGTTCGGCGGGCGGAAGGTGGGAACCGGCGCGGGCGCTCACCGATGTTCGAACAAGTACACGCCGCCGCCGCCGCCCCCCGTGACCAGATCCAGGTCGCCGTCTCCGTCCAGGTCTCCGAACGCCGGGGTGACGAAGGCGGGCAGCGCGTCGGCGGCCGGGAAGGGGGACTCGGCGGGCGTGAAGCCGGGCGTGTACGGCGTGCCGTCGTTCCGGTAGTAGAGGATGCCGTCCGCCTCGGTCCCCAGGACGAGGTCGAGGTCCCCGTCGCCGTCGGCATCGAGGAGGGCGGGCGCGCTGCGGCGCCCGGCGTCGATCCCCTCGTACTCGTCGCTCACGAGCTCGAAGCGGGGCTCCAGGGGCGTGCCGACGTTCTCGTAGAAGTTGAGCGCCCCGGACGATTCGCCCACGAACAGGTCGAGGTCGCCGTCGCCGTCGATGTCGGCGAGCGCCGGGGTGGCGTTGCTGCCGCGCGTGAGCTCCACGAACGCCGAGTCGACGAGCCGGAACTCGGGGTGGCTCCGGTCGCCCACGTTCTCGAGCAGCCGGAGCTCCTTGCGCCACGTGCCGAGCACGATGTCGAGGTCGCCGTCGCCGTCCAGGTCGCCGAACGCCGGCGCGTTGTGGTACGCGCCCTCCAGGGCGAGCTCGCCGGCCGCCCTCAGCTCGGGCCGCGTCGCGTCGCCCGTGTTGTCGAACCGGAACACGCGCGAGTCGGTGAGGTCGTCCGGGTCGATCTTGTTGGTGATCAGGAGATCGAGGTCGCCGTCCCCGTCCAGGTCCACCAGTACCGGGACGCTCTCGCTCCCCACGTCGAGCTGCGAGATGAAGCGCTCGGTCTCGAGCGTGAACCCGTCCGCCTCGTGGCGGAAGAAGAGCAGGTTGTCGGCCGTCGTGGTGTTCGCGTTGTACGCGCCGCCCAGCACCCCCATCAGCAGGTCGAGGTCGCCGTCGCCGTCGAAGTCGCCGAACGTGGGGGCGTTGTAGCCACTCGTCTTGATCGGGTCGTCGAGCGGGAAGGGCCGCGGCTCGGTGCGCAGGTTGGGCGCGTCGCACGAGCCGGCGTTCTCGATGAACAGGAGCCCGGGCTCGAAGAAGTCGCCCCAGAACATGTCGACGTCGCCGTCGGCGTCCACGTCGGCGAGCGCCATGGTGTTCGCCCCGTGCAGCGTGGGTGGCGCGGGCGGGGCCGCCGGAGGGATGGGGATGCCGCTCCGGTTGAAGCCGGCGCCCTGGGCGGCCGGGTCGGCGATGATCTCGATGTCCTCGAAGCGGTCCGTCACGTGCCGGAACGGCGAGGCGCTCGCCCCGATCGCGTTGGTGGCCTCGTAGCGGGTCACCGTCCCCACCAGCCGCCCGATGAACAGGTCGAGCAGCCCGTCGCAGTCGATGTCGGCCGCGTTGGGGATGTTCTGCCGGTCCGAGAAGATGGGCTCGCCGCGCGTGTCCCTCAGGGTGTCCGCGATGAGCTCGAACGAAGGGGCGCCCGCGTCCCCCGTGTTCCGGTACAGCCGCACGTAGCTGAACGGCTCCTCGGCCAGCAGGTCGCGATCGCCGTCGCCGTCCACGTCCACGAACCGGAACCACTCGCCGATCTCCAGATCGGAGAAGCGGTCGGGGCGCCACGTGTGGCGCGGACCGTCGGGGGTGTCCTCGCGCTCGAAGAACATGAGGCGGCCGGTCTGTTCCTGGACGAACAGATCGAGGTCGCCGTCGGAGTCGATGTCGGCCCACTGCGGCCGCGGGACGTTGAACCCGCCCAGGAAGGGGATCTCGTACGCGACGCCGTCGGCCCCGTACACGGGAAACGGCGCCACCTCGCGGACCCAGGCGCCATCGACGTCCGGGTCGCCGGGGGGAGGAGGAACGCTCGGCGCCGCGCCGCCGTAGCCGCAAGCGGCCGCGACGACGACGGCGCTGAACGGTAGACGGCGTCTCACCTCGGCGCGGACGCCAGACCGATGCCCGCCGCGTACGGCGGCGTGTTGATCACGTGCAGGATCTCGTGCGTCCGCCGATCGATCACCACGACCGTCCCGCCCGGCTTCTCCTGCTCGCCGCTCGCCGCGGCGCCCGAGGTGGCGTCCGACATGTCGCCGGACATGGCGCCCGCCCCGTGGCCGGAGCCGCCGTAGTCGCCCTGCTCGTTCCGGTTCGAGATGTACACGAAGCGGCCGTCGGGCGAGATGGCGCTCCCGTGCGGCTGCGCGAGGCCCTCGCCGTGGATCACGTCGGACACGGTCCAGCTCTGCGTGTCCACGACGGTCACCGTGTTGACGCCCAGGTTGCCGAACCACACCTCGCGCCCGTCGGGCGAGTAGGACGGGTGCCATGGCCTGGCTCCCACGTCCACCTGGTGGACGAGCCTCGGCGAGGACGGGTCGGAAATGTCGAACACGAGCAGCTCGGCCGAGATCTCCGCCGTCGCCACCAGCGTCTGTCCGTCCGGCGAGATGGCGTACTGGACCAGCACGTGCGGCTGATCGCCCGAGCCGGGGAGCCGGAGGAGCTCCGCCTCGCCCTCCTCGGCGTCGAGCGTCACGACCGTGTTCTCGCCCAGGCTCCCGGTGTACACCCACTCGCCGTCCGGGGTGACGGCCAGGGCGTGCGGGCGCGGGATGAACACGTCGAACTCCTCGATCTCCATCGTCTCGCGGTTGATGCGTCCGATGCGCTGCGGCGGGTTCACGGCCGCCATCGAGCGGCCCACGAACAGCCACGGGTCGGTGGGCGACAGGGCGAGGAGCCCCGGTCGCTCGAACTCCACGCTCCCCACGAGGTTGTTCTGGCGGTCGAACTTGAGGATCTGGTTGGCCGCGATGAGCGACACGTACCAGTAGGACCCGTCGGGCTCGACGACGATGTGGTGCGGCTTGGCGTTGGCCCCGTAGCCCATCGCGTCGAGGTCGACCACGTCGGCCACCTCGTTGGTCGACAGGTCGATCACCGTGACGGCGGCCGCCTCCTGGTTGGCCACGTACAGGAAGGGACCGGCGGCGGCCTCGATCCGGGCATCCGGGCCCGGTGCGGGACGGGCCGCCGGCGGCGCGCACGCGGCCACGCCGCCCGGCAGCAGACCGAGGGCGACGCCGAGAAGCAGGCTCTTCATATGTCGGGTTCTTTCGTGTGGTTTCTCAGGGGACGAGCTCGGGCTGTCTGAACCGAACCATGAACAACCCCTCGTTACCGCTCGTCACGATAATCGTTCCGCTGTCGAAGTACGGGTAGTTGCTCCACGAGCCGCCGAACCCGGCCCCGGCGGCGTACGGCACCGTGTCGAGGTAGCCCACCTCGCGCGGGTTCTCCGGATCGGCCACATCGAGGACACGGAGACCGCTCTGATAGTTGGACTGGTAGGCGTAGTGGCCCTTGATGTAGAGGTTGTGGTCGCTCGAGAACACGGTGCCGTAGTGCTCCTTGACGAGCACCGGGTCGTCGAGGTCGGAGATGTCGAAGATCATCGTCCGTACGCCGGGCATCTCGATGTCGCCGTCGCGCGCGTCGTTGAGCTCGTCGAGCTCGTCGTCGAGGTAGAAGTAGCGCTGATCCTCGGTCACCCAGCCCTGGTGCGTGTACCCCGCGGCGGGGTACTGGGCCACCGACAGGGCCACCGGGTGGTCCTTGTCGGTCACATCGGCGATCGACACCGCCGTCTCGTTCGAGCCGAAGCAGATCTCCCGGCCCCGGTAGTCGGCGTCCGGGCCCTGGTAGTCGATGCACAGCGCGTCGTGGGTGTAGCCGGTCCCGGCGCGCCCGGTCGTCGCGTCGGCGAAGCAGCCGGCGAACGTGGGCTGCTCGGGGGTCCGGATGTCGATCATGTGGAGCCCGCCGCCGCACGTCTCGCCGCCGCCGCTCGAGCCCACGCTGTAGGCGAACCCGCTCTCCTCGTTGATCACGATGTTGTGGGCCGAGGCGATCCCGTCGTACAGCGCGTCGGCGTCGAACGTGACCGGCTCGGAGCCCACGTCACGCAGCCGCGTGAGGTCGAACACCTGCATGCCGTGCCGACCGGCGCCGTCGGACACCACGAACGCGTGGTCCTTGTAGACCTTGATGTCGCGCCACGTGCTCCCGTTCGCCGTCTCGGTCATCGGCAGACGCCCCACGAAGCGCGGGTTCTGTACGTCGGTGATGTCGACGAACGACGTCTGGTCGGTCATCCCGACGAGCGCGTACTCGCGGTGTGTCTGCGGGTCGGTCCACCCCCACACGTCGTTCACCCGCACGCCGCGTCCCGCCCCCAGCGCCTGCACGGGCAGGAACGACAGGATGTCCACGTCCTCGCACTCGAACGCCGACGCCGTGCCCCCGGAGCAGTCCACCTCGCCGCCGGTCACGGCCGCGTAGTTGGCCGGCTCGCTCCACACCTCGTCCGCCTGAGCCCAGCGCGTCCCCGACCGGCGGAAGGCGTACACCGTGCCGAGCCCGTAGTCCTTGCCCCCCGCGCCCACGAGCACGACCCCGTCGGCCACCGTGAGGCTCGAGCCGAAGCGGGCGTTCCGGGTCGGGTTGTCGGGCGTGAGCATCCCCGACAGCGCCCAGCCGCCGTCCGTGCGCGCGTAGCGGAGGACGGAGCCGGACGCGTCCGCGTCCACCGACGCCCCCACCCACAGCTCGTCGCCCACCAGGGCGAGGGAGTTCCCGTACGACGTCCGCCGCCCGGCGACCACCGGCGGCAGGAACGCCGCATCCCCCGACCACTCGCCACTCTCGCCGCGCGAGAACGCGTACACGGCGCCGGCCTCGCCGATGCCCTGCGCGGACACGAACAGCGAGCTCCCGTCGCCACTCGCGAGGGCCGAGCCGAACCCGGCGCGCTCGGCGGGGCTCGCCTGGGTGAGCGGCTCGCCGCTCTGCGCCCAGCCGCCCATCGCGTCGCGCTCGAAGAACGCCACCGAGCCCGCGCCCTGGCTCCCCCCCACGCTCGCCCCCGGCGCGCCGATCGCGAGCGCCTCGCCGACCCAGGCCATCGAGGTGCCGAACCGGTCGCCCTCCTGCCCGCCGCCGGCCATGGTGGCCGTGGTCGTCGACCAGGTCCCGTCGGCGGCGCGCGTGAACATGTGCACCGTGCCGGGGCCGGCCGCGCTGCGGCGATACCGCCCCCCGCGCGAGCCGACGAACGCGGCCTCGCCATCGAAGGCCACCACCGGGCCGGTGACCGGGCTGTCGATCGGGATCCTCGCCGTCTGCCTCCACTCGCCCCCGGCCCGCTCGAACACGTACGCGGCGGCGTCGGCCACCACGAACATGCGGTCGCCGGCCACCACGAGGCCGCCGCCGAACCCGTCGCCGTTTTCGGCGTCGGAGGCCATCACGGCGCCCGTCTGGGTCCAGCCGTCGGCTCCGGCGCCGTAGATCCACACGCGCCCGGGCGACGTGGCGCCGCCCGGCTCGCCGATGAGCGCCTCGTTCCCCGACATGGCGACTCCCGAGCCGAAGCTCTGCGCGTCGAGGGAGGCGACGGTCACCAGGAGGGCCGCGATGGTCGGCACGGCGGCCTTGCATCGGTTCAGCATGGAGTTCCTCTCGCGTTCGTGATTCGTACGGGGTGTGTCAGGGGAGGCCGGCCGGCCGGTCCCGTCTGCATGCACGGCCGCACGCCGGCGACCCGCCGCCCGTGGGGCGAGGGGTGTGGAGCCGGGAGGCGCGGGGCCCCGTGCCCATCACCCGAGCGGGCCATCCAGCAGGGCCTCGATCCGTGCGGCCGGCACGGCGCCGGTGAGCCGGCCGGCTTCGGCGCCCTCGCGGAACACGATGAGCGTCGGGATGCCCCGGATGTCGAAGCGCTGCGACGTGCGTGGATTCGCGTCGGTGTCGAGCTTGGCGACCAGCAGCGAGCCGGTCCGCCGGCGCGCGAGGTCGTCGAGCACCGGCGCCATCACCTTGCAGGGGCCGCACCAGTCGGCGTAGAAGTCCACCACGACGGGTACCTCGGCGTCCGCCACGAGGCGGTCGAAGTCGTCGTCGCCGACCTTGATGGGGCGGTCGAGGAGGATCGGCCGCCCGCACTGTCCGCACTTCGGCCGATCGGCTGCCCGCGACACGTCCACGCGATTGAGCGTGAGACAAAACGGGCAGCGGACCGTGGCCCGGCGGGCGGCGGTGTCTCGAGTGGCTTCGGTCATCCGGTCTTCATCCTGAGCAGTGCCGGGGAGGAAGATAATGGCCCCACCGGCTTCCCGCGCCCCGGGCCCGACGGGTGCCCGCGTCCCGGCCCGGCCGGCTCCCCGCCCCGGCCCCGGTGAGCGGCGGACCGCTCCGGCGGGCGTACGTGCGGGCTCACGGCCCGGCCTCCCCGGGCCCGCCGCCGCGCCCGAGCGTGTCGGCCACGAACGACGCCACCCGGGTCTCCATCCACCCCGCGGGCCCCACACCGCGCGTCCGGTCGAGAAAGCCCACGTGACCGCCCCGCCCGGTGAGGACGAGTGTGAGCGCAGGGTTGGCGGCGACGCGGGCCAGCGGGAGCGAGTCGACCGGGACCAGGGGGTCGTCCGCCGCCTGGAGGAGCAGCGTCGGGACGCGCACGGAACCCACGAAGCGCGCCGCGCTCGAGCGCGCGTAGTAGTCCTCCGCATCCCGGAACCCGTGCACCGGCGCGGTCAGCCAGTCGTCGAACTCCCGCATCGAGGTGGCCGTGGCGGCGCGGGCGGGCACGATGTCCGGGAAGCGCACGGCCTTGTCGAGCGCCTTGCGACGCAGCGAGCGCAGGAAGCGCCGCGAGTACAGCCGCCCCACGCCGCGGTCGAGCGCCGCCGCGCAGGCGGCGAGGTCGTATGGGACCGACACGGCGGCCGCGCAGTCGAGGCCGGAGCGGGACCCGGTGCGTCCCAGATGGACGAGGAGCGCGTTGCCACCCAGGGAGAACCCGACCGCGGCGCGCGGCAGGCCGTGAAACCGATCGCCGATCCACGCGAGCGAGCGCGCGATGTCGTCGGTGCGGCCCGAGTGATACGACCCGGGCGTGCGGTTGGGCTCGCCGCCGCAGGACCGGAAGTTGAGCCCCACGGCGAGGATCCCGCGCCGGGCCAGGGCGGCCGATGTCGCGGTCATGTAGCCCGAGCCGGCCGAGCCCTCCAGCCCGTGCAGAAGCAGGCACGCCGAAGCGGGGGCCTCCAGCGGCCACACGTCCAGATCGAGGAAATCGCCGTCGTCGGTGTCGATGCGGACGCGTCGCTGCCGGCCTTCGAGACGGCTCCGGAGCGCCCGCGCGGCCAGGGTCTGGACATGTGGGTTCCTCGTCCCCGGGAAGGGACGGAACCGGGTGTCCTGGCTTCGATGGCTCACGACCCTCCGGGTGACTAGGTTCCGCCGCGGTCACCGGCCCGCGTCCGCGCCGGCGACCTGGCGGGACGCAACGCGTGGGACCCTCGGCGCGGGAGCCGATACTGACACAGCCGACGCTCCATCACCACGTCATCGCCGATGGTGGGCACGACCGCTGGCTGTACGTGCTGCACGGCATCTTCGGCGCCGGCCGGAACTGGGCGACGCTGGCCCGCCGGCTCGCGGGCGCGCGGCCCGACTGGGGCGTCATCCTCGTCGATCTGCGTCTGCACGGCCACTCGCAGGGCTTCGAGCCTCCCCACACGCTGGCCGCCTGTGTGCACGACCTCGGCGAGCTGGCGCGCTCCATCGATCGGCGCGCGGGCGCCGTGCTGGGGCACTCCTTCGGCGGCAAGGTGGCCCTCATGACCGCTCCGGCGCTCCACCCCGCGCAGGTGTGGGTCGTCGACTCGACACCGTCGAGGCGGACGCCCGGCGGGAGCGCGGTGCGCATGCTGGAGGCGCTCGAGCGTCTCCCGTCGCGCTTCCCGGATCGCGCCGCGTGCGTCGAAGCCCTGGAGCGCGAGGGCTTCGCCCGGCACGTCGCGCAGTGGATGGCCACGAATCTGGTGCCGGCGGACGGGGAGCTCGTGTGGCGCTTCGATCTCGGCGGGCTCGAGTCGCTGCTCGGCGACTTCTTCCGTCGGGACCTGTGGGACGTGGTCGCGAGCCCGCCGCGGGGGACGGAGATCCACCTGGTGCGGGCCACGGAGTCCGATGTGTTGAGCGACGCGGACATGGAGCGGATCCGGAGCGCCGGCGACGGCACCTTCGCCCACGAGCTCCACGGTGGACACTGGCTCCACGTCGACAACCTCGAGGGGCTCCTCGAGCTCCTCGCGCGGCGGCTGCCGGGGGCGTGAGCCGAGGCGGCCGCACGCCGGCTCCCGCCGTGGCGGCGGTGCACCGGAGCGGGCGCGGGCGGGGGTACGCACGGGTCTTGCATTCGGTCGCGTGCGGGCCGGAGCGGCCGGGTGCGGCCGCACGACCCGACGTCACGAAGGGACCTGCCGGGATCGCCGGACAAGCGAGTCTCGAACCGGAGGACGGACCGCGCGCGTGAACGACACCCTGCCGGATTCGCGTGGGGCGACGGCCCGACAGATCGTCGTCGCCGCCGTGTGGATGGGACTCGTGGTGGGGCTGATCGAGGGGATCGGCTGGATGGTGATCCAGCGCCTCGGCCGCCTGACGGGCGTGTGGACCCGGGTGCTGTGGATCGCGCCGACGTTCGATGGTCTCATGTTCCTCGGCCTCGGTCTCCTGCTCGCCGTCCTCGCGCTCGTGCTCCCGCGCCGGGGCTCGCTTCCCCTCGCGGGCTTCGCGATCGCGCTCGCCGCCACCGCGAACTTCGTCGCGCTCCTGTTCCAGGCCTATCTGCGCCCCATCGCCCTCGCCATCCTGGCCATCGGGATGGCGTCGGTCCTGTACCGATGGTTCTCGGCGCACGAGCGCGGCGCGCTCCGCCTGTTCTCGCGCACGCTGCCCGGCCTCGTGGGGGTCGCGCTCGCGATGGCGGTCGCGGTCGAGGGGACGATCGCCTGGCAGGAGCACTCGGCCGTGGCGGCGCTGCCCGCCACGCCGCCGGGCGCACCCAACGTGGTCGTCATCGTGATCGACGCGCTGCGGGCCGACCACCTGTCCGCCTACGGCTACGAGCGCCAGACGACGCCGTTCATCGACGGCCTGGCGCGCGAGGGGACGCTGTTCGAGACCGCGCGCTCCGCGGCCCCGTACACGCTCCCCTCGCACGCCTCTCTCCTGTCGGGGCTGTTCCCGTACGAGCACGGGGTCATGTGGCTCGACTTCAAGGAGTTCGGGAAACGGGACTACCCCTCCATCGCGGAGTCGATGCGGGCCCTGGGCTACAGGACCGGGGCGTTCTCCGCCAACCCCTTCTGGTTCACGCGCGAGCAGGGGTTCGGGCGCGGCTTCATCCGCTTCGAGGACTTCTACCAGACTCCGCTGGACATGGGCTTTCGCACGGTGTTCGGGAAGACGTGCGAGCGGGTGGGGGAGCTGTGGATCGGGCTCGATGACGTCCCGAGCCGCAAGCACGCGACGCTGAGCACCGACCGGGTGCTGCGCTGGGTACGCGCCGACGGAGAGCACCGCTTCTTCGCGTTCATCAACTACTTCGACGCCCACGACCCGTACCGCCCGCCCGAGCCGTGGCGCAGTCGGTTCGCCCCCGAGGGCGTGACGCCCGGCGGGGCGCTCGACTGGCGGAGGGGAAGCGTGCTCTCGAAGCTCACCCCCGCCGAGCGGGAGAGCGAGATGGAGGCGTACGACGGCGGCATCGCCTACGCCGACCACGAGATCGGACGGCTCGTCGAGGGGATCCGCCGGCTGCGCCCGGACGAGGATCTCCTGGTGGTCGTGACCTCGGATCACGGGGAGGGGTTCGCCGAGCACGGGCTGTACCTGCACGGCGAAACGCTGTACGGCGAGGAGATCGCCGTGCCGCTGATCTTCTGGTGGCCCGGGACGGTCCCGGCCGGCGCGCGGATCGCCCGTCCGGTGTCGAACGCCTCGCTGCCGGCCACCCTGCTCGAGCTCCTGGCGGGTCCGGAGGCGGCGACGTACGGAAGCCCGTCGCTGGTCCCCCTGTGGAGCGACGGCACGGCGGCCGCGACGTGGCCGTATCCGCTCTCGGAGCTCGGCCGGCGTCCCTGGGTGGACTCCGTGCTCCCCTCCAGATACGGCTACCTGCGGTCGCTGACGAGCCCGGAGTGGGAGTACATCCAGTACGAGACGCTGCCGGAGGAGCTGTTCGGCCACGAGGACATCCGGCAGCAGACGAATCGCGCCACCGACGCCGATCTCCGGGATGTGCTCGAAGGCTTCCGCGCCGATCTGGCGGCCCGTCCGCGTCCTTCGAGCCCGTGACGGATCGCCCCCCCCACGGGGCCGCCTACCAGCGCTCCCTCCAGCTGCCGGGGATGGCGGCCGGGAGTGGCCTGAGCCGCGCGGTCGCGGCGGCCACCGCGCACGAGTCGTAGGCGACGTCGACCCGTCCGGGACCCAGATCGGTGACCCCGGCACGGGTCGTGTCGAGCCCGGTCGCCACGGCGCCGCGGACGGTCACGTCCCCGGCGAGCGACAGCGAGCCCCCGACGAGGATCAGCCCGGTCCAGCCGAACCCATCGTCCAGCCGGAGATCGCCCGGGGCCAGGAGAACCCCCGCTCCCGACCGCCCCGGCCCCAGCGGACCGGCGGCCCCGACCCGGACGAACGTCGGCGAGCCCGAGGAGGGCCACGGGTCGGGCGGCACGACGGCATCCGGCACCGGGCCGCCGGCCCCGACGAGATCGGCCCAGCGGATCCCCGTGATCCGGGTCACGCCGCTCGCCGGCGACAGGGTGGCCGACGAGGGCGTCCCGCTCGCCGCGAGCCCCGGGCCGAGCGCCGGCGGAAGCCAGGAGGCCACGCCGGCGATCGGGCCTCCCCCGCACGGCCCGAGGTCGATCCCGGAGAGGATCCCGGTGGCGGAGGCGGCCCGCAGCGTGTCGGCGACCAGCAGGGCGGCGGCGGCCCGGGGAGGGTCGCCTACCCACGCCACCCGCGTCACGCCCCGGCGCGTGGTGTCACCCCGGGCCACCACCGCGCCGTCGGCGTCCACCAGGAAGAGGGCCTCGCCGGGACCCAGATCGAGCAGCCTCCGGAAGCGCACGGTGGCCACGCCGCCGCCCACCGCGATCGTGAGCGGCGAGCCCGGCGACGCGGTGGCGAGCGCCGTGGCGAGCCCGGCGTCGGCCACGTAGAAGGCCCGCGTGCCGGCGATGAACGCGCCCGAGGAGCGCACCTCGAGCCAGGAGGCGAAGAATCCGGTGGCCGTCAGGAGGCAGACGAGGGCCAGCACGAGCAGCGTGGCGGGCAGGGCGAACCCGGCGCGGCCGGCGTCCGGTCCCATCGCGTCCGGGAAGGGGGGTGTCCTTTCCATGGACCGAGCGTGGGGGCCGCCTTCAACCGAGCCTCAACCGGCGTCCTTCCGCCGCGGATCGGCGGTCTCCCGCCGGGGTAGAAGGCGTCCACCTGCGGAGATCCCGGACGCCGCGCTCGCGTCCGGCAACCGCCGACTCGAGCCCACGGGAGACCGATGAAGCTCGCCATCGCGCTGCTCGCGCTCGTGCCCGTCGCCTGCGCCACGGGCAACACGCCCTCCGCCGGCCGGCTCGATCTCCCCGTCACGGTGGAAGTCCGGAACCACAACTGGCTCGATGTCCACGCGTACGTGGTCGGCGCGGGGCAGCGCTTCTCGCTCGGGATGGTCACCAGCAACGACGAGCAGGAGTTCAAGGTGCCCGGCCTCGCCCTGAGCAGCGGCCGCGGTCTGGTGTTCATCGCGCTCCCGGTGGGCTCGCGCGTCGGGTACGTGTCCGACGAGCTCTACGTGGAGCCCGGGGACGCCGTGGTGTGGATCATCAACAACAATCTGGCACAGTCGGCGATCTCCATCCGCTGAGCCCCCGTTTCGTGGGGTCCACGCCACAACCGTAGCACCCTCCGCAGGGCCCCGCGCGGACGAACCCGGGGTCGCCCAATGACTTGCGGCTGCAGGTCCCCCTGACACGCTTCTTGCGACCTGACCCCGTGCCGGATCGGGAGGGTCCGGCCCGACGAACTCGTCGGTCGGGGGGAGAGTTTCACGTTCGAAGTCGGAAGCCGTCATATGCATATCGAGACTCATCGTTCTCTCGTTCTCCCGGGAGTCGTCGCGACCCTCGGGCTCCTGTCGTTGAGCGGCCCCGCGGCCGCCCAGGTCCCCACCTGCAGCGGCTGGATGGCCAGCTGCGCCGCCGTCGAGGTGAGCGCGGAGGGGGACCGGCTGGTGCTGTTCTCGCCCAACGCGACCGTCGCGGACACGCGGGCGGATGAGACGCCGACATGCGATGCGGCGGGCGACGAAGAGGGAGACGCGTCGTGCGCCGACGTGCCCGAGGTGCTGCCGGCGGCCGACGCCGCGGGTCCGGGGCAGGTCGGGTGTCGCCCGGGCGAGGTGTGGATGGCCCGCGCCCGCGGCATGGAGGATGGTGACACCGCCGAGGAGCACTGCGGCGCCCCGATCGGCGCCTACTTCCTCGTGGCGCTGCCCGCCGCGCTGGGAGTGCTCGGTCCGGACGGCCACGATCCGCTGATCGACACCCCTGGTCTGGGCGACCCCGCGGCCGGGCTTCCGGATCCGGGTGACGGCGGCGACTCGGGCAACGACTCCGGGTCGGGCGGCAACGGCGGAGACGCGGCCGGTGGGGGCACCGGCACCGGTGGAAGCAGCGGTGGGAACACCGGTGGAAACACCGGCGGGAACACCGGTGGGAACACGGGTGGGAACACCGGCGGGAACACGGGTGGCGACACCGGTGGGAACACGGGTGGCGACACCGGCGGGAACACGGGTGGCGACACCGGCGGCGGCGGTCCCGGCGACCTCGGTCTGCCGCCCGACACGTCGCGGCCCCCGATGTCCCAGGTGCCCGAGCCGGTCAGCACCACGCTGTTCGGGATCGGGCTGGCGGGCTACGCGAGCGCGCGGCTCAAGAAGCGGCGTGCCGATCGCCTCGCGCCGGAGGGCGACGCCGTCTGACGACGCTCACGGGATGATGCCATGGACCGGCGGGGTCACCCGCCGGTCCGTGTCTCCTCCTCCCCTTCGATCCACCGCCCCACCACCTCCCGCAGCGCCGGGAGACCGAGCGCCCCGTTCTCCAGCACCCGGTCGTGGAAGTCGGCGATCCGGAACTTCGCGCCCAGCCGCTCCTTCGCCTCCATGCGAAGCGACAGGATCTCCAGCTCGCCCAGCTTGTAGGTGAGCGCCTGCGCCGGTGAGGTGATGTAGCGGTCCACCTCGTTCTCGATGTTCGACTCCGCCAGCAGCGTATTGTCCCGCAGGAAGTCGATCGCGCGCTGCCTCGACCAGCCGAACGCGTGGATGCCGGTGTCCACGATGAGCCGGCTCGCCCGCCACGCGTCGTAGGACACGAGCCCCATCCGGTCGAGGTCCCCGGAGTAGAGCCCCATCTCGTCCGCGAGGCGCTCGGCGTACAGCGCCCAGCCCTCGACGAACGCCGTCGACCCCAAGTGCCGCCGGAACTCCGGGATCCCCTCGGCTTCCTGGGCGAGGGCGGTCTGCAGGTGGTGGCCGGGGATGCTCTCGTGGAAGGTGAGCGCCTCGGCCTGATAGCGGGGACGGGTCTCGGGACGGTACGTGTTCACGAAGTACACGCCGGGCCGCGAGCCGTCGGGGGCCGGCTGCCGGTAGTAGGCGACGATCGATTGCGGCGCCTCGTAGAGCGGGATCGGCCGGATCGAGAGCTTCGCCTTCGGGGTGCGTCCGAACCAGTTCGGCATCTCCGCCCGAGCCCGCGCGGTCGCCTCCTCGGCGGCCTGCACGATCTCGCCCGGCCAGCGGAAGTGCATGGCCGGATCCTCGCGAAGGCGCCGCTGGATGCGCGACAGATCGGACGTGCCGAGGACGCGGGACCCGAGCTCGCGGAGCTCGTCGTGCACCCGCGCCAACTCGCGCCGTCCCATGTCGTGGATCTCCTGCGGCGTCAGGTCCAACGAGGTGTAGTCGCGGATGAGCGCCCGATAGCACTCCGGACCCCCGGGCAGCGACGCCAGGCCGGGGGTCGAGTCGTCGCGGGCGGCCTGCCACAGCTCGTCGCGCAGGAAGTCGCGCAACCGCTGGTACGCGGGACGGATGCGGTCGCCCGACACCTCGCGGATGCGGGCCCGGAACTCGTGCCGGGCCTCCTCCGGCCAGTCGTCGAGCGGCGCGGCGGCGGGGGCGTACAGCGGCCACTCTTCGGGCGGGCGCTCGAGCAGCGCGTCGAGCTGGGCGATGGTGCGGTCGACCGACGCGCGGGCGGCCACCCGACCGCGCTCGAGGCCGGCGCGCAGGTTCGACACGTAGTCGTCCATGTACTCCGCCATGCCGTTCCAGCGGTGGAGCATGCGCTCCCCGTCCTCCGGCGTGTCGAGCGGCTGGGCCGACACGATGTTCAGGAACGCGATCTGGACGCCCTCGCGGTGGTCGACCACCCACTGCTCCGGCTCGCACAGCTCGCGGGCCAGCTCGGTCCCGAGCCCGTCCTCGAGCGCCAGGTACGTGAGACGGTCCGGGAGGTCGAGCGTGTCCGGGACGATGTCGGCCAGCGAATCGAGGAGCTCGGTCGTCTGCCGACGCCGTGCCTCCCGTCCGTCCGGCGAGATGTCGGTCACCCGGTCGCCGAACTCGCGCCTGCCCAGGTAGGTGGCCTCGAGCGGGTGCCACGCGAGGTAGAAGTCCCAGAACCGGCTCGCGACCCGCGCCAGCTCACCGGATGCGACGCCGTCCTCAGGCCCCGGCCCGGAGGGGCCGGAGCAGGCGGTTACGGAGAGGATTCCGAGCGCCGCGGTCCACGGCGCCCTCCGGTTGTTCACGCGAGCCTCTCGAGGTTGGTCGGTTCCCGGCGGGACTCTAGATTGCCGTCGAAGATGGGGGGAGCGCGCGAGCCGCCGCAAAGAAAACCCTGGAGGTCCTACGTGTCCGAGCCGTTCTACGTTTCCCGTTCGTCGGTCCGCAAGGTGGAGGGCGTGTGGCGCCGCGCCCATCTCGAAGCCGGCGGCGAGTTCGACATGGGGGTTCACGGGGTGGTGAAGGAGCACTATCGGCTGGAAGGCGACGACCTCCCGCTCCCGGTCGACTACCTGGTGGCCGCCGCGGGTGGCTGAATGCTCGGGACCCTGAACGGCGCGCTGGAAGTGCGTCGCATCCACCTGGAGCCCGACCAGATCAGCGCGGACCTCGAGGGCATCAACGAGATCCGGGACGGCCTTCCGATCCTCACGCGCATCGTCGTCCACTACCGGCTGCGGATCCCGGCGGGGACGCGCGACACCGTGGAGCGCGCGCTCGAGCGCCACGCGTCCAAGTGCCCCACCGCGCGCTCGCTGGCCGGCGCCGTCGAGGTCGAGTGGACCGCCGACATCGAAGAGCTCCCGGCCGCCGACGGATGACTCGCCGGCACGCGCGGGGCCGGCGACGGCCGGGCGCGGGGCTCCCGCCCCGCCGGGGCGCGCCCGCGCTCGCCCTCCTGTGCGTCGGGGCATCGGCCGCGCTGGCCTGCGGGTGCGGCGAGCCGGCCCCCGAGCTGTCCCCGGCCGAGATCGTCGCGGCCCGGACCTCCGGTCTGGCGTTCCTCCAGCGGGACCGGCTCGACGATGCGCGCGCGGAGTTCGAGCGGCTGGTCGAGGGGGCGCCCGGCGAGGCGGCCGGCTACCACGGCCTCGGCCTGGTGGCGCTCCGCTCCGGCGACCTCGATGCGGCCGACCGTTGGCTGGCGGAGGCCCGCGAGCGCAACCCGGGCGACCCGGAGATCGAGCTGGCGCTCGCGTCGCTACGCTGGGAGGCCGGGGACACGGACGCGGCGCGCGCCCTGCTCGAGGCTGCCCTGGCGGCCGATTCGACCCGCGCGCGGGTGTGGTGGATGCTGGCGTCGCTCGACGGGGACACGGGGGCGCCCGCCGTGGACCGCGTCGCCGCGCTCGAGGCGGCCGCGCGCGAGCGGCCCGGGAACCTCGCCATCCTCGTCGAGCGGGTCGCGGCCCGTCTGGAGGCGGGCGACACGCGCGGCGCGCGCTCCGATCTCGAGACGCTCCGCCAGGTGGCGCCCGACCTGCTCCCCGCCGCGCGCCAGCCGTTCGAGGCGGCGGTCGAGGACGCCCGGGCGGGCGACGCCGCCTCGGCGGCCGCGGCGTTCTCCGCCTTCCGCGAGTCGTTCGAGCTGACCCCCACCTACCAGGCCGACGTCGAGGGCCTGAGACCCCCGTCGCGCACGCTGGTCGGGATCCCGCGTCTCGAGTTCAGCTACGAGATCTCGCTGCGCGTCGAGGAGGAGGACGCCGTCCTCGAGGCGCTCGAGTTCGAGGACGCGACGTCGATCTCCGGGTTGTCCGCGCTCGCGCCGCAGCCCGCCGTCGGCCGCCCCGGCGCGCCGGCCGCGCTGGCGGTGGGCGACCTGGATGGCGACGGGGATGAGGACCTGTTCCAGGCGGCGGGCGGCCGCGCCCGGTTCCTGCGCGGCGAGCTGGGCCGCTTCGTGGACGCCTCGCCGGACGGGGGCGCCGCGGTGGACGCCCCGACGACGGCCGTGGTGGGCGATCTCGACGACGACCGCCGGCTGGACGTGTTCGTCGGGGGGGCAGCGCCGCGCGTCTTCCACCAGCGGGACGACGGGTCGTTCGAGGCGCTCGACGTAGCGCCGGCCGACCCCGAGCCGCTCGCGCGGCGCGCCGTGCTCGCCGATCTGGACCAGGATGGCGACCTCGACATCTTCGAGGCCCGCCTCGGTCCCGATCGGCTGTACCGGAACAACGGCGACCTCACCTTCGACGAGCTCGCCGAGGCCGCCGGGGTGGCCGGGCCGGCCGACGCCGACACGCGCGACGTGGCGTTCGGCGACGTCGACCACGACCTGGACCTCGATCTGCTGCTCGCGGAGGGGACGGGCGGCGTGCGGCTGCTCGTGAACGGCCGCGGCGGGCGCTTCGAGGACGTCACCGCCGCCTCGGGTCTCCCGACCGGGGACGTCGAGGTGGACGCGGTGGCGATCGGCGACCTCGACAACGACGGGCGTCTCGACGTGCTCGCGGCCGGCCCGGCCGGCGTGCGCGTGTTCCGCGGCAGGGGCGACGGGAGCTTCGAGCCCGACCCCGCCGCGTCCGCGACGCTCGACGTCGGGGGGCTCGAGGCGCGCGACCTGGAGCTCCTCGACTTCGACAACGACGGGTGGCTGGACATCGCGCTCGCGGGGACCGGCACCGGGGCGGGGCTCGGGCTGTTCCGCAACGCGCACACGGGAGCCTTCGCGTCCGGCGCCCGCTTCCTGCCCGACCTCCCGGCCACGGTGGTGTCGCTCTCGCACGCGGACTACAACGAGGACGGAGACGTGGACCTCGTGCTGCTCGACGGGGCGGGGGCGCCGCGTCTGCTCCGCAACGACGGGGGGAGCGCGAACCACTTCGTGCGTCTGTCACTCGTCGGCCTGGGGGAGGGGAGCCGCAAGAACAACCGGTTCGGGATCGGGGCCCGCATCGAGGTGCGCACGGGCGACCTGCTCCAGGTGCGGACGGTGTCGGATCCGACCACGGTGATCGGGCTCGACGGCCGCCTCAAGGCCGACGTGATCCGCGTCGAGTGGCCCAACGGCGTGTCGCAGGACCTGTACTTTCCGGGAACCGACCAGGATCTCGTCGAGCAGCAGTCGCTCAAGGGGTCGTGTCCGCTCCTGTACACGTGGGACGGCGAGCGCTACCGGTTCGTGGGCGACGTGATGTGGAAGAGCGCGCTGGGGATGCCGCTCGGCATCCTGGGAGCGAGCGGGGTGGGGCGGCACGCCCCGGCGTTCCCGTCGCAGGAGTACCGCCGGCTGCCGGCCGGGTCGCTGGTGCCCCGTGACGGCGAGCTCGTTCTTCAGATCACCGAGGAGCTGTGGGAGGCGATCTACGTGGACGAGGTCGAGCTGGTGGCGGTCGACCACCCGGACTCGATCGACGTGTTCGTGGACGAGCGCTTCGTGCCCCCCGCGCCCACCGACCTCGAGCTGTGGCGGCGGGGCGAGCGACGGTTGCCGGTGGCCGCGATCGACGCGATGGGGCGCGACCAGCTCCCCGCGCTGGCGGCCCGCGACTTCGAGTACGTGAGCGACTTCGCGCCCGGTCGCTTCCAGGGGATCGCCGAGCCGCACGAGCTCATCCTCGATCTCGGCGAGGGCGCCCGCGGGCGCCAGCCGGTGCTCTTCCTCACGGGCTGGGTGCTTCCGACCGACGCCAGCATCAACGTGGCCATGGAACAGTCGGACCGCGTCGCGCCCCGCTTCCCGGCCCTCGACGTCATCGGCCCGGACGGGCGCTGGCGGGTGGCCATCCCGGATCTCGGCATCCCGTCCGGGAAGGACAAGACGGTGGTCGCCGATCTGCGCGGCCGTTTCCCGACGGCCGACCGTCGCGTCCGCATCCGGACGAACCTGATGGTGTTCTGGGACGAGGCGTCCTACACGACCGGTCCCGCCACGCCGGGCGAGGACGAGACGCGCATCACGCGGCTCGAGCCCCGCACCGCCGAGCTCCACTACCGGGGGTTCTCGCGCGAGTACCGGCGGGGCGGGCCCGACGGGCCCCACTGGTTCGACCACGATTCGGTGAGCACGGCCCCCCGCTGGCACCCCCTGGCGGGGCGCTACACGCGCTTCGGCGACGTCACCGCTCTGCTCGAGGACGGGGACGACCGGTACGTGGTGGCCAGCGCCGGGGACGAGGTGACCGTGCGCTTCCCGGTCGATCCGCTCCCCGAGCTGCCGGCCGGATGGAGCCGCACGTGGCTGGTGTACACGGACGGGTGGGTGAAGGACGGCGACCTCAACACCGCCACCGGCGATCGCGTCGATCCGCTCCCCTTCCGCGCCCAGACGCGCTACCCGTACGGGTCCGGAGAGGGCTACCCCGACGACTCCGTCCACCGGGCGTACCTCGAACGCTACCAGACGCGCCTCATCGGTGGGGACGAGCGCTGAGGCCGGGACGCCCCCGCGGCGCGCGTCGCGGTCGGGTGGCGGCGGCGCGCGCCGTCAGGGGGCGTGGGGCTCGACGTCGGGCGGCCCGCGCTCGAGCCTGAGCCACGCGACGCCGGCGAGGATGAGCGCCCCGCCGAGGAGCTGACCGCCGCTCAAGCGCTCGTCGAGGACGATGGCCGCAAGCGCAACGGTGACAACGGGTTCCATGGTCGACAGGATCGAGGCTCGCCCCGGCCCGATCCACTGGATGCCGAGCAGGAAGAGGGTGACCGGGACCGCCGTCGACACCAGCCCGAGCGCAACGAGGAGCGCCACCGGCCGGGGAGCGAGCGGCACCCCGACCCCGGTTGTGGCGAGCGCGGCGAGCCCCAGGACCGCCGCCGCCGTCGACAGGAGGACGGCCGTGCCGCCGAGCGGGGGGACGCGGGACAGGATGGGGTGGCTGGCGAGGATGAACGCCGAGATGAGCGCCACGCCGAGCAGGACCCACGCGACCCCGACCGGGTCGACGCCGGTCAGGCCTCCTCCCAGGATGAGCGCGCAGCCCGACGTGGCGAGCGCGAGCGACAGGACGCGCGTCGCCGACAGCGGCTCGGTGCCGAGCAGGCGGGCGAGCAGGACGGTCACGGCCGGATAGGTGAAGAACACGAGCGAGGCGAGCGACGCCGGGAGGCGCTCCAGCCCGATCATGAACGCGAACGAGTTGCCGGCGTACAGGACGCCGAGCCCCACGGCGCCCGCGGCGCGGGCGCCCGGGGGGGCCGGTCGACCCGTGCCGAGCACGAACAGCCACACGAGCGCGCCTCCAATGAGGAAGCGCCACGTGAGGAGCGGGAGCACGCCCACGCCGGCCTCGAGCGCCAGCTTGGCGAGCACCGCGAGCGCGCCGTAGCCGAGCGAGGAGCCGACGATGGCGAGCGTGCCACGCGTCTCGGGCTTCATCGGGCGAATGTGACCCGGTCGCGACCGGGTCGCCATGGCCGGGGGAGGGCCGACACATGACCGAATCGGGACGAGCCGGGGAGGCGCGCGGCCGACGCGCCCGGGTGCCCACCGCCGCGCCGTGGGCCGCCACCGTCGGCTACTCGCGCGCGGTGCGTGCCGGCGACACGATCTATGTGTCCGGCACCGTGGCCGTGGGGCCGGACGGACGTGTCGGCCCGCCGGACGATGCGTACGCGCAGGCGCGGCGCTGTCTGGCGATCATCGTGGACGCGATCGAGCGGGCCGGGGGAACGGCCGCGGACGTCGTCCGCACCCGCATGTACGTCACCCGCATCGAGGACTGGGAGGCCGTGGGCCGGGCGCACGGCGAGGTGCTCGGAGTTGCGCGACCGGCCACCTCGCTCGTGCGGGTGGCCGGTCTCATCGACCCCGACGCGCGGGTCGAGATCGAGGCCGTCGCGGTCGTGGGCGCCGCGGGCTGAGCGACACGGGGCGGCCCGGCCCGGCGGACGGCACCGGTCGCCGGAGCGCTCCCGTCGGGCCTGCGGCCGCGGGTCAGCCGCCGCGCTGGAGCCGGATGCTGCCGTTGACGGTGGTCACTTCGAGCCGGGTCCCTCCGCCGCCGATCTGGCCGCGGGCGGAGCGTGGCCCCCACCTGCCGCGCACGGTGATCGGGAAGTCGGTCTCGATCGACCCGTTGACGGTCGACATCTCCACATCGGCCTGCGTCGAGCTCGGGAGGGTGAGCGTCACCGAGCCGTTCACGGTGGTGAACTCGAGGTCCCCCTCGATGCGGCCCACACGCGCCGTGATCCCGCCGTTCACGCTGGTGGCGCGCGCCGTGCCCTGCGTCTGGATGTCGATCGACCCGTTGACCGTCGTCGCGTCGACCCGCCCGCCGAGCCCGGCGATGTCGACGTCGCCGTTCACCGTGTCCGCGTCGAGATCGACGCCGTCCGGCACCTCGACCACGAAGTCGACCTGGACATCGTTGCGCTTGTTGTTCATGTGGTAGGCGTCGCCCCGCGCGCAGCGGTTGGAGCGCTCGCCGCTCGGCGTCGGGTACACGGCGCAGATGAGGACGCCCTGGTCGTCCTCGATGACCTGGATGTCCACGGTGGAGGGGTCGTCATGGCGCGCGTGCTTGCTGGCGCTCACCCGCACCTGGCCGCCGCTGGCCCGACGGGCCTCGAGGTCGCCGTTCACCCCCCGGATCGTCACCGCGTCCCCGCGGGCGACGGACCCGTTCCACGAGAAGTCCTGAGCCGCGAGACCCCCTGCGGTGGCCAGGAGGACCGCGGCCGCCAGGAGTCCCGTACGTCTCGTCATTCCGTCGATCATGCTCTCAACACTCGTTCCGGTGTGGGGTTGCCCCGCCGGGCGGGGTCGCGTACCGTCGCGGCCGCCCCGGGCCTCAGTATCCGGGCGTCCGCTCGCCCGGTCGGATCAGGTGGATGTCCCCGTCGAACGACTCGAGCTGCACCCGCGCGGAGCCGCTCCCGACCGTGAACTCCGCCACGCTGCCGAGCGTCCCGCGGAGCTCGATGGGGAAGGACGGCAGGAGCGACCCGTCCCAGGTGTACACCGACACCTGGGCGCCCGCGCCCTCGGGGATGGCGAACGTCACGTCCCCGTCGTGCGTGGCGAGCTCGTACTCGCCGCGGGGATCCACCGTCCCCTCGTACCACACGTCGCCGTCCACCGTCGACAGGACGACCTCGGAGGCGCGCGCCCCCCGCACGATGATGTCGCCGTCGATCCCCTGGACCGACAGCGGTCCGCCGACGTTCTCCAGCCGCGTGTCCCCGTCGCCGGTGTTCACCGACACGGGACCGACGACGTCGCGGATGTCGATGTCGCCGTCCACGGAATGGGCCGACACGGCGCCCGCGCCCGCCACCTCGACGTCCCCTTCGAGGGTCTCGATCGTCACGCCCCGCTCGAAGCCCCGCACACGGATGTCGCCCTCGCCCGCGTCGATCTCGATCTCGACGTCGCGCGGGACGCGGAGCGTCAGGTCCGCGTCCTCCCACCGGCGGCCGGGACGGATCCGGATCACCGAGCCGGAGCGGTAGATGTCCGCCTCGCGGGACTCCCCGTCCACCAGCAGCCGGGCTTCGCGGCCATCGGTGCCGATGACCTCGATGTCGCCTTCGCGGTTCTCGATGATCAGCCGCGTGCCCGCCGGGATGGTGAACGTGGTGTCCCCCACCGGGATGGGCGCCGTCCCCAGCAGGGCCCCGCCGGCCAGCGTGATCAGGATCGCGAGCATGACTCCCTCGGTCTATGTCGTTCGATGCGTCCCACGGGGACGATCGATCAGCTCTGTGAAAGCCGGACGGCGTTCCGCAGGAACTCCGCCTTGCGGCGCATGGTGTCGGTCACGTGCTGCCTGAGGTACGGATCGCCGGGCGCGGAGCGCAGCGCCCGACGGGCGTCCTCTATGGCCCGGTCGATGGTGGTCAGCGCGCGGCGCACGCGCTCCGCCGTCTCCGGCGGGAGCCGCGTGTCCGGATCGAACAGGGCCGCCTCGAGCTCGGAGATCGCCTGCGCGTACCGCTCGGCGCTCGTCATGGTCGAGCCGTCGGCGGCGAGCACCGCCCCCGTGGCGGGCCCCGCGGCGGCGGGCGGCGCGCCCGCGTCGCCCGACCCGTGGAACGACCACCAGGCGCCGGCGACCGACACGGACGCCAGCGTGAGCGCCGCGGCGGCGAGCTGCGGCACGGTGAGCGCGATGCGCCGGCGGAGCCCTCTCCGCCCCTCGAGCGAGATCGCCGACGCGCCCCCGGTGTCGTGGATCCGCGCCTCGATCCCCCGCCACAGGTCCTCGACCGGCACGCGCCCGGGGAGCGCGCCGGCGCGGTCCCGGACCGCGCGCAGGTCGTCCGCGGCCCGAGCGCATTCGTCGCACCCGACCACGTGGCGCTCGACCAGCTCGCTCTCCTCCGGCGTCAGCTCACCATCGATGTATTCGGACAACCTGTCCAGGAAACGGTCCGTCATGATCTCTCCGGCTCCTTGCTCCCGGTCTTCGTCAGCGTTCCAGGTGCTCGCGCAGGATCATGCGGGCGCGGTGGAGCTGGGACTTCGATGTCCCGGCGGTGATGCCCACCATCTCCGCGATCTCCCTGTGCTTGTAGCCTTCCACGTCGTGCAGCACGAACACCTCCCTCGCCCCGTCGGGCAGCTGCTCGATCGCGACGTCGAAATCCAGCCGGATCTCGGCGGCGTCCCGGCGGGCCCGTGCCCGCGACAGCGACAGCTCGCTCCCCACGAAGCGCTTGTGCTTCGCGCTCCGCGACCGCAGCCGCCCATAGATCACGTTGACCGCGAGCCGGTACAGCCACGATCCGAAGCGCGCCTCGGCCCGGAACGTGTCGAGCTTCCGCCAGGCGCGGACGAACACGTCCTGCGTGAGCTCGTCCGCGTCCTCCCCACCCGCGATCCGGCACGCGAGGGAGTACACGCGACCGACGTGCGTCCGGTACAGACGCTCGAACGCCGCCGTGTCCCCCTTCGCCGCGGCGGCGACATCCGCCGCCTCGCGGAGGAGCTCCTCGGACTGTCCGTTGCTGTCGGTCAACCGCTTCGCCGTTTGGGCCATGGTTCGGGATTGAGACGTGTGCGCGTGCCGAAAGGTTGGAGAGGGCGCCGTCACAACCTTTTCGCCGCCCGCGGGATCTCTCAACATAGGAGCGGCGGGCCTCCGACCGGGAAGCTCGCCCCACGACACCACGCGGAGGCACGCCATGCGCTCGATCAGGTTCCGCACGATGCTGGCCACCGGTCTCCGGTCGGCCTTCGTCCTCGCCGTCCTCCCGGCCGCGCTGGCGGCGCAGGGCTCCGACTGGTGCGATGCGGAGGAATACGGCGACGACGCCGCCGACCGCTTCTGCGAGGTGCGGGAATACACGCTCGACACCTCGGGCACTCTCGAGGTCGACGCGGCCCCGAACGGCGGCATCGACGTCGAGGCCTGGGATCGCGATGAGGTGCGGGTGCTCGCGAAGGTGGTGGGCCGCGCCCGGGATGGAGCCCGCGCCGAGGAGATCGTGGACGAGGTGGAGGTGAGCGCGGGGCGCAGGGTGCGGGCCACGGGTCCGCGCGTCGGACGTCACGAGGGCTGGTGGGTGAGCTACCGCGTCCAGGTCCCGGCGAACTACGACCTGCGTCTCGAGTCGACCAACGGAGGTCTGACGGTGCGCGGGGTGAGCGGCGAGCTCGATCTCGAGACCACCAACGGCGGCATCCGGCTCACCGACGTGGGCGGGGACGTGCGGGCGCACACGACGAACGGGGGCGTGCGGGTGAGCCTCGCGGGCCGGCGCTGGGACGGCCGCGGGCTCGAGGCCACCACGACCAACGGGGGTGTTGTGCTCGAGGTCCCGGACGGCTACTCGGCCCACCTCGAGACCGGCACGCGGAACGGAGGCTTCCGGGTCGACTTCCCGATCACGATCTCGGGCCGCATCCACCGCTCGATCTCGACGGACCTCGGGGACGGCGGTCCACCGATCCGGCTGCGCACCACCAACGGGGGCGTCGAGATCCGGCGCGCCGGCTGAGCCCGGAGCACGGCCGCGGGCCGTCAGAGCTCCACCGGCACGTTGGGGTGCGTGAAGTGGAGGGCCACGCGCGCTCGGACGGCGGGGTCGAGCAGCGAGCCGGCGGCCGACCGGTACACCTCCGCCTGGATCCGGTAGCGCTCGGCCACCGCGGCCACCTCCTCCGCGGTCACGCGGTGGGTCTTGAAGTCGATGACCCAGGAGGCGCGGCGCGCCTCCGGCGTGCCGTCGGACGGAACGGCGAACAGCGACACCTGGGTCGGGGCGACACCCTCGCCGGGGGGGCGCAGCAGGTCGAAAGCGCCCTGGATCCAGCCCTCCGGGGAGCGGAACAGGAAGCGCAGCTCACGGAAGTGCGGGCCCTCAACGTACCAGCGCCACTCCGGGCTGCGGACCACCGACGCGATCTCGCGCTCGAGTGCCTCGCGATACCGGGAGCCGGGCTCCAGGTCGAGCTCGAGCTCGCCCAGATCGAGGCTCGCGATCGTCTCGCCCAGCACGCGCGACAACTCCTCCTCCTCCCGGATCCGCTCCAGCACGCCGTGGATCAGCGTGCCGCGCGTCGCCGCCGGCAGCCGGTCGCCGGTGGGCCGGTCGGCGAGGAACTCCTCGAGTCCGACGACCCCGTGCTCGTAGCGCAGCGACCAGGCCTCCGGATCGCGGCGCGCGAGCATGAGCTCGGTGGCGCTCGCGAGCAGCCGCCCGGGCGGGGCGGGGACGGCCAGCGGCCGGGCGGGTGACGGCCCGCGCTCGATGCCGGGCAGCCAGTCGAGCGACACCGGAGGCGGGGCGAGGCTCGTCTGGAGCGACGACCCATGGCGCCGGATCACCATGGGCACCGGGGCGTCGGAGCGCGGCGGTGGGGAAGGGCCCGGGCCGCCGTCGAACAGGTCGAACTGCGGCTCCTCGTCGCCGAACGCGTCGATCTGGCGCCCCGTGCGCGTGACCGCGTCGTCGGCCTCGGCCCGCGCGACGCGGCGGGGCCGATCGGCGACCTCCGGCTCGCTCTCCTCGCCGGCCACCTCGTGCGCTTCGCGGGCATCCGGGAGCTCGACCCCGAGCCAGGCGGCGAAGCTGTCGCCCGGGGTGTCGAGCGGTCCGACGATGATCAACCGGTCACGGGCGCGCGTCGTGGCCACGTACAGCAGACGCGCCTCCTCCGCCCGCTCCTGCTCCACCCGCCGCGCCAGCGCCGCCTCCGCGCGTGGGCCCCGGTCCGCGCTCCGCGGGAGGAAGACCGGTCCGAGCACCGGGTCCATCCACTGCGATCCCACGAAGCGTCCCGTGGGGGCCAGGGCGGCCGTCGTGCCGACGAGGACGACGACCGGCCATTCGAGTCCCTTGGCGGCGTGGATGGTGGACAGCGTCACCACGTCGTCGCCGCGCGAGAACAACCGACCCTGCGGGATGCCGAGATCCTGCGCGCCCCAGTGGTCCCAGAGCGCCAGGAAGCGGACGAGCGTCAGGTGGCGGTACTCCTCGAGCAGGGCGAGGAAGCGCTCGATGTTGGCCAGCCTCTCCGGGGCGCCGTCGCGCAGGAGGAGGTGGAGGCGGTAGCCGGTGGCCTCGACGAGGCCGGAGAGCGCCTCGGCGTGGTCGGCCCGATCGGCGAGCGCCTGCGCCTCGGCGAGCGCGGCCAGCCCGCGCGCCAGGGCGGCCCGCTCGATGTCGTCCACATCCGCCCCCTCGGGGGCCGCGAACCACACCGACGGATCGCGCCCGACGGCCGCCAGGAAGCGCGCGGCGCGCTCGAGGAGCGGCAGCGGTCGCGGCGTCGGGCCCTCCCCGTCGAGGGCGCCTTCGTCGAGCGCCAGACGCGCCAGGACCTCGTCCCGGAGCCCCACGAACGGCGACCGGAGCCAGGCGAACGCCCGCAGGTCGTCGCGCGGGTTCTCGATCACCCGGAGCGCGGTCACCAGGTCCAGCACCTCCTGACGGTCGGCGAGACCCGAGGTGGCCGCGTTGAAGAACGGGATGCCGTACGTCCTCAGGCCGGGCTCGAGCGCGGCCAGGTCGTCGTTCCGTCTCCCGAGGACGGCGATGTCGGATGCCCGGCAGCGGCGCTGGACGCCGTCGTCGGGGTCGATCACCGTGGCGCGGTCCAGCAGCTCGTGCAGGCGCGCCGCGACCCGGCGGGCCTCCTCATCCAGCCGCTCCGCCGCGGTGGCGCGCTCGATCGCGATCCACTCGAGCCCCGCCGCCGGGCTCGCCGGTCGGGCCCCGCGGAGCGGCTGGTACTCGACCACCGACTCCGGCGCGCTGGCCGACAGGGCGCGCGCCGTCTCCGACAGCGCCGCGTCGCCCACCCGGTTCACGTACGCGACGAGGCGCGGCTCGCACCGGAAATTCCATGACAGCTCGAGCACCGACCCGCGCGCCGACAGGGTCGTGCGGGCCTCGTTCCACACCCCCACGTCGGCGCCCCGGAAGCGGTAGATAGCCTGCTTCGGGTCGCCCACGAGGACGAGCTGCGGGCAGGCGGCGGCGCCCTCCTCGTCGCCGGGGTCGTCGCCGGTGCGGTCGCGCCCGAAGCCGGCGATCGCGTGCGCGATGTCCCACTGGGCGCGGTCCGTGTCCTGGAACTCGTCGATGATCAGGAGCCGCAGTCGCCGGCGGATCTCCTCCAGCGCGGTGGCGGTCTCGGGACGCGTCAGCAGGCGGCGCGTGTCGAGGATGAGGCTGTCGAAGTCCCGCGCGTTCTCGTGCTCGAGCCACGTCAACCAGGCGCCCACGCTCGTCCTCCCGAGGCGGTACAGCGCGTCGGACAGCTCCAGCGACTGCTCGTCGCGCGCGCGCGCGCCAGGGTCATCGGCCCACTGCGAGGCGAAGCGCGCGCGGCGCGCGAGCCCTTCGAGATCGAGCTCGCGCGTGTGGCGGCGGCCCTCGACCGGGTGGCTCCATTCGTCGAACTGTCGGGCGCGCCAGCGGAGATCGCGCATCACGTCCCGGATGCGACCCACGGCGCCCGGGGACATCTTCCAGCCGCGGAGCCCGTAGCGCTTCGTGAGCTCGACGGCGCCCGGATCGCGGTCGCGGAGCGCGTCGGCCAGTACGCGTCGAACGATCTCTCCCTGCTCGACGTCGGCCTCGCGCGCGTCGAGGATCCGGAAGGTGGGGTCGATGTCGAGCCGCAGGGCGTGCTCGCGTAACAGGTCGGCCGCGAACCCGTGGATCGTCCCCACCGTGGCGCGCTCCAGCTCCCAGCGGAGCTCCGTGCCGCGCTCGGACGCCTCGATCGCCGCGCGCAGCTTGGCTTGCAGGTCGTGGGCGGCTTTCTCGGTGAACGTGACGGCCGCGATCTGGTCGAGCGTCGACGGCGAGGCGCACGGCCGGATCGCCGTCCCGTCCTCGGCGGCCCCCACGTCGAGCCCCAGGGACCAGAGGATCTTGCCCACGATCGTGGTGGTCTTGCCCGTGCCGGCCGACGCGGCGAGCAGCGTGTCCCCCGTGGACGCGATGGCCGCCACCTGCTCCCGGGTCCAGCGGAAGCTCACTCCGCGGCCTCCGCGTCCACGGCGCGCGGGATCGACAGCGGGGCCACGGCGTCGAACCTAGTGCCGCTCGACAGCCTGGCCGCCGAGCGCACCAGGTCGGGGCCCGGCTGCCAGTCGCGGATCGAGGTGGAGCCGGCCTGCACGCCCTCGAACAGCCCGCGCCGCACCCGGGCGGGGATGTCGCGCGCGATCCGGAGCGCCGGTTCGACGTCCGCCGGGCCGCGCCGCGCCCGGTCCCCCGGGTCGCGCACCGTCCGGTAGGAGCCGGACTCGGCGCGGCCGAGCCCCAGCGCCTCGACCGCCGCCATGTAGAGCGCCGCCTGGAGCGCGGCCCCGTCCTGGAAGGCGCGCGGGCTCGGCGCGGAGCTCGCGCCGCCCGACTTGTAGTCGATCACGCGGAGCCTCGGCGGGCCGGCTGCCTCGAGCCGGTCGACCCGGTCCACGCGGCCGGCGAGGAGCAGCCGGTGGGGGCGGCGGTCGAGCCCGGGCCCGGAAAGATCGACCGCGGGGTGCGCCGTGCCGCGTCCGAAGGCCAGCTCGACGCGGTGCGGGATGGCGCGCCGCGGGGCTTCGAGCTCCCAGCGGACGAAGGCCTCGAGGCGGTCCTCGAGCTCTGCGCGCGTGGCCGCCCACACGTGCGGGAGCCCGACCCAGGCGCGCTCGTCCTCCTCGTAGCGGCGGCACACGTCCTCGAAGGCGCCGGCCAGACTGCGTCGCGTCTCCTCGTCGAACTCCGCAGCCGGGCGGTCGAGCCGTTCGCGATAGAACGCCTCGAGGACGGCGTGCACGAGTGCTCCGACCGTGAGCCGGTCGGCCTCGTCCTCGGCCGTGTCGATCCGGTCGAGCCCCAGCACGCGCTGCAACAGGAAGTCGAACGGCCGGCGGGCGTACGTCTCGAGCTGCGATGCGGACCACTCGCGGCCCTCGGGAAAGCGGCGCGCGAGCAGCTCGAGCACCGCGGGATCGCGCAGCTCACCGTTCCACGGCCCCGGGCGCTCCGAGAGCGGTCGCTCGTTCCCGAACAGGGCCGCGGCCGCCTCCGAGTCCGGCGCGAGCCCGGCGCCGCCCTCGATCCGCGGGCGCGCGTGCTGCCGGGCATGCTCGTCGAGCCCGCCCGAGCGGAGCTCCTCGCCGAACGCCGACAGGGCCGCGTGCCGCACCTCGTCGGGGTAGGGCGTGGAAAACGCGTCCCGTCGGCCGCTTCGACGCACGCGCCGGAAGCGGAGCATCTCGTGCTCGAGGACATCCGCCTCCGTCACCGGCCGCTCCACTTCCCCCTCCTGCGGCGGGAGCTCGTGGCGCGTTCGCGGGAGCTCCCGGGCGCGGTCGTGATCGGGCACGAACAGCGAGGCGAGCCGGGGAACGCCGCCCGCGTCCGCCGTCCGATAGGTGATGTCCACCCGCACCGATCCCGTCGACGCGCGCCACAGCCGCCGCTCGCGCTCGAGCGTCAGGGCACGCGTCGCGAGCGGCACGCCCGCCGCCACCAGCCGCTCGCGCTCCGCGTCGGTGAACAGGCCACCCGGGATGGGCTGCGGGAACACGCCGTCGTTGGCGTGCACTACGAAGGCGTGCTCGAACGGGGTCGCTCCGGCCTCGTGCGCCTCCAGCACCTGGACGCCGCGCTGGCGGGGGCTCGAGATCGCGATCTCGTTCGCCTCGAGCAGCCGCCCCAGCCTGGCGCGCCACGCGGCGGCCGTCAGCCCGCCGTCCGCCACGGCGGCGAGCGGCAGGAGATCGGACCACTCCCGCAGCAGCCCATCCACGGCGAGCACGCCGCGCTGGTCGAGCCGCACCACGTCCCACCGCTCGCCCACCGGCTCGCACACCGCCCGTTGCAGATCGAGCGGTCGGCCGCGTAGGAGCTCGCGGGTGGCCTCGATCCAGCCGGCCTCCGGGCGGTCGCCCTCGAGCGGGGCGATCGACGCATGGAAGCGCTCCAGTCGGGCCACGTCGCGCTCCAGCCTCGCGGCGGACAGGCCCGCCCGCTCGAGCACCCAGCCCCGCTCGGAGCGGGTCTCCTCCGCCAGACGCCGCAGACCCTCGGCCCACTCCGGCACCCCGCGGGGCCGGGCGCGCGAGGCGAGGACGTCGAGACCGCGCACGTCGAGGCGCACGTCGAAGTAGGGCGAGCCGACGACGGCTCGCAGCGAGGTCCACGCCCACCCGTCGGCCACCGCATCGAACAGCTGGAGAAGGGCGCGCAGCGCGGGGACCTCGTGCAGGCGGGAGCGGCGGCGCGACGTGGCGGGGACGCCGGCGCGCTCCAGCTCGTCGTGCAGCCGGCGCGTGTCCTCGCGGCCCGAGCGGGCGATGACGGCGATGCGGTGCGGCGCGACGCCGTCGAGCGCGATGCGCTCCTTCACCCGCCGGGCGACCCAGCGCGCCTCGCGGATCGCGTCGGGCGCCGGCTGCACGGCGGGCCGCGGCGGCTCGCCAGCGGCCCGCGAGCGCGGCGTGTCGGTGGCCGGGGCCAGCGCGTCCCACTCGTCGTCGGGCCCGCCGGGCACGTACGCCACCACGTCCACCGCGGACTGCTCGGCGAGGGCCTCGAACAGACCGCGGCGCCCGCGGAGCGAGGTCACGCCGAACACGTGCAGCCGGGTGGCGCCGCCCACGGCGGCCGGCAGCGCGCCGGCCCGGATGCGGTCGGCCACCAGCGCGTGGATGGAGCGCGGGTCGAACTGGCCGCGCCCGCGCACGGTCGTCGTGTAGCGCTCGTACGTGTCCAGCAGCCAGGCGTCGCGGCGCACCGTGAACTCGTCCCGTGGCAGGGTGGCGAGCGCGCGGGCCAGCTCCTCCGCTGCGACCCCCTCCGGGAGAAGCTCCGAGAAGGCCCGATCGATCATGTGGCCCCGGCCCGGGTCTGCGCCCGCCACGTCGCCGAAGCCGTGCGTCCGCGCCGCGCGCGCCGCCAGGCGTCCGATGAGCAGGCGTCCGGTCAGAGGGCCGATCGGGCGGAGGCCGATCTCGAAGCGGCGCGGGAACTCGGACAGGAACGAGAAGGGCGGAGCGAGCCAGCCCGGTAGCCCGCGTCCTCCGGCCGTCTCGAGCAACAGGTCGCGCTGCGTCCGATGCGACAGCCACAGGTGAGAAGGGAACCCCACAGGGCCGCGGGCGGCGCCGAGCTCGTCGAGGAACGCGTCCGCGCACGCTTCCCAGAGACGCGCGTTTGAGTCCGAGCGTACGAGTCTGAGGGGCATGCCGTGGGGCTGCGATCTCCGTAGATCGATCGGTCAGCGGGCGCCGGCGGCCCGGGCGCGTTCACGTGGGCGGCAAGCTAGCGCTCCGGGCCGCGCCACGCAGCGATTACCCCCCTCGTGCGCGGACGCGTGGGGGCCGCCCTCGTCGGCTGCCGTCGCGAGCCGTGGCGGCGTCGGATGCGATCGGGCCCCGCGTTGAGACGGCGTTGCGGGTTGCCGCCACGCTGGGTGCGGTCGGTCCCGACCTTGCCACTCCCACGAGGAGCCCGGGTACGGCGGGACACCGAGCGGACGCCCGAAATCTCGATATCACGGGCCGCCCGGTGGTTCGGGATCCGACCCGGACGAGAACCGTTCGTGCTCTCGTCTGGCGCAGTTTGCGACGGATGAGGCAAACCCCCGCGCGGGCGGGGCCACGTCCGCGGTCGCGGGCCGCAAGGCGAGGAGGGTCAAATGGATGGGAAGCTCATCGGGTTGATGAAGGCCACGCTCGTTCGGCGCTACGGAGAGGCCCTCTGGGAGTCGCTCCTCACCGATGCCGAGGGGGTGCCGTCGGACTCGCTGGCGTGCTGGCTGGGTCGGGACGCGGTGCCGGCGATGACGGAGAGCTACCCCAGCCTGTTCGCGCGCCATCCAGATCTGGAGGGCTTCATCCGGGGGCTCGGGGACGACCTCCCGGTCGCCGGCTCCCGGGACGAGCGCGAAGCGGCTGCGGTGGGCTTCCGGTACGCCGTCACGCCGGACGGCGCCATCCTGCTCCGCATCGAGGCCGACTGCGTGCTGTGCGCCCTGGTCCAGGGCGTGATCGCGGGCGCCGCGATCCACTACGGCGAGCGCGTCTCGATCCGGGAGCTCAAGAGCCCCAAGCGCGGGGACAACGCGTGCGTGCTGCAGATCACGCTCGGTCTGTCCGCGCCCGGCGCCGGCCAGTTCCTCGCGGTGGGGAACGCCTGACGCGGCTCCGCCGGATCAGCCCGGCGTCGGCGCGCCGTACTTCAGGTGGAGGAGGCCCGGCGCGCCGCCATCCGCGGGCAGCGTGACGACGAACAGGTCGTCGTACACCTCCTCGCCGATGTCGTCCGGCCGCGGGGCGCCGAGCGCGGCGATCACGGCCGGGATCGTGTTGCTGTGTCCGACGACCACCACGCGGGTGGCCTCGCCCTCGCGGATGCGCGCCACGAGCCCCGGGATGTCGAGCCCGTTGAGCGCCACCGGCGCCAGGCCGGTGGCCTCGGCGAGCGGCCCGGCCGTGTCACGCGTCCGCCGGAACTGCGACACGTAGATCGCCTGCGGTCGCCACGCGGACAGCGTGTGGGCCAGCGCGCGCGCCCGGGCCGCGCCCGCCTCGTCGAGCCCCGGATCCTCGCCCGGGAGCTTCTCGGCGTGGCGGACGAGCACGACCACGGTCTCCCCGGCTGGCCCCGCCGCGCGGGGCCCACCCCAGGATGCCACCCCGCACACGCCCAACAGGACCACCAGCGCACGCCAGCCACGCATTCGCACGGGACTCCTCCCGTCTCGGGTTGACCGCACTCCGGGCCGCCGCCACGATGCCGCCCGACCGTGGACGCGGAACCGGGATGCCGATGAAGATCGAATTCTGGGGCGCGGCGCGCACCGTGACCGGCTCGATGCACCTGATCGAGGCGAACGGGCGTCGCATCCTGCTCGACTGCGGAACCTATCACGGCGCGCGCAAGGAGGCGTTCGAGCGCAATCGGCGGCTCCCGTTCGACGCGACCACCATCGACGTCGTGCTGCTGTCGCACGCCCACATCGACCACAGCGGAAACCTCCCGACGCTGATCCGCTCGGGGTACCGCGGCGAGATCGTGTGCACGTCGGCCACCCGGGACCTGGCCGCGCACCTGCTGCTCGATTCCGCCCGCATCCAGGAGGGCGACGTCCGGCGCGTGAACCGCCTCCGGGAGCGGCAGGGGAAGACGCCCTTCGAGCCGCTGTACACGGAGTCCGACGTCGTCGAGACGCTCGACCGGTTCGTGACCGCCCCCTACGACCGCCCCCGCACGCTGTTCCCGGGCATCGCGACGCGGTTCATCGATGCGGGGCACATCTTGGGCTCGGCGAGCGTGGTGCTCGACGTCGAGGTGTCGGGGCGCCGCCGCCGGCTCCTGTTCAGCGGCGACATCGGGCGCCGGGGTCTGCCGATCCTGCGCGATCCCCGCACGATCGGGGACGTCGACACGGTCATCATGGAGAGCACCTACGGAGACCGGCTGCACGAGGACCCGTCGGGCGCGCGGGGGCTGCTGCTGGAGATGATCGAGCGCTGCCACGAGACGGGCGGGATGCTCCTCGTCCCGTCGTTCGCCGTGGGTCGCACACAGGAGCTGGCCTACCGGCTCGACCGGCTGTGGGAGGAGGGACGTCTGCCGCCGGTGGACGTGTACATCGACACCCCGCTCGGCGTGAGGATCACCGACGTGTACCGGCTCCACCCCGAATGCTACGACCGCGAGATGTCGCACCGCGCCGAGACCGAGGCCGACGGCGATCCGCTCGGCTTCGAGCGACTCACCTACATCGAGGACGCCGACGCGTCCCGGCGGCTGAACGACCTCGATGGCCCGGCCATCATCGTCGCGCCCTCGGGCATGTGCGAGGGCGGACGCATCCTCCATCACCTCCTGCACCACGCCGGCCGACCCGACGCCACGATCCTGTTCGTGGGCTTCCAGGCCCCCGGCACCCTGGGCCGCAGGATCCTCGACGGGACGCGGGACGTCCGCATCTTCGGCGAGCCGTTCAGGCTCGAGGCCGCGGTCCGCAGCACGGGCGCGTACAGCGCGCACGCGGATCGCGACGGGCTCCTTCGCTGGATCGGCGAGGTGCGCGAGCGGGGCTCGCTCGAGCGCACCTTCCTGGTACACGGCGAGCCGTCGGCCTCCGAGTCGCTGGCCGCCGAGCTCGAGGCGCGCGGCTTCCCGGGCGTCTCGGTCCCGGCGCGCGGGAACGTCGTCGAGCTCGACTGAGGCGGCGGGCCGCGCGGTGCCGGCCGCCGCTCAGGACGACGGGCGCTCGTTGAAGCGCGCCAGGCGCTCGGCGATCACCGAGCAGGCGTCCTCCACGTCCTGCGCGCAGTAGGGGATCGCGAGGTCGTCGGGCGACGCCAGGTCGGGGTCGTGCGCCAGCATGTGCTCCTTCGCCCACACCACGAGGTCCTTCCACATGTCGCCGATGAGGATGAGCGGTACCTGCTGCACGTGCCGCACCTGGAGGAGCTGCCAGATCATCGCCGTCTCGAGCATCGTGCCGATCCCGCCGCGCATCACGATGAAGGCGCTCGACAAGCGCACGAAGTGGTGCAGCCGGGAGAAGAACGTGCGGTGGTGGTAGATCTTCTCGACGAACGGGTTGGGCTCCTCCTCGCGCGGCAGCTCGATGGGGAGTCCGAAGGAGCGCGTCCGGTTCTCGGGATCGCCCAGCTTGGCCCCCTCGTTGGCCGCCTGCATGAGCCCGGGCCCGCCGCCGGTGACGATGTCGCACCCCATGGCCGACAGCCGCCGGGCGAGCTGGCGCACCTCGCCGTACAGGTCGTCTCCCTGCCGGATGCGGGAGGACCCGAAGATCGTGACGCGGAAGTACTTGGGCTTCGGGGCTCGGATGCGGGCCAGCTCGTTGGCGACGTTCCACAGGTCGTACAGGGCGTCCTCGACCACCTCGAACACCTCTTCCGACACGACGCCCGGCACGGGCGGCCGGTCGGTTCTCGTATCCGGTGAAATCGCCACGTCTCGTCCTTTCCGGCCAGGGCCTCCGCGCTTCGCGGGCTCAACCTACGGATCGGGCCGTTCTGTTGCTCGCGCTCGACAGCGCCGGCACGCGACTCGCAGCCCCTCGGGGCAGTGCGGCGAGGCGGGGAGCCCGTAATCCCCTCCCGGCGATGGGGTTAGGGACCGCGCGACCGGCGACGCGCCACGTTCGGGGCGCGTGTACGATCTCTGCACATGAGGCGAATTGCCGCCCGGAGCACGGCGCGCCGGCAGGTGCGCGCCTCCGGGGCGGTGAAGCTCGGGGAGCGGCGTTCACTCCGGAGCGGGAGGCGGAGCACGTGGAGGAACCCCACATCGGTCCGATCGGGATCGGCGCGGCGGACGGGGAGGGCTCGGAGCGCGGTGCGCCCTCCCGGATCGCGATCCGCACCTGGGGACTCACACACGACTTTCCCGGCGTGCGGGCGCTCGACGAGCTCGATCTCAGCGTGCCGCGTGGCTCGATCTTCGGATTCCTGGGTCGGAACGGGGCCGGCAAGACGACGACCCTGCGCGTGCTGCTCGGTCTCATCACCCCGACGGCGGGTCAGGCGCTCGTGCTGGGGCACGACCCGCGCACCGAGTCGGTCCACATCCGGCGGCGCTGCGGGGTCCTGCTCGAGCACTCCGGTCTCCTCGAACGGCTCACGGCGCTCGACAACCTGGACCTGTACGGACGGATCTTCCGGCTGCCGCGTGCCGTCCGGCAGGCCCGCAGCGAAGAGCTCCTGCGCCGCATCGGGCTGTGGGAGCGGCGTGAGGACCCCGTGCACGGCTGGAGCAGGGGCATGCGGCAGCGCCTCGCGATCGCGCGCGCGCTCATCCACCGGCCATCGCTCATCTTCCTCGACGAGCCCACCGCGGGGCTGGATCCGGTGAGCGCCCAGGACGTGCGCGAGGACCTCCTCCGGCTGGCGGCCCGCGAGCGGGTGACCGTTTTCCTCACCACGCACAACCTCGCCGAGGCCGAGCGGCTGTGCGACCGCGTGGCGGTCGTGCGTCGCGGGAGGCTCCTGTCGACCGGTGCGCCGGACGAGATCGGGGCGCGCTACACGCGCCCGCAGATCCGGGTACGGGGCGAAGGGTTCAGCGAGAACGTCCTGTCGCTCCTCGCCGAGCGTCCCGAGGTGCACGCCGTCGAGCGGGAGAACCGGGGGGCGCTCGTATCGCTCGCCGACGAGGCCCGCGTGTCGAGCCTCGTGACCTTCCTGGTCCGCATCGGCGTGGGCCTCGAGGAGGTGTCGCCGGTCGGGAGCTCGCTCGAGGACGGCGTGCTGTCGCTGTTCCGGGACGAGGATGCTCCCGTGCGGGCCGCCGGGTGAGCATGGCGCGCGACCTGTGGATCGTCCTGTGCAAGGAATGGCGCGAGCTGCGCAGCTCGGACTCGGGCTGGGTCACCCTGTCCACGCTCCTCGCCTTCCTCGCGATCGTGGGCGGCTTCGTGCCCTGGCAGCTCGGCCGGGTGTGGATCGATGGGCCGTGGGTGGCGCTCATCTGGGCCTGGATGCCGATGTTCCTCGTCACCACGGTCACCGCCGATTCGGTGGCCGGCGAGCGCGAGCGGCGCACGCTCGAGACGCTGCTCGCCACCCGTCTGTCGGACTCGGCCATCCTGTGGGGCAAGTGGCTGGCCGGTGTGACGTGGATCTGGTGCGCCATGGCCCTGTGTCTGCCGATCGGCATCCTCACGGTGAACCTCACCGTCGAAGGCGGGCCGTACCTCCCGACGCTCGGACAGGCGGCCGGCGTGCTCGCGGTCGCGTTCACGGGCGGCGGGCTGGGTGCCGCGGCGGGGGTGGTCGTGTCGATGCGGGCCGAGTCGGTCCGGCACGCGCAGCAGGTGCTGGCGATCGGGGTCCTGCTCCTCGTCCTCGTCCCGGTCGGGGTCCTGCGCCTCCTGCCGCGGCGCTGGACCCTCGGTCTGGTCGACATGCTGGCCTACGGCTCACCGGCGCGCCTGGCGTGGGGTCTGGCCGCCCTGCTGCTGCTCCTCGGGCTCCCCGTGCTCGCCGTGGCCCGGACGCGCTTCCGACGCGGCCGGATCCCGCTCAGCTGAGGTCCTCCGCGTGAACTCCTCGCCACGTGACGTCTCTTGTGACCCGCCGGGCCCGACCGGCATGTTCGATGGTGGACTCCGACCCCTCGGGCCGCCAGCGAAAGGAACACGTCATGAGCGAAGGGAAGAAGACGTTCGTGCAACGCATGCTGGGTGCGGCGATGCTGGACATCCCCACCTACGAAGAGGTGGAGCACGATCTCGACGCGACGACCCAGGCCGCGGCGGTCGTCGTCATCGTCGCCGTGTGCGCCGCGATCGGTGGGGCCAGCCATGGTGGCGGCGGCATCATCGGGCGGCCGATCGCGCAGCTCCTCGGCTGGCTGGTATGGTCCGGGGTCACCTACTTCATCGGCACGCGACTCTTCCAGGGCACGGCGACCTGGGGGGAGCTGCTGCGCACGATCGGCTTCGCGCAGTCGCCCGGCGTGCTCTTCCTGGCCGGGGTGGTCCCGTTGCTCGGTGGGCTCGTGAGCGCCGCCGCCTCGATCTGGATGCTGATCGCGGGGCTCATCGCCATCCGGCAGGCGCTTGACGTCTCGACGGGTCAGGCCCTCATCACGGCGTTCCTCGGCTGGCTTGCCGGCGTGGCGGTCGGCTTCCTGCTCGCGCTCGTGTTCGGGATTCCTGCCGCGATCTTCTCCTCCGCCATGAACTGACCCCCGGCCCGTGAGGGGGCGATCGCCCGATGGGTGCTCCGACGCCGCGTCGCCGCACCAGGAGACGGTCGCCCAGGGGGGTTGACGGCTGGGCGGGTCGGCCGCCCCGCCCGCGCGGGCCCGCTCAGCTCGCGGTCGTCTCGATCTCCAGGGGATACCCTTCTTCGATCAGCTTGGCGGCCTTCGAGGCGGACACGGGGCCCGAGAAGTAATACCCCTGCGCCTGCTGGCAGCCGAGCTTGCGCAGCTGCTGGAACTGCTCGCGGGTCTCGATCCCCTCGGCGATCACTTCGAGCTCGAGGATCCTCGACAGCTGGATGATCGTCCGCGCCACGTCCCAGTCGTTGCCGGCCCCGGCCGGTCCGCTCACGAACGAGCGGTCGATCTTGAGCGCCGAGATCGGATACCGATGCAGGTAGCTGAGTGACGAGTAGCCGGTGCCGAAGTCGTCGACCGCCACCCGCAGCCCGTGTTGCGTGAGGGCCCGCAGGATGCGCCCGGCCGCCGGGCCGTCCTTCATGAACGCGCTCTCGCTCACGTCCAGCCGCACGAGCCGGGGGTCGAGCCCCGTCGACTCGATCGTCTCGATCGTCCTCGGGACGAACGACTCGTCGAACAGCTGCGATGCGTCCACGTTGATCGCGATGTTGGGCGGGAAGCGCAGGTTGAAGCGCTCGAGCCACTCCCTCATCTGCGCGCAGGCGCGCTCCAGCACCCAGTAGCCGATCTCCGGCAGCAGGCCGGCCTCCTCCGCCACCGGCAGGAACTCCGGCGGCGGGATGAGGCCGCGTTTCGGGTGCTTCCAGCGCAGAAACGTCTCGACCCCGGTGATGCGGCCGTCGCCCAGCGACACCACGGGCTGGTACTCGAGGAACAGATCGCGCGAGTCGAACGCCGACCGGAGGTCGCCCTCCAGCTCGAGCATCGACTGCGCGAACGCCTTGGTCGCCGCGTCGAACACCTGGACCGAGATCTCTTCCCGGCGGGCCCGGCGGAGGGCGATCCCGGCGTCGCGGAGGATCTCGTCGGGGCTCTCGTACGCCGCGCGGCTCAGCGCGAGCCCGAGAGCCGGCGTGAACGACACGGTCTGGGGCCCGAGCGGGATCCCTTGCGCGAGGGTCGCGGTCATGCGCTCGGAGATCCGCAGGGCGTCGTCCAGGCTCTTCACGTCGTCGAGGAGGACGCCGAACTCGAGCTCCTCGACGTGCGCCACCGTGTCGCCGGGGCGCGTGACGTTCGCGATCCGGCGGCCGATCGTCAGGAGGAGCTCCTCCGTGGCCTCCGATCCGACCTGCTCGGACATCTCGCGCAGGCCCTCGAGCGAGACCTGGAGCACCGCGAACGCCCGATCGGGCCGGCGCGCCCGCCGCCGCATCGCCTGCTCGATCCGATCGTGGTGCAGGGCGGCGGTGGGGAGACCGGTGAGGCGGTGGTACATGAGGTCGCGCGCCGTGCGGTCGTCCCGCTCGCGCACGTCCGTGATGTCGAGCAGCGATCCCGCCATGCGCGACGCCTGACCGGACTCGCCGCGCTCGGCCACGCCCCGCACGCGGACCCAGCGATACGTGCCGTCTGCGTGCAGGACGCGGTGCTCGCTCTCGAAGCGGGGGGACTGCCAATCGAGGTGTTCGAGCAGCTCGAGCTCCACGCGATCGGCGTCGTCGGGGTGCACGCGGTCGAACCACTCGCCGGGCTGGTCGCTGAGCTCCTGGGCGCCGAACCCGAGGGCCGACTTCCAGCGCGGCGAGAAGTACATGCGCTCCTCGTCCAGATCCCAGTCCCACAGACCGGGCTCGGCGGCACGGCACAGGAGGGCGTAGCGCTTCTCGAGCTCCTCGAGCCGGTGTCGGGCGTGCTCGGCCTCCGCCGTCAAGCGTCGGACGTGCCTGGCCGCGTTCCCCACCGCCGCGTGGGCCCTCTGTCGAGACGCGATCTCGTTGAGGGCGCGCCGGACGATGTCCATCGCCTGACGGACGATGGCCGCGGGCTGCGCGTCCGCGGCGCGCGCGAACACGAGCGCGGCCACCGGGTGCCCCGCCGCGTCCACGGGAAACACATCCACCTGCTCGCAACCGAGACCCCGGAGCGCGCCGCCGAGGGGCTCCGGCAGCTCCGACACCCCTGTGGTGACCTCCGCCTCGGGACCGAACGCCGCGTCCAGCTCCTCGGGAGACGCCTCATCGACCGCCGGCTGGAGCGCGGCCGCGCCCTTCTCGTCCGCGGCCCGGAAGCCGCAGATCCGCGACCCGCGCCCGGCCTCGCGCACGACGGCGAATCCGACCGACCACGCGCCCGGGCCCACCCCCGCATCCACGGCCCGCACCAGCGCCCCGAGGAGCGGCTTGTCACCGTCCGAGCCGGTCAGCACGCGGGACACCCGTCCGAGGGCATCCGTGCCCGACAGCTCGAGCCGTCCGCCGTCGTCCCCGGTGAGGATCAGAAAGGGGCTCCGGGGTCGCCCGTCGGGCATCGCTCGGTCCTCCCCGGGCTTTGCCGAGCCGTCGATGTCCGCCCCGGTCTCGCCGGACGCGCCGTCCTCGGCCGCGCTCGGGTCGGCGGTCGCGTCGCTCCTGCCGGATTCTCGAGCCTCGCGGCTCGTCCCGACGGTCGGTCCGGGCGTGCCGGCGGAGTCCCCGTCCAGCGGAGCGCCTTCGCGGGACTCGGGGGTGCCGTCCGTGCCGCCCGGCGAGCGGCCCGACTCGGGAGTCATCGGAACCCTCCGCGAACGCCGCCTCGAGCCCGTGTGGTGTTTCGCGATCGCGTCCCGTGTTTTGCGGAAGCCATTTCCTAGAATCCTTGCCTGTCGAGCGAGGTGAAACGAACGAGACAAGTAACCATCATACCACCACTTACGAGGATCGACGGTGCCCCGTCATCGCCCGCCGTCGGCCCCGCGCAACATGGTCGCCCGCAGGAAGTTGCAACGCCGGAGCCATCGGTGGCCGGCCGGGTCTTTCCCGGGCTCCGTCGCCGGCCGACCTTCAGGCACACTCTCGACGAGGAGCCCGATCGATGACCGACATCCCCACCCTCATGCGTCCGCGTCGATGGAACGTCGTCCCGGGCGCGGCGATCCTCGCCCTCTGGGCGGGGCTGTGCAGCGCGTCGACGGCCGCGGCCCAGGGCGGACGGCTCGCGGCGCCGTCGCGCGACGGGATGGTCGTATCCAGCCAGATGCTGGCCTCGCAGGTGGGACACGACATCCTCGAGCGCGGAGGGAACGCGGTGGACGCCGCGGTCGCGACCGCGTTCGCGCTCGCCGTGACCCTTCCGTCGGCCGGCAACATCGGCGGGGGCGGGTTCATGGTGGTGCACGAGGAGGATGGCCGGGTGACCACGTTCGACTTCCGCGAGAAGGCCCCCCTGGCCGCGACGCGCGACATGTACCTCGATGCGGAGGGCCGTGTGCGCGAAAACTCGAACCACGACGGCCCGCTGGCCGTCGGGGTGCCCGGCACCGTCGCCGGTCTGTGGATGGCGCACGGGCGGCTCGGGTCGCTGCCGTGGGCCGACCTTCTCGAGCCCGCCATCCGCCTGGCGGCGGACGGTTTCCCGATGAGCTGGGACATGCAGGGCTGGATGCGCCGTCTGGCCCAGAACGGGGACGCGCTGTACGCGGCGACCCGCGAGGCGTTCCTCGAGGACGGCCGCGAGCCGTACGAGCCGGGCGCGACATGGCGGCAGCCCGACCTGGCCGAGACGCTGGGTCGCATCCAGCGCGAGGGCCGCGACGGGTTCTACCGGGGCGAGACCGCCCGTCGGCTCGCCGACTTCATGCGCGAGCACGGAGGGCTGATCACCGAGGAGGACCTGGCCCGCTACGAGGCGGTCGAGCGCGAGCCGGTGCACGGCACCTACCGCGGATACGACGTGTACGCCATGCCGCCGCCGAGCTCGGGGGGCGTGGCGCTCGTCGAGATGCTCAACATCCTCGAGGGCTACGACCTCGGCGAGCTGGGTCACAACTCGGCCGCCTACCTGCACGTGCTCACCGAGGCGATGCGACGCGCCTACGCGGACCGGGCGGAGTACCTCGGGGACCCCGACTTCAACCCCCGCATGCCGAGCGAGCGTCTGACCTCGAAGGAGCACGCCGCGAGGCTCCGCGAGAGCATCGACCTCGCGCACGCCTCGCGCAGCGACTCGATCCGCTTCAACGGCCCCTTCCTGCACGAGAGCGAGCAGACCACGCACTTCGCGGTGGTCGACGCGCGGGGGAACGCCGTGTCGGTCACCTACACGCTCGAGCAGGGCTACGGGTCGGGGATCGTGGTCCCCGGGGCGGGCTTCCTGCTCAACAACGAGATGGGGGACTTCAACGCGATCCCGGGTCGCACGGACACGCGCGGCACGATCGGGACGCCCCCCAACCTGGTGGAGCCGGAGAAGCGCATGCTGTCGAGCATGACGCCCACGATCCTGGCTCGCGACGGACGGCCGGTCCTGGTGATCGGGAGCCCCGGCGGACGGACGATCATCAACACCGTGCTCCAGGTCGTGCTCAACACGATCGACTTCGACATGATCGGCATCGACTTCGGGCGCGCGATCGAGTCGCCCCGCATCCACCACCAGTGGCTGCCGGATGTGACGACCTTCGAGGACTGGGGCTTCTCGCCGGACACCCGGCGGCTGTACGAGGCCATGGGCCACGAGGTGCGGATGGGCGGCACGCAGGGGAGCGCCATGGGCATCTACATCGACCAGGACGGGCTCGCCTGGGGCGCGGCCGACACGCGCGCCTTCGAGGGCGGGACGGCCGGCGGGCCGTAGGCGGCGAATCGGTTCCCGTCAGCCTCCGGTGGCGGGCCCGGTCCACCCGGGCCCGCGCACCACGCGGCCCGGCGTCGCGCCGGTCGGCTCGCCGTTTCGAAGGACCTGGACGCCGTTCACGAACACGTGCCGCACGCCGACGGCGAGCTGGTGGGGCTCCTCGTACGTGGCCAGGTCGGCGATCTCCGCCGGGTCGAACACCACGACGTCGGCGAACATCCCCGGCGCCACCCGCCCGCGGCCCTCGATCGACAGGTTGGCGGCCGGCAGCGAGGTGAGCTTGCGGATGGCCTCCTCGAGCGGGATCACGCCCTCGTCGCGCGCGTAGCGGCCCAGCAGGCGGGCGACGTTGCCGTACGCGCGCGGGTGCGGATTCGAGCGCGTGAACGGCTCCTCGGGGGCCAGCGACCCGGCGTCCGACCCGAAGCTCACCCACGGGAGGGCGATCTTCCGGCGCACGTTGTCCTCGGACATCATGAAATATACCGTGCCCACGCGGCTGTCGTCCCGGACCACGAGGTCCATCGCGGTCTCCTCCACCGGCGTGCCGCGCATGGCGGCCACCTCGGCGAGGGTGCGCCCGGTCAGGTACTTGAGCGAGTCCTGTCGGAACTCGACGAGCAGAACGCGATCGGGGGAGCCCGCGGCGAGCAGGAGGTTCTCCCACGCGTCGGTGGGGGTCTTCATGTCTCGCGCCACCCGCGCCCGGATGCGGGGGTCCGTCAGCCGCCGCACCATCTCGTCGTGGCCCCCCTCGTGCACCCAGGGCGGCATCGAGGCGTCCAGCCCGGTGGATCCCGCCGTATAGGTGTACATGTCGGCCGTGATCGCGAGCCCCGCGGCCCGCGCGGCCTCCACCTTCGCGATCAGGTCATCGAGCCTGTCCCAGTTGTCGCGCCCGGCCGCCTTGAGGTGGTAGATCTCGGCGCGCACGCCGGCCTCGCGCGCGATGCGGATCAACTCATCGACCGCCCCGAGGAGCCCGTTTCCCTCGCTCCGCATGTGCGAGATGTAGCCACCGCCGAACTCGCCGGCGGCCGAGGCGAGCGCGATGAGCTCGTCGGTGCCGGCGTAGAAGGCCGGGGCGTAGATGAGCGAGCTCCCGACCCCCAGCGCCCCCTCGCGCATGGCGTCGCGCACGAGGTCCTGCATGCGGCCCAGTTCCTCGGCGGTGGGCGCCCTGTCCTCGTAGCCCAGCTCGTGCACCCGCACGGTCGTGGCCCCCACGTACGACGCGACGTTGGTGGCGATGCCCCGCTCGACGAGGTCATCCAGGTACCCGCCCAGCGTGGTCCACGTGACGTCGTACTTCAGGTCGCCCTGCCGCTCGCGCATCTCCTGCGCCATGGCGGGGGTGAGCGGCCCCATCGACTCGCCCTCCCCGAACACCTCGAGCGTGACGCCCTGGCGCAGGTCGGACAGCGAGCGACCGTCGACGAGGAGGCTCTCGGTGGCCCAGGAAAGCATGTTGATGAACCCCGGGGCCACGGCCAGTCCCGTGACATCGAGCTCGACCGGGGCGGTGGCCCCGCTCAGGTCGCCGATGGCCGCCACCGTGTCGCCCGCGAGCGCCACGTCGGCGGTGCGCGGGGCGCCGCCGCTCCCGTCGTACACGGTCCCGCCCCTGAGGAGGACGTCATAGGACGGTCCCGGGGCGCAGGCCAGGGCGCCTGCCGCCACGAGGAGCGCCGCCGGGCAGGACCGCGGCCGCGCGCCGCGCCCCCCGATCCCCTCGGGTCGCCGCATCCGGTGGGCGTACGCCACGTCGAATCCTCCCGCCGTTCGTGGGTAATCGTTGCCGATCGCATCGTACGGGCGGTCTCGCCGGCGTGCCAGACGGATCGCGGGGCGGCCCGGGCCGGGACGGCGGTGATCGAATTCTGTCGCACCCGGACGCGGGCTATGTTGCGGTGCGAGCGAGCCAACGAGATGAGTCGAACCCCGGAGGAAGCGAGTCAACTATGGCGAACACGGTGAAATCACTTCGACTCGGGTCCGTCGCGGTGGCGCTGGTTCTGGTGCTCCTGGTGATCGTGATGGCGTTCGGGTTCAATCGGGTGAACCAGTACGAGGTGGCGGTGAAGCGCAATCCGGTCACCGGCTCGGTGGGGTCGCGGCCCTACCGGCAGGGGCTGTACCACTCGATCCTGCGGTCGTGGACCAACTACCCCCTGCGCGAGATCCAGTACCCGCGCGAGGGTGCCAGCGAAACGCTCACCGCGCTCACCTCCGATCAGCTCCAGATCGACGTCGATGCGGCGTTCCGGTACCGCATTGTGCCGGACAGCGTCGTGAACCTCTACCTGACGGTGGGGCCGCCGAGCGACGTGCACACGTACGTCTACAACACGTACCGGTCCGCCACCCGCGACGCGATCGCGGAGATGAGCGCGCAGGACATCCTGTCGCAGGAGCGGGCAGGCATCTCCGACCGCATCGAGCAGATCATGAGCCGGCGACTCGAGCCGCGCGGGATCGACGTGACGGACTTCTTCGTGCGCGAGGTCGTCCCCCCGGAGTCGATCCGGCAGGCGATCGAGGCCAAGCTGGCGCGCGAGCAGCAGGTACAGGCGGAGCAGTTCCAGACGCAGGTGGTGGCCGAGCAGGCGAACCAGAAGCGGGCCGAGGCGGAGGGCATCCGCGATGCCCAGGCGGTGATCTCCTCCAGCCTCGAAGGCGTCTCGGGGCAGCGCTACCTGTACTGGCGCTATCTCGAGATGCTCGGGAAGATCGGCGAGGGGCAGAACAACATGGTCATCGCCCCCACCGAGGGCGGCATCCCGCTGTTCTTCGCCCCCAACCGCTGAGCGGTCCCCGTGCGGGGGATCGTCCTCAGCCGGTGGCCTCCCGCCCGTCCAGCACGGCGTCGGCCCGTCCCCGAATCGCGATGCGCTGCGCCGCCGTGAGGAGCGGAGACTCGGCGAGCAGCGATGCCTGACGGGCGGCGCGCACGGCCAGCAGCGGCTCGTGCGCCTCGAGCGCGAAGGTGGCGGCGAGCAGGAAGGCATCCGCGGCCTCGGTGACCCGACCCGTGAGCCGGCCCGACTCGGCGGACCGGTATGCGGCGCGGCCGGCGCGACCGTATGCGCCCGCGAAGCCGTAGTAGCGGGCGGCGAGCAGGAGGGCTTCGCGCGCGGCGGCGTCGCACGGGGCTCGCCCGTCGGCGAATCGCACGAGCAGCGTGGCCGCCCTCTCCCACGAGCCATCGCGCGCCAGGAAGCCGGCGGCCCGCGCTTCGGGGGCGCGCCCCGGGTCGGTCTTCCAGGCCGCTTCCTGCACGGCCGTGGCCGGGGTCGCCCCCCACACCGGGGTCGCGGCCAGGGCGAGGACCCACGCGACCTTGAGCTTCCTCGTCGAACGTCGCATCTATATCTCCTGCCGGAACTTCGGCTATGGTCTTCGAGCTGTTTCTGGCCGCGGGCAGGGTGCCCGCAGTCGGTGGCTCGACCCTTCGTCCACCCCTCGATGCAGCATACGTCCCTCGCTTCGTGGACGTTTCGGGGGCGCTGGGGGTTGCAGCGGGCCGGCGGGCCCCGGGCGGTGGATACCGGGCGGCGGGATGCGGCCACCGGCCGGCGACGGGGCTTGCCGGGCTCTCGGGGCAACGCGTCCGCCGGTCCGGCTATCCAACCAGTGCACGACGAGTCCGGAGCGCGGCACGCGCCGTGGGGGGCGGCGACCGTGCGACATCCGCGCGAGCTCGACCTCGCGCCCGACGTGGAACACCGGAGGAGAACCATGAAGCGAGGCATGATCGGGTGCCTGGGGACCGGGGTGGCGTGGGCCCTGTTGGCGGGGGCGCCGGCGGTCCGGGCCCAGCAGGGGGGCGAGCCGATGGCCCGACCGCCCGCGGCGGCGGGCGTCTACGGGCTGCTCGCCGGAAGCGGCGCCTACCTCGGAGTCCGCATCCGGGACGTGGACGCGGAGCGCGCCGACGAGGCCGGGCTCGACTCGGAGCACGGCGTGTACGTGGACGAGGTGACCGAGGACGGTCCCGCCGCGGAGGCGGGGCTCGAGGCCGGCGACGTGTTGGTGGCGTGGAACGGGGAGCGTCTGGAGAGCGTCGCCCAGCTGCAGCGGCTCATCCGCGAGACCCCACCGGGCCGCACCGTCGAGCTGACCGTGGTGCGGGAAGGCGGACGGCGGTCCGTGTCGGTGGAGCTCGGGGATCGCGCGGACGCGGCTCGCGAGCTGCGGGTATTCACCATGCCCCGCGAGCGCGAGGCGCTGCGCGGGCGCGTGCGGGAGGACATGCGAGACCGTCTGGTGGCTCCTGCGCAGGTCCACGTGGGGATCCTGGGGGCGCGCCCGCGTCTCGGCGTGTCGATCCAGAGCCTCGGCGAGCAGCTCGCCGAGTATTTCGGGGTAGAGGATGGCGCGCTCGTCGTGTCGGTGAACGAGGACTCGCCGGCGGAGGCCGCGGGGATGCGGGCGGGTGACGTGATCATCGCGATCGACGGCGGCGACGTGGACGACCCGGGGGATGTGGGTCGGCTGCTCTACGACCGCGACGCCGGACCGGTGGAGGTCCGCGTCATGCGGGACGGCAGCGAGCGCACGCTCACGGTGGAGCTCGAGGAGCCCGTCGTCGGGGACAACGGCGGGAACGGCGTGTTCTACTTCGGCGGTGACGGCGACGGGGTGTGGCTGGACGGCGTCGGGTCCGATGCGGTGCACATCGACCCGTTCATCTTCGGGGGGCTCGACATCGGCCCGATCGAGGTCGGGGGGATGGACATCGAGATTCCGGAGATCCAGATCCCGCGCTTCGAGATGCCGTCGATCGAGATCCCCCGCATCGTGGTTCCGCGCCGCGCGGTGAGCGTCGGAGTGGTCGAGGTCTCCGCCTGAGGTCGGGCGCGGCCGGCGGCACACCCCGCCGACCGCGTCCATCCGGGTCGCCCGGCCGAGGGTCGACCGATGACTCTCCGCCGTCCGCGCGGGGGTCGGCGCACCGCGCCCGCGACGGCCTCTCGCGGCGCCCGGTGACGGAGCGGGCTCAGTCGTCGAACAGCCCGAGCTGGGGGCCGAGGCGAGGCCGCCGGAAGGCCTCCGTCGACAGCCGCCGAGGGGAGCGCTCGTAGCCGAGACGCGCGGCGGCCACGTCGAACATGGAGCGGATGTGCTCCGCGTACGCCCCCTCCCCGCGGCCGCGCACCCGGAAGCGTGCGTCGTACAGGCGCCCGCCGCGCGTATCGCGCACGCGCGCCAGCACCCGCTCGCGGCGCTCCGGGAAGTGGCGCGCGAGCCAGGCCTCGAACAGCTCCTTGACCCCGTGCGGAAGCCGGAGGAGGATCAGCCCCGCGCGTGTGGCTCCGGCAGCGGCTCCCGCCTCGAGGATGGCGGGGATCTCGTGATCCGTGAGCCCGGGGATCACCGGCGCGATGTTGATCCCGACCGGGACGCCGGCCTCCGCCAGTCGCCTGACCGCCTCGAGCCGTCTGTGCGGAGCGGCCCCGCGCGGCTCCATGACCCGCTGGAGGGCGCCATCGAGCGTCGTCACCGACACCGTCACGGCCGCGGCGCCGAATCCGGCCAGCTCGCGCAGGAGATCCAGGTCGCGGCGCACGAGGTCGCGCTTGGTCACGATCGCCACCGGGTTCCGCGCCTCGGCGAGCACCTGGAGACAGCCGCGCGTGATGCGGAGCGTGCGCTCCACCGGCTGATAGGGGTCGGTGGCCCCGCTGAGGGCGATCACCTGCGGCTCCCACCCGTCCGAGGCGAGCGCCGCGCGCAGCAGCGCGGGGGCGTCGCGCTTGACGAGGATGCGCGTCTCGTAGTCCAGGCCGGCGGAGAACCCGAGGTACTCGTGGAACTGGCGCGCGTAGCAGTACACGCACCCCACCTCGCAGCCCCGGTACGGGTTCACCGACACGTCGAACCCCACGTCGGGACTGTCGTTGTGGGACAGGATCGAGCGGCTCGAGTCCTCGAGGAACCGCGTGCGCGGCAGGGGGGTGTCGGCCGGGTCCGCCTCCGGATCGGGGATCACCTCGATGGGTCGAAACCGGTTGGGCGGGTTGTCCGGAGCTCCCCGACCGCGGATGGGAAGCGTCCTGTGCGCGTCCACGTCACCGTCCGGCGGAGATTCGGGTTTTGTTCGGTAGCTTCGAACGTGGCCCACCCGGCGCCCGCGGACAAGGGCCGCGGGCTCGTCGCGGACGCTTCGTAGCGGACCGCCTGCCGGGGACCCGACTCGTCGCGCCCCCCGATCGGTCAGAAGCTCACCCCGAGCCGGATCATGAAGGTGTCGAACGAGGAGCTCTGACCGGCCTCGGCCTCGGCCTCGGGGTTGGCGAGCCCCCCCAGCCCTGTGCCGTAGCGGATCTCCGGCCACAGGCGGAGGCCCACATGCCATTCGAGCCCGATCCCGATGTCGAGTCGGAAGCGCGCGCCGGGGAGCCCCTGATCCACGCTCGTTCGCGGGCTGGATGGGAACATCAGCACGGGCCCGGCGAGCAGGTACGGCTTGAGCACGGGGAGCGGGGCGCTGAGGCGGAGGTCGAGCGGGAACTCCACGATCTCGATGTCGGTCGGCGTGCGGTCGACCCCCGAGAAGCCGGCGTTCGGGAGACGCCGGTACACGATCGCGGGCCGCAGCGCGAAGCGCCCGAACCCGAAGTCGAGGAAGATCCCGGCGTGGAAGGCGTCCGCGTCGCCGGCGAGCCCGAACCCCTCCCCGGCCGTGAAGTCGCCGAGCGAGTCCCGGCTGTATCCGCCGAGCACCCCGATCTGCGCCGTGGCGGGCGCCGGACGCGCGCTCAGTGCCGCGATCGGGAGGAGGCACGCCGCCAGGAGCCGGAGTCGCGCTGCGCTCAGGTGGGGCATCCCGGTGTCCGTTCCTCCGCGAGCGGGTGGGTCCCGGGCGGGGCGCCCGAGCTCCGGGGACCGGTCCCACCGGTCCGCCCCGCAACATATCCGCCGGCCGGGGGCGCGAGAAAGGCGCGTCGCCATTGAGGATCTGGTCCCCCCTGCGAGCCCGGCCTATAGTGCCTCGCGACGACCGGCCACCCTGTGTCGCCCGACGATCGGAGGAACTCGATGCTCGCTGTGAATCGCGCTCGCCCACCACAATCCGGATCTCGACGGGTCGCGAGGCGGTGTGTCGGACCGCTCCCGGCGCTGTGCGCGCTGCTGGCGAGCGCCGGTCCGCTCGCCGCCCAACAGACCGCCGACCTCGTGCTGCGAAACGGGAACGTCGTCACCCTCGACGAGGCGATGCCCCGCGCCACGGCGCTCGCCGTGCGCGGCGACCGGATCGCCGGGGTGGGCGGCGAGGCTGAGATCGCCGCGTGGATCGGCGCGGGCACGCGGGTCATCGACCTGGGCGGCCGGCTCGCGATCCCCGGCTTCATCGAAGGGCACGGCCACTTCATGTCGCTGGGCGATTCGAAGCTCATCCTCGACCTGACCACCGCCGACAGGTGGCAGGACATCATCGACATGGTGGCCGACGCGGCCCGGGAGGCGGAGCCCGGCGAGTGGATCCGGGGACGCGGCTGGCACCAGGAGAAGTGGAGCGAGCCCCCGGACCCGATGGTCGAGGGGCTCCCGGTGCACGACGGGCTGAGCGCCGTGAGCCCGGACAACCCGGTCGTCCTCACGCACGCCAGCGGGCATGCCTCGTTCGTGAACGCGAAGGCCATGGAACTCGCCGGGATCACCGCCGCCACCCGTGCGCCCGACGGAGGGGAGATCGTGCACGACGCGTCCGGGGAGCCCACCGGAATGCTGCGCGAGACCGCGCAGGGGCTCGTGGGGCGGGCCGCGGCCGGGG
>Ga0315553_10000010_pt1 | contig 147332 bp, 120 predicted proteins | sample SalMarSW160140MG_FD_203099 | JGI IMG/M metagenome (GOLD analysis project Ga0315553, IMG submission 203099) | Salt marsh sediment microbial communities from the Plum Island Ecosystem LTER, Massachusetts, United States - Salt Marsh Sediment SW1601-40 ... | reverse complement strand
GCCAGACCCTTGTGCGCCTGACGCGCCGTGATCGCCGCCGTCAAGGTCGTCTTCCCGTGGTCCACGTGACCGATCGTCCCCACGTTCACGTGCGGCTTCGTCCGCGCGAACTTCTCCTTGGCCATCTTGATTGCTCTCCAGATTGAATCAGTGAAAGACCAGCTTGTTCCGCACGCTTTCCGGAGCCTCGGCGTAGCGGAGGAACTGCATCGTGTAGGTGCCGCGTCCCTGGGTGAGGGAGCGCAGATCGTTGACGTATCCGAACATGCTCGAGAGTGGCACCTCGGCGGTGATCACCTGGGCGTTGCCGCGCATCTCGAAGCCGGTGATGTCTCCGCGCCGGCTGTTCAGGTCGCCCTGGACGCCACCGACGAACTCCTCGGGCACCACGACCTCGACCGCCATCACCGGCTCGAGCAGCACCGGGGAGGCCTTCTCGAAGGCCTCCTTGATCGCCATCGACCCCGCGATCTTGAACGAGCGCTCGGAGGAGTCGACCTCGTGGGCGGAGCCGTCGACGAGCCGCACGGCGACGTCCACCACGGGATAGCCCGCGAGCGCACCGCTCTGGGTAGCCTCCTCGCAGCCGTGGGCGATCGAGGACACGAACTCGCGCGGAATGCTCTGACCCTTGAGGGCGTTCTCGAACTGGAAGCCGGCGCCGGGCTTGCCGGGACCGACCTCGAGCTTGACCACGGCGTAGTCGCCAGACCCGCCGGTCTGCTTGATGTAGCGACCCTCGACGGTCACCGTCTTGGTGATCGTCTCCTTGTAGGCCACCTGGGGCTTGCCGACGTTCGCGGCGACGCCGAACTCGCGCACGAGTCGGTCGGCGATGATCTCCAGGTGCAGCTCGCCCATCCCGGAGATGATCGTCTGGCCGGTCTCCTCGTCGACCGAGCGGCGGAAGGAGGGATCCTCCTGGGTGAGCCGGTCGAGGGACTGGGCGAGGCGGTCCATGTCCGCCTGGGTCTTCGGCTCGATCGCGATCGAGAGCACCGGCTCGGGGAACTGGAGCGGCTCGAGCACGATCGGCTTCTGCGGGTCGCACAGCGTCTCGCCGGTCGCGACCGCCTTCAGCCCGACCACGGCGGCGATGTCGCCCGCCATCACCTCCTCGATCTCCTCGCGCTTGTTGGCGTGCATCTGGAGCAGCCGGCCGATCCGCTCCTTGCGCCCTCGCGAGGCGTTGATCACCTGCTGACCCGTCTTCGCCCGGCCCGAGTAGACCCGGATGTAGGTGAGGTGGCCGACGTGCTTGTCGCTCATCAGCTTGAACACGAGGGCGCTGAAGGGCTCGTTGTCGTCGGCCCGGCGCTGCACCACCTCCTCGGTCTTGGGGTGCACGCCCTCCACCGGGGGGACGTCGAGGGGCGAGGGCAGGTAGTACACGATCGCGTCGAGGAGGGGCTGGACGCCCTTGTTCTTGAAGGCCGATCCGCACAGCACCGGCACCACCTCGAGGCGCAATGTGGCCTCGCGGAGCGCCTTGCGCAGCAGGTCGGCCGGAATCCGCTCGCCTTCGAGGTAGCGGGCGGTCAGCGCGTCGTCGTAGTCGGCGACCGCCTCGATCACCGCCTCGCGGCCGGCTTCGAGATCGGCCTCGAGCTCGGCGGGCACCTCGCGCACCTCCATGCTGGCACCGAGGCTGTCGTCGTCCCAGTAGATCGCGCGCTCTTCGAGCAGGTCGACGACGCCCACGAAGCGGTCCTCGGCGCCGATCGGCACCTGGAGCGGAACGGGCTTCGCGCCGAGCCGATCGCGGATCATTCCGACCACGCGGTCGAAGTCCGCACCGACGCGGTCCATCTTGTTGACGAAGGCGATACGGGGAACGTGGTACTTCTCGGCCTGCCGCCACACCGTCTCCGACTGGGGCTCTACGCCCGCCACGCCGCAGAAGACGCCGATCGCGCCGTCGAGCACGCGCAGGGAGCGCTCCACCTCGATCGTGAAGTCCACGTGGCCCGGTGTGTCGATGATGTTGATGCGATGGTCCTTCCAGAAGCAGGTCGTCGCCGCCGAGGTGATGGTGATCCCGCGCTCCTGCTCCTGCTCCATCCAGTCCATGGTCGCGGCGCCGTCGTGGACCTCGCCCATCTTGTAGTTGACGCCGGTGTAGAACAGGATCCGCTCGGTCGTAGTCGTCTTCCCGGCATCGATGTGGGCCATGATGCCGATGTTCCTCGTGCGCTCTAGCGGTGCCTGACGCGCCATGACGATTCCCGACGAAACCCGCCCTACCAGCGGTAGTGCGAAAAGGCCTTGTTGGCCTCCGCCATGCGGTGCGTGTCCTCGCGCTTCTTCACCGCCTCGCCTCGCTCGTTGGCGGCGTCGATGATCTCGTCGGCGAGCTTCTCACGCATGCTCCGCCCGGCGCGTGCGCGCGCGTACTCCTTGAGCCAACGCATCGCGAGCGAGGAGGCGCGCTCGGGGCGCACCTCGATCGGAACCTGATAGGTCGCGCCGCCCACGCGCCGCGACTTCACCTCTACGCGCGGACGCACGTTCTCGAGCGCGCGCCGGAACATCGCCAGCGGGTCGTTCCGGGTCTTCGACTCGATCACGTGGAACGCGCCATAGACGATCTGCTCGGCGGTACTCTTCTTGCCGTCCACCATCAGCACGTTCACGAAGCGGCCGACCATGCGATCGGCGTACTTCGGATCGGGCAGGGTCTCGCGCTTGGGAACGTCGCGTCGTCGGGGCATCTCGGAGTCTCTCGGCTGCGCACCCGGTGGAGCCGGGGCGCCAGAACGCGGCGGCCGGCGCGACGTCCTCCGACGTCGTCCGGCCGCCGAAATGGGTTACTTGGGTCTCTTGGCGCCGTACTTCGACCGTCCGCGGTGGCGGTCCGCCACCCCCGTCGTGTCGAGCGTGCCGCGGATGATGTGGTAGCGGACGCCGGGGAGGTCCTTGACGCGCCCGCCGCGAATCAGAACGACCGAGTGCTCTTGGAGGTTGTGCCCCTCACCCGGGATGTAGGCGTTCACCTCGCGGCCGTTGGTGAGGCGGACGCGCGCCACCTTGCGCAGCGCGGAGTTCGGCTTCTTCGGCGTCTGCGTGAAGACGCGCAGGCACACGCCCCGCCGCTGCGGGCAGCTCAGCAGGTCGGGCGACTTCGAGCGGGTCTTCGGTCGGTTCCGGCCGCTGCGGATCAGCTGTTGGACGGTGGGCATGAGAGTCGGATCTCCACGGATAGAGGGGTTCCACGAGAGACACCGCTCCCCCTCGTCGGCCTTCCGGGTACGAAGGGCCCGGACACCCGGGAGACTGCCGCCCGAGGGCGACAGTCGATCACGGGTCTCGGGGAACCCCTCCGCACCGACGGAGGCGAACCGCGGGAGAGCGGTCCTGGCGGAAAAACCGCCGCATTCTAACGATCTTCCGACCCCTGTCAACGCGCGGAAGAGGGGTCGCAGGCCGGACCGACGGCCCCCCTCAGGCCTTCCAGACGTCCCCGCTGTCGGTGCCCGCCGCCCCGGAGGCGAGCAGCCCCGGAGCCTCCTCGCCCAGCCCCGGTTCGGGCCGGTCGCGCTCGGGCAGCTCCTCGTCGGGCGCCTCGAGCAGCCCTTCGGGAGCGTCGATCTGGATCCCGATGTTCTGGTACCGGGCCATGCCCGTTCCCGCCGGGATCAGGCGGCCCATGATCACGTTCTCCTTCAGCCCGCGGAGCTGGTCCACTTTGCCCCACATCGAGGCCTCGGTCAGGACCTTCGTCGTCTCCTGGAAGGAGGCGGCCGAGATGAAGGACTCGGTGGAGAGCGACGCCTTGGTGATGCCGAGCAGCAGGGCCTCAGCCTGGGCGGGCTGCTTCCCCTCGTCCAGCATCTGGGCGTTGGTGCGGTCGAAGAGGCGCTTCTCCACCTGCTCGCCGACCAGGAAGTCCGTGTCGCCGACCTCCTTCACCCGTACGCGCCGCAGCATCTGACGGACGATCGTCTCGATGTGCTTGTCGTTGATGCGCACGCCCTGGAGCCGGTAGACCTCCTGCACCTCGTCCACGAGGTACTTCGCCAGCTCCTTCGGCCCCTTGATCTTCAGGATGTCGTGGGGGTTCGAGGAGCCGTCCATCAGGGCCTCGCCCGGCCGCACGCGGTCGCCCTCGTGCACGCTGATGTGCTTGCCCTTCGGGATCAAGTACTCCTTCGGCTCCGAGTCGGCCATGTCGGGCGTGACGATCACGCGCCGCTTGCCGCGCGAGTCCGGACCGAAGGACACGGTGCCCTCGATCTCGGAGACGATCGCGAAGTCCTTGGGCTTGCGCGCCTCGAAGAGCTCGGCCACGCGCGGGAGACCTCCCGTGATGTCCTTCGTCTTCGTGGTCTCGCGCGGCATCTTCGCCAGCACGTCGCCGGCGGCCACCTCGGCGCCCTCGATCACGCCCAGGTTGGCGCCCACCGGCAGCAGTGCCCGGGCGATCGTCTCGCCCGACTCGTTCTTCACCGAGATGCGCGGCCGCAGGTCCGGGTCCTTCGACTCGATGATCACCTTCGACGAGAGGCCGGTGAACTCGTCCACCTGCTCCTGCATCGTGGATCCTTCCACGATGTCGCCGAACTTCACCCGACCGCCGAGGTCGGCGAGGATCGGGTTGGCGAAGGGATCCCACTCGAGCAGCGTGTCGCCGACCTTCACGGTCTCTCCGTCGGCCACCTTGACGTGGGCTCCGTAGACGACCGGGTGGCGCTCGCGCTCGCGGCCGCTCGCGTCGAAGACCCCGATCTCGCCGTTGCGGCTCATCGCGATCCGCCGCCCCTCGCGGTCGGTGACGGTGCGCAGGTGGGCGTACCGGATCTCGCCCTCCGCCGCCGCCTCGGCGTGGGAGGCCTCGACCCGCCGCGTCGCCGTGCCGCCGATGTGGAAGGTCCGCATCGTCAGCTGCGTGCCCGGCTCGCCGATCGACTGGGCCGCGATCACGCCGACCGCCTCGCCCATGTTGACCATCTCGCCACGCGCGAGATCGCGTCCGTAGCACTTCGCGCAGACGCCGAACTCCGCCTCGCAGGTCAGCACCGAGCGGATCAGCACCTTCTCCAGGCCCGCGTCCTCGATCACCCGCACGAGATCCTCGTCGATCTCCGTACCGGCCGGGATCAGCACCTGCTCGGTCAGCGTGTCTCGCACGTCTTCGAGAGCCACGCGACCGAGGATGCGCTCTCCGATCGGCTCGATGATCTCACCGCCTTCCACCAGCGGCCCGATCTCGATGCCGTCCGAGGTGCCGCAATCGTGCTCGCGGATCACCACGTCCTGGGACACGTCGACCAGCCGACGGGTCAGGTAGCCCGAATTCGCCGTCTTGAGCGCGGTGTCGGCGAGGCCCTTGCGAGCGCCGTGAGTCGAGATGAAGTACTGGAGGACCGACAGCCCCTCGCGGAAGTTCGAGGTGATCGGCGTCTCGATGATCTCGCCCGAGGGCTTCGCCATCAGTCCCCGCATCCCGGCGAGCTGACGCATCTGCTGAGCCGAGCCGCGAGCACCCGAGTCGGCCATCATGTAGATGGGGTTGAAGCTGGGGACGTGCTGCTCCTCGCCGTTCTCGTCCCGCACCACGTCGGTACCCAGGCGGTCGAGCATCTGCGCGGCTACCTGCTCGGTCGCCTGGGCCCAGATGTCGATCACCTTGTTGTAGCGCTCACCGTCGGTGATCAGACCTTCCTGGTACTGCTCCTCGATCTCCCGCACCTGCTGGGACGCGGCGTCGATGAAGCGCTCCTTGTCGCTCGGGATCTGCATGTCGTGGATGCTGATCGAGACACCCGCACGCGTCGCTTGCTGGTAGCCCAGGGTGCGGAGCCGGTCGGCCAGGATCACCGTCGCCTTGTTCCCGAGCCGGCGATACGCCTGGTCGATCAGCTCGCCGAGCGCCTTCTTGTCCATCACCTTGTTGATGATGCTGTAGGGGATGTCGCCGGCGACGATCTCGCGCAGCAGGATGCGGCCAACGGTGGTATCGACGACCTCGCCGTCGATGCGCACCTTCACCGCGGCGTGCAGGTCCGCCTCCCCCGCGTCGTAGGCGCAACGCACCTCCTCGGGGCTGGCGAAGCGCATGCCCTCCCCGCGCGCGCCCGGGCGCTCCCGGGTCATGTAGTAGCAGCCGAGGACGATGTCCTGGCTGGGTCCGATGATCGGACGTCCGGTCGCGGGGCTGAGGATGTTGTTGGTCGACATCATCAGCACCCGCGCCTCCATCTGGGCCTCGACGGAGAGCGGGACGTGCACGGCCATCTGGTCGCCGTCGAAGTCGGCGTTGAAGGCAGCGCACACGAGCGGATGCAGCTGAATCGCCTTGCCGTCGATCAGCAACGGCTCGAAGGCCTGGACGCCCAGGCGGTGCAGCGTGGGAGCGCGGTTCAGGAGCACCGGGTGCTCCTGGATCACCTCGGCGAGGATGTCCCAGACCTCGGGCCGCTCCTTCTCCACCATCTTCTTGGCGGCCTTGATCGTCGTCACGTAGCCGCGCTGCTCGAGCTTCGAGTAGATGAAGGGCTTGAACAGCTCGATCGCCATGCGTGAGGGGATGCCGCACTGGTGCAGTCGCAGCTCGGGACCGATCACGATCACGGAGCGACCCGAGTAGTCGACGCGCTTGCCGAGCAGGTTCTGCCGGAAGCGGCCGGTCTTGCCCTTGAGCATGTCCGAGAGCGACTTCAGCGGACGCTTCGAGGGCCCCGTGATCACGCGCCCGCGGCGGCCGTTGTCGAAGAGCGCGTCGACCGCCTCCTGGAGCATCCGCTTCTCGTTCCGGATGATCACCTCGGGAGCGTTGAGCTCCTGGAGGCGCTTCAGCCGGTTGTTGCGGTTGATCACGCGGCGATAGAGGTCGTTGAGATCACTGGTGGCGAAGCGTCCACCGTCGAGCGGAACCAGCGGGCGCAGGTCGGGCGGGATGACCGGGATCACCTCCAGGATCATGTGCTCCGGCTTGTTGCCCGACTCGCGGAAGGCGTCGAGCACCTTCAGCCGCTTGCTGATCTTCTTGCGCTTCGCCTCGCTGGTGGCCTCGCGCATGTCGTGCCGGAGGGTCTTGCACTCGGACTCGACATCGAGGAGCGACAGCATCTCGCGGATCGCCTCGGCGCCGATGCCGACGGTGAACGCCTCACGGCCGTACTGCTCCCGGGCCTCCACCAGCTGCTCGTCGTTGAGCAGCTCGCCGAAGCGCAGGTCGGTCTCGGCCGGGTCGACGACGATGTGCGACTCGAAGTAGAGCACCTTCTCGAGGTCGCGGAGCGAGATCTCGAGGATGTTGCCGATTCGAGACGGGAGCGACTTCAGGAACCAGATGTGCGCGACCGGGGTGGCCAGCGTGATGTGCCCCATCCGCTCGCGCCGAACCTTCGACTGGATCACCTCGACGCCGCACTTCTCGCACACGACGCCCCGGTGCTTCATGCGCTTGTACTTGCCGCAGTTGCACTCGTAGTCCTTGACCGGGCCGAAGATCTTGGCGCAGAACAGGCCGTCGCGTTCCGGCTTGAAGGTCCGGTAGTTGATCGTCTCCGGCTTCTTGACCTCGCCGAAGGACCACTCCCGGATCTTGTCGGGGGACGCGATGGAGATCCGCAGCGCGTTGAAGGCCAGCGGGTCCTTGGGCTTCTCGAACAGGTTGTAGAGATCGCGCAAGAGCGTCAGCCCTCCTAATTCTTGTCTTCGATGAGTTCGACGTCGAGACCGAGCGCCTGGAGTTCCTTGACGAGGACGTTGAAGCTCTCCGGCAGCCCCGGCTCGAGCACGTTCTCGCCCTTTACGATCGACTCGTAGATCCGCGTGCGGCCCTGGACGTCGTCGGACTTGACGGTCAGGAACTCCTGGAGACCGAAGGCGGCGCCGTAGGCCTCGAGGGCCCACACCTCCATCTCTCCCAGCCGCTGCCCGCCGAATTGCGCCTTGCCGCCCAGCGGCTGCTGGGTCACGAGGCTGTAGGGCCCGATGCTGCGGGCGTGGATCTTGTCGTCGGCGAGGTGGTGCAGCTTCATCATGTAGAGCACGCCGACCGTCACTTCGTGGTCGAAGGGCTCCCCGGTGCGCCCGTCGAAGAGCACGGTCTGCCCGGTGAGCGGCAACCCCGCACGGTCGAGTTCGCTGCGGATCTCGTCTTCCTTGGCCCCATCGAAGACGGCGGTCGCCACGTGGATGCCCCGCCCCAGGCTGCCGCCGAGGTCGAGGATCGCCTCGTCGGAGGCCTGGTCGAGGGCGTGCGAGATGCGCTCGTCGCCGTAGGTCTCCTTGAGGGCGGAGCGCACCGCCGCCGGATCGCGGAGCTTGTCCTGGGAGCGCAGCATCCCGTCGATCTGCTCGCCCAGGCCGCGAGCCGCCCAGCCGAGGTGCGTCTCCAGGATCTGGCCGATGTTCATGCGCGAGGGCACGCCGAGCGGATTGAGCACGATGTCCACCGGCGACCCGTCCGCCATGTAGGGCATGTCCTCCTCCGGGAGGATTCGCGAGATCACGCCCTTGTTGCCGTGGCGCCCGGCCATCTTGTCACCGACCGACAGCTTTCGTTTGATGGCCAGGTAGACCTTCACCATCTTGAACACGCCGGGCGGCAGCTCGTCGCCCTTGCGCAGTCGGGCGATCTTCTCGTCGAACACGGCCTTGATCACGCCCGCCTGGTCCTCGATCGACTCGAAGATGCGGTCCACCTGCTCCTGGACGCGCGCGTCCTCGATCTGGATGTCCTTCCAGCGGACCTGCGGAACCTCGGCGAGCGCCTCGGCCGTGATCACCGCGCGCGGCTCGATCCAGGTGAGCTGACGGCGATCGTCGGCCACGCGGTTCGCGGCTCGCTTCCCCGTGATCAGCTCGCGCACCTTGTTCAGCGCGCTCTCGCGGATGATCCGGATCTCGTCGTCCTGGTCCTTGCGGAGCCGATCGATCTCCGACTCCTCGATCGCCCGTGCACGCTCGTCCTTCTCGACCCCGCGCCGCGAGAACACCTGGGCACCGATCACGGTGCCCGACACGCCCGGCGGGACCCGCAGCGAGGTGTCGCGCACGTCGCCCGCCTTCTCGCCGAAGATCGCGCGCAGGAGGCGCTCCTCGGGCGAGAGCTGGGTCTCGCCCTTCGGCGTGATCTTGCCGACCAGCACGTCGTCCTGCTTCACCTCGGCGCCGATGCGCACGATCCCCGACTCGTCGAGGTCCTTGAGCGCCTCCTCGCCGACGTTGGGGATGTCGCGGGTGATGTCCTCCTTGCCGAGCTTCGTGTCCCGGGCGACGCACTCGAACTCCTCGATGTGGATCGAGGTGTAGGAGTCGTCCTTCACCACCCGCTCCGAGATCAGGATCGAGTCCTCGAAGTTGTACCCGCCCCAGGGCATGAAGGCGACGAGCACGTTGCGGCCCAGCGCCAGCTCACCGAGCTCGGTGGCAGGACCGTCGGCGATCACCTGTCCCTTCCGCACCCGGGAGCCGGTCTTCACGATCGGCTTCTGGTTGATGCAGGTGTTCTGGTTCGAGCGCTGGTACTTGATCAGGTTGATGATGTCGACGTTGGAGCCGGTTCCCTCGTCCTCGTCGGGCTTCACCACGATCCGCGAGGCGTCCACCGACTCGACCGTGCCGTCGCGCTTCGCGACCACGGTGACCCCTGAATCGCGGGCCACCACGGCCTCCATGCCCGTCCCCACCAGCGGCGCCTCGGTGCGCAGCAGGGGCACCGCCTGCCGCTGCATGTTGGAGCCCATCAGCGCGCGGTTGGCGTCGTCGTTCTCCAGGAAGGGGATCAGCGCGGCCGCCACCGACACGAGCTGGTTCGGCGAGACGTCCATCATGTCCACGGTCTCGGCGGGGACCTGCACGAACTCACCGGCCTGCCGTGACTGCACGATGTCGTTGACGTAGCGCCCGTTCTCGTCGATCGGCGCGTTCGCCTGGGCGATCGACAGGCGCTCCTCGTCCAGGGCGGTCAGGTACTTGACGTCCGAGGAGACCGTCGAGTGGCTGACGCTCCGGTAGGGCGTCTCGATGAAGCCCAGGTCGTTCACCCGGGCGTAGGTCGAGAGCGACGCGATCAGACCGATGTTCGGACCCTCGGGCGTCTCGATCGGACAGATGCGCCCGTAGTGGGTCGGGTGCACATCGCGCACCTCGAAACCCGCCCGCTCCCGGGTGAGGCCGCCGGGCCCGAGCGCCGACAGCCGGCGCTTGTGGGTGATCGCCGACAGCGGGTTCGTCTGGTCCATGAACTGGGAGAGCTGGCTGGATCCGAAGAACTCCTTGACCACGGCCGACACGGGCTTGGAGTTGATCAGATCGTGCGGCATCAGCGTCTCGATCTCCTGGAGCGACATGCGCTCCTTGATCGCGCGCTCCATCCGCACCAGCCCGATCCGGTACTGGTTCTCGAGCAGCTCGCCCACGACGCGCACGCGCCGGTTGCCGAGGTGGTCGATGTCGTCGATCCGCTTGTCCGCGTCGTTTCCGTTCTTGAGGTCGACCAGGTACCGGACGGCGGCCAGGATGTCCTCGGGTCGGAGGGTCGGGAGTTCGCCGAGTGCGATCTCCTCTTCGGGTGTCCCGGGACCCAGCGGCTGCCAGCGGACGCGCTCGCCCGGATCGAAGCTGAGCTTGTGGTTGACCTTGAGTCGGCCGACCCGCGACAGGTCGTAGCGCTCCGGGTTGAAGAAGAGGTTCCGGAACAGGTTGGTCGCGGTGTCGATCGTCGGCGGATCGCCGGGCCGGAGACGGCGATAGATCTCGATGATCGCCTCCTCCTGGGTCAGCGTCTTGTCCGCGAGCAGCGTGTCGCGCAGCGCCGTGCCGGTGATCAGCGGGTCGAGGTAGAGCAGCGGGAACTCGTCGATCCCGCGCGCGTGCAGCTCCTCGAGCATCTCGGCGGTCAGCTCCTCGTTCGACTCGAGGATCACCTCGCCGGTGGTCTCGTCGACGATGTCGACCGGGGCCACCCGCTTCACCGCATCCGTGCGAATCAGGTCCTCGAGGGGGATCTGAATCCACTCGATCCCCGCCTCGCGGATCTTGCGAACCCCCGCCGCGGTGAACTTGCGGTCCTTGCGCACCAGGACGGTTCCGTCCGGGCCCTTGACCTCCCGGAGGCAGCGCTGACCGACCAGCAGGTCGGGAACCACGTTCTTCTCGTACTTCTTGCCGTCGGTGCGGATCACCTCGGCCCGGTAGAAGTAGGCGAGCAGGTCCTCGGGCGTGTAGCCGAGCGCCTTCAGCAGGACGGTGGCGTGGATCTTCCGCCGCCGATCGATCCGCGCGTACAGCAGATCCTTGTGATCGAACTCGAGGTCGAGCCATGACCCGCGATAGGGGATCACCCGGCACGAGTAGATCTTCTTCCCGGCCGCCGAGACGGTGGTCGAGGTGCTCGTGTCGAAGAAGATGCCGGGCGAGCGGTGGAGCTGCGAGACGATCACGCGTTCGGTGCCGTTGATGATGAAGGTGCCGTTCTCGGTCATGATCGGGATCTCCCCGAAGTAGACCTCCTGCTCCTTCACGTCGCGAATCGCCTGCGATCCTTCGCTGTCGTCCCACGCCACCAGCCGGATCGTCACCTTGAACGGCGCCGCGTAGGTCATGCCCCGCTGTAGGCACTCCTGCACGTCGTACTTCGGCTCCTCGAGCGTGTACCCCACGAACTCCAGCGATGCGGAGTCGTTGAAGTCCTTGATCGGGAAGACCGAGTTGAACACCGCCTGCAGGCCGGTGTTCTCGCGCTTCTCGGGCTCGATGTTCGTCTGCAGGAACCGTTCGAAGGTCTGCTTCTGGATCTCGATCAGATCCGGGATGTCGAGAATCGTGGGGATCTTGGAGAAGTTCTTGCGGACTCGGAGCTCGGTGTCGGTGAGGACGAGGTCGGTCACGATGGCGTTTCACCCTCCGGGTGACTGTGAGATGGGACGGGCGAGGGTCGGAATGGAGGCCGGCGGGGGGCCGGCCGCCGCGCGCTACTTGATGTCCACCTGGCCGCCGGCCGCCTCGATCTGCTCCTTGAGCTTCGCGGCCTCTTCCTTGTTGACCCCTTCCTTGAGCGGCTTGGGGGCGCCTTCGACGAGCTCCTTCGCTTCCTTCAGGCCCAGGCTCGTGATCGCGCGCACTTCCTTGATCACCTGGATCTTCTTGTCGCCGGCGGAGATCAGGATGACGTCGAACTCGTCCTTCTCCTCGGCGGCGCCGGCGTCGGCAGCGACCGCACCGCCGGCGGCCACGGCCACCGGGGCCGCCGCACTGACGCCCCACTTCTCCTCGAGGAGCTTGGCGAGCTCCGCCGCTTCCATCACGGTGAGGCTGGAGAGGTTCTCCACGATTTGATTCAGATCGGCCATGACAATACTCACCTTCTAGGCTGTGCCCGGGCACGCCCGAGCGGATGTTGGAGTTGAGAATTCGTTCCCCGCGGCGGCCTCGGCCGCCACCAAGATTGCGGTCAGGAGCCGGCGTCCCCCTGCTTCGAACGGGCCGCCAGCAGGCGAGCCAGGCCCGCGCCGGGCTCGCTGATCAGCCGCGCCAGCTTCGTCGCCGGGGCCAGCAGCAGCCCCGCCAGCTTGCCGCGCAGCTCGTCGAGGCTGGGAAGAGTCGCGAGAGTGGCGATCTGCCGGCGGTCGAGCGCCGTTCCGTCCACCATCCCGGCCTTCAGCTCGAATACTTCGTGCTCGCCGGCGAACTGGTCCAGGACCTTGGCGAGACCGGCCGGGTCCCCGAAGGACAGGGCGACCGCCGTCGGGCCCGCGAAATGGTCCGCGATGCCCGCGAACTCCGAGCCCTCGGTGGCCCGGCGCAGCACCGCGTTCTTCATCACGCGGTACTCCCAGTCGCCTTTGCCTTCCCTGCGGACGCGACGCCGCAGCTGATTGACCGACTCGACGTCGATACCGCGGTAGTCGACGACGTACATGGACGTGACACGGCCGAGCTTCTCCCGAAGCTCGGTGACCTGCGTTTCCTTCTGGGCACGTGAAAGCACGGGTTGGCTCCTCAGGCCGCGGTGGGCACGCTCGACGGGTCGATCGTGATGCCCGGACCCATCGTCGTGGAGATCGAGATCCGCTTCAGGTAGATGCCCTTCGACGTCGCCGGCTTCGCCCGCACGACCGCGCCGATCAGCGCGGCGGCGTTGTCGACGATCTTCTCGGCGTCGAAGGACTTCTTGCCGACGACCGCGTGGATGATGCCGGCCTTGTCGACCTTGTACTCGATCTTGCCGGCCTTGTTCTCGCGCACCGCGTTGCCGACGTCCATCGTCACGGTACCGAGCTTCGGGTTGGGCATCAGACCGCGGGGGCCGAGCACCTTGCCCAGCCGTCCCACGACGCTCATCATGTCCGGCGTCGCGATCACTCGCTCGAAATCGAGCCAGCCCTCGTCCTGGATCTTCTTCGCGAGCTCCTCGCCGCCCACGAAGTCGGCGCCGGCGTCGCGCGCCTCGGCCTCCTTCGCGCCCTTGGCGAACACCAGCACGCGGGTCTCCTTGCCGATCCCGTGCGGCAGCACGATCGCGCCGCGCACCATCTGGTCCGCGTGACGCGGATCGACACCCAGGTTCATCGCGACGTCGATGCTCTCGTCGAACTTCGCCCCGGGGACCTGCTTCAGCAGCGCCACGGCGTCCGCGAGCGGATAGGACTTGTCGGGCTCGATCGCCGCCTCGGCGGCCTGAAATCGCTTGTTCTTCGCCATCCTCTATCCCTCGACCTCGATGCCCATCGAACGGGCCGTTCCCGCGATGATCTGCACCGCCGCGTCCACGTCATGCGCATTCAGATCCGGCGCCTTGAGCTCCGCGATCTCCTCGAGCTGCTTGCGGGTCACCTTCGCGACCTTCTCGCGATTCGGCTCGCCCGAGCCCTTCGCGATCTTCGCGGCGCGCTTCAGGAGCACGGCCGCCGGCGGCGTCTTCAGCTCGAAGGTGAAGGAGCGATCGGCGTAGACCGAGATCACCGCCGGGATGATCAGCCCCTGCCTGTCCTGCGTGCGCGCATTGAACGCCTTGCAGAACTCCATGATGTTCACGCCGTGCTGGCCCAGGGCCGGGCCGACCGGCGGCGACGGGTTCGCCTGCCCGGCCGGGCACTGCAGCTTCACGATCGCGACGACCTTCTTTGCCACCTGGAACTCCCTAGGCCTTCTCTACGTTCGTGTAGTCGAGAACCACTGGTGTCGCGCGACCGAACACGTGCACCATCACCTTGAGCTTCTCCTTGTCCTCCATCACCTCGTCGACGTAGCCGGAGAAGTTCGCGAACGGTCCGCTCACCACGCGCACGCTGTCGCCCGCATCGAAGAGGATCTTGGGCTTCGGCTTCGTCGCGCCTTCCTTGATCTGCTGGGTCATCGCCGCGACCTCGTCGTCCGAGATCGGCGGTGGTCGCTTGTCCCCTCCGACGAAGCCGGTGATCTTCGGCGTGCCTCGCACGATGTGCCAGGTCTCGTCGGTCAGCTCCATTCGGACCAGGATGTAGCCCGGGAAGAACTTGCGTTTCGAGGTGCGCTTGGTGCCCTTGACCATCTCGACGACGGTCTCCTCGGGGATCAGCACCTCGTCGAAGAGGTCCGCCTTGCCCATCGCCTTGGCGCGCTCGAGCAGGGCCTGCATGGCCTTGTTCTCGTGCCCCGAATAGGTGTGGACGATGTACCACTGCTTCGACATCGCTTCTCCGGGAGCGGATCTCAAGAGGGAAGGATCAACTGGATCGCCTTGGCGAGGACGAAATCCACGAACGAGAGTCCGAGGGTCAGCACCACCACGACGAAGAAGACACCGATCGTCCCGGCCCGGGCCTCTTCCCGGCTCGGCCAGGTCACCTTGCGAAACTCGGCGCGAACCTCGTTCAGGAACTGTCGCGAGTCCCCGTACCAGATCACCGGATTCCACTCCATGGCTTCGAACCTCCGATCTCCGGTCACTGGCATCTTCGGGAGAACCTGGCAGGCGCGGAGGGACTCGAACCCCCAACCCCCGGTTTTGGAGACCGGTGCACTACCAATTGTGCTACGCGCCTTCAGCCTGCACGCGACGTCCACCGTCGCGCGCCGACGGCGATTCTCGGCGGAGAGCCCGGCGCACGCTCTCCGAACCGACCTGCGCTCCGTCTACTCGATGATCTCGGCGACGACGCCGGCGCCGACCGTCCGGCCGCCTTCGCGGATCGCGAAGCGCAGCTCCTTGTCCATCGCGATCGGCGTGATCAGCTCCACCGTCATCTCCACGTTGTCCCCGGGCATCACCATCTCCGTCCCGTCCGGAAGGTTCGCCACACCCGTCACGTCCGTCGTCCGGAAGTAGAACTGCGGCCGATACCCGTTGAAGAAGGGCGTGTGACGACCCCCCTCCTCCTTCGTCAGGATGTACGCCTGCGCCTTGAACTTCGTGTGCGGCGTGATCGAGCCCGGCTTCGCCAGCACCTGACCCCGCTCCACGTCGTCCTTGCCCGTCCCCCGCAGCAGACACCCCACGTTGTCCCCGGCCTGACCCTCGTCCAGGATCTTCCGGAACATCTCCACGCCCGTCACCACCGTCTTCTGCGTGTCCTTGATCCCGACGATCTCCACCTCGTCGCTCGTCTTCACGATCCCCTGCTCGATCCGCCCCGTCACCACCGTCCCCCGGCCCGTGATCGAAAACACGTCCTCGATCGGCATCAGGAACGGCTTGTCCAGCGCCCGCTCCGGCTCCGGAATCGTCGCGTCCAACGCCTCCATCAGCTCGTCGATGCACGCGTTCGCCGCGTCGTCCCCAGGGTTCTCCCCCGCCTTCAACGCCGATCCCTTGATGATCGGAATGTCGTCCCCCGGAAACTCGTAGTTCGAAAGCAGCTCCCGTACCTCCAGCTCCACCAGCTCCAACAGCTCCGGGTCGTCCACCTGGTCCACCTTGTTCAGGAACACCACGATGTGCGGAACGTTCACCTGACGAGCCAGCAGAACGTGCTCCCGCGTCTGCGGCATCGGACCGTCCGCCGCACTCACCACCAGGATCGCTCCGTCCATCTGCGCCGCACCCGTGATCATGTTCTTCACGTAGTCCGCGTGACCCGGACAGTCCACGTGCGCGTAGTGACGCTTCTCCGACTGGTACTCCACGTGCGCCGTCGCGATCGTGATCCCCCGCTCCCGCTCCTCCGGGGCCTTGTCGATGTTCTCGAACGCCACCGGCTCCGCCAGACCCTTGTGCGCCTGACGCGCCGTGATCGCCGCCGTCAAGGTCGTCTTCCCGTGGTCCACGTGACCGATCGTCCCCACGTTCACGTGCGGCTTCGTCCGCGCGAACTTCTCCTTGGCCATCTAGGTCTCCCGTCTGTTCCTTGGTCCCGTCCCGGCTCTCGGCTCCCGGCGTCCCCGGTGGGCGGGTTTGATCGTTGGTTGCTGTGTCCGTGTGGAGCCCACGAGCGGGCTTGAACCGCTGACCTCGTCCTTACCAAGGACGTGCTCTACCACCTGAGCTACGTGGGCGTTCGAACCCGATTGACTGTCCGATTGACTGTCCGACCGACCGGCCGCGTCTGCGTTGCAAGTGTCGTGGTGAGCGTGGAGCGGGAAACGGGATTCGAACCCGCGACCCCGAGCTTGGAAGGCTCGTGCTCTAGCCAGCTGAGCTATTCCCGCATCCGAATCATTCCGCCCTGGATCCCCGATTCTCTCGATCCGCTCTCGAACTCCTGCGGTGCGGACACGATGTGTGGTGGAGAGGGGAGGATTCGAACCTCCGAAGGCTGAGCCAACAGATTTACAGTCTGCCCCGTTTGACCGCTTCGGTACCTCTCCGTGGCCGGATCGCGTCGACCGACCAGAGAAACAGTGACTCGAGAGTGACGTGCCCCCGCCCTCGCCCCCGTCGCGCCCGCACACGATCGCGAAGGTTTGCTCGGCCTTCCGTCAGGCCATCGGGAACCGGTGTCACCGGATCGCGCCCGCTCTTCGTTGTTGTTCGTGCCCGGTATGCACCCAGGCGTGATTCGATGTGATCGCCCGACCGTCGACCGATGTGACCCGCCTACTCCGCGCCTTCTGCGCAACCGTTCGCCCTTCGAGGCGTGACACATCTGCGTGCCGCGCTCCCGTCCACCCGGTGGCCCTCCCGAGCTGGAGCTGGCGATGGGACTCGAACCCGTAACCTGCTGATTACAAATCAGCTGCTCTACCCGTTGAGCTACGCCAGCGCGGAGTCGGTCGGCCCGAGACTATAGGCTGGGCACCCCAGCGGGGCAACGCCCCTCGGATCGGAAGGGGATCCCGAGAGGCGCCCGTCCCACCAGCACTATCCAGAAGAGCGGGAGCGGCGGCCGAGCTCGAAGAGCAGCACCGCTGCCGCGGCTGCCACGTTCAGCGATCGGACGTGCCCCCCTAGGGGAATACGCAGGCTCAGGTCGAGCTTCGCCGCCACCGCGGGCCGCAATCCCCGATCCTCCGCGCCGAGGACCACCACCCGGTCGGCGCCCGAGAGCCGATCGGGCAGCGAGTACACCGACCGCTCTGCCTCGGCATCGCCCCCCAGCGCCCAGAAGCCCTCGTCGCGCAGGGCGACCAGCGCCCGGGCCAGATTGGGCGTACGGGCCACGGGAAGCCACTCGATCGCCCCCGCGCTCGCGCGCGATACGGCTGCGCTGAGCGGAGGGGCGTTGCGATGGGTCAGGATCAGCCCACAAGCCCCCGCCGTCTCGGCAACTCGCGCGATCGCCCCGAGATTCTGGGGATCCTCGATTCCGTCGAGGGCGACGAGAGTGCGCGGCGTCGGCCGCTCGGTCAGCTCGAGCAGCAGCTCCTCCAGCGCCAGCTCGGGAAGCGGCCCCGCCTCGAGGAGGACGCCGGGAGACGGGAGCCGCTCCGCCTCGCGACCCTCCAGCTCCCGCACCGGGACCCCCAGGGCCCGGGCGCGGTCCGCGAGCGCGCTCACTCCCGGATGGCCGCCCGACGCCCGCACGTCGAGTCGGTGCAGGACCCGGCGCCCCGCGGCGAGCGCTTCGCCGATCGGATGCAGGCCGGTCAGGGGCTCGCCGGACGCCGGGGCGCGATCACGCCCCCGGCGACGGCCGCGCGCCTTCCCCTTGCCGGGTCCGCCGTCTCGTCCGGCGCCCCGGTGCTGCGCGCGACGCTCCCCGACCACGCGGCCTCCGTGGGCGGCGATCATACCCGCTGGCGGGACCGGGCCCAGCGAGTAGAGGAGATCAGAGCCTGGCGCGCAGCGGCTGGAGCGCGTCGAGGAAGTCCTCGGCGTCCTTCACCCGGGGATGGTTGAGCAGCTCGAACTCGGCGTAGGAGACCAGCTCGCCGAGGGCGGCGCGGACCTCCCGGACCCGATCGCCCGGGAAGCAGAGGGCGCGCTCGATCAGCGCGACGGGATCGATCGCTCCGCCGGGACCCAGGTCGAGCCCGCCGAGCAGCTGCACGTGGCGTGCGGCGGCCTGCTGCACCACCTCGAGCCAGCGAGCGCGGACCGGCTCGGCCCCCTCGACCGCCACCACGGGGGCGGTCAGCTCGGTGAGCAGCTCCACGTGGGCGCGCACGCTGCCGCGCAGCTCCTCCTCGGCGGCGGGCGAGTCCGCCGAGCCGGGTCCGCGGACGAGGCGAATCGCTCCGAGCTGGTCGAGCAGCTGCACCGTCCGCGCCGCCGACAGCGGATCGATCCCGACCCGCAGGCACACCGCCTGGAAGCTGTCGACGCGGTCGAGGGCGTCGACGATCGCCGCCGCCGTGCCGTCGAAGCGCTTGATCGCGCCGGGCACGGCCTCGAGCCGCACGCGGCTGTCCTCGAGCTGCGCCAGGAACACGAGCAGCTGATCGCGGTGCTCGAGGCCCTCCTCGATCAGCCGACCCGTGGGCAGAGCGAGGCGCACCACGTTGTCCGGGCGCACCTCCCCCTCCCAGAAGAACACCTGCCCCACCGCGAAGGCGAACAGCGATCGGACGATGTCCTCGACCTGCCGCTTGACCGCATCCCAGAGCTCACGGGGCGTCAGCAGGCCACGATCCACCAGGAAGCGGCCGAACTGGCCGGGCGGCGCGTAGGCCGCCGAGGCCACCTGGTGCTCTTCGATGCCGAGCACACCGGCCCGCACCAGGGACTCCCCGAGGCGGTCGATGCGCTGGTTCGAGCTCGCGAACACCACCTCGCCCGCGTGCAGGTAGACGCTCTTCGCGCACTCGCCGTGCTCGAAGTGCAGGAATCCCGATTTCCCCGACGCGTGGACGATCTGCAGCACGTCGGCGAGGGAGAAGGCGCGCACGTCGGCGCACAGGACGAGATCCCGGTCCCAGGGCACCGCCTCGCGCCGCGGATCGATCCGCTCCAGCAGGAGGATGCGTTGACCGCCGCCGAGAACGCGTACCGAGACCGCCTCTTCGGCGAGGCCGAGGCGCTTCGCGAGCTCCGCCGACAGCTCGACCGGCGCCCGCAACGGATCGCGCATGCCCTCCCTCCGCGGAAACCCGACCCCGCCCCTGCCTCGGCGAGTCGCCGCGATCCCTTGAGCGTGGATCGTCCCCCTGCGCTCAAGTTGCACACGCGCTGCGGCCGATAGAGGGGTGGGAGGGCAAGCCATGTCCAGTGAACCCGCCGATCCGCCGCGACGTCACGCGCGCGTGCGCGCCGACCTGCCGGTGCGGATCTCCACGATCGAGCCCGATCTCGATCCGCTCACCGGTCGCCGGTACTTCCGCGCATCCCAGGAGCGCTGCGCCAATCTCTCCCGGGGCGGCGCCTTCATCGAGACGACGGAGCTGATCGATCCGGGTCGCCGCGTCCTCGTCGAGCTCTCGCTTCCCGACGGAGGTCGCGTCGAGGCGATCGGGCGCGTGGCCTGGACCCAGTACACGCTGCGCGGCCCGACTTCGGGCTGCGGCGTCGGCATCGAGTTCCTCGGCGGCGCCGCAGAGCAGTTCACGGTGCTGGACGAGTGGGTGAGGCGCAGCGCGGATCACTGAGGTCGCGCGATTTTCGCTTGAAGCACCCCGACGCGGATTCTACCCTCCCGCGTCCCGATGAAGCTCCACGGCACGTACAAGATCCGCTATCAGGGCGCGCGAGGCGCCGCGCGCGGCGCGCTCGGAGGCGCGCGAGGGCCCTCGGTCCTCGACGGTGGCAGCGACGATCCGATCGAGGAGCTGCTGGCGCGCGTCGCCACGGCCGAGCGCCGCACCCAGCGCCTCGTCGAGTCGCTGTGCGAGGAGATCCGCCTGGGCGGCGAGAGCGTGTCGCTGAGCATCCGGCGCATCTTCTCGCAGCCGCGCGAGGTGTTCCGGATCGAGCTGCAGCGACCCGAGTTCGGCTATCAGCGCACCACTCTGCTGGGACGCGAAGCCCTGGAGGCGCTGCTGGAGACGGAGGACGTCCGGCACGCCGTGGAGAGGCTCGCCCGGAGCGCCTAGCTCCGAACCCTCTGCGACCCTCTCCTTCTTCCCGCGAGCCCTCCGATCGATCTCGATCTCCGTTCGCGCCATCCTGGTGCCCGGGGCAGGACTCGAACCTGCATGGCTCTCGGCCAGGCGATTTTAAGTCGCCCGCGTCTACCCATTTCGCCACCCGGGCCCGGGGCCAGTCTATACTCGACCGGGGTCGAATTCAGGGGCCGCGCGTGTTTCACGGCAAGAAGATCGTCGTCGTCATGCCGGCCTACAACGCGGGGCGGACGATCGAGCGGACCGTCCGCGAGATCCCGATGGACCTCGTCGACGACGTCGTGGTCACCGACGACGCCAGCGACGACGACACGGTGTCCGTGGCCCGACGGCTCGGGCTGCGCACCCTCGTCCACGACCGCAACCGCGGGTACGGGGGCAACCAGAAGACCTGCTACACCGAGGCTCTCCGCCTCGGCGCCGATCTGGTCGTGATGCTCCACCCCGATTACCAGTACACCCCGAAGCTGCTGCCCGCGATGATCGGCCTGTGCGCGGACGGCCCCTTCGACGTCGTGCTCGGCTCGCGGGTCCTGGGCGGTCGGGCCCTGTCGGGCGGCATGCCCCTGTACAAGTACGTCGCCAATCGCCTCCTCACCGCGATCCAGAACACCCTGTGCGGGTCGAAGCTCTCCGAGTTCCACACCGGCTACCGCGTGTTCTCGCGCGAGGTGCTGGAGACTCTTCCCCTCCACGAGAACGCGGACGACTTCCTGTTCGACAACCAGATGCTGGTGCAGGCCCTGCTGGCGGGCTTCGAGATCGGCGAGGTGAGCTGTCCGGCTGCCTACTTCCCCGAGGCCTCCTCGATCGACCTGCGGCGCTCGATCCGCTACGGCTTCGGAGTGCTGCTCACGTCCTGGCAGGCCTTCGCCCAGCGGATGGGTCTCGCGCGCTACCCGATCTTCGATCCCGGGGGCCGGCGACTCGATCCCGGGCGGGAGCCCGGCGCTACCCGGCTCGCGCACGGCTGAGGAAGCGCTGTGGATCTCTACACCGCGGCGCGACGCGTCGGCACCGCACACGTCCTGAGCCGCCTCCCGCTCGCGGCCTCCCACTACGGGGTGGTGGGCGACGGCCAGACCGTCGCCCTGATCGGCGTCGATGGCTCGGTCGACTGGCTGTGCTGGCCCCGCTTCGACTCCCCCAGCGTGTTCGGGGCGCTGCTCGACCCGGCGCGCGGCGGACGCTTCCAGATCGCGCCCTCAAGCAGCGGGGTAACCAGCCAGCAGGCCTACGACGCCGGCACCAACGTCCTCCAGACGCTGTTCTCTCGCCAGGGCAGCGGCGCGGTGATGCTCACCGACCACATGCCCTGGAACGGGGATCCGCGCTCGCACCTCTACGAGCTGCACCGGCTGATCGAGGCGCGCGAAGGCGCGCTCGAGATGCAGATCCTGTTCGATCCGCGCTTCGACTACGGACGCCAGCCCGCGACGATCCACGTCGAGCAGCACGGCGTGATGGCGGAGGGTCCGAACGGCGAGCGGCTGTCGCTCTCGCTCGGCGGCGGCGCGCAATTCGAGCGTTGTCCCGAAGGAGGGGTCGCGGCCCGGCTCACGCTGCGCAGCGGGCAGCGGCAGTGGGCGATCCTCTCCTGGCGCTCCGGGCGCCCGGAGCGGATCGCCGCCTATCGCCCCTTCGACCACCTGCGCGCGTCGCGCCGCTTCTGGCGCACCTGGTCCGATCGGCTCCTCTACGACGGCCCCTGGCGGCACGACGTGCAGCGCAGCGCCCTGCTGCTGAAGCTGCTCCAGTACGCGCCGACCGGCGCGATGGTGGCCGCGCCGACCACCAGTCTGCCGGCGTGGATCAGCGGCGACCGCAACTGGGACTACCGCTTCTCGTGGACGCGCGACAGCGCCATGGCGATCCGCGCCATGAACCAGATCGGCTACCCGGACGAAGCCCAGGGCTTCTTCCACTTCGTGCGCGACACGATCGAGGCGCGGCGTTCGCTCGACATCATGGTCACCCTCGACGGCGACGACGTGCCCGACGAGAAGATCCTCGATCACCTCTCCGGCCACCGAGACAGCCGGCCGGTCCGGATCGGTAACGCCGCCCGCCTGCAGATCCAGCACGACATCATCGGCCCGTTGCTCGACGCGGCCAGCGTGTTCGAGCAGTCGGGAGGGACCCTGTCCCTGCGGCTGTGGCGACAGGTCCGGCGCCTGATGAACGAGGCGGTTCCGAAGGCGAGCGAGCCCGATCACGGCATCTGGGAGCCCCGCTCCGAGCCCGCTCACCACGTCCACTCGAAGCTGATGACCTGGGTCGCCCTCGACCGCGCCCTCCACATCGCCACCCGCTTCGGGGGAGACCGCGAGGAGCAGGCCTGGCGTCGGGCGCGCGAGGCGATCGCGGCGGAGATCCTCGAGCGCGGCTACGACGCCGCTCGGGGTTGCTTCGTCGGCGAGTACGGCGGCCAGGACGTCGACGCCAGCCTGCTGCTGATCCCGATCTACGGCTTCCTGCCGCCCGGCGACGCCCGCGTCCTGCGCACGATCGATCGCGTGATCGAGACACTCCGCGACGGTCCCTTCCTGCGCCGCTACCGCAGAGACGACGGCATCGAGTGCGAGGAGGGCGGATTCGTGCTGTGCGGCTTCTGGCTCGCAGAGGCCCTCGCCCTGGCGGGCCGCCTCGACGAAGCCCTCGAGGCGTTCCAGGACCACCTGGCGGCGTGCAACCACCTCGGTCTGCTCTCGGAGGAGGTCGATCCGTCGACGGGAGACGCGCTCGGGAACTTCCCCCAGGCGTTCAGTCACCTGGGCCTGATCCAGGCCGCCGCGCGGCTCGACCACGCGCTGCGACTGCGCGACGAGGGATCGAGCGAGCCGCCGCTGATGCCCTACGACCGACCGCCCGGCGTGTGAGGCGCGGGGCGCGGCGTCCGGTTGCGCTCACAGCCAGCGGCCGGCCGACGCCCGCCGCTCCCGGCACTCGAGCACGAGCCGCGGAGGCGCCCAGCCGGAGCTGACCACGATCGTGCGCTCCTCGCAGCCCGGCGCGCGCAGCACGTAGAGCTGGCTGGACTGCTTCCAGGCGCTGGTCAGCGAGCCGCAGGTGTAGCCGTCCCAGAAGCGCCGCTCCCAGACGAACTCGAGCCCCCCCTCGGCGTCGCTGACGGCGACCCATCTCTCTTCCTGCCTCGGACCGGACTCGAGCCCCGTGTACAGCTCGAAGAGCCGGGCGCCGGCGATCGGAGTGAACCCGCCTCCGGGCAGCGCGTGGAAGCCGACGCGCGTCGCCAGCCGCACGGGCTGGGCGCCCGCGAGCGCGAAGGAGTCCGGGCACGCGGCGCCCGGGCCCGGAGCGGGATCGGCAAGCGCGCCGGTGGGGGGTGCGTTCGCGGCCCGCTCGACCAGAGCCGCCAGCGCGGTCGTCACGAGCGCGGCCACCGTCGCCCCGCCCGCCGCGGCAGACACCCACCGCAGCGCCGTCGTCGAGGGAATCGCCATGGCAGACTCCGCTGCGCGGCGACCGCCTCGGTCGCGCGCGGAGGCCCGACATCCCCGAGCGACCCGTTCAATCTACACCAGCCGGCGCCGCCGGGTGATCGGCGCCGGGCCGTGGCGATGGAGGCGGCGCCCGGATTCGAACCGGGGATCAGGGCTTTGCAGGCCCATGCCTTACCACTTGGCTACGCCGCCGGAGCCCGGTGGGGTATCGCGCCGCCGGGGCGGCGTCAATTCGCCGGGTGGCGACGGCGATCGCGCTTCGCGTCCGGTAGGGTCACGCGCCGTGAAGTGGTGGCTGCTGTTCGCCGGCGGGGGGACGGGCGCGGTGCTGCGCTACGCAGTGGGCCTGTGGGTGGAGGCGCGCACCGGCCCCGCCTTTCCCTGGGGCACGCTCACGGTCAATGTCGCCGGGTGCTTCGCGATCGGCGTGCTCGCCACCCTCGCCGACGAGCACGCCTGGATCACCCCGGCTGCGCGGCTGCTCCTGGTGACCGGCCTGCTCGGCGGCTTCACCACCTTCTCCACCTTCGGGCTCGAGACCTGGGAGCTGGTGGAGGACGGGCTCCCCTGGCTGGCGCTCGCCAACGCGGTCGCGAGCCTGGCCGCGGGCGGAGTGGCGGTGATCGCCGCCGTGACGCTCACCCGACAGCTCACGTGAGCGCGGGCTCCAGATCGGGCAGCGTGTGCCAGGCGCCGCCCACGCGCAGGCGCGGCCGGTCGCCGCGGTCGTCCACCGCGTTCAGCAGCTCGGCCTGGACGGCGTGGCCGAAGCGCGCCGGCAGTCCGCCCGGCACGAGGTCGCGCTTCACCCGACACAGGAGCGCGCCGTCGATCGGCGAGGCGGTGAGCGTGCCCGGTTCGAGCGGCTCGGTGCTGCGGTCCGAGAGCGAGAGCCGTCCCGTCCGGGGGTCGTAGTCCCGCACGAAGAAGGCCGCCTCCTCCACCTCCACCTCGCCGCGGAAGTGGCGCAGCGTCACGACGTACTTGCCCGCTCGCCCCTCCTCGGGGAGGAAGACCACGCTGCGGTCGAAGTGCTCGCGCAGCTTGCGGTGCGCGATCGGATGGCCCTCGTGGGTCCAGGAGCCGTCGTGGTGGAGAACCAGCCCGAACGGGCGCAGCGGCGGCGGGCTTCGCCTCGCGCTCAAGGCTCAGTCGGGGATCGGGATCGGCCCGCCCTTCGCGTCGAAGGCCCCCACCAGGTCGTAGCGCAGCCACAGCACGACCTTCTCGACGGACTCACCGTCCTCGTCGAGATAGATCCACTTCTCGTTCCACTTGTGGCCGAAGTCCTCGTAGCTGCGGGGATCGTTCACGCTGCCGACCTGGTCGGTCGGGGCGCCGAAGAGCTTCCAGACCCGCCCGCGGCCGACGCTCACCGATCGCACTCTCCGCCGATCATGTTGATGAAGTCGAAGGTGGGGATCAGGTCGGCGAGCAGGGCGCCCTTCAGCATCTCCGACATCGGGGCCAGATTGATGAAGCTCGGCGGACGGCAGCGCACCTTGACCGGCACCGCACTGCCATCCGAGACCAGGTAGAAGCCGAGCTCTCCGTTCGCCGATTCGATCGCGGTGTAGCCCTCGCCCGCCGGTACGCGCGGCCCCTCGGTGACCGACTTGAACTGCTGGATCAGCTCTTCCATGTGGTTGAAGACCCGACCCTTCGCCGGCCAGCGCACGCGCGGATCGAAGACGTTCACCGGCCCCGGGCCGAGCTCCTCGAGCTTCACCAGGCACTGCTCCACGATGCGCAGTGTCTGGTGCATCTCCTCCACGCACACCAGGTAGCGGTCGTAGTTGTCACCGACCGTGCCGACGGGCACGTCGAAGTCGATCTGCTCGTACACCAGGTAGGGCTGTTGCTTGCGCAGGTCGAGGGGCTCGCCCGTCGAGCGCAGGATCGGTCCGGTGACCGCGTAGGCGAGGCAGGTGTCGCGATCGATCACGCCGGTGCCCTGGAGCCGATCGACGAAGATGCGGTTGCTGGTGACGACGGCGTCGAAGTCCCGGAGCAGCTCGCGGGTCTTCGCGATGAAGGCGCGGCAGCTGTCCGGGAAGCCCGGAGGCATGCCGTGCTTCACCCCGCCGATGCGGATGTAGTTGCTGGTGACCCGGGCGCCGCACAGCATCTCGAGGTGGTCCCAGGTGAGCTCGCGCGCCTCGATCCCGTACAGGAAGGGCGTCATCGCCTGGAGCTCGAGGCAGGCGGCACCGCAGCGGGTGAGGTGGTCGCCCAGGCGGGAGAGCTCGCTCGCGAGGACGCGCAGCCACTGGCAGCGCTCGGGCGTCTCGATCTCGAGCAGCTTCTCCACCGCCAGGCAGAAGCCCAGGTTCGCCAGCACCGCCGAGTTGTAGTTGAGCCGGTCGGTGTAGGGGATGCACTGGTACCAGGTGCCGGACTCGCACTCCTTCTCGAAGCCCCGGTGCAGGTAGCCGACCTGGACGTCGATGTTGACGATGTTCTCGCCGTCGAGCTCCACCAGGAACTTGACCGTGCCGTGGGTGGCGGGATGGGACGGCCCCATGTTGAGCAGCTGGTGCTCGGTGTGCAGGTCCCGCTCGAAGTCGTCCTCGCTCTCCAGCGGAGGCGTGGGGAAGTGCGGCTCGGCCATCAGTTCCTCGGACCGATCAGCGGCTGGCGCCGCTCCTTCGGGTAGTCCTTCCGCAGCGGATGGCCCTCGAACTCGTCGTAGAGGAGGATCCGGCGCAGGTCCGGGTGGCCCGCGAAGGAGATGCCGTAGAGGTCCCAGACCTCGCGCTCCATCCAGTTCGCCGAAGGCCACAGCGACACCGCGCTCGGGACGCTCGGCGAGGCGGCGTCCACCCGAACCTTCACGCGCAGCCGGTGATTGCGGGCGACCGAGTACAGGTGGTAGACGACCTCGAAACGCGGCACGCGCGGAAGGTGGTCGACGGCGCAGACGTCCGAGAGCATCTCGAAGACGAGCTCGGCTTCGTCGCGCAGGAAGTGCATCACCTCGAGCAGCGATCCGGCATCGACGACCGCCGTGGCATCGCCCAGCGCGACGTGGGTGTCGTGCAGCGCGCCGGGAAACGCGTCGATCAGGCGGCGCAGGACCGCGTGGCCGTGATCCTCCATCAGTCGCGCTCCGCCGGAGCCACCTGCTCGCGATCGTACTCGCTGCGCAGGAACTCGAGCCGACGCTTCAGCAGCGACTCGGGCACCAGGAGGCTCTCCTTGTCGTAGACCAGCGCGTCGCGGCCGTAGGCGGACAGCTCCACCTCGCGGCTCATCACGATCGCCTCCTCGGGGCAGGCCTCCTCGCACAGACCGCAGAACATGCAGCGCGACATGTCGATGTCGAAGGCCTCGGGGAAGCGCTCGATGCGCGATCCCTCGAGCTCGCCCGGCACGATGCTGATGCAGTCCGTCGGGCAGGCGAACTCGCACAGGCCGCAGGCGACACACTTCGGTTGGCCGTTGTCGAGCTGGACCAGCACCGGCATGCCCCGGAAGGCGTCGCTGAAGTCGACGCGCTCTTCCGGGTACTGCACGACGAAGTCGGTGCGGTTCTTGCCCGTCACGAAGCCGCGCAGATTGCGGAAGAAGTGGCGGCTGGTGACGGCGAGACCCTTGACGATCATCGGGACGTAGAGTCGCTCGAGGAGCCCCAGCTTCTCGCTGCGCTTGACGACGATCACCCCGCCCGGCATGGGCGGCAATGTAGCGGCCCGGCGCCGGTTCGCAGCGGCCCCGACGACTCCGGGCCGATCCCTACCCGAGGTGGGCGAGGAAGGCGTCACGGACGGCCGCGCGCGCGCGGGCGCCCAGATCGTCCGGCGCGGCGGCGGCCAGCTCGCGCGCGACGGAGGTCATCTCGACAGCGTCGAGTCCACAGGGGACGATCGCGTCGAAGCCGTCGAGGTCGACGTCGACGTTGAGCGCAAAGCCATGGAACGTCACCCAGCCGCGGACGCCCACGCCGATCGACGCGATCTTGCGGGGACGCCCCTCCGGAGCGCCTTCCCGGCCCGGGGAGTCCCCGACGAAGACCCCGGTCCAGCCGGGGATCCGGCGCCAGGGCACGTCGAGCGCCGCGAGCGCCTCGCCCACGCACTGCTCCAGCGTCCGCAGCCAGGCGTGCACGTCGCGCGCACCGCGCGCGTCCAGGTCGACGATCGGATAGCCGACCAGCTGCCCCGGCGCGTGGTAGGTGACGTCGCCCCCGCGCGTCACCTCGTGCACCTCGACCCCACGCGCCGCCAGGACCGCGCGCGGCAGCAGCAGGTTCTGCGCCCGGGCGCTGCGGCCGAGCGTCACCACGGGCGGGTGCTCCAGCAGCAGCAGGGTGTCGGGACACGCACCGCGGCGCCGCGCCGCCACCCGGTCCTGCTGGAGCGCGAGGGCCTCGGCGTAGCCGACCCGACCCAGGTCCCGGATCTCGAGGGCGCTGGCCACGGCGGGACCTAGAGATCGAACTCGGCTTCCTCGAGCAGCTCTCGGACGCGGTGCAGGAAGCCGTTGGCGGGCGCGCCGTCCACCGCGCGATGGTCGTAGGACAGGGCCAGGTACATGATCGGACGGATCACGATCGCGTCCTCTCCGGCGACGGTGCGCACGACCGCGCGCTTGACGACCTCGCCCATCCTCAGGATGCCGACCTGGGGCTGGTTGATGATCGCAAACCCGTACAGATTGCCGTGGCGACCGGGGTTCGAGATCGTGAAGGTGCCGCCCTTGAGCTCGTCGGGAGAGAGCTTCTTCGAGCGAGCGCGCGCGGCGAGGTCTTCGACCGCCTCGGCGAGGCCGGCGAGAGAGAGGCGGTCGGCGTGGCGCACCACCGGCACGACCAGCCCCTTCTCGGTCTCGACCGCGATGCCGACGTGGAGATCCTTCTTCTCGATGATCGCGTCCTCGACCACCGAGGCGTTCAGGCGCGGATACTCGCGCAGCGCGCGGACGGCCGCGTGCACCACGAAGGGCAGGAAGGAGAGCGCGAAGCCGTGGGCCTCCTGGAACGCGCGCTTGTGCGCCTCGCGCACGCGCACGACGCCGGCCAGGTCGATCTCGGCGACGGTGCCCACGTGGGGGCTGACCCGCTTCGAAAGCACCATGTGCTCCGCCACCAGCCGGCGCAGCGGGCTCATCGGAACCACCTTGTCGCCCGGCTGGAGCGAGTAGCTGAGGAAGGCCGGAGCGCCGGCTTCGGGGGCACGGGCGGCGGCCGGCGCCGACGGCGTCTCGGCGCGCGCCGCGGCATGGCGCTCGACATCCTCGCGTCGGATGCGCGCTCCGCTCGCCGCCACCTCTTCGAGGTCGACGCCCGAGGCCTCGGCGACCCGGCGCGCCAGGGGCGTGGCGGACGGACCGGATCGGGTGGACGCGCTCGGCGCCGGGGCGGGCGGCGTCGCCGCGGGCGCAGGAGCCGACGGCGCAGCGGCGGTGCGCTCCGAGCCGGGCGCGATGCGCAGCAGATCGGCGCCGATCGGCACCGTCTCGCCCTCGGCCACCAGCAGGGCCTCGACCACCCCGGCCACCGGGGCCGGGATCTCGGCGTCGACCTTGTCGGTGGTGACCTCGACCAGGGGCTGGTCGACCTCGACGCGGTCGCCTTCCTTCACCAGCCAGCGCGCGATCGTCCCCTCGACGACGCTCTCGCCCAGTGCCGGCAGCTCGACCGCGATCGACATCCTCTCGCCTCCCGCGCGGACGTCGCACAGCGGGCGGTCCGCTCCGGCCATTCTACCGCTCGCATCGGCAGCGACACCCGTGCGCTTGACGGCGCACAGGGCGCCGCCGCAACCGCGGGGCGAGGAGCCCGACTCAAAGAGTCGGCCGACGCGCAGCGAGCCGAAGCCGAGCGAAGGTCATCGGACTAGGCGATCGGCTTCTCGACCACCGGCTGCACGAGCTCCGCAGTCTCGCGGTGACGGCCGTCGGCGGGGACGCGCTCCTGCTGCACGCGGGCCTGGAGCTTGATCAGCCCGTCGATCACGGCCTCGGGGCGCGGCGGACAGCCCGGGACGTACACGTCGACGGGGATGATCGTGTCGATGCCCTGCACCGTGGCGTAGTTGTTGTAGGGACCCCCCGAGCACACGCAGGCGCCGAAGGCGTACACCCACTTCGGCTCCGCCATCTGGTCGTAGACCTTCTTCAGGATCGGCGCCTGCCGGTGGGTGATCGTCCCGACCACCATCAGCAGGTCGGCCTGGCGCGGCGAGAAGCGCGGCAGGGCGCAGCCGAAGCGGTCGATGTCGTAGCGCGGCCCGGCCACCGACATGAACTCCATGCCGCAGCAGGCGGTCACGAAGGGGTAGAGGAACATCGAGTACTTGCGACCCCAGTTGAGGACCGCGTCGACCGTCGTGGTGAGGAAGGAGTCGCCGCCCTGGCGCAGGAACTCGAGGGCGCGCTGGTCGTGGACGCGCTTCACCTCGGCCGGCGGGACGGGGTGGGGAATCGCCCTGCGCATGGAATCGACCGGCATCGGACGCGCTCCTCCTTCGAACCGACGCGACCACGATAGCGCCTCTGGTATGTTCGGCCGATCCCCGGATGCCCGAGCAGCATGCGCAGCGAGATCCGACCCGCCAGCTCCTGGCGTGGTGCGTCCATCTGTTCACGGCCAGCGGGGCCGTGCTCGGCGTCTTCGCCCTCTGGGAGATCGGCCGCGGCGGCTTCTCGCGGGCGGCGATCTACATGCTGGCGGCGCTCTCGATCGACGCGGTCGACGGCACCCTCGCGCGCCGGGTCGGCACGGCACGGCACGCACCCGCGGTGGACGGCCGTCGCCTCGACGACATCGCCGACTACCTGAACTTCGTCGCCGTGCCGGTGGTCTTCCTGATGGCCGCCGGCGCCTTCGTGCACTGGAGCGCCGCCGCCCTGCCCGTCCTCGCGAGCGCCTACGGTTTCTCCCAGGTCCATGCGAAGACCGACGACGACTTCTTCCTCGGCTGGCCCTCCTACTGGAACGTCGTGGCGCTGTACGTGTGGCTGCTCGGGATCACCCCCGCCGCGGCGACCGCCTGGGTCGCCCTGTTCAGCGCCCTCGTCTTCGTGCCGCTGAAGTACGTCTACCCGAGCAGGCTGCGCCGCTGGCGCGCAGCGGCGGTCGCGGGGGGCACCCTGTGGGTCTGGGCGATGGCGTTCGCGGTCTGGTTCCCGGAAGCCGCCACCCGCGCTCACGTGGTGGAGATCTCGCTCGCCTACCCGGCCTTCTACCTGTTCCTGTCGGCGTGGCTCGGCGACTGGCGCCACGCCTGGCGCCCCGCATGAGCCATCCGCACGGCGTGCTGCTGATCAACCTCGGGACGCCCGACGCGCCGGAGCCGCGCGCGGTGCGCCGGTACCTGCGGCAGTTCCTGGGCGATCCGCGCGTGATCGACCTGCCGGCGATCCCGCGCAAGCTGCTGCTCGAGGGGGTAATCCTGCCGACGCGGCCGCGGGTGTCGGCGGCGGCCTACGCGAAAGTGTGGACCGAGGCGGGCTCGCCGCTGCTCGTGCACGGACGGACGCTGCGCGACGCGCTCCAGCAGCGGCTCGGGGAAGGCTACGCGGTGGAGCTCGGCATGCGCTACGGCCGACCGTCGCTGGGCCACGCCCTGCGACGGCTCGAGGAGCGCGGCGTGCGCGAGCTCACGGCGCTTCCCCTCTTCCCCCAGTACTCGGACGCGGCGAACGGCTCGGCCCTGGCGGCCCTGTTCGCCGAGCCGGCCACCGGCCGGATGCAGCGCGTCACCGCGCTCGGCCCCTTCTACGACGATCCCGGCTTCGCCGCCACCTGGGCGGAGATCGCAGGGCCCCGGCTCGAGGCCTTCGCTCCCGACCACGTGCTGCTCTCCTATCACGGCCTGCCCGAGCGCCAGATCCGCGCCGCCGATCCCAGCCGGAGCCACTGCCTGGCCCAGGACGACTGCTGCGTGCCGATGCGCGAGGCGAGCCGCCACTGCTACCGGGCGCAGTGCTACGCGACCAGCGCCGCGCTCGTCGGGGCCCTGGGCCTCTCCCCCGACCTCACCTCCACCTCCTTCCAGTCGCGGCTGGGGCGGACGCCCTGGATCCGGCCCTACACCGACCACGTGCTGCCCGAGCTGGCCACGCGCGGCGTGCGCCGGCTCGCCGTGCTGTGCCCGGCCTTCGTCGCCGACTGCCTCGAGACGATCGAGGAGATCGGCATCCGCGCCCGCGAGCAGTGGGCCGGACTGGGCGGCGAGGAGCTGCTCCTGGTGCCGTGCCCGAACGCCCACCCGCGCTGGGTGCGCGCCGTGGCAGAGATCATCCTCTACGCGAAGGGGATGCCTGCAAGTACCCGGGAGGCCGATGCCAATCCCGACGCGAGCGAGTCCGACACGCTGACCCCCGCCACGTAGGCGCCGGCCAGCGCGAGTCCCCGGTGATCGTCCAGACGGGAGTCGACCCACGCCATCCGCGCGGCGTGATCACGCGCGGGCTGGGGCACGGCGCGCGGCCAGCGCACCCAGGCGAGCGGCGCCGGCGCGTCCTCCAGACCCAGGGTGCGGGAGAGGTCCTCGGCAAGGCGCGCGTGGAGGGCGGCGTCGGGCAGGTGCACCGCCTCGGGCCAGCGCGTGCCGCCCAGCATGCAGTGCAGCAGCTCGTGGCCCGGGGGCGCGCGGCCCGGAAACAGCCGGCTCATGAACAGACAGCCGAGCAGGCCGAGGGACTCCTCGCGCGCGACCAGGAAGCCGAAGCCCTCGATCGGCACCCGGGCGCGCCCCGCCTCGACGCCCACGGGCGCGACCACGATCGGCGCGTAGGCGATCCCCTCGAGCGCGGTCGCCAGCTCGCCGTCGATGCCGCGCAGCAGATCGGCCGCGGCGTAGGCTGGCGCGGCGACGACGACCCGCGCCGCCGACAGGGACAGGTCGCCGCTCGGGCTCGTCACGTCCACGTGCCAGCGCGGCCCGTCACGCGCGATCCACGCCACGCGACTGCCGAGCGCCGGGGGCTCCGTCAGCCCCTCGGCGAGGCGCCGGGCGAAGGGGCCGAAGCCCTGCTCCGTCGAGTGGGTGCCGCGCAGCCCCGCCGACCGGCGGCGGCGCAGGAGCGTGAGCGCTCCGCCCGCGAGCAGCGAGCCGTAGCGCTCCTCCAGATCCACCAGTCCGGGGAACACCGACGCCGCTCCCAGCTCCCGCTCGTCGCCGGCGTAGACGCCGGTCAGGAACGGCCCGACCAGGGCGGTGGCGACCTCCGCGCCCAGGCGCCGACCGACGAACTCCGCCACCGACTCGCGCGTCGGCTCGCCGCGGCGGCGGAACGGCTCGGCCAGGGCGGAGAGCTTGCCGCGCCCGCTGAGCAGCGGGGTGCGGGCCAGGCTCCACAGCGAGCTCGGCAGCGGCACCAGCCGGCCGTCCCGGAACAGGAACCGCTTCTCGCTCTCGGGCGCCGCGGGCAGCAGGCGCTCCTCCAGTCCGCGCCGCTTCAGGAACTCCAGCATCGGCGCCTTCACCAGCGTGGTGTTGGGACCGCTCTCGACCACGTAGCCCTTGCGGTGGTCGGTGCGCAGGACGCCACCGGGGCGGTCCGAGGGATCCACGACCAGCACGTCGCAGCCGGCCGACTGCAGCTCGAGGGCCGCCGCCAGCCCCGCGACTCCCGCTCCCACCACGACGGCATCGACCTCGGGACTGCTCATCTACACCGTCTGGCTGAACATCCGGTTGCCGCTCTGGCGCTGCTCCGGCAGGTAGGCGTCGAAGACCATCGCGACGTTGCGCACGAACAGACGCCCGGTCGGCGTGACGTGCAGGCTGCCGTCTCCGTCGCGCAGCACCAGGCCGTCGCGGAGCGCGGGCTCGAGGGCCGCGAGCTCGGGCGCGTAGGCGCCGCCGAAGCTCCGCCCGAAGGCGTCCTCGTACTCTCGCGCGCGCAGCTCGCCGTGGCACATGATCCGATTGATGATCCAGCGTCGCTCGACATCGGCCCGCGTCAGGCGGTGGCCGCGCATGGTCGCCAGCCCTCCCTCCGCGACCGCCCGCTCCCAGCCGGCCACGTCCCGGTGCGACTGGGCGTAGCTCACCCGCAGCTCGCTGATCGCCGAGGGACCGAAGCCGATCAGGTCCACGCCCGCCTGGGTCGTGTGGCCCATGAAGTTGCGGCGCAGCGTCCGGTCGGCCAGGGCCTTGGCCAGCTCGTCGCCCTCGCGGGCGAAGTGGTCGAGACCGATGAAGAGGTAGCCCTCGGCCAGGAAGCGGCGGATCGCCGTCAGCAGGATCGCGAGCTTGGTCTCGGCCGCGGGGAGGTCCTTGCGCTCGAAGCCGCGCTGCTGCTTGGCGAGCCAGGTCACGTGGGCGTAGGAGTAGAGTGCGATCCGATCGGGGCCGATCTCGAACAGCGCGTCGAGCGTGCGCTCGAAGCTGGCCACGCTCTGGTAGGGCAGCCCGTAGATCAAGTCGAAGTTGACGCTGTCGAAGCCGGCCGCGCGCGACCAGGCCACCAGACGCGCCGTGTCCGGGGCGGGCTGGATGCGGTGGATCGCCTCCTGCACCCGCGGATCGAAGTCCTGCACACCCATCGAGATCCGGTTGAAGCCGCAGCGCGCCAGCGCCTCGACGTGCTCGCGAGTGGTCACGCGCGGATCGACCTCGATCGAGACCTCCGCGTCCTGGCGCAGCGGGAAGGCGTCGGTGAGCGCGCGGAACAGGCGCTCGATCTGGCCCGGGTCGAGCCAGGTGGGAGTCCCCCCTCCCCAGTGGAGCTGCGTGACGGCCCGCGGGACGCGCGCGGCTCCGCGCACCGCCTCGATCTCGGTCTCGATCGTGTCGAGGAAGCCCTCCGCGCGGGTGTGGTCGCGGGTGATCACCTTGTTGCAGGCACAGAAGTGGCAGAGGCTCTCGCAGAAGGGAACGTGCACGTAGAGCGAGAGGCCGTCGCTGGCCTCGAACTGGACGTCGCCGAGGTCGGCGCGGAAGTCTTCGGCGGTATAGCTCTCCTTCCACACGGGCGCGGTCGGATAGCTGGTGTAGCGGGGACCGTCGATCGCGTAGCGCGACACCAGCTCCGAGGCGCGCTCGAGGTCGATCGCGAAGGGCTCGCTCACGGCGCGCCTCCCGCCAGCGCGCGGGCAGCCGCGGTGAAGGCACGCACGCCCTCGACCGGCGTGTCGGGCAGGCAGCCGTGGCCGAGGTTCAGGATGTGGCCGCGGGCGGGAGCGGCCGCGGCGGCGAGCTCGCGCACCAGGCGCTCGATCGTTTCCGGCGGCGCGGCCAGGGCGCACGGGTCGAGATTGCCCTGGAGGCTCACCCGGGCTCCGAACCGGCGGGCGGCCTCGGCGAGGTCGACCCGCCAGTCGAGCGAGAGAACGTCCGCTCCGCTTTCCACAGCTTCTTCGAGAACGTGAGAGCCATCGTTCACGTAGAGGATCAGCGGCGCGGCGGCGCGGTCGACCTTCGCCGCGATCTCCCGGTGGGTCGGCAGCACCCACTCGCGGTACTCGGCCGGCGCGAGCATCCCCGCCCAGGTGTCGAAGAGCTGCACCGCCTGGGCCCCGGCCTCGATCTGGGCGTTCAGGTAGCCGACGGTCAGGTCGGTGAGGCGCGCCAGCAGGTCCCGGGCCAGCGCCGGCTCGCGCCAGAGCATCCGCTTCCAGGTCGAGAAGGAGCGCGAGCCGGCCCCCTCCACGAGGTAGGCGGCCAGGGTGAACGGCGCGCCGGCGAAGCCGAGCAGCGGGATCTCGCGCGCGGCCAGGTCGCCGCGCAGCGCGCGGACGATCTCGAGCACGAAGGGCACGCTCTCGCGGGGATCGGGCACGCGCAGGCGCTCGACCTGGGCGGCGCTGCGGATCGGCTCGGCGATCACCGGACCCGGCCGGAAGTCCACATCGACGCCCATCCCCGGCACCGGGGTGAAGATGTCGGAGAACAGGATCACGGCCTCGCTGCCCACTTCGTCCAGCGGCTGGAGCGAGACCTCCACGGCCCGATCCACGTCGCGGCACAGCTCGGCGAAGGACACCTGCTCCCGCACGCGCCGGTAGGCGGGCAGGTAGCGGCCCGCCTGACGCATCAGCCACACGGGCGGTCGATCGACCGGCTCCCCGCGGCAGGCGCGGAGCAGCCGCTCGGTCGGCGAGAGCGCCGTCACTGCGACCCCCGGATCAGTAGCCGGCGAGGCGCGCCCACCGGTTGCGGTGCCAGGACGCGTCTCCGAGGGTGAGCTCGGCCGCGCGTGCCCGCTTGAGGAAGAAGCCGATCTCGTGCTCGTCGGTCATGCCGATCCCGCCGTGCATCTGGATCGCCTCGTTGGCGACCCGGATCGCCGCCTCCGAGCAGCGCGCCTTCGCCAGGGAGACCAACTTCGCCGCCTCGCCGTCGCCCTCGTCCACCCCCCGCGCCGCGGCCATCACCGCCGAGCGGCACAGCTCGATCTGGATGAAGAGCTCGGCGGCGCGGTGCTTCAGGGCCTGGAAGCTGCCGATCGGCACATCGAACTGGATCCGGTCCTTGAGGTAGGCCAGCGTGCGATCGAAGGCCTCGGACATCGATCCGAGCATCTCGGCGCACAGGCCGACGGTCGCCCGATCGGCCACCGCCTCGAGGACCGCGAGCCCCTCGCCGACCTTCCCGAGCACGGCGTCGCCGCCGACCTCGCAGCCCTCGAGATGCACCAGCGCGGCTCCGCGCGCGTCGACGCGGAACTGGCGTTCGACGCGCAGCCCCGGGGCGTCGGCGGGCACCAGGAACAGGGTGATGCCTGCGCGATCGTCCTCGGCACCCGCGGTCCGCGCCACCACGACGATCGCGTCGGCGGCGGCCCCGTCCAGGACGGCCACCTTCTCGCCGGTGATCCGAAAGCCGCTGCCCGTCGCCTCGGCGCGCGTCGCCACCCGGTGCAGGTCGAAGCGGCTTCCCCGCTCCTGCTGGGCGAGCGCGAGGAAGCGGTCACCGCTCACCACCGCTTCGAGCCAGGCCTTCTTCTGGGCGTCGCTTCCGGCGAGCGCGAGGGCCTGACCGCCGAGCAGGACCGTGGCCAGGAAGGGCTCGGGAGCCAGAGCGCGGCCGAGCTCCTCCAGCACCACCGCGAGCTCGGCCAGCCCCATCTCGGCGCCGCCGAACGCCTCGGAGAAGGGGATGCCCACCCAGCCCAGCTCCGCCATCTCCTTCCACAACGCCCGGGAGAAGCCGTCGGGGTCCTCCTGGTCGCGCAGCTGTCGCATGCGCGATACCGGCGATCGCTCGGCCACGAAGTCGGCGGCCGTCTTCGCGAGGAGCTCCTGGTCTTCGGTGAGAACGAGCTGCATGGGGTGACTCCTCGAGCCCTAGTCGGGCAGGCCGAGCACGCGCTTGGCGATGATGTTGAGCTGGATCTCCGACGTCCCGCCCTCGATCGAGTTGCCCCGCGAGCGCAGCCACGCGCGGGTCAGCGCGATCTCCTCGTCCTCGTAGCCCGGGCCTTCCCAGCCCAGACCCTGGGCGCCGGCGATGCGCACCATCAGCTCGTGGCGGTCCTTGTTGAGCTCGGTCGCGTACACCTTGAACAGCGAGCTCTCGGGCCCCGGCCGGTGGCCCGCCTTCGCCGCGTCGCGGCTGCGCTGCACGGTCAAGTGGAAGGCGCGCTCGTCCATCTCCAGGCGGGCGATCTCGTCGCGCAGCACGCCGTCACTCAGCGCCCCGCCGTTGCCGAAGCCGTAGTGCCGGGCCAGCTGCACCAGGCGGCTGCCCTGCCCCGTGGTCTTCTTCTTCGAGCCGCTCCGCGAGCCGCCGAAGGCGTCGGCGATCATCTCCCGCTCGTAGCCCAGCAGCGCCTTCGCGACCGTCCAGCCCGCGTCGATCTCGCTGACCACGTTGGCGACCGGCACCCGCACGTCGTCGAAGCGGGTCTCGCAAAAGGGCGACTTGCCGCTGATCAGCTGGATCGGCTTCACCGACACGCCCGGCGCGTCCATGTCGATCAGCAGGAAGGTGATCCCCTCCTGCTTCTTGGCCTCGGGATCGGTGCGCACCAGGCAGAAGATCCAGTCGGAGAGGTCGCCGTAGGAGGTCCAGACCTTGGTGCCGTTCACGATGAAGTCGTCGCCGTCGCGCACCGCCTTCATCTGGAGCGACGCCAGGTCGGAGCCGGCGTCGGGCTCCGAGTAGCCCTGACACCAGCGGATCTCGCCGCGCGCGATCTTCGGCAGGTGGAGGTCCTTCTGCTCCTCGGTGCCGAACTGGAGCAGGGTCGGTCCGATCATCTCCAGACCGAAGCCCATCAGCGCCGGCGGCGCCTTCGCGCGCGCCAGCTCCTGGCCCAGCACCTTCGCATGGTCCTTGGACAGGCCGCCGCCCCCGTACTCGGTCGGCCAGGTCGGCGCCGTCCAGCCGCGCTCGGCCATCCGCTCCATCCACACCTTCATCTCCGGCGGGTCGAAGGTGGCGCGTCGGCCGCCCCAGTTGCCGGCGCCCTCGATCGAGCTCTCCAGACCCCGGATCTCCGGGGGCGCGTTGGCCTCGATCCACTGTCGCGCCTCGCGGCGGAACGCTTCGAGATCGGTCGGATCGGACATGGGGGACTCCTCTCGCAGGCCGGCGCGCGCGCCCGGGGCGGCCGGGGAAGATAGCCGCGGCCTCGGGGCTATGCAGGTCGCGCTACGATCCGCGCCCGTGGAGGTCTTCCTCGCTCATCCGCGCGGCTTCTGCGCCGGCGTCGACCGCGCGATCGAGATCGTCGAGATCGCCCTCGCGCGCTACGGCGCCCCCGTGTACGTGCGCCACGAGATCGTGCACAACCGCACGGTGGTGGAGGGGCTGCGCGCGAAGGGCGCGGTGTTCGTCGAAGACCCGGCCGAAGCGCCGGAGGGCGCGCTGCTCGTGTTCAGCGCCCACGGCGTGTCGCCCGGGGTGCGCGAGGCCGCCGCCTCCCGCGGTCTGCGCGTGATCGACGCCACCTGCCCCCTCGTCACCAAGGTGCACGTGGAGACGCTGCGGATGGTGAACGACGGCTTCGACGTGGTGCTGGTGGGACACGAGGGACACGTCGAGGTGGAGGGCACGCTCGGACATGCCCCGGAGCGCATCCACCTCGTGGAGACGGTCGCGGACGTCGCGGCGCTGCGCGTGCGCGACCCGGACCGGATCGGCTGCGTCACCCAGACCACGCTCTCGGTGGACGACACGCGCGAGATCATCGCGGCGCTCCGGGAGCGCTTCCCGAACGTCCGACTGCCGCGCAAGGACGACATCTGCTACGCGACGCAGAACCGCCAGAACGCGGTCAAGCGCCTCACCGAGCGCGCCGACCTGATCGTCGTGGTCGGCGCGCCCGAGTCGTCGAACAGCAATCGCCTGGTGGAGCTGGCCCGCAAAGCGGGCGTACCCGCCCACCTCGTGCAGACCGCCGCCGACCTCGACCCGGCCTGGATCGAGGGGGCCGGCTGCGTCGGCGTGACGGCCGGCGCCTCGGCGCCCGAGTTCCTGGTGCAGCAGGTGGTCGAGCGGCTGCGTGCGCTCGGCGGAGACGCGGTCACCATCGCGTCGCAGCCCGCCGTCGACGAGGGCGTCGTCTTCCAGCTGCCGTCCGATCTGCGCTGACCGGAATGGACCTCCAGCGCCGGGAGGCACCCGGGGCATCTGCCGACGCGGGCCTCGATCTCGAGGGCAGCGACCTTCCCTCGACCAGCCTGGCCTCGGCCGTCGCCCTGCCGCGGCGCGAGGTGGCCCGCGACGGGACCGAGCCCGATTCGCTGGGCGAGATCTGGTCCCTCTCCTGGCCGGTGATGCTCTCCCAGATGCTGCTCAACGCGGTGGGCCTGATCGACATCGCGATGGTCGGCCGGCTCGGCTCGGACTCGGTGGCGGCGGTCGGCTACGCCACCCAGTTCTTCCAGCTCTCCCAGTCGGTGCTGTTCGCGGTGGGCTTCGCGACCGTGGCGCTGATGGCCCGCGCCATCGGTGCGCGAGACGCGCAGGGCGCTCGCCGCGCCCTGGCCGCGGCGCTGTGCGTGGCGGTGGTCACCGCGTCGCTCCTGTGCGGCGCGATGCTGGCCGCGCCCGAGCCGCTGCTCGCGGCCCTGGGCGCGGAGCCCGCGGTCGCCGGCGCCGCGATCCCCTACCTCCAGCTGGTGGTCGGCTCGTCGCTGCTGCTGGCGGTGGGCATGACGCTCGAGTTCGGGCTGCGCGCCGACCGCGACACCCGCACGCCGATGCTGATCGCGCTCGTCGTCACCGGCGTGAAGATCGCGGGCAACGCGGTCTTCATCTTCGGCGCCGGGCCGTTCCCCCGCCTCGAGCTGGTCGGGGCCGGCCTGGCGACCTTCGCCTCCCAGACGGTCGGCCTGCTGCTGTTCGCCACGGTGGTCGTGCGCTCGAGCGAGACCTCGCCCCTGGCGCTGCGGCTGCGCGACTTCGCCGCGGCGCGCTCCGAGGTCGGGTCGGTGATCCGCCTCGCGCTGCCGAGCGTCGGCGAGCGGCTGGCCAACAACCTGGCGCTGCTCGCCTACTTCCGGGTCCTTTCGGAGTACGGGAGCATCGCCATCGCCACCTACACGGTCGGCATCCGGCTGCTCGCCTTCACCTGGATCCCCGGCACCGCCTTCGGCACCGCCGCCGCGACGCTGGTCGGCCAGGCGCTCGGCGGCGGACGGCGCGAGAGCGCAATCCGCACCGGCTGGCGGACCGCGGGGCTCGCCCTCACCGTGGCGGTCGGGCTCGGCGCCCTGTGCGTCGCGATGCCGCGCCAGATCGGGAGCCTGTTCACCGACGACGCCGCGCTGGTCGCGGAGCTGGTGCCGTTCCTGATCGTGCTCGCCCTCGCCCAGCCCTTCCTGCAATCGCATTTCGCGCTGGGCGGCGCCCATCGCGGCGCCGGCGACACCTTCACCCCCTTCGTCGCCGCGGCGGTCGGCAACTGGGCGATCCGCGTCCCCTTCGCCTGCCTGTTCGCCTTCGTGCTCCACGGGCCGGTGCTGTGGATCTGGCTCGTGATCCTGGGCGACCACCTGGCCCGGGCGACCTGGCTGACCGTCTCCTTCGCGCGCGGAGTCCGGCCGCTGCGCGCCGTGTCGCCCTGCCCGTCGCGCTGACCCGCTTCACGCGGCCCCGGGCATCGGCGTACCATGAGCGGCCCGAAGCGCCCGATCGATGCGCGAATCACTCACTGGAGGTCGCGGGTGAACTGCCCCTCGTGCCAGAGTCCCAATCCCGGCGAAGCCCGCTTCTGCGGCAGCTGTGGCAGCTCGCTCGAGGTCGCGCCGCGCTGCGACCAGTGCGGGCGCGAGGCCGCGCCCGGTCAGCGCTTCTGCAACGGGTGCGGCACCGCTCTCCCTGGACACGAAGCGCCGGCCACCCGGAAGACGGTCGCCCGCACGCCGGCTCTCCCCGAATCGCTCGGAGACGGCCGCTACCGGGTGCAGCGCTTCCTCGGCGAGGGCACGCGCAAGCGCGTGTTCCTGGCCCGCGACACCCGTCTCGACAGCAACGTCGCGGTCTCGGTGATCAAGCTCGAGGGTCTCGATGCCGAGGCCCTGGTACGCGTGCGGCGCGAGGCCCAGGCGATGGGGCGGCTCCGCGACCATCCCCACGTCGTGGCGGTCTTCGACATCTCGACGGAGAGCCCCGAACCCTACATCGTCAGCCAGTTCATGGAGGGCGGCGCCGTCTCCGACCTGCTGGCCGGGGCGGAGGGACGCCGACTGCCCGTCGAACGCGCGATCGACGTCGCGCGCGACGTCTGCCTCGGGCTCGCCCACGCGCACCGCAACGGAATCGTGCACCGCGACCTCAAGCCGGGAAACGTCTGGCTCGACCAGGACGGCGGTGCGCGGCTGGGCGACTTCGGCCTCGCCCTCGCCCTCGACCAGTCCCGCCTCACGCAGGAGGGCGCGCTGGTCGGCACCGCGGCCTACATGGCGCCGGAGCAGGCGGTGGGCGGCGGCACCGACACGCGCAGCGATCTCTACGCCGTGGGCGCCCTGCTCTACGAGATGGTGGCGGGGCGTCCGCCCTTCCTCGGCGACGACACCGTCGCCGTGATCTCCCAGCACATCAACACCGCACCGGTGGCGCCGAGCTGGCACAACCCCGAGGTACCCGCGGCACTGGAGCAGCTGATCCTGAAGCTGCTCGCGAAGGATCCGGAGGAGCGCCCCGCCAGTGCGGGCGACGTCGCCGAGGTCCTCGAGCGGATCGAGATCGGCCCCGCGGCCGTCGACGCCCCGGTCGCGCGCCACGATCCGGCCGGTCCGCGGGCGGCCTGGGGTCGCTTCGTCGGCCGGCGCGAGGAGATGGACCAGCTCAAGGGAGCGCTCGACGGCGCCCTCTCGGGCCGGGGCGCACTGGTGATGCTGGTCGGCGAGCCCGGCATCGGGAAGACGCGCCTCGCCGAGGAGTTCTGCGTGTACGCGCGGCTGCGCGGCGCCCAGGTGCTGACGGGCCGCTCCTATGAGGGAGCGGTCGAGGTCCCCTACTACCCCTTCATCGAGGCGTTCCGGCAGTACGTGGCGACGCGCGGGGACGACGCCCTGCGCAGCGAGCTGGGCGAGGCGGGGCCCGACCTGGCGGAGCTGATCTCGGATGTGCGCCAGCGCCTGCCCGACCTGCCGACCGCCACCCCGATCCAGGGCGAGGCGGATCGGCTGCGCCTGTTCGAGAGCGCGACCACTTTCCTGGTCAACGCGTCCCGGGCGGCGCCGATCGTGCTGGTGCTCGACGATCTGCACTGGTCGGACAAGCCCTCGCTGATGATGCTGCGACACCTCGCGCGCAGCCTGCCCGGCGAGCGCATCCTGGTGCTCGGCACCTACCGCGACGTCGATCTCGACCGCACGCAGCCGCTGGCGGAGATCCTGTCGGCGCTGCGCCGCGAGCCGATCTACCAGCGCGTGCTGATGCGCGGCCTGCCCGAGCAGGACGTCTACGCGCTGCTCTCGGCGCTGGCGGAGGACGACGCCGATGCCGCGAGCCTGGAGGGCCGGCACCGGCTCGCCGAGGCCCTGGCGAAGGAGACCGAGGGCAATCCCTTCTTCATCGGCGAGGTGATCACCCACCTCGTGGAGGAGGGCCGGCTCGTCAAGGAGGCGGGACGCTGGCGCGCGCGGGTCGACTCGGCCACGGACCTCGGCATTCCCGAGGGCGTGCGCGAGGTGGTCGGTCGCCGCCTGTCCCGCCTCTCGAAGACCACCGCGGAGCTGCTGGGTCTGGCCTCGGCGATGCCGGCCGGCTTCACCTGGGAGGTGATCCGCGCGGTGGGCCAGACCGACGAGCCGGCGCTGCTCGACGCCCTCGACGAGGCGCTCGCGGCCCGGCTGCTGCGCGAGCGCAAGGACGCTCGCGGAGCCGTCTACGAGTTCCAGCACGCACTGATCCGGCAGACGCTCTACGAAGAGCTGTCGGCGCCGCGCCGCGTCCTGCTCCACCGCCGCATCGGCGAGCAGCTCGAGGCGCTCTACGCCAGCAACCCGGCACCGCACCTCTCCGAGCTCGCGCACCACTTCTTCGAGGCCGCCCCCGGCGGCGACGTCGCGAAGGCGGTCGCCTACGCGGTTCGCGCGGCCGAGCGCGCGCTCAACGGCGCCGCCTGGGAGGACGCCGTGGGACACTACGAGCGCGCCCTCCAGTCGCTCGAGCTCGCCCCGAAGGACGATGCCGAGCGCCGCTGCGACCTGATGCTCGCTCTGGCCGACGCCCACTTGCTCGCCGGCGCGAGCGAGAGCGGGCGCGCCGTCGCGGAGCGGGCCAGCGCGCTCGCGCGGAGCCTGGGCGATGCGCCGCGCCTCGCCCGCGCCGCGCTGCTCTACGGTCTGGAGTCGGTCTCGGACATCCAGCTCGACGTGCACCGCGTCGAGGCGCTGAACGAGGCTCTCGCGGCGCTGAGCGAGGCGGATCCGCTCCGCGCGCGCCTGCTGGCGCGACTGGCGGTCAGCTACGCGATCCTCGAAGTCGACCGCGCGCTCACCTACGCGGACCAGGCGGTCGAGGCCGCCCGCCGTTCGGGAGACCCGAGCGGCCGGGCCTGGGCGCTCAATGCCCAGTACATGACGCACGGGGCGCCCGAGTTCCTCGAGCAGCGCATCGCGATCAGCGACGAGCTGGTGGAGGCGGCGTCCGCCGCCGGCCTGCTTCCGCTCGTCGCCAACGCGCACTGGGACGCGATCTTCAACCTGCTCGAGAAAGGCGAGGCGGCGGCGGCCCGGCGACACCTGGAGGCCCATGGCCAGGTCGCCCGGGAGACGCGCATCCCCAGCCTGCTCTGGCTGAACGAGTCGGCGCGGGGGCTGTTCGCCCTGCTCGAGGGCGACTTCGGCGCGGCCCAGGAGATCGCCGACCACGCTCTCGCCCTGTCCCGGCGCCTCGAGAACCAGTCCGGCGGCCTTGCCTTCTACTCGATCCAGATCTCGCGGATCTGGCAGGAGCGCGGAAGCCTCGAGCAGCTCGAGACGGTGCTGAAGCAGCGCATCGTCGATCAGCCCCACGTGGGATGGCGCGCCCGGCTCGCCTACGTCTACGCGGAGCTCGACCGCCTGAGGGAGGCGCGCGCCGAGTTCGAGGATATGGCGAGGCGCGACTTCGACGACATCCAACGCGATCTGCTCTGGACGCTGACGATCGGCTACCTGGGCGAGATCGCGGCGCTGCTCGGCGACACGCGGCGGGGAGAGCGCCTGTACGCCCTGCTGCTCCCCCATGCCGACCGCAACGTCGTGGCGTTGAACTCCGCCTGCAACGGCCCGGTTGCGCGTCAGCTCGGCCTGCTCGCCGAGTCGATCGGCCGCCCGGAGGACGCCGACCGCCACTTCGCCGAAGCCCTCGCCATGAGCGAACGCCTCGAGTCACCGCCGCTCGTCGCGCGCGTCCAGTACGACTGCGCGCGCACGCTGCTCGCGCGCGGCGCGACGATCGACCGCGAGCACGCCCTGGCGCTCGCCGGCCGATCCCTCGACACGGCGCGCCGGCTCGGCATGCAGCGACTGGCCGAGAAGGTGCTGGCCGTGAAGCTCGAGGCCCAGGGGATCGCGGCGAGCGACACCCAGCAGTCGATCCATGCCGTGGCCAGCCAGGTGGACCGCCGTGCGCCGGATCTGAGCGCCCACGCCGCCGCCGACGGCACCGTGACGCTGATGTTCAGCGACATCGAGGGCTTCACCCGCATGACCGAGCGTCTGGGCGACCTGCGCGCCCACGAGGTGATCAAGGAGCACAACCGCATCGTGCGCGAGTGCACCGCCGGCCACGGCGGACACGAGGTGGAGCTGCGCGGCGACGGCTTCTTGCTCGCCTTCCCGAGCGCGCGCCGCGCCGTCCACTGCGCGATCGAGCTCCAGCGCGCGCTCACCCACCGCGAGGGCGATCTCGAGATCCGCGTGCGCATCGGCCTCCACACCGGAGAGGTGCTGCGCGAGGCGGAGACCGTCTTCGGCAAGACGGTGATCCAGGCCTTCCGGGTCGCCGACCTGGCCGCGGGCGGCGAGATTCTGACCTCCTCCCTGACCCGCGAGCTGGTCGCCAGCGCGGGAGACGTGCGCTTCGGGGAGTCGCGCTCCGTCACGCTGAAGGGGCTGGAGGGCACTCACACCGTCCACGCGGTGGAGTGGGGCCGCTAGGCGTCTCCCTCTCCGACGCGGAGTGTGCGCACCCGGCTCCGACGGCGGAGGCCGAGCGCGATCAGCGCCGCCGTCGCCGGCTCCGGAACGATGCGGACCGTCACGCCCGTGGGTGCGGGGTCGAAGAGGTCGGAGGTCGGACCCGGGCCCGTGATCAGATCGGCGAAGCGAAAGTCGGTATCGCCGGGCGTACCGGCGATGTACTCCAGGATCGATCGCTCGGTACCGGCGTCGATCTGGAAGGACGCGGGCGCCGGCCCGACCTGATCCCACGCCAGGCACGGGTCGTCGCGGTTGAGAGCCCACGCGCACCGACCTTCGTTGCCGCCGCGCAACCACGACGCGCTGCCGCCGGAGGAGGTGATCAGATCGGGAATGTCGCCGTCCTCGGGGGCCGCCGGACCCGTCCGGTGCTAGGCGAATTTCCCGAACCCTGCGGGAACGCTCCGTTAGGTCCCAGAGGGGCCGCCGCTTCGCGCTTCGCTGGCGAAGGTCAGGCGGTCGGCCTCCGGGTCGACACCCACCCGCACCACGCCGCCCTTCGCGAGCGGGCCGAAGAGCAGGTCGTCGACGATCCGGTCCTTGAGCTCGACCTGGATCGTGCGCGCCATCGGACGGGCGCCGAAGTCGGGGTCGTAGCCCTTGCGGGCGAGCCAGGTGCGCGCGGCGTCGTCGAGCACGATCGTCACCTTGCGCTCGGCCAGCTGCTCGGCCACCTCGGCCACGAACTTGTCCACGACCTTGTTCATCACCTCGGGCCCGAGATCGCGGAAGGTGACCACCTCGTCGAGGCGGTTGCGGAACTCGGGGCTGAACAGGCGCTCGATCTCCTTGCTGCCGTCGCCCGCCCGGCCCGAGCCGAAGCCGATGCCGCGCGCCGTCATCTCCCGGGCGCCGGCGTTCGAGGTCATGATCAGCGTCACGTGGCGGAAGTCCGCCTCCCGGCCCTGGTTGTCGGTCAGCGTCGCGTGGTCCATCACCTGGAGCAGGATCGCGAACAGGTCGGGGTGCGCCTTCTCGATCTCGTCCAGCAGGAGCACGGTGTAGGGCTCCTTGCGGATGCGCTCCACGAGCAGCCCGCCCTGGTCGTAGCCGACGTAGCCCGGCGGAGCACCGATCAGCCGCGACACCGCGTGCTTCTCCATGTACTCGCTCATGTCGAAGCGCACGAAGGGGACGCCCAGCGCCTTCGCCAGCTGCTTCGAGAGCTCGGTCTTGCCGACGCCGGTGGGCCCGGTGAACAGGAAGCTTCCGATCGGCCGCTCGACGCCCGCCAGGCCCGCGCGCCCGCGCTTCACCGCGCGCACCACGGTGGAGATCGCCGCGTCCTGGCCGAACACCACCGCGCGCAGGCGCTCCTCGAGGTCCTCGAGCTGCTTGCGGTCCGAGCCCGAGGCCCGGACGCTCGGGATGTTGGCCATCCGCGCCACCACCGCCTCGACGTCGCGCACCCCGACCGTCTTGCGCTTCTTTCCCGAAGGCCGCAGCCGCACCGCCGCGCCCGTCTCGTCCAGCACGTCGATCGCCTTGTCGGGCAGGAAGCGGTCGTTCACGTGGCGGTGGGAGAGGTCGACGCAGGCTTTGATCGCGCCGCTGGTGAAGCGCACGCCGTGGTGCTCCTCGTACTTCGGCGCCAGGCCCTGGAGGATGCGCACCGTCTCCTCGAGCGTCGGCTCCTTGACGTCGACGCGCTGGAAGCGGCGCGAGAGCGCGCGGTCGCGCTCGAAGTGGCGGTACTCCTGGTAGGTGGTGGAGCCCATGCAGCGCAGCTCCCCGTTCTGGAGCATGGGCTTGAGCATGTTCGAGGCGTCCACCGTGGCGCCCTGGGCCGACCCGGCGCCGAGGATGGTGTGGATCTCGTCGATGAACAGCAGCGCGTTGGGGCGCTCGCGCAGCGCGTTCATGTAGGCCTTGAAACGCGCCTCGAAGTCGCCGCGGTAGCGCGTGCCGGCCAGCATGGCGCCGATGTCGAGGGAGAACAGCTCGGCCCCCTGGAGGTCCTCGGGCACGCGCCCCTCGTGGATGCGCAGCGCCAGCCCCTCGGCCAGGGCGGTCTTCCCGACGCCCGTCTCGCCGACCAGGATCGGGTTGTTCTTCCGGCGGCGCGCCAGGATGTGCACGATCCGGTCGAGCTCCATGCCGCGGCCGATCAGCGGGTCGAGCTTTCCCTCGACGGCGCGCTCGGTCAGGTTGGTGGAGAAGGCCGCCAGCGGATCGGCGGGGAGCTCGCCCGGCTCGCCGAAGCCCGGCTCCGCGCCCGCCGGCAGGCCGGCCGGGCCGTCGCCGCCCTCGCCGCGCGCCTTCGAGACACCGTGGGAGATGTACTGGAGCACGTCGAGGCGCGTCACGCCCTGGCTGCGCAGCAGCGTCACCGCGTGGGACTCGGGCTCCTGGAAGATCGCGGCCAGGATGTCGCCCGCGTCCACCTCCTCCTTCTCGGCACCCTCGCAGTGGGTGACGGCGTTCTGGAGCACGCGGTGGAAGGCGAGCGTCTGGAGCGCCTCGTAGACGTCTTCGCCGGGGACGGTCTCGAGGTCGTCCCGGAAGTAGCGCTCCAGACCCGCCTTGAGGGCGGTCAGGTCCGCGCCGGCGTGGTGCAGGATCTCGCTGCCCCGGGCGTCGTGGATCATCGCGAACAGCAGATGCTCTACCGTGACGTAGTGGTGCCGGCGGGACAGGGCCTCCCGCACCGACGCCTGGAGCATCAGGTGCAGCTCGCGGCCGATCTGGCTCATTCCTTCTCCGTGCCCGCGCGCAGCGGGTAGCCGCGCTGCTCGGCAGCCGCGTGCACGGCCGCCACCTTGGTCTCCGCGATGTCCTGGACGTAGACCCCCGCGATGCCCAGCCCCGTGCGGTGGATCGCGAGCATGATCTGGGTCGCCTCCGTGGGTCCCTTGTCGAACAGCTTCTCGAGAATCGCCACGACGAACTCCATCGGCGTGTAGTCGTCGTTGTAGAGGATCACCTTGTACTTCGGCGGCCGGGCCACCTTCCGCCGGGTCGCGGTGGCGACGCCCCCCTCCCGCCGCGGGTCGGCGCGGTCGGGGCCGGCGGGGGGCGCCCCCGGCGGGCCTCCGGGCCGTCCCGGATCGTTCGGCATGCGGGAGACCATAGCGCGCAACCTCGCGCCGCCTCGTTCCGGGGCGCGCTCGGCGCGCGCCGGAGTGCCCTCCTAGAATGGGAGCCGTGGGCCGCGTGGTGGAAGTGTTGGACGGCGTCGCGGGCGTCGCGCGCGACGAGTGGAACGCACTCGTCGGGGACGCCTCGCCCTTCCTCGAGTGGGAGTGGCTGGCCTCCCTGGAGCAGGCGGGCTGCGTGGGCCCGGAGCTCGGCTGGCAGCCGCGCCCCCTGGTGGTGCGCGAGGACGGGCGCCTGGTGGCGGCCTGTCCGCTCTACGTGAAGCAGCACAGCGAGGGCGAGTTCGTCTTCGACTGGGGCTGGGCCGACGCCGCCCGGCGCGCGGGCATCGACTACTACCCGAAGCTCCTGGTGGGGGTGCCCTTCACGCCGGTGACCGGATCGCGGCTGCTCACCGCCCCCGGAAGCGACCGCGCCGAGGGGGCCGCCCTGCTGGGGGCGGCCCTGCGCGAGCTGTGCGACGGCAACGGCCTGTCCGGCGTCCACGTGAACTTCTGCCTGCCCGACGAGCGCGACGCGCTGCTCGAGCGCGGCTACCTGCTGCGCGTGGGGCTCCAGTACCACTGGCACAACGCCGGCTACCGCACCTTCGACGACTACCTGGCCCAGCTGCGCGCGAAGCGCCGCAACCAGGTGAAGCGCGAGCGGCGCGGGGTGCGGGAGCAGGAGGTGGTGACCGAGGTCCTGACCGGCGACGCGATCCCCGACGACGTCTTCGAGCCGATGTTCCGCTGCTACCGCGCCACCGTCGACGCCCACTACTACGGCCGGCGCTACCTGAACCACGCCTTCTTCGAGCTGCTGCGCGAGCGCTTCCGCCACCGGCTCTGCTTCGTGGTGGCTCGGTCCGGCGGGAAGATCGTCGCGGGCACCACCAACGTCGTGAAGGGTGACGCCCTCTACGGCCGCTACTGGGGAGGCCTGCGCGAGGTCCGCTACCTGCACTTCGACGTCTGCTACTACGCCGCGATCGAGCACTGCATCGAAGCCGGCCTCGCCCGCTTCGAGCCCGGCGCCGGAGGCGACTACAAGTTCCTGCGCGGCTTCGACCCCCAGCCCACCTACAGCCTCCACTACCTGGCCGATCCGCGGCTGGCCCGCGCCATCGAGCGCTATCTGGAGGCCGAGCGCTCCGACGCCGAGCGCACGATCGAGGTGCTCCAGCGCCACAGCCAGCTCAAGCCGGAGTGATCGGGATCACCCCAGGCGGTCCCTGAAGAACGCGCGCAGCGCGCCGTGCAGCGCCTCGGGCTGTTCCCAGGAGACGAAGTGTCCGGAGCCGGGAACCTCGAGCGGTCCCGCGTGGTCCGGGAAGGCGACCGCCATCCGGTCGGGGAAGTGGCGCGTGACCACGGCGTCCTCGGGGCCGTAGAGGATCAGCGTCGGAACCGGGTTGATCTGCGCCAGCACCGGGATCTCCGAGAGCGGACGCTTGCCGAAGCCGATCTCGTATACCGCCACGGCGGCGCGCAGGGCGGCGGCATCGGCGAAGGGCTCGGTGTGATAGGCGACATCCTCGGGCGTGAAGGATCCCGGCGCGGCCCAGCCGCGGTGGGTGTACATCGCGGCCACGTACTCCCGGCGCCGCTCCGGGGTGTCGAGCTCGGCGAGCAGGCCGTCGGCGTCGGTACCCTGGCGCAGGAAGTAGTCGCTCTCGGGCCGCTGCTCGAGCGGCGGATCCTCGGGAATGCCCGCCGCCGCGTAGGCCTCGGGCAGCGGCGGTGCGAGCGTGTTGAACAGACACTGGCGCTCGACGAGGCCGGGGAAGCGCAGGCCCAGCTCCGCCACCACGATCGCGCCCACGTCCCCCGCCACGGCGCCGACCCGCTCGAAACCCAGCGCCGCGCACAGTCCGTGCAGATCGCGGGCGTAGGCGGGCGGGTCGTAGAAGCCGTCGGGAGCCGGATCCGAGTCGCCGACGCCGCGCAGGTCGGGGACCACGACGTCGAACCCCGCCTCGGCGAGCGGCGCGACGTTGCGCGCCCAGATCCGCTTCGTCTCCGGGAAGCCGTGCACCAGCAGCAGCGGGTAGCCGCCCTCTCCACAGCGCCAGAAGCCGAGACGCACGCCCTCGCGGACCTCGCTGCGCTGCACGGGGAAGCGGGGATGGCGATCCGGAAGGGCGGGCGACGACATGGCCGCGCAGGATAGAGTGCGATCTCGCGAAACGCCGCGCGCGGAGCGGCATCGCAAGCCCGACCCCATGCGGGAGATCCTCGTGACGCTTCGCCTCGCCATCGCCCTGCTCATCCTCGCCCTCGCCGCTCCGGCGGCTGCCTTCGACGAGGCGCTCTACGCCGAGCTGCTCGCCCAGCACACGCGCGAGGTGGACGACCTGGCGCGCGTGCGCGTCGACTATCCCGCCCTGGCCGGCTCCGCCGCCTGGAAGCGCCTGGTCGCGAGCCTCGCCGACTCCGATCCCGGCGCACTGCGCACGCGCGAGCAGCGGATCGCCTTCTGGGCGAACGCCTACAACATCCTGGCGATGGACCTGGTGGCGAAGCACTACCCCGTGGAGAGCATCCGCGACATCGGCTCGCTGCTGCGCCCGGTCTGGAAGCGCCCGGCCGGCGTCGTCGGCGGGCGCGAACGCACCCTCGACGAGATCGAGCACGAGATCATCCGCCCGCTCGGCGACCCGCGCACCCACGCCGTCGTGATCTGCGCCTCCACCTCCTGCCCCGCCCTGCCCCGGGAGCCCCTGCGCGCCGAGACGCTCGACGCCCAGCTCGACGCCGCCGTGCGCGCCTGGCTCGCCGACCCCGGCAAGGGGATGGCGATCGACCGCGCGTCGAACACGATCCGCGTGAGCAGGATCTTCGACTGGTTCGAGGGGGACTTCGCGGCCTCCGGGGGCGTGATCGCCTTCGTCACCCACTACGCGCCCGAAGCGGACCGGACGTGGCTAAGCGAGCACGGCGCGGACGCGCGCCTCGCCTACTTCGACTACGACTGGCGGGTGAACGCGCTGTAGGCGTCGGACCCTCAGTCGTCGTCGTCGTCCAGAACCTTCTCCCGCATCGTCACGAACTCCTCCGCGGAGGTCGGGTGGATGCCGATCGTCGCGTCGAACTGGGCCTTGGTCGCGCCGCACACCAGGGCGATCGCCACGCCCTGGATGATCTCGCCGGCGTGGCCACCCACCATGTGCGCGCCCACCACGCGTTCGGTCGCCGCGTCGACGACGAGCTTCATCAGCGTGCGCTCCTGGCGGCCCGAGAGCGTGTGCTTGAGCTCGCGGAAGCCGGTGCGGTAGACGTCCACCGCCCCGTAGCGCTCGCGCGCCTCGGCCTCCGTGAGGCCCACGGCGCCGATCGGCGGCTGGCTGAACACGGCCGAGGGGACGTTCTCGTACACCGGCTTCGTCGGGCGGCCGTCGAAGAGCGTCGCCGCCAGGCACATGCCCTCGTGGATCGCGACCGGCGTCAGGTTCATCCGGTCGGTCACGTCGCCGATCGCCCAGACGCTGGGCACCGAGCTGCGCGAGTACTCGTCCACGGCGATCGCGCCGTTCGGACGCAGCACCACCTTCAGCTCCTCGAGCCCCAGGCCGCCGGTGAGCGGGTGGCGGCCGGTGGCGTACAGGATGGCGTCGCCCTCGAGCCGGGTACCATCCTCGAGGGTGGCGCGCAGCCCGCCGTCCGACGCCTTCTCCACCTTCGCGATGCAGGCGTCGAAGCGCAGGTCGATGCCCTGGGCGTGCAGCTCCTCGGCCAGGTGGCGGCGCACGTCTTCGTCGAAGCCGCGCAGGAAGAGCGGCCCGCGGTAGAGCTGCGTGACGTGTGCCCCGAGGCCGTGCAGGATGCCCGCGAACTCGACCGCGATGTAGCCGCCGCCCACGATGATCGGCCGCTCGGGCATCGCCTCCAGGTGGAAGGCCTCGTTGGAGGTGATGACGTGCTCGATGCCGGGGATCGGCGGCAGATGGGGCCAGCTTCCCGTGGCGACCAGGATGTGCTCGGCGCTGAAGGTCTCCCGGCCGACGGCCACGGTGTGGGCGTCGACGAGGCGCGCCCTCCCCTCGATGCGCTGCACGCCGGCCGCGTCGAGCAGCCCGGCGTACACGCCGTTCAGCCGCGCGATCTCGGTGTCCTTGTTGCGGATCAGGGCGCCCCAGTCGTGGGTCGGCCGCCGCGCGCTCCAGCCGAAGCCCGCTGCGTCCTCCACGTCGCTGCGGAACGCCGAGGCGTAGACCAGCAGCTTCTTCGGGATGCAGCCGACGTTGACACAGGTACCGCCGAGCTCGCGCTCCTCGGCGACGGCCACGCGCGCGCCGTAGCGCGCCGACATGCGGCTGGCGCGCACGCCGGCCGAGCCGGCGCCGATCGTGAACAGGTCGAAGTCGTAGCGGGCCATGTCACCTCGTCGGAAGATCGCGGGCAGCGTACCGAACCCGCCCCCCGGCTTGCGCACTGGCCGGCGGCCCCCTAAAGAGAGGGCTTCGCACCGGAGGACCCCCCATGGCGATCGAAGAGGGAAAGAAGGCGCCCGCCTTCACGCTGAAGGACGCGAGCGGTGACAAGGTCTCGCTCTCCGACTTCGCCGGCCAGCACGTGATCGTCTACTTCTACCCCAAGGACGACACGCCCGGATGCACCAAGGAGGCCTGCGGCTTCCGCGACCTGTACCGGGCGATCGAGAAGCACGACGCGGTCGTGCTGGGCATCTCGCCCGACGGTGCCGAGTCCCACGCCCGCTTCACGAAGAAGTACAAGCTGCCCTTCGTGCTGCTCTCGGACCCCGACAAGAAGGTGATGACGAAGTACGGCGCCTGGGGCGAGAAGGTGCTCTACGGCAAGAAGACCACCGGCGTGATCCGCTCCACGGTGTGGATCGGTCCCGACGGCAAGGTCATGAAGCACTGGAAGCGGGTCGCCAAGGCCGCCGACCACCCCTCCCAGGTGCTCGCCGTCCTCGACGATCTCTAGACGGACGGACTCCTGCCGGGATCAGGCGAAGAGCGCCCGGCAGCGCTCGACCCGGCCCAGCGCCGAATCGCGGCCCAGGATCGCCAGGGTGTCGCCGAGGGGCGGGCTGGCCGCGCTTCCGGTGACCGCCACGCGCAGCGGCTGGGCCAGCTTGCCCAGCCCCACGCCCAGCGACTCGGCGAGCGCCGCCACCGCCGCCTCGATCGCCTCGGGCTCGAAGGGCTCGAGATCCGCCAGCTCCTGGGCCGCCGCCGCCAGGCGCTCGAAGCCGCTCGGCGCGCCCTTGCGCAGCCACTTCTCGACGGCCGCGGGGTCGTAGCGGAGCGCGTCGTCGGCCACCCAGGCGAAGGCGCCCGGACCCCCGGCGGCGGTGGCGTCGGCCAGGGTGCGGCAGCGCGTCCGGACCATCGCGGCGTAGCGACGGCGCCAGCCCTCCTCCCGCGCCAGCGCTTCCGGCGCGTAGCGCTCGCACCACTCGCTCCAGCGGGCGAAGAAATCCGCGTCCGAGAGCTCGCTGATCGCCTCCTGGTCGAAAGCGAGCAGCTTCTCGCGATCGAAGCGCGCGTTCGAGGTGCCGATCCGGTCCAGCGAGAAGCGCTCGCACAGGTAGGCGCGGTCGAAGCGCTCGCGGTCGCGGCCCTGGTCGTCCTTCTCCCCCGGGCTCCAGCCGAGCAGGGCCAGGTAGTTGCACAGGACCTCGGGCAGGTAGCCCGCGCGCCGGAAGTCCTCGACCTCGATGCAGGGGAGCTCGAGGGCGAGCGCCGACGCGAGGGGCACGAGCAGCGCGGGCTCGAGCTGGGATCGCTTGTCGGCGAGCCACGCGTCGAGCCGCTCTCCGGGGACGATCGCCGTGAGCTCCGCGCGCGCGGCGGGATCCTCGGCGAGGCGCGCCTTCACCGCCTCGCGCGCCGCCTTGTCCTTGTCCCGCTTCGACATCTTCGAGCCGTCGGCGTTGAAGATCAGCGGCAGATGAGCGTACACGGGCTCGCGGTAGCCCAGGGCGCGCTGGAGGGCCACGTGGCGCGGCGTGTTGTTGAGGTGCTCCTGCCCGCGCAGCACGTGCGTCACACCCATCCGCTCGTCGTCGACCACCACGGCCAGGTGATAGGTGGGGAAGCCGTCGCGCTTGCGGATCACGAAGTCGTCGAGGTGCTCCTCGCCGAAGGCGATCTCGCCGAGCACGCGGTCGACCACCGACACCGGCTCCTCGGGCATCCGGAAGCGGACCACGTGCTCTTCGCGCCCCATCCGCGCCAGAGCCGCCTCGCGATCGAAGTCGGCGGGTCGCCGGTAGCGGAAGCTGCGCTTCGCGGCGCGCGCCTCGGCGCGCAGCGCGTCGAGCTCCTCGGGCGTCTCGAAGGCGGGGTAGGCCCGGTCCCCCTCGATGAGGGCGGCCACGGCCGCGTCGTAGAGGCCCGTGCGCTCGGCCTGGCGGAAGGGCCCGACGCCGCGCGGGTCGCCGCCGAGCTCGCCGTAGACGGGACCCTCGTCCCAGCCGATGCCGAGCCAGGCCAGGTCCTCGAGGATGCCCAGCGCCGCGTCCTCCGAGGAGCGCGCTCGGTCCGTGTCCTCGATGCGCAGCAGGAAGCGGCCGTCGGGCCGTGCCAGTGCCCAGTTGTAGAGGGCGGTGCGCGCGCCCCCGATGTGCAGGTGCCCGGTGGGCGAAGGGGCGAAGCGCGTGAGCGGCCCGGCGGACATGGCGCCCCAGCGTAGCCCGGGCCGGCGCCGGTGGCCGAGAATCCCGGGCGAAAACGGGGGGATGGACCGGCGGCAGCGCATCCGGGAATGGTCTATGCTGCGCGCCCTCACGGAGACACGGAGCCAGAGCCTTGCCCTACGAAGAGAACCGCCGCGACGGACCCGATCGCTTCGATCGGGGAGGAGACCGCTTCGACCGCGGCGATCGCTTCGATCGCGGGGATCGCTTCGGCGACCGGCGCGAGGGCGGCGGCGGGTCGGTCAAGTCGCGGCTGCGCGCGAAGGCGCGCAAGCGCGACCGCAAGAACCGCAAGCGCTCCTTCTCCCGCAAGAAGGTGTCCCGGCTCACGACCGACAAGTCGGTCGTCGTCGACTACAAGGATCCGAAGCTGCTGCGCAGCTTCCTCTCCGAGACGGGGAAGATCCTGCCGCGCCGCATCACCGGCAACACGGCGAAGCAGCAGCGCGAGGTCGCGCTGGCGGTCAAGCGGGCGCGTCACCTGGCCCTGCTGCCCTACCCGCCGAACATGGCCTAGCCAGGCGAGAGCCCGCCTTCGCTCGCCGGCGGCTCGCTGCGCCTCGGCCGACTCTTCGAGTCGGCCTCCTTGCCCGGCAGAAGCCCGCCTTCGCTCGCCGGCGGCTCGCTGCGCCTCGGCCGACTCTTCGAGTCGGCCTCCTTGCCCGGCAGAAGCCCGCCCTCAGTCCGCGTCGAAGGCCTGGGCGAAGATGGCCGGGGCGGCGTCGACCAGCAGCTCCCGGGTGGTGAGGGCGCTCCGCACCGAGAACGGCCCTCGCGCCTGGCCGGTCCACAGAACGTCTCCCGACGACGAGTCGACCAGCGACAGGTCGAGGTGCACGAGGAGCAGGCCCGTCCCGGTGACCGTGAACCGGCGCAGGCACCCGAACAGCACCGGCCCCGTCACCCCGCCGTCGCGCGCGAGCGTCGCCGCCGACGCGGCGTCCTGCGGCACCGAGGTCATCGCCGCGCGATCGGCCTCGAACCCGCTCACGGCGATGTCCCGCAGCGCGAGCTCGTGGGACGCCTGGGCCTGCAGCGCGTCGGTCACCGTCCATTCCTCTCCCGAGCCCCGGCCGATCACGCGCGGCAGCTCGCGCAGCGGATTGCCGCTCTCGATCCGGAGCGGAACGCCGGTCGCGTTGCGGAAGCGGGCGACCGCGACCGGGCCGCGGCCCGCCAGGTCCGGCAGCGTGCCGCGGGAGAGCGGCGGCGCCGCGGGCTCCATCCCGAACACGAGGCCGCAGCCGAGCGCCGCCACGACGCAGAGCACCAGCGCCACCAGCCCCGCCGCGCGCGGGGACGCGCGCCGCCCCGGGCGCGCGCGCCAGCGGGCGAAGGCCGTGAGCGCGAGCCAGAACACCGCCGCCAAGGCGACGCTGGTGGGTCCCGTCGGCAGGTCCGCGCGGTAGGCGAGGGAGAACCCGCCGAGCGAGCAGACGGCGCCGATCGCCGCCGCGATCGCCATCGCCGCGCCCAGCCCCGGGGCCACGCGCAGCGCGGCCAGCGGCGGCAGCACCAGGAAGCCGAACACCACCAGTGGTCCCGCCTCCATCACGCCGAGGGCGATCGCTCCCCCGAGCAGTCCGAACAGCAGGGCGTCGGCCCGGGCGGGATTGCGCCCGATCGTGCGCGCGAACTCGGCGTCGAAGGAGGCGAGCAGGATCTCGCGCCGAAACGAGAAGAAGAGCGCCAGCGACAGCGCCGAGGCGACGAGCAGCGCGAGCAGGTCGGCGTCGCTGACCGTCAGCAGCTCGCCGCGCAGCATGTTCGTCACCTCGAGATCGCCCGAGGGGTTGAGCGCCACGAACAGCACCGTGGCCGACGAGGCGATCGCGAACAGCGCTCCCACGCCCCACTCCGCGGGGGAGCGACCGCTGCGCTGGCCGGCGACCAGCAGGCCCAGCGCGCCGAAGGTGGCGACCAGCGACCCGAGCAGCGCGCCGGTGTGCGCGCCGCCGGGCTGGTGCGCGTGGGCGCTGATCCAGAACGCCGCGGCGATGCCGGCCGCGCCCGCCTGGGGAAGCGCCACACCGAGCAGCACCAGGCGGCGCAGCACGAGATAGACCCCCAGCAGACTGCAGACGATCGCGACGCAAAGCCCACCGATCACCGCGTTGCGGAACAAGAGACCCGGTCCGAAGAGCAGCTCCATCACGCTCCCCTCCCCGACTGGAGGCGACCTTCCTCGAGAACCAGGGTCCGGTCGACACGACCGATCACCGCCTCGAGCTGATGGGTCACCATCCACACCGCCAGACGATGCTCCGTGCGCAGCTCCTGCAGCACCTCCACGATCGCCTTCTCCGTCTCGGGATCGACCCCCGCCGTCGGCTCGTCGAGCACCAGCGCGGTCGGCTGCGTCGCCAGCGCCCGCGCGATCAGGATCCGCTGGCGCTGACCGCCCGAGAGCTGGCCGTAGCGCCGCCCGGAGAAGGCGACCGCCCGCACCGCCTCGAGGGCGCTTCGGGTCCGCTCCCGCTCCGGCGCTCCGGTCGGCCGGTAGAAGGGCAGATCGCGGCACGCGCCGAGCAGCACCACGTCGAATCCGGACAGCGGGTAGAGCGGGTCGAGCGTCTCGCGCTGGGGCACGTAGCCCAGGCGCAGGCGCGGCGAACGCTCGACGCGACCGGCCAGCGGAGGCAGGAGCCCCAGCAGACCGCGCACGAGAGTGGTCTTCCCGCTCCCGTTGCTCCCCAGCAGCGCCACGAGCTCGCCGGGGACGACCTCGAGCGAGACCCCGCGCACGATCGGCATCGCGCCGTAGCCGAAGCTCGCGTCGACCAGTCGCAGCAGCGCGTCGTTCGCGCTCAACTCGCCACCTCCCCCGTGGCCGCCGCCACGAGCGCCCGGAGGTTCGCCTCGATCGAGGCGACGTAGCCCGGCTCTCCGAGCCCTCCGGCCATCACCGAGATCTGGGCCAACCGGGCCCCGGTGCGCTCGGCGAGGGTGCGGGCCAGGCCCGGGTCGTAGGAGACCTCGCGGACGATCACCTTCACCTGCTCGCGCTGCATGGTACCGAGGAGCTCCTCCAGGTGGCCGGGCGTCGCGGGAATGCCCGGCTTCACCTCGATCGTGCCCACCAGCTCGAGGCCGTAGCGTTTGGCCAGGTAGACCAGATCCTCGTGGTAGGAGACGACCTTCAGGCCACGGAGCGGCGCCGCGAGCGTCTGCCACTCGGCGATCTTTCCCTTCAGCAGTGCGGCGAAGCGCGCCTGGCCCGCGCGATAGGCGTCGGCCCCCTGCGGGTCCACCCGCTCCAGGCCCTCGGCGATCGCGCGCGCCATCAGCAGGCCCTGCTCCGGGTCGAGGTTGTAGTGGGGATTGCCGAGCGGATGCAGCTCGCCCTGGACGCGGCTCTGGCTGCTGGGCACCTCGAGCGGCGTCACGTAGAGCGACGCATCGATGTATCCGGGCGCTCCCGGCATGATGCGGGGGTTGCGCGCCGCCTCCAGCAGCGCCGGCACGAACGCGTGCTCCAGGCTCAGGCCCTGGACGACCAGCGCATCGGCGCGGTTGAGCTTGGTGACGAAGCTCGGCTTGACGGGGACCTTGTGCGGATCCTGGGTGCCTTCGGCGATCGTCACCACCGAGACCCGGTCGCCGCCGATCTGACGGGTGATGTCGGCGACGTCCGGGGTCGAGGCGACCACCCGCAGCACGGCCGCCGCGGGCTCGGCCACGACGCCCGCGAGCAACGCCGCGAGCACGAAGGACAGGATCGGACGCGGACTAGCGCTGGGCGAAGCCATGGCTGTGACTCCCGATGAAGGCGGTCCACTGGAGCGTGTACCGCTGGTTGGTGGGTTCGTCGCCCCAGCTGTTGTCGAACTGGAAGCGCAGGCGCTGGAACTCCGAGGGCTTCCAGGTGACGAAGGCAGAGGCGGTGCGGGCGAGGTCCTCCGGCCCTTCGGGCGCCTCCGAGTAGTCGAAGCGCGCCCCGGCCGAGAAGCTGCGCGCGAAGAAGGCCTCGAGGTAGCCGTAGCCGCCCTGGCGGTCCTCGCGGAAGCGGTCCACCACCGCCCCGGTGGCGTCGTCGCGCTCGGTGAAACGCTGATCGTTCCAGTACCACTCGGTTCCGATCACGAGTCCCTGGTAGAGGCCGCTGGTGCCCGGCTGGTGGCGCAAGGTCACGTCGAGGCCCCAGAGGTTGCGCGTGCGGTTCTGCGGCACGCCGTACCAGGTCCCTCCCAGCTCGACGTTCCAGGTGTCGGTCAGGTCGAGGTAGGTGTGCGGGCGCGCCAGGAAGGTGAGCTCGCCGAAGTCGCGCCTCCCGAAGAAGCCGTTGTCGTTGAGATCCGACAGGTTCTCGGAGCCCACCGTGTTGTAGATGCCGCCCGTCAGCTCCACGTAGTAGTCGATCGGCATCAGCCACGACAGCTCCGCCCCCTCGGCGCCCGACTCGCCGCCGATCAGCCGGTCGATCGAGGGCGGCCGGTCGACGAAGGGCAGCGACTCGTCGTGCCAGTGCGGAAGCCGTCCGACATCGGCGAAGAAGCGGCCGCCCTTCACCGTGAGGTTCCACGGCAAGGCCGTCGTGACGAGCGCCGCCTCCTCGACGTCGAAGCCCTCGTCGCTCGAGCCGTTGATCGAGGCGTAACCGCGCAGAAAGGGATCGATCGGCGCGGAGATGAACAGCTCCGCGTTCTGCAGCGAGAATTTGGAGCCGTTCGGATAGCCGATCGACTCCCAGGAATCCTTCGCGTCCTGGGCGAACTCGGTGTCCACCACGAAGCTGATCGCCGGATTGTCGGCGTTGACCGGGGCGATGCGCGCCGTCGCGGCCGGCGTCGGCTCGGGCGCCAGCTCGGGCGCCGCCGCCTCCATCGCGTCCACCCGCTGGCGGAGCTCGCCCAAGGAGTCCTGGGTGGTCGACAGATCCTCGCGGGCCTTGGAGAGCTGCTCCTGGGTCTGGTCGAGCTCCTTCTGGAGCCGCTCCACCTCGGAGTCCGCCGCTCGGGCGACGGGGTCTGCGAGCATGATTGCGGCCCCGATCCAGAGGGCCGCGCGCGGCGAGCCGCGCCATTTCGGAAATCCCATGACCGTTCCTCACCGGGGCGGCCCACGGCCGCCCGGGTACGCGCTGCCTGCGGGCGACGTCCTATTCGACACACAAAGGCGTCGCCGGTCGCGCGCGAGGCTGCTCGGGTTGCTTCTCGGAGCTAGGCGAGCGAGAGCGCGCGGAGAGGCGGAGCGCGAGGCGGCGCCGAGATGCGCTCGACGGCGCGCGGCGGCGCGGCCGCGGGTGTCGGCGGCAGGGGTGCCGCCACCCCCACGCTCCGCACGACGTCGAGCGGCGCCACGCGGTCGACGCCGCTGCGCACCTGGTTGAGCGCCAGGCAAATCGGACAGCGGGTCGCGTCGTGGGGGGTCCCGTGCGGGGAGACCGGGGACGCGGGCGCGAGGGAGAGCTCGTCGGCCGCGACGGCTCGCAGACCCTCGAAGGACAGCGCAATGCCGTGCGCCGCCGGCAGCTCGAACTGGGCCAGCAGGAGCGCCGCGACGAGCGCGACGTGGATTCTCCGGCCCTGGCGCATGCTCACCTCGTTCCCGGGTGCGAACGCGGGTGGGGGTGGACGCGCGAAGCCTAGCCGAGAGCTTCGAGACGGCAAGACGCGCGCGGGACACCGCGTCAGTCCCGCGCCACGCGGGCCTTCACCCGCGAGTGCAGCTCCCGATGCACGGCCGGGTCGAGGTGGGCGCCCGCCGCGAACAGCAGGAACAGCATCACCTTCGACAGCGAGTCCGCGAGCAGCTCGCTCGCCGAGCGGTCGTCCCGCTCCGGCCGGGACTCGAGCATCGCGAGCACGCGCTTCGCCGGCAGCTCGCCCGAGGGCGTGAAGCGCAGGCGGCGGAACACGGCGTGGGCCGGGTCGTCCTCGAACACCGACTCGGCGGCCCGGTGGAGCGCGGCGCCCGCCCCGGCGTCGGCGGCGGTGGCGAAGATGTCGCGGAAGGCGTCGTTGAAGGCGGCGAGCACGCGTGCCGGCTCGCCGTCGCCGCCCGAGCGGAGCACGGACAGCTCGTCGAGCCGCCGCACGCCCTCCATCAGCAGACCCTCGGCGGAGAGACCGGGGACGGTCAGGGTCTCGTCGTCGCTCTCGTCGCTGAGTACGAAGGCCCCGTGCTTTTCGAGCAGGATCGCCTGGAAGACGGTGGTGACGTGCTCCTGCACGGCGTTCCACAGGTCGCGCTCGGAGAGCAGACTGCGCGCGACCGCCAGGCGCCCGGCGCCGCGCGGGTCGCCGGCCTCGCGCGCGAGCCGCTCCATGTCCTCGCGCTCGAGCAGCCCCATGCGCACGGCCACCTCACCGAGGCTCTCGTTCACCCGCTCGGAGGCGGCGCCGTGCACCTCGCCCTCGCCGAACACCACCATCCGCATCGCGCTGCGCCCGTAGATGCGCAGCACTCCGGAGAGCCGGCCGTGAGCGATCAGGCTGACGAGCTCCGAGAAGGCGATCCGCGACAGGTCGCCGGCCAGGATCACGGCGGTGCCCTCGGGCAGCTCGCTCTCGTCCTCCACGCCGATCAGCAGCGCGTTCGGCGAGTCGAGCAGGGCGTAGCAGTGCTCGCGGTGCCGCTCGTCGACCTGCCCGTCGAGCCGCACGCCTCCCTCTCCGGCGATGCGTAGCCGCGCCCTCAAGCCGCACCCATCCTCGAAGAGGGGTTTCGGCGCGTCGCAGGGCCTCCTTGAGACGGGGGGAGCGCCCGCACCCTCCCCTCCTACCGAGCCGCCGCCGCGGGCAGCGCGAACGCCAGCAGCGAGTCGCCGGGAGTGGTGCCGAGGGTTCCGTGCCCCCCCGCCGCGATCACCACGAGCTGGCGCCCCCGCGCCCGCCGGAAGGTGAGGGGCGTCGCCTGGCCTCCGGCCGGCAGCCGCGCCGACCAGAGCTCCTCCCCGGTCTCGACGTCGAAGGCGCGCAGCGCGTCGTCCATCGACGCCGCAATGAACACGAGGCCGCTCGCCGTGACGATCGGGCCGCCCATGCTCGGCATGCCCCAGGACAGCCAGAACGGGAAGGGCGCCGCGTCGCGGGTAGTGCCGAAGGGCACCTCCCAGACCTTCTCGCCGGTCGCCAGGTCCACGGCCAGCAGTGTGCCCCAGGGAGGTGGATTGCAGGGCACTCCCCAGGGCGAGAGCAGCGCGCCCTGGAACTGGGCGTAGGGAGTGCCGAGCTGGGGAAACAGGATCGCGTAGGGCCGGCGCACGGCGACCTGGGCGGCCGCGTCGCGCGGCACCACGCGTTGCACGCTCGGAACGCGGTTCAGGTTCGCGATCAGCAGGCCCCGCTCGCGGTCGACGGCGACGCCCCCCCAGTTCACCCCGCCGGCGACCCCGGGATACTGGAGCGTGCCCTCGAGACTCGGCGGCGTGAACACGCCGCCGCTGCGCAGCGCCGCCATCTGCTCGCGGCATGCGTCGCGCTCCCAGGGAACGATGCCCCAAGCGTCCTCGGGGCCGAGGCGGTCGGGGAGCAGCGGCGGGGGATGGGTCGGGAAGGGCTGCGTCGGGGCCGCCGTCTCGCCCGCCACGTCGGAGGGCGGAACCGGACGCTCCTCGACCGGGTAGATCGGAATCCCGGTCTCGCGATCGAGCAGGAACACGTGGCCCATCTTCGTGGCCTGCGCCAGCGCCGCGACCGGGCGGCCGTCCGGTCGCACGCCGTCGAAGAGCGTCGGCTGGGAGGCGACGTCGTAGTCCCAGAGGTCGTGGTGAACGGTCTGGAAGCGCCACGCCACCGCCCCGCTGCGCGCGTGCAGCGCGACCACCGAGCTCCCGTAGTAGTCGAAGCCGGTGCGCTGCCCGCCGAAGAAGTCCGGGCTCGGGTTGCCCGTCGGAACGAACAGCAGCTCGCGCTCGGGATCCGCCGAGAAGATCGACCAGGCGTTGGGGGTGCCAGGGTGGAAGCGCGGTGTCCCGTCGGGCGCGGGAGGGAGCGGCGGCGTTCCCGGCGGCACCGGATCGAAGGCCCAGCGCAGCGCGCCCGTCACGGCGTCGTAGCCCCGCACCACGCCGCTCGGCGCGTCGGTGCGGCGCCCGTCGGCGACCAGCGCGCCCACCGCGACCACGCCCGCCACGGCGGTCGGCGGCGAGGTGACCGCGTACTCGTCCGGTCGAAACCCGGTCACGCCGAGGGAAAGATCCACCTCGCCCTGCCGGCCGAAGTCGGGGCACGGCCGGCCGTCGCGCGCGTCCAGCGCGATCAGCCGCGCGTCCATCGTGGCGGTGAAGATGCGCTCGGCGCAGCGCCCTTCCTCGCCCGTGCGCACGTAGCTCACGCCGCGACAGGTCCGCGTCCAGCCTCCGGTGGGCGCCACGGCCGGGTCGTACACCCAGCGCACGCTGCCCGTCTCCGCGTCGAGCGAGAACACGCGGTTGTGGGGCGAGCAGAAGTAGAGGGCGTCCTCCACCGCGATCGGCGTCGCCTCGAAGGCGGTCTTGTCGCGACCGTCCACGCCCCCGGAGACGTCTCCCGTGTGGAACTCCCAGGCCGGCTCGAGGTGCGCGACGTTCGCGGGCGTGATCTCCACGAGCGGAGACCAACGCGAGCCGCCGGCGTCGCCCCCGTAGTGAGCCCACTCCGCCGCCGGACCGCCCGGATCCACGGCGCGGCCGGCGTCGCAACCGGCGTTCGCCAGAGCGAGCCACGCCGTCACCGCGAGCCGGCGAGCGAGAGCCGATCGCCTAATTCCGGGCCTCCCCGCCACGACGGGCGACGTCGTCGGAGGAGAGGCCCTCCGGATCGAGCCGCAGCACGCGGGGCATGCCGCCTTCGATCTGCCACGCCGGCTGGTTCGAGTTCGAGGTCCACACCCGGCCCTGGGCGTCGAAGTCGATCTCGCGCGTATAGGTGACGCGCGTCGGCAGCGGATAGACCGTGAACGCCTCACCCCTGGGGTCGAAGCGGATCAGCGTGTCGCTGTTGGTTCCGCAGATCCACACCGCGCCCGAAGGGCGATGGACGTTGAGCGCGTAGGGCGTGTCGCTCCCGGGCGGCTCGATCGGGATCGGGTACTCGACGAAATCGCGCGTGTGCGGGTCGAAGCGCGCGATCAGACCCGAGGAGAAGCCGGGGATCCAGAGCCGGCCCTGACCGTCGAAGCGCATCCGGCGCGGCGCGCTGAAGGGCGTGTCCACCATCTCGATCGAGAAGTCGTCGGGGTCGACGCGGCCGATGCGGTGGTCGTTGAGCTGGCTGAACCAGACCGCGCCGTCGGGAGCGACGTCGACGCCGTAAGGGACCGGCGCCGTGAAGCCGTCGCCCTCGGCGGCGGCGCCGCGCAGGTCGAAGTACCGGCCGAACCACAGGGCCACGGGCATCGCGTGCATCGCCAGCGCCTGGCCCAGCGTTCGCGAGGGAAGCCTCAGCTCGCGCCCCTTCCCCCTCGCCGGGTCCCACATGCCCAGGTGGTTGGAGCCGGCGATCGTGTACCAGATGCGTCCGCGCGAGTCGAAGCGCAGCGTGTGGGGATAGTAGCCGTGCTCGAGCTCGACGATCGCGAAGGACTCGCTCGCGGGATCGAAGCGCGCCAGACGGTTGCCGAGGGCGAGCGTGATCCACACGGCGCCGTCGGGCGCCACCTGGAGCGAGTGCGGGCCGACGTAGGCATTGGTGTTGGGCACGTCGGGCGGTCCGCCGGTGGCGAACACGCCGCCGAGTGGAAGATCGCCGTGGGGGATGGTCCACGCCTCCCGCTCCCCGCTCTCGGGATCGAGGCGGTAGAGCTGGTCCTGGGTCATGTCCACCGAGTAGATGCGGCCGTCCGGATGAACCAGCAGGTCGTGCTGCATCGAGGCGGGCCCGCCCAGGTCCCACTCCTCGATCACGGCGCGCCGCACCTCGGGCGGGGGCGGCGGCGCGAAGCCGGGCGTGCCGAGCCCGGCGGTCAGGGCGGCGACCGCGTTCTCCGGCGCGTAGGCCTCGTTGAACAGAGCCGGGAGCTTCGCCCGCAGATCGGCCGAGAGCATCCCGCCCATGCGTCCCATCAGGTGGAGCACCTTGTGCCACTCCTCGGGCGCGCGCAGTCGCCGGGTGGCCCAGCTGCCCTGCTGGTGGCAGTAGGTGCACTGGCGCACCAGCTCTTCGCGCTGCGCCGGGTCGTCGAGGCGTTGCAGCACCAGGTCGTACCAGCGGTTCGCCGGCAGCTGGGCCGCCACCTCGGCGGGGTCGCTCTCCGGCTCCAACACCAGCCGCAGCCACTGGTCGTCCTGGAGCGAGACGTCGCTGCGGCGCAGGTCCTTCCAGCCGATGCGCCGCACGGAAACGATCGCGGGCCCCGACGAGGTGAGAGCCGGCGTGCGAAAGCGCCCCGCTTCGTCGCTGGTGACGGTGACGCGGTGCGCGGGCTCGTCGCGCTGGAAGGTGACGCGCGCGCCGACGATCGGACCGCCCGCGGCATCGACGACGATCCCGCGCATGCGCTCGCCGCCGGCGTTCGCCGGCCAGGCCAGGCCGAGCAGCGCGGCTAGAATGCCGGCGGCGGCGACCGGGCGCGTCGCGCGTGGCGCGCTGCGCCGCGCGGCCGACCGCGATCGGGGAATCATGCGCCCGTGCCACCTCCGACTGCGCCGCCCGAGCGGCGGTCCACGCGATGCTGCCATGGCGCGGCGGCCGGCGCACACGGCGCCGCCGGGGCTCGCGCTGTCCCTCGCGCTCGCGTGCGCCGCGGCTCCGCTCGCTCCGCCCGACCCGCCGCCGGCGCCACCCCTCGATCCGGAGTCGGTGCGCGTACGGCTCGTGTTCGACGCGTCGGTCGACCTCGACCTGTACGTGACCGGTCCGTCCCAGGAGACCGTGTACTTCGGCAACGCGCGCTCGCGCGACGGCGGCGAGCTCGACGCCGACCGGCGCTGCGATTCGCCGGCACCGCGCGCGGAGAGCGTGACCTTCCCGGCCGCGCCGGCGGGCCTGTACCGGGTGGGCGTAGACTTCATGGTCCGCTGCGCCGACGGCGTCGAGCGCGCACCCTACGCGCTGTCGATCGAGGCGCCGGGCCGCGCGCCGCAGCGCCTGGAGGGAGAGGTCGCGTTCGGCGTCTTCGAGGCGCGGGTGACGGAGTTCCGGATCGGCGGCGGGCCGCCCTGAGCCCCGGCCCGCGGGGGCAGTGCCCGGGTCGCTTCGGCGCCCAGCCCGGCCGATCGAGATTTTCGCGCGCCTCCTGCGCGCCCGCGAGGGACGCCCGCACATCAAGCGCGCCCCCGAGCCGGCCGATGAATGGTGAGCCCAGACCGACCGAGGTGCTCTTGCGCAGCCCGAACGAGACCCCCGCCGGCACACCCGGTGGCGTGCGTGTCCTGTTCGTGGGCGACTCGCTCGCCGACGCCGCGCTCGTGCGCGACCTGCTGGGCCGCTCGAGCGCGATGACCTTTCGCGTGACCCACGCCCGCCGCCTGGCCGAAGCCCTCGCCCTGCCCGACGCGGCGGACGCGGACGTGCTGCTGCTGTCGGTGGAGGCCGCCGACCTGCCCGGCCTCGCCTGCCTGACCCAGGTCCGGCTCTCGGCGCCGCTCTTGCCCGTCGTGGTGTTCTCGGAGGTCGACGACGAGGTGGCGGCGCTCCGCTCCCTCCAGGCCGGCGCGCGCGGCTACGTGGTCAAGCACGAGCTCAACACGCGCAGCCTCGTCACGACCCTGGGCGCCGCCCTCGAGAGCCACCGCATGATCCTCCAGCTCAACGACGCGCGGGAGAAGGCGCGCCACCTGGCGACGCACGATCAGCTCACCGGTCTGGCGAACCGGACCCTGTTCCAGGACCGGCTCGGCCAGGCGCTCTCCTCCTCGAACCGCTCGCGCCAGCGCCTCGCCGTGCTCTTCGTCGACCTCGACGGCTTCAAGGGCATCAACGACTCGCTGGGACACGCGGTCGGGGACGGACTGCTGCGCAGCATCTCCCGCCGCATCGCCGCCTGCCTGCGCGAGACCGACACGGCCGCCCGGCTCGGCGGCGACGAGTTCGCGGTGCTGCTCACCAACCTGAGCAACGAGATCGACGCGGCGACGGTGGCGCGCAAGCTGCTCGCCGAGCTCTCCGAGCCGATCCACTTCCGTAATCAGATCACCGCGATCCGGTGCAGCATCGGCATCTCCACCTTCCCGCGCGACGGACGCGATCCCGAGGAGCTGATCAAGAAGGCCGACACGGCCATGTACCACGCGAAGGAGACCGGCGGGGGTCGCTTCGAGTTCTACACCGACGACATGAACGCGGCGATCCAGAGGCGGATGGCCCTCGAGGACCGCCTGCGCACCGCGCTCGAGGACGACGGCCTGCGCCTCTACTACCAGCCCCAGTTCGACCTGACGCGCGGCCGGATCATCGGCGCGGAGGCGCTCCTGCGCTGGCAGCACCCGGAGCTCGGCCTGGTGTCGCCCGCCCAGTTCCTGCCGATCGCCGAGGAGACGGGACTGATCGTCCCGATCGGCGACTGGATCCTGCGCACCGCCTGCGAGCAGAACGCGCGCTGGAGCCGGGACGACCACCGCGGACTGCGCGTGTCGGTAAACGTCTCGTCGCAGCAGTTCCTGGAGCCCGAGTTCGCGGACACGGTCCGGCGCGCGCTCGAGATGACCGGGGTGCCGCCGGTGTCCCTCGAGCTCGAGATCACCGAGAGCAGCCTACTGCGCGACGTGAACGTGACGGTGGACACGCTGCGTGCGCTCAAGGACCTGGGCGTGCGCCTCGCGATCGACGACTTCGGCACCGGCTACTCCGCCCTCGCCTACCTCAAGCGGCTTCCGATCGACGTGCTGAAGATCGATCAGTCCTTCGTGCGCACCCTGACCACCGATCCCGCCGACGCCACGATCACCGAGACGATCATCCAGCTCGCCGCCGGTCTGAACCTGACCACGATCGCCGAGGGCGTCGAGACGCTCGAGCAGCTGCTGCTGCTCGGCTCCTTCGGGTGCAAGCGGATGCAGGGCTACCTGTTCGGCAAGCCGGTGCCGCCGGAGACCTTCTCGCTGTGGCTGGAGAACCCGCCGTTCCGCTGGATGCAGGGCGAGGACGGCGGCGAGGGCGTGCCGCTCGGAGTCAGCGCGGGGCGGGTCGCGAGCCGGACGTCCTAGCCGCACCGGGCGCGTCGCCCTCGGCTACGACCGGCAGCAGGCACTCGGCGAGATCGGCGGTGCGCTCCTCGCCGGCGCGGATGTCGCGGAAGATGCGGTCGAGCTCGCGGCGGCGGCCCGGGTCCATGCGCTCGATCCAGTTGGCGCGATCGGGGTCGTCGCCGAGCACCAGCTCGCTGCGGTCGGCGTGGGCGCGGCCGGCGACGCGCGCGTGGTGGTAGAGCGCGCGCCCCAGCACGACGTAGGGGAAGTTGGCGCTCGAGGCCGGACCGCAGCGCAGCAGGCGCCCGCCCATCGGCAGCTGCAGCACCCGCATGCGCGCGAGCCGGGTGCTGGTCCACCAGGCGCCGGCGCCGCCCAGGGCCGCGCCCACCAGCGATCCCAGCAGCAGCGAGGCGCCGCCGACGCCCGCGTCGATCGCACCGCCCAGCACCGCTCCGCCCGCGGCGCCCGAGGCGATCAGCTGGCGCCGATCGAGCCCCCAGAAGAACCAGTGGTCGGTGGAGAACAGATCCTGCTCGAGCAGCTCGATGCCTCCCTCCACGCGCTCGATCGAGCGGTGCCCGTAGATGCGCTCCACGTCGCGCCGCGCCCGGCGCTCGCGCTCGCGCAGCTCGTCCTTCCAGGTCTGCTCCAGGGAGGTCTGGTAGAGCGCGGGATCGGCGTCGGGAGCGAGGCGGCGCGTGGAGACGTGCACGAGCACGTCGCAGAGCAGCCCGGCCAGCGTCCGCGCCGTGCGCGCGTGCACGCGGTCGCGCTCCTCGGCGAGCGCCGCGACCGCGGCCTCCAGCGGCTCGCGCCAGGCCTCGTTCAGCTGGCCGAAGCCGCGCAGCAGCTCGAGACGCGCCTCGAAGGAGGCGGAGTGGGCATCGAAGACGCGCACGATCTTGAAGTACTGCTGGAGCGCCGCGCGCCACTCCTCGACGTGGTCGGTGCCGGAGATCGGGTTGATCAGCGCCAGGCTCGGCTGGCCCGTCCAGCGCAGGATCTCCATCTCCGCCTCGAACTCGGGACCGTAGGGCAGCGAGCCGTCGGCCACGTAGAGGATTCCCGCGCCGTCCAGGATCGGGGCGAGCAGCGCGCACTCGTCGGGAAAGCGGTTCGTCCCGCGGTGCTCGGCGACGAAGGACTCGACCACGGCGCGGTGCGCGCCGGCGTGGGTCTCGTGCCCGCGCATCCACTCCAGTGCACGCCGCGCCCGTTGGAAGCCCGGGGTGTCGATCAGCACGTACTGCACCTCGTCGTCGATGCGCATCGGGTACGCGCGACACTCGGTGGTGGTGCCGGGCTCGGGCGCGATCCGCACCGAGTCGTCCTGGGCCAGCGTGGACACGATGCTCGACTTGCCCTTGTTGGGGTGTCCGACGACGGCGAAGGTCGGGATGCCCGTCATCCCTCCGTCTCCGCGCCCACGGTCTCCGGGGCGGTCACCACCTCGAGCCAGGGATCGGCCGCGGCGTCGAGGCGCCGCGCCCAGGTGCGCGCGTGGGCGCCACCGGCCGGCTCCCAGCGATCCTCCCCGGGGTTGGCCAGGGGAACCACCAGCAGCGGCGTCCCCTCGCCGAGGGCCTCGCGCAGCTCGCCGAGCAGATCGAGGAACTCGTAGAGCGGCGGCTCCCAGGACTTCACCAGCACGACCGGCGGGTCGCCGGCGGCGGCCAGCTCCGCGACCAGGTCGGCGTCGGCGCGCCCGCTGCCGGCACCTCCGTCGACCACGCCCGCCAGCTCGGCGCCGAGCGCGTCCGCGACCAGCTCCGCCACCGCCCCGTCGGCGATCGGCACGCCCGACCAGCGCACCGCGCGCACGCGCGCCGGGCGCGCGACGCGCCGCGGGCGCGGCGCGCCGGGGCGGCTCGGACCGCCCGCCTCCGCGCCCGAAGCCGCCGTCGCCACCCAGCGCGACTCGAGCCGGTCGCGCAGGTCGGCCACACCCGGCAGGGTGGTGAACACGCGCCTCAGCGCGGCGCGCTGGCGCCAGCTCGCGAAGGTGAGCAGCGCCAGGCGGGGCGCCAGCCCGTAGCACGCCATGCACAGCAGCAGAAAGCGCCACCAGGCGGCCGAGCGCGGCGCGTCGCCCGAGAAGCCTCCGGCGCCGCGGAAGTACTGGGTCTGACGGATCAGGTCCAGCGACGGGATGGCATCGGGGAGCGCATGGGACCAGGGCAGCGCGAGCCTCTGGGCCCAGCGCGCCAGCCCCTGGGCGTCGAGGTGGAGCGTGGTGGACCAGCCGAAGGCGAGGTCGCTGAACACCACCAGGCCCGCGGCGGTGACGAGCGCCGCCCCGTGGAACGACACGCCGAACAGCTGCGATGCGACCAGCAGCGACCACTTCTGCGCGTTCCCGTACAGTCGCTGGTGACGGCGCGCGAGAGCGCCGGCGCGGTCGAAGGCGTCGCGCTGCGCGGGCGGCAGGAGCCCGCGCAGGGCCGGCAGCCAGCGGCCCGGGCTCGCCAGCCGCAGCACGTCCTGGAGTGCGGCCAGGCCGGGCACCCGTCGGCGCCAGCTCTCGGGCAGGGAGAGCACGACCGTCGCGGCCACCAGGGCGAGCTGGAGCGCGACGAAGACGGCGAGCACCTGGACCACGTTGACCGGGTGCACGCCGTCGTAGGCGAACACGGTCAGCGCCGTGCTCGAGCCGAGCAGCAGGCCGGCCAGCACCAGCAGCGTGCGCAGCACCCGCTGCGCGCGGAGCGCGCGCTCGCCCGACGAAGGTCCGGCGCCGGTGCGGCGCGCGTCGAGCCAGGCCTCGACGCGCGCGGTCGCGCCTTCGACGCGCTCGCCGAGCGCGCGACCCAGCGTGCGATCGCGCCGGCGCAGCGTCTCGGGGTCGAGCTGCGCATCGGCCTCGAGCGCCGCCGCCAGATCGACGACCCGCGACAGGTCGACGCGCGGCAATGGCGGGGAACTGGTGGAGGTCATCGTTTGGGGCTGGCTCCGGGGACTTCGCTCGGCGTCGCCTGGCGGCGCGTCGGCCGACTCACGAGTCGGCCTCCTAGGCTAAGCCGCCGTCCCCTCCGGCTCCAGCACCACGACCGGGATCTCGCGCGGAGTGCGGCGGCGGTAGTCGGCGTAGTGCCGGTACGAGCCCTCGAGCTTCGACCACAGCGCGGCCAGCTCCGCACCCTCGGCGCGGCGCGCCGACACCGCGTGGTGCTCGGTGTCCACCTGGACCCGCGCGCTCGGATTCGCCTCGAGGTTGAGCCACCAGGCGGGGGGGCGGTCGTCGCCCGCGTTCGACCCGACCACCACGAAGGCGTCGGCCTCGCGCACGTAGAGCAGCGGCATCACGCGCCGCTTGCCCGTGCGGCGACCCACGGTGGTGAGCAGCAGGAAGCGCTTCCCCGGCAGCCGTCCTCCGATCCGCCCGCCGCTGCGTTCGTAGACGAAGCGGTGGAGCGCGGTGATCAGCGACAGGAGCCAGCGGATGTTCGGCACGGCGGGTGGAGCCGAGCACTCGGCCCTCGGCTCAAGCGAACTCGATCACCGAGCGGATGACCTCACCGGCCTGCATCGCGCGGAACGCCTCGTTGACGTCCTCGATCCCGATGCGCCGGCTGATCATCCCCTCGAGATCGAGCTTCCCCTGCTTCCACAGGCGCAGCAGACGGGGGAAGTCGACGCGCACGTTCGCGCTGCCGTACATCGAGCCCTTGAGCGTCTTCTCGGCATAGAAGAGCTCGAAGGCCGTGAACTCGATCTTCTGCTCCATGCGGCCCACGCCCACCACCACCGCGGTCCCGCCGCGGCGGATCGCGTCGTAGGTGGCGCGGATCGTCTGGGGGTGTCCCACGCACTCCAGGGCGTAGTCGAAGCCCTCGCCCCCGGTCACCTCGAGCTTCGCCCCCTCGAGGTCGTCGGGCGTGACGCCGTGGGTGGCGCCGAACTTCTTCGCCATCTCGAGCTTCGCGGGCAGCGTGTCGACGGCGACGATCTCGGCGGCGCCGGCGATGCGCGCACCCTGGATGGCGGCGATTCCGACACCGCCGCAGCCGATCACCAGCACCGAGCTCCCGGGCGTGATCTTCGCGGTGTTGATCGCGGCGCCCACCCCGGTGGTCACGCCGCAGCCGATCAGCGACACCACGTTGAGAGGGATCTCCGGATCCACCTTGATCACCGCGGCCTGGGGCAGGATCATCTCCTCGGAGAAGGTGCCGCAGCCCGTCATCCCCGAGACCTTCTTGCCGTCGATCACGAAGTGGGGCGTGATCGCCATCTGGATCATCGTCTCGCACAGGTTCGACTGGCCGCGCAGGCAGTTCCTGCACATTCGGCACGCCGGGACGAAGGAGACGATCGCGTGGTCGCCGGCCTTGAGGTCGGTGACGCCCGGGCCGACCTCGAGCACCACGCCGGCGCCCTCGTGGCCGAGCACGCAGGGCGTCCCCGACGGAATGGTTCCGTTCTGGGCCGAGACGTCCGAGTGGCAGACCCCGCTCGAGACGACCTTCAGGTGGACCTCGCCGGGAGCGAGGTCGGTGAGTCCGACGTCGTCGCGCACCTCGAGATCCTTGTTGAGCTCCCAGAGAACGGCTGCCTTCATGCCACGGGTCTCCTGATTTCGGGGCGACGGATTGCAACATGTTCGACGGGCGACGGCAAGGGCCGCGGCGAGAGGCGGCGCTGTGCTACGCCGTGGCGCCGGCGATCCCGTGACGAGACGAGGAGGAAGGACATGGCCACGGTCGAGGAGCTTGCCCTGCGAGTCGACGCCCTCGAGACGCGCCTTCGGGCGGCGGAGGACGTCCAGGCCATCCACCGGCTGAAGGCACGCTACGCGCAGCTCGTGGACGCGCGTTACGAGCGGCGCGGGGGCGTCGTCGACCGCCCGCGCCTGGAGGCGGCGGCACGCGGCATCGCCGACCTCTTCACCCCCGACGGGGTCTGGGACGGCGGGTCCGCGCTCGGCGTGTGCCGCGGCCGGGAGGAGATCTTCCGCCGCATGTGCGAGCCCACGCTCTCCTTCTCGTGGCACTTCTTCCTCAAGCCGCACATCGAGGTACAGGGCGACCGCGCCCGCGGCAGCTGGGACATCCTCTCCCCCTGCACCAGCGGCGAGGGCCGTGCGATGTGGATGGTCGGCGTGGAGGACGACGAATACGCGCGCGAGGGCGCGGCCTGGCTGCATACGCAGATGAAGCTCGACGTGGTATTCATGGCGCCCCACGACCGAGGCTGGGGACGCAAAGAGAGCCGATAGTCGGGCAGGAGGGATCGATGGCGGAACACGGCTTCTGGACCTTCGCGCGGCGCGACCCGGAGCCGCTCGCCCTCGTCGACCCCGAGGAGAAGACCTGGACGCGCGGCGAGCTGCTCGCCGAGTGCAACCGCATCGTCCACGGGCTGCGCGCCCTCGGCCTCACCCACGGCGACACGGTGGCGGTGTGCCTGCCGAACTGCGCCGAGTTCTACGCGATCTACCTCGCCTGCCTTCAGGCCGGCTGGTACCTGACGCCGATCAACTTCCACCTCGCGGCCCCCGAAGTCGCCTACATCGTGCAGGACTGCGGGGCGAAGGCGTTCATCGGCCACGAGCGCGTCGCCGCCGAGTGCTCGCGTGCGGCGGAGGAGATCGGATTCCCGAAGTCGGGCCGCTTCGCGATCGGAAACGTGCCGGGATTCCGGCCCTTCTCCGAGCTCACCGCCGGACGATCGACCGACATGCCGAGCGAGCGCGCCGCCGGCGCGGTGATGAACTACACCTCGGGCACCACCGGCAAGCCCAAGGGCGTGCGGCGGGCGCTGGCCCCGAAGGAGGTCGAGCCCGACCTCATCATGCAGATGATGAGCGTGGTGTGGCAGATGTTCGGCATCAAGCCCGAGGACGCGAACGTCCACCTGTGCGGCTCGCCGCTCTACCACACGGCCGTGCTCGTCTACTCGGGCAACGCTCTCCACCTCGGACACGCGGTCGTGCTGATGGACAAGTGGGACGCCGAGAAGACGCTCGAGCTGATCGACCGCTACCGGGTCACCACCAGCCACATGGTGCCGACCCAGTTCCACCGCATGCTGCTCCTGCCCGAAGAAGTGCGCGCCAAGTACGACGTGTCCTCCACGCGCTGCATGATCCACGCGGCGGCGCCCTGCCCGCCGGACGTGAAGCGGCGCATGATCGAGTGGTGGGGGACCTCGATCTACGAGTACTACGCCGCCACCGAGGGCGGTGGCACGCTGGTCACGCCCCAGGAGTGGATGGAGCACCCGGGCACCGTCGGTCGCCCCTGGCCGGGCGCCGAGGTGCGCATCTTCGACGACGAAGGCGGGGACGTGCCCACCGGCGAGCAGGGCACCGTCTACATGCTGCTCGGCGAGACCGGGAAGTTCGAGTACAAGGGCGACGCGGCGAAGACGAAGAAGAACCGCGTCGAGAAGGACGGGAAGCTCTACTTCACCGTCGGCGACATCGGCTACCTCGATCCCGAGGGCTACCTCTTCCTGTGCGACCGCAAGATCGACATGATCATCTCGGGGGGGGCGAACATCTACCCGGCCGAGATCGAGAACGTCTTCCTCGAGCACCCCAAGGTCGGCGACGTGGCCGTGTTCGGGATCCCGCACGAGGACTGGGGCGAGGAGATCAAGGCGGTGGTCGAGCCCGCTCCGGGCGTGATCGCCGGTGACGCGCTCGCCGCGGAGCTGCTCGACTACTGCCAGGAGCGGCTCGCGAAGTTCAAGCTCCCGAAGACGATCGACTTCACGAACGAGATGCCGCGCGACCCGAACGGCAAGCTCTACAAGCGCCGCCTTCGCGATCCCTACTGGGAGGGGAAGGAGCGGGCGATCTAGGAGCAGGCGTGCGCCGCGCCGCGCTCTTCGCCCTCCCCTTCCTGCTGCTCGCGCTCGGCCTGGGGCTGTGGCTCGCCCGCAACCTGGAGGGTCTGCTCAATCGGGTCGAGCCCGCTGCGCTGCCCGAGGTGTCGGAGCGGGCGGCGCTCCTGCACCGGGCGAGCACCGTCGTCGACCTCCACGCCGACTCGCTGCTCTTCGGCCGCGACCTCGCCCGCCGCTCCTCGCTCGGGCACCTCGACCTGCCCCGCCTGCGCGAGGGAGGCGTCGCGCTCCAGCTCTTCGGCGTCGTCACGCGGGTGCCCTTCGGCGTGAACATCGATCGCAACGAGGACCGCTTCGACCTCGTCACGCCGCTCGCCTGCCTGCGCTGGCTGCCCGAGTGCACGGCAAGCCCCTTCGAGCGGCTCGAGCGCCAGGCCGCTCGCCTCGCCGACCTGGTCGCGCGCGACGGGGACCTCGTCTGGATCCGCACGCGCGAGGACCTCACGCGCCTGCTCGAGCGGCGGCGCGCCGGCGACCGCAACGCGGTCGGGGTGATGCTCACCGTGGAGGGGGCCCACGCGCTGGAGGGCGACCCGGCGAACCTCGAGCGCGCCTTCGCCCTGGGCGTGCGCGCGATCGGCCTCGCCCACTTCTTCGACGACGCCTACGCCGGCTCGGCCCACGGCGCGGACCAGGGAGGCCTCAGCGAGCTCGGTCGCCGGACCCTCGCGCGCATGGAGGAGCTGGGGATCGCCCTCGATCTGGCCCACCTCTCGCCGGCCGCGATCGACGACGCGCTGGCGCTCGCCACCAAGCCCGTGATCGTCTCCCACGGCGGGGCTCGCGGCACCTGTGACAACGCGCGCACGCTCACCGACGACCAGCTGCGCGCGATCGCCGCGGGCGGCGGGGTGGTCGGGATCGGCTACTGGGAGACGGCCGTGTGCGGCACGTCGCCGCGCGACGTCGCCCGGGCGATCCGCTACGTCGCCGACCTCGTCGGCGACGAGCACGTCGCGCTCGGCTCGGACTACGACGGCGCCACCACGGTCGGCTTCGACGTCTCCGCCCTCCCCGCCTTGACCCAGGCCCTGCTCGACCAGGGCTTCTCGAGTCCGGCCGTCACGCGCATCCTCGGCGGCAACGCCCTGCGCGTGCTGATCCAGACGCTGCCCTGAGGTCCGCGGGCACCGCATCCCGCCCGACGCGCGGCCCGGCCGCCGTGACCTAACGAGCCGCCGCGGATCCCTCGGGCAGTCCGTGATATCTTCCCGCGTCATGTCCACCCTGCGCGGTCGCTGCCCGTGCGGAGCGGTGACCTTCGAGATCGCGAGCTCCGTCTCGGCTCTTCCGGCCTGCCACGGCTTCCGCTGCCGCAGGCTCTACGGAGCGGCCTTCGGTCCGATCGCGATCGCGGAGCGCGAGGACGAATGACACCCGCAGGATTCGCCCGCATCTCGCGCACGCTGTGGCTCGCGGCCGGCTTCGGCCTCCCGGTCCTGCTCGCCAGCGGTCGCGCCCCCGCACAGAGCCTGCTGGAGCTGGCGGCGTGCATCAGAGATCGGGGAGCGGTCTACTACGGCGCCTACTGGTGTCCCGTCTGCGCCAAGCAGAACGCCTTGTTCGGCGAGTTCGTCTCGCTGCTGCCCTACCACGAGTGCTACGACGCGGACACCCGGGAGAAGCGATCGTCGTGCCGGCACGTGGACAGCTTCCCGACCTGGGAGTTCGCGGACGGCACGGTGCGGACGGGGCTGCAGCCGCTCGAGCGGCTCGCTGCGCTCACGGACTGCCCGCTCTAGCGCGACTCCACCTCGGCCTCGCGGGCGAGACCCAGTTCGCGGCGGATCCGCTCGGCGGCGCCGGGCGCCAACGGCGAGAAGTGGCGGAGCAGCGCCTCGTCGACGCGGGAGGGCGGGTAGTAGTAGTTGGTGAGGGCGAGACGCGCGCCGCTCGCCAGGGGCCTGCCGCGGTGGATGCCGGCGCTGTTCACCAAGAGCAGCGTGCCCGCCGCGCCCGGGAACACACGGCGCGTCGCCCCGGATCGGGCGACCACCCGCTCCACCTGCTCGGGCGTGTAGCGCGTGGCTGGCGCCGCGGGGAGCCCGCCGAACAGCGTGTCCAGGACCGCCCGCCGCGCGCGTTGGCTGCCGAGCACGTACTCGAAGGGTCCGTTGTCGTCGCCGACGTCGCAGAGGTAGAGGATCGACTTGAACTGGGAGCCGTGCCAGTCGCGGTGCCAGCCGTCGCCGGAGCCACGATTGGAGGGCGTGGCGTCGATGCGCGCGCCCAGCGTTGCGAAGGGATACAGGCCGAAGCCGCTGGCGAGCTCTCCCATCCGGCGGGTCCAGGCGTCCGCGTGGAAGGCGGCGAGCTCGGGCGCCACCGCCTCGGCGCCGTAGAGGCGCCGATCCGATCCACCCGAGGCGACGCGCAGCGCCTCCGGGTGGAGGGCGAGGGCGCGCTCGAGGGCGGCGCGCGCCCCGGCGCACCGCTCCGGCGACCAGTAGCCCGGCACCGCCGCGACGCCGTCGCGCGCGAGCGCGTCGGCGATCTCCGCCGCGTCGGCACGCCCGAGCGCCAGCTCTGACGCGATCCGCGCCCGGTCGGCGGGCACGGCGTCCCGCCGCGTCGTGCGCTGGATGCGCGCCCAGTAGCGCGCCGTCCGGAGCCCCGCCTGGACCGTCATGGCCTCCGGATCGGCCGATCGCCGCCGGACCCGTAGCGCGAGGGCGCCCCGCTACTCCGCTCCGCTGGCGCCGTCGCGCAGGCCGCACTTCGGAAACGGGCCGATGAAGGCGTGCTCGTGGAGCCCGTAGCCGACGCGGCCCTCGTACTCGAAGCGCGCCACGTGATCGACGACGCCGTACTGGCCGATCTTCCCGACCTCCTCCACGTCCAGATCGAGGCCCTGCACGACCAGGGGCCCCTGGTACATGCCGTGCCGCCAGTCCGCGTCCATCCCGTAGCCGGTGCCGACGGCGATGAAGGCGTGGGTCAGGGGCGTCACCTCCACGGTGAAGCCGCCCTCGGGTGCCTGGGGGAACGCGATCCGCGACTTCTCCACCACGCGCGTGCCGGGGATCAGCGCGTGCTCGTACTCGGGTCGTCCCAGCCACTCGGGCTCGCGAGACGGGTCGCCCCAGACGCGCACCGCCTCCTCGATCAGGCGCTCGCCCGAGACGGTCTCGTTCAGGATGTAGAGGATGGAGTGATCGTCGAACTGCATCGGCGAGTAGTTCCACATGCCCGTCATCTGCCCCTCGCCCTGGCGGATGCCCGGGTGCTCGGTCTCGCCCACCGGGCGCACGCCCCAGGAGCGGTCGCGCGTGCCCCACCAGCGGTCGGGCGTCACCGCGATGCGGTCCCCGCCCACCTCGAGCATTCCGCTCCAGCAGCCGGTCTGGGCGAAGCGCATCGTGTCGAAGAGCACGCGGCCGTGCTTGCGGATGTACTGGCGCGGCTCCTCGAAGGCCGGGATCGCACCGTCCCAGGTGAGGTCGCAGGCGATGCCGTGCTCGTTCGGCTCGAGCACGAAGCGCACCTGCTCCAGCGGCTTCACCACCTCGACGCGGAAGGGGCCGACGCTCGTGTCCATGCGGTCGCCCAGCTCGCGCGAGGCGCGCACCACGCGGTGGCGCCCCCCGCGCGAGACGCAGGCAAAGGCGTCCTGCACCGCGAGGTTCGGGTACTGGCCCAGCCCCATCACCATGAACAGCTCGTCCGAGGAGCCGTGCAGGTTGAAGTAGTAGCGATCGTAGAAGTTGCGGTCGCTGGTGCCGACGTGGCGGATCGTGTCGGCGATCTGGTGGACGGGGTAGTCGTCCCAGGACGAGAGCATCGGTGAACCTCCAACCTGTTCGAACTTGGCCCGGCTGCGCCTCGCTGCCCGGGGGCCTTCGGCGGTTGCGGTCAGCCGATGAAGAGCCCGCCGTTGGGCGAGATCCACTGACCGGTGAGGAAGGCGCCGTCGTCGCTGGCGAGGAACAGCGCGACGCCGGCGATCTCCTGGGGCGTGCCCATCCGTCCCAGCGGCGTGCCGGCGATCATCATCTTCATCATCGGCTCGGGTACCTTCGACGCCATCGGCGTGTCGATCGCGCCGGGGCAGATCGCGTTGACGCGGATGCCGCGGCTCCCGACCTCGCGCGCCAGCGCCCGGGTGAAGCCGAGCAGGCCCGCCTTCGCGGTCGCGTAGTGAACCGGTCCCAGACCGCCGAGGCCGGCGATGCTCGACATGTTGAGGATCACGCCCGACCGCTGCTCGAGCATGCGCTTCACCGCCTCCCGGGCGCAGAAGAAGGCGCCGTTCAGGTGGATCTCGAGCATGCGCGTCCAGCCCGCGTCGCTCATGTGGGGCGTGAGCGAGCCCGTCGTGTACAGGCGGTCCATCGCGTCGCCCGGCGTGCTGTCGACTCCCGCGTTGTTCACCAGCACGTCGAGGCGCCCGGTCGCGGAGGCTATCGCCGCGCCCATCTGCGCCACGGCCGCGCTGTCGGAGATGTCGCCGGGTACCGCCAGGTGCCCCGAGCCCGGCAGCGACTTCACCGTCTCCTCCGCGGTATCGGCCCGCACGTCGTTCACCGCCACCACGGCGCCCTCGGCGGCGAAGCGCTCGCAGATCGCCCGACCCAGACCCGAGCCGCCCCCGGTCACCCAGGCGACGCGTCCCTCCAGCTTCACGATCGCTCCTTCCCGGGCTCCGCCAGGAACTCGACCACCACGCGCAGGAACTCCTCGAAGCGGTCGTGGTGGACCCAGTGTCCGGCGCCCTGCACGTTCACCACGCGGGCATCGGGAAAGGCCGCCGAGCGCCCGTCGCGGTCGGGATCGGTGTCCGAGCTCTCGGTGCCGCGTATCAACAACACCGGACACCGCACGCGCCGGCGCAACTCGAGCACCTCCTCGTCGCTGAAGCGTTCCGGGGCGAAGCCGCGGGTGTAGTTGTCGAACTTCCAGGTGTAGGTTCCGTCCTCGTTGCGCGCGACGCCGTGGATGGTGAGGTGACGCGCCTGATCCTCGGAGAGGAAGGAATTGACCTCGAGCATGCGTTTGGCGGCGTCCTCGATCGACGCGTAGCGGTGCAGGCGGCGGCTCGCGAGGCCCTGCATCTGCTCCACCCAGTCGCGCAGGCGCTTCCAGCCCGGCACGTCGCGCCACGTCGCGAGCATCGCGGGCGGCGGACCGAGCCCTTCGATCGCCACCAGCTTCCTCACCTTCTCCGGGACTACGCCGGCGTAGAACAGCGACACCATTCCGCCGAGGGAGTGGGCGACGATCGTCGCGGGTCCCGCGTCGAGCGCCTCCACCAGCTGGGCGAGGTCGAGCACGAAGTCCGAGAGCGCGTAGGTGCTGCCGATCGCCCAGGCGCTGTCGCCGTGTCCGCGCAGGTCGGGCGCCACCACGTGCCAGTCGTGGCGGAGCTCGCGCGCCACCCAGTCCCAGCTACGGGAGTGGTCACGACCGCCGTGCACGAGCAGGAGCAGCGGCTTGTTCTCGTTCCCCCAGTCCACGTAGTGGAGGCGCAGCCGCTGGGACACGTAGAAGCGCGAGGCGGGTCCGATGATCTCGACGGCGGGCATGGCGCGGGATGCTAGCCGACTCGTCGATTCCGCACGCGCAGGATCTGGCGCGCCTCAGTCTCCGCAGGCGCGAAAGCGACCGGCCTCCACCTCCTCGACCCGCTCTCTCTGGAGCAGGCGCGCCAGGTGCTGGCCCATGCTGCGCCGCTCGACCGGATCGGCGAAGGGCACCGCGTCGCCGGGCCGGTACACGAAGCGGTGCTCCACCACCTCGTCGAGGGTGCGCGGCACCCGGAGGAAGCCGAGCAGCTCCGACTCGCGGCGCGCGATCACCGCCGCGAAGCGGTCCAGACGCGCGCGGAAGACGGCGCGATCGTCGATCACACCGATGTGGTGGAAGGTTGCCCACACCCGGGCGTCGAGCTCGCGCACCAGCGCGAGACTTCGCTCGAAGTCCTCGAGCGACGACCAGGCGTCGCCGTAGTAGGGACCGAAGCTCGACAGGTCGATGTCGCCCAGGTAGAGCACGCCGTCGGGCTCCACGTGCAGCACGCAGTGGCCGCGCGTGTGTCCGGGCGCGTGGATCGTGCGCACCCGCACGTCGCCGCCCAGCTCGAACACCTCCTCGCCCTCGAACCCGCGCGCGTCGGGGCGCGGCGCGTAGTGGAACTGCTCTTCCAGGGCTCGGCGCCAGGGACTCGCCACCGGCTCGGGAAAGCCGTAGATCGCCATCATCCGGTCGAGGGAGAGCAGCCCGGGGCGATCCGCCTCGTGCACGTGGCACACCGCATCGGGGAAGAGCGAGAGCCCCGCCAGGTGGTCCTCGTGGCAGTGGCTCAGCAGCAGGTGGTCGACTTCGGGAAGCTCCGGAGCGCGGGCCACGACGCCCAGGGAGGGATCGATCAGCAGGGTCTCCTCGGGACCGCGCACCAGCAGGCTGTTGCCGTCGGGGTACTTGCCGCCGCGCGGTCCGAACAGGACCGCCGAGGCGCCCAGCTCGCGCGTTTCCAGATCCCCCACGGCGCGGCAGTGTAATCGAAGCGGGTCGACCGGCTCCTCCCGAAGAACGCGAGCTGGCCCTTGTCCGGCCGCGCCGGGATCCCGAGACTCGCGCGACCACGGAGGACCCATGAGCGAGGAGCTGGCCGCGACCCTGCAGAAGACGACCGAGGGACTGTTCCCCGGCCTGCTCGAGATGCGCTTCCTCGATGCGTCGAAGGAGCGCGTGGTCGCGGAGATGCGCGTGCGACGCGACCTGTGCACGATGCCCGGGCGCGCCCACGGCGGCGCGCTGATGGCCTTCGCCGACACGCTGGGTGCCTACGGGGCCGTGCTCAACCTGTCCGAGGGCGCCGGAACCACCACCCTCGAGTCGAAGACGAACTTCTTCGCCGCCGGTCCCGAGGGCGGAACCCTGCGCGGCGAGGCGACGCCGCTCCACGTCGGTCGCCGCACCATGGTGTGGCAGACGCGGATCACGGCAGACGGCGCGCTCGTGGCGCTGGTCACCCAGACCCAGATGGTGCTGCCGCCGCGCGACGGGTCGGACTAGCAGCACCCCGAATCGTCGAAGGCGCGGTCGATCGGATCGTGCCAGTGGTGGCGGTCGAGGAAGGCGCCCTCGGCGGCGGCGCGGCGCAGCGCGGCCTCCACGTCGATCCGGCGCGGACCGTCGCGCACCACGGTGAGCGCGGCGCGCTGACCCGGAGCGAGGGCGCGCTCGCGGTCGCCGTCCAGGGCGAGGACGCCCGGCCCCTCCACGGTGACGGTCTCGCCGAGCGCGAGGCGGCGATGGCCGCGAACCCGGACACCGCGGAACAGACCCGGCGACACCGGGGCCAGCAGCGTCCGCCCCGGCTCCTCGGGCGCACCGCACACGACCTCGACGGCGAAGTCGTCGCCGTCGCCGCAGGGCTCGAGCAGACCCCCGATCGGCGACAGGCCCACCGCCGCCGGCTCGGCCCGGGCCAGCACCAGCCGGCGCAGCTTGCGCGGCTCGAAGGGCATGAAGTTGCCGACCGCGTCGTCCACCAGCAGCGCCGCGTCGATCACCGCCAGGTCGGCGGGCTCTCCCTCGATCGCGACCCGCACCACCTTCACCGGGCGCGAGACCTCGGCCAGGGGCACCCGGGCCGACGCCACCAGGCCCGCGGCCAGGCCCGCGGACGTCGCCTCGAGATGCAGCGGGAAGACGTTGTTGGTGCCGGTCGAGATCGGCACCAGCGGCGCGTCGGGCCAGGCCTTCGCGACCACCCGATTCGTCCCGTCGCCACCGAGCACGATCAGCGCGCCGCAGTCGGCCTCGCGCATCCGGGCCACGGCGCGCGCTGTGTCCGCCGCGCGCAGCTCGGCCCCGACGTCGAGCACGACGATCTCCGCGCCGAGCTCCAGGTTCTCGACCGCGCTGGTCGAGATGCGGAAGGGCTCGGCGATCACCACCAGCCGCTTCGCGCCGCCGGCCACCGCGCCGATCGCCGCCCGCGCCACCTGGTCGCGCTTGATCTCGGGCGTGGTCGTGCTGGCGCGCGCGGCCAGCCGCCGCACGTCGCGGCCCGACATCGGGTTGGCGAGGATCCCGACCGTGCTCATGCGCTGCCTCCGGCGGCATGCTGGCCCAGCCGAAGCGCCGTGACTACCCTGCGCCCGTGCCCATCGATCCGCCCGGCGCGTGGATGCTGGGAGCGCTCCGCCGCCTGCCGGTCCATGCCCTGTCCCGCGCCGCGGGCTCCCTCGCCGGCTGGCGCCTGCCCGAGGCGCTGCGCGCGCCCGCCTACCGGACCTTCGCCCGCGCCGTCGGCGCGGATCTCGGCGAGGTGGCCGAGGAGCTCGACCGCTTCCCCTCGATGCAGGACTTCTTCACCCGCTCGCTGGCGCCGGGGGCGCGCCCGATCGACCCCGACCCGCGCGCGCTGGTCGCCCCCTGCGACGGGGCCTGGGGCGCAGCGGGGCGCATCGCGAACGGGACGCTGCTCCAGGTGAAGGGGCGCCCCTATGCGCTCGGTGCGCTGCTCGGCGACGAGGAGGTGGCGCGCGGCTTCGAAGGCGGCTGGTTCGCCACCTTGTATCTCGCGCCCCGCGACTATCACCGCTTCCACGCCCCCTGCGACGCCGAGGTGACGCGGCTGGTGCACCTGCCCGGATCGCTGTGGCCCGTGAACCGGGTCGGACTCGAGCGCGTTCCGGGCCTGTTCGCCGAGAATGAGCGGCTGTGCGTATTTCTGCGTCTGCACCCGGAGCAGGGGGAGTCGCTCGCGATCGCGGCGGTGGGCGCGACGTTGGTCGGCAAGGTCCACGTCACCTTCGACACGATCACGACCAACACGAGCGCCCGCGCCCCGCGCTGGCGCCACTACGACCGCCCCCCGCGCCTGGTGAAGGGACAGGAGTTCGGGCGCTTCGAATTCGGATCCACCCTGGTGCTGGCCGCGGCACCGGGGGCGCTGGAGCTCGATCCGCAGCCCCCGGGCACGCCGCTGCGCCTGGGTACGCGGATCGGGCGGATCGCGGCCGGCGGAGCCTGAGGGGCCCCGGGAGCGGCCGGAGGCAGTTCTCCGAGACGTGGCTTGCCCTTCGGCTGCCCGTCCCCCGTAGAACTAACGGGATGCTCCTCCCTGGGACCTCGCCGACACCGCGCCGCGAAGGGCGGAGCCCGCTGGCGCGGAGGGGGCGCAGGGCGATCGAGCGAGGGGGTGCGCTGCTGGTGCTTGCAGCCCTCGCGCTGGCACCCGACGCCGCGCAGGCGGCGTCGTTCCTCGCGTTCCCGTCCGGCGACTGGTTCGACGGCGCGAGCTGGTACGGCGGCGCGGTCCCGACGATCACGGATCCGGTGTTCGTCCACAACGGGGGCACGGCGACCGCCACCGGCGGGGCCCTCGCCGGCAGGGCCATCCAGGCCCAGCTGCTGAACATCGGGGCGGGGCGGGTCGAGCTCGTGGATACCTTCGTCGAGCTCGGCGGGAATCTGGAGATCGGCGTGGTCGACGTGGCCGATCCGCCGGCGACGACCGCCGGGGCGCTCGTCTCCACGACCGACGTCGTCGGGACCGCACTGATCGGCGGCCGGCGGATGAAGGTGGGGGTGATCGAGGCCGTGGCGGATCCCGGATGGACCACCGACGGGCTCTTCTCGATGGATGGCGTCGTCGAGGCCTTCGGGTCGATCGACGTGGGCGTCTCGAAACAGTCGGGCGTGGCCCGGGGACGGTTCTTCACTGCGAGCGTGCTGCACCTCGCGGCCGAGGACGTCGGGGGCGTCGGCGTCGCCACTGTCGAGGTCGGCACCAGCCGCGTGAGCGCGGCGACGCCTTCGCCCGGCCCGACGACCGGCGACCTCTTCGTGGACGAGCTGATCGCGGAGTACGACGTGGACGCCCGGGAGACGTCACTGCGCGTGGGCTACGCGCAGGGGGCGACCGAGGCCGAGGGAACGGCCGAGATGGGCAACCTGTACGGCTTCAGCGACCTCCTCGTCGGGGTCGCCGAGTCCGCCGGCTCCGGGACCCAGACCCGCGCCGACGGGACCCTGATCGCGGGCAGGATCGACCGCTATCCCCCCGAAGGCCCGGGCACCCCGCTCCCGCCGGCTCCGGGCGGACCGCTCCCGACCCTGATGGCGGGGGTGAGCCTCGCGGGCGCGCCCGGCGTCGGGCCCGCCGGCATCGCCACCGCCGTGAGCTACGCCGACATCGGCGAGATCGACGCGCACTCCGTGCGGATCGGCGTCGCCGAGTCGGGCCCGGCCACGGGCATCGTCGTGGTCGACCACGGAGGTCCGCTCTCCGGAACCATCGGCATGACGACCGGCGAAGCGGACGCCGTCGGGCAGCTGCGCACGGGCGGGGACCTCGGCGACGTCGACATCGGCATCAGCACCGGCAGCGGGGTCGGGTGGGGAGAGGTGGACGCGGACGGCCATGCCGCCGGCGTGCGGACGGGCCTCGCGAGCGCGGGCGGCGAGGCGCAGGGATTCGCGAAGATCTTCGGGGGGATCCGCAGCGCCACCGGAACCCTGGCCGGCGCCGGGGACGTCGTGGTGGGCTTCAACGACCGGGGCGCGGGCACCGGATACGGCCAGCTGGAGGTCGATCACCTGCCCCCTCCCCCGGGGCTCACCGCCTCCCCGACCCCTCCCGCCATCCAGGCCCGCTCGATCGCCGTGGGCGTGCAGGAGGGCTTGGCTCCGGGCGCGACGGCAGATGGGAGAGCCTACGGCGACCTCTATACGCGCGGCGACGTCCAGTCGCTCTCCGCGGTCGGGGACCGGGTCGGCTACGGCAACGCCTACTCCACGGGTCGCGCCGAGGGATCCTGGACGATGTACGACGGCACCTACACGGGTCACAGCCTCACGCTCGGTCTCAGCGGTGGTACCGGCATCGCCCTCGGAGTCGTCGGGCTCGTCCGCATGCAGGTCGACCTCGACGAGTTGATCCTGGGCGAGGGGGCCTCGCTCGGCCTGAGCGTCGACAGCCTGCTCAGCTACTCCGCGATCGACGCCGCCGCGGCGGTGCTCGATGGCGCCCTCGGCGTCGGGTTCACGGGGACAGCCGAGCCAGGCATCTACGACCTGATCGTCTCCGGCTCCCTCGACGGCATCACCGGCGACTTCGCGAGTGTCGCGATCGGCGGCCTGGCCCCCGGACAGAGGGCGAGCTACGGCGTCACGACGGCCGACGTCGGCGGCAGCCCCGTCGCGGTGTACCGCCTCCAGATCGTTCCCGAGCCCGGCACGGCGGGGCTGCTCGCCCTCGGCCTGGCGGCGCTCGCCGCGCGCGCACGACGCGCCGCCTGAATCCCGCCCTACTCCAGCGCCTTCGTCGCCACCTCGAACACGTCCTTCGACAGCGGCTTCGCGGCGGCGATCCGCTCGAGCTGGCTGCGCATCGCGGACTGCTGGCGCGGGCCGAAGCGGCGCCAGGGCAGGAAGGGGGCGACCAAGCGCGAGGCGAGCTGCGGGTTGCGCCGGTCCAGCTCCAGCACGACGTCGGCGAGGAAGGCGTAGGGTCGGCCCTCGGGGTCGTGGAAGCGCACCGGGTTGGCGGTGGCGAAGGCGGAGACCAGCGCGCGCAGGCGGTTCGGGTTGGCGAGCGTGAAGTCGGGGTGGCGCGCGAGCGCGACCACGCGCTCGAAGGTGTCGGTCCGCGTGGAGAGCGCCTGCACGGTGAACCACTTGTCGAGCACCAGCGGGTCCTTGCGCCAGCGCGCGTAGAAGCGCGCCAGCGGGCGATCGCGCGCGTCGCCGGGCAGGTCGACGAGGATCTGCAGGGCGGCCTGCTTGTCGGTCATGTTGTCGGCGATCTCGAAGCGCTTCTCGATGCGGTGGATCCACGAGGGGTCGCCGAGCGCGGCCAGATAGCGCAAGGCAGTGTTGGCCAGCCGGCGGCGGTCGATCGAGCTGCGGTCGAGGCGGTAGGGCTCGCCCTCCCCGACCTCGGCCATCGCCTCGAAGCGGCCGCGGTGGGCGCGCGCCAGCTCGGCGATCGCGAACTCGCGCGCCGCGTGGAGCGCCCCGAAGTCGACGGGCGACATCGCCTGGCCCAGCACGCGCAGGCCGGGCAGCGCCAGCATCAGCGCGCGCAGCGAGCCGTCGAGCTCGCCGTCGTCGAGCACCGCGCCGATCGCCCGCACGAACGCCGGGTCGAGGGCCAGCGGCGTGCCGCCCGCGGCGGCCGCCGCCAGCTCGAGCAGCAGCTCCTGGGACAGCGTCTGCCCCGCGTCCCAGCGGCTCACCGGGTCCGAGTCGTGGGCGAGCAGGAAGGCCAGCTCCTCGCGGGTGCGCGCCATCTCGAGCTTCACCGGGGCCGAGAAGCCGCGCAGGAGCGAGGGCACCGGTTGCGCGGCGACGCCCTCGAAGGTGAAGGTCGCCTCGGGCTCGTCGAGCACCAGCACCCGGGTGGTGGGAGCCGTGCCCGTCGCCTCGCCGGCCAGCCGCAGCGGCAGGTCTTCGCCGCCGGGCCCGAGCAGCCCGAGCCGCACCGGGATCGGCAGCGGCTCGCGCGGCGACGCGGCCGGGGCGTCGGGCAGCGACTGGCGCAGGTGCAGCGCGTAGCGCCCGGCCGCCGCGTCCCAGCTTCCGCTCGCCTCCACGCACGGCGTGCCCGCCTGGGAGTACCAGCGCTCGAAGTGGCGGAGGTCGGCGCCGTTCGCGTCGGCCATCGCCGCGCGGAAGTCGTCGCAGGTGACGGCTTGGCCGTCGTGGCGCTCGAAGTAGAGGTCCATGCCGCGCCGGAAGCCCTCGGCGCCCAGCAGGGTGTGATAGAGCCGCACCACCTCGGCGCCCTTCTCGTACACCGTGGCGGTGTAGAAGTTGTCCATCGAGATGTAGGACTCGGGCCGGATCGGGTGGGCCATCGGGCCCGCGTCCTCGGAGAACTGGTTGGTGCGCAGGGCGACCACGTCGCGGATCCGCTTCACCGGCGCCGAGGTCGAGTCCGCCGTGAACTGCTGGTCGCGGAACACGGTCAGGCCTTCCTTGAGCGTGAGCTGGAACCAGTCGCGGCAGGTGACCCGGTTGCCGGTCCAGTTGTGGAAGTACTCGTGGGCGATCACGCCTTCGATCGCCTCGTACTCGTCGTCCGTGGCGGTCTCCGGCCGGGCGAGCACGTACTTGGCGTTGAAGACGTTGAGGCCCTTGTTCTCCATCGCGCCCATGTTGAAGTCGCCGACCGCGACGATCATGTACACGTCCAGGTCGTACTCGAGCCCGAACACCTGCTCGTCCCAGCGCATCGCGCGCTGGAGCGAGCGCAGCGCGTGCTCGCAGCGGTCGAGGTTCGCGGGCTCGACCCAGATCTCCAGCCGCACCTCCCGCCCCGAGCGCGTGGTGAAGGTGCCGGTGTGGGAACGCAGGTCGCCGGCCACCAGCGCGAACAGGTAGGAGGGCTTGGGGAAGGGATCCTCCCAGCGCACGGCGTGGCGGCCCCCGCTCACCTCCTCGGTCCCCAGGCGGTTGCCGTTCGAGAGCAGCACCGGGTAGCGGTCTCGGTCGGCCTCGATGCGCACCGCGTAGCGCGCCATCACGTCGGGCCGGTCGAGGAACCAGGTGATGCGGCGGAAGCCGTGGGCCTCGCACTGGGTGCAGAAGTTGCCCCCGCTCTTGTACAGGCCCGAGAGCGCGGTGTTGCTCTCGGGATGGATGCGCACCGCGGTCTCGAGCACGAAGCGCTCGGGAGGGGCCGGGATCTCCAGGGTCTCGGCGGTCTCGGTGAACTCGCCGGCGGTGAGCGGGCGGCCGTCGATCGCCACCGAGAGCGTCGCCAGCTCCTCGCCGTCGAGGACCAGGGGAGGGACGTCCCCGAGCTCGACGGGCGGCCGGTGCACCTCGAGGCGCGCGCGCACGACCGTGCCGTCCTCGCGGAGATCGAAGTCCAGCTCCACCGAATCGATCCGGTAGTCCGGCGGCCGGTAGTCCAGGCGGTGCACGGCCTGCGGCTTCTCGGCACTCATGTTCCGATCGCCCCCCTCGTCGGCGCCGAGGATACGCTCCGGCCTGCGCGGCCGCAGCCGGTTCCTTACTCTCGGCCGCGATGCTCCAGAAACAGCGCGCGGGTGGACTCCGGCTCAAGAACGAGGCCCAGCTCGCCGCGATGCGGACGGCCGGGCGCCTGTCCGCCGAGTGCCTGGCCTGGGTGGTGTCCCAGGCCGCCCCCGGCGTCACGACCCTCGACCTCGACGATCTGGTCAACCAGTTCGCGGCGCGCCACGGCGCAAGGCCGGCCCCCCTCGGCTACCGGGGCTTCCCGCGCAGCGTCTGCACCTCGATCAACGAGGTGATCTGCCACGGCATTCCCGACCGCAAGGCGGTGCTCCGGGAGGGCGACATCGTCGGCATCGACGTCGCCCTGGTGGTGGAGGGCTTCCACGGCGACAACGCCGCCACGATCGGCATCGGCGCGATCGACGAGCCCGCGCGGCGTCTTCTGTGCGCGACGCTGGAGGCCCAGCGGCGCGCGATCGCGCTGGTCCGCCCGGGCGCGCGCCTGGGCGACGTCGGGCACGCCATCCAGTCGCACGTGGAGGCGCTGGGCTACTCGGTGGTGCGTGACTTCGTCGGCCACGGCGTCGGCCGCCACTTCCACGAGGAGCCCCAGGTGCTCCACTACGGCAAGCCCGGTGTCGGCGCGCGGCTGCACCCCGGACTCACCTTCACGATCGAGCCGATGATCAACGCCGGCGCACCCGGAATCGAGATCCTGGACGACGGCTGGACCGCGCTCACCGCAGACCGCAGCCTCTCCGCCCAGTACGAGCACACCCTCGAGGTGACGGCGGACGGCGTGCGCGTGCTGACCGTGCAGAACGACACGGGTGACTGGGAGCCGCCCGGACGCTGGACACCGCCGGGCTACGAGATCTGAGGTGAGCTCCCCCGCGACGCGCCGGGCGTCGGACCTCGGCTAGCGCGATGAGTGCGCGCGCGCGGATCGGGCTCGCCCTGGTCGCGATCGCGATCGCCGCGGCCCTCGCCTTCGGCCTGTGGCGCTGGCGCGAGCACGCCGCCTTCCAGCGCGAGCAGCTCGCGGACCTGGAGGCCGCGGTCGCCCAGCGGATCGCGGCCGCGCGCGGGAGCGACCGGCTGCCCGGGATCTCCGCCGCCTTCGCCCTTCCCGACGGGCGCGTCGGCGCCGCCGCGGCGGGCTTCGCCGACGTCGAGAGCAAGCGGCCGATGGAGACGGACACGCTCTTCCTGGCCGGCAGCGTCGGCAAGTCCTTCCACGCCGCGCTGATCCTGGCCCTCGACCGGGAGGGGGTCCTCGACCTCGACGCCCCGATCTCCCGCTGGCTCGGCGACGAGCCGTGGTTCGACCGCGTGCCGAACGCGCCCGCGCTCACCCTACGCCTGCTGCTCCAGCACCGCAGCGGGATCCCGGATCACGTGCACTCGCTCGCGTTCTGGGCCGAAAGCCTCGAGGCGCGGATCACCGGAGAGGAGAAAGAGCTGCTCGACCCGGTGGCGCTGATCGAGACCGTGCTCGACCGGAAGCCGCTGTTCCCCGCCGGCCAGGGCTTCGCCTACGGCGACACGGGCTACGTGCTGGCGGGGCTCGTGGTCGAGCGCGCGACGGGGCGCTCCTCCTTCGACCAGATCGAGGAGCGCTTCCTCGCGCCGCTCGGCCTCCACGGCATCGTGCCCGCGCGCACGCGTCGGATCCCCGACCTCGCGGCCGGCTACCAGGTCCCGATCAACCCCTTCCTCCTCCCCGCCAAGACCCTGGACGACGGCGAGCTGGTCCTGCCGCCGATGATCGAGTCCACCGCCGGTGGCCTCGCCACCACGCCCCGCGACGTCGTGCGCTGGGCGGAGGCGCTGTTCCAGGGACGCGCGCTCGCGGCCCCGTACCTGGAGGACCTGGTGGGGCGCAGCGTCGAGACCGGAGACGGCCGCCGATACGGCCTCGGCGTGTACGTGTACGACACGCCCCTGGGCGAGGCCTGGGGACACGGCGGCTGGTTCCCCGGCTATCGCTCCGCGCTGCGCTACTTCGTCGACTCGGGCATCGCCGTCTGCGTGCAGACCAATCGCGACTTCGCCGTCGACGTGGACGCCCTGACGCTCGATCTCGGGCGTCAGCTGCGCGACGCCCTCTCCGCCGGCGGCTCCTGACCGAGACGCCGGCTTCCCTCCTTGCACGAACGTTCTTCAATTGCCACGCTGGGGGGGTCCGTCGCCGATCTGCCCGAGAAGCCATCGGCTGGCACGGCACTTGCTTTCTCCCCGTGGCAGACCGAGCTCGGGAGGATGCCATGGCAGCGCCGCAGTCTTCGCTTCGGAGCCGGCATTTCCGGGACCGAGCCGCGGAGCCCCGCCGCGCCCGGACCCCCCACCGCGGCGAGTCGCCGTGGCGCGCGCGGGTGGCGCGCCTGCTCGAGGAGAGCGACATCCGCCTGGAGGGCTCCCGGCCCTGGGATCCGCGCGTGCACGACGAGAGCGTGTTCCGCCGCGTCCTGGCCCACGGCTCGCTCGCTCTGGGGGAGGCGTACGTCGAGGGCGCCTGGGACTGCGACCGGCTCGACGAGCTGGTCGCCCGCGTGCTGCGCGCGGGCGCGGAGCACCGCCTGCTCCGTACTCCCGCCGACTGGCTGCTGCTCGTCCAGACCCGGCTCTTCAATCTCCAGCGACGCGAGCGCGCCGAGACCGTCGCGCACCGCCACTACGACCTGGGCAACGACCTGTTCGAGGCGATGCTCGATTCGCGGGCGATCTACAGCTGCGGCTACTGGCGCTCGGCCCGCGATCTCGACGCCGCCCAAGAGGCGAAGCTCGATCTCGTGGCCCGCAAGCTCGGCCTCGAACCGGGGATGCGCGTGCTCGACGTTGGCTGCGGCTGGGGCGGAGCGGCCCGCTACCTGGCGGAGCACCACGGCGTGTCGGTCGTCGGCGTCACCAACTCGCACGAGCAGGCGCTCGCGGCGCGCGAGCGTTGTGCGGAGCTGCCGATCTCGATCGAGCTCCGGGACTATCACGAGATCCGGGGTCGCTTCGACCGCGTGTACTCGCTCGGCATGTTCGAGCACGTGGGGGGTCGGAACTACCGCGCCTACTTCTCCACCATCCGCGAGCGGCTGGAGGACGACGGGCTGTTCCTGCTGCACACGATCGGCAGCCCGGTCACGGTGCCCCACCAGGATCGCTGGATCGCGCGCTACGTGTTCCCGAACTCGATGCTCCCCTCGGCGTCGCAGATCGCCGCGGCCCGGGAGGACCTGTTCGTGATCGAGGACTGGCACAACTTCGGCGCCGACTACGACGCGACGCTCCTCGCGTGGCACGCGAACTTCGAGCGCGCCTGGCCTCGGCTCGCGCCGCGCTACGGGGAGCGCTTCCGGCGCCTGTGGCGCTACTACCTGCTGACCAGCGCCGGCGCCTTCCGCGCGCGACGCAACCAGCTGTGGCAGATCGTGCTCTCGCCCCACGGCGTCCCGGGCGGCTACGCGTCGCCGCGCTGAGCGGCGAACCGGGAGTCTCGCGGCGATCGTGACCTCCGCCCGCGAGATCGGAGGTCACGCGCCCCGCCCGCCCTTCTCCGCCAGGGCGAGCAGCGCCGTGATGTGGGAGTAGTGGGAGAGCGCCTGGGGGAAGTTCCCGAGCATCGTGCGCGTCCTCGGCGCGTACTGCTCCGCGAACAAGCCCAGGTCGTTCGCCTGGGCGCGGGCCCGCTCGAACACCTCCTCGGCCTCCGCCCAGCGTCGCTGGCTCGCCAGGCATTCGACCAGCCAGAAGGAGCACGCGACGAACACTCCCTCCTTTCCGTGCAGGCCGTCGTCGGTCCGATAGCGACGGATCAGGCCATCCGCGTCGAGCTCCTCGCGCACCACGTCGACGGTGCGCCGCATCCGCTCGTCGTCCCAGTCCACGAATCCCATCCGGGGCAGCAGCAGCAGCGCGCCGTCCACCTCGCGCGAGCCGAAGCTGCGCACGAAGATGCCGCGGTCCCGGTCGACCCCCCGCGCGTCGATCGCCGCGCGAATCTCGTCGCGCTCGCTGCGCCAGCGATCGAGGGGGCCTTCGAGACCGAACTGCTCGGCGATGCGAAGGGCGTAGTGGCACGCCGACCAGCACGAAGCCTTCGAATGGACGAAGTGCTCGGGCTCGCTGCGCACCTCCCAGATGCCGTGGTCCGGATCCCGCCAGCGGCGACACGCCTCCTCCACCACCTGCACCAGGAACTGCCAGTAGTCGTCGCCGGGCGGCTCACCGTGCCTCGCGGAGCGCCACGCCGTCTCGATCAGATCGCCGTAGATGTCGAGCTGCACCTGGCGATGGGCGTCGTTGCCGATCCGCACCGGACGCGAGCCGCGGTAGCCGTCCAGCTCCGGGAGCTCGATCTCGGTCAGTCGGTGCCGGCCGTCGACGCCGTACATCACCGCGAGCTCGTCGACGCTTCCCGCCGTGGCCCGCTCCAGGAAGTAGCGGAAGCCGATCGCCTCCTTCTCGTAGCCGAGCGCCACGAGCGACTGGAGCGCGAAGCTCGAGTCGCGGACCCAGGAGTAGCGGTAGTCCCAGTTGCGCTCGCCCCCCAGCTGCTCGGGCAGCGAGGTGGTCGCGGCCGCCGCGATCGCCCCGGTCGGCGCGCAGGTGAGCCCCTTGAGCACGATCGCCGAGCGGACGGCCTGCTCGCCGCGCGGGAGATCGGCGGCCGCTCGTCCCGACCACCGTCTCCACCAGGCGATCGTCTCCTCCATGCTGCGGTCCACCTCCTCGGGCGTCACCGCCGGAGGCTCGCCGGGGTGGAGGCGATGGGAGGGCGCCGAGCGGATCGAGAGACGCCGGCGGTCGCCCGCGTGCAGCTCCAGGCGGACGCACAGATCGTGGCGATTCTCGATCTCCAGAGGCAGGTCGCTCGCGATCACGAGTCCCAGCTCTCCGCCGATCGCCGTCCACAGGCGCGCGCCGTGGCAGCGGACCCAGGGCTTCAGGGTGCCGTAGTCGAAGCGCGGCGAGATCTCGACGCACACCGGGACGGCGCCGCGCACGCCCTCGATCTGGCGGAGCAGATGGCAGTGCGGATCCTCCCGCCCTCCCTCGCGCATGGCGAAGGCGTCGCGCACCCGGAACTCGCCCTCGTCGCACAGGAAGTGCGTGTCGAGCACGAGCGAGCCGTCGACGTAGTGCCGCTCGACCCTCGCCTCGCCGCTCTCGGGGGAGATCCGGCAGTGGCCGCCCCGCTCCCAGTCGAGCAGCCGGCCGAAGGAGCTGGTCGCGTCGATCTGTCCGAAGCAGCACCAGTCGATCGAGCCGCTGTGGCACACCAGCGCGACCGAGTGGCCGTCGCTGATGAAGCCGTAGGCGTCGATCGGCGGGTAGGTCTCCGGTGCACGGCGCATGGACCGAACCGTAGCAAGGAGCGAGCCATCCCCTCTCGATCGCGACGCGGCGCGCCGGGCCGAGCGAGCCCCGATCGCGATCGTGGCCATTCAGGTTCTACACTCGGCCGTCGCCCTCTTCGCCGACGTCGCAGGACGGGATCCGGGAGGCAGCCGCCGGGATGCGAGCCATGAGCGACCCCTTCGCCTTCCTCTCCCCGGAGTCCCGCTCGCGGCTGCACGGGCGCAAGCCGCCGACCTGGACGCAGCCGATGCTGGCGACGCTCTTCGACGAGCCCTTCTCGGACCCGGACTGGATCTACGAGCGGAAGCTCGACGGGGTGCGCTGCCTGGTCTTTCGCACGGGGCGACGCGTGCGGCTGCTGTCGCGCAACCGCCAGTCGATGAACGACACCTGGCCGGAGCTGGTCGAGGAGCTGGCCGAGCAGCCCTGCGGCGACTTCGTCGCCGATGGCGAGATCGTGTCCTTCCGGGGCGGGCGCACCAACTTCTCCCGACTCCAGCAGCGGATCGGCATCCACAGCGCGGCGGCGGCCCGGCGGTCGCGGGTCGCCGTCTACCTCTACCTCTTCGACCTGCTGCACCTGGAGGGACGCGACACCACCCGGCTTCCCCAGCGCGACCGCAAGGCGCTGCTCCGGCGCGCCATCCACTTCGCGGGACACGTGCGCTACACGCCCCACCGCAACGAGCACGGCGAGCGCCTTCTCGCCTCGGCCTGCCGCAAGGGCTGGGAGGGCCTGATCGCAAAGGACGCCGGGGCCCCCTACGAGCACCGGCGCTCCCGCGCCTGGCGCAAGCTCAAGTGCGTCCACGGACAGGAGCTGGTGATCGGCGGCTACACCGATCCCCAGGGCTCGCGCCGGGGCTTCGGCGCGCTGCTGGTGGGGCACTTCCAGGACGGCTCGCTGCGCTACGCCGGCAAGGTCGGAACCGGCTTCGACGACGAGACGCTCGAGCGTCTCGCCGCGCGGCTGGGACGCCTCGAGCGCGAGAGCTCGCCCTTCGCCGAGCCCGTGAACGAGAGGGGCGCCCACTTCGTGCGCCCGCGGCTGGTCGGCGAGTTCGCCTTCACCGAGTGGACCCGCGACGGCAAGCTCCGCCACCCGCGCTTCCTCGGCCTGCGCACGGACAAGGATCCCGAGGACGTGCGGCGCGAACGGCCGGAGCACTGAGTTGAGCCAGCGACGCTACGGACGCCGATCGGTCGCGATCTCGAACGAGGACAAGGTGCTGTTCCCCGACGCGGGGATCACCAAGGGCGACCTGATCGACTACTACGAGCGCATCGCCGAGCGCATGCTGCCCCACCTCGCCGAGCGGCCCCTCGTGCTCCAGCGCTTCCCGGACGGCATCGAACGCGAGGGCTTCTACCAGAAGCAGCGCGGTGACTACTTCCCCGACTGGATCCCCTCCGCTCGGGTCGAGGTCGGCACCTCCGACCGCACCCAGGAGCTGGTGGTGTGCGACCGCAAGGCCACCCTCGCCTACCTCGCGAACCAGGCCGCCATCGCCCTCCACCCCTGGCTCTCGCGCCGGGACGCTCTCGACCGCCCGGACCAGCTGGTGATCGACCTCGACCCGCCGGGCGACGACTTCGAGTCCGCGCGCGCAGCGGCGCTGCGCGTGCGCGAGCTCTTCGACCGCCTCGATCTCCCCTGCTATGCCAAGCTCACGGGCTCGCGCGGCGTCCACGTGGTGGTGCCCCTCGACCGCAGCGCCGACTTCGACGCCGTGCGCGCCTTCGCGCGGGACGCGATGGAGTGGCTGGCCGCGCGCCATCCCGACGCGCTGACGCTGGAGCAGCGCAAGAGCCAACGCCACGGGCGCCTCTACCTCGACGTCGGACGCAACGCCTACGCCCAGACGGCGGTCGCCCCCTGGTCGGTGCGACCGCTACCGGGGGCCCCGGTGGCGGCGCCGATCCCCTGGCGGGACCTGGAGGGCGGACGGGTCGGGCCGCGCGACTTCACGCTCACCAACACGTTCCGGCGGATCGCCCGACGCGAGGACCCCTGGGCCGGGATGCGCCGGCGCGCACACTCGCTCGGGCCCGCCCGCGAGCGCCTCGAGCGGCTGCGAAAGGAGCCGCTCGACCGCTAGCCCGGCATGTGCCCGCCTTTGCTCGGCTGCGCCTCGCTGCGCGTCAGCCGACCCTCGAGTCGGCCTCCTGGCTGCGTCGGCGACGAGAAGATTCTGCGATCTACAAGGCGCGAGGCACAGCGCGCCGTGTCGATCGGGCTAGGATGACACGTGAGAGGCGCGCGCGAGCGCTCCCCCTGCACATCGGGTCCGTGGCACACCTCCTGCAGCCGGAGTCCGTATGTTGACTGCCAAGACGGGAATCGGCGGATGAAGCGGGATTCTCGCCAGCCGCGCGTCGTGATCGAGCAGCTCTCACCGCGCATCGGAGTCGGACGCCATCCGGTGAAGAGGCGCCTGGGAGACTCTCTCGAGGTCGGAGCCGACATCTACACCGATGGCCACGATCTGATCGGCGCGCGGATCCGCTACCGCCCGCCCGGCGAGTCCCGCTGGCAGTACGCGCCGTTGCGTTACCACTACGAGCCCGACCGATGGACGGGCTCCCTGGTCCTAGACTCCCTGGGGCGCTGGACCTTCGAGGTCGAAGCCTGGCCCGATGTCTTCGGAACCTGGCGCGCCGATCTGCGCAAGCGACTGGAGGCAGGTCAGAACGTCCGGCAGGAGCTGCTGGTCGGCGCGGCCCTGCTGGAGCGCGCGGCAGCGTCCGCGAGACGCCCGCGCAAGCAGATCCTCGCCATCGCGCGTCGGGCTCGGGATCCGGACTCGGATGTCGAGACGAGGATCGACGTGCTGCTCGCCGAGGATCTCCTCGAACTCGTCGCGGGGCCCCTGGAGCCCGCACAGCTCGCACGCTCTACCCCTCTTCTCGAGGTGACCGTCGATCGCGAACGGGGATCGGTGGGCGCCTGGTACGAGATGTTCCCGCGCTCCCAGTCGCCGGTTCCCGGCGTCCACGGATCCTTCGCCGACGCGGAGAGGCGCCTGTCCGAGATCGCCGAGCTCGGCTTCGACGTCGTCTATCTGCCCCCGATCCATCCGATCGGACGCACGCATCGCAAGGGACCGAACAACACCCCCGGCGCGAGCGAAACCGATCCAGGCAGCCCCTGGGCGATCGGCGGGCCCGAGGGCGGGCACACCGCCGTGAATCCGGAGCTGGGAGACCTCGAGGACTTCGAGCACTTCGTGCAGGCGGCGAAGCGCCTGGGGATCGAGGTGGCGCTCGACTACGCGCTCCAGTGCTCCCCGGATCACCCCTGGGTCCGCGAGCACCCCGAGTGGTTCCAGAAGCGGCCGGACGGGAGCATCCACTACGCGGAGAATCCGCCCAAGAAGTACCAGGACATCTACCCGCTCGACTTCTGGTGCGAAGACCGCGAGGCACTGTGGGCAGCGTGTCGCGACATCTTCCTCTTCTGGATGGAGCGTGGCGTCCGGATCTTCCGCGTCGACAACCCCCACACCAAGCCGTTCGCCTTCTGGGAGTGGTGCATCCGCGAGGTCCAGCGTGAGCACCCCGACGTCGTCTTCCTCGCCGAGGCCTTCACCCGCCCCAAGCGCATGTATGGACTGGCGAAGGTGGGCTTCACCCAGTCCTACACCTACTTCACCTGGAAGAACACCTGGTGGGAGCTCCACGACTACATGCGGGACCTGACCACCACCGATGTCGCGGAGTACTTCCGCCCGAACTTCTTCGTCAACACCCCCGACATCCTGCACGAGTACCTGCAACGGGGCGGCCGACCCGCTTTCCGCGTGCGGCTCCTGCTCGCTGGAACACTCTCGCCGAGCTACGGCATCTACAGCGGCTTCGAGCTGTGCGAGAACACGCCGGCTCGCGTGGGCAGCGAGGAGTATCTCGACTCGGAGAAGTACCAGATCGTCCAGCGCGACTGGAACGCCCCGGGCCACATCAAGGATGACATCGCGGCGCTCAACCGGGTACGGCGCGAGAGCCCGGCACTGCAGCACCTCACGAACCTCGCGTTCCTCGACACGAGCAATCGCGAGATCCTCTGCTATCGGCGGTACGCGCCGGGGAACGAGCTGCTGATCGCCGTCAACCTCGACCCGCGGGCTCCGCAGGAGGCGCTGGTGGAGGTACCCCTCGAGAAACTCGGTCTCGGCCCGGACCAGAGCTACCGGCTCGTCGATCTGCTCACCGGCGAGGAGTACACCTGGCGCGGTCCGAAGGGATACGTCCGCCTGGATCCGCGCGAGCGCCCGGGCCACGTGTTCCGGATCGACACGCGAGGCCGGCCGTGACCGACTCCTCCCGCTGGTATCAGGATGCGCTGATCTACCAGCTCAGGGTGCGGTCCTTCTGCGACAGCAACGACGACGGGATCGGGGACTTCCCCGGCCTCACTTCGAAGCTCGACTACCTGAAGGACCTCGGCGTCACGGCCCTTTGGCTGCTGCCCTTCTACCCCTCGCCTCTGCGCGACGACGGCTACGACATCTCGGACTACACATCGGTGCATCCGGATCTCGGGACGCTGACCGACGTGCGTCAGCTCCTGCGCCAGGCTCACCGCCGCGACCTGCGCGTCATCACCGAGCTGGTGATGAACCACACCTCGGATCACCACCCCTGGTTCCAGCGGGCCCGCCGCGCGCCCCCCGGTAGTCGCGAGCGGGACGTCTACGTCTGGAGCGACGACCCCAACCTCTACAAGGACGCGCGCATCATCTTCAAGGACTTCGAGACCTCGAATTGGACCTGGGACCCGGTCGCCGGCGCCTACTACTGGCACCGCTTCTACTCCCATCAGCCCGACCTGAACTTCGAGAACCCCGCGGTGCGTCGCGAGATGTTCCGCGCGCTGGACTTCTGGTTCCGGCTGGGCGTCGACGGCGTGCGCCTGGACGCGATCCCCTACCTGTACGAACGCGAAGGGACCTCCTGCGAGAACCTGCCCGAGACCCACGCCTTCCTGCGCGAGCTCCGCGCCCACGTCGACTCCCACTTCAGCGACCGCATGCTGCTCGCCGAGGCCAATCAGTGGCCCGAGGACGCGGTCGCCTACTTCGGCAAGGGCGACGAGTGCCACATGGCCTTCCACTTCCCGATCATGCCGCGCCTGTTCATGGCGCTGCACATGGAGAGCCGGGAGCCGGTGCTCGACATCCTGTCCCAGACACCCGCCATCCCGCCCACGTGCCAGTGGGCGATCTTCCTGCGCAACCACGACGAGCTGACCCTCGAGATGGTCACCGACGAGGAGCGGGACTACATGTGGCGGGTGTACGCCCGGGACACGCGGGCCCGGATCAACCTGGGCATCCGCCACCGCCTGGCCCCCCTGCTCCAGAACAGCCGGCGCCGCATCGAGCTGATGCAGTCGCTGCTGCTGTCCCTGGGAGGTACGCCCATCCTCTATTACGGGGACGAGATCGGGATGGGCGACAACATCTATCTCGGCGATCGCGACGCGGTCCGAACCCCGATGCAGTGGAGCCCGGATCGCAATGCCGGGTTCTCCCGCGTCAATCCCCAGAAGCTGTTCCTGCCCGTGGTCTCCGATCCGGAGTACAGCCCGGATGCGGTGAATGTCGAGGTGCAACAGCGCAACGCGAGTTCGCTCTTGTGGGCGACGAAGCGGATGCTCGCGTTGCGCCGGCGCTTCCGCGCCTTCGGGCGCGGCAGCTTCGAGCCCCTCGCCCCCGCCAACCGGTCGGTGATCGCCTTCGTTCGCCGCTTCGAGGGTGAGTGCCTGCTCGTCGTCGCGAACCTCTCGCGCAATCCGCAGTATGCGGAGCTCGATCTCGGCGAGTTCGCCGGCCGCACGCCGGTGGAGCTCTTCGGCCGCACCGACTTTCCGCGGATCGGCGAGCTCCCCTATCTGGTGACGCTCGGGCCTCACGGCTTCTTCTGGTTCGCGCTCGAAGCCGAGGAGCCGTCGGAGGCCGGCGTCACGGCGCCGCACCGGCTTCCGGAGATCACCGTCCAGGAGTCCTGGAGCGAGCTGGTGCGCGGAGACCAGCGCGCGCCGCTCGAGGCGGCGCTGGCGCGCTATCTGCCTCGACAGCGCTGGTTCCGGAGCAAGGCGCTCGAGATCCGGTCCGTGGCGATCGCCGACGCGATCCCGATCGACGAGGCCCTGCTCGCGCTGGTCCGGGTGTCCTACGCGGAGCGCGAGCCCGAGGAGTACGTGCTCCCCCTGAGCTTCCGTCTGGGCGCCGAAGACGTCGAGCGCGCCGTGGCCCGCGTCCGCGTCGAGGAGCCCCAGGGAACCGTCGAGGGCCACCTGTTCGACGCGTCCAGCGATCCGGCCTTCGGGAGCGCCCTGCTCGATGTGGCGGCTCGCGGACGCAGGGTGCGCGGAGCCCGGTCCCGGCTGGTCGGCGTCCCTGCCCGCAGCCTACGGCAGCGGGCGCGCTCGGGAGAGCTCCCCGCGCCGAAGCTGCTCGGCGTCGAGCAGAGCAACACCTCCTGGCGCTACGGGGATCAGCTGGTGGCGAAGCTGCTGCGGCGTCTCGATCCGGGGCCCAGCCCCGAGCTGGTACTCGGCCGACACCTGAGCGAGACGGTGCACTACCCGAACACCCCGGGTCACGCGGGCCATCTCGAGCTCCAGCGCCCGTCCCAACCGACCTCGACCGTGGCCCTGTTCCAGAGCTGGGTGACGAGCGAGGGGGACGCGTGGGAGTTCACCCTGCACGAGCTGGACGCGATCCTCGACGAGGTCCCCGTCTCGGTGGGGGAGGACGCGGAGGAGAAGGCGGCCGCGCGCCGCGCCGCGACGCGCATCGAGAGCTTCGGGGAGTCCGCCCGACTGCTGGGCCAGCGGACGGGCGAGCTGCACGTCGCCCTGGCTGGCGCGCCAGCCGATCCGGAGCTCCGTCCCGAGCCGTTCACTCCCTTCATGCGACGCAGTCAGGCCCAGGCGGTGCGCAACATCGCCGTGCGCAACCTGAACCTGCTTACGAGTCGCCTCGAGTCGATACCGCCCCCGCTGCGCCCCCTGGCCGAGCAGGTGCTCGCGCGCCGCGGCGAGATCGAGCGCCGCGCCCACGACATCGCGGACGTGGCCGCGGGGGGCCAGGCAATCCGATGTCACGGGGACTACCACCTGGGTCAGGTCCTGTTCACCGGTGAGGACTTCGTGATCCTCGACTTCGAGGGCGAGCCCGCGCGCTCCCTGGCGGAGCGCTGCCGCAAGCGCACCCCCCTCGTGGACGTGGCGGGAATGCTGCGCTCCTTCGACTACGCGGCCGAGTTCATCCGTCGCGGCCGCGAGAGCGATCGCGAGGTGCGGGCCGACGAGCCCACCGGCCCCCACGAGTCCTGGCTGCGGCGTTGGACCGACACCGTGCGCAGGGCGTTCCTGGAGGGCTACTACAAGGCCGTGCAGCCGGCGAAGCTCCTACCCGAACGCTCCCAGGCGGAGCGGATGCTCGCGGTGTGCCTGCTCGAGAAGGCCCTGTACGAGATCGGCTACGAGCTGAACAACCGCCCCGACTGGCTCGCGATCCCGCTGCGCGGAGTATGCGACCTGCTGGACGCGGGATCGGCGCCGTGACGTCGGGCTTCTCGCTCTCGCGCGGAGCGCGGGCGCAGGCCGAGGGCGTCGCGTTCTCGGTCTGGGCGCCGCGTGCCGCGCGCGCGGCGGTCTGTTTCCCCAGCCCGTCGGCGACCCGCACGATGCCGCTGCGCGCCGAGGGAGAAGGCATCTTCGCGGGGGTGGCGGAGGAGGCGACCGCCGGATCGGACTACGCCTTCCGCCTCGACGACGGAGAGCCGTTGCCCGATCCCGTGAGCCGCTTCCAGCCGAGCGGGGTCCACGGCCCCTCCCGGGTCGTGGATCCGAACCGGTTCCCGTGGACCGACGAGCACTGGCGGGGTGTCGCGCGTCCGGACCTCGTGTTCTACGAGCTGCACGTCGGGACCTTCACGGAGAAGGGGACCTTCGACGCCGCGATCGATCATCTCGCGGCGCTGCGTGACCTGGGAATCACCGCCCTGGAGTTGATGCCGGTGGCGCAGTTCCCCGGGTCGCGGAACTGGGGCTACGACGGTGTCTTCCCCTACGCCCCGCAGAATACCTACGGCGGTCCCGAGGCCCTGCGCCGACTGGTGGATGCCGCCCACGCCCGGGGCCTCGCCGTCCTGCTCGACGTCGTCTACAACCATCTCGGTCCGGAGGGCAACGTGCTGGGGCGTTACGGCCCCTACTTCACCGACCGCTACCGGACGCCCTGGGGCGACGCGCTCAACTTCGACGGTCCCGGAAGCGACGAGGTGCGCCGCTACTTCGTCGAGAACGCCCTGCACTGGATCGCCGAGTACCACCTGGATGGTCTGCGGCTGGACGCTGTGCACGCGATTTGCGACGCGTCGCCGCGCCCCTTCCTTCAGCAGCTCGCCATGGCCGTGCACGGCCTGGGCGAGCGGCTGGGCCGCGCGGTGCACGCGATCCCGGAGAGCGACGCGAACGATCCGGACCTGGTCCGCTCCCCCGAGCGGGGGGGCGCCGGGCTCGACGCGGTGTGGTGCGACGACTTCCACCACGCGGTGCACGCCGGCCTGACCGGGGAGCGCAGCGGCTACTACGTCGATTTCGGCGGCGCCGAGGCGATTGCCAAGGCGCTTCGGGACCGCTTCGTGTTCGACGGCGTCTACTCCGCCTACCGGCAGCGCCACCACGGCGCCCCCGCCCGGGATCTCGCCGGCGACCGCTTCGTGGTGTGCGTACAGAACCACGACCAGGTCGGAAACCGCGCCCGCGGTGACCGCCTCGTCACCCTGGTCTCCGCGGCCCGCAGTCGCCTGGCGACGGCCTTCCTCCTGCTCTCGCCCTGCCTGCCGCTGCTGTTCATGGGGGAGGAGTACGGTGAGACCCGCCCCTTCCTCTACTTCGTGGACCATGGCGATCCCGCGCTGCGCGCGGCCGTGCGCGACGGACGCCGCCGGGAGTTCGCCTCCTTCGGCTGGCAGGGCGAAGTGCCGGACCCCAACGCGCCCGAGACCTTCGAGGCCAGTCGCCTGGATCGCGGACGTCGGGGCCAGCCGCGCCGCGAGGCTGTCGAGAGCCTCCACCGCGCCCTGCTGGCGCTGCGCCGAGCGGAGCCCGCGCTCCGGCCCGGGGGCGCCTTGGCCTTCGCCGACAGCCCGGGACCGGGAACCGTGCGCCTCCAGCTCCAGCCCGAGACGGGACCCCCGCTGCTGGCGCTGTTCCAGATCGGCGACGGGCAAAGCGAGGTCCCGATCCCGCCGACGCGCTCGAGCTGGCGACTCCGGCTCGACACCCAAGAGCGTCGCTTCGGCGGTCCAGGCACCTCGGCGCCGGAGCGGGTCACGGCCGATCGGCCGGTGCGCATCGCCTCCGACGCGGCCTGGGTCTACGGTGCCGAGTCGCTCGATGTGACGGGAGGAGCATGACGGAAAGAACCCGCTCCGAGAACGATCTTCTCCACGGAGCCGACTCCGACGCCGTGCGGGCCCTGCTCGACGCGGTCAGCGCCCAGCCCCACGCGCTGCTCGGTCCCCACCGCCTGAGCGATCGCGGGCACTGGGTCGTGCGCGCCTACCATCCGGATGCAGTCCGCGCCGACCTGTTGCTGGAGAAGGACGAGGCGATCGGCATGACGCGGGTGGCGGAGGGCCTGTTCGCGGCGCCCGTCGACGCGGAGCGCCCCCCGTCCTACCGCCTGGCCTTCCACTTCGCCGACGGCAACCGCTGGGTCCGGGGAGATCCCTACCGCTTCGCACCGACCCTGGGCGAGCTCGATCTGCACCTGATCGCGGAGGGAACGCACCGACGCCTTTGGGAGGCGCTGGGCGCTCATCCCTGTGTGATCGACGGGACTGCGGGCACGCGCTTCGCGGTCTGGGCGCCCAACGCCCGGCGCGCCAGTGTGGTGGGCGACTTCTGCGGCTGGGACGGCCGCCTGCTCCCGATGCGCGCGGTGGGCTCGACGGGCGTGTTCGAGATCTTCGTTCCCGGAGTGGGGGCCGGCGCGCGCTACAAGTACGAGCTGGCGACGCGCGAGGGGGCCATCCGGATCAAGACCGACCCCGTGGCCGGCGCGATGGACGTCCCGCCGGGTACCGACTCGGTCGTGGCGGACTCGAGCTACGTCTGGTCGGACGCCGCGTGGATGAGAGCACGCGCCGGGCGCGACTTCGCCCGCGAGCCGATGTCCATCTACGAGGTGCACCTGGGCTCCTGGGCGCGCGTGGTCGAAGAAGGGAACCGACCCCTGGGCTACCGGGAGATCGCTCCCCGTCTCGTGGAGCACGTATCACGGCTGGGCTTCACCCACGTGGAGCTCCTGCCGATCGCCGAGCACGCCTACTACCCGAGCTGGGGCTACCAGGTCACGGGCTACTACGCGCCAACCGCGCGCTACGGGTCGCCCGACGACCTGCGCTTCCTGGTCGACACCTGCCACCGGGCCGGTCTCGGCGTGATCCTCGACTGGGTGCCGGCACACTTTCCCAAGGACGACTTCTCGCTGCGACGCTTCGACGGAACGGCGCTGTACGAGCACGAAGATCCGCGACGCGGGGAGCACCCGGACTGGGGCACGCTGATCTTCAACTACGGCCGCAACGAGGTGCGCAACTTCTTGGTCGCCAACGCCCTCTACTGGCTCCAGGAGTTCCACTTCGACGGGCTGCGCGTCGATGCCGTCGCGTCGATGCTCTACCTGGACTACAGCCGCCGTTCGGGCCAGTGGATCCCCAATCCCTACGGCGGCCGCGAGAACATCGAGGCGATCGAGTTCCTGCGCGAGACCAATCGCGTCGTCCGGGAGGAGGTTCCCGGAGCACTGACGATCGCCGAGGAGTCGACCTCCTGGGGAGGCGTCACCCGGACTCCCGAAGAGGGCGGACTCGGCTTCCACTTCAAGTGGAACATGGGCTGGATGCACGACACGCTGACCTACTTCCAGCGCGATCCGATCCATCGCCGCTTCCACCAGGACGATCTGACCTTCTCGATGCTCTACGAGTACAGTGAGCACTTCGTGAACCCGCTCTCCCACGACGAGGTGGTCCACGGCAAGGGTGCCCTGCTCGACAAGATGCCCGGCGATCGCTGGCAGAAGCTCGCCAACTTGAGAGCGCTGCTGGCCTACCAGGTGCTGCGGCCGGGGAAGACGCTGCTGTTCATGGGGACCGAGCTGGCACCCGACCGCGAGTGGAACGCGGACGCGAGCCTCGACTGGCATCTCGCGGAGGACCCCGACCGCCGGGCCCTCGCCGAGTATCTGCACGCCCTCCTGCAGCTCTACCGCGAGCGGCCCGCCCTGTGGCGGCGCGATCCCGATCCCGAGGGCTTCGCCTGGATCGACTGCATGGATCGCGATCGCTCGATCTTCTCCTTCGAGCGACGCGATGGAGACGACCACCTCGTCGTGGTGATGAATCTCACGCCGACACCCCACGAAAACTACCGGATCGGCGCACCCGCGGGCGGCGCCTATCACGAGCTGCTGTCGAGCGACGATCCCCGCTTCGGCGGCAGCCGCTTCGAATCCTCGCCCCGGATCGAGAGCGAGCCGGTTCCCTCCCACGGACGCGGCCATTCCCTCGTGCTGCGCTTGCCGCCCCTGGGCGTGCTGGTCCTCGCCCCGGAGGACGAACCGCCGGGATCCGGATCCGGCGGACCCCCGTGAGGCCGGCGGCCGATCGCTCGAGGATCGGCGACGGCGGCGCGCCACACCCGCGCTGCACCTACCGCCTCCAGCTGCACGGCGACTTCTCCCTGCACGACGCCGCCGAGCTGACCGACTACCTCGCGGCACTCGGCGTGAGCCACGTCTACACCTCGCCGATCCTCCAGGCCGAGGCCGGGAGCTCCCACGGCTACGACGCCATCGATCCCACCCGGATCGATGCCGATCGCGGCGGCAGCGAAGGCGGTGAGCACTTCTGGCGGGCTCTCGCGCGGCACGGCCTCGGTCACTTGCTCGACATCGTTCCGAACCACCTCTCTACCGCGACTCCCGGCAACCGCTGGTGGTGGAGCGTCCTCCGCCGCGGTTCCGCCAGCTCCCGCGCGCACTTCTTCGACGTCGACTGGGAGGCCTGCGCCGCGCGCGGGGACGGAGCGATCGAACTGCCGCTCCTGGACCGCGATCTCGACGCGGCGATCCGCGACGGTGTCGTGCGGATCGGAACCCGTCCCGGCGAGCCGGTGCTCCATGTCGGGGATGGCTGCCTGCCGCTGGATCCGGGGGACCGGGATCTCCGCGACGAGGAGCATCGAGGCGACCCGCGGACGCTGCGCGCCCTGCTCGAGGCCCAGCCTTACCGGCTGGTGCACTGGCGGAGGAGCGAGTCGCACCTCGACTACCGGCGCTTCTTCGACGTCCACTCGCTGATCGGCGTGCGGGTGGAGGACCCCGAGGTGTTCCGAGCCACTCACCAGCGCATCCTGGAATGGGTGCGGGCGGGGAAAGTCCAAGGCCTCCGGGTCGACCACCCCGACGGCCTGAGCAACCCCGCCGAGTACCTGCGCCGGCTCGCTACGACGACCGAGAACGCCTGGGTCGTCGTCGAGAAAATCCTGGAGCCGGGCGAACGGTTGCGCGACTCCTGGTCCGCCGCCGGGACGACGGGATACGACTTCCTGTCCTCGGTCGGTGGGCTGTTCGTCGATCCCGCGGGCGAGCGGGAGCTGACGCGGATCTATCGGCAGTTCACCCGGGACCGCGAGAGCTGGGAAGCGACGGTGGTGCGGAGCAAACGCAGCGTGCTCGAGGCGCTGTTCCGTCCCGAGCTGGCTCGGCTCGAGCGCGCCTTGCTGCGCTGCGCGTCGACGGGCTTCCGCACAGCGCCACCGCGACGCGCGGAGCTGCGGGCGGCACTCGCGGAGCTGCTGATCCGCTTTCCGGTCTACCGCAGCTATGTCGAGTTCGAGTCGGGGAGAGTGGAGCCCGAAGACGAATCGGTACTCGCGCAGGCGGCCGACTCGGCGACCCGCCATCGGCCCGATCTCGCCCGCAGCCTCCGCTTCGTTCTCGAGCTGCTGCGGCTGCGCGCCCCGGCCGCGAAGGCCGACGCGGCGGAGTTCGTCCGGCGCTTCCAACAGACGACGGGCCCCTTGATGGCAAAGGGGGTGGAGGACACGGCGCTCTACACCTTCGCGCGATTCCTCGCGCTCAACGAGGTAGGCTGCAACCCGTCGCACTTCGGGACCCTCCCCGAACAGTTCCACGCCGATTGCCGGCGCCGACAGCGGGACCACCCCCTCGGCCTCCTGACGACCTCGACCCACGACACGAAGCGCAGCGAGGACGTGCGCGCGCGCCTCGCCCTGCTCTCGGAGATTCCGGCGCGCTGGGGAGCGGCGGTCCGGCGCTGGCGCGATCACAACGAGGTCCATCGGCGCGGCGATCTCCCGGACCGCAGGCTCGAGTACTTCCTCTATCAGATCCTGGTGGGCGCCCACCCGCTTCCCCGCGAGCGCGCCCGATCCTATGTCGAGAAGGCGATCCGCGAAGCGCGCGCCCACACGTCGTGGACGCATCCGGACCCGGAGTACGAGAGCGCGGTGCGTCACTTCGTCGAGGGACTCCTGGAAGACGAAGAGTTCCTGTGCGACCTGGAGCGCTTCGTGGCGCCGTTGATCCCAGCCGGACGCACGAACTCGCTCGCCCAGACGCTGCTCAAGCTCACCGCCCCGGGCATCCCGGACGTATACCAGGGCACCGAGCTCTGGGACCTCTCCCTCGTCGATCCCGATAACCGCCGCCCGGTCGACTACGCGAGGCGTCGGCGCCTGCTGCGCTGGACCGACACCGATCCGTCGCCCGAGGATGTGCTGTCACGGTCGGAGACGGGCGCACCGAAGCTGTGGGTGACCCGGCAGGCGCTCCACCTGCGGCGACGCCGTCCGGAGGCCTTCGGCCCGGAGAGCGGATACCACGCGCTTCCCGCGCAAGGGCATCACGGACACCGCGTCGTCGCCTTCGCGCGGAGCGCGCCGCGCGGCGTCACCGCCGTCACTGCCGTGCCGCGCCTGGCTCTGGGCGCCGGGGGTCGCTGGAGCGACACGACGCTGCATCTCCCCGAAGGAGAGTGGACGAATCTGCTCACCCACGAACGCGGCTGGCGGGGCGCGGTAGCGCTCGGGGACCTCTGGGCACGCTTCCCCGTCGCCCTGCTCGCTGCAGAGGAGCGCGCCGGATCGCCGGCACCCGTGCACGTGCACGAAGGGGCAACCTAAGCCCTCGAGCGTCCGTCCTTCGCCGCCCGGGCTCCGGATTCTCCCACCCCGCGTGATCCCGCTCACGACGGATCACGCCTCGTCGTGCAAGAATGGCCCACGGATCTCGCAGTTCCCGTCCCCTCACGCCGCTGAAGCCGTCCGCCGCGACCCTCCGACGTCCACCGGCACCTGCTGGGCGTGGGCGGCACCGGCGAGATTGGGAAGAGACCGGGACAGAGGTGGAACATGCACGAGACGCAGGGCGCGAGATGCGTGACAGCGAGCTACGTCGGCGCCCGTCGATCTCTCGTCGCTCTGGCGGCGCTGACGCTGGCGTTCGCGAACGCTGCCGCGGGCTTCGCCCTGGTCCGGGTCGCCAGCGGCCTGAGCCGGCCGGTTTACCTGACCGCACCGCCGGGCGACGCGGAGCGCGTGTTCATCCTCGAGCAGCACACCGGCAGGATCCGCATCCTGCGGCTCTCCGACCGGGCGTTGCTCCCCACCCCCTTCCTCACGTTGGCCGGACTCGCCACCGCGAACGAGCAGGGCCTGCTCGGGCTGGCCTTCGACCCGGACTACGCGACCAACGGGTTCTTCTACGTGTATCTCACCGATCCCGACACCCGGCTCCTGCGCTTCCAGGTGTCCTCGGACCCGGACGTCGCCGACCCGAGCAGCGAGACGCCCGTGCTCAGCGCGCTCCAGCCCCAGCTCAACCACAACGGCGGCTGGATCGCCTTCGGGCCCGACGACATGCTCTATGTCGCCCTCGGAGACGGCGGCGGCGCCGACGACAACGACGTCGGCCACACCGCCGGAACCGGCAACGCCCAGGACCTCACCGACAACTGGCTGGGCAAGATCCTGCGCATCGATCCGAGAGGGGACGACTTCCCCGCCGATGCCGAGCGCAACTACGCGATCCCGCCCGACAACCCCTTCGTCGGCGCGGTCGGAGACGACGAGATCTGGGTGTATGGGCTGCGCAACCCCTGGCGCGCCTCCTTCGACCGCGCGACCGGCGATCTCTACATCGGCGACGTCGGACAGAACCACTGCGAGGAGATCGACGTCCAGCCCGCCTCGAGCCCGGGCGGAGAGGACTACGGCTGGAGGCTGCGCGAAGGCGGGATCGCCACGCCCACGGGCGGCGTCGGCGGATCGGCGCCCGGAGCGATCGACCCGATCCTCGACTACCCCCACGCGGACGCGACCTGCTCGGATCCCGGAACCCCCGTCGCCGGAATCGCGGTCACCGGCGGCTACGTGTACCGCGGCCCGATCCAGGAGCTCGTGGGCCGCTACTTCTTCGCCGACTACGCGACGGCCAGGGTGTACTCGCTGGTCTGGGACGGATCGGATCCCGCCGGGTTCGACGGCACCCACTACGGCGACCTGATCGACCACGGGAGCGATCCCCGCTTCACCCCCGACGTCGGCGTCGTCGACCTGGTTTCGTCGTTCGGGGAAGACGACCAGGGCAACCTCTACGTCGTCGACCTCCGGGGCGACGTGTTCCTGCTGCCCGAGCCCGGAACGACCTCGCTGCGCGTGGGCGCCCTCGCGGCGCTGCTCGCCCTGAACGAGCGGCGACGGCGCCGCTGACGTCGCCGGCGTCCCGGTCGCCCCTCTCTCCGGGCTACATGCTCGTCGTGACGGCGAGCGCGCTGCGCAGCGCGCCGTGGGCCTCGATGCGCCGGCGGTAGCGCTCCTTGCAGTAGCCGTTCTCCACGAACCAGTGCGTCGCCTTGGCGAGAGCGGTGCGGGCGAGGCTGGGCCGGTAGCCCAGCTCCTTCTCCGCCTTGCCCGAGTCCGAGGCGCGGTTCGCCATCGCGTGCAGCGTCGACTCGACATCGACGAGCGGTGTGCGGTGGGTCCAGTGGTTCGCGATCCACTCGCCGATCCGACCGAGCCCGAGCAGGAGGTGCGGCGGCAGCACGACCCGCGGCACCGGGATGCCCGTCAGGCCCGAGAGCACCTCGCACATCTCGCCCATCGTGAGGTTCTCGCCCCCGAGGATGTACTGATGGCCCTGCTCGCCGTGCTCGAGCGCGAGGGCATGCCCCTCGGCGACGTCGTCGACGTCGACGATGTTGAGGACCGTGTCGGCGTAGGCCTTCATCCGGCCGTTGATGAAGTGGACGATCATGCCGCCGGTGGGAGTCGGGCGGTGATCGCCCTCCCCCAGCACCGTGGTCGGGTGGACCACCACCAGCGGCATGCCGCGTGCGGCGCGCCGCATCACCGCCATCTCGGCGATCACCTTCGAGCTCTTGTAGTGCCCCTGGAAGGAGCGCAGGTCGAAGAGGCTGTCCTCGGTCTCGACGAGGCGGTTGATCGAGGGCGTGAGCGTGGCCGTGCTGCTGGTGTAGACGATCTTGCGGTAGCCGTGCTCGGCGGCCGCATCGAGCACGTGCTGGGTGCCGTCCACGTTCACGCGGTAGATCCGCTCGGGATCGGGCTCCCAGAAGCTGTAGCAGGCGGCGTTGTGCACCAGCAGCTCGCCGCCCTCGAGCGCCGCGCGCACGTTCTCTCGGTCGAGCAGATCGAGGGGCCGGGTGGACACGTTCGTGCCCTCGAGATTGTCCAGGTTCTGGTCGGCGCCCACCAGCGCGGTGACGTCGTAGCCCCTGGCGAGCAGCGCGCGCACGATGCGCGAGCCCATGAAGCCGTTGCCGCCGGTCACGAAGACGCGCGTCACCTGCGCCCTCCCGCCTTGGTCCGGATCGCAGCGCTCGCCAGCGTCTTCCCCAGGTCCCAGATCGCGCCCCCGACGTTCTCGGTGTCGGCCACCACCGCGTCCACGGCGCTCGCGATCCACTGGCGGTCGGCGTCGCCGATCACCAGAGGCGGCAGGAACTTCACCACGGGCAGGTCGTGGCCCGCGGTCTGTGACAGGATCCGGTGCTTCGCGAACAGCGGCACCGTGACGAGCTGGCTGAACAGCCCCTTCTGGGCGGCGTCGAGCAGCTTGTAGGCGGCTCGGTGGGAGAACCGGTCCGAGGGCCCGAACTCGATCGCCTGCATCAGCCCGCGACCGCGCACGGCGCGCACGAAGTCGTAACGGCCGACCAGCCCGCGCAGATCCGTGAGGATCCCCTCCCCGATCTTCGCCGCGTTGTCGACCAGCCCCTCGCTCGCGATCACGTCGAGAGTGGCGATGCCCGCGGCCATCGCCAGGTTGTTCTTCGAGAAGGTCGAGCCGTGCACCGGCGAGCGGACCATGTTGGAGAAGAGCGAGTCGAAGACGTCGCGGCGCAGGGCGACGGCGCCCACGGGCGCGAAGCCGCCCGACAGCGCCTTCGCCGACAGCAGCATGTCGGGCTCGACGCCCCAGTGCTCGATCGCCCACATGCGACCGGTCCGCCCGAGGCCCGTCTGGATCTCGTCGGCGACGAACAGCGTGCCGTGGGCGCGGCACAGGCGCGCGGCCTCGCGCAGGTAGTCCTCGCTCGGCACGTTCACGCCGTGTCCCTGGATCGGCTCGACGATGAAGGCCGCCACGTCGCGCGAGGACAGCGCCCTCTCGAGGGCGGAGAGATCGTCGAAGGGGACGCGCCGGCAGTCGGGCAGCAGGGGGCCGAAGCCGTCGCGGAAGATCTCCTCACCGTTCAGCGACAGGGCGCCCATCGTGAGGCCGTGGAAGCCGTGCTCGCAGTAGACGAGGCCCGGACGGTCGGTGTGGTAGCGGGCGAACTTGATCGCGGCCTCCACGGCTTCGGCGCCGGAGTTGGTGAAGAACACCTTCTCCAGGGGCGCCGGGATCGTGGCGAGCAGGCGCTCGGCCAGGATTCCCGCCAGCAGCGACACGTCCATCTGCACGAGGCTCGGCAGCTCCGCCTCCAGAACCTCGCGCAGGGCCGAGACGACGGCCGGGTGGTTGCGCCCGACCGCGAACACGCCGTAGCCCGAGAGCAGATCGAGGTACCGATTGCCCTCGGCGTCGTAGAGATAGGGGCCGCGGGCCCGGACGTAGTGGCGATCGAAGCCGATCGTCTTCAGGACGCGGACGTGCTGGGTGTTGAGGTAGCGCTCGAACAGCTCGAAGCGCTCTCCCCCGCGCTCGCGGATCAGGTCGAGGATCGTCACGTCACCTCGCGGCGTGTGGGCGCGGCGGCCGTCTCCCGGTGAAGGCCGCGAATCGTATCCACTCTCCCGGGCCCTTCCAAGCCGGCGTACTCCCGATCGGCACGGGGAGCGTGTAGCCTGGCCACTCGAGACCACGAGGGAGGCGGCATCGTGCTGGTGATCGCGGGCGTGATCCGGATCGATCCGAGCAGGCGCGAGGAGGCGATCCGCGAGGCCGTCGAGGTGGCTCGCGCCACCCGACGAGAGCCGGGGTGTATCAGCTACGCCTTCTCGGCGGACCTGGAGGAGCCCGACCTCTTCCGCGTCTTCGAGGAGTGGGAGTCCCAGGAGGCCCTCGATCGCCACTTCGAGACACCCCACATGCTCACCTTCCAGGGGCGGGTGGCCGGGCTGGGCGTGAAGGAGATGACGGTCGAGAAGTACCGTGTCGAGTCGGTCGGGCCGGTCGTCTGAGTCCGGGACGCCGGCCGCGGGAGGGAAGACCTTGAAAGCTCTGAAGCTCGGCGTGCAGCTCGGCTACTGGCAGCGCGCCCCCCACCCCCACTTCGTCGAGATCGCCCAGGAGGCCGAGCGCCTCGGCTACGACTCGGTGTGGACCGCCGAGGCCTGGGGCTCGGACGCCTTCACGCCGCTGACCTGGATCGGCGCCCACACCGAGCGGATCCGGCTCGGCACCGCGATCGTGCAGATCAGCGCGCGCACCCCGACCTCGACGGCGATGCACGCCCTCACCCTCGACCATCTCTCGGGCGGGCGGGTGATCCTCGGCCTCGGCGTGTCCGGCCCCCAGGTGGTGGAGGGCTGGTACGGCCAGCCCTTCGCGAAGCCCCTGGCGCGCACGCGCGAGTACGTGGACATCGTGCGCCAGGTGCTGCGCCGCGAGGCGCCGGTGACGAGCGCCGGTCCGCACTACCCCCTGCCCTACACGGGGCCGGGCGCCTGGGGGATGGGCAAGCCGCTCAAGTCGATCACCCATCCCCTGCGCGCCGACCTGCCGATCTTCCTCGGGGCCGAGGGGCCGAAGAACGTCGCGATGACCGCGGAGATCGCCGACGGCTGGCTGCCGCTCTACTACTCGCCCTTCCGTCCCGAGGTCTACGCCGAGTCGCTCGGCGCGCTCCGGCCCGGCTTCGAGATCGCGGTCACGATCAGCGTCCGGATCACCGGAGACCTCGCCGCCGCCTACGCCCCGCTGAAGGCGAACCTCGGCTTCTACATCGGCGGCATGGGCGCCCGCGACCGCAACTTCCACAAGGAGCTGATGGCGCGCATGGGCTACGAGGCCGAGGCGCAGAAGATCCAGGAGCTGTTCCTGGCCGGGAAGCGCGCCGAGGCGATCGCCGCCGTACCCGACGCCTTCTGCGACGAGATCTCCCTGGTCGGTCCGATCGAGCGCATCCGAGACCGTCTGGCGGCCTGGCGCGAGACGCCGGTGACGACGCTGCTGCTTCCCGGCACCGACGTCGCAACGCTGCGCACGATGGCCGGGCTCGTGCTCGGATGACGGAGCCCCTGCGGATCGGCGCGATCTTCCCGACGACCGAGATCGGCACCGAACCGGCGGTGATCCGCGACTGGGCCCAGACCGCCGAGGGGCTCGGCTACACGCACGTGGTCATCTACGACCACGTGCTGGGCGCCGAGCACGAGGGCCGCGATCCCGCGCTGACCGGCCCCTACACCGAGCACGACGCCTTCCACGAGCCGTTCGTGCTGCTCGCCTATCTCGCCGCCGTGACCACGCGCATCGAGCTCACCACCGGCGTGCTGATCCTGCCCCAGCGCCAGACGGCGCTGGTCGCGAAGCAGGCCGCCGAGCTCGACCTGCTGTCGGGCGGCAGGCTGCGGCTGGGCGTGGGCACGGGCTGGAACCACGTCGAGTACTCGTCGCTCGGCGTACCCTTCGCGGAGCGCGGCGCGCGCCTCGACGAGCAGGTGGAGCTCCTGCGCCGGCTGTGGCGCGAGCCCGTGGTGGACTTCTCCGGCGCCTTCCACCGCGTGGAGCGCGCGGGGCTGCTGCCCCGGCCGGCGCGACCGATCCCGATCTGGTTCGGCGGCTTCACCCCCCTGGCGGTGCGCCGCGCGGCCCGCGCCGGCGACGGCTTCCTGTTCGGCGGCGCGCCGTCGCGCGTGACGCGCCTGCTGGCGCAGCTCCAGCAGCGGCTGGCGGCCGAGGGCCGCGCCGCGGACGGCTTCGGCTGCGAGGCGGTGGTGGACTTCTCCGCCCCGCGAGACAGCTGGGCGGGCGAGCTGGCGCTGTGGCACGAGCGCGGCGGCAGTCACGTCTCGCTGCGCGCGATGGACACCGCCGCCGAGTTCGTCGGCGCCCGGCGCGTCGGATTCGCCGGCCCACGCGACTACATCGCCGCCCTGGAGACGTTCCGCCGGGAGCTGGGCCCGACGGCCTAGGCGCTCCGGGCGGCGGCGAGCGCCTCGTCGAAGCTCTCGAAGACGTTCTCGGTGCCGATCCGCTCCAGGGCGCCGCTGCGCTCCAGCGCGATCAGCGGCTGGGCGTGCACGCCCGAGAGCAACAGGCGCGTACCGCGCCGGCGCAGCCGCTGCGCGACGTCCTCCAGGGCGTGCAGTCCGGTGGCGTCCATTGCCAGCACGTGGCGCATGCGCAGGATCACCGCCCGCGTCCTCACGTGGCTGGCGAGCAGCGCCTCGGTGAACTTGCGCGCGGCGCCGAAGCAGAAGGAGCCGTTGATCTCGAAGACCTCCACGTCCGCGGGAACGCCGACGATCTCGCCCTCGAGTGCGTCCGGCGACTCGTAGTCGACGACGTCGCGCACCGCCTTCACCTGCGTCACCTCGGCCATGCGGCGCATGAACAGCAGCGAGGCCAGCACCACTCCGACCTGGATCGCCACGGTGAGGTCGACCGCCACCGTCAGCACGAAGGTCGCCACCAGCACCAACGCGTCGCTGCGCGGACCGCGCAGCAGGCGCGCGAACACGTGCCACTCGCTCATGTTGTAGGCGACCACCAGCAGGATCCCCGCCAGGGTGGCCATCGGGATCCACGCCGCGAAGCGGCCCGCGAAGCTGAGGATCAGCGCGAGGGTCAGCGCGTGGACGATGCCCGCCACCGGGGTCCGGCCGCCGGCGCGAACGTTGGTGGCCGTGCGTGCGATCGCGCCGGTGGCGGGGATCCCGCCGAAGAGCGGCGAGGCGATGTTGGCGATCCCCTGGCCGAGCAGCTCCGCGTTGGAGCGGTGGCGCCCCCCGACCAGTCCATCCGCGACCACTGCGCTGAGCAGCGACTCGATCGCCGCCAGCAGCGCGATCGTCAGCGCCGGCGAGAACAGCTGGGGCAGGAGATGCCAGTCGATCGCGGGAATCGTGAAGGAGGGGAGCTGCGTCGGGACGCCGCCGAAGCGGCTGCCGATCGTCTCCACGTGCAGATCGAACACCCGGACCGCCGCCGTCGTGACCAGGAGCGCCAGCAGCGGTCCGGGCACGAAGCGGGTGATCCGCGGCCCCCCCTGCACGATCGCGATCGTCGCGACGCACAGCGCGACCGCGACCGGACTGGCCGACGGCGCCCGCCCGAGCGCGGCGAGGGCCCGGTGGCCGAAGTCGGCGGGCATCGCCGCGGCGGCGATCCCGAGCGCGTCGGGCACCTGCCCCAGCGCGATGATCAGCGCGATGCCCGAGGTGAAGCCGACCGTGACCGGATAGGGAATGAAGCGGATCACGTCGCCGAGCCGGGCCAGGGCCATCCCCACCAGCAACACGCCGGCGAGGATCGTGGCCACCGCCAGCCCTTCGTAGCCGTGCTCGGCCACGATTCCGGCCACGATCACCACGAACGCGCCGGTGGGGCCGCCGATCTGCACTCGGCTGCCGCCGAAGGCGGAGATCAGGAACCCGGCGACGATCGCCGTGTACAGCCCCTGCTCCGGACGCACCCCCGAGGCGATCGCGAACGCGATCGCCAGCGGCAGCGCCACGATCCCCACGACGACCCCCGCGAGCGCGTCGCGCCGGAGATCGCGCAGGGTGTAACCCTCGCGTAGCGCCGTGAGAATCTTGGGCTCGAGAGCGGCCGGAAGCAGACGCATCGCGCCTCGGGGCCGCGGGGGGAAACGGCGGGCGGAGTCTCCGGCAGCTCGCGCCGGCGCGCCAGGGGCTCAGCCCGAAGAGTCGCTCGCGTCCAGCTCGGGCTCGAAGTCGCAGAGCGCCATCAGCTCGCCGACCTGGGGCACGACGGTGCGGCGCGCGGCGGGGCGACCGACCGGGGTGCTGGGCGTCGCGGGCCGGCTCGCTGCGGCTCCGGCAGCGCGCGTCTTCCGCGCGCGCTCGAGAAAGGCGCGCGCGATCGCCTCGCCGTCGGGGGCGCCCAGCGCCTCGGCGATCTGGCGCACGTAGCCGAGCAGGTAGAAGTCGGGGGGCAGCGCTTCGTAGCGCTCGGCCTCGATGCTCTCGAGATGGCGGTAGCGGATGCAGGTGCGCTCGTGGAGCTGGGCCAGCGTGAGGTTCTGCAGCTCGCGACACAGGCGGAGATGGCGACCGGGGTCGGCGCCGCCGAAGAGCGGGACCCACGCGCCCGGAACGGGCTCGCGCCGCAGCCGAGGGAGGCACCGCGGCGCCGGTGCGGGCGACGCCGCGAAGCCGCTCCAGCGCTCGACGAGCTCGCGCACGTCGCTCGCGAATGCGCCGCCGGGGAAGAGCTGCATCACCGGCACGCCGCGCGTCACCGCCGCGGGCACCGACGAATCGATCCCGAGCGCGGCGGCGAGCCGGAACTCCACGCCGAGCTCGGCGCCGAGGGTCTCGGCGAGCGCGTTGCCGCCATCGCGATCCCGGCTCGCATCGACGCGGTTCACCACCAGCTCGATCGCGAAGTCGTCGAGGACCCGACGCAGGGAGGAGGCCGCCTCGGCGTCGCGGCGCGAGGCTGCCTCCAGGAGGGCGCGCGGCGTCCATCCCTCGGCGGCGGCGATCACGAGGAGCGGAGCGAGCGCCTCGCGCGCCGCGGGCTCCAGCGCCTTGCCCGACAGCGACCCGAGGAAGGCGGCGGCGACGAAGGCGCGCACTTCGGTGAGCGCTCCCGCCTCGGCGGTGGTCACCAGCACGCGCCGGTCGGCGGCCGCGAACACCTCGTGGGCGAGGGGCGCTTCGCCCGTGCCCAGATCGACGACGACGTGTCCGGCATCGAGGGAGCGCAAGGCGGCGATGCGACGCGGGTCGGCGGCGCGCAGCGCCGTGGCGTCGGGGGCCCCTCGCTCGCCGGCGAGCAGGCGGACGCCCGGGACGCTGGTGGCGAGGAGCGCGTCGCGCAGGTGGGGAAGGCGGCCGCGCAGTGCGTCCGCCACGGTGTGGCGCGCGCGCCGGCAGCCGAAGAGCGCGTGGAGCGTCGGACCGCCGAGATCGAGATCGACCGCGATCGAGCGCGGTCCCGTCTGGGCGAGTCCGATCGCGAGGCTCGAGCACAGCACCGACACCCCGACACCGCGCCCGCCGCCGGCCACCGCCCACAGCGCGGGCCGGCTCGGGCACTCTCCACGGCCCGCTCCCAGACGTCGGGGTCGGGTGCGCACGGAATCGGGCGATCGCATCGGGACGGGGGTCTCCATGACGTAGGAGTGCCCCGGTCCCCGGCTCACGTGTCGCGCCGACGCGCCGCGCAGGTGCAGGGGCGAGGCCGATCTCCCCGACGGCGCGGCGCATTCGGGCATTGACGCCGAGTACCCCGGGAGTGCAGGTTCCCCACGTCCGGGCAGCGCCTCGCACGCGCCCCGGGCCGGAAGGGGAACCCGTGACGAAGAGGATCGTCTGGAGCGTCGTCGCACTCGCCGCGCTCGCCTTGGCCGTAGTCTGGGCCGCCGGCCGCGGCAGCTTCGGCTCGCACGAGGGCCCGGGGCAGATCGCGGGGCCGGCGCGCGCGTCCGAGCAAGTCGTCGCGGGCGAGCGCGCCGTGCGCGCAGCCGCCAGCACGATTGGCGTCCCGCGGCCGAAGCAGGTGCTCTTCGGCGACCTGCACGTGCACACCACCTTCTCCTTCGACGCCTTCATGTTCAGCCTGCCCGTGATCGGCGGCGAGGGTGCGCACCCGCCCGCCGACGCCTGCGACTTCGCGCGCTACTGCTCGTCCCTCGACTTCTGGTCGATCAACGACCACGCCTTCTCGATCACGCCCGAGCACTGGCGCGAGACGATCGACTCGGTGCGCCAGTGCAACGACGTGGCCGGTGACCCGGCCAACCCCGACATGGTCTCCTACCTCGGCTGGGAGTGGACGCAGGTGGGGACGAGCCCCGAGAACCACTACGGGCACAAGAACGTCGTGCTCGAGGACACCGAGGACGACCGCATCCCGGCGCGGCCGATCGCCGCGCTGAGCGGCGTGCAGGCCGGCGGACCGCCGACGCTCTTGATGGGGATCGCGGCGCTGCGCAACGGAGGTCGCGTGCAGGATCTGGCGCGCTACTTCGCCGAGCAGCGGGCGATGGTGGCCTGCGACCCGGACGCGGACGTCCACGACCTGCCGCCCGATTGCCTCGAGCAGGCGGCCACCCCCGCCGACCTGTTCCGCAAGCTCGACGAGTGGGGCCACGACGCGATCGTGATCCCCCACGGCACCACCTGGGGCTTCTACACGCCGCCGGGCTCCTCTTGGGACAAGCAGCTCGTCGGCGCGATGCACGACCCGGAGCGACAGCGCCTGATCGAGGTGTACTCGGGTCACGGCGACTCGGAGGTCTATCGCCGGTGGCGGGCGGTGACCTTCGACGAGGACGGCACGGCCGTCTGCCCCGAGCCCACGGCCGACTACCTGCCCACCTGCTGGCGCGCCGGCGAGATCATCCGCGAGCGCTGCACCGCCGACGGCGAGAGCGAGGCCGAGTGCGAGCAGCGCGCCGCGACCGCGCGCGCCAACGCGGCCGCGGCCGGAGTGTCGGCCTTCAAGACCGTGCCGGGCACGCAGCCCGCCGACTGGCTCGACGCCGGACAGTGTCGCGACTGCCGAGAGCCCTCCTTCAACTACCGCCCCGCCTCCTCGGCGCAGTACATCACCGCGCTCGGCAACTTCGACGAAGAGGGGGAGGGACCGCGGCGCTTCCGCTTCGGCTTCATCGCCTCGAGCGACAACCACTTCGCGCGCCCCGGCACCGGCTACAAGGAGGTGCACCGGCGCGGCATGACCGAGTCCCAGGGCGGCGCCGGAGCGACCGGTCTGGGCGCCGCGCTCTTCGGCCTGGACCGGAGCGAGGAGCCCGAGTCGGTGTCGCGCCCCATCGCGATGGATCGGCCGGGCTTCGACGCCTTCGAGGTCGAGCGCCAGGCGTCGTTCCTGCTCACCGGCGGCCTGGTCGGCGTGCACGCCACGGGCCGCGACCGCGAGTCGATCTGGGCGGCGCTCGAGCGGCGCGAGGTCTACGGCACCACCGGGCCGCGCATCCTGCTGTGGTTCGACCTGGTCAACCCGCCCGGCTCCCGGGGCGCGACGCTGCCGATGGGCAGCGAGGTGGCGATGGACGCCCCGCCGATCTTCGCCGTGCGCGCCGTCGGGTCCTTCGAGCAGAAGCCGGGCTGTCCCGAGGACGCCGGGGCCGCCCTGGGTCCCGAACGCCTGGAGTCCCTGTGCAAGGGCGAGTGCTACAACCCGGACGACACGCGGCGCCCGATCACCCGGATCGAGATCGTGCGCATCGTCCCCCAGGCGGCGCCCAGCGAGGACGTCGGGGACCTGATCGACGACCCCTGGCGCGTGATCGAGTGCGATCCGGACCCGGTCGGCTGCGCGATGACCTTCATCGACCCGGAGTTCGCGGAGCTCGAGCGCGACGTCGTCTACTACGCGCGCGCCTTCGAGGCTCCGACGCCCGCCATCAACGCCGGCAATCTGCGCTGCGAACGCGACGCCGAGGACAACTGCACGAAGATCCATCCCTGCCCCGGCCCGGAAGGCGACGCCGACGACTGCCTCGCTCCCTACGAGCCGCGCGCGTGGTCGTCGCCGATCTTCGTGGACTACGCGCGGTAGCGCCCGCGGGCGCGGTGAGGATCGAGCTGCGAGCCACCGCTGCGCCGGGTGAAGCTCGACCCGGGGCCGCGCAACGCGCTGAGCCTGGAGGCCGTGGGCGCGCTGTCTTAGGCATCGGGGCGCGCGGGGCGTACCCGGTGGGCTCTACCGAGCCGGGCGTGGGAATTCCCCCCGCTCGAGCTGCCGATCGCGCCGGCGCGGGGAAACGCGGCGTGGCGGCGGCGCGACGCGACGCGGCACGAGCGCGTCGCGGAACCTGACGGGGGGATCGGCTCCGGCGGACGAGTCCGCCGCGCCCGGGATGTCCGAACACCGGGCCGGAGGTATGCTGGCTCGCCACCCCGGGAGACGATTGGCGAACCCCACCCGACACCAGGGCCCGGAGCCCCACTACGACCGCGTCGTCTCGGGCTACCAGACCTATCACCACCCGCAGCCCTTCCGCTGCGAGTGGGGCGGCGAGCTGCCCGAGTTCACCCTCGCCTACGAGACCTGGGGCGAGCTCTCCCCGGCGCGCGACAACGCGGTGCTGCTTCACACCGGGCTCTCGGCCTCCTCCCACGCCAAGAGCCATCCCGGCAACGAGACCTCCGGCTGGTGGGAGGAGTTCATCGGCCCGGGGCAGTCGCTCGACACCGACCGCTTCTACGTGATCTGCACCAACCTGCTGGGCGGCTGCTACGGGAGCACCGGCCCCGCCTCCCCGGATCCGCGCACGGGCGTCCCCTACGCCACCGACTTCCCGCTCATCACGGTGGCGGACATGGTGCGCGCCCAGCTGGCGCTGCTCGACCACCTGGAGATCGCACGCCTCCACGCCTCGGTCGGCTCCTCCCTGGGCGGCATGCAGTCCCCGCTGCTGGCGGCGATGGCAGCGGAGCGGGTCGGTCGGGTGGTGAGCATCTCGGCCGCGCTGCGCTCCCATCCCCAGTCGATCGCCCTGCGCTTCGTGCAGCGCCAGGCGGTGATGGCGGATCCCGACTGGCGCGGCGGGCACTACTACGGCCTCTCCTTCCCCCATCGCGGCCAGAAGGTGGCGCGCGAGATCGGCACCATCACCTACCGCTCCGGTCCCGAGTGGCTCGACCGCTTCGGCCGCGCCCGCAGCTTCCCCGACCGGCCGCCGAGCCTGGGCGAGGACTTCCAGGTGGAGAGCTACCTGGTCCACCAGGGCGAGAAGTTCTGCCTCCAGTACGACGCGAACTCCTATCTCTACATCTCGAAGGCGATGGACCTCTTCGATCTGATGGACCCGGTGAACGGACGCCCCGCGATCGAGCGCATCACCTGCCCGACGCTCGTGATCGGTGTCCGCTCGGACCTGCTGTTCCCGGTGTGGCAGCAGCGCGAGCTGGCCACGGCGCTGCGGAAGAACGGCGCCGCCACCACCTACGTCGAGCTCGACGCGCCCTACGGCCACGACACCTTCCTGGTCGACCTGGAGCGGGTGGGCGACGCGGTGAAGGCGCACCTCGAAGACACCGAGTAGTGTGCGGCATCCTCGGCGTCGGCGGTCCGCGCGGCGCCGAGTGGGTCGAGCGCCTGCTCGGCGGGCTCGCCCACCGCGGCCCCGACGACGAGGGACGCTGGTCACGGCCCGAGCTCGCCCTCGGCCACCGCCGGCTCGCGATCATCGGCCTCGACCCCGGTGGTCGCCAGCCGATGACGAGCCGCTCGGGAGACTCGGTGATCGTGTTCAACGGCGAGATCTACAACTACCTCGAGCTCGCCGACCGGCTCGAGGTCGAGGGACGCGCGCCCGACCGGCGCTACGACACCGCCGTGCTGCTGGAGGCCCTCGAGGCCTGGGGGCTCGACGCGCTGCCGCGGCTCGACGGCATGTTCGCCTTCGCCTGGTACCGCCCGCGCGAGCGGCGCCTGCTGCTGGCGCGCGACCGCTTCGGCAAGAAGCCGCTCTTCTGGGGCACGCCCCGCGGCGAGGACGGGCGCCGCGTGCTGCTGTTCTCCTCGGAGCTGCGCAGCTTCACGCGCGGGCCCGGGGGCGCGCCGCCGCCCGATCCGCTCGGCGTCGCGCGCTACCTCGTCTACGACGGCATGCCCGACGCGACGACCGTCTACCGCGACGTCTGGCAGGTGCCGCCCGGAGGCTGGGTCGAGCTCGATCCCGAGGGCGCCGTCCACGGGCGGGGCGAGCACTGGCGCTTCGCGCCGCGTCCCGCGCCCGTCGACGCCGACGCGGCCTGCGAGCGCTTCGAGGCGGAGCTCGACCGGGCACTTTCGCTGCGCCTGCGCAGCGACGTGCCGGTGGGCCTGTTCCTCTCGGGCGGGATCGACAGCTCACTGCTCGCCGCGGCCTGGCGGCGCGTCCGGCCCGGCGACCGCATCCGCACCTTCACCGTCGGCTTCGAGGACGCCTCCTACGACGAGCGGGCCAGCGCGCGCGCGATGGCCCGGGCGATCGACGCCGAGCACCACGAGATCGTGGCGACCGGAGCCGACCTCGAGCGCGAGCTCGACGCGGTGTGGCGCACGCTCTCGGAGCCGCTGGGCGATCCCAGCATCGTGCCCACCTCGCTCGTGTGCCGGTTCGCCCGGGAGACCGTGGTGGTGGCGCTCGGCGGCGACGGCGGCGACGAGCTCCAGGCCGGCTACGACCCGTTCCGCGCCTGGCGCACGGCGCGCGTGCTCGAGCACCTGGCCCCGCGCTCGCTGTGGCGGGACGCGGCGCGGCTCCTCGAGCGCGTCCTGCCGGCCGACCCGCGCAACCTGTCGCTGGCGTTCCGCGCCCACCACTTCGCCCAGGGCTTCGAGCACCCGCCCGAGGAGCGGATCGCGGGCTGGATGGCCGGCTTTCCGCTGCGCGCTGCGCTCGCGGTGATGGATCCCGACCTGGCGCGCGAGGTCGACGCCCGCGCCGTGCTCGAGCCCTCCCGGCGCGCCTTCGCCGAGGCCCTCGACGCGGGCGAGCTCTACGCCCAGATCCACACCTGGATCCGCACCTATCTGGCCGTCTCCGTGCTGCCGAAGGTGGACCGTGCGAGCATGGCCCACGCGCTCGAGGTGCGCGCGCCGCTGCTCGATCCCCAGCTCACGAGCTGGCTCGCCGACCTGCCGCCCCGTCTGATCTTCGCCGGCGGGCGCGGCAAGGTGTTGCTGCGCCGGGTCGCGGCGCACTCGCTGCCGCCGGAGCTGCGGGCCAGGCCGAAGAAGGGGCTGGGCGTGCCCCAGGCCACCTGGCTGCGCACGGTGCTGCGCGAACGGATGGAGGCCTGCCTCGCGCGCAGCCGCCAGGGCGGCTGGTTCGACCCGGCGCCGATCGAGACGCTGTGGCGCGAGCACCTCTCCGGCCGCCGCGACCACCGCCGGGCGCTGTGGACGTTCCTGTTCAGCTTCCCGTTCCAGGACGTCGCGACGTAGCGAGCCGCGTCGCGTACGATCCGCGGGCGATGCCCACCCGGAGGACGCGATGAAGCTCGGCCTCGCGATCGAGTACGCGGCGCGCGACGTACGGGTCCCGATCGAGCGGATCCGGCGCTGCGAGGCGCTCGGCTACGACTCGGTGTGGACCGCCGAGGCCTACGGCTCCGACGCCATCACGCCGCTCGCCTTCATCGCGGCCCACACCGAGCGGATCCGCCTCGGCACCGGGATCATGCAGGTGGCGGCGCGCAGCCCCGCGATGGCGGCGATGCAGCTCGGCACCCTCGACGCGCTCGCCGGCGGCGGCCGCGTGATCGGCGGCTTCGGCGTCTCGGGTCCCCAGATCGTCGAGGGCTGGTACGGAGAGCCCTGGGGTCGCCCGGTGGAGCGCCTGCGCGACTACGTGGCGATCGTGAACAAGGTATTCGCCCGCGAGGGCCCGGTGACCCACGAGGGCAAGGAGATCTCGCTCCCCTACCGCGGCCCCGGCTCGTCGGGGATGGGAAAGCCCCTGAAGTCGATCCTGCACTTCGAGCCGCGCCCGCGCGTCTTCCTCGGCACCGGCGCGAAGGAGTCGGTGATCCTGACGGCCGAGGTGGCCGACGGGTGGCTGCCCTTCGGCCTGCGCCCGGGCAACGCGAAGACGTTCACCGGCTGGCTCGAGGAGGGCTTCCGCCGCGCGGGCGCCGGCAAGGGCATGGCCGACTTCGAGATCCAGGGCGGTGTGTCGGTGACCATCACCGACGACCTCCGCTCCGCCCTCGACGCGGCCAAGCCCTTCGTCGCCCTGTACGTCGGCGGCATGGGACATCCGAAGAAGAACTTCCACAAGAAGCGGATGGAGCGGGAGGGCTGGGGCGAAGCGGCCCAGCGGATCCACGAGCTCTTCCAGGCCGGCAAGCGCGCCGAGGCGATCGCCGCCGTGCCCGACGAGTACATCGACGAGGGGGGCCTGTTCGGGCCGGTGGCGCGGATCCGCGAGCGCTGGCGTTCGGACTGGGAGCGCATGCCCTACACCGGCCTCACGGTGCGCACGGACCAGGACGAGGCCTACGCGCTGATGGCGGAGCTGGTCGGCGCGCGCGACTCGATGCGGGAGCAGGCGCGGTGAGCGGCTACGAGAAGATCGCAGTCTCCGAGGCGGCGCCGGGCGTGCGCTTCGTGACGCTGAGCCGCCCCGCCAAGCGCAACGCGATCGACAACGGGCTGCGCGGCGAGCTGCTCGACGCGCTGCGCCACCACGACCGGGACGACGCGGTGCGCGTCTCGATCGTGCGCGGCGCCGGACCCTGCTTCTCCTCGGGCTACGACATCAAGAGCGATCTCGGCGCCGATCAGCCGTACTTCACGCCCGACGTGGGCATGCAGTGGGCGCGCCACGTGAGCGAGGGCTGGATGTCGCTCTGGGACCTCGCCAAGCCCGTGATCGCGATGATCCACGGCTACGCGCTGGCGGGGGGCCTCGAGCTGGCCGGCGCCTGCGACCTCGCCTACGCCGCGGAGAACGCGCGCCTGGCCCACCCGGTGCTGCGCATCGCAGGGCTCCCCGACTTCCCCTGGTTCCCGGCGCTGCTCTCCCACCGCCACGCGATGGAGCTGCACGTGGCGGGGCGCGAGTACAGCGGCGCGGAGGCGGCGGCGGTGGGGCTGGTGAACCAGGCATTCCCCGAGGCGGAGCTGGAGCAGCGGGTGGTGGCGATCGCGCAGCGGATCGCCGAGGTACCGCCCGCCGTCGTCGCGGTGAACAAGCGCTTCGTCTACACCGCCCTCGAGGCGCGCGGCGGCCGCGCCGTGGTGCGCACGGGCAACGACCTCCAGGCCGGGCCGCATCTCCAGGCGCTGTCGCGGGGGGAGATCCTCGATCGGGTGAAGAAGGGGTCCGGGTAGCGCGATCGGACCCGGATCCATCCGAGCTCACGGGTGGAACAGCCGCTTCGCCTCGTCGCGCAGGTGGTCGCGGTGGTCGGGGTGGGCGACGCGAATCAACTCCTCGGCGCGCTCGCGGACGCTCTTGCCGAGCAGGCGCGCGACCCCGTGCTCGGTGACGACCGTGTCGGCCAGCTCGCGCGGGATCGAGACGATCTGACCCTGAGGGAACTGGGGGACGATGGTGGAGATCGTGCCGTCCTTCGCGGCGGAGGGGATCAAGGTCACCGCCCGGCCGCGCTTCGAGAGGAAGGCGCCCATGTGGAAGGCGAGCTGCCCACCGAGCCCGGTGTAGACGGAGGGGCCCAGGGCGTAGACGCCGATCTGGCCGGTCAGGTCGATCGTCAGCGCGCTGTTCACGGTGAGCATGTCGTCGTGGCGTGAGATCACCTTCGGGTCGTTGGTGTGCTCGTAGGAGTGCATCTCGAAGAAGGGGTTGCCCTCGATCGCGTCGAGGTCCTCGGCGCTGTTGCCCATGTTGCACGACACGAAACGATGCGGGTGCACCTCGGCGTAGCGGCTCGTGATGATGCCGCGGCGGGCGCGCTCGATCGTGCCGGGCACGGTGAGCTCGCCGAAGTAGCCGAGGTCGTTGGCGTCGTCGAAGGCGCCCAGCATCATCACCGCGGTGGTGTGCTTGCCGAGCCCGAGCTGGATGGTCGCGCCGTCGCGCACCAGTGTCTTCAGGTTCGCGGCCAGTCCGTGGTCGAAGGCGGGGAAGTCGGCCGGGTCGGGATCGGGGATGCACATCCGGCCGCGTTGCCCCGGGACGATCGCGTCGAGCTGGGAGACGTGGAGCCAGGAGTCGCCACAGGTGAGACAGACGGCGTCGCTCTGCTCGGCGATCACCCGCTTCGCGCGCCGGGCGCTGGTGACCGCGTCCCACACCGAGTTGCCGACGCACACCCAGCCGTTCTCGTTGGGCGGCGACACGACGATCAGGAGATCGTCGATCGCCCTCCCCTCCTCGGGCCGCATGTCGCGCACCTTGTGCTCGTTGATCATGTGGAAGGGGTGGAAATCGATCAGCCGGTCGGCGAGTGCCCGGCGGTTGTCGGGCGCCAGGGCGTACTGCACCTGGAGGTTCCAGGCGGCAGCCGCGTCCTCCCGGAACCAGCCCATGTTCGGGATGATCACGCTGCGGATCGTCACGTCGCGCAGCTCCCGCTCCCGCGTGGCGAGCACCGCCAGGATCGCCGGCGGCACGTGCGTGCTGGGAATCCAGACCAGGTCGCCCGACTCGACCAGACCCGCCGCCTGCTCGGGGGTCATCAGCTTGCGCTCGTACTCGCGCTTGGGGTCGACCGAGAGATCGAGTCGTGCCACGGGCATCCTCCGGATGAGGGGCGGAAGGCTAGCGCCCGCGCGCGCCGCGGCCCCGCGAGCGCGGGTCCGGCCCGATGTGTCAGCATGCGGAGCCATCCGGAGGAGGAGCCATGCAGATCGCCGGCAAGCACGTCGTGGTCACGGGAGGGGCCAGCGGGATCGGACGCGCCCTCGTCCGACGCTTCGCGGCCGAAGGGGCGAGAGGGATCGCCGTGGCCGACCTGCACGCCGCCGGCTGCGAGTCCGTCGCGGCGGAGGTGAAGGGGCTGGCGGTGCCCACCGACGTCGCCGACCCGGCCCAGGTGCGGGAGCTGGTCCGGCGCGCCGAGGACGCCCACGGGCCGATCGACCTGTTCTGCTCGAACGCGGGCATCGCGGTTCCCGGCGGCGTCGAGGCCAGCGACGACGAGTGGGAGCGCATCTGGAAGATCAACGTCATGGCCCACGTCTACGCCGCCCGTGCCGCGCTCCCGGGCATGCTCGAGCGCGGCTCGGGCTACCTGCTGAATACCGCCTCGGCGGCGGGCCTGCTCAACCAGATCGGCTCGGCCCCCTACGGCGTCACCAAGCACGCGGCGGTCGCGCTCGCCGAGTGGCTGGCGATCACCTACGGCGACCGCGGGATCCGCGTCTCCGTGCTGTGTCCCCAGGCGGTGCGCACCGCGATGACCGACGCCGGCGCCGAGATCGGCGACGTGGGCGTGGGCGCCGCGCGCGCCGACGGCATGATCGAGCCCGAGCAGTGCGCCGACGCCGTGGTGGCGGGCCTGGCCGCGGAGTCGTTCCTGATCCTGCCCCACCCCGAGGTGCTGACCTACCTGCGGCGCAAGGCCGACGACTACGACCGCTGGCTCACGGGCATGCAGCGCTTCCAGAAGCGCCTCGGCTTCGTCGGTCCCACGCCCTGAGCGGGGGCCGCCCGCCCGTCAGCGATCCTCGATCACCACCTGGTCGCGCGCGCCCACGAACACCCGGTAGCGGTGGCCGTCGGAGCAGGTGACGAGATAGTCCGAGTCGCCCTGCCGCTGGTAGTCGACGACGCGTCCGCAGGGCTTCCCGCGCAGGGTCAGCACGGCGAGCAGGTCGTCGGGGATCGGGACGTCGCCGCCGGGCTCCTGGGCCGCCGCGAGAGCGGACCCGAGCGCGAGGGCGAGTGCGGCCCAGCGCAGCGAGCGGATCATGGTGCGTCTCCTCATGTCGTGATCTTGGCGAAGGCGACCGGGTCGACCAGTCGACTCCAGATGTCGTCGCGCGAGCGCGCCAGCGCCGTGGCGAGCGCGGGCTCGTCCTTCTCGAGCAGCGTCGTCACCTTCAGCACCAGCGCCTCGAAGCGCGTGCGCAGGACCTCGATCCGGCCCTCGCCGCGCTCGTGATAGGCGGCGATCGCCGCGAGCAGCGCGTCGATGTCGTTCTTCAGCGCGAGCTTCGTGAACACGCCGAGCGCCTTCGTCTCCTTGATGCGCTGGCCGAGCTCCTCGAGGGAGAGCGCCGGCGGCGCGGGCGGCGGCGGCTCCTCGGGAGCCGGCGCGGAGTCGGGGGCCGGCTCGGACACCGGCGGGGCCGGCGGTCCGGGTGCCGGAGACGGTGCCGGGACAGCGGGCTTCTGCCGCGCCGGAGCTGGAGGGATTGCGGGCGCGGGCGGCGGTGCGGGCGCGGGCGTCTCGGCGGGCGGCGCGGCCTGCGGCGGCTCGGCCGGGGCCTCGGCGCTCGGCTCCTCCGCCGGCCCGCAGGCGACGACCCACCCGATCAGTGCGGCGAGGGCGGCCCGGCCGAGGGCGCTCATCCGCGCGCCGCCGGCGCCCGCAGCGCGAGCGCGAGTCCCGCTACCAGTCCCGCCAGCGCGGCGAGGAGCGTGCCGGTGATCGGGAGTAGCGGGCGCTCGCCGAAGAACGAGAGCGGTCTCGGAGGGAGCGGCACCAGCACGCGCGCGGGCGGGGGCGCCGTGCGTACGATGCCCTCGGGGCGCAGGGTGACCTGCGCCTCGCCCGAAGCGGCCCCGTCCTCGCCGCTGCGAGCGAAGCGCGCGTAGGCACCCCGATCGCTGCGCTCGCCGAGCGGCGTACCGTCGCGCGCGAAGAGGTCCACGCGGTCGCTGTCGGCGTAGGCCACGGACAGCCGGTCCGCCTCGAGCTGGAGCCGCAGCGGACCGCCGCGGGCCAGCCGCCAGGCCCGCACCGGCGTGCCGTCCGGGCCGTAGACCTGCACCTCGGAGCCGCTGGCGGCGACGTAGAGCGTGCCGTCCTCGGCGACGGCCAGCGCCATCGGCGCGACGAACCAGGGCCGCTCGAGGGTCGCGGCCCGGAACTCGGCGGCGGACCAGGCCCCGAGGACCAGCGCGAAGACCGCGAACAGTCCGCAAACGAGCGCGAGGAGTCGGCGGGGGTGCAGCACGACGGCCGCCCACCGTAGCGCGGCCCGCGGCGGCGATCCGCCGCATCCCGCTTTCGGCCGCGCCGTCTCCGGCGTGTACCCTGTGCGCGCGGTCCGCGCGCCGCCCCCATCGGAGGTGCCGACGATGATGCTGCCCCGTCTTCCCTTCGGACGCACCGGTCACGCGAGCTCTCGGGTGATCTTCGGCGCCGCCGCCCTGTGGCAGATGCGCCCGGAGCGCGCCGAGAGCGTGCTCGCGCTTCTGCTCGAGCGCGGCGTCAACCATCTCGACACGGCCGCCACCTACGGCGACTCCGAGCTGAGCCTGGCGCCCTGGCTGCGCGAGCACCGCGAGCGCTTCTTCCTGGCGACGAAGACCGGCGAGCGCACGGCCGCCGGCGCACGTGAGAGCCTGCACCGCTCCCTCGAGCGGCTCGGCGTCGACGCCGTCGACCTGATCCAGCTCCACAATCTGGTCGACGAGCCGGACTGGCAGACGGCGATGGGGCCCGGCGGGGCGCTGGAGGCGCTGATCGCGGCGCGCGACGAAGGGCTGGTGCGCTTCCTCGGCGTGACGGGCCACGGCACCCAGGCCGCGGCGATGCACCTGCGCAGCCTGGCTCGCTTCCCCTTCGACTCGGTGCTCACCCCGTGCAGCTACACGATGCTGGCCGATCCCGGCTACGCGGCCGACTTCGCGGAGCTGGTCGACACCTGCGCCGAGCGCGACGTCGCCGTGCAGACGATCAAGTCCGTGGCGCGCCGGCGCTGGCCCGCCGAGCACGACGGTCGCCGCTTCAGCTGGTACGAGCCGCTGCTGGATCCCGACGCGGTCCGCCGCGCCGTCCACTTCGTGCTCGCCCGCCCCGGTCTGTTCCTCAACACCTCGAGCGACGCCCGGCTCCTGCCCCTGATCCTCGACGCCGCCGAGGAGGTCGCGCTCGCTCCCGACCCCGCCGCTCTCGACGCGGACGTCGCCCGCTACGCGATGGAGCCGCTGTTCGTGCGGGGTGTGTCCGACGCGATCTAGCGTCGCTAGGCGCTCGCGATCCAGCGCTGTGCGCGCTCGAAGAGGCCGAGCGTGGTGGCGTGGAGCAGGTCGCCGGTCTCTTTCGCCGCCTTCCCGGCGCAGGCGCGCGCGTGGGTGCCCTCGAGGATGATGCCGAGCTTGAAGCAGGCGAGCACCGCATACCAGCCGATTGCACCCGTGTCGCGCGTCGAGCGCTCGCCGTAGCGCGCCACCAGCTCCTCTCCACTCGGAAAGCCCTCCCAGGGCCGGACGCCGATCACCGCGTCCAGGGGCGCGTCCTTCTCGGGCCAGGTCGCCAGCAGCCAGCCGAGGTCGAGCAGGGGATCGCCGATCGTCGACAGCTCCCAGTCGACGATCGCGATCAGCCGCGGACCGTCGTGGGCGAACATCACGTTGGCCAGGTGGAAGTCGCCGTGCAGGATGCCGGGCGCGAAGTGCGCGGGCCGGTTCGCCTCCAGCCACGTTGCGACGTGCTCGACCCCCGGGATCTCGGGCCCGGGATAGCCCGGCAGCTCGGAGTAGCTCGCGAGCTGCGCGCGCCAGCGCGCCACCTGCCGCTCGAGGTAGCCCTCGGGCCTGCCGAAGTCACCCAGTCCCACCACCCGGTAATCGACGGCGCCGAGCTCGGCGATCGCGTCCACCAGGGCGAAGCCCATCGCGCGGCGGACCGTCGGGTCGCCCGCGTGCAGCGGTGGCAGCCCGGTGGTCGGGTTGAAGCCGTCGATCGGCTCCATCAGGTAGAAGGACGCGCCCAGCACGTGTTCGGCGGGACAGGCGGCGACCAGGCGCGGGTGGGGGACGGCGGTGTCGGCCAGCGCCGCCAGCACGCGCGCCTCGCGCCGCATCGTCTCGTTGCTGTTGGCGCGCAGGTGCAGCGGCGGGCGGCGCAGGACGTAGCGGCGGCCGTCGCGCGCGAAGCGCAGCAGCACGTTCTGGGTGCCGCCGGCGAGCCGCTCCACCTGCTCGAGCGGTCCGCGGCCCAGCCCCTGCCCGTCCATCCACTCGGCCAGGCGCGCGAGGTCGACGACTTCCGGCTCCACGGGCGGCGCGCTCATCGGCCGGAGCTTCGCGGATCAGCGCCCTTCCGTCACTCGCGCCCGTCGAGCTCCAGGTTGAGCGCCGTCTTGATCGCGTAGGGCCGCTTCGCCTGGGACTCGTAGTACGTCCGCACCAGCAGCTCGGCCAGCAGACCCATCAGGATGCTCAGCACGCCGGTGATGAAGGCCATCACCGAGAGCATGGGCAGCGGCGTCTGGATGAAGGAAGTGTCGGCGAAGAGCTTGCGGTAGAAGGCGAGCGCCGCCGAGGCCAGCGAGATGCCCCAGCTCACCAGGCCGAAGCCGCCGAACACGTACATCGGCCGGGTCTCGTAGCGGCCCAGGAACTGCACCACCAGCAGATCGAGGAACACCTTGGCGATCCGCTCGAAGCCGTACTTCGAGGCGCCGTGGCCGCGCGGCCGGTGGTTCACCGGGATCTCGGTCACCCGTGCGCCCATCCAGGAGGCGTAGATCGGGATGAAGCGGTGCATCTCGCCGTACAGACGCATCGAGGTCATCACGTCGCGGCGGTAGGCCTTGAGCGAGCAGCCGTAGTCGCGCAGGCGAACGCCGGTCACGCGCGAGATCAGCGCGTTGGCGAGCCGCGACAGCCACACGCGCCGGCGCCCGTCGCGGCGGTCGCGGCGCCAGCCCGACACCACGTCGTAGCCGCGGGCGAGCTCGTCGAGCAGGCGCGGGATGTCGGCGGGATCGTTCTGGCCGTCGCCGTCGAGCGCCACGATCACGTCTCCCGAGGCGTGCTCGAAGCCCGCCATCATGGCGGCGGTCTGGCCGAAGTTGCGGCGGAAGCGGATCACCTTGATCGCGTCCTCCTTGGCGGCGAGCTCGGCCAGGATCTCCGGGCTGCGGTCGGTGCTGCCGTCGTCCACGAACAGGATCTCGAAGGGACCGGGCAGGCCGAGCAGCGCGTCGGTGAGCTCCTCGCACAGGGGGAGCAGGTTCTGCTCCTCGTTGTACACGGGGATCACCACCGAGAGGACGCGCGACACGCCTTCCAGATCGGCAGGCGGAGCCCTCCCATTGAGGTGAAAGAAACGGGGCTAGACGCCCGGGGTTTCGAGGCTTTCGGCTCCTTCGCCGCGCTCGGCGCGGCGGTCGCGCCAGCGCCGGTGCAGCCACAGCCAGTCGTCGGGGGCCGCGAGGATCTGGCGCTCCAGGCGGCGCGCGAAGGCCTCGGTGATCTCCCCGTCCGCGCTCGCGCTCGGGTCGCGGCACAGCCACTCCAGCTCGAAGGCGTAGCGGCCGCGCGCCACGCGGCGCATCGCCACGAACAGGACGGGCATTCCGAGGCGACGCGCGAGCCGCTCCGGGCCGCGCAGGAATCCGGTCTCCGCGCCGAGGAAGCGGGTGCGGTGGGCGTTGTGGCTTCGCGGCCGCTGGTCGGCGACCAGGATCGTGGCCGTCACCTGGCGGCGCAGCCGTACGATCGCGCGCGGCGCCTCCTCCATCGGGGTCAGGATCGCGCCCCAACGCTCGCGCGTCGCGCGAACGAGGGCGTCGAAGCCGGCGTGGCGCAGCGGGTGATAGACGACGTGCAGCATCAGGTCGGGGAGCCCCGCGGCCGTCGCCGGGATCGCCCACTCCCAGTTGCCGCAGTGTCCGAGCACGTAGATCGCGCTGCGCCCCTGCTCCATCAGCTCGCGCTCCGGTGCGAGGTCGGCCTTCATGCGCGCGGCGACCTGATCGCGGCTCGCCGAGAGCAGCCACAGCCCCTCGACGGCCACGTCGCAGAAGTTCCGGAATGCCCGCTCCTCGATGCGCGCGATCTCCTCGGGCGCGGCGTCGGGAAATGCGCGGCGCAGGTTCGCGCGCGCCACGCCGCGCCGCACCCGCAGCACCCGGTAGATCAGGAAGAACCCCGCGTCCGAGAGCCGGTACAGCGTCGACAGCGGCAGCCGCGCGAGCGCCCGCAGCACCGGGACCAGCGCGAGATAGGAGAGCACCTGGAGCGGCCCGCGTCCCATCGACGTGTCGGTTCGCCGCGTCATCGAGCTCCCCCGGCCAGGGGCGCATGCTAGCGGGCCGGCCTCGCGCCGTTGGCGCCGCCGCCGCCCCTCGCGCGTCGCTCAGTCGCCCGTCCGCTCCGCCGGCTCCAGCAGCAGCGTGGGCACGCCGCAGGAGCCGTCGCGGACGGTGAGCACGCGGGTGCCGGGCTTGCGGCCCTTGCGCACGTCGGAGACGTCGACGCCGGCGGCGGCGAGGCGGGCGCGAGCGGCGTCGGCGTCGGGGACGCGCCAGGACAGGCCCCACAGGCGGTCGCTGTCGGGCGTGGCGGGCTCCACGTCGCTGCCCTCGCCGCGGTCGGCGCGTTCGCCGCCGGCCAGCGGATTGGCGATCTCGATCGTCACGCCTCCGAGGCGGAAGAACACCAGGCGCATGCCCCAGGCGGGAAAGCGCTGGTCGAGGGCCAGGCGCAGGCCGAGCGCGTCGCCGTAGAGGGCGATCGCGGCGTCGGCATCGAGGGTGCGCACGACGGCGTGGTCGATGCCGGAGATCGCGGCGGCCTCGGGGCCGACCGCCTCGGCCGCGGGCAGCATCTCGGCGGGCGAGGTGTGCTCGATCGCGAACAGCAGCACGCCGCGCGTGCGCGCGAGCGGGAGCATCACGCGCCGCCAGCGGCGGAACTGACCCGAGTCGCTGTCGCGACCCATCCCGGGCTCGACGGGCCCGGGCTCGAGTCCTCGCGCGGCGAGGGCGGCACGGGCGGCCTCGGCGTCGGCGGTGGCGAAGGCGAGGCCGACCGGTCCCTCCCCCACCGCCTCGAGCCGGGCGCGCAGCGCGCGCGCGGTCGGGCCGTCGCCCTCGGGCGCGAGCAGCTCCACGTAGGTGTTGCCGAGGCGGAACAGCGTGTTCGCGGTGCCCTCGCCCGGGTGCTCGCCGCGCCAGGAGGGCCGGCGACCGAAGAGCGTCGCGTACTGGCGCGTGGCGGCGGCGAGGTCGCGGACGCCGAGGATCACATGGTCGAGAGCGGTGAGCATGGCGCCATGATGCCACGCGGATCGCCCGGCGCGGAAGGTGCCCTGCGCGATCGGCACGCGCTAACGGCCGTTCCTCCGGAGCCGCCGATCCGGGCCGGAGGTCGGCTGCGCGACGGATTGCGCCGCGCGGAATCGGCCCATAGCCTGACGCCCCGCCCGCCCACGAGAGCACGCGCATGAACTCGACCGACGGACTCGATCTGATCCTTCCCGCGCGCTACGCCGAGCGCGGCTACCCGCACGAGACCTGGACGCGCCTGCGCCGCGAGGCCCCCGTGCACCGCTTCGAGCCGCCGGGCTACGGCCCCTTCTGGGCGATCACGAAGCACGCCGACATCTGCGACATCTCGAAGCGCCCGGACACCTTCCTGAACTCGCCCGGGATCGTGGTGCTCGACCACGTGCAGCGCCGGATGCAGGAGAACCAGTCGGGCTTCCAGGGCATGAAGACGATCATCGAGATGGACCCGCCCACCCACCGCACCTTCCGCAAGGTGGCGAGTGGCTGGTTCACGCCGCGCAGCCTCGGCCGTCTCGACGCGGCCGTGGAGGAGAGCGCGCGCTCGCTGGTGGACGCCCTGGCCGCCGACGGCGACGCCGAGTGCGACTTCGTGACGCGCGTGGCCGCGGCCCACCCGCTGCGCATCCTGTCCCAGACCCTGGGCGTGGCGCGCGAGGACGAGCCGTACATCCTGCGCCTCACCAACGAGCTGTTCGGGGGCGAGGACCCCGAGTTCCAGCGCGAGGGAACCCGGGAGGAGCGCATCCGTTCCCTCGGCCTCGAGTTCTTCTCCTACTTCTCGAAGATCATCGCCGACCGCCGCGCGAACCCGCGCGACGACCTCGCCACCGTGCTGGCCACGGCCCGCGTGGACGGCGGGCCGATGGGCGACGTGGAGACGCTCGGCTACTACCTGATCGTCTTCACGGCGGGACACGACACCACGCGCAACGCGATCTCCGGCGGCCTGCTCGCCCTGATCGAGAACCCCGACCAGCTCGCGCGCCTGCGCCGCGACCCCTCGCTGGTGCCCTCGGCGGTCGAGGAGATCGTGCGCTGGACGACGCCGGTCAACTACATGAAGCGCACCGCCGCCCGCGACGTGGAGGTGCGCGGCGAGAAGATCCGCGCCGGCGAGGAGCTGGCGCTCTTCTACGCCTCGGCGAACCGCGACGAGGAGGTGTTCGGCGACCCCTTCGCCTTCCGCGTCGACCGCGATCCCAACCGCCACCTGGGCTTCGGCATCGGCGAGCACTTCTGCCTCGGCGCCCATCTGGCGCGGCGCTCGAGCAAGGCGCTGTTCGCCGAGATCGCCCGCCGCGCCGAGCGCCTCGAGCTGGCCGGCGAGCCCGAGCGCACCGCGTCGAGCTTCGTCGCCGGGATCAAGCACCTGCCGATCCGCTACCGCTTCGCGCGCGAGAGCTAGCGGGCCGACTCGAGAGAGTCGGCCGACGCGCAGCGAGCCGCAGGCGAGCGAAGGCGGGCTCCTGCCGGGCTAGGGGGCGTAGACCGCCAGCGCGCGGGCAACGCGCGCGGCGACGGCACCGGCCCGCTCCGGCGTGTCGATCAGGTCCTGGCGCACCTCGAGCTCCAGGTAGGGTACGCGGTGGGCGCGGCCGTGACGGCGCGCCGCGTAGATCAGCCCGGCGAAGCCCGAGTAGGGTTCGTTGTGGGCGATCGCGAAACCCTCGGCCGCCAGCGCCTCGCCGAGGCGCTCGGCGTGGGGCTCGTGGTCGTCGTAGAGCACGCCCACCTCCATGCCGCGCGCGACGCCGGCGAGGATGGGGGTGAAGGAGTGGATCGAGCACAGGTGGGCGGGGCGCCCGGTGGCGACCCGCTGGCCGAGCGCCCGGTCTACCGCGTCGTGGTAGGGGTCGAAGTAGGCGGCGCGGCGACGCGCGCGCTCGGCGCCGTCGACACCGCGGTTGAAGGTCAGCGCGTGACCCTCCACCTCCGCGACCACGAAGCTCGGCTCCTCGGGGTGGCGGTTCGGGTCGCACACCAGGCGCGAGAAGCGCGAGAGCACGGCGGCGCTGCCCGTGGCGCGCGCGAGCGCGCGCGTCAGGTCGGCCGCACCGACGTCCCAGCCCCAGTGGTCGCGCAGGTAGGGCGCGTCGCGCTCGGAGGGCTCCCACTCGGGTAGCCGGTGGGTCGCGTGCTCGCAGGTGAACAGGAACGGGCCGTCCCGCGGATCGCCGAGCGTCTCGTGGGACTCGTCCTGCACGCAGGTCTGGTACCGTTGGCGCGCCGCGCCCGCCACCCGGAGTCGCCATCGTGTCGCTCACCATGACCCGCGCCGAGCGCGAGGCCTTCCTCTCCGATCTGCACGTCGGCGTGATCGCCATCGAGCGCGCGGGGCGGCCGCCGCTGTGCGTGCCGATCTGGTACGACTACGAGCCGGCGGTCGGCGTGTGGGTGATCACCGGGAAGGACTCCCAGAAGGGCCGCGCGCTGGCCGAGGCTCGGCGGTTCGCCCTGTGCGCCCAGAGCGAGAAGCCGCCCGCCTACCGCTACGTGAGCGTCGAGGGTCCGGTCGTGTCCGTGCGGCCGGCCGATCTCGAGCGCGACCGGCGCCCGATGGCCCGCCGCTACTTCGGCACCGAGCTCGGCGACCGCTACGTCACGGGAAGCGCGGAGTCCGAGGAGGATCGGGTCTTCACCATGCGTCCCGAGCGCTGGCGGACCGTCGACTACGCCAAGCTCGGCGGCCTCTGAGGCCGCTCGAGCCTCCGGGAGACCCGTCCTTGGCCGTGCCCCGACTCTCGACGCCCGTCTACCTCGCGATCCTCTCCGGCCTGTTCGCCGTCGAATTCGCCGTGCTGGCGGTCGGGCCGCACTCGCGCTCCGACTGGCTGCTCGAGAACGCTCTGGTGGTGCTGCTCGTGGGCGGGCTCGCCGCAACCTACCGCTCCTTCCGCTTCTCGCGCGTCTCCTACACGCTGCTGTTCGTGTTCCTGTGCCTGCACGAGGTGGGCGCCCACTACACCTATTCGGAAGTCCCCTACGACGCCGCCTGGCAGCACCTGTTCGGCTTCTCGCTGAACGAGGCGCTGGGCTTCGAGCGCAACCAGTTCGACCGCGCGGTCCACTTCGCCTACGGGCTGCTGTTCGCCTACCCGATCCGCGAGATCTTCCTGCGCATCGCCGACGTGCGCGGCTTCTGGGGCTACTTCCTGCCCCTCGACCTCACGATGTCCACCTCGATGATCTACGAGCTGATCGAATGGGGCGCCGCCTCGATCTTCGGCGGCGACCTCGGCCAGGCCTATCTCGGCACCCAGGGCGACGTGTGGGACGCCCACAAGGACATGGCCCTGGCCAGCCTCGGGGCGCTGATCGCGATGCTCGTGACCCTGGTGATCAACCGTTCGCTCGGGCGCGACGTCGCCGCCGAGTTCGCCGAGAGCTTCCGGGTGAAGCACCCGGAGCCGCTCGGCGAGAACTCGATCGCCCTGGAGCGGGCGAAGCGGGGCTCCTGAGCCACACCCCCGGTCGGTGCGGCGCGGGAGAGCGCGCGGACCTTTCCTCCCACGCCGCACAGTGGTAGGAAGGCGGTGGGAGGGCCACGCCGTGTCGAATCGCGTGATCGGAGCCATCGTCCTGGGGATCGGGATGGTCCTGTTCGTGATCTACATGGCGGGGCTCGGCGCCTTCGGCACGGCCACCAGCGGGGGCGAGCCCTCCGCGCGCGCCGTGGATCCCGAGGTCGTCGCCGCGCGCGCCGAGGCCCAGCGCGAGGCCGCCCTCGGCGTGGGCGTGGCGCGCCCGAAGCAGATCCTGTTCGGCGATCTGCACGTCCACAGCACCTTCTCCTTCGACGCGTTCACGATGAGCCTGCCGATGGCGGGCGGCGACGGCGCCCACCCGGTGGCCGACGCCTGCGACTTCGCGCGCCACTGCTCGGCCCTCGACTTCTGGTCGATCACCGACCACGCGATCACGCTCACCCCGCGCGAGTGGGGGGAGACGATCGACACCATCCGCGAGTGCAACGCGGTGGCCGAGAACCCGGCGAGCCCCGACACCGTCGCCTACCTGGGCTGGGAGTGGACGCAGGTGGGCGCCACGCCCGAGACGCACTGGGGACACAAGAACGTGATCCTGCGCGACCTCGATGACGACGCCATCCCGGCGCGGCCGATCGCCGCCGCCGCGCCTCTGGGCGACGAGGACGCGCGCCGCCTGGTCCCCTCCCCCTTCGCGCTCGGGCTGTTCGCCCTGGGCCGCTACAGCGCCGGGGGCTCCGACCTGGCGCACTTCCTGCGCGAGACCGCCGGTGTGCCCGACTGTCCCGAGGGCGTGGACGAGCGCGACCTGCCCACCGACTGCCGCGAGTCGGCGCGCACGCCGGCCGATCTGTTCGCGAGGCTGCGCGCCTGGAACCTCGCCACCCTCGTCATCCCCCACGGCACCACCTGGGGCTTCTACACGCCGCCGGGCTCGAGCTGGGACAAGCAGCTCACGACCGAGCAGCACGACCCGGAGCAGCAGCGGCTGATCGAGGTGTTTTCGGGCCACGGCAACTCCGAGCAGTTCCGGTCCTTCCGCGAGATCACCTACGACGACGACGGCAACCGCAGCTGCCCCGAGCCGACGCCGAGCTACCTGCCCTCCTGCTGGCGCGCGGGCGAGATCATCGAGCAGCGCTGCCGCGACGAGGGCGCGTCCGAGGACGAGTGCGCGAAGCGCGCCGCCCGGGCGCGGCAGAACTTCGTCGACGCCGACCGCAACGGCGGCGCGGCGACGGTGCCGGGCACCGAGGTGGCGGACTGGCAGGACGCCGGCCAGTGCCGCGACTGCTTCCAGCCCGCTTTCAACTACCGCCCGCGCAGCTCGGTGCAGTACATCATGTCGCTCGAGAAGCCGGGCGAGGACGGCCCCCAGCACTTCCGCTTCGGCTTCATCGCCTCGAGCGACAACCACTCGGGGCGTCCGGGCACCGGCTACAAGGAGGTGGCGCGCACCGAGTTCACCGAGGCCCGCTTCGGCAACTTCGTGAACACGCCCATCGGCACGCCGAAGAACCCGAAGCCGGAGGCGCACTCCGTGCCCTACGAGCCTTCGGCCTCGGACTCGCCCTTCTCCGGCTTCGAGACCGAACGCCAGGCCTCCTTCTTCCTGAATGGCGGCCTCGTCGCCGTGCACGCGCGGGGCCGCAGTCGCGAGGCGATCTGGGACGCTCTCCAACGCAAGGAGGTGTACGGCACGAGCGGTCCGCGGATCCTGCTCTGGCTCGATCTGCTGAACGGCCCGGGCGGCAAGCCCCTGCCGATGGGCAGCGAGGTCACGCTGGCCGAGCCGCCGATCTTCTCGGTGCGAGCGGTGGGCTCCTTCGAGCAGAAGCCCGGCTGCCCGCCCGACGCCCTCGACGCGCTCGGCGACCGCAGCGACCGGCTGTGCCAGGGCGAGTGCTACTTCCCCTCGGATCAGCGCCGCCCGATCACGCGCATCGAGGTGGTGCGGATCCGCCCGGGCAGCGGCGCCGACGCGTCGAAGCGGATCGACGACCCGTGGCGGGTGCTGCGCTGCCCCGGCGATCCCGCCGGCTGCCAGGTGGCCTTCACCGACACCGACTTCCCCGGCAACGGCCGCGACGCCCTCTACTACGTGCGCGCGATCGAGGCGCCGAGCCTCGCCGTCGACGCCGACCCCCTCGTGTGTACGCGCGACGCCGAGGGCCGCTGCACCGAGGTCGACCCCTGCTTCGGCCGCCCGAACGACGACCAGTGCCTGGCGGAGACCGAGGAGCGCGCCTGGTCGTCGCCGATCTTCGTGAACTACGGGGGGTGAGGAGCGCGCCACTTCCGACGCTTCCGATTCGGGCGATCGGGAGAGCGGGTGCTGAAGACCCCCTCCTCCGCGCGACCCGGGTCGCCGCGCGGGTGCACGCTCAGCACCTCGCGGCGCCCCGGTCGAGCCAGGTGAGGACGAAGACCTCGTCGCCGGGGCGCAGGCTCCGAAGCCCCTCGCCCATCGCCGGCTCGAAGACCAGCCAGGCCTCCGGCGCGTCCTCGTCGGCCTGCCGCGGCGCACGCGCGCGATCGACCAGCGGCGACTCCACCCGCCCGATGACTCTCACCCGGAAGCCGCTCACCCCGATGTCCTCCGCCCGCTGCTGCCGGATGGACGGATCGGCTCCTCTCCGGGAGGGCGCGCGCCCGGCATCGTAGTGCGGACCGGGGCCCGCCTGCCTCGCCTCCGCCCGGGGCCCACCTCACGGCCTCCCCCGCGACTCGCCCGTGGCGAGGGCGCGCGCGAACAGGTGAGCCAGGCGCAGCGCCTCCGGCAGATCGGACTTGCCCCGGGTGCGGGCGACGAGGTCGGCGGCGAGCTGCGGATCGCCGCCGGCGATCGCGGCGTGCAGGCCACCGGGCAGCGGGAAGGAGGCCGGGGCGCGCGCGAGCAGCTCCGCGCGCTCGGGGACGCCGGCGGCGGCAAGGGCCGCGCGCAGCGCGTCGTCGGTCGGCGGCTTGCGGTTCAGGACGAGCACGGGCGCGCCGATCGCCTCGGCCAGGGCCGCCGGGTCGAGCACGGCGAGGCCGGCCACGGTGATGCCCCGGAACAGCACACCCTGGAGCGCCGGCGCGAAGCGGCGGGCGCGGATCCAGTCGGCCAGGAAGGCGGTGACGCCGTCGCCGTCCACCGGGAAGTCGGTGACGGCGACGGCCTCGACCAGGTCGTGGCCCTCCATCATCACGCCGACGATCGGGGCGCGCGCGTTCGGCTGGTGCTTCGAGAAGGGGCCGTCGTCGACGCCGAGCACGTGGGGACGGTCGACGAGCGGCACTCCCGCGGCCTCGCCCCGGCCTACCGGGCGGCGACCTCGGCCTCGGCGATCGGGGTCCGCACCAGCGGGACACCGGCGAGGATCACCTCGCGGATCTGCCCGAGCGCCGCGATGTTGCGCGTGGGATCTCCTTCCACGATCAGCAGGTCGGCGCGCTGGCCGACCGCGACGGCGCCGAAGTCGGGCGACTCGCCGTCGGCGAGGAAGCGCGCCGCGTCGAGGGTAGCGGCGCGGATCGCCTCGCTGGGCGTGAAGCCCGCGCGCACCAGGTTGGCGAGCTCCCGGTGGAGCGCCGCTCCCGCGAACACGCCGGACTGGGTGTCGCTGCCGGCCAGGATCGTGACGCCGGCCTCGTGGAGGCGGCGCGTGTTCTCGATCCGCGCCGGCGCCGCGGCGCGGTCCATCTCCAGCCACGACTCGAGCGGCCGCTGGTCGAAGTCCTCGGGAATCGGGTAGAAGGCGTCGAGCACCTCGGCGGGCACCGTCTCGCGCTCGAGAGCCGTCGCGACGCGCGGACTCGTTCCGAGGCGCGCGTAGCTGTCGAAGACCTCGATCGTCGCCACCATCGGGATCCCGTAGCCCGCCAGGGTGGCGATCTCGTCGTCGGGGATGCGCTCCTTGTAGACGCCGTGCACCCACAGGGCGACACCCGCGTCGGCGGCGGTGATCGCGTCGGCGGTGGTGCCGATGTGGGCCACGGTGCGCAGGCCGTGGGAGCGCGCGCGCTCCACGATCGCCCGTGCCACCGCCGGCGGCATCTCCGGCGCGTCGAGCGGGATCGAGTCGATCACGATCTTCACCGCGTCCACCCCGTCCTCGGCGACGGCGTCGACCGCCGCGGCCGCCTCCTCCTCGCTCCCGACGGCCACCGCGGCGCGCGGCGCCAGATACCAGGCGATCCACCAGGGCGCGAAGGCGCGCATCACGCTGATCGGGTGGCCGTTCGGCGCGGTGTGGATGGGCCCGGTGGTGAAGATGTGCGGGCCGAGCTGCTCGCCGCTCGCGACGCGCGCGCGCCGGGCGGTGGCATCGCCGCTACCGTCGCCGGGATCGAAGACGGTGGTCACACCGCAGTAGAGATAGGCGACGAGATTCCCGTCGGGGTCGGGCGGCGCGAGCTGCCAGCTCGGCGCGGAGCTCGCGTAGATGTGCCCGTGCATGTCGATCAGGCCGGGCACGAGGGTCGCGCCGGTGCCGTCGAGCACCCGCGCCTCGGGCGGCGGCTGGCGCGAGCCGCCGCGCTCGATCGCCGCGATGCGCCCGTCCTCGATCCGGACGTCGCGGTGCGGCACGCGCTCGCCCCGCTCCACGTCGAGCACCGCCACGTCGGAGATCCACAGCACCGCCGGAGCCGGATCGCTGCGCGCGACGCGCGCGGCGGGACGCGGCTCCTTCTCCCCGCACCCCGCGGCGAGACCCGCGAGGACGATCGACGCGACGAACACCGCCGCGGCGACTCCGATCCGTGTCGCACTCCGTGTCACGACGGCCCCCCTGCGCAAGAGGACGGATGCTGGACCGGAGGGGTCGCCCCCGTCAAGGGCGGCGGAGGTTGACCCGCTCGGCCGCGGGGGATACAAGCGCCGCTGTGACATCCCCGCCCACGAGCTTCCCGGTGGCGCTGCGGCGCGCCGCGCTCTGGCTGCTGGCGGCCACCGCGCTGCTGGTGCTCGGCTTCGCGGCCCTCGTTCTCGCCATCGCCGTCCTGTCGCTGGCGCGCAGCGGCGAGTGGCGCGTCACCGCGCTCCAGGTGCTCACCGCGCGTCTCCTGTTCGTCCACGTGCTCGTCGAGGCGCTGCTGCCCCAGCTCGCGGCGACGCTCGCCAGCTGGTGGCTGCTGGCGCGAGCCTTCCCGGCGCTGGAGGCCGGCTGGCGTCTTCTTGTCACGCGCCTGCCGCTGCTGGCGGCGCTGTGGTTTCCGCCGATCGGCGCGTTCTGCTTCCGGATCTGGGAGCCCCGGAGCGCGGGCGACTACGCGGCCACGCTGCTGCTGACGACGGGCGGCGTGTCGCTGGCGCTGCTGATTCCGCGCCGCGCGCTGAGGGCGCTGCGCCCGGGCTGCTTCGCACGAGATCGGGCTGGGGTTATCCTGGCACGGTGAGCTCCACCCCGTCCCCGAGCCGGCGCCCGCGCGGACGGCCTCCGATCCCCGCCGAGGTGCAGCGCGAGCGTCTGCTCGCGGGCCTGCTCCGCGCCGTCGAGGCCTACGGCTACGAGAAGACGCGCGTCTCGGACATCGTGCGGACACGCGGGCATGTCGTCGCGCTCCTTCTACCAGCTGTTCGACTCGAAGGACGACCTGCTCGTCGCCTACGTGGAGCAGACGGCGCAGTCCCTGGTGACCGATCTCGCGGCCGTGCTCGCCGAGGAGCGCGATCCGCTCACCTGCGTCGAGCGGGCCCTGGGGCTCTACCTCGACATCTTCTCCTCGGTGATCCAGATGGACCTCGAGGGGCTGGGCGGCGCCGCGGGGCGGCGGGTCCGCCAGGTGCGCAGCGACTCGGTGCGGGAGATCAGCCGGACCATCTACGAGCAGCTCGGCAACGCCCACAGGGACGGCCGGATCGCCCGGGAGCCGGACCGGGTGACCGTGGAGCTGGTGGTGACGGGCATCGAGGGCATCAGCTTCCGCTACCTCGCCCGGGGGCGGACGCGCGAGCTGAAGCGGCTGCGGGCAGCTGACGATCCGGACCTGGGTCAACGTGATCGAGGCGGAGAGCACCGGCTCCCTCGAAGCCATCTCCTCGGCGTTCCCCATCACCCGCTTCCAGGGCGGGTTCCTGACCCGGATCCAGGTGGACACCCGCCAGCTCCCCTCCCCGCTCGAGGGCACGGCGGTGGTCGAGGACGTGCGGGTCGCCTCCGTGAACGAGGCCTTCGCCGGCAACATCTGCATCTGGAACGACCCCGCCGGCACCTCGGGCGGCTCCGTCGTGCTCGACCTGCTCGGCGGCCAGAGCGGCGGCGATCTCTTCCTCGACGCGAAGGGACAGACGCGGCTCTCCCAGTTCTTCGGGCTGCCCCCGGCGGACTTCGAGGAATCGCTCCCCCTGGATCTGGGCTCGGGCCTCAGCCTCGAGGGCTTCCTCGGCGCGCTCGACTCGGGCTCCCTCGACGGCCTGATCACCACGACGATCCCGCTCGTCACGAGCGCGACGATCGGCGGCTTCCCGGTGGTCGTGACGGCCTCGCTGAGCGTCACCAGCGCGGCCCAGCCGCCGGCGTTCGACGCGGACCTGGCTGAGTTCTGTGACCCCTACTTCGCCCAGCAGGGTCCCGAGACCTTCGTCGGTGTGAACTCGAAGTCGAGCTTCCTGCTGGCGAATCAGGCGGGGGACGACAGTCCGACGCCTCCCGCCGTGATCGCCCTGGCCGACTTCGGGATCGCGCCCGGCGACACGGTCTCGCTCACGCGGGTCGGCACCTTCGCCACCGACGGCCTGCTCCGCGACGGCAACCGGACCCGCCTGGTCGGTGTGTTCAGCGCCACCGACGTCGTGCTCCCCGACACCGAGTCGCACCGCGTCCCCGGCGCGGTCGACGCCGGGACCAACATCTTCACCTCGGGTTATCTGCAGTGCTTCCTGATCTTCTGCACCATCGCACAGACCGACATCCCCGAGGACTTCGAGATCGACCCCGCGGTCGAAGTCGTGGTCCCTGCCGGCGCGCAGTACCTGATCGTCGCGCCCTACGACGACGCCGATCACTACTGGAGCGACAACTCGGGCTTCGCCCTCGGCGTCGACGTCGCGCTCGTTCCGTAGCGCGGGACTATCCCAGGGGTCCCTGCGCGCTGCTCGTCGCCGCGCTCGCCTTGGCGGGCGCGGCGAACGGGCAGCCCGCGGCGCTCGTCGTCGACTGGAACACCCAGCCGGCGGTCGCCGGCTCGCAGCCCCACGACTTCACCACCGCCGGCGGCGTCCACTACTTCGTCGCCACCACGCCGGGAACCGGCGCCGAGCTGTGGAAGACCGACGGCAGCGAGGCCGGAACCGCCCTGGTGAAGGACGTGCGCCCCGGGCCCGAGGGCAGCGATCCCTCGGACCTGATCGCGCTGGGCGCCGTGCTCTACTTCGCCGCCGACGACGGCGAGAGCGGGCGCGAGCTGTGGCGCAGCGACGGGACGGACGCGGGCACGGTGCGCGTCGCGGACATCGCACCGGGCTCCGCCAGCTCGTCGCCCGCGGAGCTGACAGCACTGTCGGGCGCGCTGCTCTTCGCCGCCGACGACGGCAGCACCGGGCGCGAGCTGTGGAAGAGCGACGGCACCGAGCCGGGCACGGCACGCGTCGCCGATCTGCGCCCGGGCGCGGCGGGCTCGGATCCCCAGCACCTGACGCCCCTGGGCGCGACGCTCTTCTTCGGCGCCGACGACGGCAGCGCCGGGCGCGAGCTCTTCGCGAGCGACGGCAGCGGCCCGGGCACCGCCCTCGTCGAGGACGTGCGCGCGGGCGCCGTGGGCTCGGACCCGCGCGAGCTGACCGCCGCCGGCGGCGTCCTCTTCCTCGTCGCCGACGACGGCAGCGCGGGCCCCGAGCTGTGGAAGAGCGACGGCAGCGCCGCCGGCACCGTGCTGGTGGAGGACATCTTCCCCGGCGCCACGGGGTCGGCGCCGGCCTCGCTCACCGACGTGAACGGGACGCTCTACTTCCGCGCGACGACCGAGAGCGAAGGCGTCGAGCTGTGGAAGAGCGGCGGCACGGCGACCAACACCCAGCGCGTGCGCGACATCTGGCCCGGCGTCTACCCCTCGTTTCCCGACCGCCTGACGAACGTCGCCGGCACGCTCTTCTTCACCGCCACCGAGGGCAGCGCCGGCGTCGAGCTGTGGGAGAGCGACGGAACCAGCGGCGGGACGGTGCGCGTGCTCGACATCGTCTCGGGCAGCGCCAGCTCCAGCCCCGGCGACCTGGTGGCCGTCGGGAACGCGCTCTACTTCACCGCCGACGACGGCAGCCACGGGCGGGAGCTGTGGACCAGCGACGGCAGCGGCCCCGGCACGGCGCTCGTGCTCGACGTCGTCGCCGGAGCGACCGGCTCCGCGCCGGCCGAGCTGACGTCGACGGGCTCCGCTCTGCTCTTCGCGGCGAACGACGGGGGCTCGGGGAGCGAGCCGTGGACGAGCGACGGGACCGCTCCCGGCACGCAGCGGGTCGCGAACCTCGCGCCGGACGTCGCCAGCTCGGCGCCCGAGTCGCTCGTGGTGGTGGGAGGCCGCGTGCTCGCGACGGCCGACGATGGCCTGCTCGGGCGCGAGCTCGTGGCCAGCGACGGCACCGGGGCGGGCACCCTGCTGGTGGCGGACATCCAGACCGGCGCCGCCTCGTCGTCGCCGGCCCTGCTCACGCCCGTGGGCGACACGCTGTTCTTCCGCGCGCTCCAGAGCGCGACCGGCAACGAGCTGTGGACGAGCGACGGCACCGGGGCGGGCACGGCCCTGGTGGCGGACCTGCTGCCCGGATCGCTCGGCGCCAGCCCGTTGGAGATCGCGGCCTCGGGCGGCTCCGCCTACTTCACCCCGATCGGCGCGACCGGGATCGAGCTCTGGAAGAGCGACGGCACCGCCGCGGGAACGGCGGCGGTCGCGGACATCAACCCGGCCTTCGCCAGCTCGGTGCCCACCGATCTCACCGACGTGGAAGGGACGCTCTTCTTCGCGGCGGACGACGGCAGCTCCGGGATCGAGCTGTGGAGGAGCGACGGCACCGCCGCCGGCACCGTGCGCGTGGCCGACCTCGACCCGCTGGGCAGCGCGAGCCCCGCGCAGCTCGCCAACGTGGCCGGCGCGCTGTGGCTCGCCGCCGACGACGGGAGCACGGGCGTCGAGCCCTGGCGCAGCGACGGGACGAGCGGCGGGACGGCGCAGGTGATGGACATCGCC
>Ga0315553_10000009_pt1 | contig 148777 bp, 130 predicted proteins | sample SalMarSW160140MG_FD_203099 | JGI IMG/M metagenome (GOLD analysis project Ga0315553, IMG submission 203099) | Salt marsh sediment microbial communities from the Plum Island Ecosystem LTER, Massachusetts, United States - Salt Marsh Sediment SW1601-40 ... | reverse complement strand
GGCGCTGCGCTCGCGCTCCCAGATGAGCTGCAGGATCTGGAGGCGACGCGGCTGAGTGGCGACGCGCGTCCGTCGGACGCTCGGGGCGCCGGGCACATGCGGGTTCATGATATACTTTAGTGTATGCTTAAATATGGCACAAGCGTCGTGGGCGGGCGGGCGAGGGAAGCCGCGCCGGGCTCAGCCCTCGAGGGTGCGCTCGAGTCGGGCCGACACCGGGAGAGGGGGGGAGGCGAGTGCGAAGGCGGCGTACAGGAGGAGCGACACGGCCATGGCGGGAAACACCTCGTGGATCGCCCCGCCGGGCGGCAGGTGCTTCCACACGAGGAGGACGGCGAATCCGCCCGTGAATGAGGCGAGCGCGGCCGCGCCGGTGCCGCGTCGCCACGTGAGCCCGAGCACCACGACCGGAAAGAAGCAGGCGGCGAAGACGCTCCCCGAGAAGGTGGTCAGGGTCACGATGCTCCCCGGCGGCCGCACGGCGAGCAGCGCCGTGATGATGGCGAACAGGGCCACGAAGCGACGCGCCTGCGACACGACCCGGCTTTCGTCCACGTGGTGGAACAGCGACACGACATCCCGCTCCCAGGTCGAGGCCATGACGAGCAGGACGCTGTCTAGCGACGACATGGCGGCCGCCAGCATGGCGACCACGAGGAAGGCCGCCGGCAGCGCCGGGAGGATGGCCGCTTCACCGAGCAGGGTGGGGATGACGAGATCGGTGTCGGCGATGCCGTTCCCGAGGATGGCGTGGGCGTACAGCCCGATGGGGAGGATCAGGGTGTACACGACCAGGAAGGCGGCGGTGGACGTGAACATGCCCCGCACGACCGCCCGCCGGTCCGCGAGCGCGTAGAAGCGCGACAGTTGGCGGGGATCGACGATGAACTTGAGCGTCCCGGCCACCACGAAGCCGATGAGGACGGGGAACGGCATGGCCGCGTCCCAGCGGAACAGCGACGCGGTGGCGGGCGCCTCGGCGATCCGCTGCATGGCGCCGATCCCGCCGGCCGCCCGCACGGTCCCACCGAACAGGAGGATCGCCCCCACGATCATCACGAGCCCCTGCACGGCGTCGGTCTTCACCACCGAGATGAACCCGCCCACGGCCGTGTAGCCCATCACGACGATCAGCACCACGGCGATCGCCACCACGTACGGGATGTCGAGAAAGATCTCGAGCAGGTTGCCGATCCCCTTGAACACGGCGGTCATGTACAGGAAGCTGGCGAAGATGATGAGGAACGCGGCCATCGTGCGCGCCGCCCTGCTCTCGAAGCGGAATCCGATGTAGTCGGAGAGCGTCACCGAGTCGACGGCGGCCGTGAAGGCGCGCAGCCGGGGAGCGATCCACACCCACGAGGCGAGGCTGAACCCCACGACGCCCGCGGCGAGCAGCAGCCACGGCGCGCCGTACGAGTAGGACTGCCCGGAGAGGCCCACGAAGCTGTTGGTGCTGGAGTAGGTGGCGAAGAAGGAAAGCCCCAGCACCGCGCCGCCCATCGTGCGACCCCCGACGTAGTAGTCGGTGCGTCCGTGCGTCTCGCGCCGGCCGTCGAGCGCGTGGCGCAGGAGGAGGAGGCCGTACACGCCGAGCAACGCGAGGGCGATCCAGTGCTGCTGTACCCAGCTCGGCATCGGCCGGCTCCCGTCCGGGGTCCCGGACATGATGGGGTCCGCGCCAGCTCCCACAAGGGCGGGGCCCCCGCGGTTGCGCGGACGGGGTGGAGCCGTAGTCTGGCGGTCATGGATCTCCTCAACGTGTTCGACTACGAGATGGCGGCGGCCGCCCGGCTCCCGCAGATGACCTTCGACTACTACGCGGGCGGCGCGCGGGACGAGGTGACGCTGCACGAGAATCGAGCTGCGTACGAACGGATATCGTTGCGATACCGCGTCTTACGGGATGTGAGCGAATGTCGTCTGTCGACCCGTGTGCTGGGCCACGACCTGTCCATACCGCTCCTCGTCGCGCCCACCGCCTTCCACCGGTTGGCGTGCGAGGCGGGCGAGCTGGCGACCGCCGCCGCCGCGGGCGAGCTGGGGACGGCGATCATCCTGTCCACCCTGTCCACCACCGCCATGGAGGACGTCGTGGCGGCGACCGAAGGTCCGGTGTGGTTCCAGCTCTACGTGTACCGCGATCGCGGGGCCACGGCGGACCTGGTCCGGCGGGCCGAGGCGGCGGGCTGCGGCGCGATCGTGCTGACGGTGGACGCGCAGGTGTGGGGCGTCCGCGAGCGCGACGTCCGAAACCGCTTCCGTCTCCCGGAGGGGCTCGATCTGCCGAACCTGACGGCCCGCGCGGCGGTGGTGGATGAGAGCGAGGGAGACTCCGGGCTCGGCACGTACGTCACCGAGCTGTTCGATCCGGCCCTCTCGTGGCGCGATCTCGAATGGTTGGCCGGCCTGACCGATCTGCCCATCGTCGTCAAGGGAGTGGTGCACCCGGAGGATGCCCGCCTGGCGGTGGAGCACGGCGCGGCCGGTCTCGTGGTCTCGAACCACGGCGGCCGCCAGCTCGACGGCTCCCCCTCCACCTTCGAGGCGCTGCCGGACGTGGTGGCGGCGGTTCGCGGGGCGGGCGCGCCGGCGGAGTTCGCCATCCTCCTCGACGGCGGCATCCGGCGGGGCACCGACATCGCCAAGGCGCTGGCCGCCGGGGCGGATGCGGTGGCGGTGGGTCGTCCCGTCCTGTGGGGACTGGCCGTGGACGGCGAATCGGGGGCGCGGCACGTGCTCGAGCTGCTGCGGGACGAGCTCGAGAACGCGATCCGCCTGTGCGGCCTCACGTCGGTCGACGAGCTCGCGCGGGCGGGCGAGGAGATCCTGTTCCGGCCGGGGGGGCGCTAGCGCGGCGTCAGTCCTCCATACGCTCGAGTAACCGGGTGATGTGAGCCACATGGTGACGCCCGTGCCACGCGTACAGCGCCAGTAGCTGGTCGACCGTCAGGGATCCCACCTCGGGATGATCGAGCGTCCTCTCCCACTCCCCGGGCTCTAGCGTGCGGAGCCAGCCCGTCCAGCGCTCGTGGAGCGCATCGAGCAGGGCCAGCGAGGGGCCGATGTCCGCCTCGCGCGCGTCGGCCAGCCCTCCCCAGGCGCTCTCGTCGTAGGTGCGGATGGTGGGGTGGTTCTCGGTGATCGCGAGCTTGAAGCGCATGTAGGCGTTCAGGTGGCTGTCGGGGATGTGGTGCACCACCTGCCGGATCGTCCAACCGCCGGGGCGATACGGTGTATCGAGCTGCGGATCGGCGAGGTCCTCGACGGCGGCGCGTAGCCGGCCGGGCGCGGCGGCGATCTCGTCGATCAGACGGGCCCGGGTCTCCGCCGACAGCGGGGTCGGGGGGGGATCGAAGGGACCCACGGGGAAGCGGAGCGCCTCGAGCTCCGCCGTGTCTGGACTGGTCATGCGGCCTCCTCTCCTTTGGGATCCCGAGCCCGGAGCGGCGGGGGCTCGGCGTGGCCGGATGCCCGCCCGCCGCCGGGTCGCGTGTGACACCTGCCCGGCATGGTCGGCGTGAAACGGCGCCTCAGCCCCCCGCCACGCCACTCAGGAGCTCGAGGATCGCCGCGTGGCGCTCGGGCACGGCATCAGAGTACGCTCGGAACGCGCCCCCGATGCCCGCCCGCGCCTCGTCGAGCCGCTCGGGGCCCACCTCGGCCCCGGCGTCGAGGAGCGCCTCGATCGCCTCGAGCGAGCCCGCGATGATGCCCCACGTCAGCGGCGGGGTCCCGTGGATGGCGCCGGATGGGCGGTCCACGTCCCCCCCGGCGGCCGCCAGGGCGCGGACCACCCCGCCGTGGTTCGCCCACGCGGCGGCGTGCATCGGCGTCTGGTCGTCGTACCCGCCGCGCGCATCGGGGTCGAGCCCACGCTCGAGGAGGAGCTCGACGATGGCCAGCTGCCCCCTAGTCGCGGCGGCGTGCAGGAGCGTCGCCCGGCTCCCGATCGTGTACATGTAGATGTGTGCCGCCTCCTCCTCGGTCGGCGTGAAGCGGTCGGGCGTCGTGCGGGCGTGGAGCACGTCCGGATCGGCTGCCAGGGCCCGTTCGAGGCGCTCCACGTCCCCGATCAGCGCGTACATGAACTCGTCGCCGCGAGCGCCCCGGTCGAGCAGGAGGCGACACACATCGGGCCGGCTGGTGGCCGCGTACTCGGCGGCCGTGCTCCCGTGGTCGATGCAACGCGCCTCGATGTCGGCGCCCAGCTCGAGGAGGAAGGCCGCGATCTCAGGCGTGCGTGCGACGTGGAGCGGGCGCTGGCCATCGGGCCCGGGTCGGTGGAGCGCCTCCGGGTCGGCGGCCAGCAGCGAGTCGAGCTCGGCCCGCATGCCGAGCTGGGCGGCGGCGTGCGCGTCGAGCGCCGCCCCGTGCTCCAGCAACCAGGGCCCCACGCTGTCGAGGTGGGCATCCGGGATCGAGTGGAGGGCCCGGAAGGGGCCCGGCGGCCACTCGCTCGGCTGGTTCGGGTCGGAGCCCAGCTCGAGCAGTGCCTCGAGCAGCGTCAGGTCGCCCAGCCCGACGGCCGCGTTCATCACCGTCCCGCCGCAGCAGCCGTCGGGATCGATGGCGAACACGAGCCCGGGATCGGAGGAGGCCAGCGCCCGGAGGCGCGGGATGTCCGCCGCCCGGATGGCGTCGAAGAACGCCGCCGCCTGGCGCGCGCCGTCCGCGGGGCCGCTCACCCGCACATCACCGATCGCTGGCGCCACTCGGCCCGGAAGCCGCCGCGCAGGGTATCGGCGTCCCGGCCCGATACGGGGTCGGGTCCGAACTCGAGCTCGAAGTCGCCCGCGAGGCGCTCGCGCGTCGCATCGGCGCGCACCCGGATCCAGCCGCCGGTGGCCACGCGGCAGTCGCCCGATCGTTCGCAGCGCTCGGCCCCCGCCGAACGCGCCCCGTCGATCTCGAAACGGCGTCCGGGAAGCTCCACCGCGGCCTCGTAGATCGACACCCTGACGAAGGGCGGCACGACCTCGCTTCCTGCCGGCACCGCGTTGCCGAGCGTGTCGGCCGAGAGGAAGATGGAGGTCGCGACCCCGTCCCACGGCGCGCAGTCGGTCATCGCGTACGCGTAGGGGTAGCCCTCGGGCGGCGACGGGATCGCCGCGGGCTCCGCGCACGTGGAGAGGAGCATGGCCGCCAGGATGGGCCCGGCGCAGGATGCTTTCATCGCGGATCCGCCGCGCCCCCCGCGTCGACCTCGACGGGCTCCTCGGACCTCCACCCGGCCGCCGCCAGCGGCCGCCGCCGCGGCCACACCTCGTCCAGCGTGTCGCCCTCGTACAGGCGTCCGTTCTTCATCACATAGCGGATCGTATTCGTGTTGCGGATGTCCTCCAGCGGGTTGGCGTCGAGGATGACCAGGTCGGCGAGCTTGCCGGCCGTGATCGAGCCCAGGTCGCCACCCAGCCCGATCGCCTCCGCCCCGAGCACGGTGGCCGCCCTGAGCGTCTCGTGCTCGGTCATTCCCCCGGACTGCATGGACCACACCTCCCAATGGTATCCGAGCCCCTGGAGCTGCCCGTGGCTCCCGACGCCGACGCGGCCCCCCGCGTCGACGACCTTCTTCACGCCACGGGCGTGGTCCTGGAACACGTGCTCCTCGTCCATGAACCAGCCCGCGTTCCGGCGGCGCGTGGAGGCGTCCAGCACGCTGTGCGGCGTGAAGCGGGCGAGCTTCGGATCGTCGTGTGGTCGTTCGGTCTCGTACCAGTAGTTCTCGGCCCACGGTCCCCCGTAGGCCACGAGCAGCGTGGGCGTATAGGTGATCTTCGACTCGGTGAGCAGGGTCACCACGTCCTCGTAGATCGGATAGATGGGGAAGGAGTGCTCCAGACCCGAGTAACCGTCCAGGGCGAGCGTCAGATCGTACTCCGCCCGAAGCCCCCCCTCCGTGGTCGGCATGAGGCCCTGCTCCTTCGCGGCGGCGATCACCCACTGCCGCTGCTGGCGGTTGCCGGCCATGTACATCTTGACGGTCTTGGTGTCGTAGTACTCGCTGTACGCCTTGAGGATGCGGTCGGCGTGCTCTCGGCTCTCGATCGCGTCCATCTGGTAGTCGCCGAAGATGCCGGGGCCCGTCGAGTAGATGCGCGGCCCGATCTCCTCGCCCGCCTCGACGAGGTCGCCGTACGTGATCACGTCCGTGGAGGAAGTCTGGGGATCCCGCGTCGTGGTGACCCCGTACGCGAGCGCCGCCAGATACATCCATACCTGCTGCTTGTGGAGCCCCCACGCGGGCCACATGTGGGCATGCGTGTCGACGAAGCCGGGGAGCACGGTCTTGCCGGAGATGTCGATGTGCTCGGCATCGGCGGGCACAACGAGCGAGCCCGATTCGCCCACGGCCACGATGCGGTTGTCGGTGATCAGGATGTCGGCGTTCTCGATCACCTCGTCTCCCTGCATGGTGATCGCCCGCCCCCCGGCCAGGAGGACCGAGCCGCGCGGGATGTCGCGCGTGGCCTCGATCAGGACGCGGCGCTCGACGGGCTCGTAGCCCGCTTCGTCCTCCCGTCCGCCTGCAACCCCCTCCGCCTCCTCTCCCGGGGCCTCCTCACCGGCCTCCTCCGCTCCCGCGTCGTCCTCCCCCCCGGCCTCCTCCGGGCGCGCCGCCTCGATCGAATCCTCGACGACCCGAGCCCGGTCGAGGTCGTACACGAAGTGCGCGTTCCCCATCGACCAGTGGACCTGGCGGCCGTCGGCGCTCCAGGCGGGGAACTCGCCCCCGATCTCGGTCACCTTGCGGGCCGGGAACGCCGCGTCGTCGGGCTTCGCAACCGAGATGGATGGGGTCTCGCCGCCCACCTTCGGCACGGTGACCACGTACAGGTCGCGGTTCACCTGCGCGAGCGCCCGGTCGCCGCGCGGGGCCATGAGGATCAGGCTGGCGCGGTTGGGCTGCTCGGCGCCGGGTCGCTTGTTGCCGACGACCTTCACGTGGCCCTTCGGATCGGTTCCGTCCCAGCGTACGGAGACGAGCCCGTCGGTGCCGTGCGACAGGTAGATGCGATCGGGGTCCTGCGTGAAGTGCGGGTTCGAGCGTCCTTCCGTGGGGGCGATCAGCGTGGCCGGACCTCCGCCCGCGGCTGGATCGGCCGCCAGCCACACGATGTCGTCCGCGGCGCCGGGCGCGCGCGGCCCGGTGGACTCCTGGTAGGCGCGCGCCGGACCGCGGATCGCGACCACGCGATCCCCGGCGGGCGAGAACGCGGGCTGCTGGTAGGTGGCCGTCTGGCTCGAGAGCCGCACGGGCCGACCGCTCCCGTCGGCGCGCACCTTCCACACGTGGCCGCCCTCGGGCGACCAGCTCACGTAGACGATCCAGCGTCCGTCGGGCGACCACGTCGGGTGCGCCTCGGTCACGGACGCGTCGGTCAGCCGTCGGGGCTCGCCGGCGGGCCACTCCATGACGTACAGGTGGTCGAGCGACGTGAACGCCAGGTGCCCGCCGTCGGGAGATGGGACGGCGTCGCGGATCTGGCGCACCGTGAACATCGAGTCGTCATCGATCGGGTACTCGAACCGCACCTCGGGACCCATGACGAAGGTCTCGTCCACGTGGAACGGCACCGGGATCGGGTCGCTCCCGTCCACCGGGATGCGCCATATCCTCCCGCCGTAGGAGGCCACCACCTCGCGCGAGTCCGGCGTGAAGTCCATCCCCGGAAGGACGTCACGATCCGCGATCGACTCCTGCTCGTCGCGCTGCACGGGGTAGGCGAGCCAGCGCTCGTCACCCGTGCCGAGATCGCGAATGCGGAGCCCCGTCCGGTCCTCGTGCCGGGAGCCGTACACGAGCCAATGTCCGTCGGGCGAGATGGTGGGTCGGAAGGCCGATCCGTAGCGCGACGTGCGCGTGAACGTCTCGCCGGTATCGCGATCGTACACCGCGAGCTGGTACTGGGGGAGGGCCGCGTTGTAGTTCCAGCTCCCGTTGCGGCGCGCGTGCCAGATGTAGCGCCCGTCGGGCGTGAACGCCGCGCCCACGGTCTTCAGCTGCTCGGGCTCCGCGGTGAGGACCTGCCCGCTGCCGCCGTCGATGTGACCCAGCCACAGCTTGACCACGCCGAGCCGCGTCTCGCCCTTCGAGGCCACGATGTACTCGCCGTCGGGCGCCCACTCGGGCGACAGCCACGAGTTCCCTTTCCCCTTCGTGATCTGCGCCGTGTCACCCGTCGCCGGCTCCAGCGTCCACAGGTTGTCCCCGCCGCTCCGGTCGGAGACGAACAGGATCTTCTCGCCATCCGGGCTGAACCGGGGCTGCATGTCGAACGCGAGACCGCTCGTGAGGCGGGTCGCCTCGCCCCCGGAGATGGGGACCGTGAACAGGTCGCCGAGCAGGTCGAACACGATCGTCCGGCCGTCTGGGCTCACGTCGACCGAGAGCCACGTCCCCTCGTCCGTGTCGAGCCGGAACGAGCGCGCGGGTTCGAGCGGCAGGCTCGCCTCGTCGGGCTTCCCCTCGGGCGCGCCCGTCTCCTGCGCAGTGAGCGAAGCCGGGAGCGCGGACGCGGCCATACACGCGGCGGTCAGCAGGCGGAGGATGGAACGGTTCACGGGACACCTCGCGGGTCGAGTGTCGAAGCCTCGGCCCCCCGAACATGAAACAGCCGGGGGGCCGACGCGAGAAGGGGGGGCGCGGTCTCGGGGCTCACGAGCCGATGGTGCGCACCCAGTCGCGCGGGAGCGCTAGATCGTCAGCCCCCACGAAGCGGCCGAGGCTCTCGAGCGCATCGCGCAGCCCCGACACGAAACCGGTCGTGGCCTCGAAGCCCGGCTCGAGGTGCAGCGACCGGATCTCCAGCGCACCCCGCTCGCGGTGGAGCTTCGGGTCGAGCCGACCTACCAGGTGGCCGTCGTGCATGATCGGGAGCACGTAGTAGCCGTAGCGGCGCTTGTCGGGCGGCGTGTAGATCTCGACGCGGTACTCGAAGCCGAGCAGCTCCTCGGCGCGCCGGCGCTGCCAGAGAAGCGAATCGAACGGCGACAGGAGGGTGGTGCCCCGAGGCTCCGGCGCCTCGGCGAGGGCGTCGAGGTGCCCGGGCAGGGCATAGAACGTTGCCCGTGCCCCCTTCACGCGCACCTCGACGATGCGACCGCGCTTCAGGTTGCGCTCGATCACCCGCCGGCGAGCCTCGGTGTCGAGCGAGGGGGCCGTCATGTAGTTGACCAGGTGACGCTCGGAGGCGATCCCGTTCCCGGACAGCCCCGTGAGCAGCCAGCTGTCCTCGAGCTCGCGCGTGCGCGCTACCTCGGTGTCCGGGTACACCCGCTCCGCCAGGTCGTATACGCACCGGAAGTGTCGCCGGGTCCGCACCGCGGCGCGCCCGTCGTGCCACAGGAGCTTGAGGGTGCGCCGATCCTCCTTCATGAGCGGCATGACGCCCGTCGCCTCGGGCTCGTGCGCGCGGCGCTCGAAGTCGGCGCTCTCGAGCGGCCCCTCCTCCCGCAGTCGCTTGAGCACCCGACGCTTCGAGGCCGTCGAGGTGGAGAAGTGGGGCCACCACGATTTCGAGGTCCACGCCTCGGGGGGGAAACGGCGCATACGGCGCCTGCCGAGCGGCAGGTGCGAGATGGGCAGGATCGAGGCCTCGTGTCCCCAGTACTCGTAGCCGAGCCGCTCGCGGTACACCCAGCGGTCGACAGCGCCGCGGTCGTAGGCTCCGAAGCGGCTCCACAGCGTCAGGTAGTGGGCCCGATCGAGCACGTTGATGCTGTCCAGCTGCAGCGCCCCGGTGCGCTCGAGGTGATCCGTGAAGACCGCCCGGTCGAGCGAGGCCTCGCGGGGCCGCGCCAGGCCCTGGCGGTCGAGCCACAGCCGGACGACGGCCTCGCGCTCGACGCGGGGCGGGGAGCTCGGCACGCCCGGGCGTCAGCCGCTCGTGGAGGCGGTGACCACGTCCCGTCTCAGGTACTTCTCGAACCACGCCAGGATGCGCTCGGACACGTCCATGATGAACTTCGGCTCGCGCGGTCCGTGCGGCGTCCTCGGGTACACGATCATCTCGGTGGGCACGCCGCGTCTCTGGAGCGCCCGGTAGAACTCCTGCCCCTGGGTGAACGGCACCCGGAGATCCTCGGCGCCGTGGATCACCTGGGTCGGCGTCACGACGTCCGCGATGTGGTAGATGGCCGAGTGCCGCTGGTACTCGTCGTAGTCCTCCCAGAACTCGGCCCCCATGTGCCCGACGAGGTAGTCCTGGATGTCGGTGGTGGTGGTCATCGAGATGAGATCCGGAAGCCCCGCCCCCATGCTCGCGGCCTTGAAGCGGTCCGTCTGCGTGACGGCCCACGACGTCATGTATCCCCCGTAGCTCCACCCCATGAGGAGGAGGCTGTCGGGGGCGGCCACCCCCATGTCGATGACCTGGTCGACCCCGGACATGAGGTCGCTGAAGTCACCGTAGCCCCAGTCGCGGAAGTTGGCGTACCGGAAGTCCTTGCCGTACCCCGTGGAGCCCCGTGGGTTGGGCCGCAGGATCGCGAACCCCTTGTCGGCGAAGTACTGCAGCATGTACACGGACGGGGCGCCCGTGAAGCTCTGGCTGAACACGCCGGCCGGGCCGCCGTGGACGTTCAGGATGAGCGGGTACCGGCGGCCCTCCTGGTAGTCGACCGGATACGTCAGGAGCCCTTCGATCTCGAGCCCGTCGGGGGCCGTCCACCTGAGGAGCTCGGTGCGGCCCATGGCGGGTCGCGGGACATCGGCGTGGAGCTCGGTGAGCCGCTTCGGCTCGTAGCGGGCCACGTCCGATACGTATACGTCCCACGGGGTGTCGGTCGTCTGCCAGGTGAACGCCATGTGACGCGCATCCCGGCTGAGCGCCACCGACCCGAGCACGCCGTCGCCCGACGTGACCTGACGGACGACCTCTCCCTCGAGCGGCACCGCCAAGACCGGGCGGGTGGTCCCCACCGACTCGCTGACGTATACCTCGCGCGAGTCGCCCGACCAGCCGAGGATGGAGGCACTCCGGTCCGGCGTCTCGGCGAGCTCGCGCGGCGCGCCGCCGTCCGGCGACACCACGTACAGGTCGCCCAAACCGATGGGCTCGGGCTGGTCGCCGGTCGAGGAGTACACGATCCACGCCCCGTCCGGCGACCAGTGCGGATCGCCCTCCACGCCGGCGCCCTCTACGAGCGGTGTCACCTCGCCAACGGCCGCCGGGTGCGGCCCGGCGTCCGCCTCGTCCGTCCCTTCCGCGCGCGCCTCGCCCGCCGCGGCCTCTCCGGCCGCGGCCTCGCGCTCGCGGAGGATGTCTCCGATCTCGGCCGCGCTGGGGACGGTCACCAGGGACAGGTCCCCGTTGAGGCGGCCGGTGTTGATGCGCGGGTCGCTCTGGTGCGAGAACACGATGCGCGACCCATCGGGCGCCCAGGAGAACCCCGTCACGTGGAAGTCGCCCTCGGTCAGCCGCACCGGCGTCGCCGGCTCCTCCGCGTCCGGCGCCAGCGCGACCACGTACAGGTGGGCATACTTGTAGTCCTGGTCGACCAGGATCACATCGCGCTTCTCTTCGTGCGCCTTCTTCTCGTCGGCCGTCTCGGGATCCTGCATCGTGAAGGCGATGCGCGATCCATCCGGCGACCAGCGATACGACCCCACGGCGTTCACCGCCGCGGTCAGCGGCCGCCCCTCTCCCCCGGCCAGGGGTAGCGCCCACACCTGCGTGCGCGCCTCGCCGTTCCCCTCGCCGTCGCGCGCCGTGGTGAACGACAGCCAGCGCCCATCGGGCGAGAAGTCCGGACCCCCCGCCGACCGCTCGCCGCGCGTCCATTGCACCGCCCCGCCGCCCCCGGTGTCCGCCAGCCACACCTGGCTCGTGAACTCGGACTTCGAGCCCTCCATGAGCGGCTCGCGCACCACGAACGCCACGCGGGAGCCGTCCGGGGAGATGGCCGTCGGCCCGACGGCCCGGTAACGCATGCTGAGCGCGGGAGTCCAGCCCTGCGCGTCGTCCTGCGCCGTGGCCGGGAGCCCGGGGAGAAGGAAAAAGACGGCGATCGTCGCCGTCCTGCGGATCGTGCGAGGCATGAGGACACCTTTTCGGAAGAGGGACCGTCCTCGAGCCGCCCGGCGGCGAGCGGCCGCGAGTCCCCATGATGGGTCGGGCGACTGCGGGGGTTCAAGCCCGGGACGGCGCATGACTCGCCGGGCCCCGCGGGTCCGGGTAGCTTCGGGCGATGAGACCCGTAGACATCGTGGCCCTTCTCGCCGCCATCCTGGCCGTGTTCACCTTCCTGTCCGCTTCCGGTGCCCTCCAGCGGGGGCGCACGGGCGGCGGGGTGGTCGGCCTGCTGGCCGGCGTGGCGTTCTTCCTCGCGGCCGGCGTCGCGGGGACGGTGTCGGTGGGGACCGACGGCTACCGCGAGCTCGACACCGAAAGCGCCACGCTGGCCGGGACGGTGATGGCCGAGCCGTTGGGGTCCGATTCGATCCGGGCGCGGCTGACCATGCCGGACGGGATCACTCACACCTTCCGTCTCGCGGGGGACCGGGTGGGAATCGGCGCGCACATCCTGCGCTGGAAGCGGGGCGGCGCGCTGGTCGAGCGCACCTCCGAGTACCAGCTCGTGCGTCTCGTGGGCCGCTCCGGGTCCGAGGGCGGCGCGACCGATTCGACCTTTGTGAGGATCGCCCTCACGGGCCCCGTCGACCTGTACGATGTGGCGGTTCGCTTCCCGGCGCTCGGTGCGGTGCTGGAGGCGACGAACGGCGAAGTGGAGATCGAGGCCGGGGGTGACACCGAGTACCGACTGGAGGTCACGCCGGCCGGGTTGAGGGCGGCGCGCCCGGCTCGCTGAGCCCACGACCTTTTCGTCCCGCGGAGGGTAGAGGCCGCGAACGGCGTACGGATCCGCGCGAGGCCGTCCCGAGAGCGGAGCGTCGCGCGTTCACGCACGGACGGACGACCACGACGGAAGAGGGGACGACGCATGCCGGAGAGCGGAACGGGCGCGGTGCGCAGGGTCGTGTGGGCCGCCTGGCTGGCCTGGGCGGCGGGATCGGCCCCGTTGACCGCCCAGCAGGATGCACGGGCGGACGCCGCGGGTGCGGACTCCGTCGCCGCGGCACGGGCCGACTCGGCGCGCCGCAGCTTCGATCCGGAGCGGGCGTTCGCCCCGCTGCCGCTCCCCGCACCGGATGAGGCACGTGGGGCCGACGGCGCCCCCGGCCCCGGCTACTGGCAGCAGCGCGCGGACTACTCCATCCAGGTGACGCTCGACGAACGGGCGAACACGATCAGTGGCCGCGAGCGCATCACCTACGCGAACAACAGCCCGGACTCGCTCCGCAGCCTGTGGCTCCAGCTCGACCAGAACCTGTTCCGCAAGGACAGCTACGGGGCCGAGCGGGCCGCCGAGAACCCCCGACACGGTGGGTTCTTCAAGAACGCCGGCTTCGACCTCTCCTCGGTCACCCTCGAGCGCGACGGCGAGACGGTCGCCCCCGAGTACAGGGTCGAGGACACGATGATGGAGATCCTCCTGGATCGCCCGCTCCCGCCAGCCGGGCACGAGCTGTCGATCGACATCGAGTTCGCGTTCGAGATCCCCGAGATCGGCGCCGACCGGATGGGACGGCTCGACATCGCGCACGGCACGGTGTACGAGATCGCGCAGTGGTATCCGCGCATGTTCACCTACGACGACGTGCACGGCTGGAACCCCATGCCCTACCTGGGGCAGGGGGAGTGGTACCTGGAGTACGGCGACTTCGATGTGGAGATCACCGTCCCGCGTGACTTCGTCGTGCTGGCCACCGGTGTGCTCCAGAACGAGTCGGACGTGCTCACGGACGAGCAGTCGCGTCGGCTGGAGCGCGCGCGGCGCTCGCCCGAGGCGGTGATGATCATCGACGCCGAGGAGGCCGGGGACCATTCCACGCGCCCCCCCGGCGAAGGGCCGCTCACCTGGGAGTTTCACGCCGACGACGTGCGAGACTTCGCGTGGGCGGCGTCGGACCGCTTCGTGTGGGATGCGGCGGGCTGGGAGGACGTGCTGATCATGTCGGCCTACCCGGAGGAGAGCATGGGCGCCCGCGGGTTCTCCGGGTGGGAGCGCTCGACCGAATACCTGCGACACTCGGTCGAGTACTACTCGGAGCAGTGGGCCCCGTATCCCTATCCCGTGGCGATCAACATCGGTGGGCTGGCGCTCGGGATGGAGTACCCGATGATCGTGTTCTGCTCGCACCAGGCGAGGGGGGGCTTCCTGTTCGCGGTCACGGACCATGAGATCGGCCATACGTGGTTCCCGATGCTGGTCGGCTCCGACGAGCGTCGCTACGCATGGATGGACGAGGGGTTCAACACGTTCATCAACTACTACTCGGGGATCGACTTCTCGGGCGGCGAGCCCATCCTGGCGGCCCCCATGATGCCCGGTCAGGTGGCCGACGAGATGCGGAGCGAGAAGCACCCGGTGCTCACCTACCCCGACAGCGTGAGCGAGGCGGCGATCGGGCTGCTCGCGTACAACAAGCCCGGTGCGGTACTGGTGATGCTCCGGGAGGACATCCTCGGTCCGGAGCTGTTCGACGAGGCGTTTCGCGAGTACATCCGCCGCTGGGAGTACAAACACCCGCAGCCGGCGGACTTCATCCGCACCATGGAGGACGTGTCGGGCCGCGAGCTCGACTGGTTCTTCCGCGGGTGGATTTACGACAACGACGTCCTCGACCAGGCGGTGACCTCGGTCGAAACCCGCCTCGACACGACGTTCGTTACGATCGAGAACCGGGGTGGGATCCCCATGCCGCTCGAGGTCCGCCTCTCGTACCGTGATGGGACCGAGGAGACGCGTGACTTCCCGGTCGATATCTGGAGGGATACGAAGCGCTACGTGATCCAGGTCCTTGGACACGGCGTGCGGAACGTGCAGCTCGATCCGCTCGGCGAGCTCCCCGACGTGGATCGCTCGAACAACGTATGGGGTCGCGGCGTCGTCGGTCGGCGTCCGGGGTCGTGAGGCCCCGCCCACGGCCCTGGCCGCCTGCCTAGCCGGCGGAATCCACCTCGTCGGCCACCCGTCGCGCCTCGCGAGCCGCCTGCTCCGCGCGCCAGCGACGCCACAGCCACAGGAACACCGCCGTGTTGAGCGCTACCCCGGCCCAGCCGCGCTCGGGGTCGAAGCGCCCCGGATCCGTCACGCCGAGGACGCCACGGCCCCCCCCGAATCCGAACAGCGAGTACGCGAGCCCGTTCCAGAGTCCGTGTGACCAGGCGGCCACCAGAACCGAGCCGGACACGAGGCGCAGCACGCCCCAGCACAGCCCGAGGAGCCCGATGTTGAGCGCGTGCACGGCGAGACCCTCCATCCCGACCGACAGCCCGGGCTCGAACCACAGGAAGGGCAGGTACCACACGACGTAGGCGGCCGAGGTCCACAGGAGGAGCGCGTCGGGCGAGCGGCCGCGTCGCTCGAGCGTCGCCCACAGACCTCCCCGGAAGAACCCGTCCTCGGTCACCGCCGAGCCGAGCGCGCTGAGCAGGGCCATGGTCGATACCTGGAGCGCGAGCGTCCCCAGGCCGGTGTGCGCCACCCGCACGACGCCGGTCAACGTGGCGAGCCACACGACCCCGCCGACCGCCACCAGCGGCGCCAGGGTGGCCGCCGCATAGTGGCCGCGACCGCTCGTGAAGCCGAGGTCGCGGCGCGACAGGCCGCCCGCCAGCGCCAGCCCCACGAGACCGGCGAACAGCGGGCCGACGTACCAGGTCGCGTCGCGCGCCAGCCGCAGGATGAGCCACGAGCCCGCCCAGGTGGCGGCGATCGCCGCCAGGGCACGACCGGTCGCCCCGCTCCCGGCAGGAGCCCCGGCGGGCACGCCGGGCGCCCCGGCCCCGGTTTTCACCGACTGAAACCTTTGCACGCGCTGCTCCGTCCAGCGTATCGTCCGGGACGCCCGTCGAGGGTGTCCCGCGCAGGCCCGTTCCGTGCAAACCCCGGACCCGAGCGCCATGGAAGACCTGATCCCGCTGTTCGGCATCTTCTTCGTGATCGGCGTGCCCGTGATGTCGCTGGCCGCCCGTTTCGTCCTGCGGCCGCTCCTCATGGACCTCACCTCCGCCGTGCGCGGCGGTCGCGCCGAGGAGATCGCGGCGATGCGCGAGCGCATGGGCCGGCTAGAGACACACCTCGAGGAACAGGGACAGCAGCTCGACCGGCTCGTCGAGGCCGAGCTGTTCCGCCGTCAGATCGAGGCCGGTCCCGAAGCCGCCTCCACGGGCGCGGCGGCTCCGCTCGAACCGTCGGCCCCCGGGTGGACGCGGCCGGATCGCTGATCGGACACCCACCCGCCAGCCCCGGAGGCCGAGGATGCCGGTCATCGAGACCGAGGCGCTCACCAAGCGGTACTCGGGTGGACTGCGTGGCGAGGCCACGCTCGCCGTGGACGCGATCTCCTTCTCCGTGGAGCCGGGACAGGTGTTCGGGTTCCTGGGCCCCAACGGGAGCGGGAAGACCACCACCATCGGCATGCTGCTCGGCATCATCACGCCGACCGGGGGCGCGTTCCGTCTGTTCGGGGGCGGCTCCCCGTCAGAGATCCATGCGGCACGCCAGCGCATCGGGGCCACGCTCGAGTACCCCAACTTCTATCCGTACCTGTCCTGCCGTGACAACCTGCGGCTGGCGGCCCGGGTGAAGGGACGAGACGAGGACGACGTCGAGCGCGCCCTCGGAGAGGTGGGTCTGGCGGCCCGTCAGAAGACGAAGTTCAAGGCGTGTTCGCTCGGCATGAAGCAGCGCCTGGCGCTCGCCGCCACCATGCTCGGCGATCCGGAGCTCATCGTCCTCGACGAGCCTGCGAACGGGCTCGACCCCGCGGGCCAGCACGAGATCCGCGAGATCATCCGCGCTCTCGCGGAGCGCGGCAAGACGATCTTCCTGTCGAGCCACATCCTGCACGAGGTGGAGCGCACGTGCACGCACGTCTGCATCCTGAAGCAGGGACGGATCATCCGGCAGGGGAGCGTCGTCGAGATGACCGCGACCAGGCCGCTGGTCGGAGTCCGGGCCGACCGTGACCTCGTGGAGCTCAGCACGGCCGTGCAGGCGTTCCCGGGGACCGTGTCGGCCACCACGCTGGAGGATCGCGTCCTCGTGGAGCTCGAGGGCGAGGACGCGGCGGACCTCAACGAGTTCCTCGCGGCACGCGGCATCTACGTGTCGCACCTGGCGCGCGAACGCCGCACGCTCGAGGAGGTGTTCATGCAGGAGACGGGGGCGAGCCTCGGCTTCGGGGAGGTGCAGTGAGCGCGGCGGAAGGAGTGCGGACGCCTCCGGCGCTCACCGCCGGCGTGTGGCGCGTCCTGCTCGCCAACGAATGGTTCAAGCTCCGAAAGCGCCTCGCCTTCTGGCTCACGCTGGGGTTCTTCGCCTTCATCATGGTGATGGGGAACGGCGAGGAGTACTACCGGGCTCGCAACGACCCCGAACGCGTGTACGCGCTCCCCGGCGCGTGGGCCGACATCCTCGGGGACATGACGGTCGTCCTGCTGATCTTCGCGAGCGTCGCGCTGATCATGCTCGTGTCGAGCGAGTTCTCGTGGCGAACCGCGCGCCAGAACGTGATCGACGGCCTCTCCAAGACGCAGTGGTTCTGGGGGAAGGTGTGGCTGCTCCCGGTGCTCGGGGTGGTGTTCCTCGCCCTCCAGCTCGCGATCGGAGGGGGATTCGCGCTCGCGGGCACCGATCTGTCGGCCGCCGCCGGACCGCTGGTCCCCGTGTCGGTTCTCGAGGCCTCGGGCGCCATCCTGCTCGCCTTCTTCGTGGTCGGGGGTCTGGCGCTGTTCATCTCGCTCGGGGTGCGGGGAGCCGGCGGGGCGATGGCGGTGTGGTTCTTCTGGATCGCGATCGGCGAGCAACAGATCGTGTCCGGGCTCCTGGGGCGGGCGTTTCCCGGGCTCCGGCCCACGCTCGAGTACCTGCCGTGGCGGAACGTGCAGCGTAGCGTCGGATTCGAGAACTACGACGCGCCCACGTTCGAGCGCATCGTGGACGCGGCCCGGGAGGCCGGCCGCACGATCCCGGTGCATGCCGACGTGAGCACGATCACGCTCGTGAACGTGGGCTGGCTCGTGCTCTTCCTGGGGGTCGCGTTCATCTGGTTCCGGAGACGGGACCTGTAGCGGGCGCGCGCCCCGTCCCGCCCGATCACTTCACGTGCAGCACCGGGCTGAGCTGGAAGCCGTTCGCGTCGTAGAGCAGCGAACCGATCGAGGCATCCCGCGCCAGCTCGAGCGTCACGGTCGCCGCCTCGCCGTCGCCGACCGTGACGTTCATCAGATGGATCTTGAGGCCGGTCCGCTCGGCGCTCGGAACCCGCGGCCACGCCGAGCTCGAGCGTGATCCACCCGGCATCGTCGTCGGCGGGCTCCTCGGAGCAGCCATCCCCGGCCCCGGCTTCCTGCCCGGAATCCCGCCCGCTCAGGGCGGCGGGGGCGGCTCGAGCACGATCCGGCCCGTGCCCGCCGATGCGGGCCACGCGACGGTCACGCTCTCGCCCTGCCTCACCCGCTCGAAGCCGCGCTCCGAGCGGCCCAGCGTGACGATGTCGGCGCGCAGCACGACGGCCCCGGCGTCGGGCTCCACCGGTCTTGGGCAGGCCAGCGACAGCTCGGTGGTCACGCGCGCGTCGGACGGGAGCTCCCGCGGGTCCCACTCGAGCGTCACCCGGATCTCGCCGTCCTCCCGGAATCGGTACCGCTTCGAGAGGCTCGGGCCGTCCCCGCGGGCGACGAGGTCGACCTCGAGGGCTCCCGCGACGTCGCGGATCGCCGCGAGCGCGAACGGCCGCCGGCTCGCGTCGTGGAGCGGCGAGACGTCCGTACGGTCCGGATCCGAGGTGTCCACGCCGGCCGCGAACACGCGCTCCTGGAACAGCGCGCGTGCCGCCCGGTCCACCGCGGGGGGCACGGCCCGTCCCTCACCCTCGTGGATGCTCGCCGTTCCGTCCGCCCCGGCCGCCCACGGCCGGGCGTCGACTCCAGCCGTCGCATCGCCGTCCAATCCGCCCGTCGCGCGGGCGTCGGATCCCGCGGTCCGCTCGGGGGCCGCGTCGGCAGGCGGGAACTCGCCGGCTCCCGGGCCGGCCGTCCCCGCGGGGTCGACGTGGTAGGCCTCGAGGTACCGCGTCAGGACGTCGGCGTCGTTCTCGCCCGTGTCGAGCCGCATGAGGCACTCGATCGCTCCCCCGCGCGCGGGGCTGAGCACGGCCGAGAAGCGCGACGCGTGGACGCACAGCTCGGCATGCCCGTCCATGTCCCGATCGACGTGCTCGTGCCCCAGGCGCTCGTCGCGCCTGAGGTGGCGCTCGGCTTCGGCGAGAGCGCGCCACACGGCGGCGCGCAGGTGGGGCAGGTAGATGCCGCCGAACACGCCGTGCCAGTACGCGTCGTTGCACTGCGCGCGCACGAGCGCGTCGCGGACCGGGGCGGGGTCCCCGCGCTCGCGACACAGCCGGCCGAGGGCGAGCGCCGTCTTGTGCATGCGGTTCGACTCGGGGTACCGGGTCAGGAACCCTTTCCAGTGCCCGCCCCGCACGAACGGGGATGGACCGCGCGTCCCTTCGGCGGCCTCGAGCCTCTCCAGCTCGAGGGCGGCCGGACGCGGCAGCGTCCATTCCTCCATTTCGCGGTAGGAGCCGGTGGCCGGGTACACGAGCCCGGCGGCGGGGAGGGAGGCTGCCGTCTCCGTGCGCACGAGCTCGAGCGTTCCATCGGCTCGCAGCCGGTCGAGCAAGTCGAGGAAGCGTTCGAGCCAGCCGCCGGCGTACACCCAGGCGCGCGTCCCGGGCCAACCCCCGAACTTCTCGCCGTCGTCGCCCAGGACGAGGAGCCGCGTCCCGTCGGCCCGCCGCGCCTCGAGGAACGCCTCGATCTCCCGCACGGGGCGAAACGGGATCAGGTAGCGAAGGCGCTCGTCGATCGGCAGCACGGTGAGCGGCCGACCGCCCGACTCGGTCCGGTACGGGAGGTCCAGACGCTCGCGCTCGAGGCCGGTGGCCAGGAAGTGCCGGTCGTCGAGCAACGTGTACTCGATCCCCGCGCGGGCCATGTCGGCCGGTAGATCCGGCTCCCACACCCGCTCGGTGAGCCACGCCCCGCGGGCGTCGACGCCGAAGCGGGTCGCGAGCGCGGCGCGCATCGCCTCGAGCTGCTCGACCCGATCCTCGGGCGGCCACGCGGCCAGGATCGGCTCGCTTCGGCCCCCGGCGAGCAGCTCGAGGCGGCCATCGGTCGCCTGCCGACCGATCTCGTCCACGAAGCTCCCGGCGTTCGTCTCGAGCCAGTCGAGCAGCGGGCCGGAGATATGGAGCGCGAACGGCAGGTTGTCCCGGGCGAGGACGGCGTCCAGAAGGGGCCGGTACACGCCCGTCAGGTGGTCCTCGAACACCTCGTCGAAGTTCCCGACCGGCTGGTGGACATGTACGGCAAGCGCGAGCCGTAGCGGAGCGCGGCTCACGTCTCCGTCGCCGTGACCCGGGCGCCCTCCAGCGGGTGGAGCCGGCGGATGTCGCGGTAGATCGTGGCCGCGGTGCCCGCCCCCGGGTCGTTGCTGGTGGCCCCGGCGAGCCCATCCTCGAGCTCGCCCTCCAGCCGCGCCGCCTCGCGCGCATCGAGTCGGGCGAGCTCGCCGAGCGCGTGGGCCGCGTAGCGCAGCACCTGCGTCGGCTCGAGCCGCGCCACATCATCGAAGAACCACCCGCACGAGGTGAACATCGCCGCCCGGTCGCGGGACATGGCCAGCAGCGCGCGTGCCCGCTCGAGCGTGTCCTCGTCCTCCCGCGCCGCCACCGAGCGCACGTAGCCGTCGCGCGCGCCCGACGCGGCTCGGAACACGGCACCGTAGCCGTCCCGTGCCTCGTCGGGTTGGGTGAGGACGCCCGCGGCGCGTCGGTCGAAGGCCGCGTCGAGGCCCAGGGCGAGGCGCTCGAGAGCCTCGCGCAGCGGCCGGCGCCACTCCTGTCGCGTGGCGTGCTCGGGGGCGATGCGGCACCCGCAGTCGTCGCGCCAGCGCTCGATGCCGTGCGCACAGCTCCACGAGGTACGCTCGACGAGCTCCATGAAGGGTCCCGAGCCGGCGCTCGCCAGCATCTCGGGGAAGCTGGTGAGCCTCAGGGCGGGGTCCTCCCGCAGCCCTCCGAGCACGGCGGCCAGCGTTTGCTCGCCCCCGGGGTGGTGGTGTCCGAACGTCTCGCCGTCCATGGCCAACGCCACGAGGCGGTGGGCGCCGCCCGCCACTCGCTCCCGGATGCGGTCCATCCAACGGTCGGCATCCCGGAGCAGCTCGCCGAACGCCACCCCGTGCGACAGCGCGCCGTCGTACACGAACACGGCGATCTCGCGCCCCCCGGCGAGCGCGATGCGACCGGGGTCGCCGTCTGCCGGCGGGGTCGTGACCTGGTGCGGGGCGAGCACGGTGAACCGAACGTCGTGCTCGGCGAGCACGTCGAGAGTCTCGTGATCCACCGCGGTCTCGGGGAGCCACATCCCCTCGGGCGTCCGTCCGAAGCGGCGCTCGAAGTCGGCCACGCCCCAGCGCACCTCGGTGCGCTTCTCGCGGCGGGTGGCGAGGGGGAGGATGATGTGGTGGTACGGCTGCGCGAGCGCGTTCCCGAACCCGGTACGCTCGCGCGACGCACGGTCGCCGGCGAGGATGGCGTCGTAGATCTCGGGCCGCTCGCGCTCGAGCCATTGGAGGAGCGTCGGTCCGACGTCGTAGCTCAGCCAGTCGAACGCGCCGAGGCGGGCGAGCGGGCCATAGCTCTCGTCTGCGATGCGAACGTTCCAGTCGTGATACGGCGCCGCGTCGGCCTGCTCGGGGATCCGGTCGGTCCACGGATCCTCGCGCGGCGGCTGGTAGAAGTGGCCGTGCAGGACGACCGGTGTGCTCACGTGGGCTCGCGTCGCCGCGTGCGGCCGGTCAGCGGACGGGGGAGTGGTTTGCGAGCGCCCGGCGGTACACGTCGAGGTACCGGTTGGCGCTCCCCGCCCACCCGAAGTCGCGGGACATCGCTTCGACCATGTGGTCCTCCCATGCGTAGGGCTCGGACCGGTACAGGGTCATCCCGCGCGTCATCGCCACCCACAGGTCCTCCGGCAGGTAGCCGTCGAACAGGAAGCCGGTGACCTGGTCGTCGATCGTGTCGGCCAGCCCGCCGACGCGCCGCGCCACCGGGATCGCCCCGTAGTGCTGGGCCCGCATCTGGGTGAGCCCGCAGGGCTCGTACAGCGACGGCATGAGCAGCATGTCGGCCCCGGCCAGCAGCCGGTGCTCCTTGGGCTCGGTGAACGCCGTGTCCACCACGATGCGGTCGGGGTACTGGGCCGCCTTGCGGCGCAGGGCTTCCTCGTAGCGCGCCTCGCCCTCGCCGAGGAACACGAACTGCGCCTCCGCGCGGTCGAGCACATCGCCGTCGAGCAGCAGGTCGAGCCCCTTCTGCGACACGAGCCGCGCCGTCATCCCGAACAGGGGAACACGCGGGTACTCGGGGAGTCCGTACTCACGCTGCAGCGCCTGCTTGCAGCGCGGCTTGCCCGTGAGATCGAAGCGCGAGTAGGTGGCCTCGATGCCGGGATCCTGCTCGGGGTTCCACACGTCGAGATCGATGCCGTTCCGGATGCCCACGAAGCGGTCCTGGAGCTCGATGAACGGCTGGTGGAGCCCGAAGCCTCCCGCCTTCGTGCGCAGCTCGTGCGCGTGCGTGGGGCTCACGGTGGTCACGTAGTCGCTGAACACGAGGCCGCCCTTGAGCAGGTTGAGCTGTCCGTAGTACTCGAGCCACCGCCAGTGGAACAGCTCGCGCGGGAGCCCCACCTCGTCGAGGATCTCGGGTTCGAACAGCCCCTGGTAGCCCGCATTGTGGACCGAGAGCACCGTGGCCATGCGATCGTACGTGGGGTGACCGCCGAACTTGGTGCGCAGGAAGACCGAGGCGAGCGCCGTGTGCCAGTCGTGCGCGTGGACCACGACGGGGACGTTCGCGAGCTCGGGGAGCACCTGGAGGGCGGCCAGGTTGTAGAACCCGAAGCGCAGCGGGTTGTCCCGATAGTCACCGTCGGCGCTTCCGTACACTCCGGGACGGTCGAAGAAGCCGTCGTTCGCGATGAACAGGACGCGCGGGTTCTGACGCGGCCCCGGCGGCTGGTAGATGCGGGCCTCCTCGAGGCGCGAGCCCACCTGCACGTAATACGGATCGCGGGCCGGCTCGAGGTCCGGAAACGCCTCGCGTATCGACCGATACAGCGGCAGGAAGACAGTCACCGGCGTCCCGGATGCGGCCTGGAAGGTCGCGATGCCGCGCACCGCCTCGGCGAGACCGCCGGTTCGGGCGTAGGGCCAGTATTCGGCCACCATATGCACGACGGCGAGCTCCTCCGCCGGGCGCGGGCCGGGCAGCTGAGTCGGTCGCATCGGCTTGGCGGTCGTGCTCATATTCGGCATCTTGGGTCGCGAGATCATTCGATCCGGAACGTCTCTGTCCCGGCCGTACGGACGGCGGTCGGAAGGTCGAGGAGCGACTCCGGGGAGGCGATCCGGCTCCCCCGAAAAGCTACGTCTCCCGATTCGCCGTGGGCAAACCGACCCCCTAGGAAGCAAGAGCCGCGCCGCACGCATGGCCAACCCTCCTGACGACGACCGCCGGGGGCCCGCGGGTCCCGCGGCCGAGATCCTCGACACAATACTCGCGGGTACGTGCGGGGATCCGACGGGCGTCCTCGGCCCGTTCGACCCGGCCCCCGTGGAGAAGGCTGGCGAGGGAGGGGGCGGCGAGGCCGCCGCCGCGCGTCCGGGCCCCTACGGGGTGCGCGTCTTCCTCCCGGCGGCGCTCGAGGTCGAGGCCGGGGTGGTTCCCGTGTGGTCCCGTCTGGAGCGCGTCCATCCCGAGGGGGTGTTCGAGGGAGTCGTGACCGGTTCGGGTCCGGGCTACCGTCTGCGCGTTCGCTGGGAATCGGGGCACAGCTCGATCGTCGATGACCCGTACCGCTTTCCCCCCGCGCTGTCCGCCGCCGACTTCGAGCGCTTCCACGCCGGCGAGGAGACGCGTCTGCAGGAGCGTCTCGGGGCGCACGCGGCCGAGCGGGACGGGGTGCGGGGCACCCGATTCTCCGTGTGGGCCCCGCGGGCCGTCGCGGTGAACCTGACGGGGTCCTTCAACGGCTGGGAGGGGCGCCGGCACCCGATGTTCCCCGTGGAGGACACGGGCGTGTGGGAGCTCTTCCTGCCGGGCGTGGGCGCCGGCGCGACGTACAAGTTCCAGGTTCGAGCGCCCGCGCCGCGCGGGACGGCCCGACGGGCCGCCGAGGCGCCGCTCACGCTCGAGAAGACCGATCCGTTCGGTCTCCGCATGGAGCTGCGGCCCCGGTCCGCCTCCATCGTGAGCTCGCCCGAGGCGTATGCGTGGGGCGACGAGGCATGGCTCGCGCGACGCGAGGAGCGTCACCTGCCCGGTCGTCCGCTCGCTATCTACGAGGCGCACCTGGGGTCGTGGCGCCGCCACGACGACGGCTCGTGGCTCGGCTACCGTGAGCTGGCGCGGACGCTGCTCCCCTACGTCCGCGACGCGGGGTTCACGCACGTCGAGCTGCTGCCGGTCACCGAGCACCCGCACGACGCGAGCTGGGGGTACCAGACCGTCGGCTACTTCGCCCCCACGTCCCGGTATGGCGAGCCGGACGACTTCCGTGCCTTCGTCGACGAGGCGCACCGCCTCGGGCTGGGCGTCATCCTCGACTGGGTGCCAGCCCATTTTCCCCTCGATGCGCACGGGCTGGCGCGCTTCGACGGACGGCCCCTGTACGAGCACGCGGACCCGCGTCGCGGCGATCACCCCGATTGGGGGACGGCGATCTTCGACTACGGGCGTCCCGAGGTGGTCTCGTTTCTGGTGTCGAGCGCCCGCTTCTGGATCGACGCCTATCACGTGGACGGGCTTCGCGTGGACGCCGTCGCCTCGATGCTCTACCTGGACTACTCCCGCGCCGCGGGCGAATGGGAGCCCAACGTGCTCGGGGGACGCGAGAACCTCGAGGCCGTCGCGTTCCTGCGTCGCCTCACCACCGCCCTCCGGGAGGGGTGCCCGGGGGCGCTCCTGTCGGCCGAGGAGAGCACGACGTGGCCGGGGGTGACGCGCCCGGTGGCGGACGGCGGGCTGGGGTTTGACATGAAGTGGAACATGGGATGGATGAACGACACGCTGGCGTATTTCGCGACCGACCCCGCGCGCCGCCCGGAGGAGCACAAGCGGCTGACGTTCTCGCTCCATTACGCCCACCACGAGCGCTATCTGCTTCCCCTGTCGCACGACGAGGTCGTCCACCTCAAGCGCTCGCTCATCTCCAAGATGCCGGGCCCGTACGAGGAGAAGTTCGCCAACCTGCGTCTCCTTTTCGGGTACATGTGGACGCACCCGGGCGCCAAGCTCCTGTTCATGGGCGGCGAGCTCGGACAGTGGGCCGAGTGGAACGAAGCGGTGGCGCTCGACTGGGGCGTGCTCGAACACGAGCCGCACCGCCTGCTGGGACGCTGGCTGGAGGCCCTGAACGCCAGGTACCGGTCGGATCCGGCCCTGCACGCGCTCGACGAGGAGCCCGGGGGATTCGAGTGGGCCGACGTACACGATGCGGAGCGCAGCGTGCTGGCCTATTACCGGTGGGCGCCCGGATGGGACCACCTCGTCGCCGTGGTGGCGAACTTCTCGGCCCGGTCGTGGACGGGGTACCGGGCCGCGCTCCCGACGGCGGGAGACTACGACGTGGCGCTCGACAGCGACGACACCCGCTTCGGCGGCCGCGGACGGACGCGGCTCCGGGGGCCCGCGGAGGAGGTCCCGCTCCACGATCGGCCGGCCTCGATCGAGCTCGATCTGCCTCCGCTCACGGTCGTCCTGCTCGAGCGGGCGGGGCGCCCGCAGGCGCCGGCCGAGGATCAGCCGGCGTAGAGGCGGAGCCGCGTCGCGAACGTGTCGGCCATCTCCTCCAGGGTTCCGAGATCGGGGTGGCGCAGGAACACCATGCCATCGGAGACCAGCGTCGCCTGCCAGTCCCGGCGCGGCGCACCCACGGGAAGCAGATCCACGTCGCAGATCCAGGGGCCGTACTCCTGCAGGAGCGGGGCGAGGCCCTCGATGCGCTCGATGCGTCCCTGCCCGTGGGCCCGCTTGACGACCCAGCAGGCGTTGTACAGCCGTTCGACCGGCTGCGTCCAGCGGGCCGACACGACGGCCTCGGCCCAGCCGCGGTACGTGTCGATGTCGCACGCGTAGTTGATCAGGTCCACGGTCCGCACGCCGGGCGGCCGGGCGGCGATCTCTCCGAACACGGCCTCGCCGTCGGGCTTCCGGTACCACTCCATGTGCGTGTATCCGGTGCGGAAGCCGAGCGCGCCGAGAACCGCGAACCCCATGCGCCGCCCCGGCTCGAGCGCGCGGCGCTCGATGTCGCGGAGCGCGAACGTCTGGGGGCTGAGCCATTCGTGTTGCTTCGCCTCGAGGGCGCGCGGGCGGTAGCGGCAGATGTTGTAGTGGGCGACCTCGCCGTCCACGCACACGGTGTCGAAGGTCATGTCATCCCCCTCGACGAACTCCTCCACGGACACCTGCGGCACGTGACGCAGGGCAGGGAAGATCCGCTCGAGCTCCTCCGCCGAGTCGATCCGGTACGTGTCGGCGGATCCGGCTCCGGCCACCGGCTTCACGATGAGCGGGAACCCGACCTGCTCGGCCGCCGCGCGGCACTCCTCCACGCTGGTCGCCCGCGCGTGGCGCGGGGTCCTGATGCCGGCCGCGTCGAGCACTTCCTTCATCACCTCCTTGTCGCGGAACGGGATCGTCTCGCGCACGGTCATGCCCGGCAGCTCGAGGGCTTCGCGGAGCCTCGCGGCGAGGATCATGAACGGCTCCCACAGGCACTCGATGCGGTCGATCGGCGTCCGCGCCGCGAGCTCGCGCACGCGCGCCTCGACGTCGTCCTCGTCGACCAGGGAGCGCACGTGGAGGTGCGTGCCCACGGCCTCGCGCGCGGTCTCGGGGAGCGCGGCCCGGGGCTGGTCGGCGAGCCCGATCACCGAGGCGCCCGCCGTGACGAGCGCCCGCGTGAAATGCTGCATCTCGGCCGGGTACCCGGGCGAGATCACGAGGACGTTCACGCGGTGCTTCCCGCTCGGCTCATTCGAGCTCCACGCGGACGCGCGTGATGATGTTCCCGAGCGCGTCCTCCACCACGGAGGTGTCGGGGTGGCGGACGATGATGTACCCCTCGCCTTCATACGTACCGCTGGGTGGCTGGCCTTCGCGCGGCAGTCGCGCCTCGACGACCAGCGGGCCGAGCTCCTCGAGCAGAGCCTCGAGACCGCTCACCCGCTCGATCCGGCCCCGCCCCTGTCCGCGAAGATACGCGGCGCCGGCGGCGTACGGACGGGGTCGCGGCTCGAACGTGCCGTCGACCGCGAGCCGCGCCCAGGCCTCGTACAGGTCGAAGTCGTGCGCCCAGGAGATCAGGGTGGTGAACTGCGCCCCCGGAGGCCGCGCTCCCACCTCCGACACCGCCACCGAGCCGTCCGGACGCCGAAACCACTCCATGTGGCTGAGACCCGTGTCCATCCCCAGCGTCCGCAGGACGTCGCCCGCAACGGCGCCGATCCCCTCGTAGCGGGGCGACTCGACCTCGCGCGGGAGAAGGACGCACCACTGGATCCAGGGCTCGCGCAGCACCTCGAGCGGGGACGGGTAGTAGTGACTGATCGAGTGCCACACCACCCGTTCGTCGATAGACACCGCCTCGTAGGAATACTCCTCGCCGACCACGAACTCCTCGAGCAGGCTGGGACGCTCCGCCGACGGCGGGTGCATGGCCACCAGATCGCCGAGCTGCCCGGGGCTCTCGATGCGGAACGTCCGACGCGCCCCGGAGCCGGCCGGCGGCTTGACGATGAGCGGGAAGCCGAGCGCGGTCGCCGCGGCGACCGCCTCGGCCGGGGTGTGCGCCAGCGCGTGACGGGCGCATGGCAGACCGGCGGCGCGCAGCACATCTTTCATGCGCGACTTGTCGCGGAAGTTCCGCGCGGCCTCGGCTCCCATGCCCGGGATCCCGAGCGTGTCCCGCACCTCACCCAGCGGGACCTGGAGCTCCTCGAGAGTACCGAGCAGGCGGCTCGGCGCGCCGAGCCGGCGGGAGATCGACGCCAACCCGTCCAGGAGAGCGGTCGCATCGAGGGCGTCCGGGACCTGGACGTGGGCCGCGAGGGCGCCGCGCAGGTCGGGCGGGAGCCGGTCGGCGGGGTCCTGGCTGACGAGTCCGAGCTCGACGCCGGGCAGCCCGGCCACCGCTTTCACGAAGCGGAGAGTCGTGGGCAGGAAGAACGGCGCGACAAATGCTACGTTTGGCATCCGGCGATCCACGGCGTCGGTGGGCGCGCCTCCGGGCGAGCCGGCGCGCAACGGTGCTGACGGTACAATCACGGGCCCTCGAAATGAAGTGTGATCCGACATGCACGTCCTGTTCGTAGAGCCGCGCTTCCCGGTGAACCAGCGGGAGTTCGTCCGCGGTCTGCGCGAGGCTGGGGCGGAGGTGTCCGCCATCGGTGAGGGGAGCGCGGCCGACCTGGGTCCAGAGCTCGCCGCGTGGCTCCCGTACTACGAGCAGGTCGGGTCGGTGTGTGACGAGGAGGCGCTCGGGCGGGCGACCCGCTGGATCCACGAGCGCCGCCCCGTGGAGCGACTCGAGGCGACGGTGGAGGCCCACATCCTCCCGACGGCGCGGGTCCGGGAGGCGCTCGGAATCCCGGGAACCTCGGTGCGCACGGCGTACCTGTGCCGCGACAAGCCGGCGATGAAGGAGGCGCTGCGTGCGGCCGGCGTGGCCACGGCGCGCTCGCTGGGGAGCGGCGACCCGGCGGCGATCCGGAGCTTCGCGCGGGACACGGGGCTGCCGCTCATCGTGAAGCCCCGCGCGGCGGCCGGCGCGTCGGGCACCTACCGGGTCGACTCGCTCGACGTGCTGGACGACCTCCTGCCGCGGCTGGGCGTGGGCGAGGGGGCGGAGGTGGCGGTGGAGGAGTTCGTCGACGGGCACGAGGCATTCTACGACACGCTCGCCGTGGGCGGCCGGGTCGTACACGACTTCGTGACCCATTACTACCCGAACGTCCTCGAGGCCCTGCGAACGCGCTGGATCTCGCCCCAGTTCATCACCTCGAACCGGGTGGACGGCGCGGAGGCGTACGCCGAGGTGCGCGACATGGGACGCCGGGTGATCGAGGCGCTCGGCATCGAGACGTCGGCCACGCACATGGAGTGGTTCTACGGCGACCGCGGGCTGCGCTTCTCGGAGATCGGCTGCCGGCCGCCGGGCGTGCGGGCCTGGGACCTGTACAACGCGGCCAACGACATGGACCTGTACCGCGAGTGGGCCATGTGCGTGGTGCACGGCCGGCCGAGCCAGACGCCCTCGCGCCGTTACTCCGCCGGCATCATCACCCTGCGCCCCGACCGTGACGGCAGGATCCGTGGCTACGAGGGGCTCGATCGGATCGAGGAGCGCTACGGCGAGTGGATCATCGACCGGCACGTACCGCCCCCCGGCACCCCGACGCAGCCGGTCGAGGCCGGGTACATGGCGAACGCGTGGCTCAGGATGCGCCACCCGGACTACGACGAGCTGCGTCGCATGCTCGACGAGGTGGGCCGCACCGTCCAGGTGAGGGCCGAATGAAGACCGGCCGCGAAACGCCCTCCCGCGGGCGCCGGGCCCCGAAGCCGAAGCGGAGGACCTCGCGCCGCCGGGACAGCGGGCCGCCTCCCGTGGTCATCCTCGGTCCCCAGGCCGTGGAGCCCACGCTCGAGACGGTGCTCGCCGACCTCGAGGCGCGTGAGGCGCTACCGGCGGGCGCGACCGTGGCAACGGTGACGGCGGGGTGGCGGGAGCGGGAAGGCGAGCTCGAGTTCGTCCCGCTCGGGGGGCGCCCGCGGGTCGATCTGGAGCTCTATCGGCACGCCGAGTCGCTGGCCGAGGCCGATCCGGAGCTCGCAGCGGCCCACAAGGACACGCAGCGCCGCCTCAGGCTCCTGCGGCGAGCCTACAACGAGCGGCTCGCGGCGCTCACCTCCGCCATCGTGGACGTGGGTGGCCTCGAGGGCGACGAGGATGTGCTGGCGGCCGAGCGGGACGACGCGCTCGCGATGCTGCGCCAGCTCGACCGTCGGCATCTGGAGCGGGTGGCCGACATCCGCACCGAGTACGAGGATCGGATGCGGCCGCACGAGCGACCCGAGGTCGTTCGCCGTCGCGCGGAGATCGAGAGGCTCGTGGATCGGAGCGCCGCGGTGGTGATCGCCGGCGGGCACGTCGCGACCCTCCTCAACCGCCTGCGGGGCTTCGGCCTCGTCGACCTCATCCGGTCGAAGCCGATCGTCGCCTGGTCGGCAGGGGCCATGGCGCTCTCGAGCCGGGTTCTCCTGTTCCACGATCGTCCGCCCTGGGGCCCGGGGAACGCGGAGGTGTTCGACCACGGGCTCGGGCTCGTGGAGGGGCTCGTGCTCCTGCCGCACGCCACGCGGCGTCTGGCCCTCGACGACGCGGCGCGGACGGCACGCCTCTCCGGCCGCCTGGCCCCGGACGTGTGTGTGCTGCTCGACCCCGGAGCCAGGCTCGAGCTGCACGGGACGAGGTGGGAGGGGGAGGCGGTCCGCCGTCTGGACCCGTCCGGGCGGCCGGTGCCGCTGGAGGCGCTCGCGGCATGAGGTTCACTCCCGACACCGTCCCGTTCCGCCGCCTCATCGAGGGGACGCACGAGCCCCCCATGCCGGAGTCGGCGGCGATCGAGGAGCTCAGGGCGGCGGTGCGGATCGATCCCGGGGCCGTGTACCACTTCATCGCCGCGCACGAGTTCCCGCTCGCCGAGCCGCCGCTGTATACGTTCGTGTACCGGGGCGAGGCGGACGCCGTGCGGCTGCGACACTGGATCCACGGCCTCCCGACCTCGCAGCCCTTCCACCGCCTCGAGCACACCGACCTCTGGTACCGCACGCTCGAGCTGCCCGATGCATCGCGGGTCGAGTACAAGATCGAGGTGATCCGGGAGGGAGCGGTCCAGTGGATCGAGGACCCGCTCAACCCGTACCTGGCGCGCGATCCGTTCGGCGCGAACTCGGTGGTCACGGCGCGCGGGTACGAGATCCCGCCCTGGGTGCAGGACGAGGACGGGCTCGCGCGCGGCGCGCTCGAGGCGGTGGTGATCGACAGCGAGGCACTCGGCCCGGACCGCCGCGCGACCGTGTACCGCCCGCCCGCGTTCCGCGACAGCCGTCGGTATCCCCTGCTCGTGGTGCACGACGGCGGTGACTACCTGGAGTACGCCCGGTTCGCGACCGTGCTCGACCAGCTCATCGCCCGACACGAGATCCCGGCGATGGTGGTCGCCTTCTCGCACCCCGGTGACCGGATGGCCGAGTACTCGGCAGATGAGGGGCACGCCCGATACGTGGTGGACGAGCTCGTGCCGCATCTGGAGGCGTCCTACCCGCTGCTCGACGGCCCCGAGACGCGCGGTCTCGTGGGAGCGAGTCTGGGAGGCGTCGCCGCGTTCCACACGGCCCTTTCCCACCCCGGCCGCTTCGGACGGTTGCTCCTCCAGAGCGGATCGTTCGCGTTCACGGACATCGGACCACACTCGCACGGCCCCGTGTTCGACCGCATCGTCGAGATGATGAACGGGTTCCGGGCCGCGCCCACCGCGCCGGCGGAGCGGGTGTTCGTCTCGGTGGGCGTGTACGAATCGCTGGCGGCCGAGAACCGGGCGCTCGTCCCCGTGCTGCGGCGGACCGGCGCCGAGGTCCGCTTTGTCGAGGCGCGCGACGGGCACAACTGGGAGAACTGGCGGGACCGGCTCCGGGACGGCCTCGCATGGTTGTTCCCGGGGCCGCTGTGGATGATCTACGAATGACGCGATCCGCCCACCCGACGCGGGCGCGGCACGGCCGCAACCGGAGCACCCTGCATGGCTGACGTCACACGGCGGATCGGACTTTCGCTGGGCGCCGACACCTGCTGGCCCATCGCGTACCGCGAGATCCTCGCGGCACTCGATCTCCGCATCCCGTGGGAGGGCGACACCCTGCGGTTCGAGGCCGGGACCGTGACCATCGAGCCCTTCAACCTGCGCCAGCCCTGCCAGTACGACGTGGTCATCGATCGGCTCACGCACTGGTACGACCCCACGCGCGAGTGGATCAAGAAGTCCGTCATCCTCGACGACCTGTACGTGTTCAACAACCCGTGGAGCGTACAGTCGATGGAGAAGCAGACCACCTACTGCGCCATGATCCGGCTGGGGCTCCCGATTCCCGACACGTGGCTCGTGCCCCCCAAGTCCTACGAGCCGAGGGACGATCTCGAGATCACGCTGTCGCGCTACGCGCAGCTGTTCGATCTGGGCGACATCGGGCGCCGGCTCGGATACCCGCTGTTCATGAAGCCCTACGACGGAGGCGGCTGGCGCGGGGTGTCCCGGATCGACGACGAGTCGGCGCTCCGGGCCGCCTACGAGGAGAGCGGCAAGCTGGTCATGCACCTGCAGCGCGGGGTGGAGGACTACGATCGATTCGTGCGCTGCATCGGGCTCGGGCCACAGACCCGCATGGTGCGATACGAGCCCGGGGCGCCGCTGCACGAGCGCTACACGCTGGGGCGCGACTTCGTGAGCCTTCCCGAGGCACAGACGCTGCGCGAGATGACGCTGATGATCAACGCGTTCTTCGGCTGGGACTTCAACTCCTGCGAGGCCCTGAGGAGCGGCGGGCGGTGGATCCCGATCGATTTCGCGAATCCGTGCCCCGACTCGCAGGTCACCTCGCTCCACTACCACTTCCCGTGGCTCATCAAGGCGAACATCCGGTGGTCCGTTTTCTGCGCCGCCACCCGGCGGCCCATGCGGCTGACACTCGATTGGCAGCCGTACTTCGATGCGTGTCGGCCGGGGATGACCGTGGAAGAGCGCATCCGGGCCTGCGGAGGCCTGGCGAAGCGCCATTTCGAAGTGGAGCGGTTCATGGAGTTCTGCGCGACCCACCTCGCGCACCTCGACGAGGTGACGGACGGCTTCTTCGCCGGTGACACGGCGCGCGACGCGGTGCGGCGCAAGGTGGCCGCGCTGTACCCGGAGCACGAGATCGAGGAGTTCACGGCGCTGTTCTTCGAGCGCATCCAGCAGGCGCGCCGCGACGAGGCTCCCGGCTCCCTGTCCCCCTTGGCCTCGTGAGCGGCCGCGCCCGGGACCTGCCGGGGAAGTCGTGGACGGGAAGGAGCGCGTCGCCGGCATGAAGAAGACCACGAGCTGGCACTCCCCCCGTCTGGGGCAGGAGGTCGCCGTGGCCCGCTGGGGGGAGATCGGGTCGCCGATCCTGATGTTCCCCACGGCCGGGGGCGACGCGGAGGAGATCGAGCGCTTCCTGGTGATCGATACCGTGGCCCGCTTCCTCGAGGAGGGGCGGATCAAGGTGTACTCCTGCGACAGCGTCGCGGGACGGGTGATGCTGGGGAAGGAGGGGTCCCCCGAGCATCAGATGCGGGTGTTGAACCGGTTCCAGAACTTCGTGTACCACGAGCTCGTGCCGGCCATCCGGCAGGACTGCAACGACGATTCGATCGGGATCATGACGGCCGGGTCCTCGATCGGCGCCTTCAACGCGCTCGCCGCCCTGTGCCGTTTCCCCGACGCGTTCACGCACGCCCTGTGCATGAGCGGCACCTACGACCTGCAGCGCTTCCTCGGGGTCGGTGCGACCGAGGAGTTCTACTACGCGTCGCCCCTACACTACCTGCCCGACCTCGCGGGCGCGCCGCTCGACAAATTGCGCACGCGCTTCGTCATCCTCGCGTCCGGTCGCGGGCGCGCCGAGGACATCACGGACTCCTACCGGGTGGCCTCGCTCCTCGGTCGGAAGGGGATTCCCAACCGGCTCGACGACTGGGGCGAGGAGTGGGACCACGACTGGCCGACGTGGCGCAACATGCTGGTGCGCTACGTGGACGAGCTCGTGCCGGCGGCCGGAGGGTCGCTCGGCTCGACGGAGGCCGGGGTCGGGTAGGGCGGGTGACTCGTCGCGATCCGGTGAACGACCATCCTGCGACATCGAGCTAGGCCGTCGGGGGGTCGTCGGGACCGCCCTCGCCCGTGAGCGCCGGCACGTAGTAGTCGCGCGCGTACTCCTGCACCATGCGCCGCGCCGTGAACCTGCGCGCCGCCTCCATGATGGACCGCTTCATCACCGCGATCCACCCGGTCGGCGCGGCGTCCAGGTCGCGATCGTAGAACAGGGGGATGATCTCTTCCTCGAGGAGCCGGAACACGTGCTCCGCGTCGTGCTCGTCGGTCGCCTCCTGCTCGAGGCCGTCGGGCGCGAGCGGCACCATCCACCCGTTGTCTCCCGCGTAGCCCTCCTCCCACCAGCCGTCGCACGTGCCGAGCTGGGGGACCCCGTTGAGGGCCGCCTTCATGCCGCTCGTCCCGCTCGCTTCGAGCGGGACGCGAGGCAGGTTGAGCCACAGGTCGCTCCCCTGGACGAGGCGGTGCGCCATGTGGAGACCGTAGTCCTCGAGGAACGCGATGCGTCCCTCGAAGCGTGGGTCCCGCGTGTGTTGGTACACGCGCTGGAGGACCTCCTTGCCTTTCTCGTCCCGCGGATGGGCCTTGCCCGCGAACACGAGCTGTACCGGACGCCACGGGTTCGAGAGCAGGGCCAGCAGCCGGTCCCTGTCCCGGAACAGGAGGTCGGCGCGCTTGTAGGCGGCGAAGCGGCGCGCGAACCCGATCGTGAGCGGGAAGGGGCTGAGAAGCGTACCGGCGCCGACCAGGTGGGACGCTTCGGTCCAGCTGTCGCGCCAGTGCCGGCGCGCCTCTTCGCGCGCGAAGTCGATGAGACCGATCTTGAGCCGCTGGTGAGCCTCCCACAGCGCCTCGTCGGGGATGCCGGCCACGCCCTCCCATAGCGACGGATCGTCGATGCGGGCGCCCCAGTCCGACCCGAGGTGCACCTCGAACAGCCACAGGAGGTTGTTGTGCACCCAGGTGGCGAGGTGGACCCCGTTGGTCACGTGTCCGATAGGGACCTCGTCGCTCGAGCGCCCAGCCCACAGCCCCTTCCAGATGTCGCGCGTCACGCGGCCGTGGCGCTCCGAGACGCCGTTCACCTTCGAGGAGAGCCGGATGGCGGCCGCCGTCATGTGGAACCGACCCGCGCCCTCCGGTGTCGCGTGTCCGAGCGCGAGGAGCTCTTCGCGGCCGCCGATGCGGTCCCAGTAGTCGCCCGCCCATTCGCGGATCTGCTCGTGCGAGAACACGTCGTGCCCGGCCGGCACGGGCGTGTGGGTGGTGAACACGCTCGTCGCGCGCACCTGGTGGATCGCGTCGTCCATCGGGACGCCCTGCTTGACGAGTCGGCGCACGCGCTCGACCATCATGAAGGTCGCGTGCCCCTCGTTGGCGTGCCACGCGCCCGGCTGGATGCCGAGCGCATCGAGCACGCGCACCCCGCCGATGCCAAGCAACCCCTCCTGGCGGAGCCGGTGGTCGGCGTGTCCGGCGTACAGCTTGTGCGACAGCTCGCGGTCGGCCGGGTCGTTCTCCTCGAGGTCGGTCTCCAGCAGGTACAGCGAGACGCGACCCAGCCTCAGGCGCCACGCGCCCACGTGGATCTTGCGGTTCGAGCTGTACACCCACGTCAGCCACGGCCGCCCTTCGGGTCCGGCCAGCCGTTCGAGCGCCGTCCGTTCCGGTTGGAACGTATCGTCGCCATCCTCCTGCCACCCGTCGAGCCGCACGGCCTGGTCGAAGTACCCCCGAGCATACAGGAGGCCGACGCCGACGAACGGGACGCCCAGATCGGAGGCCGCCTTGCAGTGGTCACCGGCCAGCACTCCGAGCCCGCCCGAGTAGATGGGCACCGATTCGTGGAGCCCGAACTCGGCGCAGAAGTACGCCACCGGGCGCTTCGACAGACCGGGATAGCGCGTGTCGAACCACGTCCCGTCGCGCGTCTTCTCGCGATCGAGGGTGGCGCAGGCGGAGTCGTAGCGGGTCAGGAAGTCGTCGTCCCGCGCCAGCTTCTCGAGACGCTCGGGGGGGACGCGCAGCAGGAGGTCCACCGGGTTGTGTCGCGTCAGGCGCCACAGTGGGAGGTCGACGCGCCGGAAGAGGGCGCGGGCATCCCGATCCCAGGTCCACGACAAGTCGATCGCCCGCTCCCACAGGCGGCCGATCCGGGGCGGGAGGGCCGGAGCCCTGGGGTCCCCCGTCGCATCGGCCGCGTGCGCGTCGACCGATGTCCCGCTCGCCCCGTCGGGCGCCCCGTCGGGTCGCTCGGGGGACGAGCCCCACCCGTCCGCGCCCGATGGCGATGTTCGTCGCTTGCTCACTTCGCCTCGCCCCCCCCGCACCGCTGTCGTATGGCCTACGACCGCACCGGCGCCCCCGGCGGGCGCTCGGCTCGAGCGGCGCACAACTTACGGGATCGGCGGCCGCGGTCCAGTGGCCACCGTCGGATCAGTCCCGTCCGGGAGGGCTCCCGGGAGGGGGTCGCCGGCCCCCGCGCTCGCCGCCGCGGGACCGCTCGCGCCGGCCCCGGAAGCGCGCGTCGAGCTCCTCGCGCTGCGCGGGGGTGAGGACGTCGCGGATCGCCGCGCGGGTGGATTCCGTCAGCTCGCGGAGCCTCGGAAGGGCGATCTGGAGCAGCGAGTCGGTCTCCGGCCGCGATCGCTCGAGGATGGCCCGGATCTCCACGCGCTGCGCGTCGCTCAGGTCGAGGTCCTCGTAGAAGCGCGGGATTCCGCCGCGCGGCAGCTCGGTCGGGGGACGGAAGACGTCACGGCGCTCCCCGGGTGCCGGCGCGGCGCGGGTGTGCTCGATGGCCGCCCCCGCCAGGCCGCCGGCCGCGAACACGGCCACGAGGAGGCCCAGCGTCTGGAGCCTCGCGCGGCGCCCGGCGGCGGGGGCGTCGCTCATCGGTCCTCCTCCCAGCCCACGAGGATCTCGGAGATAGGCGGTGCCGTCTCGGAGCCGACCCACGGCGCGAGGGCCTCGGGGACCCCGACGGCGCGGGCCAGCTCCTCGTCCGGTGTCGCCCCCATGGCGGGCTCGCCGATCCTCAGGACGGCGACCGAGGCGAGCGCGACGGCGGCCGCGACGGGCCAGGCCACGCGCCCCCACAGCGCCGGGGTCGCGCCCACCCACGGCGCCCGGGCGTCCGTTCCACGGCGGCGGGCGAGCTCGACACGCGCCTCGGCGACGATGCGCGATACGGCGTGATCGAACCCATGCCGATCGCGCGTCGGATCGAGGGGGCTCAGATCGAGCCCCGGTACCTGGTCGTCCTGGTCAGCCGCCATGGCCGTGTGCCTCCGTCCGGTCGCCGAGCGCCTCGCGCATCGCGCGCCGCGCCTGCATCAGATGATAGCGGGACATTCCGGTCGACACGCTCACGATCTCGCCGATCTCCGCGTGCCCGAGCCCCTCGAGGTCGTGCAGGAGCAGCACCTCGCGCTGGATCGGTGACAGCGTGTCGAGGGCCGCCTCCAGGGTGGCGCGGAGCTCGGAGCGCTCCGCGCGGCCCTCCCCCGCGCTCCCCACCGCGGCGGCGCCCTGCAGGTTGGGAGATTCCGGGTCCTCGCCGCGGCGACGCGCCTCGTACGCGCGGACGTTGTGCGCGTGGTTGCGGACGATGGCCAGGAGCCAGCCCGCGAAGCGCTCCGGGTCGCACTCGTCGAGGCGCTCGAGGGCCCGCACGAACGCGTCCTGCACCACGTCCTCGGCGTCCATGGCGCTTTCCACCCGCGCGCGCGCCACCGCGAACGCGGCCCGATAGTGCCTGCGGACCAGCGTCTCGAACGCCCCGGCGTCGCCGCGCCTGGCCTCGAGTACGAGTTCGGCGTCGTCGGCCACACCTTCGTCTCGGCCCATTTCCCGCGGTCATCCTCGATACAGACAGGTGCGTGGGGTCATCTGTTAAGATGGGTCTCCGCGGGAGCCCGCGCCGATGACGCCCCCGCGCGCCGCCCGCACGGCGACAACTTGCCGCGCCTCCGCCGGGGGACCAAACTCAGCGGAACTTTCAACCCGGGGGAGGGGCATGAACTTCGCCGACATCGTGGGGTGGCTGGAGGCGCATGTAGCCAACTTCGGCCTCCCGGTCGGGGACGAGCGCATCACCTTCCAGGTCGTCCTCCTGCTCGGCACGGGGCTCTTCCTCACGCTCCGTCTCGGGTTCATCCAGATCCGGCACTTCCTGCACGGGGTCGCCGTCACGAGCGGCAGGTACGACGACCCGGCCGAGCCCGGCGACGTGTCGCACTTCCAGGCGCTCACCACCGCGCTCAGCGCCACGGTGGGGATCGGAAACATCGCGGGAGTGGCGATCGCGATCCACTGGGGCGGTCCGGGCGCGCTCTTCTGGATGTGGATGACCGCGTTCCTGGGGATGGCCACCAAGTACACCGAGGTCACACTCGCCCAAAGGTACCGCGATGTGGACGAGCAGGGCGCGCGCTGGAGCGGAAAGGTGTCCGGCGGCCCCATGTACTATATCGAGCGCGGGCTCGGGCCCCAGTGGAAGGGGTTCGCGGTCTTCTTCGCGATCATGCTGGGCATCACGGCGTTCATGACCGGCAACGCCATCCAGGCGAACACGGTCGCGGACGCCCTGCAGACGAACTTCCAGGTGTCGCCGTGGATCACCGGGCTCATCACCTCGAGCGTGGTGGCGGCCGTGATACTGGGCGGGATCGGTCGCATCGGACGGGTCACCAGCATCCTCGCGCCGCTGATGGCGGCGGTATACGTGTTCGGCGCGCTCATCATCCTGATCCTGAACGCGGGCGAGATCCCGGGGACGTTCGCGCTCATCTTCCGCGAGGCGTTCCATCCCACGGCCGGGATCGCCGGGACGGGGGTGGGGGCGTTCCTCGTGACCCTCATGTGGGGCGTGCGCCGGGGCCTGTTCTCCAACGAGGCCGGCCAGGGCTCGGCACCGATCGCGCACGCGGCCGCCAAGACGGACGAGCCCGTGTCGGAGGGCGTGGTCGCCCTGCTCGAGCCGTTCATCGACACCATCGTCATCTGCTCGATGACCGCGCTCGTGGTGATCATGACGGGGGTGTGGAACGCCACCATCCCGACCGAGATCCCGCTCGACGGAAGCGACCTGACGTACGTGACCGTGAACGACGCGGGCGCCAGCGTGTCCGCGGACATGCCCGCCCAGGTCACCTACACGGACGGCACGGCGGAGGCCTCGCGCGCCCACATCGCGTGGCACGAGGTGTCGGTGGACCGCCTGTACCTCGACCCGGAGCGCACGCAGCCGTTCGACGGGGTGGTCGACCCGGCGGCCGGGACGGCGCGCACGGTGGACGGGCGCGAGGTGGCGACCCTGTACGGTCTGGCGGTCGAGAGCGGCGCCCCTCTGACGATGGAGGGGTTCCGCCGCGGGCTCGCCCGGTTCGGGGACTGGGGCCACTACATCGTGATCTTCTCGGTCCTCCTGTTCGCCCTCTCGACGGCGATCTCGTGGAGCTATTACGGAGACCGCTGCGCGCAGTACCTGCTCGGCGTCGGGGCGGTGATCCCGTACAAGATCGTGTTCGTGATCATGCACTTCATCGGGGCCGTGCTGCCGCTCGCCGTCGTGTGGTCGCTCGGCGACGTGTTCCTGGCCATCGTGATCATCCCGAACCTGATCGCGCTCCTTCTCCTGTCGCCGCAGGTGGCCGAAATGACCCGGTCGTACTTCACCCGCAAGCCGTGGCTCACGCAGCCGAAGCACGACAGGAGGAGCCCGCACCACAGTTGACGACCGCGGTCCCGCCGGACCTCGCGGCGAGAGGTCCGGCGCGGCCCCGCCTTCCGGCCCCCGGCGGCTGCCCTCGCGCTCCCGGCGGCTACCTTCCGGCTCCCAGCGGCTGCCATCGCGCTCCCGGACGGCGTTTACAGGGGACCACGTACGACGATATGTTGATCGATCCTTGTCCCGTTCTACCGATTCCGCATCGATGCGAGCACCGTATGTCGGCCCGAAACCTGGTCACCGTGTCCCCGAAGTATCAGGTCGTGATCCCCCGCGAGATCCGCGAGTCGCTGGACCTCAAGCCGGGCCAGAAGGTCCAGGCCCTCCAGTATCGCGACCGCATCGAGCTCGTGCCGTTCCGGCCCGTGAAGACGCTGCGGGGCTTCCTGCGTCCGGGAGCGGAGGCGCGCGCCGCCCCGCGCGCATGAACCTCGTCGACGCGTCGGGGTGGCTCGAGTACTTCGCCGACGGGCCCGACGCGGCGTTCATCGCCCAGACCCTGCAGGAGACCGAGAGCCTCGTGGTCCCGGTGATCACCATCATCGAGGTGTTCGAGCGCGTGTGCCGGGAGCATGGGGAAGGGGAGGCGCTCCAGGCGGTGGCCGCCATGCAGCAGGGGGTCGTGGTGCCGCTGGATGCGTCGCTGGCGCTGGAGGCGGGACGGCTCGCGGTCGAGCATCGGGTGTCGCCGGCCGCCGGGGCCTTGCTGGCGGCGGCGGCCCGTTACGAGGCGCGCGTGTGGACGCTCGACGAAGGGCTGCGACAGATCCCCGGAGTCCTTTACCGGGCGCGCACGCGGGGCGGCGCCCGGGCGGGTCGCGGGGCCGGGTAGCGACCCGGGGCACGTGCTCCGGACGACCGGGTGCCGCGAGGGACGGCCGGCTCAGCCCGGGCGGACCGGGGGCCCCAGCCGGCGGGACTCCGTGATGTACTCCTCGAGGCTGATCGCGCCATCCAGGTAGCGTCGCTGGAGACACGCGAACGCCGAGGCGCTCGCCTCGCCCCTGCCGCCGGCCAGCGCGGCCGAGGTCGGGCCGGTGCCCGCGAGGCGCGACCCGGCGACCGGTCGTCCGGCGAGCCGCCGCGCTCGACCGGGCGCGTCCGCCAGGAACGACCGGGTGCCCTTCGCGATCCGCGAGCGGGCTCCGGGGTCGAGGATCCCGAGCATGTCATCGAACAGGCCGTGCACGTCCTCGAGGCACTGTCCCACGATGCCGGGCAGGGAGCGTCGGGCGCGTCCCAGGAGGCGTTCGCCGCCCTCGGCCGCAGACCCGAGCGCGGCGACCAGCCGGTCCCGACTCCATTCCCACCGGGTGCCCCGCCGGCCGCACAGCCCGACGCATATGACCATGAGGATGATGAGCTCTGCCATGCGATCAGCCCTCGGCGCTCGCCGGCCCGCCCTTCCCGGGCCAGGCGGCCTCGATCTCTTCGGCCGTCCGGTCGAGGATGTCCCTCAACCGGTCCATCGTGCTCGTATCTCCGCTCGCGGCCACGGCCCGGTCGAAGCTCACCTGGGCCAGCCGGATGAACGACTTCGTCACATCCCGCATCTCGCTTCCGGTGAAGCGCTCGCCGAGGTTCACGAACCGGCTGAAGATGTCGTCGGTCCGCTCGGTGTGCTGGTCGAGAAACGCCCGGCCTTCTTCGGTGATCCGGTACACGCGCTTGCCATCGCGTTGCTCGGACGAGACGTACCCCTGGTCCTCCAGCATCTGGAGGGTGGGGTACACGGAGCCGGGGCTGGGGGAGTACAGACCCGCGGACTCCTCCTCGAGCCGGCGGATGACCTCGTACCCGTGCATCGGCTGCTCTCCGAGCAGCCCGAGGAGCACGTACTTGAGGTCGCCCTTCTTCACCACCCGCTTGCGCGGGCCGAAGGTCTTGCCGATCCGGAAGGTGCCGGGCCCACAGCAGTTGGCCCACGCCCCGAAACCCCAGTCCCTGTGATCGAACACCCCTGCGCCTCCCGCGCTCAAACGACCGGTCCCGACAGGTCACGATATATCGTTATATAGCGACATATCGGAGAGGGGTCAAGACCGCGCGGCGGGAGTCACAGGAGCGGGCGATCCTCGGGCTCAGCTCCCCTGTCGATCGAGGTGGTAGGCGCTCCGCTGATCCGTGGGCAGGATGCGGAGATCGGCGATGTTCACGTGCGGCGGCGCCCCTACCACGTAGACGACCGCGTCGGCCACGTCGGCCCCCGACAGCGGGGTGTAGCCACGGTACACCGCCTCGGCACGCTCCGCGTCTCCATGGAAGCGGACGACGGAGAACTCGGTCTCCACGAGCCCCGGATCGACGCTCGACACGCGGAGCGGAGTGCCGAGGACGTCGATGTTGAGCGCCTCGGTGAGCGCCCGCACCGCGAACTTGCTGGCGTTGTACACGTTCCCGCCCGCGTACACCTGGTAGCCGGCGATCGACCCGATGTTGACGACATGTCCGCGGCCGGCCTCGATCATGGCGGGAAGCAGGGCGCGGGTGACGTACAGGAGCCCCTTCACGTTCGTGTCGATCATCCGGTCCCAGTCGTCCGGGTCCCCGGTCTGGAGCGGGGCGAGCCCGGCCGCCAGGCCGGCGTTGTTGACCAGGATGTCCGGCACCCGCCCGCGGCCGAGGAGATCGGCGGCGATCGCCTCCACAGCGCCCCGGTCCCGGACGTCGAGCACCCCGGCCTCGACCTCGATCCCATGGGCGTCGCGCAGCCGGGCGGCGAGCGTCTCGAGGCGCCCGAGTCGACGCGCCCACAGCACGAGGTCGGCGCCCTCGGCGGCCAACCGCTCCGCGCATGCCTCGCCGATCCCGGCGCTCGCCCCGGTGACGAGGGCGAGCCTGCCGCGGATGCGGTCGCCCGGACCCTCCGTCACGACCCCTCCCCGGCCGCGGCCGCGGGGGCGCCGAGCTGCCGGTCGAGGAAGTCGGCGGCCGCCCGATACGCTGCCAGCCAGCTCCGGTGGAGCAGGAAGCCGTGCACCTCGTCCGGGAACACGAGCTGCTCCACGTGGACCTCCCGGCGCCGGAGGCTCTCGAGGAGGTCCACCGACTCCGAGAAGGGCACGTTGCGGTCGTCGTCGCCGTGGATGAGGAGGACCGGGGAGCGCCAGCCGTCGATCGCGGCCATCGGAGACGACTCGAACGCCAGCCGGGCGACCTCCTCGCGCTCGCCGGGCTCGTAGGAGGGGACGAAGTTCCGGATCACGACGTTCCAATCGTGCACGCCGTGCAGATCGACCCCGGCCGCGAACAGGTTGGAGTTCCGGGCCAGCCCGAGGGCGGTCAGGTACCCTCCGTACGACCCGCCCCACAGGGCGACGCGCTCCGCGTCCACGTCCGGGCGCCCGCGCAGGTAGCGCGAGGCGGCCAGCACGTCCCGGTACTCGCTCGCGCCGCGCGCCCCGTAGTCGAGCGCCTCGCGGAACTCCATTCCGTACCCCGTCCCGCTGCGGTAGTTGACCGACAGCACGACGTAGCCGCGGCTCGCCAGGTACTGGTTGAATGCGTAGGCGTTGTGGTAGTAGCGGAGGTAATGGAAGCCGAGGAGCATCTGGCGGCGCGATCCGCCGTGGAAGAACACCGCGGCGGGGTGCCGCTCGCCCGGTTGGAGACCCGGCGGCAGGAAGAGCTGTCCGTGGATGCGGACCCCGTCGGCGGCCTCGAACACGACGGGCTCGGGTGTCACCAGCTCGGTGTGCGGGAATCCCTCGGGCATGAACCCCGGGACCATGGGCCGCCGCGTGGCGCCCCGCGGGATGACCTCCGCGTGCGCCGGGGTGGTCGCGTCGGAGGCGAGGAACGCGATCGCGCCTCCGCTCCCGGCCACCGCCGGGCCCCACTCGATCCCGTCCCCGTCCGTGAGCGGCGTCGGGGTCGCCTCCACGGGCCCCACGCGCCACAGGTGGCGGCGGTCGATGTCGTCCTGGTTCGAGGAGAAGTAGATCGCGCGCCGATCGGGGCCGGGCGTCACGTGCTCGACCTCGAACGTCCCCGGCGTGAGCGGCGCGGGCGTCCCGCCGGTGTCCGGAATCGCGTACAGGTGGAGCCACCCGTCCCGCTCCCACGGAAAGACGATGCGACCGTCGGCGAGCCACATGAGCGACGCTCCGCTCGCCGATTCGAACGCGCTCCCCGGCCCCTCGTCGGCGCGCCACAGCTGCGACGCCTCGCCGCTGTCCACGTCCGCGATGCGGATGGACCACGGAAGCGCGGCGCGTGCCGGGGCGAACGGGAGTCGCCGGCGTTCGTTGGGGATGCGGATGAACGCGAGACGGCGTCCGTCGGCCGACCACACGGGCGAGCCGTCGCGGTCGAGGCTCGGGTCGACATAGCGGAGCTCACGCGTCTCGAGATCGAACACCCCGATGAACGCGTGGTCGCCGCGCTCGCTCGCGAACGCGAGCCGCCGGCCGTCGGGCGACCAGGCGAGCGAGCGGGGGCCGCCGCGGATCGTGAGCAGCGGTGTGGGCGGGGCTTCCTCGCCGGCGAGTGCCACGAGGAAGATCTGGCCGTGCGACACGAGAGCGGCCGTCTCGCCATCGGGCGCGATCTCGGGGGAGCTCCCCTCCGCGACGCGGCGGGCCTCCCCGCCGTCGAGCGGCGCGATCCAGATGGCCCGCTCGGCCGGATCGGGAGTGGAGGTCGGGTTGGGGATCTCGCCCTGGCCGTTGGGGGCTCCCCCACGCACGAACACGACGGCCCGTCCGTCGGGGGTGAACGCCGGAGAGGCGAGGTCCTGCCCATCGTCCTCGGTCCAGTGGGTCACCTGACGGCCGGTGAAGGCCGGACCCTCCGCAACCCAGAGGTTCCTGGCCCCGCGCTCGTAACGGATCCACGCGAACGCCGCGCGGTCCGGGGCGGCGACGAGATCCGTCGCGAACGGCGCCGACAGGACGTCCTCGAGCTCGAACGCGGCCTGGGCGCGGAGCGGCGTCCCGCCGCCCGCCAGCCCCGCGACGAGGAGGAGGAGCGCGGCGTGGAGCCGGCCGGAGCGGGGCTCAGGGTCTCCGCAGGAAGTACGAGCAGCGGGCCACGGCGGACTCGCGGTGGAAGCTCTGAACGACATATCCCCTCCGCAGGTAGGTGAGGAATGCGTCGCGCACGAAGTCCCTCCATGCGGTGAGGGGCTCGGGGGCGACGTCGGCGAGGTCACATGGAATCCCGATCCGGACGGTGTCGGTCTCCGGGAGCTCCAGCTCGTCCGGCATGCGGCCGGGCTCCGGGGGGGCGACCAGCGGGGCCTCGTGGACGGCCTCCGAGGCGTCCTCAGCCACCTCGCGCTCGATGGCCCAGCGCACGCCCTGACTGTCGAGGTCCCAGCGCAGGATGAAGCGGTCCGTGGGACCGTCGTGCAGCGGGCTCCCGGTGGCCTCTCCGTACATGTTGGGCACAAACCCGACGACGCGGGCCCCGAGGCGGCTCAGGTTGAGGTGAGCGTTGCGCGCCACCAGCGGATCGAACGTCCAGAACACGCGCCTGACGCCGCGTTTGAGGAGCTCCTCGCGTTGGTACAGCTTGAGGCGTCGTCCGAGCCCCTGCCCGCGGGCCTCGGCGTGCACGGCCAGCATGTGAGACCAGTGGGCCGGGTGGCCCTCCTGGAACCCGATGAGCGAGTACACGAAGCCGAGCAGGCGGTCGTCCTCCCACGCGCTGCCCACCATCCCGCCGATCTTGCTCGACACCTGGAGGATCGAGGCCGGCACGCACTCGGTGAACTCCGGGCCCCACGTGGCCCGCTGGAGCTCGACGCACGCGGCCAGATCCGCGGCCCCTTCCGCATGACGGAGCTCGATCACGGGGAGGCCGCTTTCGGCGCCGGCCCGGCGGCGGTCGCGCTCAGGGTCTCCGTGCGGACCGTCAGGTCGTCGATCCGGTCGAGGTCGATCTCGACGCCGAGTCCCGCCCGATCCCGGGGCACGGTCACGAACCCGTCCGGCGACATGGTCCATTCGGGGCGCACGATGTCGCGCTCCCAGTAGCGGGCGCTGGGCGACAGGTCCCCCGGCAGTCGGAAACCGGGCAGCGACGCGAGCGCGACGTTGCAGGCGCGGCCGACCCCGCTTTCGAGCATCCCCCCGCACCACACGGGGATCCCCTGTGCTCCCGCGACGTCGTGGATGGCACGGGCGACCGCGAACCCGCCCACCCGGCCAGGCTTGATGTTGATCACTCGTCCGCTCCCGAGGGCGAGCATGTCCTCCGCGGAGGACACATCCACGATCGACTCGTCGAGACAGATGGGGGTCGACAGACGGGTCTGGAGCCGGGCGTGCCGCACGAGGTCCCCGGCGGCGAGCGGCTGCTCGATCATGAGCAGGTCGAATCCATCGAGGCGGGCCAGATGGTCGGCGTCCTCGAGTCGGTACGCCGCGTTCGCGTCCACGGCGAGCGGTGTGTCGGGACCGAGCTCCTCGCGCACCGCGGCCACGTACTCGAGATCGGCCCCGGGCGAGATCTTGAGCTTGACCTTCCGGTAGCCCGCCTCGACGGCCGCGCGCGCCCCGTCGACCAGCCGCGCGGGGCTCTCCTGAAGCCCGAGCGAGATGCCGACGGCCACCCGGTCCCGGGTGCCCCCGAGTGCCCCGGCCAACGGCCGCCCCTCGCGCACGGCCGCCAGACACCAGCAGCCCATCTCGATGGCCGCCTTGGCCATTCGGTGTCCCCGCACGCCGTCGTCGAGAAGCGGGGCCACCGCGTCCGGGCCGTCCACCGCCCGACCGAGCACCCGGGGAGCGAGCCACTCGCGGATCGCCCACCACGCCGTGTCGACCGTCTCGGGGGAGTAGTTGGGCCGCGCGTCGGCGACGCACTCGGACCATGCCGCCACGCCGTCCCCGTCGCGCAGCTCGAGCAGGAGGATGCGTCGCACGTCCATGAAGCCCGAGGAGATCACGAACGGCTCGCGCAGCGGGAGCCGGATCTCTCGCAGCCGGATGTGCTGGATGCGGAGCGTCATGCGACCTTTCCCCGGGAAGTCGGGACCCACCGCGGGCTCGGCGCGCCCGTCGGGGAGGGCAACATAAGGGGCGGGGCCGCGTGTCCGCGAAGGGCCCCGCGTCCCGACGGCGAGCCGGCGGACGTTGTCAGGGTGAAGGCGGCGCGCGAGGTGACGGGGCGGCCGGAGACGGAGGTCGGGCAGCATGGAACGCGACAGCACGCGGTGCGACACGAGGGCCGGCGGCGCGCATTCGGCTCCCCGTCCGCCCGGGTGGTGGCGGACTCCGGACGGCCGCCGGCGCTCGATCGCCCGCCGGCCGTCGCTCGCTGTCCTCCTCGTGCTCGCCGGGTGCGCGACCTCGATCCTCGGCACGGATCCGGACACCGGCGTCGACGTTTCGGTGCGCAAGGGGCCCATCTTGCCCGTCGTCCAGCCCGGGCAGGACGATACCGCGCCGGTCGAGGACGCGCGCGTCCGCATCCGGCCGCTCGGAGCGGACGGGCACGCGGAAGCGCGCACCGACGCCGGCGGGATGGCCGGGTTCGCGCTCGTGGCCGGGACGTACGAGGTCGCCGTGCTCGAGTGCCCCGGCACGCTCGCCCTCCCGGCCCCCGACACCGCGATCGTGACGGCCGGCGAGCGCACCGTGCTTACCCTGGTGTGCGACACGGGCATCCGCTGACCGATCGCCGGTGACCGGGTTCCCCGGACGCCCGGCCGACGGGTCTCAGAAGCTCACGTACTGGCTGACCTTGAGGATGAGCACGTTCTCGGCCGGCGCGTGGAACAGGCCCCCGATGTCGCGGCCCAGCCGGAGATCGCCGAAGTCGCGCACGTCGCGTCGTCCGTGCTGCCACACGAGGAACAGGAGCGAGCCCGGCCGATACTCCCACCGGAGGACGGCGTTGCCCCGCAGCGAGCGGATGTTGAAGTCGGGGTCCTCGGTGTCGAAATCGGCAGCCCCGTCCCCGTCGAAGTCGAAGTACCGCGTATCGTCGAGCACGCAGGTGCGCCCCGCGTCGCAGCCCACCGACCCATCCCGGGCGACCGCTGTCCCTTCCGCGAAATCGATGAACGAGAACGACTCGGGCCGCTCGAGCTGACGATAGCCGAGATAGTGGCCCGAGGAGATCAGAGGCTGGGCGTAGAGCTGCAGGCTCAGATCGGGGCTGAACGCGACGTTCAGCCGCGTCTCCATCGAGACCGTCTCGCGGCGCAGGTCGCCGAACAGGTAGCGAGCCCCGTACGTGGGCGCGTACGGCGACGCGTCGGTGTGATCCACGTACTGGGCCGACTCGCGCTCGAGACGGAACTCCGGCTGCACCTGGATCTCCCAGCTCGAGGCGGGCCGCAGCGTGAGCCCGAGCCGGGTCGACAACTGCTCCCCGTCGCCCGTGAACGCGGTCTGGTAGCGGAACGACGGCTCGATCTGGAACTTCGCGCGCCGGTCCGAGTTGAGCCGCAGGTCGACGTTGGCCTCCGCGGGATCGGTCATCAGCGGGCCGCCCCGCGTGCGGGTGTCCGATTGGCTCTCGGGCGAATAGAACGAGTTGACGTGGACTTCCCAGTTGTTGAGGAAGGTGAAGTCCCCGTTGACAGAGAAGGCGCCGGACTCGTGCGAGTGCGCCCAGTTCGAGCCCGAGAACAGGTCGTCGAGCAGCGAGTGCCGCAGGTTGTGGAAGCTGCTGAAGTTGAGGTGATATTCGCGGAACAGGGCGCCCGGGCGGATCTCCCGGTATTCGAGCCTCGCCCCCACGTCGAGTCGCTCGCCGGACGTGATGAACCCGAGGTCGTCGATCGCGAACCCGGGCGTCTGCTCGCCCAGCCACGCGGACCACGTCCAGTGCTCGGCGCTCTGTCGCTCCAACTGGACCCTCCAGTCGCTGCCGAACATGGAGGTGCGTGCCGAGTCCACCGCCAGATAGTCGGCGTCCGGTCGCTGGAAGTAGTGGGTCGAGTTCTCCTGGATGTCGAGCAGCGCCGCCGTGGATCCCCGCACGAGGCTCCCCGAGTAGAAGCCCCACAGGCGCCAGTCGCGCGCGCGCGCGCCGCCCCACTGGTGCTCGAAGTCGACCCCGAAGCTGTAGGCGGTGGACGGGAGGGCGTCGAACGCGCCGTCGGCCGGGAGCTCGCGACGGAGCCCGGTTGCGATCATCCCGATCTTGCTGCCGCCGTCGCGGAAGTCCTGCTGGAGGCGCAGCACCCCGTACTCGGTCCGCGGCTCGGCAGGGAAGCGGGCGGTCGAATCGGCGTCGGCGAAGTACGCGTCGCCCATCTCGCCGCCGGTGACGGCCGCCAGCGCACCAACCGACAGGCCGCCGCTCGTACGCCCCGTGAGCTTCGCGGCCCCGAGGATCGTTGTCTGCGAGGGGCGGCGCGAGAAGTCGGCACTCTCGGGGGCATCGCCGCGGGGCGAGCGCCCGATGCGGCGGCTGAAGAACAGGGTCTTTCCGCCTCGCCCACCGCGGCCTCCCTGCGAGCCGGAGAAGTCGAACACGCGCGCGTCCTGGACGAAGAACGGGCGCTTTTCGGGGAAGAAGGTCTCGAAGGCGGTGAGGTTGATGACCTCGGGGTCGACCTCCACCTGGCCGAAGTCCGGATTGAACGTCGCGTCGAGGCTGAACGCCGAGCCGATCCCCACGCTCAGGTCGGCGCCGGCGCGTGGACTGAGCTCGCTCCCGTCGAACAGGGGATCGCCCGCCTCGGCGGGCGCGGAGCGAAACTGCGACACCACGAACGGACGTACCTCGAGCCGGCGGCTCGACCCGCCGATCTCCAGACCGCCGATCTCCCCGAACTGGCTCACCCGGCCGCGCTCCGTGCGCGACTGGAGGGCGAAGTAGTCGACCTCGTTGGACGCGAGTCGCCGACGCGTGAAGTTGACGCCCCACGTCTGCTCGCCCGGCCCACCCTCGTAACGGATCTGCGACAGCGGGATGCGAAGCTCGGCGGTCCAGCCCTGGTCGTCGAGCGCGACGCCCGAGTCCCATACGGCGTCCCAGTCCTGGTCCTCTCTGACGTCGCCGTACAGGAACGCGTCGCCCTCCGCCCCGGCGGCGCTCACCCGGAACTGGTAGCCGGTGAGCCCGTCCCGGTTGGGATCGAAGGCGACCTCGAAGTAGTCGAACGCCCCACGCTCGTCGCGCCTCACGAGCTGCGCGTGGATCGCGTCGGGATCGGTCTCGTGCATGCGGGCCCCGATGTAGATCGAGCCTTCGTCGAACAGGACGCGCACCTCGGTGGGCTCGGTGGGGTCGGCGCCCTCGAGGGGCTCGCCCTGCACGAAGCCCCGGATCACGGGTGCCGCCTGCCACCCCGGCTCGTCGAGCCGCCCGTCGATCGACAGCGATCCGTCGAGCCGGGCCGCACGGGCGTGCGCCGGCACGCCGCCAGCGGCGCTGCCGGACCCCGGTCCCTGTCTGTCCACGGCGCCGGGGCCTTCCTGGCCGGTCGCCACACGGGGGACCCAAATGCATACGAACGGGATCGCGAGCCACACGGCGCGACCCCGCGGAATCATCGTGTTTCGCACGTACTTGTGGAACACGCGCGCCGCGCGTCGCGTTTAGAGGGCATGCGACCGGCGAGGCGGTTTCCCGCGGGGCCCGGGGCCCGTAAGTTGCCTTCAGCCGTCATAACAGATCGTTCGTGGTGATTTGAGGCAGATTGCAGCCACGTTAAACAAGTCGCTAAAGAGCCCGCCCCCGTGCGCGTTCCGAAGCGACCGGGGGTCGTTTCTTGTCCGAACACATCGTGCCAGCCACCCCGAACGAGCGTCGCGCCCTGCTACGCGAGGCCCTGGAGCGCCGCATCCTCGTCCTAGACGGCGCCATGGGCACGATGATCCAGCGCCTCGGTGTGCGCGAAGACGACCTCAGGGGCGAGCTCTTCCGCGAGCACGAACGCTCGCTCGAGGGGAACCTCGACCTCCTGTCGCTCACGGCGCCCGACGCGATCGCCGGGATCCACCGAGCCTACCTCGATGCGGGTGCCGACCTCGTCGAGACGAACACGTTCAGCGCGCAGGCGATCTCGCAGGCCGATTACGGCACGGGCTCCTGGGTGCGCCAGATCAACGTGGGCGCGGCCCGGCTGGCGCGTGGCGTCGCCGATGAGGTCACCGCGCGCGATCCCGGCCGACCCCGCTTCGTGGTCGGCTCGATGGGACCCACGAACCGGACCGCCTCGCTGTCGCCCGATGTCGAGCGGCCGGACTACCGGGCCGTGACGTTCGAGGGGCTGCGGGCGGCGTACCGCGAGCAGGCCGAGGGGCTGCTCGAGGGCGGCGTGGATGTGCTCCTCGTCGAAACGGTGTTCGACACGCTCAACTGCAAGGCGGCGCTGTACGCGATCCTCGAGCTGGCCGACGCGCGCGGCGAGGAGATCCCCATCGCCGTGTCGGGCACGATCACCGACCGCTCCGGCCGCACGCTGTCGGGTCAGACGGTCGAGGCGTTCTGGTACTCGATCCGGCATGCCAGCCCGTGGTTCGTGGGGCTCAACTGCGCCCTGGGCGCGCGGGATCTCGAGCCGCACGTTGCCGAGCTGGCCCGGTTGGCCGACGTGCCGGTGAGCTGCCACCCGAACGCCGGGCTCCCGAACGAGTTCGGCGAGTACGACGACACGCCCGCGCACATGGCCGACGTGCTGGGCGAGTTCGCCGACCGGGGGCTGCTCAACCTCGTGGGTGGCTGCTGCGGGACGACGCCCGACCACATCCGCGCGATCGCCGACCGCGTGGAGGGGCTCGCGCCCCGCGAGCCCGCCTCGCCCCCGGCGCTCCCGCGCCTGGCGGGGCTCGAGGGGCTGGTGATCCGGCCCGACATGCTGTTCGTCAACGTGGGGGAGCGCACCAACGTCACCGGCTCGGCCCGCTTCCGGACGCTGATCAGGGAGGAGCGCTTCGAGGATGCGCTCGAGGTGGCGAGGGACCAGGTCGAGAACGGCGCGCAGCTCCTCGACGTCAACATGGACGAGGGGCTGCTCGACTCCGAGCGGGCGATGACGCACTACCTCAATCTGATCGCCGCCGAGCCCGACATCGCGCGCATCCCGATCGTGGTCGATTCCTCCCGCTGGGAGGTGATCGAGGCGGGGCTGCGGCGTGTGCAGGGGAAGGCGGTGGTGAACTCCATCTCGCTCAAGGAGGGGGAGGAGGCCTTTCTCGAACAGGCCCGTAGGCTCCGGCGCTACGGGGCGGCGATGATCGTGATGGCCTTCGATGAGAGAGGGCAGGCCGACACGGCGGATCGCAAGGTGGCGATCTGCACGCGCGCCTACGAGCTCCTGACCGAAAAGGCCGGCATCCGGCCCGAGGACATCGTGTTCGACCCCAACGTGTTCGCGGTGGGCACCGGGATCCCCGAGCACGAGCGCTACGCCCTCGAGTTCGTGGAGGCCGTGCGCCGCATCGAGGAGGCGCTCCCCGGGGTGCACACGAGTGGCGGGATCTCGAACGTGTCGTTCGCCTTCCGGGGCAACGACGCGGTGCGCGAGGCCATGCACACGGCCTTCCTGTACCGCGCGATCGACGCGGGGCTCGACATGGGGATCGTGAACGCCGGCCGGCTGCCGGTCTACGACGACATCGACCCCGAGCTCCTCGAGGCCGTCGAGGATGTCCTGTGGGCCCGTCGCCCGGACGCCACCGAGCGGCTCACCGAGCTCGCCGGGCGATTCTCGGGCGGCGGGCAGCGGATGGTGAAGGACGACGCGTGGCGGACGCTCTCCGTGGAGCGGCGGCTCGAGCACGCGCTGGTGGAGGGGATCGTCGACTTCGTAGAGGCCGACGTGGAGGAGGCGCGCTCCAACTACGGGCAGGCGCTCCAGGTGATCGAGGGGCCGTTGATGGACGGAATGCGTCGCGTCGGCGACCTGTTCGGAAGCGGGCGGATGTTCCTCCCCCAGGTGGTGAAGAGCGCGCGAGTGATGAAGAAGGGGGTCGCCCACCTGGTGCCCTACCTGGAGGCGGAGAAACGCGACCGCGGCGAGGACGCGGAGACGCGCGGCAAGGGGCGCATCCTGCTCGCCACCGTCAAGGGCGACGTGCACGACATCGGCAAGAACATCGTCGGCGTGGTGCTCCAGTGCAACGGATACGAGATCGTCGACCTGGGCGTGATGGTGCCGTCGGACCGCATCCTCGCCGAGGCCCGCGCGCGCGACGTCGACATCATCGGGCTGTCCGGGCTCATCACCCCTTCGCTGGACGAGATGGTCCGGGTCGCCTCGGAGCTCGAGCGCGAAGGCTTCCGGGTCCCGCTCCTCATCGGCGGCGCGACGACCTCGCGCAAGCACACCGCGGTCCGCATCGACGGAGAGTATTCCGGACCGACCGTGCACGTACTCGATGCGTCGCGGGCCGTCGGTGTGGTGAGCGACCTGCTCCACCCGACGCGCGCGCGGGAGTTCCTCGAGGGGCTGGGGCGCGAGTACGACGACGTGAGGGCGGAGTTCGCAGCGCGCGAGTCACGGCGCAGCGTCCTTCCGCTGGGGCGGGCGCGCGCCAACCGGCTGCCCGTCGACTGGGGCGCCGTCGCGCCCCGGCCACCTGCCCGCCCGGGGATCCACGTGTTCGATCCCTATCCGCTGGCCGAGCTCGCCGACTACATCGACTGGACGCCGTTCTTTCACGCCTGGGAGATCCGCGGGCACTACCCCGATGTCCTCGAGCACGAGACGCGGGGACCGGCGGCGCGCGAGCTGTTCGACGACGCGCGCCGGCTGCTGGAACGCATCGTGGGCGAGGAGCTCCTCACGGCCCGGGCGGTCGCCGGGCTGTTCCCGGCGGCGGCGCGAGGCGACGACGTGGTCCTGTTCCGCGACGAGTCGCGCGACGCGGAGGCCGCGGTCGTCCACCACCTGCGGCAGCAGATGGACAAGTCCTCGGGCCCCAACCTCTCGCTGGCCGACTACGTGGCGCCCGAGTCGAGCGGGATCGCCGACTGGGCGGGCGCGTTCGCCGTCACGGCCGGCATCGGGCTCGACGAGCTCGCCGCGCGGTTCCGGGACGATGTGGACGACTATCAGTCGATCCTCGCCAAGTCGCTGGCGGACCGCCTCGCCGAGGCGCTCGCCGAGCGGCTGCACGAGCGCGTGCGCACCGGGCTGTGGGGGTACGCGCCGGAAGAGGGGCTCTCGAAGGCGGAGCTCATCTCGGAGTCCTATCGCGGGATCCGGCCCGCCCCGGGCTACCCGGCGTGCCCCGACCACTCGCAGAAAGAGGTCCTGTTCGGGCTCCTCGACGTCGAGGCGCGCATCGGGATGCGGCTCACCGAGACGTTCGCCATGCACCCCGGCGCCTCGGTCGCGGGCTGGTACTTCGCGCACCCCGAGTCGGCCTATTTCGGGCTGGGCCGCATCGGCCGCGACCAGCTCGAGGACTACGCGGCCCGGCGTGGGATCTCCGTGCCGGAAGCGGAGCGCCTCCTCGGCCACAGCCTCGCCTACGAGCCGGGGGGCGATTCGTGAGCGACCGGCTGCGCGAGTTGATCGACGACGGACGCCTCCACCTCGTCGACGGCGCCATGGGGACGGTCCTCTACCGGCGCGGCGTGTTCGTGAACGTGTGCTTCGACGAGCTCAACGTGTCGCGCCCCGACCTCGTGCTGGGCGTCCACGCCGACTACGTGCGGGCCGGCGCCGAGCTCATCGAGACGAACACGTTCGGGGCCAACGCGATCAAGCTGTCGGCGTTCGGGCTCGAGTCGCGGACCGCGGAGCTCAACGAGGCGGCGGCGCGGCTCGCGCGACGGGCTGCGGCGGACCGGGCGCTCGTGCTGGGCGCGGTCGGACCGCTGGGGATTCGCATCGAGCCCTGGGGCCCCACCTCGGTCGATGAGGCGCGCGACCTGTTCGCGACGCAGATCGAGGGGCTCCTCGAGGGCGGCGTGGACGGGATCATCCTCGAGACGTTCTCGGACAGCGAGGAGATCGCGCAGGCCCTGCGCGCCGCGCGCGAGACGGATCCGACGGTGCCCGTATTCGCGCAGATGACGTTCGGCGAGGAGGGCTTCACGGCCTACGGGGCCACGATCGAGGCGGTGGCGAACGAGCTCGACGAGGGCGGGGCGGACGTGATCGGGCTCAACTGCTCGGTGGGGCCGTCGGCGATGCTGGCGGGGGTCGAGCGTCTGGTGGCGGTAACCGGGCGTCCCGTGTCGGCGCTTCCCAACGCCGGGCTCCCGCGCGACGTCGGCGACCGGAAGATCTACCTCGCGAGCCCGGAGTACATGGCGCGCTACGCGCGCCGTATGGCGGAGGCGGGGGCGCGCTTCGTGGGCGGCTGCTGCGGCACGACCCCCGAGCACACACGGCACATGGCCGATCTGTTGGGGACGGCGCGCCCGCGCCGTGCGCCCGGGCCGGCACGCGGGGGCGGGACCCGCGACGCGGGCGGCGAAGCGCGACGGCCGGTGCCGCTCGCCGATCGCTCGGCCTTCGGGCGCCGGCTGGCGGAAGGGACGTTCATCCGCTCCGTAGAACTCGCACCGCCCCGCGGCTGGGAGCCGCGCGAGCTCCTCGCCGGGGCCCGTCACCTGCGCGACGTGGGCGTGGACGCCGTCCACATCGTCGACGGCCCGGCGCACCGGAGCCGCATCGCCTCTCTGCCGGCGGCGATCGTGATCGAGCGCGAGCTCGGGGTCGAGACGGTGGTCCACTACAGCTGCCGCGATCGCAACATGCTCGGGATGGTGGGGGATCTCCTCGGGGCCGCGGCCGCCGGCATCCGGAACCTGCTCCTCGTGACCGGCGACCCGCCGCGACAGGGGCCGTACGACACGGGGGGCGTGTACGACATCGACTCGATCGGGCTCACCAACGTCGCCCGGCAGCTCAACCTGGGCCGTGACCCGGGCGGGAGCTCGATCGGCGCGCCCACGGCGTTCGTGGTCGGAGTGGCCGTCAACCCCGACGCGGTGGACCGGGAGGAGGAGATCCGGCGCTTCGCGTGGAAGGCGGACGCCGGGGCCGACTTCGCGGTCACGCAGCCCGTGTTCGACCCCGACCGGTTCCTCGAGTTCGCGGGCCGCATCGGGGAGCTCGGCGTGCCGATCATCGCGGGGCTGTGGCCGCCGCTGTCGCTCCGGGACGCCGAGTTCCTGGCCAACGAGGTGCCCGGCATCCGGGTGCCGGAGGAGGTCCTCGAGCGCATGCGGGTGGCCTCGGAGGCGGGCGGTGCCGAGGCGTCGCGCATCGGGGTCGCGATCGCGCGCGAGGTGCTCGAGCGCATCCGGGGCTCGGTGGCGGGGGTGATGGTCAGCGCCCCGGGCGGGCGGGTCGATCGGGCCATCTCGGTGCTCGACGGAACCCCGGGCGTGGGGCCCGGCTGAGGCGGCACCCTCTCTCGACGGGTCAGCCCGGCCCGGCGCCGCGTGCGACCGCCTCGAGGACGCGGCCGTAGCGGAGCGCCGCGCGGCGCGCCCCCAGGTTGCACAGGTACACGTTCTCGATCCCCAGCCCGCGCAGGGCCACCACGGAGCGCGCGCAGTGCTCCTCCGGCGTGATCCCGCGCCCGAACTCGGCCTCCACGGCGTCCACGGGCACGGGGAAGTAGCCCGACAGCCGCTCGAGGGTGTCGCGGCGTCCGTTGCGGTAGAAGAACACGCCGAACGCGTGCGGGAGGTCGATCCCGGCCTCGTCGCACGCGGCCAGCCAGCGCTCCACGACGGCGAGGTCGTGGTGCGACACGACCTGCGTGAGGTAGTAGTCGGCAGTCAGCTCCCGGTCGAGCAGGTAGCCGATCTGCTCGGGCGGATCACGGTGCGGATTCACCCAGCCGCCGAGGCTCATGTCGGGGACGCGCGACCTGAGGCGCTCGCGGAGGAGGTAGGCGTGCGGGACGCAGCGCGGCGGCCCGGCCGTGCGGTCGCCGCCCACCACGGTGAGCGAATCGAGCCCACGGGCCCGCGCCCGCTCGGCGTACACGAGGCAGTATTCCACTGGGTGCTTGCAGGTCAGGAAGGGGACGACGCGCGCCGGCTCGATCTCGCCGGCCAGGTTGACGGTCAGGTGCTGCAGGTTCTCCTCCTCCTCCTGACCTACGGCGCTGTCGGTCAGCAGCAGGAAGGCGCCGTGCGCCGCGAGCCCGCGGATCGAGTGCGACAGGTCGATCCACATGTCCATGGCGCCGCCGCGCGTGAGCCCGCTCCGCGGCGGGCGGAGCTCGACGGCGAGCGTCGGATGGGGGGCGGCGAGCGCGTCGACGAACGCGGCCCGGCGCGGGCCGGGTGCCCTCCCGTTCACGGGGCGATGATCTCCCGGTGTGCGAAAAGGGGACCCACGTCGTAGCCCAGCCCGGATCCCCGATACAGCTCGGGCGGGATCCCGATATCGGCGACATGCACCTCGCCCGTGCACGACGGCCCGTCGCCGCGGGTAAACCCGATCTTCGGCAATCCGAGCGCCAGCGTCGCCGTCGCCCGCACGACCGCGCCCGACGCCGTCCCGCTGTCCACGTCCAGCCCCGAGGGGACGTCGAGGCTGGCGATCGGTGGTCCGAGCTCGTTCGCGAGCTCGATGAGCTGCCCGGCGCCCTCGCGCGGCGGACCTTCGAGCCCGTACCCGAGCACCGCGTCGACGACGGCGTCGAACTCGCCGAGCGGGGTGAGCTCGCCGATGTGGGTGATCGGGATGCCCATGCGTCCGACGATGTCGGCCTGGTGCTCGGGCACGCCGAGGTAGCGCTCCACCGGCCGCGATGTCACGATGCGTACGTCCGCCCCGAGGGTGTGCAGCCTGCGGGCCCCGACGAGGCCCCCGGCGCCATTGTTCCCCGTGCCGCACAGGACGAGCACGCGCGCTCCCAACGGCTCGCCGGCCAGGAAGCGGTCCCTGACGAAGTGGGCGAGCACCCGCCCGGCGCTCTCGAGCATCTGGATGAGCTCGATGCGGTAATCCTCGACCATGGCCCGGTCGACCCGCCGCATCTCGGCGCGGTTCAGGAACGGCATTGTTCGCACACGGCCTCCGGGGTCTCGGCTCTTCGCGGTCCCCCTGCTCGGGGCACTTCGCGCAGGCCGGTCCACCCTCGCGACGTTCGGAGGGCACGAAGGACCCACGATGCGGCCCCACCGCCTAGATTCTCGGAGGGCCGGCGATGATTCAACAGAGCACGGGGATCCGGATGGCGACACCCAGACCGGTGGATGACCTGCTCGCGCTCCTGGAGCGCACCCCCGCCAACGTGCGCGCGCTGCTCGAGGACCTGCCCCAGGACCTGCTCCACGCCGACGAGGGCGAAGGCACCTTCAGTCCGTTCAGCGTCCTCGGCCACCTCGTGCAGGGAGAGCTGGATGACTGGGTACCCCGCGCGCGGTGGATCCTCGAGCACGGGACGGAGCGGCCGTTCGAGCCCTTCGATCGCTTCGCGCACATCGAGCGCACCCGCGGCCGCGGTCTCGACGATCTGCTGACGGAGTTCGAGGTCCTCCGCGCGCGCGGGCTGGAAGCGATCCGGGCGCTGCTCGCGGAGGGCGTCGGCCTCGACGCCCGTGGCCTCCACCCCGAGCTCGGCGAGGTCACGCTCGGCCAGCTCCTCGCCACGTGGGCCGTCCACGACCTGAATCACATCGGGCAGATCGTGCGCGTTGTGGCGCATCAGTTCGGGGCGGACGTGGGGGCGTGGCAGCCGTACCTGCCCATTCTCCGCCCGCGGGAGTGATCGGCCCGGGCGTCCGTCTCCCGAGCCTCAGCGAGCTGCCCGGGCCCCCTCGACCGCCTCCGCCAGCGCCGGTCCGAACGGGGGCCGGTGGATCCCCCGCTCGGTCACGATCCCCGTGATGAGCGCGGCGGGCGTGACGTCGAACGCGGGGGACCATATGGAGGCCGCCTCGGGGGCCGTGAGCTTCCCGAACCCTCGCCGCACCTCCTCCGGGCTCCGGTGCTCGATCGGGATGTCGGCTCCCGACGGGGTGTCGAGGTCCACCGTCGAAGTCGGCGCGAGCACGTAGAACGGCACCCCGTGGTGGCGCGCCAGGACGGCGAGCGCATAGGTGCCGATCTTGTTGGCCGCGTCGCCATTGGCCGCGATGCGGTCGGCGCCCACGAACACGATGTCGGGCGGGTCGGACGAGAGCAGCGCCCCGGCCATGTTGTCCGAGATCACCGTGACGTCGACGCCCGCTTCGGAGAGCTCCCACGCCGTGAGCCGGCTCCCCTGGAGGAGGGGGCGCGTCTCGTCGGCGAACACCCGGACCCTGCGGCCCTGCTCGGTGGCCACGTAGATGGGGGCGAGCGCCGTCCCGATGCCCCCGGTGGCGAGCGCGCCGGCGTTGCAGTGGGTGATGACCGAGTCGCCGTCGGCGAGGAGTGCGGCGGCGTGCTCCCCGATCGCCCGGCACATCCGCCGGTCCTCGGCGAGGATTTCGTCCGCCTCGGCGACGAGCGCTTCGGCGAGCGCCGTGGAGTCGTCATACGGACGCGCGGCCACCTGGCGCAGGCGCGCCACGGCCCACCCGAGATTCACGGCGGTCGGACGCACGCGGGCGAGCCGTGCGGCCCAGCCCTCGACGCCCTCCGCGAGCGTCGCCGCATCGCATGTCGCCGCGGCTTGCCGCGCGAGCGCCGCGATCCCCATGGCGGCCGTAATGCCGATGAGGGGCGCCCCCCGCACCCGCAGGCTCCGGATCGCCTCCTCCACCTCCTCGACCGTCCGGAGCTCCTTCTCGAGCCGCTCCTCGGGGAGCCGCGTTTGGTCGAGGACGAGGAGCCCGTGGCCGTCCGGGGTCCAGCGGATCGTGGTCGGGGGTCGCACGCGCGTGTCGCTCATGACCCGGGAAGCTACGTACGGGGACGCTGCCGTCCAACGTGCGCGACCGACCGTCACGCCGTGGGTCGCCCCCGCACGCCCCCGTCGCCCGCCCCCCCGGGGCCCACGGCCGCGGGGCACTTTGTCGCTGTTCCGCCCCGGGCGCGGCCGCGTAGTTTCCGGCGGTCGACTGCCACCCGAGCTCACGGAGGTATCATGCGCATCGAGCGCCGCATCCCTCGCGCGATCGCGTTGTGTCTGCTCGCCGCCTGCGGGTCGAGCGGGGAGGACGGGGCGACGAGCCGGGCCGAAGCCCTCCGCCAGGCACGGGCCGATTCCGTGGCCGAGGCGGAGGCCATGTTCGACCCCGCCACGTTCGATTCCATCTCATGGGTCGCCCCCGATTCGGCGGTGGCCCGCGGCCAGACGGTGTGGTCGTTCAGCTGCCAGCGCTGTCACGGCTTCATGGGGCGTGGCGACGGGGACCTGGCGACCGAGCATCACATCGACATGCCCGATCTCACCCGCACCCCGTGGGAGTACGATGGGGACCTGGCCGGGATCAGGCACCGGATCTTCGTCGGTCACGAGACCGAGATGCCCAACTGGGGCCTCCACGGCCTCGCGTATCGGGACATCGACGCGGTCGCGCACTACATTCTCGAGAAGATCCGCTGACGGGCCACCCTCCGTCCCCTATGTTCGTCCGATCGCGCGGTCGCTCGGGGCGGCCGCGCACCATCCGCGGTCCATCAGGAGACGCCGACATGCGCAAGGCCCCGTTCGCGATTCTCGCCGCTCTCACCCTCGCCGCCGCGCCGCGGCCGGCGTGGTCGCAGGACGCCGACGCGCTCGACACCTTCGACGCCGCCGATGTGTTCGAGCTCGAATGGGTCTCCGACCCCGAGATCTCGCCGGACGGGTCGAAGATCGTGTACGAGCGCTCGTTCAACGACATCATGACCGACCGGTCCCGTTCGAACCTGTGGATCGTGAACGCGGACGGGTCGGGGAACCGGCCGCTGCTCACCGGCCAGCAGAACTACGGATCTCCGCGCTGGTCGCCGGATGGCTCGAAGCTCCTGTACGTGACGTCGGACGAGAACGGCAAGTCGCAGCTGTTCCTGCGCTGGATGGACACCGGGCAGACGGCGATGCTCACGCACCTCGAGCGCGGCCCGGGCGGCATCTCGTGGTCGCCGGACGGTCGCACGATCGCGTTCAGCATGTTCGTGCCGGAGGACTCGAAGCCGTTCGCGCACATGCCTGCCCAGCCGACCGGCGCCGAGTGGGCCCCGCCCCCGAAGATGTACGAGCGTATGCTGTACCGCGCGGACGGCGCGGGGTACCTGCCCGAGGGCTACAGCCAGCTCTTCGTCCTCCCCGTGGAGGGCGGCACGCCGCGGCAGCTCACCGAGGGGCCCTACAACCACCGCGGGACGCCGGAGTGGACCCCGGACTCGAAGAGCCTCCTCATCTCGGCCAACCGGCGGGACGACTGGGAGTACGAGCTGTCCGACTCGGAGATCTACGAGATCTCGGTCGCCGACGGGTCGGTGCGCCCGCTCACCGATCGGCGGGGCCCCGACGGCGAGCCCGAGGTGTCGCCCGACGGCCGGCTGATCGCGTACACGGGCTACGACGACCAGTACCTCGGCTACCAGCTCTCGAAGCTCTACGTCATGAACCGCGACGGCAGCGGGTCGCACATGATCGCGGCGGACTTCGACCGCGACATCGGCAACATCCAGTGGTCGGCCGACAACCGCGGGCTGTTCTTCCAGTACGACACCGAGGGAAACACGCGGGTCGCGTACGTCGACCTGAACGGAACGGTGACAGATCTGGCCTCCGACGTCGGGGGGCTGTCGATCGGGCGTCCGTACGGCGGTGGGATGTACACGGTGGCCTCCAACGGGCGCTTCGCGTTCACGCTGGGACCACCGGATCACCCGGCCGACCTCGCCGTGGGGACGCGACAGGGCGGGGCGCCCGTCCGCATCACGCGCCTCAACGATGACCTGTTCGGCCACAAGGCCATGGCCCCGGTCGAGGAGATCTGGTACGAGTCGTCCTACGACGGCCTCAGGATCCAGGGCTGGATCATGAAGCCGCCCGGGTTCGACCCGAGCCGCAAGTACCCGCTCCTGCTCGAGATCCACGGCGGGCCGTTCTCGAACTACGGCGACCGGTTCAGCGCCGAGGACCAGCTGTACGCCGCGGCCGGGTACGTCGTCCTGTACACCAACCCGCGCGGCTCGACCAGCTACGGTCAGGACTTCGGGAACGAGATCCACCACGCCTACCCGGGGCACGACTTCGACGACCTCATGTCGGGCGTGGATGAGCTGATCTCGCGCGGCTACATCGACGAGAGCCAGCTGTTCGTGACCGGCGGGTCGGGTGGCGGCGTGCTCACCGCGTGGATCGTGGGCCACACCGACCGCTTCGCCGCGGCGGTCTCCCAGAAGCCCGTCATCAACTGGTACTCCTGGGTGCTGACGGCCGACATGGGCGCCACGGGCGGAATGACGTATTGGTTCCCGGGCCCGCCGTGGGACAACCTCGAGCACTACATGGAGCGTTCGCCGATCCACTACGTTCAGCACGTGACCACGCCCACCATGCTCATCACCGGCGAGGTCGACTACCGGACGCCGAGCTCCGAGGCCGAGCAGTTCTATCAGGGGCTCCGGGCCCGGAAGATCCCCGCCGCGCTCGTGCGGATCCCGGAGGCGTCACACAACATCGCCGCCCGCCCGAGCCACATGATCGCCAAGGTGGAGTACGTGCTCGCGTGGTTCGACCGCTACCGGAGCCATGCAGCGACCACCACGGACAACTGACGGAGGAGGCGGCCCCGTGCCGTCATGAGCGACTGGCACGAGGACAACGAATTCTGGGATCTGTTCGGCGGTACGATGTTCGATGCCGCCGCCCGGGAGAAGGCCGAAGGACAGGTCGAGGAGCTCGAGCGTCTGCTCGGCATGGAGCCCGGGATGCGCGTGCTCGACCTGTGCTGCGGACCCGGCCGGCACTCACTCCCCCTGGCCCGGCTGGGCTACCGCGTGCTGGGCGTCGACCGAACCGTGCGCTACCTGGAAGAGGCCCGCGAGCGCGCGGATGAAGAGGGGCTCGACCTCGATCTCGCGCACGCCGACATGCGCGAGTTCGTGGAGCCCGGGGGCTTCGACGTGGCGATCAACATGCTCACCTCGTTCGGCTACTTCGAGGATCCCGCCGAGGACACGAGGATCGTCGGCCACCTGTTCGAGTCGCTCGTGCCGGGGGGCCGCGTGCTGTTCGACACGATGGGGAAGGAGATCGTCGCCCGGATCTTCGAGCGCCGGGAGTGGCGCGAGCGGGACGGCGACTTCTACCTGTACGAGCGGAGGATCCTCGACGACTGGTCGTGGATCGAGAACCGCTGGATCCGGATCGACGTCGACGAGCGGCACGAGTACACCGTGGGCCATCGGCTGTACTCCGCGCTCGAGTTCAAGCGGCTCCTGAGCGACGGTGGGTTCGCGGACGTGAAGGCGTACGGCGGGCTCGACGGGCGGCCGTACGACCACGAGGCCGAGCGGCTGGTCGTGGTGGGGACGAGGCCGTGAATCGAGACGGCCCCCGACCCGGCGAACGACCGCGCCCGTTCGGCGGATCGGCCACGTCCTACCTGCTGGCCGAGTACGAGCGGGCGCTGCCGGCGATCGCAGGATGAGCCGCGGATGAACGAGCGCGACCGCCATCTCGGCATGGACCGCGACATCACCCGCCGGGACTTCATCCAGCTCGGTGGGGCGGGGCTCGTGGGCGCGCGGCTGGCCGCTGCGGGGCTCGGCGCGGGCGCGCTCGGCGGCTGCGGCCCCGACGCGGCCGAGGACGGGGGCGGTGTCCCGCCCGCCTCCGAGCCCTACTCCGACGCGCTCGGCTCCGACTGGTACGGGCCGGGCGGCGTGGGGGACTACGCCGCCTCGCACGGTAATACCCCCGACCTGGTGCGCACCGCGCATCGGCTGCGGGACGCCCGGCACGAGGCCACGCTCCGCGACGCCACGGAAACCAGCGAGCTCTACGACGCCGTGATCGTCGGGGGCGGGCTCGCCGGGCTGTCCGCGGCGCACCACTTCCGGCGCCTCCGACCCGGCGGCCGCTGTCTCGTGCTCGACAACCACCCCGTGTTCGGCGGCGAGGCGAAGCGGAACGAGTTCGAGGTGGGCGGCGTCCGCATCATGGGTCCGCAGGGCTCGAACGACTTCGGCGTCCCGCCGGTGACCGGTGAGCCGGACGACTACTTCACGGCGCTCGGCATCCCGCGCGAGTTCCACTACGCCCCCTACGACGGCGACCTGCGCATCCCGCTCGAGAACTTCGGGTTCATGCACTGGGTGCAGGATCGGTTCTCCGTAGGTCACTTCTTTCCCGATGGTGGGGGACGGTGGGTCCACGACCTGTGGGACGACACGTCGCGCGCCCCGTGGTCCGAGCCCGTGCGGGACGGGTTCGCGCGCTGGCGGACGGCGCGTCTGTCGGACCACGTGCCCGAGGACGCCGCGGGAGCGCCCGACGACCCGCCACGCTGGCTCGATCGCATGACCCTGAAGGAGTACTACGAGGGGACGCTCGGCCTGCCGCCCGAGGTGACCGCGTACGTGAATCGGATTCTCGCGAGCATCATCGGGCTCGGGTGCGACGCCGTCTCTGCCTGGTGGGGCTACTACTTCTCGCTTCCGGGGTTCGGCATCCCGAACCGCTACGACGGCGTCACGCTCCACTCGTTCCCCGGCGGCAACGCCGGCATCGCGCGCTATTTCGTCAAGAACCTGATTCCCGACGCGATCGCCGGGGAGCGCGAGCTCGGCGACATCATCGAGGGCGCGATCGACTTCGCCGCCCTCGACCGCGACGGCCAGACCGTGCGGATCCGGCTCGCCTCGACGGCGATCGACGTGCGGCACGCGGGGCCCCGGAGCGAGTCGGAGCGCGTGCGGGTCACGTACGTCAACGACGGCCAGGCTCATACCGTCGAGGCCCGCGGGGTGGTGATGGCGAGCGGCGGGTGGATGAACCGCCACGTCCTCGCCGACCTCCCCGACACGCACCGCGCCGCGTACGAGTCCTTCCACCACGCGCCGATCCTGGTCGTGAACGTGGCGCTCACCAACTGGCGCTTTCTGGAGCGCCTCGGCGTCGCGGCGTGCATGTACGAAGGCGATTTCGGGTTCTCCTGCAACATCCGGCGCCCGATGTACGCCGGGTCGTACCGGCCGGCGTTCGGTCCCGATCGGCCCACCGTGCTCACCTTCTACACGACCTTCGATGGCTTCCCCGGGACCGCGGCGGAGCAGGGGTCGGCCGCCCGGATGGAGCTCCTGAGCACCCCGTTCGCCGACTACGAGCGCCGGGTGCGGGAACAGATGGTGGCGCTGTTCGGCGACGCCGGCTTCGATACGCGGAACGACATCGCCGGGATCGTGCTCAACCGGTGGGGGCACGCGTACGTAGCGCCGGGACCGGGGTTCTTCTTCGGGCAGAACGGACAACCCGCCCCGCCGGACGTGATCCGCGAGCCCTTCGGCCGCATCGCGATCGGGCACTCGGAGCTCCGCGGCCACCAGAACTGGACCGGGGCGGCGGGGGAGGGAAGGCGGGCGCTGGAGGGGCTGATCAACCGCGTGTGAGCGATGGCCGTCCGCGGCCGCCGTTACCCATTCGTCACGAGCGGCCGGCAACATGAGCACGTGTGTCATCGACCGTCCCGGCTTCTCCCGAAAAGGATACTTCTCATGTGGCGCGTTCCCGGACGCCCATCGCGGCCTCGACCTCCACGAGGCCGGGACATGACGTGCGGAGTCGGGGCGAGCGGCATCGCACGGCGAGCCGCGTTGCCCAACCGCGATCCACCCGCTACGTCTCCGACACCATGCGCATGACCGTCGTCCCCCTGCTCACCCTCCTCCTCGCCGGCCCCGCCTCGGCGCAGGGAACTGGAGACCCGCCGGAGACCCCCGGAGCGTACATCCCGTCGCCCGACAACCTCACCGTCCGCGAGTGGTACCAGGACGCACGGTTCGGGCTGTTCATCCACTGGGGCGTCTCGAGCGTGTTGATGGACGGGGAGTGGGTGATGGAGAACCGGGGGATCCGAATCCCCGAGTACGAGCGGCTGGCCTCGTATTTCGACCCGACGGAGTTCGACGCGGACGCGTGGGTGTCGCTCGCCCGCGAGGCGGGCATGCGATACGTCACACTCATCACGAAGCACCACGACGGGTTCGCGCTCTGGGACTCGGCCGTGAGCGACTGGGACGTGGTCGACCGCACGCCGTTCGGGCGCGACATCGTTGCCGAGGTGGCGGAGGCGTGCCGGCGTCAGGGTCTCAAGCTGTTCGTCTACTACTCGCAGCTCGATTGGCACCACCTCGACTACTGGCCGCGCGGGCGCACGGGGCACTCGACCGGTCGTCCGGAGGAGGGCGACTGGGACCGCTACCTCGACTACGTGGACGCCCAGCTCCGCGAGCTGTTCACGAATTACGGACCGCTCGGGGGCGTGTGGTTCGACGGGATGTGGGACCGGCCGGACGCGGACTGGCGGCTGGAGCGGACGTACGGATTGATCCACGAGCTCCAGCCGGCGGCGCTCGTCATCCCGAACCATCACCGGACGCCGCTTCCGGGCGAGGACGTCCAGACGTTCGAGAAGGATCTCCCGGGGGCGAACACGGCGGGCTGGAACGACGTCGCCGTGTCGAGCGCTCTCCCACTCGAGACGTCCGAGACCATCGGGAGCTCGTGGGGCTTCAGCCTCACGGACCGGTCGTTCAGGTCGGTGCCGGAGCTGGTCCGCATGCTGGTGAGCGCGGCGGGGCGGAACGCGAACCTCCTCCTCAACGTCGGCCCCATGCCGGACGGCACGATCCACCCCGAGCAGGCGAAGCGCCTCCGCGCCATCGGCCGCTGGCTCGCGCGCTACGGGGAGAGCATCTACGGGACGCGGCGCGGTCCGATCCCGCCGCGGCCCTGGGGGGTGAGCACGCACCGCGGCGATGCCGTGTACGTGCATGTCCTCGATTGGGCGGATCCGGAGCTCTCGCTGCCCCGGCTTCCCCGGCCGGTGCGGGCGGCGCGGAGTCTCGCGGACGGTGAGCCCGTGGAGTTCGTCGAGAACGACGACGGCATCACGCTCCGACTCCCGCCGGCCGATCCCGGGGCGATCGACCGGGTGATCGTGATCGAGCTCGAGCCGGCGGAAGATGGGTGACGTCGGCCTGGCAGCGTCGCGCGGTCCTGATGAGTGGTGGAAGGCCCACGCGTTCTGACCGAGCGGTTCTGGACGCCATCGCCCTCCGGTGCCGCGGCGGGCCTCCGGCTGAGCCGTTTGGAGCCCGGCAGCGTAGTTTGTCTCGTTGAGACCCCATCCCGGCGACCGTACGGTGGCCGCCCTCAGCCCTCCCGGCACCGAATCGATCGGATGCCCGAAAGCGGCATCGGGTCCGAGGAGTTCATGTGGAGACCCTGGCAGGTACGACTCTCGCCGTCGTGGTGTTCGGCGCTCTGCTGCTGATGATCGTCATGTGGGCCGTGCCCGTCCGGCTCTGGGTCGCGGCCCTGGCCTCGGGAGTGCATGTCAGCCTCCGAAGCCTCGTGGGGATGCGGCTGCGCAAGGTCCGTCCCCCCAGCATCATCCTGCCGCTCATCAGCGCCGCGAAGGCGGGCATCACCCTGGACGCCAACAGTCTGGAGGCCCACTTCCTCGCGGGCGGGAATGTCGAGCGGGTCGTGAATGCCCTGATCTCCGCGGACAAGGCCCATATCGAGCTCCCGTTCCAGCAGGCGGCCGCGATCGATCTCGCCGGTCGGGATGTCCTCGATGCCGTACGGATGTCGGTGAACCCGAGGGTGATCGAGACGCCCAGGGTGACCGCCATGGCCAGGGACGGCATCCAGCTCGTCACGCTCGCGAGGGTCACGGTCCGGGCGAATATCGACCGGCTCGTGGGCGGCGCGGGCGAGGAGACGATCCTGGCCCGTGTCGGAGAGGGCATCGTCTCCACGATCGGGTCATCCGAATCGCACAAGATGGTTTTGGAGAACCCCGCGGAGATCTCCAAGACCGTGCTCGGAAAGGGTCTCGACAGCGGGACCGCGTTCGAGATTCTGTCGATCGATATCGCCGACATAGATGTCGGAAAGAATATTGGCGCCGAGCTCCAGACTCATCAGGCCGAGGCCGACAAGCGCGTCGCACAGGCCAGGGCGGAGGAGCGCCGCGCGATGGCGGTCGCGACCGAGCAGGAGAACAGGGCGCTGGTCCAACAGATGCGCGCCGAAGTCGTGCGCGCCGAGGCACAGGTGCCGCTGGGGATGGCCGAAGCGTTCCGGGTGGGCCATTTCGGACTCCACGCGATCATCGAGGACTCCCGGGAGGGCCGGGCCACCGGCAGCCGTCCTCACCAACGGCCCGTGTCATGAAACGGCGGGATCACCAGATCCCGACCGTACGAGGCAGCGTCGTGTCACAAGCCATCTCCATCGACAAGCACGGAGTGTTCGAGATCGACGACGTCGCGTACCGGATCCCGGAGCACTTTTCCCGCGGGGAAGTGTTGAGCTACCGCTCGCTCGTCGCGCCTCTGCCCGACAGCCCACGCTGGCTGAACCTCACGGCCGAACAGCGGGACGCGACCGAGGCCTTCATGTACCGGCGCGCGGCGAACTGTGTCATCCCGGGCTTCGGGCTGAACGCGCCACAGTCGCTGTCGCGAGCCCAGCTCGAGATCATCCACGTGTGGATCGGTCGACATCGCCCCGTCCTGTCTGCGGACCGGGGGCCGTCAGACGGCTGACGCTGGACGAGTCGATCGGGGCTGCCCCGGCCCCTAACGGGCCGCCCCGACCCCCGGTGCGTACAGCGAGCCGATGCGCTGCGCTCGGAACACGTAGCCGGGGTTCCCGGAGATGCTCCACACCAGTCGTCCGTTCGCGTCGTACTCCTCGACGCGTCCCTGTGTACCGAAGGAGGCGAGCGTCCGACCGCCGGGCAGGTCCTGAACGCTCCCGCCGAACGGGGTGATCACGCCCGGCGAGGGGCCGAGAGACTGGAGCAGGATCGCGGTCTTCGTCGCCCCATCGAGCGCATACCGCTCTGCGCGCGATTCGGTGGGATCCCCGGAGTTGTCGAGGAGCAGCACGGAGCCGGCGTCGTGGACCCGGAGGCTGTGCTGGTGGGCGAACGCGGGCATGGGCGTGCCCGAGAACGAGAACTCGTTGCGGAGTCCGCCGAGCCGCCAGATCACCGCACCCGTCGAGACGTCGATCTTGGTGATCTCGTTCAGGTTCCGGAACGAGACGAGGAGATCGCCGTCGGCGTCGAAGTCGAGAGCGTTGGCGTGCGTCCAGTTGACCATGGACCCGGCCCGGTCGGCGGCATCGACATCGGTGATCTCGAAGTGGTCGAAGGGGCTCCACCCGAACAGCAGCGCCCCGGTCGACGAGACGTGCTGCACATCGGTGCCGGTCACCCGGGCGTCCGCGACCCCGCCCAACGCGGTCAGGTCCATCGTTCGGGTCTCGTCGCACAGGAGCCAGCTGTCGCCGTCCGGCCCGGCGACGAGGTCGTGGAATCGTGCCTGGAGTCCGCTGGAGCAGCGGATCTCGCGCACGACGTTCCCGAGCGGATCGAGCTCCAGCCACGGCGCGATGACGGTGGGGTCGGGCGGCGGCGGGCGTACGTAGTACCGCCCGGTCGGCTGCGCCACGAAGTTGAGCCCGGGCCCGTTGTCGAACCGGCGGTACCACACCACGCGGCCGCCGTTGTCGATCACGAGGCCGTAGGCGCCGGCCGCGAGGACCACGTATCCGGGCGCGGGATCCGGACCGCCCGCGACGAATGACGGCAGATCCCCCGGGAGCCCGTCCGTCGTGAGCTCGATGACCGGGCTGGTCGTCACCCCGCCCGGCCCCCACGCCACGACGCGGAACAGGTACGGCCGGGACGGCTCGAGCCCGAGCACCGGGAGGGTCGCGAGGTCCGGCCCGCCGACCGACGAGATGGCGGGCGTCGTCAGATCGTCGCCGACGCCCGCGTCGTCGGCACGGTAGCGGACGGCGGCGCTGTCTGCGCCGCCGATCCGGGCCCGGACGACCGCGCTCAGCACATTGTGCGGGTTCGCCTCGACGGCCAGCGCGTCGATGGACGGGGCCTCGGCGGTGGGGCCGGTGGTGTCTCCCGAGCACGCGACGGTGAGCGCGGCGCCGATGACGAGCCGACACCGGCGCGCGCGTCCGATTCCCCCCGGACGGCAACCGGATCCGTCCGGGGTATGTACCAATGGGTTGCCGGAATGAGTGCTCATCTCCAGACCCTCAGCCGCCCGGCCTCGAGGTCGTCGCACTCCGCCGTTCGGTCCGCGATGGCGAGATCGCGCTACAGACAATCACAAACTCGATCGATGCCGTCGCGGGATAGGCAAATGACAGGGCGTCCGGCTGGACGCAGTTGCCCGCGACATCGAGCAGGCTCGCCGCGTAGCCGGATCCGGTGAGATCCGCTGCGATCGTGGAGATCACCGCACCGTTGCTCGGCACCGCAATGTGTATCACCGATCCGCAGTCGGTACCATAATCATAGTAGTAGTAATAGTAGTTGTCGCACACTCGGGTCAGTTCGACGCTGTAGCCGTCCGGGTCCGGATCGATGCCCGTCGTCGTGGTCGTTACCTCGAGTGTGCCCGGGGTGCACGACAGGCTGAATCGGATAAAGTAGCGGCCGGCCGCGGCGATGCTCACTGTGCGCTCCGTGCCTTCCGGGTCCGTACACTCGGTCGGCACGCCGGGTGGCAGCCCCTCGAGCGTCACCGAGTAATCACCCGGCGCGATTTCCCCCAGGATGAGATGGGGGGGCTGGTAGTTGGTGAACTGGTGATTCTCGCCGCCTACGTTGACCGATAGACGGGGGGATCGGAACCCGAGCAGGGTGGGGAAGCCGACGACGGTGATCTCGAGGTATCCGGTCGTCGGAGCGGTCACGCCGTCGCAGGCAGACAGGGCCACGACGAGCGACCCGGTGAGACCGACGAGCGAACCGAAGCGAAGTCTGGGCACAAGTCACCTCAAAGCAGCCGCTTCGGGCAGACGCGATCACCATCGGAAGCGGCGCTCGAGGTGACCGCTGAAAAACGGACGGCGCGAGGAGGTGCTATCGCTCCGGTTTGGTCGAATCGAGATTGGACCGTCCCGCGCGCTTCGAAGTGGCACGGACAACCCGGGACAGATTGCTCGGATCAGGTCGCCCTTTGATGTTGGGCTTACAGATGCGACTCGCCCGGTAGGCCGGGGCGCGGATTCCGTGTGAAACGCGGTGGCGACTCGACAGCCCGTCGATGAGGCGCCGGGGAGGCGGGACGTTTCCGCGGAAACGTATCCGGAGATCGGTGCCGGATGGCGCCGGAAGGCTCCTGCGTGGGAGGGTCGGGCGACGTATGATTACGCGTGGGTGCAGTCTCTCCGTCACACCGAACAGGACGTGTGTCCTATGAGGTTCCTGGTATCGTGGACCCTTCCTCCCGCCACGTTTCGACCGGCCGTGGCGCGTTTTCTCGAAGCGGGCGGCATGCCCCCAGCGGGCGTGAAGCTGATCGGTCGGTGGCACGGCATGAGCGGCGGCGGGTGCGCCGTCGTCGAGACCGACGATGACAAGGCTCTCTACGCCTGGATCGCGGAGTGGTCGGAGTTCCTGCCGCTCCAGACCACGCCGGTCCTCGAGGACGCCGAGGCCGGCGAGGTCCTGGCCGCGAGGTACAAGTAGACGGGTGTCGCCCGCGTGACGCTCGGGCGGGGCGGCTCGCTCCTTCAGGCGACAGGTTCGCCGGACGGGGCGGTCCCTCCAGCCCGGGAGCGGCCGGGGATCAGGCTTCGAAGTCCTGCCCCTCGGCTCGGAGCACGTCCTTCATCGCCTCGAGATAACCGGCCTCGCCGGTCGCGTCCTCGGAGAGCTTCGCGTTGTGGCGCGCCGCGGCCTTCGAGATCCGCTTGAGCGCTCCGCCCATGGAGCGCACGAGCCCCTCGTTCATGCACGCCCGCTCGAGCTGATACAGAAACAGGATCGCCTTCTCGATCGTGTCCGCGACCACGAGAACGCCGTGGTTGGCCATGAACAGGACGCGCTTCCTTCCGAGGGCCTCGACCATGCGCCCGCCCTCCTCCTCGGCGGTCACGATCCCCTCGTACTCGAAGTAGGCCACGTTCCGATGGAACACGGCGGCGTTCTGGCTCCCGCGCGTGTCGAGCCGCCAGCCATCGATCGAGGCGAGGGCGGTCGAATACGGGGAGTGCACGTGGAGCGCGCACGCGATGTCCGGGCGCGCGGTGTGGATGGGGTGGTGGATGGCCCATGCGCTCTGGTTGAGCCGCCCCTCGCCGGCGAGCGGATGCCCCTCTGGGTCGAGCTCGACGAGGCCGCTCGCGGTCACGCGCGAGAAGTGGGTCATCCCGGGAGTCAGGAGCAGGTGTCCCGGTCTTCCGGGCACCTTGCAGGAGAACTGGTTCCACGTCCCCTCGTGGAGGTTCTCGTGCACGGTGATCCGGTGGCAGGCGGCGAGGTCCTCGCGGGCGCGGCGGATCGCGTCGGGGTCGGGGCCATGCGTCGATGGTGAGGTCGTCTCCGCGTCGCGGGAGACGGTCGGCTGCGGGCCCTTCCTGGTCGTGGGCATGGGATCGCTCGCTCCGGGTGATAGGGGCCCGGAAAGCTCGGGACCGGGTCGATCGGTGGCAAGGAGCCGAGTACCGAGGCTCTGTCCCGGTGATCATGTCGCGCGCGTGACGAAGCCCCTTCCTGAGATCACGGCGGCCGTCGCCGCGCCGACCGAGGGTCCCCTCAGCCTCCGCCGCCGGGTCATGGGCGTTCTGGCCACGAGCCTCGATCCCCGCCTGCTCGGGCAACGCTCCTATCTGGACCACGCGCCCCTGTACGACGCGTATCTCGAATACGTGGCCTCCTGGGATGTCGAACCGCGACGAGAGAAGCTGCCTCATCTCCTCCGCGCCTCCGTCATTGACACGACCTTCATGGCCCCGCTCCTCGATGCGGTGTGGGCCACGATCGGGCTCGTGTACGAGACGCGCGTGGATGCCGAGGTGGACTCCGCCCTGGCGCTCCGGGACTCGCTCCTCCGGACGGTCGCCGCGCGGTCGGACCTGCTCTCCACCGCGCAGCGCTACCGCCTCGAGTACCTAAGGGCGATCTTCCGCGGCGACCGGGTGGGCCGCTACGAAGCCATGCGCAGGATGGCGCTGGTGAACCCGGACCTTCGGTCCGATCTGGCGACGCCGGCGTTCATCCTCGGACGCTATCGAGAGGCGGCGGAGCTGATGAACTCCTCCTCCTACGCGCGGGTGCGGCCCGATCCCACCTGGTGGAAGACGGTCGCCGCGGCCTACCACTTCCTGGGCGAGCACGAGACGGAGCTCGCGCACACCCTCCGCGGGAAGGCCGAGCACCCGGGACGCATGGTCTTCCACGAGATGGAGACGACCGCCCTCGCCGGGCTCGGACGCGTCGACCAGGTGTTCGAGGCGGTGGAGGAAGCGGTCGCGCTGGCTGGGGGCGACGAGACCTTTCCATTGGAGGCGTTCCTCCTCGCCACGGGGGTCGAGCTCCTCTGGCACGGACACGAGGAGGCTGCGCGCGAGCTGTTCCTGCGCGCGCTGGAGGAGACGCGGCGGAAGGAGGCCGAGAAGCCCCCGGGCACCTACTCGGAAACCTACGCCCAGCTCTTCGGCTACCTGGGGCGGTGGGAGGAGCTTCGCGCGATCGCAGAGCGCGAGGCCGGGCTGGTGCCCCGCGTCTACCGCGCCCGCTGGGTGGGCTACCTGGGGCTCGCGGCGGCCGGGATGGGAGACCGCGAGGAGGCGATGCGCCGGATCGGGGAGCTCGAAGCCATGGAGGAGGATCCTCGTCTGGTCGACTTCTTCAAGGCCGAGCCTGCGATGGAGCGGGCGAAGATCGCGGCGGTCCTCGGCGATTGCGAGGAGGCGGTCCGACACCTGCTCCACGGCTTCGACCGGGGGCTCGGGCACCAGCTCATCCACCGACGGCTCGGTCTGAGCCGCTGCCGCGAGCACCCCGCCTTCCGGCGGGTGGCCGCGCCGACCGGCTGATGGCCCCGGCGTCTGCTTCAGACTTCGATGCCTGGACGGAATCTTCCTATTGAGACGCCCCCGCAGCCAACCAGCGTCGAGCCTTCCGCAAGCGACACGGTGGCCTCTTCCGCCTTCTACTGCGTGACCCGAGGTCGTCGAACCGCGTCGGTCGGAGAGGTCGGATCTGGCGTATCCGGGTCGCCCGGTTCGGCTCGACTCGGTGTCCGGCAGCCGGTACTCTGCGGTCACCGTCAACCGATCGGAGGCGGAACGGGAGCGCCGACGGTACAGGAGAACATGGGAGGTGTGGATGGCGACGATACGGCTCTACACGACCCCCACCTGCTCGTACTGCAGGGATGCCAAGGCGTGGCTCGACGAGCGCAGCTGCGAATACGACGCCCTCGACATCACGAGCGATGTCCGGATCCTGCGGGAATGGAGGGCGTTGACCGGAGGCGAGGGGGTGCCCGCGCTCGCGCACGGGAACGACCTCGTCATCGGGTTCAGCCCGGAGCGCTACGAGCAGCTGCTCGAGTGCTGCGAGCACACCTCCCACGTGGACGCCGCGCGACTCGAGAAGGAGCTCGGCGAGGCCCCGGAAGGGTGACCTCCGAGAGGCGAGGGCACATGGTCGATGCGGCCACCTCCGCCGACGCCCTGCTCGAGGCCATCCGGCACCGGCGGAGCATCCCGCTCAACGACCTGTCGGCGGACCCCATCGATCTGGACCTGGTGGCCCGCATGCTCGAGGCGGCCAACTGGGCGCCGAGCCACGGGAAGACGGAGCCGTGGCGCTTCGTGGTGTACTCCGGCGACGGGCGGCGCGCACTGGGCGAGGCGTTCGCGGAGGCGTATCGCGACGTCACGCCGGAGGAATCGTTCACCGAGGCGGGGCTCGCCGCCACCCGGGCCAAGGTGTGGAAAGCGCCCGTGTGGATCGCGCTCGGCGTCGAGCCGGACCCGGCGCGGGTCGAGTGGGAGGAGATGATCGCGTTCGGGTGTGCGGTGATGAACATGCAGCTCATGGCGCCGGCGCTCGGGCTGGGGTGCAAGTGGACGAGCGGGAAGACCTCGGTCCACCCGCTCGTGGCCGACGCGGTGGGGTTTGGCAAGGGGACCGACCTCAAGGGCTTCCTGTATGTCGGGCGTCCGGCGATCGAGTGGCCGGAGGGCCAGCGCGGACCGATCGAGGACAAGGTCCGCTGGGCGGGCGGAGAGGACCTCGAATGAGCGGACGGGGGGAACAGAGGACGAGATGAGGGGTCGGTGCGCAGCGCTGCTGGTTCTCCTCGCGGCCGCGGGTGCCGCGCACGCCGATCCCGCGCGGGGTGGACGGGCCGAGCACGGTCGCCCGTCACCCTGCGAGGGTGCGGACGTCGATCCGTGGGTCACGCGGCTCCGGGACCGCGTGGTGTCGTGGGACCTGCTGGCGAAGCACGCGATCGAGCATCACGGACCGCCCATCGCGTGCGAGGGCCGGGTGACCACGGAATTCGAGGGCACGAAGTTCGGCGTGCTCAGGCTCGGCTTCGCCGGCGGCACGTGGTTCGAGGTCGCGACCATGCCGCCCGAGTCGAGCGTCGCCACCCTTCGTTCGCCGGCTGGATTCGACGACGAGGACGCCGCCCGCGAGCTCCTCGAGGCGTACTGTGCCGAGATCGGCGTGGAGATCGACTGGACCCGCGCCACCCCCACGACCGAGGGGGACGAGCGCATCGAGACCTACTCCGATCCGGACGACGGGTTGAACGCCTCGGCGTCCTTGGTGTTCGTCGGGGACACCCTGGTCGCCCTGCGCTTCAGTCTGGCGTTGTGAGCCCCCGAGGCCACCTCGACGGCCGGCGGCCGGTGGAGCGGAGCCGTCGGAGGCGGTACGTGGCTTGCACCAGGATCCTGCGCCGGGCCACGGGCCCGAGCCCTTGGGAACAACCGGGACGAGATCGTTGAGCACCCACGCCTCCACACGACGACTGACGCCGGGAGAGACGCTGAGCGGCGTATGGCGCTTCCGCATGCTGGCCGCCACCCTCGCGCGCCACCACCTCATCCTCAAGTACCGGAACTCGCTCCTCGGCTTCGTGTGGACGCTGCTGAGCCCGCTCGGGAGCATGGCGGTGCTCGTCCTCGTGTTCAGCTTCGTGGTGCGGATCGACGTGGAGCGCTACTGGGCGTTCCTGCTGAGCGGCTACTTCGTGTGGGTGTTCTTCGGGCACGTGGTGGGCGCCGGCACCAACCTGTTCCGCGAGTACTCGCCCCTGCGCCGCAGCGTCGCGTTCCCGAACGAGGTCGTCATCCTCGGGGCCGGCGGCGCCCGTCTGGCGGAATTCCTCGCCGAGCTGGGGCTCATCGTGATCGTGCTCGCGATCTTCCACCACCGGGGCGTCCCGGCGAGCTTCGTCGTCCTCCCGGCGCTCATCGCGCTCCAGGCCCTGCTCGTGTTCGCGCTCACGCTGCCGCTCGCGACCTTGGCGCTCCTGTACCACGACGTGGAGCACGCGCTCCCCATCGCCATGGGGCTCCTGTTCTACGCCTCGCCGGTGTTCTATCCGGCCTCCATGGTCCCGGAGGTGGCGCGTCCGTTCTACATGCTGAACCCGATCGCCGGGCTCCTCACCATGTACCACGACGTGCTGTACTCGGGCCGCTTCCCGGACCCGGGCCTCGCCCTCCTCACCACGGCCACGGCGCTCGTCCTCCTCGCGCTCGGGTACACGTACTTCAACCGGCACCGCGGCGTGCTCCCCGAGATTGCCTGACGCGCCGGGCATGACGCGGCCGGCACCCCGCGAGGCGCTCTCGCCGGGGGCGCCCGAGGTGCGCGTCTCGTGCCGCGGGTTGTCGAAGCGCTTCCGGCACTTCGAGGAGCGGGTGACCTCGCTCCGCGAGCTCATCGGGCGCCGCGCGCTCGGACACCGGATCCCCGAGGGGCGTCCGGTCTTCCATCTCGAGGACTTGAGCCTCGAGGTGGCGTCGGGCGAGGCGATCACGATCGTGGGCGGCAACGGGTCGGGGAAGTCGACCGCGCTCCGTCTCCTTGCCGGCGTGTACGAGCCCACCTCGGGGACGGTCGAAATCCGGGGCCGGCTGACGGCGGTCATCGAGCTCGGCGTGGGCTTCCACCCGGAGCTCTCGGGGCGCGAGAACATCCGGCTGTACGCGGCGGTGATGGGGATGAGCCCCCGCGAGCTCGCCGGCCGGTACGAACGGATCGTCGAGTTCTCGGGCGTCGAGCCGTACATCGATCAGCCGCTCAAGTACTACTCGACGGGGATGCAGGCGCGGCTCGCGTTCTCGGTCGCGATCGCCACCGAGCCCGATGTGCTCCTCGTGGACGAGGTGCTCGCGGTGGGCGATTTCGAGTTCCGCGAGCGCTGCATCGACTTCTTCGAGGGCTTTCTCGCACGCGGCGGCTCGCTGGTCGCCGTGTCGCACGACCTGGAGCTCGTCCGCCGGTTGTGTCGGCGCGCCGTGTGGCTCGACCGGGGCCGCGTGCGCATGGACGCGGACGTCGAGTCGGTGGCGCGCGCCTATGTGGACGCCGTCGGTCTGGATCGCCGCGTTCTCGAATGAGCGCGCTCCCCTCGATCACGGTCGTCATCCCGGCGCGGAACGCCGGGTCGACCCTGGCCGAAACGCTGGAGTCGATCCGGGCGCAGACGCACGACGGCTGGGAGGTCGTGCTGGTGGACGACGGGTCCACGGACCGCACGGCCGAGATCGCCGCGAGGTTCCAGGCCGCGGACGCCCGCTTTCGGGTGTTGTCGCACGAGCCGGCCGGCGTGTCGGCGGCCCGGAACGCGGGGATCGAAGCGGCGGGCCACCCGTGGCTCCTGTTTCTCGACGCGGACGACGTGATCCTGCCGGAGATGTTGCGACGCGTGGCCCGCCGGCTGGCCTCCGATCCGGATCTCGATCTCGTCCAGGTGGGGTGGGGGACCCGCTTCCCCGACGGGTCGTTCCAGCCCCAGGACCCGCCGGCGGCCGGGGAGGACCTGTTCACCCGCGCGTCCGCGGCGTGTCCGTTCCCCATCCACACGGCGGTGGTGCGGAAGGAGCTCGTCGAGCGCGTGGGTGGCTTCGATACATCCCTCGCGACCAGCGAGGACTGGGACCTCTGGATGCGCTGCGGACGCGCGGGGGCGCGCACGGCGTACGTGGACGAGGTGCTGTCGGTGTACTGCATGCGCGGCGGCTCGGCCTCCACCCGCGCCCGACCGGTGCTCCGGGACGGCCTGCGGGTCACGCGGCGGGCGTTCGCTGCCGACGAGCGGGTGCCGGATCCCGTCCTCGGCTACGCGGCCGGGCTCCCCGACTCCGAGCGCCCCGCAGCGGAGTACCGCTACCTGGCGTGGGCCGCCGGTCTCGCCGTGACCGGCGGGGAGGATCCGGTGCCGTGGCTCGAGGATCTCCGAGACCTCCACTGTCCGACCCTCCAGCCGGCCGACGTGGCCCTGCCGCTGTTCATCTCCGCGCTCCTCGGTCGCACGGCGCGGCCGGACGACTGGGGACGCCTGTGGCCCGAGCTCCGGGACGGCGTGATCGCGTTCTTCGAGGCGGTGGAGGGGGCGTCCGGGGCCCCCGATCTGGCGGCCCGTGCGCGCCGCACGCTCGTGGGCCTGGTGATCGCGTGGTCGGATGCGCCCATCGTCGACGGGCTCGAGGGGATCCACGACTGCGAGATCGAGCTCACCCGGCCGCTCGCGCTCGTCGTGCCTCCCGACGCCACCCGCATCCACGCGCGCATCCTGTACGACGGAGAGCCCGTGGGGCGGCTGGCGCTTCCGGCCCTTCCGGGCGAGGACGCGACGTCGATGCTCGAGGCCGAGACCGCCCGCCGGCTGGCGTGGCCGCTCCTCGCGCTCCTCGAGCGGCGTCGCACCGGCGCCGCTTCCCCCGTCCTCGCGGCGTTGGGGCGCGCGCTGCCCGAGCCGCTGGCCGGTCGCACCGCGCTCGCGCTCCGCCGCTTGCACAAGCGGGGCTTCGAGTGGCTCGGGCGGGCCCTCATCCGGCGCCGATTCTTTCGGGATGTCCTCCGCCCCGCACCCGGACGGGGCGCCACGACCGCCGCGGAGGGGGCGGGGATCGACCTAATCGGGGGTGTGCCACGCGGGCCGTTCCGGGCGGGATCCGACGTCGACATCCGCTTCGCGGGGATCCCGGTCGGTCGGATCGCCGTTCCGGGCGGCGTCGGACCGACGCGGGCGCGGGTACGGCGCACGATCCATGAGGAGCTCGCCGACGAGCTCGCCGCCGCCGTCGTGCGCGTGGCGCTGTTCGGGCGTCCGGCGAAGGGCCCCGCCTCGCTGCTCGAGCGGTCGCGCCAGGATCTCGGGGAATCCCGGCCCCGACCTGAAGCGTCGCCCCGGTCCCCCGAAGGGTCGGCGCACGGGCTCGGGCGCCGGCGGGGTCCGGCTGCCCGGCGTCCCGCTGCCCGCACGCCCCCGGTCGTCCCCCTGCATCGCGGGGGCGGCCCCTCGCCCGCGTCCCTGCAGCGTGTCCTGCAGCGCACGACGCCGGCCGCGCGTCGCGCCTTCGGCGCGCGGGCGATCGCCGAGCGGCTCCCGATCCTCGCCTATCACCAGGTCGCGGAGGGCGCGGGCGGCCGGGGGGGCCGCTTCCAGGTCGACCCCGGGAGGTTCGAGTCTCACCTCGCCTTCCTGCACGAGCGGGGCTTCCGTTCGATCTCGATCGAGGAGTGGGAGAACGCGTTGCGCGGCCGGAGCGTGCTCCGGGGTCGCCCGGTCCTGCTCACGTTCGACGACGGCTACGCGGACTTCGCCCGTACGGCGTGGCCCCTCCTCGAGCGCTACGGATTCGGCGCGACCGTGTTCCTGGTCACCGACCTCGTCGGCGCCACCAGTCGCTGGGACCGCCACCTGGGGCTCGAAGTGCCGCTGCTCGACTGGGACGAGGTCGCGGCCCTCGAAAGGCGCGGCGTGCGCTTCGGCTCGCACTCGGCCCGCCACGTGCCGCTGGGCGCGCTGTCCCCGGCCGAGATCGCGGACGAGGTGACCGACTCGCTCGCGGCGCTCGCCTCGCATCTCGAGGGATCGCCGTCCGGGTTCGCCTACCCGTACGGCGATGCGGATGACGTGGTCCGCTTCCTCGTGGGGCGCGGCGGGTTCCGGTTCGGGTTCACGACCCGGCCCGAGCCGGCTACGCCGTACCACGGCCTCCTCGATCTGCCCCGCGTCGAGGTGCTGGCGTGGGACGGCCCCGAGGACCTGGCGCGGAAGATGTGGCTCGCGCCGGACGGAAGCCCCCTGTGAAGCGGCTCTCGGTGCTCGGCCGCGAGGCCGTCATCCGCCCGTACGGGCCGGCGGACGAACGCGAGGTCCTGAGGCTGTACGATGCCTCCTTCGAGCCCGGCGCGCGCGACAAGCTGGTGGAGCGCGAATGGCGCTACGAACGGGGTCCCCGGGGTCGACACCGCACGATGGTGTGCGCGCTCGACGACGGGTCGCTGATCGCCAGCTATACGGGGATCCCGCTCGAGGCCTCGCTGCTCGGAAGTCGCGGGTGCGTCGCCGTGATGGTCGACGCGATGACCCACCCCGGCTACCGGGGCGCGATGCTGGGCCGGAGCGGGGTGTTCGCGTCCACGGTGCGCGCCTGGATCGAGGAGTTCACGGTCGACCGGGGGCCGTTCCGGTTCTGCTTCGGGGTGCCCCAGCGGCGCCACGCCCGTCTCGGTCGGCTCCTCATGGGCTACGAGATCTGGGACCAGATCGGCTACTACAGCCGAGAGCTCGCGGACTCGCTGATCAAGCGGGTCAGGCGCTCGCTGCCGGCCCCCGGCGTCGATCGCATCGAGCGTTTCGGAGCGCCGGCCGACGCGCTCTGGCGCCGCCTGGAGCGAGACTATGCATCCGCCGTCGTGCGCGACGCGCGCTACCTCCAGTGGCGGTACGACGAGTGTCCCGGACATGAATACGTCCGTTTCGCGTTGCGAGGCCGAGGAGACGAGTGGGAGGGCTGGCTGGTGCTCGGGTTCGACGGGACGACGGCCACGATCGTGGACGCCCTTCTCCCGCCGGAGCTCCCGCGTCGCGCGCCGGCGCTCCTGTACCGGGCCCTGGGGGTCGCTCTCGAGCGCGGGGCGACCGCCATGCAGGCATGGGCCACCCCCGGCACCCCGATCGCTCGGCTCCTCGAGGCCGGCGGGTTCTGGAGGGGGCCTTACGAGGGCGTGCGGTTCGCGTGCCGCCTGTTCGATGGCTCGATCGACGGGGCGGCACTCCGCCACGCCTGGTATTTCCAGCCCGGCGACACCGACGACCATTGAGGACCCCCGAGACCGCCGCACGCCCCCGACTCAGTCGCCGTCCGGCGTCCCCGGGCGGCGCAGGTAGCGACCGACCCGCCGCGCGAAGGCGCGGGGCGCCCAGTCCCCGATCGAGAGCCGCGGCAGCCGATGGGGATCCATCCCCGGAGTCACCGCGCCGGGAAGGGTCGTCACCGCGCATTCGAACCCGGCGTCCCGCACCAGGCCGACCGTCTCGTCCGTGTACGCCCCGTAGGGGTAGGAGAAGGCCGCGACCGGCGCCCCGACGAGCTCCTCGAGACGCCCGCGCCCGTCCACGATCTCCGCACGCTGGGCCTCCGGGGGAAGCTCGGGCAGGGTGGCGTGGGTCACCGTATGGGCACCGAGCTCGATCAGTCCCCCCTCGATCAGCTCCCGGATGCCGCGCGCGTCGAGCGTCGAGTGCGTGGCGATCGGGAGAACCGTCCCGGCCCAGCTCGACAGCTCCCGCAGCGCGCTCCGACGCTCGGGATCCGGAACGACGAGCAGGGCTTCCCACAGGCGCGTGTACAGGCGCTGGCGGGGCGTACGCGCCGGTCCGCGCCACACCCGCCACCCGCGGTAGCGTCCGCTCCGGTCGCGCTCTCCACCGTCGTCCCGAACGCGGGCGGCGAGCCGCCGGCCGCCGATCTCCACATCGAGCGAGTCGGGAAGCGAGGCGGCACCGAACACGACCGTCTCGAGCGTGTCCCACCAGTAGCCCCCGGCGCGGCCGACCGCCCCGGAGGGGATGAACACGGTGGCGGGCACCCCGAAGCGCTCCAGGATCGGCCGCGCCACGGACAGGTTGTCGACGTAGCCGTCGTCGAAGGTGACGGTCACCGCCGCGCGAGCGTCCGCCGTGTCCCCCCTCGCCAGGCGGGCGAGCGGCGAGGGGACGGCCCGCTCGGCGAGCATCGCCATGTGGGCCTTGAAGCGGGCCGGCGACACCGACAGGCCGGACGGGTCGAGCTCCACATCCGCGATGCGATGATACGACAGGATCACGTGGCCCCGCCGCGGCGGACGCAGCCGCTCGACCCGCTCCCGGAGGCGCCCCCGACGCCGCATTCAGCCGTCCCGTGGGCGCCGGCGGCGAAGCCTCAGCCACACGTCGCGCAGGATCCAGCGGCTCTTGCGCGCGGCCGCCACCGCCACCGCAGGCGGCAGCTCCACGAGCGCGAGCTTCGGGCCGAGCCGCCGCCACAGCGCCCCGCTCCAGCGAGCGGCGTCGGAGAAGCGCCCCTCGAGGAGCCCGTATCGCGTCACCTGGCGGACGATCCGGGTTCCGTAGAACAGCTTGAAGAACCGCTCCCCTTCCTCGAGGGCCCGCCAGGTGGCTTCGGGGCTGTCCGCCTCTCGCGCCGCTCGTCGCTCGAGCTCGAACACCTCCATCACCGCCTCCAGCATGCGGACCGCGTCCGCCGAGGCGCTCGTGGGGTAGCGACGGTATTCGGCGACCATCGCGTCGTGCCCGAAAACGGGGTGCGACCGCGCAATGCGGAGCAAGAGCTCGTAGTCCTCCCCGACGACGAGGTCGGTCCGGAAGCCGCCCGCCTCGCGGACCACCTCGGTCCGAAACAGGACCGTGCCGAGCATCCCTATGTAGTTGCTCCGCACGAGCTCCAGATAGCCGGATGCCGACGGCCAGGGCGCCGCGGGCTGGCCGGCGGGGGACCCGTCGGCGTGAATGAACCGATACCGCCCGTGGACGAAGCCGGCGTCGGGGTGGCGATCGAAGCACGCGACCCCCGCGGCGAGGGCGCCCGGGAGCAGGCGATCGTCGGAGTCGAGGAAGACGAGGTAGCGTCCGCGGCACTCCTCGACACCGGCGTTCCGGGCCGCCGATACGCCGGCATGGGGGCGGCTCAGGAGCCGCGCGCCCGGATGGCCCCCGATGGCGCCTGCCACATCGTCGGGCGACCCGTCGTCGACCACGACGATCTCGACCGAAACGTCCTGCCCGGCGAGGCTCGCGAGCGCGGTCGGCAGGTAGTCGGCGTGGCGGTAGCACGGGACGACGACGCTCACCACGGGTGCGTCCGCGTCGGGGCGCACGTCGCCCGTCGGCTCCGGCCCGCGATCCGGTGTCACGCCCTCATGCCGGGGGCGGCGCGTTCTCGCACGTGAGGAAGCGGACCGCCTCGTCCACCTGCCGCACGAAGCGGTCCCACCCGAGATCCGTCTGCGCGCGCCGCATCGCCGCCCGGGCGATGTCCCGCGCCCTGGCGGGATCGTGCAGGAGCCGCTGGATGCCCATGGCCAGACCGGCCGGGGTGGGAGGCACGAGCTCGGCGCACTCCTCGTCGAGAGCCGCCGTGTGCGCCGTGATCGCGGTGGCCACGATCGGCTTCCCTATGGACATGTAGTCGAGGATCTTGAGCGGCAGGTTGTCCCCGTGGCTGCGCGGGGAGACCGTGACGTCGGCCACGCTCAGGTACGACCACACGCGCTCGCGGGGCTGGCGCGGCACGAGCCGGACGCGCCCGTCGATCCCGAGCCGCCTCGCCTGCTGCTCGAGCTCGCGGGCGGCGCGCGGATCGCCGCCGACGAGCACGAACCGAGAGCTCGGCTCGGTGCGGGCGACGAGCGCGGCCGCTTCGATCAGAAGGGGAAGGCCCTGGTAGGGCTCGAAGGTGCCGGAATACACGACCGTCCGGTCTTCCGGCGAGAGACCCAGCTCCGCACGTCGGGCCGCGGTCTGCTCTCGGGTGACATGCGGGGCGACCCCCGGAAAGCGCCATTCGCAGCAGGTGGCGCCCGGGGCCACCCGCGACACGTGTGCGGCGAGCCCGGCGCTCGTGATCACCAGGCTGGCGCGCCTGAGGAGCCACGCCTCGCACGCCCGCTGGGCGGTCTGGGCGGCTCCGAACCGGAACAGCGGGTGCTTCTGGAGCTGTTGCGGGAGGCTCGACTGCATGTCGTACAGGACCGGGATTCTGTGGCGTCGGGCGGCGATGACCGCGGGAAAGGCGGCCTCCTCGACCGCGTGCACCCACCCGTACGAGGTCTCCTCGAGGCGTCGGATGAGGGCGTGTACGAGCACCACATCGAGAAACACCTTGCGCCACGAGAACCCCACGGGGACGTGCCGGATGCCGAGCGGGTTGGCGATCCGGTGCCATTCGATGCCGGGCAACGGGAGGGAGCGCCCCATCGGGAAGGTGAGCACATCGGCCGGGTGTCCGAGCTCCGACAGCGCCTCCATCACCTGGCGGAGCGCGATCGGCGTGCCCCGGTCCTCGTACACCGGCTGCGGAGCGATGATCAGCCCTCTCCGAGGTTCTTGCATGGAGACCCATCGATGGTTGACGCAGGGGGGCGATCCCGATCGCCCGGCTCGAACGGGCAACAACCGTTCCACCGACCGGCCCCGCCCTCGCACCCCGGGTGCGGCAGTCCGCCCCGCCGGCGGCGCCCGCACCCTCCCGGGCGCCGAAACCCCCCGGCCGCACGGGGCAAAACGCCCCGGAACCGCCCCGGGCCGCGCCGTGGCGCCGGACCGCGGGGAACCCCGGTCGGCCCCGGATCGCCGCGTGTGCCGGACATCGAGGCCGCGCGAACCGATGCCCCGCGTCCCCATGTGTGGCGGAATGTCGTCATCTATCGATCGGCACGAAAGTCACTTGGCGTCGGGCAATAGATGACCCAAGCGAGGTGGCGCGCCGTAAGTCGTTGTAGATACGCACGATCCATCGCACGAGTCAAGGAGCGATCGCCGCCCCCGCAAGCTGCGCGAGCGCGGCCAGGGTGGTCTGCGCTGCGTTCAGCCCGAGACGAAAGTCTTCATCCGTGTAGGTCGACCACACGTCCGTCGGCTGGTGCCAGTTGGGATCCCAGCCTGACCCGATCTGGGCCCCGCGCTCGTTCTCCCTGAGGCTGATGGCCGGCACGAGGTCCTGAAAGGGGGCCGAGTCGGTGTTCGTCATGTGCGGGCCGACGGTGGCCGGATAGTCGGTGGCATACGTCTCGTTGGCGGCCTTGAACAGGAAGGCCAGCTCCATCGATGCGGGCGCCTCCTCCGAGCTCGTCTGGAACTCGATGTTCACGTCTGCCTCGGGGCGCTGGTCGCGGCTCACGCGGCCGTCGGGGCCGGGCGCGCCGTGGTCCCACAGCAGCATGTCGTGCTGCACCATCCCGAGCCACGTGGGCTCGGGGTAGCGGCCGGACCCGGGCGGATCCTCGATGCCCTGGAGCGCCGCACGCTGCTCGACGTAGGCGCGGGCCCCATTGAGCCCGGTCTCCTCGTTGTTCCACAGGACGAAGCGGATCGAGCGGTCGGTCGTCACATCGGGGGCGTTGAACACCCTTGCCAGCTCGATCACCAGGGCGGTGCCCGAGCCGTCGTCGTTCACGGCCTCGTTGACGCCGTGCCCGTCCATATGCGCGCCGATGATGTACATCTCCCCGGGGTGCGTGGCCCCGACCTTCGTGCAGAACACTTCCTGTCTCTCCCCGTCGACGGGCTCCTCGGCGTCCAGGGCCCGGATGCGCTCGTCGGGCTGCGCCTCGAGGTCCCGGTTGACACCCGTCGGTCCCCGATATCCGAACATCACGCTCCCCCCGGGGCCGGGACCACGACGGCCCACGCGTCCCCCCGTGGGCGTAGTCAACTCCTCCTCCCCGGCGGGCGGCGGGCGGCGAGCGCCACGACGCGGGCCGCGGCGCTCGGCGACCTCGGGTGGAGGCGGCGGCGGAAAGGTGTAGGTGAGACGCTCGGTGTTCGTACAGCCCGCCTGCCGGAGCCGCGCCTCGATCCAGTCGACCGCGTCGCGGTTCCGCTTGGTGCCCTGCCGGCGGTCGCCGAATCGCGTCAGCCCGGCGAGCGTCGCCTTGTAGCCCTCGAGCGTGAGCCGCCCGACGAGCTCGCGGACGGGGTCGGGCGTCTCCTCGGAGTCCTGCGCCCGGAGCGGCGGGGCCGCCGCCCACCCGAGGAGGACGAGGAGGGCGCCGGCGAGGGGGAGCTGTCGAGCGAGCATGTCGATCTCCGGGAATGCGTGATGTGGACGTGCCGTCATCCGGGTCGCGTCGGGTCCGCGTCCGTGCGGGTCGCCGCGGCGGCGCCGCGCACGAACGCGATGTAGTCGGTGGGCGCCGGCTGGGCCCCCGCGTCCCGGAGCAGGTAGGCGATCTGGCCGCGGTGATACGAGCCGTGCAGGAAGACGTGGAGCAGGATGTCCTCGACCGTCGACTCGAAGTCGCGTCCGGCGCTGTTCGTGTAGGCGATCGACGCGTCGAGCCCCGCACCGCCGGGGCACGCCAGCAGCCCCGCGAAGCCCTCGTGGACGGCGACACGCAGCCGCCCGAGCTCCCCGGGATCGGGATCGGGCCACACCGGCCCCGCGGGCGTCCCCAGGATGCGGGCGAGCCACACCTGCTCCGCGCCGAGCACGTGGGCGTACAGCCCCCACGCCTCGGGGCTCGCCTCCGGCCGGCGCGCGAGGCTTCCCGCCACGAGGTCATCGGCCCACCGCATGTGATCGAACAGCCGCCGGATCGTCGTCGTCCTCACGAGCCCTCCGGGATACCCGGTTCCGTGTACGCGGGGTACCACATGAGCGACTCGACGCGCTCCTCGAGGTCGAGGGCGGGGCCCGGGCGCGCGACCCCGAGGTCGATCGCCGCGCGGACCACCGCCAGCGCGACCCGGCGCGACACCTCGCGGATGCGCTCCAGAGCCGGAAACACGCGACCCATGGCCAGGTCGTCGTCGGTCGCGGCCGCCGCCAGCGCCTCCGCGGCGGCCAGGAACAGGGCGTCGGGGACCGCGCGGGCGCGGGAGGCGATGAGCCCCAGACCAATCCCCGGGAACACGTAGGCGTTGTTGGCCTGGCCCGGGACGCGCGTCTCGCCGCCCACCTCTACCGGAGGGAAGGGCGACCCGCTCGCGAAGATGGCCCGGCCCCCGCTCCACGCGTAGGCCTGCTCGGCGGTGCATTCCGCCTTCGAGGTGGGATTCGAGAGCGCGAACACGATCGGCCGCGCCTCGATCCGGGCCATGGCCTCGACGATCTCCTTCGTGAACACGCCGGGGACGCCGGAGGCGCCGATGAGCGCGTGCGGGCGCAACGTCTCGATGGCCTCGACGAGGTCGCCGATGAACGGGTGCGGATGGGCGAAGCGGAGCTTCTCCTCGTCCAGCCGGTCGCGGCCCTCGATCACGAGACCCCTCGAGTCGAAGAACCAGCAGCGGGAGCGGGCCTCCCCCGGCAAGCATCCCTCGCGCTCGAGCATGCCCGCTACGGTGTCGCCCGTCCCGATCGAGGCCTCGCCCGCGCCGACGAACAGCACCCTGGCATCGGCGAACGGACGCCCCACGAGACGGAACGCCGACAGGAGCCCGGCCGCCACCACGCACCCGGTCCCCTGGATGTCGTCGTTGAACAGGCAGGCCTTCTCCCGGTACTCGCGCAGAAGCCGGAACGCGTTGCGGCGCGCGAAGTCCTCCATCTGGATGACGGCGTCGGGAAAGCGGGCGATGAGCGCGTCGACGAGCTCGGCGAACAGCGCGTCGTATTCGGGCCCCCGAAGCCGCGGCTGGCGGAGCCCGAGGTACAGGAGGTCGTCGTGGCGCGCGCGGTCCTCCGTCCCCACATCGAACATGATCGGCAGGCAGGTCTGCGGCTCGATCCCGGCCGCGGCGGTGTACAGCGCCAGCTTGCCGATGGGGATCCCCATGCCGTCCGCGCCCAGGTCCCCGAGGCCCAGGATCCGCTCGCCGTCGGTGACCACGATCATGCGGGCCTCGTACGGCCAGTTGGCGACCACCTCGGCCACGCGCCCGCGATCGCGGGCCGTCACGTACAGGCCCCGTGGCCGCCGGAAGATGTGCCCGAACTGCTGGCAGGCCGCGCCGACGGTGGGCGTGTAGATGAGCGGCATCATCTCGGGCAGGTGCTCGAGGAGGACGCGGTAGAACAGCGTCTCGTTCCGATCCTGGAGCGCGACGAGCCCGATGTACCGCTCGAGGTCGTCGCTCTTGCGGCGCAGGTTCTCGAGTACCCGCGCCACCTGCGTCTCGATGTCCTGCACCCGGGGCGGGAGGAGGCCGCGCAGAGCGAGCGCGTCGCGCTCCTCCTCGGTGAACCCCGTGCCGTGGTTCCAGCGCGGTGCGTGCAGCAGGTGCATGCCGCGCAGGCCGTCGCCGCGGTCGCCGGGGCTTCGCGTCACGGGTGGCTCATCCCTCCAGATTCGCGTGCAGCCTCTCGAGCGCGCCGAGCAGATCCGGCGTCTCGCTCAACACCGGAAGAAGGGGATCTTCGTCCCATCGCGCCACCCGTTCGAGCATCGTCCGGATCGTGAACCGCCCGATCGAGAGCCCCTTCTTCACCTCGGACCACTCGAGCGGGCAGGACACCGGAGCGCCGGGCCTGGGGCGCACGCTGTAGGGGGCGACCACGAGACGACCTTGACCGTTCTGGACGTAGTCGATGTACACCTTCCCCTCGCGCCGGGAGGGGGTGCGGGTCACGGTGGCGAGCTTGGGCACGCGACGCGCGACGGTGGTCGCGAGCAGCTGCGCGAGCTGACGCGACTGTTCGTACTCGAGCTGCCCGCCGAGCGGGATCATCACGTGGATCCCCGATGAGCCGCTCGTCTTGGGATGCGTAGGAAGCCCGATCTCTTCGCACAGGTCGTGGATGTTGCGCGCCACCTCGATCACGTGCTCGAAGTCGGCGTACACCTCCTCCCCGTCCACCTGGTGCTTCGGGTCGAGATCGAGCAGGCACCAGTCCGGTCGCTCGAGCGCGGACAGGCGGCTGGCCCACACGTGGAGGGGGATCGTCCCCAGGTTGGCCAGGTACACGAGCGCGGTCGCGTTGTCCACCACGAAGTAGTCGATGTCGCGCTCCGACCCCTCGCTCCAGATGGACTCGGTCCGCATCCACTCGGGCTGGAAGCCTGGCGCGTTCTTCTGAAAGAAGCTCTTTCCCTCGATCCCGTCCGGATAGCGCGTGAGGACGAGCGGCCGGTCGGTGAGATAGGGGAGCAGCCAGGGCGCGATCGTCCGGTAGTAGTCGATCAGGTCGCCCTTGGTGTAGCCGTCCGCGGGCCAGAAGAGCTTGTCGAGGTTCGAGAGCGGCAGCTCCTCGACCGGGGGTGGGCCGTCATCGACCGCGACGGGCTCGTGCAGGGTGTCGCTCGGGCCCCGCGGCGCGCCGCACTCGGTGGGCGGCCGGTTCTCGTCGAGCCCGAGATACACCGGTTGCCTGAGGAGTCCCTCGTCGGTGATCTCCTTGTAGCGCACGGTGGCCACGAGCTCGGGATCGACCCACACGTGCGCGGCGCCCTTCGGAGCGGGGCCCGAGAAGGGCGGATCGTCGCGCACGCGCTCGTCGAGCAGCTCCCGCAGCTCCTCGAGCTTCCGGTCGTCGAACCCGGTGCCCACGCGGCCGGCGTAGCGCAGCCGGAGCGGCTGGCCGTCCGCACGCTCCGCGTCGGGCTGTCCGGCATCCCCCGCGACCACGTCCTCGTACACGCCGAGGTGGAGGGCGCCGAATCCGGTGCGCCGCCCCCTGGGCTTCGTGTACCCGACGATCACGAACGGATCCTGCCGGTTCGCGTGGATCTTGATCCACGACGCGGAGCGCTCGCCCACGTACGGGCTGTCGGCCTTCTTGGCCATGATCCCCTCGAGCCCGAGCCGCTCGACCTGCTCGTACAGTGCCACGCCGTGCCCCTCGAACGCCTCGCTCAGCCGAATGGGACCCACCTCGGGCACCACACCTCGCAGGACGCGCTTCCGGTCGACGAGCGCGATCGGGCGCGCGTCGAGCCCGTCGAGGCCGAGGAGATCGAAGGCGTAGAAGCTCGCCGGGCTGAAGAACGAGGCGCGCCGGACATCGAGCGGGCGCGACAGCCTGGCCCGCTTCTGGAGCGCCTGGAAGCTGGGGAGCCCCGTCGCGTCGTTGACCACCACCTCGCCATCGAGGACGAGGTGCCGGTAGGGGAGCTTGCGGAGCGAGCGGGCAATCTCGGGAAAGCTGGCGGTCGCGTCGTGGCCGTTCCGTGTGTGGATCGACGCCCTTCCGTCCGTCACCGAGGCCAGCATACGGTACCCGTCGAGCTTGACCTCGTACAGCCAGTCCGGCTCGTCGAACGGCTTGTCGGCGGTCTGGGCGAGCATGAGCGTCACGTCGGCCGGCTCCACCCGACCGTCGATCGCCCCCGACCGCCGGAGCTCCTCCGCGATCTCCACCCCGGGGTACCAGCCCTCGCCCACCCGCGCCAGCTCCTCGACCGTGAGACCGGAGAGGACGGAGGTCTCGGGAAGCGAGCCGTCGGGGAGGATCGGGTGCCCGCCGCGCGACTCGCGGATGAGGAGCCACTCGTTCCCCTTGTCGCTCTTCGCGAGCTTCACCAGCGTCCACACGCCCCTGAGCTTGTAGCCCCGGAGCTCGAACAGGAGCTTGCCGTCCTCCATCCCCCGCTCGGGATCCTCGAGCGGGATCCACCGACCCAGGTCCCACACGATCATCTCGCCGGCCCCGTACTCGCCTTCGGGGATGAGGCCCTCGAACTCGATGTACTCGACCGGGTGGTCCTCGACGTGGACGGCGAGCTTCTTGTCCGCCGGGTCGGCCGAGATCCCCTTGGGGACGGCCCACGAGACGAGCGCGCCCCCGAGCTCGAGCCTCAGGTCGTAGTGCAGGCGGGTCGCCGCGTGCTTCTGGACCACGAACACGCCCACTCCGGTGCCCGACGCCCCTCCGAAGGGCTCCGGGGTCCGCCCCGCGTCCCGCTTCTCGCGGTATGTGGTCAGCGTATCCTTCGGCACCGGGCTGCTCCGTTCCAGGGCCCGAAGCTATTATGTTGCCCTGTCGTTCGGGATCCGTACCCGCGCCGCCGGGCGGCGCGACTCCTGGGAGGGGAAGCATGGCCGCACGACCGATCAGCTCCGCCACCATCTCGTTCGGGCTCGTCTCGATCCCGGTCCAGCTCTATTCGTCCAGCGACAACTCGCAGAAGGTGCGCTTCAACTTCCTGTCCCCCGGTGGCGCGCGCGTCAAGCAGCAGTACGTGGACGCGAAGACCGGCGAGGTCGTGCCGCGCGACCAGCTGGTCAAGGGCTACGAGTTCGCCAAGGGCCAGTACGTGACCTTCTCCACGGAAGAGCTCAAGGCGCTCGACGCGGAAGCCACGGGGGCGATCGAGATCGTCGAGTTCGTCCCGGTCGACGAGGTGGAGCGCGCCTACATCGGGAAGACCTACTATCTGGGTCCCGACAAGGGCGGTTCCAAGGCCTACCGCCTCCTCGGCGCCGCGATGCAGAAGACGGGCTGGGCCGCGCTCGCCAAGTATGCCGCGCGCGGCAAGCAGTACCTCGTACTCGTGCGCCCCGTCGGGGACCACCTGGTCATGGAGCAGCTCAACTACGCCCACGAGGTACGGTCCCTGGACGAGGTTCCGACGGGCGACGAAGACGTCCAGGACGCGGAGCTCCAGCTCGCCGTGCAGCTCATCGAGCAGCGGGCAGCGGAGCGCTTCGATCCGGCCAAGTACGAAGACGAGGTCGGAGAGCGCATGCTGGCCGCCATCGAGAAGAAGGTGGCGGATGGCTCCGAGATCACGTCGCCGCCCGAGGAGGAGCCCCAGACGCAGGTCATCGACCTCATGGAGGCGCTCAAGGCCAGCGTGGCGAAGTCCGGCGAAGGGCCGCGGGGGGCGAAGAAGCCCGCCCGGAAGGCATCCGGGGGCAAAAAGAAGGCGGCCGGCGCGAAGTAGGGACCCGGGGAGCGTCGCGTGGAGCATCCCGTGGAGGATCCGGTCGACGAAGATCGGACGTTCTCGACGGGCGAGGCCGCCTCGCTCCTCGATCTGACCCCCGAGGAGGTGCGCGGGTTCGCGCGCGCGGGTCTCTCGGATCCGGAGCGGGGCGACCGGAACGAGTACCGGTTCAGGTTTCGCGACCTGGTCGTGCTGCGCATGGCGGCGCGACTCCGCCGGGCACGGGTGTCCGCCCGCCGGATCGAGCGCGCCTTCATCCGTCTTCGCGGACGGCAGGACGCGTCGGTGGCCGGTCTCCACCTCGAGGCGCTCGGCTCGCATGTGGTGGTGCGCGACGGTGAGATCGTGTGGCGGGCCGATTCCGACCAGCTCCAGCTCGTGCTCGAGCCGTCCGCCCCCGCTCCGGCCTCCGCTGGTTCGCCGACCCCGTGCGGGCCCTCGGCGGGCGGGGCGGCGGACGAGGCCGCGGTGCTCGCGGAGCGGGCTTCGCGTGCCGAGGCGTCCGATCCGGCGCGGGCGCTCGAGCTGTACGAGCGCGCCCTGCGGACCGACCCCGCATGCTGGGAGGCGCTCGTCGGAGCCGGCTTCCTCCGGCAGCGAGCCGGGGATGTGCCCGGAGCCGTGGAGGCCTACGAGCGGGCCCTGGCGCTCGAGGACGATGCGACCGTGGCGTACAACCTGGGCGTGGCGCTCGATGACCTGGGTCGTGCCGAGGAGGCGGCCGCCGCCTATCGGGCGACCCTCGACCTCGATCCGGCGCTCACCGACGCGCACTTCAACCTGGCGCTCCTGTACGAGAAGCTCGGCGATCGACGGGGCGCGCTCCGCCACATGATCGCCTACAGGGAGCTGACCCGGCCCGACTGAGCCCGGGCGCCGAGGGTGGTGTCAGCCCCCGATCTTCGGACCCATGCGGTTGATCGCGCCGGCGTTCGGTGGCCGCAAGCCGATGATCCCGTGTCCCTTGCCGCCCGTCGGGACCCCGCCGAGCCCTCCGCTCCCGATCACCCCGATGCCGCCGGGATCCCCGCAGCTTCCTCCGCCCGGGCCGCTGATCGAGATCCCGATCCCACGGCCCTCTCGCTCCCACCCCCGCTCGCCGTCCCGGTCGCGCTCGGCATCGCGGGCCGCATCGCTCGAGGCCCGGAGGTCGAACCCGCCGGAGACCGCGGTGCCCGCATCCGCCCGCAACACGACCCCTCGACCGGCCCGGGACCCGGTCGAGGCGAGTTCGGCGGTCGAGGGGAGGGGCTCGGCGACGGGAGTGAGCTCGAGCGACGGGGCCTCCACGGCCGCGGCGGTGGGAGCCGGCCGGGCGAGGAGCGCGGTCGCCGTGGCTCCCGCGGGAGCGGGAGGCGCGCCCGTGGCCGCCGACGCTGCGGCGGGCGACGGGGCCGCCGCCGCAGCGCGATCCCGGTCGGCATCGACCCGGGGCGCGGACTCGAGCGCGACGACCTCGAGCGCCGCGTCGCGCCACGCCTCCGGGATCTCGACCAGTTGCAGCGGACGAGCCGGCGGGCCGCCGGCGAGGTCGGGGAGCCGGAGCGTCAGGCTCGACAGCACGAGCGCGTGTACCCCGATCGAGATCCCCACCCCCAACGCCACCCGCTTCCGGTACGTGTCCTCCGCTCGCCTGCGATCCATCCGTCTCCTCGCCTGTCGATCGCCCGCTTCCAGTGCGCCGCCGGTCCCGACGTCCCGTTCGGGCATCGGCTCCGGGAGGGGCTGTCGGCGCCTCCGGGCCGCGTCCGTCCACGTCCCCGCCCCGGTCCCGAAGACGCCGCTCCGTCCGCCCCTTCACATGGACAGACGAAGGCGGGGCGGTCCGGGTCACGGGTCGCGTTCCAGCTCAGGGCGCGTCGTCCCCCACGAGGGCAATGTGGGTCCCGTCGGGGCTCACCGCGAGACGCGTGATCCCACCGACTCCCACCGCGGCCAGGTCGGCCACGAGGCGCCATGCCGTGTCCGACGCGGGGTCGAACGCGAACAGTCGGCTCCCGGACCCCATGAGCAGCGTGCCGGCCGGCGTCCAGGCGTAGTCGACGGCCCCGTCGAGCGGCTCGACGAGGTCCTCCACATCTCCGGTGCCCGGGTCGAGGGTGCGAAGGAGGGGACCGGCGTCGGTGCGCTCTAGAAAGCTCACCACGCCCCGACCGGGGACCCGGGCGAGCGAACGCCCGATGTTCCGCGCGGCCTCTCGGTCCGTGCCGTCCCGCGTGTCGACGATCCGGAGGGTCGGCGGGGAGCCGAGCACGAACAGGGCGAGCGTGTGCGCGTCGATCCAGGCGTGATACCCGACGGGCTCGACATCGGCGAGCACGAGCCGCGGGTCGGAGCCGTCGAGCGCGAAGCTCCACAGCCGCTGGGTCGAATCGGCCTCCACCCGCACCACCGAGAAGCGCTCCCCACCCGGCATGACGGTGGCGGAGTACTCGCTCTCGGGGGTGGAGGTGACCCGCGTCGTGCGGCCCGAAGCGAGCTCGTAGCGGTAGATGTCGGTCTGACCGTCGCGCTGCGACGTGTACAGCAGGGCGTCGCCGTCCGGGGCGAACCCGGGCTGGTTGTCGTAGCCGGGCCGCGCGGTCACGTTCCGCCAGCCGGCGAATGCCGGCCCGTCGTCGATGGACGCGACGAACACGTCGGTGGCGGGGGACTGGGCCCGCAGCGCGGCGGCCGGAGCGAGGGCGAGGCAGAGCGCGAGGAGGGCGAGGGAAGAGCGCGGGGACATCGTCCGACTCCTTGGCTCGTGGTGGACCGGCGTCCAGGTGCGACGCGATACTGCCGGAGGTTGAGGTGCCAGCGTGAGCGCGACAAGACGCGCGGAAGCCCATCGATGAGCGGGGCCGGCTACTCGGGCACGCCGCTCATCCGGAAGCTCGGGATCCGGAGCGGGGATCGCATGTGGCTGTTCGATCCGCCGCCGGGATACCGGGACCTCCTGGGCACGCTGCCGGAGGGGGCGCGCGAAGCGGGCCGCGGCGAGCGCGGTGTCGAGTTCCTGCACGTGTTCGCCACCACGCGAGCCGCACTGGCCCGGGGCCTCATGGAAGCGCGCGCCCGCATGGCCGAGAACGGCATGGTGTGGCTCTCGTGGCCCAAGAAGGCGTCGGGGGTGGCCACCGAGCTCGACGGGAACGTGGTGCGGGTGGCCGGGCTCGAGGAGGGGCTCGTCGACATCAAGGTGTGCGCCGTGGACGACGTGTGGTCGGGTCTCAAGTTCGTGATCCCGGTCGCCGACCGGGTGGGAGCGGGGTGAGGCGAGACGGAACGCGTGGGGCCGACGGTCGGACGTAGGCCGCGCGACAGGGGGCAGAATGCGGCGTCGCCGGGTCGGGCCGCCGGGTGGATGTGGGTCGAGGTCCATCCACATAACACGTTCATTCATAACGAGCTATGTAGTTCGATGAGGATCCGCCGACCGCGGCAGACAGGTTGCGGTATCGGATCGTGACCTGTCCCTCTACCCGGAAGGCCGATGTCCGCACGCCGCACCGCACGCCTGCCTCGGGCGCTGGCCCGCGTGGCCGCGCTGGCCGCTCCCGTCGCGTTCGCCGTCTTCCTCGTCGGCTCGCTGCGTGGGAGCGAGGACTTCGGCGAGGCGGGCTTCGGGCACTCCATGACGCGTCGTCCGGTGGAGACGCGGAGCATCCGGCCGGGGGAGACGATGGAGGACCTGCTCGCGCAGGGCGGGCTGTCGGCGCTCGAACGGCGCCGGTTCGTCGATCTCATGCGCCCCTACACCGACTGGCGGGCCCCGGCAACCGACGCGCGGGCCCGCTTCCACGCGTGGCCGGGCGAGCCACCGGTCCGCGTGGAGCTTGACATCGATGCCGACCGCACGCTCGACTTCCGGCTCGCCGGGGCGGTGTGGCAGGTGTCGGTGGACAGCGTCCCCGTACGCCCCGACACGGTGGTGGTGAGCGGCCGGGTCGAGACGAGCCTGTGGGCGGCGACGCTGGGCGGAGATGCCGGGCGGCTGTCGGTGGCCGAGAAGGCGGAGCTCGGAGTCCGCATGGCCCGCGTGTTCGCCTGGCAGATCGACTTCTTCCGCGATCCCGGGCCGGGTGACGCGTTTCGCATGTCGCTCGAGCGTGACCTGAGACCCGACGGGACGGTCCGCGGGGCGCGGGTGCTCGCCGCGGAGTACCGGCGGGGCGGGGAGCGACTCGAGGCGTATCGCTTCGAGCCGTCCGACGAGTCGGGCGCCCTGTACTACGACGCCGACGGGATCGCCCTGCGGGGCGCGTTCTTACGCGCGCCGCTCGATCTCGTCCGGGTGACCAGCCGGTTCAGCAACGCGCGCTTCCACCCGCTCCTCGGCCGCTACCGGGCCCACACCGGGATCGACTACGGGGCCCCATCGGGGACGGTCGTGAGGGCCACGGGGGACGGCCGCATCGCCCGGGCGGGGTGGGCCGGGGAGTACGGCCTCATGATCGAGATCGACCACGGGCGCGGCATCCGCACGCGCTACGCCCACCTGGGCGGCGTGGCGGACGGCCTTCACCCGGGGGCGGCGGTCCGGCAGGGCGACGCGATCGGCGCGGTCGGCACCACGGGGCTGTCGACCGCGCCGCACCTGCACTACGAGTTCCTCCTGAACGGAGGGGCGGTCGATCCCGGCTCGGTGGACCTCCCCGTGGAGCGTCCGCTGCCCGCGGCGGACAGCGCCCGCTTCGCCCGCGCGCGGCGGGCGGCCGAGCGGCTTCTGGACCGCGTGCCGTGGGCGGGGGGCTCACGGACCGCCTGGAGACCTGGCGAGCCTGACAGGTACGGACCGACGCCGTAGCTTGCCTCCGCGTGCCGGGCGCCGCGGGCCCCGCGACCCCGGGCGTCCCCAGATCGGTTCGTCCCTCGCCCCGGAGGCTCGATGCGGGCTCGAACGTGGCTGTCGGCGCTCCTGCTGCTCCTCGTGGCCGCGACCGTCCCTCTCGCCGCTCCCTCGCCGACCCCCGGCTCCCGCACCGAGCGGCTCGAGGTGTCAGGGCTCGAGCGCCCGGTGGACATCCTCAAGGACCTGTGGGGCATCTCGCACATCTACGCCGAGACCGAGCACGACCTGTTCTTCGCGCAGGGCTACAACGCGGCGCGGGACCGGCTGTTCCAGTTCGAGATTTGGCGCAGACAGGCGACCGGCACGGTGGCCGAGATCCTCGGGGAATCGGAGGTGGAGCGCGACCGCGGCTCGCGCCTGTTCCGCTTCCGGGGCGACCTCGAGGCCGAGCTCGACCACTACCATCCGCGCGGCGGGGAGATCATCGGTGCCTTCGTGGACGGGATCAACGCGTACATCGCCGAGACGGAGCGGGATCCGTCCCTCCTCCCGGTGGAGTTCCACATCCTCGGCATCCGGCCCGGGCGCTGGACGCCCGAGGTGGTGGTCTCCAGACACCAGGGTCTCCTGTGGAACATCGACGAGGAGCTCCAGCTAGGGCGGGCCGTCGCCGCGGCCGGACCGGACGCGGTCAAGGACGTCGTCTATTTCCACCCCGGCGACCCCGACATCGCCCTCGATCCGGCCATCGACGGCTCGCTGTTGAGGACGGAGATCCTCGACGTGTACGAGGCGTTCCACAGCCCGATCCGGTTCCGGCGCGAGCAGGTGCGGCCCGAGTTCCGGGCGGCCGTGCCCCGTGGCGACACGGCCTCCACTCCCGACTTCCCCGGCCTGAACCGATCCTTCGCGCTCGCCGAACGGGCCGCGCTGGGGAGCAACAACTGGGTCCTCTCGGGTGAGCACACGTTGAGCGGCCACGCGATCATGGCCAACGACCCGCACCGCGTGCTCGCCGCTCCGTCCCTGCGCTACGCCGTCCACCTCGTGGGACCGGGCTGGAACGTGATCGGGGGTGGGGAGCCGATCCTCCCGGGCGTGTCGATCGGCCACAACGAGTACGGGGCGTGGGGACTGACGGTGTTCCTCACGGACGCCGAAGATCTGTACGTGTACGAGACCGATCCGGCCGATCCGAACCGGTATCGGTACAGGGACGGCTGGGAGGAGATGGAGGTCGACCGGCAGACGATCGCGGTCAAGGGGCGGCCGGACCGGCACGTCGAGCTCAAGTACACGCGGCACGGCCCGGTGATGTACGAGGATCCCGAGCACCACGTCGCCTACGCGCTACGCGCCGGGTGGCTCGAGGTGGGCGGCGCGCCCTATCTGGCCAGCCTGCGGATGGACCAGGCGCGCACGTGGGAGGAGTTCCGCGAGGCCTGCGAGTACAGCCACATCCCCGGCGAGAACATGGTGTGGGCGGACGTGGACGGGAACATCGGCTGGCAGGCCGTGGGCATCGCCCCCATGCGCCGCAACTGGACCGGGCTCGTCCCCGTCCCCGGCGACGGGCGCTACGAGTGGGATGGCTACCTCGAGATCAGGGAGAAGCCCCACATCGAGAACCCGCCCGAGGGCTTCTTCGCCAGCGCCAACGAGAATCTCGTGCCGCCCCGCTACGAGCACCGCGACGCGGTGGGCTGGACGTGGAGCGACCCGTTCCGGAAAGCGCGTCTGGTCGAGGTGCTGGGCTCGGGTCGGCGGTTCACGCTGCCGGACATGATGCGACTCCAGACCGACTACCTGTCCATCCCGGCCCGCTCGCTGGTCCCCATGCTGGAGCTCGTGGAGGACGGGCTGACGCCGGCCGCGCGGGAAGCCGTCGCGCGGCTCCGCGGTTGGGACTTCGTACTCCGCTCCGACGCGATCGAGTCGTCGATCTACGTGTCCTGGGAGAGGCGGCTGCAGCGCGAGATCGCCGATCTGGCGATCCCGGACGCCCTGACCGGGATCCTCGAGTCGGTGTCGATGAAGAAGGTCCTCGACTGGCTCGCCTCGCCGCCCGTGTGGTTCGCCGAACTCGGCGGGGGCGATCCCGTGACGGGGCGCGACGCGTTCCTCGTGCGGACCTTCGAGGAGGGGATCTCGGACCTGACGGCCCGCCGGGGTCCCGACCCGGTCGGCTGGATCTACGGCGGCCCGCGGTTCAAGCACGTCCTGCTCCGCCACCCGCTGTCCGGTCCCGTCGACGCCGGAACCCGGGCGCGGCTGGAGGTCGGGCCCGCGCCCCGCGGCGGGGACGGGTACACGGTCAACATGACCGGGTTCGGCGACAACCAGACCTCCGGTGCCTCGTTCCGGATCATCACCGAGGCGGGGGACTGGGACACCGCCGTGTTCACCAACACGCCCGGCCAGGGAGGCGACCCGGACGACCCGCTGTACCGGAACCTGTTCGAGCGCTGGGCCGCGGATGGGTACTTCCCGCTCTACTACACCCGCGACCGGGTGGAGTCCGCCCTCGCCGAGCGGCTCGAGCTGGCGCCGCCCGGAGGCTGAGCCACCGGCGGGACGGGCAGGCCGCCCCGGCGGCCGGGGAACCGTCAGGGGCTCCGCGCGGTTGAAAGAGGGCGTCTTCGCGCCTATGTTTTCCTGCTCGGTTCCGTACGGCCGCACGGGCTGGCCCGCGGCCGTTCGCGCGTCACAGGGAGAGACGATGAAACTCGGGATCCATCCGACATACGAGACGGCGCAGATCACCTGCGCCTGCGGCCGCGTCACCGAGACGCGGTCCACGGTGGGGGAGATCCACGTCGAGATCTGCTCGCATTGTCACCCGTTCTTCACCGGCCGCCAGAAGCTGGTGGACACGGCGGGCCGCGTGGAGCGCTTCTTCGCCAAGTACGGCTCCGGCGAATCGGCGACCGCGGCGACGACCGAGCCGGGGCCCCCACCGGCCGGGGCCGGCGAGGACGGGGACACGGAGAAGGCCGCTCCCGCGGAATCCTGAGGCGGCGACCGTCGAGGTCCCGTTCCGCCCCCACTGCATGTCCGACCCCGGCCGCCTGATCTCCCGCCTGCGCGAGGCCGTGGTCCGCTACGAGGACCTCGGCCGGCGGCTCGCCGACCCCGACGTGCTGGGCGATGTGGACCGGTTGCGCTCCACCGCCCGCGAGCATTCCGACCTCGAGGCCCTCGCCCGGGCCGCCCGCGATCATCTGAAGTTGCTCGACGAGCTGCGTCAGGCCCGCGAGCTGGTCGCCGCGCCGGACACCGATCCCGAGATGGCCGACCTGGCCGCCACGGAGGTCGAGGCGCTCGAGACGCGCCGCGAGGAGCAGGAAGTCGCCCTCAGGAGGCTGCTCGTCCCGCGGGATCCGCTCGACGACCGGCCCGCCGTGGTCGAGATCCGGGCCGGCACGGGCGGTGATGAGGCGGCGCTGTTCGCAGCCGACCTGTACCGCATGTACACGCGCTACGCGACCGGGAAGGGCTGGGACGTGGAGCTCGTGAGCGCGAGCGACGGATCGATGGGCGGGCTCAAGGAAATCGTGTTCATCGTCCGCGGCCGCGAAGCGTACGGACTGTTGCGCTACGAGTCGGGAGTACACCGCGTGCAGCGGGTACCGGAGACCGAGAGCCAGGGCCGCATCCACACCTCGGCCGCCACCGTCGCCGTGCTGCCAGAGGCGGAGGAGGTGGATGTGGAGATCGACCCGAACGACCTCAAGATCGACGTGTTCCGCTCGTCGGGTCCGGGGGGGCAGTCGGTGAACACGACCGACTCCGCCGTCCGCGTCACGCACCTGCCCACCGGTCTGGTCGTCTCCTGTCAGGACGAGAAGTCGCAGCACAAGAACAAGGCGAAAGCGCTCAAGGTGCTGCGCAGCCGCCTGCTCGACCGCCGGGTCGCCGAGCAGGAGGCCGAGCGCGCCCGGGAGCGCCGTACGCAGGTCGGGACCGGGGACCGCTCGGCCAAGATCCGCACCTACAACTACCCGCAGAGCCGCATGACCGACCACCGCATCGGTCTCACCACGCACCGGCTCGACGCGATCCTCGACGGCGATCTGGACGAGGTCGTCGAGGCGCTGCGCCTGGCCGGGATCGAGGAGCGCATCGCGGAGACCCCGGATGCGGCCGACTGAGCCGGCTCCCGGCCGGCGTCCCGCCGGGCCCACCCGCCGCGAGACGGTGGACGGGATCGCGCGCGAGCTCTCGGCGCACGGGATCGAGACGGCTCGCACGGAGGCGGAACGTCTGGTCGCGGCGGCCCTCGGCCTACGGAAGAGCGCGCTCACCCTCGAAGGCGGCGTGCGGCTCGATCCGGATGAGGCGCGCGTCGTGGCGCGCGCGGTCGCACGGCGGATAGGCCGTGAGCCGCTCCAGCACATCGAGGGAGAGGCCGAGTTCCGCGAGCTCGTGCTCGTCTCCGATCGGCGGGCGCTGATCCCGCGACCCGAGACCGAGGAGCTGGTGGATCGCATCGCGGCGTGGACCCGCGGCGAACCCGTGGCGCGAGCGCTCGACGTGGGGGTGGGCTCGGGGGTCCTGGCGCTGTCGCTCCTCGTGGAGGGGCTGGCCGACCGGGTGGTGGGGCTCGACGTGTCGCCGGATGCGCTCGAGCAGGCGCGCGAGAACGCGGTCAGGGCCGGGGTCGCGCAGCGCCTGGAGCTCAGGCGTTGCGGTCCCGACATATGGTCCGCTGTGGGCGACGATCCCCCCTTCGATGTGGTTGTCTCGAACCCCCCCTACGTGCGCACCGGCGACCTCGCGGGGCTCGCGCCCGAGGTCCGCGACCACGAGCCGTGTGTGGCGCTCGACGGCGGTCCCGACGGCCTCGCCGTGCTGCGTCTGCTCGTCGCCGGCGCGGCGGATGCGCTCCGTCCGGGCGGTGCCCTGTTCCTGGAGATCGGGGCGGATCAGGAGGTCGCCGTGCGGGAGGCCCTCGAGACCGCTTCCGGCTGGACGGACGTGTCCATCGGGCGGGACCTCGCCGGCCGCTCCCGGTTCGCCAGTGCGCGGGTCGCGGAGGGTGTGCGGCCCGCCGGGTGAGCCCCGCGCCGCCCCGCGGCCGGCCATCCCGGCGCCGCCCGCAGCGGGCCGCACTCCGAGTCGCGCCGCCGGCGGGCGGTCGTTATACTCGGGCGACGTTTCTCCCGGCGCCGCAAGGGCTTCGCGGGCGTCGCCCATTCCCGCCGCCCCGCGGCTCCTCGACCCACGCGAATGGTGACGATGGATACGCGAGACACCCGAGAACGCATTCTCGAGAAGGCGGAAGAGCTGGGACGTCTCATCTCCCAGACCGCGGAGTACGCCTATCTGCAGGCCGCGAACCGCGACCTGGGCGATGACCGCGAGGCGACCGAGCTCCTCAACCGGCTGCGCGATCTGCAGGAGACCCTCATGGACACCGTGGGCCGCGGCGAGGACCCCCCCGCCGACCAGCGGGCCGAGTACGAGGAGCTGCAGGAGAAGATCCAGACGACGAGCCGCTATCAGGCCCTGATCTCCTCGCAGGCGAACTTCGACAAGCTGATGGAGAAGGTGCACCGCTCGATCGGGACCGGGATCCGGAAGGGCGAGGAAAGTCGGATCATCCTGCCCTCATGACGTCGATCCGCGACCTGGGCGAGCGAGGGCTTCGCGCCACGTTCGAGCCCGTCGTGGCGTGGCTCACCCGCCGGCGGGTCCACCCCAACGCGGTCAGCACGGTCGGTTTCCTCGTCACGTGCAGCTCGGGCTTCTTCTTCCACCAGCACCACGTGCGCACGGCGGGCCTCCTCATCCTCCTCGGCGGGCTGTTCGATCTGTTCGACGGCAGCGTGGCCAGACGGACCGGGCTCGCCTCGTCCTTCGGAGCGTTCTACGACTCGACGCTCGATCGGCTGTCCGAGATCGTCGTGTATCTGGGGCTCCTTTCGCTGTACAACGACTATCGGCTCGCGCTCGGCGACGTGGCGATGATCTACTGGATCGTCCTCGCCATGGCCGGCTCGCTGATGATCAGCTACACCCGCGCGCGGGCCGAAGGCCTCCGCATGACCGTCCACGTCGGTCTCATGCAGCGGCCGGAGCGAGTGATCCTGATCGGCTTCGCCGCCCTCCTGTTCGGCGAGATGGAGATGGCGGGCCAGGAGGGACTCATCCTCAAGATCGTGATCATCGTGCTCGCCGTGCTCACGAACCTCACCGCGATCCAGCGCATCTGGTACGTGTACCGCGAGACCCGGCCGGAGGGCGAGCCGCTACGCGAGGCGGTCGAACCCACCCACGAAACGGAGTGACGGGAGATCGTGAACGGAGACAGATCACCGCGGCAGATCGACGCCGCCGAAGGCAGGCTCGGGGTCCTGATCGTCGGTCTCGGAGCGGTGGCGACGACTTTCATCGCCGGCGTGGAGGCGGCGCGGCGAGGGCTGGCGCGCCCGATCGGCTCGCTCACCCAGCTGAACACGATCCGTCTCGGGAGGCGCACCGAGCGCCGCACGCCGCTGCTCAAGGACTTCGTGCCGCTCGCCGGCCTGGATGACCTCGTGTTCGGCGCCTGGGATCCGATCGCGGACGACGCCTACACGTCGGCCGAAGTGTGTGGGGTGCTCGACACCGAGGACATCCGGCCGCTCGAGGAGTTCATGCGGGGAATCCGGCCCATGCCGGCGGTGTTCGACAAGTCCTACGTGAAGAAGCTCGACGGGCCGAACGTCAAGCAGGCCTCGAACAAGCGCGAGCTGGCCGAGCAGCTCCGCGAGGACATCCGCTCGTTCAAGGAACGGCACGGGTGCGACCGCCTCGTCATGGTGTGGGCGGCGTCGACCGAGATCTTCATGCGTCCCACAGAGGTCCACCAGACGCTGGCGGCGTTCGAGAAGGGGATGGAGGAGAACGACCGCATGATCGCCCCTTCCATGTTGTACGCGTGGGCTGCGCTCCAGGAAGGCGTCCCGTTCGCCAACGGGGCCCCGAACCTGACGGTCGACATCCCGGCCATGCTGGAGCTGGCGGCCGACCGGGAGGTCCCCATCGGGGGAAAGGACTTCAAGACCGGTCAGACGCTCATGAAGACCATCCTCGCCCCAGGCCTCAAGGCGCGCATGCTGGGCCTGCGTGGCTGGTTCTCGACCAACATCCTCGGCAATCGCGACGGGGAGGTGCTCGACGACCCCGAGAGCTTCAAGACCAAGGAGGAGTCGAAGCTCGGTGTGCTCGAGTACATCCTGCAGCCGGACATGTATCCCGAGCTGTACGGCGACGTCTACCACAAGGTGCGCATCAACTACTACCCCCCCCGCGGCGACAACAAGGAAGGGTGGGACAACATCGACCTCGTCGGCTGGATGGGGTACGACATGCAGGTGAAGATCGATTTCCTGTGTCGGGACTCGATCCTCGCCGCCCCCATCGTGCTCGACCTCGCCCTGTTCCTCGACCTCGCGCAGCGGTCCGGCCTGTCGGGCATCCAGGAGTGGCTCTCCTTCTACTTCAAGAGCCCGCAGGTGGCGCCGAACCTCTACCCCGAGCACGACCTGTTCATCCAGCACTGGAAGCTCAAGAACACGCTCCGCTGGCTGATGGGGGAGGAGCAGATCACACACCTCGGCGTCGAGTACTACGACTGAGTCACCTCCGGTGAGTGCGGAGAGGGCGCCGTTCATCGTGTTCGAAGGACCCGAAGGGGCGGGCAAGTCTCTCCAGATCGATCGTCTCTCCCGGTCGCTCGAGGCGCGCGGCCTACCTCACATCGCGACGCGCGAGCCGGGCGGTACCGAGCTCGCGGAGGCCATCCGCGACATCCTCCTCGATCGCCCGCAGCTGGAGCTCGACGGGATGACGGAGCTGCTCCTGTTCTCGGCCGCGCGGCACGCCCACGTCGAACAGGTGATCCGACCCTCGCTACGGGAGGGACGGCTCGTCCTGTGCGATCGCTTCGAGCTCTCGACTCGCGTCTATCAGGGATACGGGCGGGGCGTGTCGCAGGAAGCGATCCGGGCGATCACCGCGCAGGCGACCGGCGGCCTGTTGCCGGATCTGTACATCGTGCTCGATGTCCCCGCCTCGGTCGGTCGGGACCGACAGCGCGGGCGGGACTTCTGCCCCGATCGAATCGAGCGAGAGCAGGTCGGGTTCATGGAGCGGGTGTCCGCCGGGTACCGCGCGTTCGCCGCCGGGGAGGACCGCATCGAGGTGGTGGATGCCTCCGGCTCCCCGGAGGCGGTCGGTCGACGGACGGGGGCCGTGCTCCACGCGCGCTTCCCGGACTGGTTCGATCCGGCGGCGTGAAACTTTCGCGCACGGCGTGGGGTTACGAGATTACGGAAATCGCGTCGGGGACGCGGTACCTCGCCACGAGCGCCGGCGGGGACGCGTGGCCCGCGACGTGCGGCGCCATGGGGGCGCGGGTCCGGAGGACGGGGCACGGGTGTCGAACGGAGGACGGATGAAGGCTCAGCGATCGTGGACGACCGGGCTGGTGGTCGGCGCCATTGCCCTCACGAGCGGCGGCTGGTTGCTCGACCGGGGCGCGCCGGAGGGGGTGGCGGAGGGTCGACAGCTGTTCGAGGAGGTGCACCGGCTGATCGCGGAGAGATTCGTCGACGAGGTGTCGCCGGATGACCTGTACCAGATGGCCATCGATGGCATGCTCAAGGAGCTCGGCGATCCGTACACCGACTTCCTGGAGCCCGCGGACTGGGAGGATCTCCGCTACTCGACGACCGGCAACTACGGCGGTCTCGGGGTGCGCATCGATGCCAAGGACGGCTGGATCACGATCGTCTCGGTGCTTCCCGACACGCCGGCGCAGCGCCAGGGCCTGGTGATCGGTGACCGGATCATCGAGGTGGAGGGCGAGACGGCCGAGAACTGGACGCCGGACAAGGCGGTGCAGGTCCTCCGTGGACCGAAGGGCGCTCCCGTCAACATCACGGTGGCCCGCGTGGGCGCGGCCCAGCCGCTCCACTACGAGATCGTCCGGGACGAGATCCACGTCGTGCAGGCTCAGGCGTTCATGCTCCCCGGCGACATCGGCTTCGTGCAGCTTCGCGGCTTCAGCCGTCAGGCCCAGGAGGAGCTCGTCCAGGGCATCGACATGCTGCGCGACGCGGGCGCCCGGGGCGTGATCTTCGATCTGCGGCAGAACCCGGGCGGGCTGCTCGAAGAGGGCATCCAGGTGACGGATCTGTTCCTGGATCGCGGCGCGGAGGTCGTGGAGACCCGCTCCCGTCTCCCCGACCAGAACTACGTGTACCGGGCTCCCAGCGGGCAGCGCTATCCGGATCTGCCGGTCGTCGTGCTGGTCGACGGCTGGTCGGCGAGCGCCTCGGAGATCGTCGCCGGCGCGCTCCAGGATCACGATCGGGCGGTTATCGTCGGCGAGACGTCGTACGGAAAGGGATCGGTGCAGACGCTGTACGGCCTGTCAGGGGATCACCACATGAAGGTGACCACCGCACGCTGGTACACGCCGTCCGGTCGCTCCATCCAGAAGGACTTCGACCCCGACCACGCGATGCGGAGCCTCGCCGCCAGCGCCGTCTCGATCTCGGGCGAGCCCGTCGAGGTCCCCGATGCCCACGTGGAGCGCGAGGAGTTCCGCACGGACGGGGGTCGCATCGTCTACGGCGGTGGCGGGATCACGCCGGATCTGGCCGTGAGCCCGGATACGCTCACCACCGAGGAGCAGACGCTGCGCCGGGCGGCGATGAGCGACGGCAAGGTCGTGCGCGACGTCGTGTTCCGGTGGGCGGTCGAATGGGCGAAGGACCACGATGTCCAGCCGGGCTTCCGGGTCACCGACGCCATGCGCGACGGGGTGTACGCCAAGCTCTCGTCCGAGGATGCCGGGATCGATCGCGGTCTGTTCGATCACTCCGGGCGCTACATCGACTGGCTCATCGGGGTCGAGCTCACGGGGGCGGCGCTGGGCGAGACCGAGCAGCTCAAGCGTCGGGCGGAGCAGGACAGCCAGGTAGCCACGGCGGTGGATCTGCTGGGCAAGGCCGACACGCCGGCGGTCCTGTTGTCGATCGCCGCCGCCGAGGCGGAGGCGCGCGGCCAGGTTGCGGGCTCGGGCGGTGAACGCTAGGCATCCATCGCGCGCGGACGGTCGGCGGACGACCGGTTCCGTCGCCGGTCTCTCGAAGGAGCGTCGCATGAGCCGTTCAGCCCGGGCCCCACGGGGCATGGAAGCGCTGCTCCTCGTGTCGTTCGTCGTCGCGGGCTGCGCGAGCTCGGGCGGTCGTCACAGCTACACGCGTCTCCTGATCTCGGGTGACCAGATCCGGGAGGACGGGTACGCCACCGCCTACGAGGCCCTCACCCACCACCGCGAGCTGATCGTGTTCGAGGATCGGATCGGGTTCGAAGGTGGGGACGACCGCTCGGGGCTCGGGGCCGATCGGCTGACCTACACGGTCCCCGTGCTCGTCGTGGACGGCGACCTCAACCAGAACGACATGATCACCACGCTCCGACTCATCCCGGCCGCGGACATCGTATCGATCCGCCTCTACTACGCCAGCATGGTGCCGCCCGAGTACCGGCGTCCGGGGGCGGAAGGCGGCGTCATCGAGGTTCGCACCCGATAGCCGCCGCGTCCGCCCCTCCACCGTCGCGGCGTCCGCTCCCCGGAGCGTCGGCCGCTGCCCGGAGCCGCGCGCGCGCGGCGACCCGTCGTGTGCTCCTGTTCGGACGCCGGCCCGAGCCGGGTCGGGCCAAGACACGCCTCATCCCGGCGCTCGGTGCGGCGGGTGCGGCCGAGCTGTACCGGGGCTTCCTGGACGACCTGGCGGCGCGTCTCCCCGCGGTCGGCCCGGTTGAGCTGTGGGCACCGGCGGGAGAAGGCGTGCGACGCGCCCTCGAGACCCGGTACCCCTGGCTCGCCGTCCGCGTCCAGCCCGAAGGCGACCTCGGCGACCGCCTGGCGGCCGCGTTCGAGGCCGCCTTCGCGGACGGCATCGACTACGCGGTCGCCGTGGGAAGCGATCACCCGACGCTGCCGCCCGAATACGTGGAGCGGGCGTTCCGGGCGCTGCACGCCGCGCACCTCGTCCTGGGGCCGACCCTCGACGGCGGCTACTACGCGATCGGACTCAGACGACTCTGCTGGCCGCGTGCGCGGGCGCTGTTCGCGGGTGCTCCATGGTCCACCCCCGAGCTGCTCGACTGGTCCCGTCGACGCGCGACCGAGCTCGAGCTGTGTCACGTGGAGCTCCCCGGCTGGTACGATGTCGACGAGCCCGAGGACCTCGCGAGGCTCGACCGCGATCTCATGCCCGGGAGCGCCACCGGGCGCGCGTGGCGCGGGTTGCGGGACGGCGCCGACCGGCGGCCGTCGAGCGGCGGGTGAGCGCGATCGAGGTTCGCCTGCTGCGGGGCGAGGCCGAGGAGTCTCGGCACTGCGTGCACGGCGTCCTGGTCGAGCTGGAGACGGGGAAGGTGCGGGCGCACGGCGATCCGGATCTCGAGGCGTTCTGGCGTTCCTCGATGAAACCTTTCCAAGCGCTGCCTCTCGTGGAGGACGGGCTGTTCGAGCGTCTGGGACTCGGAGGGCGCGAGCTGGCGATCGCGTGCGCCTCGCACCATGGCGCCCCGGAGCACCTCGAGGCCGTGCGCCGCATCCTCGCCGCCGTGGGACTCGGGGAAGGCGACCTCGTGTGCGGGCCGCACCGGCCGCTCGACGACGAAGCCGCGCGGGCCCTGGATCTGGCGGGGCGGCTGCCGGACCGGCTCCACAACAACTGCTCGGGGAAGCACGCGGCCATGCTGGCGTGGTGCCGGGACCGGGGGTGGGATCCGGCGTCCTACCATCTCCCCGCACACCCGCTCCAGGAGGCCGTTCGCGCCGGCCTGACCGAGTGGCTGGAGCGTTCCCCCGACGAGCTGGTGTGGGGCGTGGACGGATGCGGGGTCCCGACCCCCAGATTGGCCCTCGAGGACATGGCGCGGGCCTACGCGCGTCTGGCGGCGTCCGCCGCACCGGGCCCGCGTGCCGTTGTCGGCGCGATGACGACGTACCCGAGCCTGGTGTCGGGTCCGACCGCGCTCTCGTGCCGCCTCGTTCGCGCGAGCGGGGGGCGCATGCTCGCCAAGGGGGGAGCCGAGGGGGTGTTCTGTCTCGGCGAGCCAGGTGCCGGCTGGGGGGCGGCGCTCAAGGTGCGCGACGGCGCGATGCGGGCGCTCGGCCCGGCCGTCCTGTTCGCGCTCGATGCGTGGGGTCGAACGACCCCGGACATGCTCGGCGGGCTGGCCGAGTTCGAGCCGGCGGTCGTCCAGAACACGCGCGGCGAGCCGGTGGCGCGGCTCACCGCCCGATGACCCGCGGGCACGAAGGACGCGAGGCGGGACTCCCGGAGGGGCCGGCGCTCGACGCGCTCCTCCGAGTGTCCGCAGTGATCGCGGGTGGGGATGCGGACACGGTGCGGTCCGAGCTCCGGAACGCGCGTGAGCGGTGTCCGCGGTTGCGGATCGAGGAGGCCCTGCTCCAGGCGTACCTCTTCCTGGGCTTCCCGGCGGCCATCGACGCGTTCTCGATGTGGCGGGAGCTGGAGCCGGATCCACCGGCCGAGCCGCCCGGTGCCGATCCGGATCTGGACACGCGTCGGATGGAGGGCGAGACGCGCTGCCGGCGGATCTACGGGCGGTCCTACGACCGGCTGCGCGCCAGGATGCGCGCGCTCCACCCGGCGCTCGACCGCTGGATGATCGAGGAGGGGTACGGGAAGGGGCTTGCGCGCCCGGCCCTGACACAGCGGGAGCGGGAGCTGTGCGCCGTGTCTCTGCTGGCGGCGGCGGGATTCGGCCCGCAGCTCGACGCGCACGCCCGCGGGGCCCTCAACGTGGGGGCCTCGGTCGGGGAGGTCGGGCGGGCAGTGGACATCGGCCTCGACCGGAGTCGCGCCCCCGGCGGGAAACACCCGGACGCCGAAGCAATCCGCGCGGTGTGGAAGGCCATCGAGGAGAGATGTTCGTCGATTTCGTCAGAATCCGGGTAACCGGGGGCGCCGGCGGTGCCGGAGCGAGCGCCTTTCGGCGCGAGCGGGGCGTCCCGCGCGGCGGACCCGCGGGTGGAAACGGCGGTCGGGGAGGCGACGTGCTGCTGCGCGCGGACCCGGGCCTCGACACCCTGCTCGACTACTCCTACCGGGAGCACCTCCGGGCGGAGCGCGCCGGGCACGGGGAGGGGGGCAAGCGGGATGGCGCCGACGGGGCGAACCTCATCCTCCCGGTGCCGCTCGGTACGCTCGTCCGGGATGCGGACACCGGGGAGCGGATCGGCGAGCTGCTGTCGCCGGGGGAGGAGTTGATCGTGGCGCGCGGCGGGCGTGGCGGGCGTGGCAACGCGAGCTTCGCGACCGCCACCAATCAGGCGCCGCGCGAGTGGGAGCCTGGCGAGTGGGGCGAGGAGCGCCGCATCGAGCTCGAGCTGAAGCTCATCGCCGACGTGGGGCTCGTCGGACGGCCGAACGCCGGCAAGTCCACTTTCCTGTCGCGCGTGACCTCCGCCCGCCCCAAGGTGGCCGACTACCCGTTCACCACGCTCACCCCCGTGCTCGGCGTGGTGGGGCTCTCGGGAGGGCGATCGTTCGTGATCGCCGACATCCCGGGCATCATCGAAGGCGCCCACGAGGGGCGCGGTCTGGGCAGCCGGTTCCTGCGGCACATCGAGCGCACGCGAACGCTCGCCCTGCTCATCCCCATCGACGACGAGGATCCCCGGGCCGCGTACGAGCTGCTGCGCGAGGAGCTGCGCTCTCACGATGCGGCGCTCGACGGGCTGCCGCACTGCGTGCTGCTCACCAAATGCGATCTGGTCCCGCAGGCGGAGCGGGGGGCGCCACTCACCGCCCCGGACGCATGGGGCGTGTTCGTGATCTCGTCGGTGAGCGGCGAGGGGCTGTCCGAGGCGCTGGAGGGGTTGTGGGCCGAGGTGCGGGCCGAGAAGGAGCGAGCCGCGGGAGCGGCCGGGGGAGACCCGTTCGAGGGGGTTGAGGAGTGGCGGCCCTAGGACCGGAGCACGAGGAGGCCGCGGCGCTTCTCGCCCTCGCCGGGATCCCGGGTCTCGGCCTGCCGGCGCTGCGACGCCTGGTCGATCGATTCGAGAGCGGCACGGCGGCGCTGGCCCGGCTGCGTGGAGCCCCGCCGGCCGTCCTCGTCGAGGCGGCCGGGCCCTCGGTGCGGGTCGGCCCGCGCACCGCGCCCGCACTCCGTGCGCTGTCCGCCGACGGAACCGTCGCGAGGCTCGAACGGGCGCGGCTACTGGGACTTCGGATCGTGTCGTGGGCCTCGACGGACTATCCGGCGCCGCTGCTCGACCTCGTCGCCCCTCCCCCCGTCCTCTTCCTGCGCGGGCGGGAGTGGCCCGATTTCGAGGTGTGCGTGGCCATCGTGGGCACGCGTCGCTCGACCCCCTACGGGCGCGCGGTGGCGCACCGGCTGGCGCGCGACTTCGCTCGCTGGGGCTGGACGGTGGTGAGCGGCATGGCGCGCGGGATCGACGCGGCGGCGCACGCGGGCGCGCTCGACGCCGGGGGGCACACGATCGGCGTGCTCGGATCGGGGCACGAGCACGAATATCCGGCGGCGAACCGGGATCTGTACCGGCGCATGCGGAGGGGCGGGCTCCTCGTGTCGGAGTTCTGGCCTTCCGAGCGTCCCGGCCGGCACACGTTCCCGCGTCGCAATCGGATCATCGGGGCCCTCGGGCGGGCCGTGGTCGTGGTCGAGGCGGGAGAGCGGAGTGGAGCGCTAAACACGGCCGCGCTGGCCACCGAGATCGGCAAGGAGGTACTGGCGGTGCCGGGCCGCATCGACGCCCCGTCGGCGCAGGGCGTCCTCGGGCTCCTGCGGCGGGGCGCGGGGGTCGTGGCCGGCGTGCGCGACGTGTTCGACGCCGTCGGTTGGGTGCACGACTACGAGCCGCCCGCGGAGTCCGGGACGCCCGGGTCGATGCGACCGCCCCCGCGCGCGGGACGGGTGGAGGACGCGCGTGTCCTCCGGGCGCTGTGCGGGCAGGGTCTCACGGCCGACGAGACCGCGGCCCAGACGGGGCTCGATGTCGGTCGCACCCTCGCCGCCCTCGGACGGCTCGAGGTGGATGGGCGGGTGGCGCGCGGCCCGGGCGGGCGCTTCGAGATCGTCTCGACCCGGGAGCCCGTGTGACCCGGGCCGGTCCGGCTGCCCCGGCGGCCGTCGAGTCGCCGCCGCCGGAGCTCGCGGGCGTGCCGGCGCCCGAGGCCCTGTACGCCCACTTCCCGTTCTGCGTCCACCGGTGCCACTACTGCGACTTCTCGGTGACCCGCTCGCGGACGCCTCCCGTTGACAGCTGGCTCGACGCCGTGAGCGCGGAGCTCGAGAGCTGGTTCGCCCGCGCCGGGTGGGCGGCACCGTTGCCGATCGACACGGTGTTCGTAGGGGGCGGGACGCCGTCGCTTCTGGGCACCGCGGGCATGCGCGCCTTCCGGCGCCGGATCGAGCGGTGGTTCACACTCGACGGTCGGGTGGAGTGGACCGCGGAGGCGAATCCTGCCTCGTTCACGCGCGACGTCGCGGCGGCGTGGCGAGATGCGGGCGTGAATCGCGTGAGTCTCGGGGTACAGGCGCTCGACGACGCGGCCCTCGCCTGGCTGGGACGGCGACACGACACGGGCGGAGCGCTCTCGGCCGTGCGGGCGGCCCGGGCCGCCGGGCTCGCGACCGTGAACGCCGATCTCCTGTTCGGACTCCCCGAGAACATCGAGCGCGATCTCGACACCGAGGTCGCCCGTCTCGCCGACGCGGGCGTGACGCACGTGAGCGCCTACGGGCTCGCCGTCGAGCCGCATACCCCCCTCGCGCAGTGGGTCGGAATGGGGCGCGTACGTCCCGCATCGGAAGGCGGTTACGCGGACGAGTACCGGCGCGTCGCGCGGCGGCTGCTCGGGAGCGGGTACGAGCCCTACGAGGTTTCGAACTTCGCGCGACCGGGGCACGAATGCCGGCACAACTGGTACTATTGGAACCGGGCCCCGTATCTTGGTGTGGGCCCGTCCGCGCACGGCTTTCTTCCGCCCTTCAGGCTCTGGAACGTGTTTCGCTGGGACCGATATCGCGCGCGGGTGACCCGCGCCGACGGGGCGCTGGAGGGCTGGGAGCGCCTGTCGCCGTCGGAGGAAGAGCTGGAACGCGTGTGGCTCGGCCTCCGTACACGCAGGGGGCTGTCCACGGCGGAGTGGATCCGCACGACGGCCGGCGGCACGAACCTGGCACGCTGGGAGGACGCGGGGTGGATCGAGCGGCGTGGGGACCGGATCGTCGCCACGCTCGAAGGCTGGCTCCGAATGGACGCCATGGTGACCGAGATCGAGCGCGGACGGGAACGAGACTGAGCCACATGTCGATGCCGACTCTCACCGAACGGGAGCGCTCCGTCCTCGCGGCGGTGATCGACTCGTTCATCCGCACGGCGGCGCCGGCGGGGTCGCGCCGCATCGGGAAGGAGTACGAGCTCGGGGTCTCGGCAGCCACGATCCGCAACACGATGTCGGATCTGGAATCGAAGGGGTTCCTCACGCACCCTCACACGTCGGCCGGCCGCATGCCGACCGATCTGGCGTATCGCTACTACGTGGACGCGATGATGCGGAAGCTGCAGCCGCGTCCCAGCGAGCAGGCGAAGATCGAGCGCGAGTTCGCCGGCCTCGAGGTCGTTGCCGTGGAGGACCTGGTGGCCCGTGCCGCCCGGGCACTGAGCCTGCTCACCGGCGAGCTGGGGCTGGCGGTGGGCCCGACGCTCGCCTCGGCGCGGCTGGAGCGCCTCGAGCTGGTCCCGGTGTCGGCGGAAAAGGCCTTGCTCGTCCTGACGCTCGAATCGGGGGTGGTGCGCACGGTCTACGTGGACCTGTTCTCGACCGTCCCGCGCCCCAGCCTCGAGGCGGTGTCGACGGCGCTCAACGAACGGCTGTCGGGGCACACGCTCCAGGAGATCCGCGACACGCTGCGAGTGCGGCTGCGCGACCTGAGCCTCGAGGATCCGGGCGCACAGGAGCTCGTGAACATCTTCGTCCACAGCGGGCCCGATGTGTTCGAATGGGCGCTCGAATGGCGGCAGGTGCACCTCGGGAGCGCGGCGGTGCTCGCCGAGCAACCGGAGTTCACCACCGGCGAGCGGCTGCGCGAGCTGATCCAGCTGACCGAGCGACGCGAGCTGCTGGCGAGCGTGCTGGGCGATCGCGACGGAGGCGATCGACCGCACATCACGATCGGCACCGAGCACGGAAAGCCCGAGCTCGAGGACCTGACGATCGTGACGGCGAACTACTCCGTCGGGAGCCTCCAGGGGACCGTGGGGGTGATCGGCCCGACACGCATGGCGTACGACAAGGTCGTGTCGATCGTGGACTGGACGTCGGGGCTCCTGTCCCGGCTCGCCCAATCCTGAGGGGGTTTCGCGTGATCGCAGGCGTGTGAGGGGGGAGACCGGGAGAGCCATGGCGAGAGACTACTACGGCCTGCTCGGCCTGTCGCGGGATGCCGACACCGATCAGATCAAGAAGGCGTACCGGCGGCTCGCGATGAAGTACCACCCCGATCGGAACGGGGAGCCCGATGCCGAGGAGCGCTTCAAGGAGGTCACCGAGGCCTACGAGGTGCTCCGGGATCCCCGGAAGCGGGAACTGTACGACCGTTACGGGGAGGCCGGGGTGCGTCCGGGGTCCGGCGGCGAGGCCCCGTTCGGGGGATTCGGGACGTTCGCCGACGCCTTCGAGGTCTTCATACGCGAGTTCGGCGCCGGGGGGTTTGGAGACCTGTTCGGCGGGGGCCGGGCGAGCCCGGGTCCGCGACGTGGATCGAGCCTCAAGGTGTCGCTGACGATCACGCTCGAGGAGGCTGCGCGCGGCGTCCGGCGCACGATCCGGGTGGCGGCCATGGACCGTTGCGGGCGCTGCGAGGGGAGCGGCGCCAGACCGGGCAGTACGGCGATGGTGTGCGACGCGTGCGCCGGGGCGGGTGAGATACGCCAGGTGCAGCGTTCGATGCTCGGCCAGTTCGTCTCCGTCCGTCCGTGCCCCGACTGCGGCGGCGAGGGACGCAGGGTCGACCCGTGCGAGGAGTGCGACGGGACCGGTCGCGTGCGCGGCGAGCGCGAGGTCGAGGTCGAGGTGCCCGCCGGGATCTCCCAGGAGGACTACCTCAAGCTCAGGGGACGGGGCAATGCCGGTGTGCGAGGGGGCCCGCCCGGGGACCTGATCGTCTCCGTGGAGGTGTCTCCGCACGAGCGCTTCGAGCGCCGGGGGGACGACCTGCTCCTCGACCTGCCGGTCACCTTCTCTCAGGCGGCGCTCGGGGCCGAGCTCGACGTCCCGACGATCGGCGGCCAGGCGCGGCTGAAGGTTCCGGCCGGCATCCAGGCCGGCCAGGTGCTCCGCATCCGCGGGCAGGGGATGCCCCGCCTGCGCGCCAGCGGGCACGGCGACGAGCTGGTGCGGATCCACGTGTGGACGCCCACGGAGCTGAGCCGCGAGCAGCGCGAGGCGCTCGAGGAGCTGGCCGGTCTGGAGGCGAGCCCACCGGAGCCGCGTCGCGGACAGGATCCGAGCTTCTGGCAACGGGTCAAGGCCGCGTTCACGGCGTGAGCCCCGGTCGTCCGAGGAGCCCCCCCACGGCATCGGCCGCCAGGATCCACACCCCGCGTCGCGCCAGGCGGCCCGGACAGTCGAGCGGCGACCCGGAGCCCGACAGGGCCCGGCGCACCGCGGTGATCTTGTATTCGCCCCGCACGAGCACGACGATGAGCCGCGCCTCGGAGATCACGCGCGGCGTGATCGTCAGTCGGCGACGCGGCTCGGCGGGGGCCTCAACGCCCACGATCCGGCGCTCGCGCTCCTCGACGGCCGCCTGCCCCGGGAAGAGGCTCGCGGTGTGGCCGTCCGTTCCGAGCCCGAGGACGAGCACGTCGAGTCGGGCGGGGAAGTCACGCTCGTAGGCGCGGGCCGCCGCATCGAGGTCGTCCGCGTCCGCCGGCATCCGGTGGACGCGCGTGGGGTGGATGCCGACCCGATCGAGTAGGGTCTCGCGGACGAGCCGGTAGTTGCTCTCGGGGGCGTCCGGGGGCACGGCCCGTTCGTCCGCAAAGTAGACGTCGATCAGATCCCAGCGAGGCTGCGGGGCGCGGGCGAGCGCCTCGTACACCGGCTCCGGGGTGTGGCCCCCGGAGAGGGCGATCGACAGGGTCTCGTCGGCTGCCGTCGCACCGAGCTTCCGACCCAGGAAGGCCGCGGCCGCCGTCGCGAATCCCCGCGGTCGGACGATGATCTGGTAGCCGGCCCCCGAGCCCGCCACCACCGCCGGGATACCCATCACGTGACGATCCGGCGAGTCTCCCACCCGGGAGCGCGGGTGACCTGCCGTCTCAGGATGCGGACCCCGCCATCAGCGACTCGATGCGTGACGCGAGCGTGTCGAGGAGGCGGTCGTAGGGCTTGATGAACTTCTCGACCCCTTCGTCGAGCAGCGTATCGGTCACGTCGTCGAAGTCGATCCCCACATCGGACAGCTCCTGCATGATGCGCTCGGCCCGGTCCGTCCCCTCCCGCACGGTGTTGGCGACCCGGCCGTGATCCAGGAAGGCCTCGGCCGTGGATTCCGGCATCGTGTTGATCGTCCAGGGTCCGATCAGGGGCTCGACGTACTTCACGTCGGGGTAGGAGGGGTCCTTGGTGCTCGTGCTCGCCCACAGCATGCGCTGCGGATGCGCGCCGGCCGCGGTGAGCGCGGCCCAGCGGGCGCCCCCCACGCGCGTCTCGAAGGAACGGTACGCCAGCTTCGCGTTGGCGATCGCGGCTTCCCCGCGCAGCCCCTCGACACGCGTCCGGCGGTCGGCATCGGCCGATCGGGCCAGCGCGTCGAGCCGTTCGTCCGTCAACGTGTCGATGCGGCTCAGGAAGAAGCTCGCCACCGACGCCACGTCGTCCACCCGGCGTCCCGCCTCCTGTCGCTGCTCCAGCGCCTCCAGGTGCGCGTTCGCCACGGCCTCGTAGGCGTGGAGCGAGAACAGGAGGGTCACGTTGATGTTGATGCCCTCGAACAGGGCTTGCCGGATCGCCGGCACGCCGGCCTCCGTGCCCGGGATCTTGATGAGCACGTTCGGGCGGTCGACGGCCTCGTACAGCCGCCGCGCCTCCTCGAGCGTCCCCTCCGTGTCGTGCGCCAGGTGGGGCGAGACCTCGAGCGACACGTACCCGTCGAGCCCGTCCGACTCGTCCCATACGGATCGCAGAACGTCACACGCGACCCGGACATCGGCCACCGTGAGGCGGTCGTACACCTCGCGCGCGTCCAACCCCCGCGAGGCGAAGCGCGCGATGTCGGCGTCGTATTCCTCACCCCCGCTGATCGCGCCGTGGAAGATCGCGGGGTTCGACGTCACGCCCCGCAGCCCCTGCTCGGCCACACGCCGCGCCAGCCCGCCGTCCGTCAACATCTCCCGCGTGAGATTGTCCAGCCAGAAGCTCTGTCCGTGCTCCCCGAGTCGCTCGAGCGCGTTCATGTGCCTTCCCTGTTCCAGTATCGTGCCTCGATCGCCTTCACCTTGTTCAACCGGCGCTCCAGCCGGGGCGCCGCCTTGTAGCGCGCGCCCAGGAAGGCCGCCACCGCCTCGCGGGCCACCTCGATCCCGATGACCCGCTCACCGAGACACAGCACGTTCATGTCGTCGTGTTCCACCCCCTGGTGCGCCGAGTAGGTGTCGTGGCACACCGCCGCGCGCACCCCTGGGACCTTGTTGGCGGTCACGCACACGCCGACGGCCGAGCCGCACACGAGGATGCCGCGCTCGGCCTCGCCGCGCGCGACGGCCTCCGCGACCGGGAGCGCGAAGTCGGGATAGTCCACCGACTCGGGCCCATCGGTGCCCATGTCGAGCACCTCGTGCCCGTCCTCGGCCAGCTCGCGCGCGAGCACCGTCTTGTAGGAGTACCCCGCGTGGTCCGCTCCGATCGCGACGCGCACGACCGTGCTCAGCCTTCGCGTCCGAGAACGGCCAGCGTACGCCGGACGACGGCCTCGGTCGTGAGCCCGTAGTCCCGATAGTTGTCGCGGTACGAGCCGGACTGGCCGAAGCGCTCGACCCCGATCACCGCCCCTTCGTCGCCGACCCACTCGGACCAGCCGAGCGTGGCTCCGGCCTCGATGGACACACGGGCGCGCACGTCCGGCGGCAGGACCTGGTCGCGGTATTCGGCCGGCTGAGCGCGGAACACGTCCCACGACGGGAAGGATACGACCCGGGCATCCACCTCGCGCTCCGCCAGCTCGATTCTCGCCTCCAGCGCGAACTGGACCTCGGACCCGGTTGCGAGGAGGAGAGCGTCGGGTCGCTCTCCGCGCTCGGGCGCGAGCACGTACGCCCCGCGGCGGAGCCCCTCCGCGGGGCCCAGCTCCTCGCGATCGAGGATCGGCACGCCCTGGCGTGTGAGGATGAGCATCGTGGGGCCATCGCGGCGCTCGATCGCCATGCGCCACGCCTCGACCACCTCGTTCGCGTCCGCGGGACGGATGAGCCGCATCCCCGGCATGGCGCGGAACGACGCGAGGTGCTCGACCGGCTGGTGCGTGGGACCGTCCCCGCCCAGCCCGATCGAGTCGTGCGTGAGCAGGTAGACGACCGGGAGCTCCATCAGCGCCGCCAGCCGAATGGAGGGGCGGGCATAGTCCGTGAAGATGAAGAACGTGGCCGCGTACGGGCGTACGCCCCCGTGCAATGCGAGTCCGTTACAGGCGCCGCACATGGCGTGTTCGCGCACCCCCCAGCGCAGGTTCCGGCCCTCGGGGTGTTGGCGGCTGAAGTTCGGGCTTCCTCCGATCAGCGTCTTGTTCGACCCCGACAAGTCCGCGCTCCCACCGATGAGCGCCGGGAACCGTTCGGCGATTGCGGCGAGCACCTTTCCGGAGGCGGCGCGGGTTGCCATGGGCCCCTGCTCGGGGTCGAACGAGGGCAGCCCCGCGTCCCAGCCGCTCGGGAGCCGGCCGGCCAGTCGCTCCTCGAGCGCGTCGGCCTCGGCCGGGTGCTCGGCGCGATACCGCGCGAAGCGCTCCTCCCATTCGGCCACCAGCTCGCCTCCGCGCTCGACCCGGGTGCGCATGTGCTCGCGCACGGCATCGGGAACCAGGAAGGCGGCGTCCTCCGGCCACCCGTACGCACGCTTGGCCAGCCGGATCTCCTCGGCGCCGAGTGGCTCGCCGTGGGCCGCCGCCGTGTCCTGCTTGTGGGGCGCCCCGTAGCCGATGTGTGAACGGAGGATCACGAGCGAGGGACGCCCCGTCTCGGCGCGTGCAGCCTCCAGCGCCCCGTCGATCGCCCCGAGGTCGTTGGCCCGATCGCCGATGTCCTGCACGTGCCAGCCGAGCGCCTCGAACCGGCCTCCGACGTCCTCGGTGAACGCGATCGACGTGTCGCCGTCGATCGTGATCCGGTTGTCGTCGTAGATCCACGTCAGCTTGGCGAGCCCCAGATGCCCGGCGAGCGATGCGGCCTCGTTCGACGCGCCCTCCATCAGGTCCCCGTCGCTGCAGATCGCGTATGTGCGGTGATCGATGATCTCGTGCTCCGGCCGGTTGAAGCAGGCCGCGAGGTGCGCCTCCGCGATGGCCATCCCGACCGAGTTCGTCACGCCCTGGCCGAGCGGCCCGGTCGTGGTCTCCACGCCCGGGGTCATGTGGACTTCGGGGTGGCCGGGCGTGATGCTGCCGGCTTGACGGAGGCTCCGAATCTGTTCGATCGGCAGGTCGTAGCCGGTGAGATGGAGCAGGACGTACTGGAGGATCGAGGCGTGGCCGGCGGAGAGGACGAAGCGGTCGCGGTCGAACCAGTCGGGATCCCGGGGGCTGTAACGCATGTGGTGCATCCACAGGCAGTACGCGAGGGGCGCGAGCGCCATCGCGGTGCCGGGGTGCCCCGATCCTGCGTTCTCGACCGCGTCCATGGCGAGCGTGCGGATCGTGTCGATCGCGAGCTCCTCGATGGGTCGTTCCTCGAGCGACGTCGGGCCGCCCGCGCGGCTCTCCTCTGCGATGATCGGCTCGTTCAATGCGTCTCCAGCGTCGGGGTGGGGGCCGGCGGGCCGCGTGACGCCGGGTCCGCCTCCTGTCTCGTCAGTCCTCGTCGTCCGATTCCGCGTCGTCGCCACCGCGTCCGACCTCGTCCTCCCCATCCCCCGTGCCGCCTCCCGGGTCACCCGAGGCGTCCCCTCCGGTGTCGGGCTCGGGGGCCTGCTGCGGAGGCGAGCCCTCCGTCTCGGGCGCGTTCGGAAGGGCCTCCAGGATCCGGTTCGTGGCGTGGAGGATCGCGCGCGCCACCGACAGGATCGGGTCCTCGCCCACCGGAACGCAGCCGATCAGCTTGCGCGGCCGGCCGGTCAGTGTCCTGACACAGGCGAGTACGACCGCCGAGTCGAACGCGAGGATGCGCTTGGCGCCCACGAGCGCGAAACGTTCCGGGGGACCGAGGAGCTGGTGCAGAGCCGCGAGCGTCGTCTCGGCAGCGCACCGGAACAGGACGGCCTCCTCTCCCACGGCGTCGCGGCGCACGGCGGCGGTGCGTCCGTCACGCTCGAGCACGACCTCGACCACCGAGTTCCAGCCTCGATCGCGCGAGATCTCCGCGCTGATGACCCGCGGTCGACCCCGCGGGGACCCGGCGGACTCCTCGCGCCCGTCGGCGTCGGTCTCGTCGTAGGCAGTGTCGGGGGTCTCGGGGATCGCCTCGGGGCCCGTCGCGTCCGGGTCGGATTCCGCGGAGGATCTCTGCTCCGGTGTCGTCATCCCCTCACTGTCCCGAGATCGAAGGCGCTCGATGGAGCGCTCGCAGGTGTCGAATCGGACCTGCAGCCGGTCGGATCGACCGTCGCTGCGAACATAGGACGCGCGGGTTCCGGTGAAAACCCTGCCGCCGACGCCGCGCCGGGTTCGCTCGACCGCCTCCGGTGGCGACCGGAGGGAAGGATCGGCTAGGTTGCGCGCGTGTCAGATTCCGACCGCTCCCGCACGCCCGCTCCCCTGCCGGCATCGACCCTGTTCTGCGAAGGGCTGGGCGATGCCGGGCCCGGAGATACGGTGTCGCTGGCGTCCCAGGAGGTCGCCCACGCGCGGGTCCTGCGCCTCACGGCGGGGGAGCCCGTGCTGATCACCGATGGCCGGAGCAGACGCTGGGTGGCCGAGCTCACCCGGACGGGTCGGCACGACGTGGCCTGCCGGCTGCTGGAGTCCCGGCCCGCGCCCCCGCCGTGGCCCGTGTCGCTGTGGGCCCCGGTGGGAAACCGGGAGCGGTCGCTGTGGCTGGTCGAGAAGGCGGTCGAGCTGGGGGCCGCCTCCATCCGCTTCGTCGAGCTCGAGCGCTCGCGTTCGGTGACCGACGCGGGTCGCTCGCCGGGCTTTCTCGAGCGTGCCCGGCGACGCGCGATCGGCGCGCTCACGCAATCGGGCGGGGCGGTGCTCCCGCGACTGATCGGGCCCCAGGAGCTCGACGAGGCCCTCGAGACCCGGGAGGGCGGCGAAACGGCGTGGCTGGCCGACCCGGAAGGCGCCCCCTTCCACGACGTCGTGGGATCGGCGGCGTGGGACGGGGCGATCTGGATGGTGGGCCCCGAGGGAGGGCTGAGCGCCGGGGAGGGCCGTCGGGTCCGGGAAGCGGGCTTCGGGATGGTGTCGCTCGGACCGCGGACGCTACGTTTCGAGACCGCGGCCGTGGCCGGGCTCGCGAGCGTGGCGGCCGCCCTGTATGCGCGGGCGAGGCGCCCGGCGGCGCGCGACGGCCGCCCCGGGTCCGACGGACGCCCAGAACCGTGGAGTGCCACATGAGCGAATGCGTGTTCTGCGGGATCGCGCAGGGAGAGATCGAGGCCCGCATCGTCGCGGAGGCGTCGGAGTGGGTGGCGTTCCGCGATCTGCAGCCCAAGGCACCCACCCACGTGCTCGTCATTCCCCGGCGTCATGTGCCGGGGCTCGACGCGCTGTCCGACGAGGACGCGCCGTTCGCCGGGAGACTCCTCGCGGCCTGCCGGCGGGTGGCCGAGACCGAGGGCCTGAAAGGTGGCTACCGCGTGGTGACCAACGTGGGGGACGACGGCGGTCAGTCCGTCGCGCATCTGCACCTGCACGTTCTCGGCGGGCGTCGGATGGGGTGGCCGCCGGGCTGATGGCATCCGGGCGTCGGGAGGCCACGCCGCGGTCGCACGCGCTTCGAGTCCTCGAGTTCGACGAGGTGCTGGGCGTCATCGCGCGGGAGGCCGTGGGGCCCGCTGGTGCCGCCCGCGTGCGGGCCCTGTCGCCCATCGCGGACCCTTCCGAAACCGATCGTGCCCTCGACGCCGTCGACGAGCTCCGGGCCCTGTTGGTGGCGGAGGGCTGGGAGCTCGGACCGCTTCCCGACGGCGGGGCGGCGCTGGCACGGCTCGCCCTCCCGGGGGCCGTCCTCGAACCGGAGCAGCTCCTCGTGTGCGCCCGCATCCTGACCACGGCGCGGGGCGCGCGTCGTGACCTCGAGGGACGCGTCGCGACGGGAGGAGCGGTTGCCGATCTGGTCGCGCGCGTGTGGCACGATCGCGCCCTGGAAGAGCGCATCCAGACGGCGTTCGACGACGGGGGGGGGGTGGCCGATGCGGCGTCGCCCGAGCTGCGGCGGCTTCGAACGGAGCTCAGGACGGCACGCTCGCGGCTCGTCCAGCGTCTGGAGCGGTACGCGGCGTCGCTGCCCGAGCGCGTGCGTGTTGCGGACGCGTCGGTGACGGTGCGAAGCGGACGGTACTGCATCCCCATCCGCCGCGAGGGGAAGGGGAGCGTCGGGGGGCTGGTACACGATGCGTCGGGGAGCGGTCAGACCCTGTTCGTCGAGCCTCCCGTCGCGGTCGAGGCGATGAATGAGATCCGCGAGCTCGAGGTGGGCGAGCAGCGCGAGATCCACCGCATCCTGGAGGCGCTCACCGCGGCGCTCAGGGCCGGCAGGGGGCTCGGAGCGGCCGCCGGGGCGCACGCCCTCGAGGGCACCTACGAGGCGCTCGTGACCCTGGACTCCCTCCGCGCGCGGGCCTCGTTCGCCGCGCGACTCGACGCGACGCGCCCCGAGCTCGCCGGACCGGGGGACGGCCTCCGGATCCGCGGGGGGCGCCATCCCCTGCTCGCGGCGCGGGCAGACGCGGTCGTCCCCTTCGATCTGGATCTCGACGCCGACGAGCGCGTGCTGCTCATCTCGGGTCCCAACGCCGGGGGCAAGACCGTCCTCCTCAAGTCGGTGGGGCTGATCGCCGCGCTCGCCGGGAGCGGGGTCATCCCGCCGGTTGGACCGGGGACGCGCGTGCCCCGCTTCCGGCGGGTGTTCGCGATCATCGGCGACGAGCAGTCGATCGAGGCCTCGCTGTCGACCTTCGGTGCGCACGCAGGCAACCTCGCCCGCATCCTCAGGCAGGCGTCCGAAGGCGATCTCGTGCTCATCGACGAGATCGGGAGCGCCACCGATCCCGCGGAGGGAGCGGCGCTCGCGGCAGCCACGCTCGCCGCGCTCGCCGGGCGGGCGCGCCTGACCGTGGCGACCACCCACCTCGGAGACCTCAAGGGTCTGGCGGACGAGGGGATCCCGGCGGTGAACGCCTCGCTCCAGTTCGACGCCCGTCGGCTCGAGCCGACCTTTCGCCTCGAGCGGGACCGCCCTGGTCGGAGCTACGCGCTCGAGATCGCATCCCGCCTCGGCGTGCCTTCGGACGTGCTGGATGACGCGCGGGCGCGACTCGACGCGGGGCACCGAGCCCTCGACGACGTGCTCGCACGGCTGGAGGACGAACGGCGCGAGGCGGCCGAGCTCCGCAACCGGCTCGAGGAGCGGGAAGCCGCGCTGGCTGCCGCGGAGATTCGCGTCGAGGAGCTGGGTCGAACGCTCGAGCGCCAGACCCGGGAGGCCGAGCGAGAGCGTCTCCGGGCGAGGGAGGAGACGCTCGTGGCGGCGCGCTCGGAGGTCGAAGAGATCATCTCGCGTCTGGAGCGGGATGCCGCCAGCGTGGCCGAAGCCTCGGCCATCGAGGCCACGAAGCGGGCCGCCCGGAGCGGGGTCGAGCGGCGCCTGCGCGAGACCCGGTCGCGCGCCGAAGCGTTGCCTGCGCCGCCGCCCGCGCCCCGCTCAACCGTCCGTCCGTCCGTTGGCGAGCCGGTCGTGTGGTCCGGGTCCGGACGCGTGGGTCGATTGGCGGAGGTACGTGGCGACAGGGGCGTGGTGGACGTCGACGGCGTGCGGCTCACGGTGCCGCTCGCGGAGCTCCGTCCCGGTGACCGCGCCTCGGACGCCTCACCATCCGACGGTGGACAGACCGCGCCCCGCCCCGCCGGCGCGGAGGAGCGGCGGCCCGAGCTCGCCGTGCACTCGGAGATCGACCTGCGCGGGCTGCGCGCCGAGGAGGTGGCCTCCATGCTGGTCCCCGCCATCGACGCGGCCATCGTCGCGGATCTCCCGCGGCTTCGGATCATCCACGGCAAGGGGACGGGAGCGCTGCGCAGCGTGGTGTGGGAGCTCCTCGCCGAGGACCCGCGCATCCCGAGTTATCGGACCGAGGATGCGCGCGGAGGCGGGGCGGGGGTGACCGTGGTGGAGTTCGAGTGATGGTCGGAGACCACCTCGTGGAGGAGATCCGAGCCCGGGCCGACATCGTCGACGTGATCGGCGACTACGTGCAGCTCAAGCGCACGGGGAAGAGCTATCGGGGGCCCTGTCCGCTGCACGGGGGCGACGGCCCCAACTTCGCCGTCGATCCCGCCCGGGGGATCTTCAAGTGCTTCGTGTGCGGCGAGGGGGGCGATGTGTTCGGCTTCCTCATGAAGCACCTGGGGCTCGACTTCCCGACCGCGGTGCGTCAGGTCGGGCGGCGCGTGGGGATCGAGGTCCCGGAGCGCGAGGAACGGCGCGAGGATCCGCACGCCGGGCTCCGGGCCGCGCTCGCCTTCGCCGCGGAGTGGTACGAGGGTCGGCTCGCGGAGCCCGGCGGAGAGAGGGCTCGGGGCTACCTGGGGGAGCGGGGGATCTCGATCGAGGAAGGGCGCGAGTACCGGCTAGGGTATGCGCCCGACGAATGGCGGGCCTTCCGCGCGGCCGCCACGGCGCACGGGCTGACCGAGGACACGCTGGTCGAGCTCGGGCTCCTGGCCACCAGCGAAAGGGCCGACGAGCCTTACGACCGGTTCCGCGGCCGCCTCATGTTCACCATCCTCGATCTCAGAGATCGTCCCATCGGGTTCGGCGCCCGCATCCTCGATCCGGACTCCGATGCGCCCAAGTACCTCAATTCCCCGGAATCGCCGGTGTTCCACAAGGGCGAGGAGCTGTATGGCCTCAACTGGGCGCGCCACCACATCCGACGAGAGGGGTTCGCCGCCCTCGTGGAGGGGTTCACGGATGTGATCGCGCTCCACCGAGCGGGCGTGAAGGTCGCCGTGGCGGGTCTGGGCACGTCCTTCACCCGGGAGCAGGCGGAGCGGCTGGCGACGTACGCGAAGCGCGTCTATTTGCTGTACGATTCGGACCGCGCGGGCCTCAGGGCCACCTTCCGCACGGCCGACCTCCTGCTCGCGGCCGGCATCCACCCGCTCGTCGTCACCCTCCCGGACGGCGAGGATCCCGACTCCCTGGTGCGCGCCCGCGGCTCCGGGACCCTCCGCCGGCTGCTCGACGACGCGGTGGATGTACTCGAACGCAAGCTCCAGATCCTGCGGCGCGAGGGCTACCTGGAGCACGTCGAGGGACGCCGGCGGGCCGTGGACGGGCTCCTGTCCACGCTGCGGGCCGTGCGGGACCCCGCGCTGCGCGACATCTACCTGGATCAGGCCGCCGAGGGGATCGGCGTGCGGCGGGACACGCTCGTGCACGAGATCGCGCGCGCCGACCGCCCCCTGCGTCCACGTCCCCCTACACCCGCGCGGGACGGCGGCGAGCTCCACGCGGCCCGGTCCCGGCCGGGGGCGGCCGGTGAGCGGGCCGAGCACGACCTCGTCCTCCTCCTGGCCCGCGATCCGAGCCTCGTGGCGCGCGCGCGACGCATCGACCTCTCGGCGGGGCTGTTCCTGAACGACGTGTGGCGCGAGGTGTTCGAGCATCTCGAGCGGGCCGCCGATGCGCCGGAGGAGGAGCTCCCTCCGCTGTCGTCGCGCGCCCGGGAGGCCCTCGAGGCGTTGCTCGAGGACACGTCGGACCTGTCGGATCCCGAGCAGGTGTTCCAGGCCGCGAGCCGGAGGCTCCTGTTTCGACGGCACCGGGACCGGCTGCGGGAGATCGATCGCGAGCTCGCGCTTGCGGATGCGGAGCAGCAACGTCGATTGTTGGTCGAGAAGCAGCGCGTGGCCGCGGAACTTCGGCAGGCGGGGGAGGCGGCCACGTTCATGCCCCACGGGATGGGTGGAGGACCGGAGACGCGCCGGTCGGGAACGATCCCCGCCGGCTCGCGCGAACGCTGACGACGAGACGGAGCGAGAATGGGAGCGGGCGAATCGGTCGAAGAACTGTTGGGCTTGCAGGAGATCGATCTCGAGATCCTGCGCATCACGGAGGAGCTCGACACCCTCGCGGCGGAGATATCGGACCTCGAGGGCGAGACGGAGGAGCTCGACAAGGAGGTTGGACGGCTGCGGGGGCAGAAGGCGGAGGCGGAGGAGAGGGTCCGCAAGTACCAGCGCTCCGTGCAGGCGGGACGCGCCACGCTCAAGCGTCTCGAGACGCGCGCCGGAGCCGTATCCAACATGCAGCAGCACTTCGCGGTCCGCACCGAGACCGAGACCGCGCGCCGAAACCTCCGCATGGCCGAGGATGAGGCCCTGTCCGCCATGCAGGACGTCGAGACCGTCGCGGAACGCCTCGCGACCGCCGAGGCGGCCCACGAGGAGGCTCGCTCCCGGCTGGAGACGCGCGGCGCGGAGGTGGCGGCCTCGAGGCGCGGGCTGGAGGACGACCTGGCCCGCCACACCGAGCAGAAGCACGCCCAGGAGGAACGGCTCGATCGGCGCACCCTGCGCCTGTACCAGTCCGTGGCCGGCGGCCGGGCCGACACGGCGCTCGCCTCGCTCACCCCGGATGGCGTCTGTGGTCATTGCTTCACCGCCATCCCCAAGCAGCGTCAGGCCGACATCCGGGCCGGTCGCTCGCTCGCCGTATGCGAGGGGTGTGGGGTGATCCTGTACGCGAGCGACACCCCGGACTGACGACCCCGGCGCGAGGGCCCGGAACGGCTTCGACCGCCGCGCCGACGTGGCGTCTGCCGGCGGGCGTCCCCGCCGCCGAGACGCGCGAGCTCGAGCGCGCCACGGGGTTGCCGACGCCGCTGTGCGAGCTCCTCTGCCGACGTGGATTCCGGACCGACGCGCGCACCGAGCGCTTCCTGCGTCCCCATCTCGATCAGCTTGCCCCGCCGGGACTCCTGCCCGACATGTCGGCCGCGGTCGATCGGATCCAGCGCGCCCTGTCGGAGGGAGAGTCCATCCTCGTGCACGGCGACTACGACGTGGACGGGATGACGGGGGCCGCCCTGCTCACGGGCGCCCTTCGCGATCTGGGAGGGCGCGTGACGCCGTTCGTCCCGCATCGGACGCGGGACGGGTACGATCTCGGACCCGCGGGGGTCGAGGTGGCCACCGAGCGCGGCGCGACGCTCATCGTGACGGCGGACTGCGGGATCTCGGCGCACGCGGCGGTGCGTGAAGCCACGCGTCGCGGGATCGATGTCATCGTCACCGACCACCACCGCCCGGGACCGTCGCTGCCAGAGGCGGTGGCGGTCATCGATCCGCACCGCGCCGACGCCGTCTACCCCTTCCGGGGCCTCGCCGGGGTGGGGGTGGCCTTCAGGCTCGCGCAGGAACTCTTTGTCAGAAACGGGTTTGGCGAGGGACGGCTGAACCGGTATCTGGATCTCGTGGCGCTCGGGACGGTTGCCGATCAGGCGCCGCTCACGGGCGAGAACCGCATCCTCACGCGCTTCGGCCTCCGCGTTCTGGACCGAACGGCGCGAACCGGGCTGCGAGCCCTGCTGCAGGCGGCGAACGTGGGCCAGTGGTCCGCCATCCGGGCGAGCGACATCGCCTTCCGGGTCGCCCCGCGCCTGAACTCGGTGGGGCGCATGGGGGACGCGCGGGACGGGCTGCGCCTCCTCCTCACGGACGACCCGCACGAGGCGGCCGCCCTGGCCGACCGGATCGAGCGCCACAACGACCTCCGCCGGGAGATCGACCAGAGCATCGTCCGCGAGGCGCGCGAGCTGCTGGCCGACAGCTACGACCCCGCACGGGACCGGATCGTGATCCTGTGGCGGGAGGGATGGCACCCCGGCGTGCTCGGGATCGCGGCCTCGCGGCTGGTCGACGAGCTCCACCGACCGGTCGCGCTGATCACCGTCGACGGCGAGCGGGCCCGAGGGTCGGCCCGATCGGTTCGGGACTTCCACCTGTTCCGGGCCCTGGAGTCGTGCGCGGATGTGTTCGAGCGCTTCGGGGGTCACGCGATGGCCGCCGGCTTCGACGTGCGGCGCGACCGGCTCGGCGCCCTGCGAGACAGGCTCGGGGCCGTGGCGCAAGAGCGGCTCGATCCGACGCGGCTCGAGCCCGAGCTGCCGATCGACCTCGAGGTGCGGCTGGCCGAGCTCGATGCCCACTTCTTCCGCGGGTACTCGCGTCTGGAGCCCTTCGGGGCCGACCACCCCATCCCGGCGCTCCTCGCGCGGGATGTCTCGCTGCGGACCGTCGAGACGGTCGGGGAGGACGGTGGGCATCTGAGGTGCACGCTCGAGGCCGGGGAGGATCGGCTCGAGGCGATCGCCTTCGGGATGGGCCCGCGGGTGGCCGAGATCTCCGCCGGCGGGCGCTTCGACGTGGTGTTCGAGCTCCATGTCGAGGTAACGCGGCGCGGTCTGCGTCCCCAGGCACACGTGCGCGCGCTGCGGCCGGCGGAGTGAGGCCGGGTGGGGCTCCGGATCGTGGCCGGGACGCATGGCGGACGCCGGATCGAGGCCCCGCCGGGACGCACGACCCGGCCCACGTCGGAGCGCGTCCGGGAGGCGTGGTTCGCCGCCCTCGGGACATCGCTGGAGGGGGCGGAGGTGCTCGATCTGTACGCCGGCTCGGGGGCCCTCGGGATCGAGGCGCTGTCGCGTGGCGCGGCCCGCGCGCACTTTGTCGAACTCGATCCGAGGGCGGTCGCGGTGCTCAGGCACAACCTCCGACGCCTCGAGCTCGAGGCTCGGGCGGTGGTGGTCCGGCGCGACGTGTTCCGCTGGCTGGCCGGGATCGGCGACGAGCCCCGCCACGACGTGGCGCTCGCCGATCCACCCTATGGAACGCCGGACGCGGCCCGGCTGACGCGCCGCTTCCTCGAGGCGCCGTTCGCGGGCTCGCTGTGGATCGAGCACGCGTGGGCCGCGCACGACCTGCCGCGGGGCGCGGACTGGTCGCGACGCTACGGCGACACCGGGCTCAGCAGGTACGCGGCCCCCGGAGCCGAACCCCAACCCCGACCTGAGGGCGCATGAGCGAGACGATCGCGGTGTACCCCGGCTCCTTCGACCCCCTGACGCTCGGCCACGACGACATCATCCGCCGCGGTCTGCGGCTCGTGGACCGGCTCGTCGTCGCGGTGGCCACCACCTCGACGCAGACGAAAAGCGGGCTGTTCGATCTCGACGAGCGCGTGGAGATCCTGCGCTCCGTGTACCGCGACGAGCGGCGGCTCGAGGCCGTGTCGTTCTCGGGACTCCTCGTCGACTTCGCGCGCCAGCGCGGGGCCCGCATCATCCTGCGGGGGCTCAGGGCGGTGAGCGATTTCGAGTACGAGTTCCAGATGGCGCTCATGAATCGATCGCTGTGGCCCGAGGTCGAGGTGCTGTTCATGGCGCCCGACAACGCGCACACCTTCCTGAGCTCCTCCCTCGTGCGGGAGGTCGGACGACTGGGAGGCGACGTGAGCGCGTTCGTCCACCCGGAGGTGCTCGAGCGCATGCGTCGCGCGTTTCGGGACGCGAAGCCGTGACGCGACCCGGCGGGCCCACCCCCGGGGGCGCGGGCCCGCCGCTCCCGTTCGTCGCGGCGCTGCGGGCCCGGGCCGCGGCGAACCCACGCCGGATCGGCTTTCCGGAGGCGGAGGAGGAGCGCACCGCCGCGGCCATCGAGCTCCTCCGACGTGATTCGCTCGCGGTGCCGGTGTCGATACGCGGCGAGCATGCGCTCGACGGTGCGGTCGAGGCGCTCCGCTCCGGCGAGCTCGACGGGGTGGTCGCGGGGGCGACACATTCGACCGCCGAGGTGATCCGTTCGGGGCTGCGCGCGCTCGGCGTGACACCGGGATTCCGCACCGTGTCCTCGGCGTTCTACATGGTGCTCGGGGAAGGCGACGGGGCGCGCGTGCTCACGTTCACCGACGCCGCCGTGGTCCCCGACCCGACTCCCGAGCAGCTCGCCGAGAGCGCCGAGGCGGCCTGTCGCGCCCGGCGAGCGATCGTGGGCGACGAGCCCCGCGTCGCGTTTCTCTCCTATTCGACCGCCGGGTCGGCGGAGGGGCCGGCCGTGGACCGCGTCCGCCGGGCGGTGACGCTGTTCCGCGAGCGCTGTCCCGGGGTCGCGGCGGACGGCGAACTGCAGGGCGATGCGGCCCTCGTTCCAGCGGTCGCCGCGCGCAAGTCGCCGGACTCGGCGCTCGGCGGAACCGCCAACGTGCTGGTGTTTCCGGACCTCGACGCGGGCAACATCGCGTACAAGCTGATAGAACGCCTCGCCGGGGCGCGTGCGCTCGGCCCGATCCTCCAGGGTCTGGCCGCGCCGCTCAACGACCTCTCCCGCGGAGCGTCGGTTCCGGATATCGTAGAGGTCGCGTGCATCACGGCACTCATGGCGCAATCCGAGTAGGAGGCCGTCGCAGGGGCCGGCGGGGAGTCGCGCGGTCCGCCCCGCTTCTCGAAACGGCATTCCAGGAGGTGGGCGACAGGGATGAGCTTCTCCATCGAACGACTGGGAGACGTCACCATCGTCGACGTGAACGGCGAGCTGACGGTGGCCAATCGAGGCGAGTTGAAGGAGCGCGTCCTGCGCCGCCTGGACGAGGGCGACGAGGTGTTCCTTATCGACTTCTCGAAGACAGGGTACATCGACTCGGCCGGGCTCGGCGTCCTTGTCAGCCTGTCCAAGCGCATACGGGAGGAGAACGGGCGCCTGCGGCTGGTCGCTCTCAACCAGGACCTGCGGACCCTGTTCGAGCTCACCAAGCTCGATACGCTCTTCCAGATCTCCGACACGCGATCCGCCGCGCTCGCCGAGCTGTAGACGCCCGTTGAACGAGGACGGTGGGCCGTCCGCGGGCCTTCCGCGGCGGACATGAGCCACGCGCCTCGGCCGAGATTGTTCGTCATCTCGAGCCGCTCCGACATCCTCGCGGGCGTGGAGGCCGCCGCCCGCGATCTCGATCCGCGGCCGGAGGTGGGGGGGATCGTCGGTCGGCGGGCGGACCTCACGGCGTCGGACCTCGTTCTCGTGGACGCCGGCGAGCCGGGGGCGACGCACGCCTTCCTGCGCTCGCACATGGGGCCCGAGCCGCGTCTGGTCGCCCTGCTCGACGGGGCGCTGGTGCGGCGCTTCGGGGATGCGCTCACGGGCGACTGGTACGACTACCTGTTTTACCCGATCAGCCGTCCGGAGCTCGGGCTGGTGTGGCGCCGCCACCTGTCGACCGAGTCCGCCCCCACCCTCACGCTGGACGTGGACGAGGAGGGCCGCATCCGGCTCACGATGCCCTCGCTGGTCGAGATCCTCCGACCCGCCGTGGACCGCCTGGTGGAGGCCGGCCGTCTGCTCGCGGGGCTCGACAGCGATGCCGCCTTCCGGGTCCGGGTCGCGCTGGGGGAGGCGGTCGCCAACGCCATCTTGTACGGCAGCGGGGAAAACGAGGATGGTCTGGTCAGGATCGAGCTCGAGACTTCGGGGGACGAGCTCCGCGTCAAGGTGATGGACGAGGGTCCCGGCTTCGACCCGGCGGCGGTCCCGGACCCCACCGCGCAGACCGGGATCGAGCGGAATCGCGGCCGGGGTCTCCTCCTGATGCGCACCCTGAGCGATGACGTCCGCTTCAGCGAGGAGGGGAACGCGGTCACGCTGGTGTTCCGCGGGGCACTCGATCCGGTGGCCCGCCTGGCCCCCCTCCTCGGCCCGTTCGGGGAGCTCACGGGGCTCCGCTTCCGGGTGGAGCGCGACTCCCGCGCGGGGCCGGAGTCCGTATTCGACCGGCTCGATCCGCCGGGAGCCTCCAGGAGGGGCGACGGGGAGCTCGAGGTCCGGACGGTGGGCGGCGCGCCCGGTGTGCGGCTCGTGTACCACCGGGTGCCGGACCCCCGAGGGGGTGGAACCGATCCGGCGCGGACCGCCGAGCTGCTCGCTGGCCTGCTCGAGGTGCTCGCCGACACCGACGCCCAGCGCGAGCACTGGATCCGGCGTCGGCTCAGGCGGGAGCGCGTGCTCGCCGAGCTCGAGGTAGCCCGCGATCTCCAGCTCCGGCTCCTGCCGGCGGCCGACGGGTTCGCCGATCTGGCCGCGGTGGCGGCCCGTTGCGATCCGGCGCTCTCCCTCGGAGGGGACTTCTACTACCTGTGCCGGCAGCCCGACGGGTGCCTGGGCGTGATGCTGGGCGACGTCAGCTCCCACGGGCCTTCCGCGGCCCTCATCATGGCCCTCACGCTGAGCGCGGCGGCCATGGTCACACGGGCGACCACGAGCCCCGCGGCGGTGCTCGGCGGCATGCAGGAGCAGCTCCTGCGGGCCCTCGAGTCGACCGAGATGTACATGACCCTGTTCTACGGGGTGGTGGACCCCGGTCGGGAGAGGGTCGGGTTCGCGAACGCGGGCCATCCCTACGCGTACCGCGTCGGCGCGTCGCTCGAGCGGCTGGCTGCGCTCGACCCGCCGATCGGGATGAGCGCTCCCCCCACGTATGCGGAGCAGACGCTCGAGTGGGCGCGCGGAGGCGACACGCTGCTCCTGTTCACCGATGGCCTCACGACCGATCTGAGCGATCCGCTCGAGAGCCCCGTATCGCCGCTCCGGGCCGTCTTCCACGCGGGGCTGCGGGACCCGGCTCGCCTGGTGGAGGCGCTGTTCGAGGGGGTCGTGGACGACATGAGGCTGGACGACCGCACGGCGGTGGCGGTCCGCCCGTGAGGGGTCGGAACCCCGACCGTGCGAAGCGTTCGCTGGGCCAGAACTTCCTCGTCGATCCGAATCTGCAGCGAAAGATCGCGGACGAGCTGGAGGCGGGCCCGTCCGACGTCGTCCTCGAGGTCGGGCCGGGGCACGGCGAGCTGAGCGCGCATCTCGTCGGAACGGTCGCGCACCTCGTGCTGATCGAGAAGGACGCGGATCTGGCGCGGGAGCTTCGCGAGCGGTGGGCAGGGGAGCCCTCGGTGCGGGTGATCGAGGGCGATGCGCTCGACATCGACCTGCGCGCGGTGACCGACACCGATCGAGATGTTCGCATCCTTTCGAACCTCCCCTACAACGTCACTTCGCCCCTGCTGTTCGCCTTCCTCGCCGTGCGTCCCCCGCCCCTGCGCCTGGTCGTCATGGTTCAGCGTGAGGTGGGCGAGCGGATCGTGGCCCGTCCCGGCTCGAAGACCTACGGGGCCCTGTCGGTCGGCGTGCAGGCCGTGGCCCGGGCCGAGCTGCGGTTCGGCGTCGGCCGCCAGGTCTTCCGCCCCCGTCCGGCCGTCGACTCCGCGGTCCTGCGCATCGACCCGATCCCGGAGCGGGTCGCCGCCGTGGATGCCGACCGCCTCCGGCGCGTGACGCGCGCCCTGTTCAATCGCCGCCGCAAGCAGCTCCAGAGGATCCTCCGTACCTCCCCGGAGCTCGGCCGGCTGCCGGAGGCGGCGGATTGGCTCCGGCAGCGGGGCATCGACCCGCGGGCCCGCCCGGAGACCCTCACCCCCGAGCAGATCGTGGCGCTCGCCAACCAGCTTCCCCCGACCCGTGACGGCGGCGTGGGGGTGGGGGACGCCGGTTCCGGTTGAGTCGAGGTCGCGAGGGGGCTAGGTTTTGTGAATACTTTCACAAGCATCGCGCATGAGTGTCCGGATCTCCGATTCGACGGTACGCAGGCTGTCGCTCTATCTGCGGATGTTGCGCGATCTCCGGCGTCAGGGAGCCGAGCTGGTCTCGAGCCGGGAGCTCGCGGAGCGGACGGGGGCCACATCCGCCCAGGTGCGGAAGGACCTGAGCCTGTTCGGGTCGTTCGGCAAGCGGGGCCGCGGGTACGCGGTCGGTGACCTCACCACGACTCTCGAGGATATCCTCGGGTTGTCGCACACGTGGCGGGTGGGTCTCGTGGGCGTGGGGAAGATCGGCGCCGCTCTGCTGGGCTATCGAGACCTGGCCCGTCGAGGGTTCGAGGTGGTGGCCGCCTTCGACGTCGAGCCCGACAAGATCGGCCGGGAGATGTTCGGGGTCCGGGTGGCGCCGCTCGCCGATCTGGCGCGCGTCGTCCGCGAGGAGCGGGTGGAGATCGCGATCGTGGCCACGCCCCCCGAGGCGGCGGCGGACGTGGCGGAGCGGCTGGCCGCGGCCGGCGTGGGCGCGATCCTCAACTTCGCCCCGACCGAGATCCACCGTGTCGGCGATGTGCCCGTGCGCACGGTCGATGTGGTGCTCGAGCTCGAGGGGCTGAGCTATCTTCTGGCCGGAGGACGGCGAGACGACGTCGACTAAGGGCGCGCGGGTCGACCGGGAGCGCGCCGACGCGAGAGCAGCGGGGCTCCCACCGAAGGGGGAGGGGATGGCGATTCGGGTGACGTCGGAGATCGGGCGGCTGGAGCGGGTCATCTGTCACGAGCCCGGGCCCGAGCTCTCGGTGGTGACGCCGCGCAACCAGCGGGACTACCTGTTCGACGACCTGCTCGACGAGGAGTCCTCGCGGGGCGAGCACCGCGTGTTCCGATCGGTCCTCGACCGTTTTTCAGAGGTGTACGAGGTCGAGGACCTGCTCACCGAGGTCCTCGAGACGTCGGAGGCGAGGGAGTTCATGCTCGCCCGAGCCGACGACGCGGTCCGCGAGCACGCGGAGGGAACCGATGCGCGCGGGCTCGCGCGCCTGTTCATCGAGGGGAAGCGGGCCGAGATCTCGCCGGCGCGCGGCGAGACGCTGGCCATCCTGCTCAACGAATCGGGGTACCTCCTCCCGCCGCTCCCCAACCTGTTCTTCACCCGGGACTCGGCCGCCGTGATCGGCGAGCGGGTCCTGATCGGTGCCATGGCGCACGAGGTGCGGTGGAGCGAAGAGCTCATCATGCGGGCGCTGTTCCGCTTCCACCCGCTGCTCGAGAACGCCGGGCTCATCCACGACGCGTTCGAGCGCCGCCGGCTCAACACCAGCGTCGAGGGCGGCGACGTGCACGTGCTGCGCGAGGACCTCCTGCTCATGGGGCTGAGCGAGCGGACGTCCGCCTCGGGAATCGGGCTCCTGGCGGAAACCCTGTTCGCGGCGACGCCGATCCGCGACGTGCTGGTCGTCCTGATGCCACACGAGCGGGCCGCGATCCATCTCGACATGATCTTCACGATGATCGACCGCGAGCGCTGTTGCGTGTTTCCCCCGCACTTCGCGGGGCCGACGCGGCTCCCGGTGGTGCACCTCGCGCGGGGCGAGGACCGCGTGCGCGAGCGCGACGATGTGTTCCAGGCCCTGCGCGCGGTGGATCTGCCGCTCGAGCCCGTGTACTGCGGGGGCCCGCGACGCACCCAGCAGGAGCGCGAGCAGTGGGGCTCGGGGTGCAACATGTTGGCCGTCGGTCCCGGCCAGCTCCTCGCCTACGACCGAAACGACGCGACCCTCGAGGCCCTCGAGCGCGAGGCGGGGTACCGGATCGTGCGTGCGGTGGACTTCCTCACCTCTCCCGACGATCTGGACCGGAAGGGCGCCTGGGTGATCACCTTCCAGGGGTCGGAGCTGGTGCGCGGCGGTGGTGGTCCACGGTGCATGACGCTCCCGGTCTCGAGGCGGGCTCTCTGATGCCGGGGGTGGAGGCGGCGGATCCGGGCGTCAGCTTCCCGGCCCGGAGCCCGCTTGCGGGCCGAGCGGTCGGGCTGATCGAGACCGCTCCCCGCACGTCGGTGGAGCTCGCGGTTCGCGTCCTCGGAATACGTGGCGGGCCGCCGGGGGTCACCGATGCCCTCGTTCAGGCGCTCCTGAGCGGGGAGACGGGGGTGCGACGGGGCGCGGATGGCCGCTGGGCGCTCCGCGAGCCACCGGGGGAGCCGGAAGTGGGGCTCGAACGGGTACGGTTCGCCGTGGTGGACGTCGAGACGACGGGTGGGATGGCGGGCCGCGGGGGCCGGATCATCGAGATCGCGGTGATCCGGATCGAGCGCCGGCAGATCGTCGACATGTTCGCCACGCTCGTGAACCCCGGGGTGCGCGTGGCCCCCTGGATCACACGGCTCACCGGCATCCACGACGGGATGGTGGGGGCCGCCCCGCGGTTCGCGGACATCCATGCGGACGTCCGGCGCGCGCTCGCGGGACGGGTGTTCGTGGCCCACAACGTGGGGTACGACTGGGGCTTCGTCCACGAGGAGATGCGCCGCGTGGGCGCGGAACCGCCGCACGGATCGCGGCTGTGCACGCTCCACATGGCGCGACGCCTGCTCCCCGGTCTCGATCGCCGCGGGCTCGACTCGCTGGCGCGCTACTACGGCATCGATATCCGGGAGCGGCATCGGGCGCGGGGGGACGCCGTGGCCACGGCCCGCGTGCTGCTCCGTCTGCTCGACGATGCGGAGCGCCGGGGGTGGACGACTTGGAAGGGGCTCAGGCGCGGACTGTCCGGGGCCACCCCGAGCAGGTCGCGACGGAACCGCGCGAGCCACTGATGCGGATCGCCGAGGGGAACGGGGTCAGGGTCGACACCGTCGATGCGGGGACGCTTCGGGTCGACGGCGGCGCGATGTTCGGCGTCGTGCCGCGCGAGGCTTGGCGGCGACGGATCCCGCCGGACGACCGGAACCGCATCCCGCTCGCCATGCGGTGCCTGCTCGTCGAGACCCCGGCGGTCCGCGTCCTCGTCGATACGGGCGCCGGTGGCAAGTGGACGGAGGAGTTCCGGGCGTCCTACGGGATCGACAACGCCGGGACGCCGACGCGGCTCGAGGATTCGCTAGCGGCCCTCGGGCGCCGGGCCGCCGACATCGACATCGTGCTCCTCACGCATCTCCACTTCGACCACGCGGGGGGCGCCACCCGCCGGGAGGGCGCGGAGCTCGTGCCCTCGTTCCCGAATGCCCGGCACGTGGTGCGGCGGGGCGAGTGGGAGACGGCGCACTCCGGCGACCGCCGGGTCGCGGCGAGCTACATGGCCGACGAGCTCGAGCCGCTGGAGGCGCACGGGCTGCTCGAGCTCGTGGATGGCGAGACCGAAGTCGTACCGGGGGTGCGGCTGGTGGACATGCCCGGGCACACGCGGAACCATCAGGGTGTTCTGGTCGAGGCGGGGCCGGAGACCGTGTGCTATCCGGCGGATCTCGTCCCCACGGCCGCGCACGTGAGGCCCGGGTGGATCATGGCCTACGACGTCGAGCCGCTCGTGACATGGGCCGAGAAGGACCGGTGGCTCACACGGGCCGGAAGCCGCGGGTGGAGGCTCGTGTTCGAGCACGACCCGGTGACCGTGGCGGCGAGGGCGCGTCCCGCGCCCTCGGGGATCGGGTGCGAGCTGGAGGACCTCATCGTGGAACAGACCGCCCGGGCGCGCGCGGAGGGCGGTGGCCCGGTGGAGCCCGGACATGGAAAGGATGTGACATGAGGGACAGGGACAGGACGGCGGTCATCGTCGGGGCCGCGCGGCTCCCGACCGGTCGGTTCCTCGGGGGGTTGTCGTCGCTCCCGGCTCCAGAGCTGGGCGCCAGGGCGATCGCCGGGGTGCTCGATCGGTCCGGGATCGACCGCGGCGACATCGATGACGTGATCATGGGGAACGTCGTGCAGGCCGGTGTGGGCCAGGCGCCGGCCCGGCAGGCCGCGATCGCGGGCGGGGTGCCCGAGAGCGTCCCGGCCGTCACCATCAACAAGGTGTGCGGGTCCGGTCTCAAGGCCGTGATGCTGGCCGCCCAGGCGATCCGGGCCGGGGATTCGCGCGTCGTGGTGGCGGGCGGGATGGAGTCCATGTCGAACGCCCCGTACCTGCTGCGCGGCTACCGGGAGGGCGTCAAGCTCGGCGACCGCCAGGTCATCGACGCGCTGGTGCACGACGGCCTGTGGTGCTCGTTCGGGACGTGCCACATGGGCGGGCACGCCGAGTACACGGCCTGGAAGGCGGACATCTCGCGCGAGGATCAGGACCGCTTCGCGCTCGACAGCCACCGGAAGGCGATCCGGGCCATCGATGCCGGCGAGTTCGAGGCCGAGATCGTGCCCGTCGAGATCCGCACCCGAAAGGGGACCGTGCTGGTGGACGTGGACGAGCCCCCCAGACGCGAAACCTCGCTCGAGGCGCTCGCGAGGCTGAAGCCCGCCTTCGCGGGCGATGCGCCCCCGGAGGTGACCGAGCCGTCGGTGACCGCGGGGAACGCGCCCGGCCTCAACGACGGGGCCGCGGCGACCGTCGTCACGAGCGAGGCGTACGCCGACACGAACGGTCTGGACATCCTCGCGCGGATCTCGGCATATTCGGTCGGCGCGACCGCGCCCCGCGACCTGTTCTTCGCCCCCATCGCGGCCGTCACGAGCCTTCTCGAGCGAGAGGGGACCAAGGTGGAGGACTACGGCCTCGTCGAGATGAACGAGGCCTTCGCCGTCCAGGCGCTCGCGGATGCGCGGGAGCTCGGAATCGACATGGAACGTCTGAACGTGCGTGGAGGCGCGATCGCGCTCGGCCACCCGATCGGGGCCTCGGGGGCGCGCATCCTGACGACGCTCCTGTACGCGATGCGCGACCGCGACGTCGAACGCGGTCTCGCGACCCTGTGCCTCGGGGGCGGGAACGCCGTGGCCATGACCGTGGAGCGCGTGTGAGCCAGATGAGCCAGGAGACCGGCGCGACCGTAGCCGCCGGCACCAGGACCGAGACCCGGGGCGGATCGCGACTCGCACCACGGGCCGCGGCGGTGCTGGGGTTGGCCGCTCTGACGGCGATCGGGGCCCGCATCTCGGTTCCGTTGCCCGGGACCGCGGTTCCGTTCACCCTCCAGGTGGTGGCGGTGCTCCTCTCGGGGCTCCTCCTCGGGAGGCGGCTCGGTGCGGCGTCGCAGATCGCCTACCTGGCGGCCGGGGTGGCGGGGCTGCCGGTGTTCGCCTCGGGTGGTGGCGCCGCGTACCTGCTGGGTCCCACCGGCGGCTACCTGCTGACTTTCCCGATCGCCGCGGCCATCGCGGGCGTGGCCGCCGAGCGGCCCGGTCTCGGGCGGAAGGCCCTGTTCGGAGTGCTCGGCCTGGTGGCGATCCACGCCGGCGGCATCGCCTGGCTCGGGCTGACGGTCGGGTCAGGGGCGGCGGTGGTCGCCCTGCGGCCGTTCGTGCTCTCCGACGTGCTCAAGCTGGCGCTCGCGCTCCTGATCGGCGTGAGGCTGCGGCCGCCCGTGGGGCGCCTTCTCGATTGATTCCGGGAGAGCCGGCCGCGGGTCCGGGGCCGGCGTCCCGCTGGAGGTGGGCCGCCCGGGTGGGCGGATTCGCCGCCTTCGTGTACGGAGGGCTCCTGCTCGTGGGAGGAGCGTTCGCGCTCCTCGGTGTGCGACCGTCCACCGACCTCGCCTACGGCAACGTGGCCCCGGCGGTGGCGGTCGCGTTGCTGGCGAGTTGGACGTTCACCCGTCTCGAGAGTCGCCCGCTCGCCTCGGTGGGGCTGCCCGGCGGCGCCCGTGCGCTGACGGGGCTCGCGCGTGGTGCCGCGCTGGGCCTCCTCCTCATCGGAAGCGTCGTGCTCGCCTTCGTCCTGTGCGGCTGGCTGCGGTGGAGTGGGGATGCCGAGCCGGGCTCGCCGTTGCTCGGCGCCGCCAGCCTCACGGCGCTCCTCGCGGGGGCGGCGTTCGTCGAGGAGCTCCTGTTCCGGGGCTACCCCTTCCAGGTGCTCGAGGCGAGGTTCGGGGCGCCGGTCGCGATCTCCGCGACATCGCTCGTATTCGGGGCGCTGCACGCGGCCAACCCGAACTTCGCGCCGCTCCCCGCCGTCAACATCACGCTCGCCGGTGCGCTCCTCGGGGTGGCCTACTGGCGCACCCGGAGCCTGTGGTTCGTCACCGGCCTCCACCTCGGGTGGAACTGGGTCATGGCGGTCAGCGAGCTGTCGGTGAGCGGGTTGCCGATCGACATGCCCGGCTACGAGCCCCGGCTGTCGGGGCCCGTGGCGTGGACGGGAGGGGCGTTCGGACCCGAGGGTGGGCTCCTGGTCACCGCCGTGAGCATCCTGGGGACCGTGTGGCTGTGGCGATCGGCGGCCGGACGCGAGAGTTTGTCGCGCCTGTGACGCCCGGCAGGCGGGTGTCGACAAGGGAAGGCGGCGGGGAGTGATCGAAGCGGGCGACATCGAGCGCGTCGGCGTAGTCGGTGCGGGCACGATGGGGAACGGCATCGGGCACGTGTTCGCGCTGTCGGGGGTCGATGTCGTCCTCGTGGACGTCGATGCGGACGCGCTCGCCCGGGCGCGGGCCACGATCGAGGCGAATCTCGCCCGACAGCAGAAGAAGGGCATCCTCGACGAGCGCGCCGCCGCCGAGGCGCTCGAGCGGCTCCGTACCGATACGGAGCTCCGCGCCCTGACAGACGCCCAGGTCGTCGTCGAGGCGGCCACGGAGCGACCCGCGCTCAAGTTTGAGCTGTTCGATTCTCTCTCGCGTGTCGTAGCCCCGGACGCCCTGCTCGCCACCAACACGAGCTCCATCTCGATCACCGAGATCGCGGCGCACGCGTCGCATCCCGAGCGGGCGATCGGAATGCACTTCATGAACCCCGTCCCGGTGATGACCCTGGTCGAGGTGATCCGCGGGCTCGAGACCTCCGACGAGGCGTGCGACCTGACCACGGCGCTGTGCGGGAGGCTGGGCAAGACGCCCGTGCTCGTGAACGACTATCCCGGGTTCGTCTCCAACCGCATCCTCATGCCCATGATCAACGAGGCCGTGGTGTGCCTCATGGAGGGGGTCGCGGAGGCGGAGGCCATCGACCGGGTCATGACGCTGGGGATGAACCACCCGATGGGGCCGCTCGCGCTCGCCGATCTGATCGGGCTCGACACCTGTCTGGCCATCATGGAGGTGCTGCACCGCGACCTCGGGGACTCGAAGTACCGCCCGTGCCCGCTGCTCCGGAAGTACGTGGCGGCCGGACGCCTTGGTCGAAAGACGGGTCGCGGCTTCTTCGGATACGGATCCGACGGGTGACGCGCCGCTCGTTCACAGGGATCGGGCTGTCGGGCGACGCCCTCCAGATCCTCGAGCTGGCGAGGCAGTTCGCCGAGGAGCGGCTGGCTCCGACCGCCGGGACGCGGGACCGTGACGAGGAGCATTTCGACACCGAAGTGCACCGCGAGCTGGCCGAGCTCGGGTTCCTGGGCATGCGCGTGCCGGAGGAGTACGACGGGCTGGGGCTGGACCTCCTGACGTATCTGTACGTGCTCGAGGAACTGGCGTGGGGGGACGCCGGAGTCGCCGTCTCGGTGAGCGTCCACAACTCGCTTCCGGTGAGCCTCCTGGTCCTCAATGGGACCGAGGCGCAGAAACGGCGCTGGCTGCCCCCGATGGCTCGGGGCGAGGCCCTGGCCGCCTTCTCGCTCTCGGAGGCGGGGGCCGGGTCCGACGCCGCGTCCCTCCGCACGCAGGCCACGCGGGACGGGGAGGACTGGGTGCTGGACGGCGAGAAGATGTGGGTCACCAACGGCGCGTCTGCCGATCTGATCCTCCTGTTCGCACGCACGGACGACCCGGGGGATCGACGCGGGAACCGGGGCATCGGCGCCTTCGTGGTGCCGACCGACACGCCCGGCCTCAGGGCCGGGAAGAAGGAACGCAAGATGGGCCAGCGCGGGTCGGAGACCGTGTCGGTGGTCCTCGATGGGGTGCGGCTGGGTCCCGAGCACCTGCTCGGCGAGCCGGGGCAGGGGTTCGCATACGCGCTCGCGGCCCTCGAAGGGGGACGGCTGGGGATCGCAGCCCAGGCGCTGGGGATCGCGTCGTCGGCGCTCGACCACGCCCTCCGGTACGCGGCCGAACGCGAACAGTTCGGGCACCCGCTCAGGGACTATCAGGGCATGGAGTTCAAGCTCGCGGACATGTCGATCGAGCTCGAGGCGGCGAGGGGACTCCTCGAGCGCGCCGCGCGGGCGGCGATGGTGGGTGACCGGCGGGCCCGGCGACTGTCGAGCGCCGCGAAGCTCGCCGCCAGCGAGGCTGCCATGCGGGTGTCCCGGGAGGCGGTCCAGGTCCACGGTGGCTACGGCTATTCGAGGGAGTACCCGGTCGAACGCTTGTTCCGGGATGCGAAAGTGACCGAGATTTACGAAGGCGCGAACGAAATCCACCGCGTGATCGTCGCGCGGCAGCTATACAGAGAAGGGGGAGACGAGACGTGACCCGTCCAGGACTGGAGGTTCCGGATACCGCCGTCGGCGTGCTGGGGGACGAGGGCCACGAGCTGTTCGACCTGCTCTCCAGCATGGGCCACGAGCAGGTCGTGTTCAGCCATGATCCGTCGTGCGACTACCGGGGGATCATCGCGGTGCATGACACGACGCTCGGTCCCGCGCTCGGGGGGACGCGCTTCTGGCCGTACGAATCCGACCGGGGGGCGGTGATCGACGTCCTCCGGCTGTCGCGCGGGATGACCTACAAGGCGGCCGTCGCGGGTCTGAACCTGGGTGGCGGCAAGGCAGTCATCATCGGGGACAACAAGACGCGCGACCGCGAGATGCTCATGCGGGCCCACGGGCGCGCGGTCGATAGCCTCGGGGGGCGGTACATCACGGCCGAGGACGTGGGGGTCTCCGTGGAGGACATGGATCTCGTCCACATGGAGACCGAGTTCGTGGTCGGGATCCAGGGCCGCTCGGGCGACCCATCGCCGGTGACGGCGTACGGCGTGTACCGCGGCATCAAGGCGTGCGCGCACAAGCGATACGGCGAGGATTCGCTCAAGGAGCGGGCGGTCGCGGTGCAGGGCGCCGGGCACGTCGGGTATCACCTGTGCCGGTACCTGACGGAGGAGGGCGCCAAGGTGTACGTGGCCGACATCGACGACGCGAAGACGGGGCGGGCCGCCGCCGATCTCGGGGTCGAGGTGGTCCCCACCGAGCAGATCTACCTCGTGGACGCGGACATCTTCGCCCCCTGCGCGCTGGGCGCGATCCTCAACGACACGACGATCCCGGCGCTCGAGGTCGATATCGTCGCCGGGGCCGCCAACAATCAGCTCGATCGCCCCGAGCACGCGGACATGCTGCGCGAGCGCCGGATCCTGTACGCGCCCGACTATGTGATCAACGCGGGGGGTCTGATCAACGTGTACTCCGAGCTCGTGGGCTGGAGCCTCGAGCGCGCCAACCGCAAGGCCGGAGAGATCTACAACGTGCTGCTCGCGATCTTCGACCTGGCCGAGACCGAGGGGATGACCTCGAGCGAGGCGGCCGACCGCGTGGCCGAACGCCGGCTGGAGCGAGTGGGTCGGCTCCACCGGGGGCCATTCTGATCCGTCGGTCGATCGCCGGTCCGCCACCCGAACCCGGGAGATCCCGTTGACTTCGCTCTCCGCCCCCGCCGGCGTCGACAGCGCTCGGGGTCGCTCGCACCTCGCCGAGTCGGACCCCCAGGTAGCGGGGGCGATCCGCCGCGAGCTGGAGCGCCAACGCTCGGGTCTGGAGCTGATCGCGAGCGAGAACTTCGTCTCGCCCGCCGTGCTCGAGGCCGTCGGGTGCGTGATGACGAACAAGTACGCTGAGGGATATCCCGGCAGGCGCTACTACGGGGGCTGCGAGCACGTCGACGAGGTGGAGAATCTCGCTCGTGATCGGGCGATCGGGCTGTTCGCCGCCGATCACGCCAACGTGCAGCCGCACAGCGGGGCACAGGCCAACATGGCCGCGATGTTCGCGCTCATCGAGCCGGGCGACACGATCCTCGGCATGGACCTGTCGCATGGCGGACACCTCACGCACGGGGCTCCGGTGAACTTCTCGGGTCGGCTGTACCGCGTCGTGACATACGGGGTGAGCGAGCGGGACCGCCGGGTGGACTACGACGAGGTCGCCCGGGTCGCCGAGCGCGAGCGGCCCGCGCTCATCATCGCGGGGGCGAGCGCCTATCCGCGCACGCTCGATTTCGAGCGTTTCGGCGAGATCGCGTCGGCCAGCGGGGCGCGGCTGCTGGTCGACATGGCCCACATCGCGGGGCTGGTGGCCACGGGGGCGCACCCGTCGCCGGTGCCGCACGCGGACGTCGTCACGTCCACGACCCACAAGACCCTGCGGGGTCCGCGCGGGGGGCTGATCCTGTGCCGCGAGCAGCACGCGCGCGCCGTCGACAAGGCGGTGTTCCCGGGGCTCCAGGGAGGGCCCCTGATGCACGTGATCGCCGCCAAGGCGGTCGCGTTCCACGAGGCCCGGGGCGAGGAGTTCCGCGTCTACATCGATCGGGTCGTGGAGAACGCGCGCGCGCTGGGGAGGGGGCTCTCGGCGGCCGGCTACGACCTCGTCGCCGGCGGCACCGATACCCATCTCCTGCTGGTGGACCTGCGCAACACCGAGCTGAGCGGCAAGGATGCCGAGGCACTTCTGGGACGTGCCGAGATCACGGTGAACAAGAACACCGTGCCGTTCGAGACGCGCTCCCCGTTCGTCGCCTCGGGCATCCGTCTGGGCACATCGGCGCTCACCACGCGCGGCATGGGCGAGACCGAGATGGCCACGGTCGCCGCGCTGATCGACCGGGCGCTCCGCTCCGGGGGGGAAGAGGCCGAGCTCGAAGCGGTGGTGCGGGGGGTGAGCGGGCTGTGCGACGCCTTCCCGCTCTACCCGGGGCTCTCCGACGGTCTCGCGACTGCGTGAGGGGGTCTCGACGGGGGCGGCACGCGACTTGACGTCAACTTTTTGCCGCGTCTACCTTTTCGCGTTGGGCGGTTTACGGGTTGGCGACCCCGAGGGGGGGTCGGTGGAGGTCGAGGATCGGGGATGCACGACGTGACCACAGAGGGCGCGCTGGCGGGACTCAACCGGCGGAACCCGCGGTACGCGGAGCCGGGATACGTGTTCGTGCTAACCGCGCTCCACCGCTGTCTGGCCACCCTGGACGTCCCCCGCCATGTGTCCGGGGGCGAGGTGGCCGACGCCGTGCGCTCGCTCGCCCTCGGCCGCTTCGGCCCGCTGGCCCGCACGGTGCTCGAGCACTGGGGGATCCACGCCACGGCCGACATCGGCGAAATCGTGTTCGATCTGGTGGATTGCGGCATCCTCATCAAGCAACCGGAGGACACGCGAGAGGACTTCGAGGGGCTGTTCAGCTTCGACGAGGCGTTCGAAGGGGACTTCCCCTGGAGCGGGTAGGACCTTGGGTCCGCCACGCGGCCCCCGGCGGCGGGTGGCGGTATTTTGACGGGAAGCGTTCGCGGGCGAGCTGGCAGGCCCGACTACCGTTCAAGCAGGGGGAGGGGTGACCGCGTGGAAGATACGGTACAACCGTTCACGAAGTGCCTGAGTTGCAACACAGGGGTCCTGCTGCCGCTCTCCGATTACGGGCGTGACGGGGCGCCCATCCGCTACAAGGCGTGGGTGTGCTCGAAGCCGGATTGCGGGTTCAACATCCGGATCGACAATGGGGAGATCAGCTTCGGGCGCAACGTCCAGCAGTCCTACAAATAGCCTTCCCCGGATAGGGTGCCACCCACCCCGGGGGGCACCCTGGCATCCGCACGCGTGAGCACCCCGGATCCGCCCCGAGACTGGTGGCGCATCGCCGCGTCGCGGGTGTGGCTCCCCACGGCGGCGGAGATGGCCGAGCTGGACCACGCGGCGACCGCCTCGGACGCCATCCCCGAGCGCGCGCTCATCGAAAACGCCGGTCGCGCCCTGGCGATGCGCGTCCAGACCCGCCGCCCCGAAGGCCGGGTGTTGTGTCTGGCGGGAAGCGGGCACAACGGGGCCGACGCGCTCGTCGCCGCCCGCTCGCTCGCCGCCTGGGGGCGCGAGGTCGAGCTCGTGGCATGCGGGAGCCGCCCGCCACGACCCGACGTGCTCGCCGGGTGGGATCTGTCCCTGGCCGAGGCCACGTCGCTCGAGCCGGCCCTGGCCCGCGCCGACGTGGCCCTCGACGGCATCCTCGGAACCGGCGTCGAATCCGCGCCGCGCGAGCCGCAGGCGGCGATCATCGAGCGCCTGAACCGGAGCGGCGTGCGCGTGATCGCCGTGGACGGGCCGAGCGGCGTCGACTTCACCAGCGGGGCCGTGCCGGGGGCCGCGGTGCGGGCGGAGCTGACCGTGACGTTCGGGTGGCCGAAGCGGGGCCTGCTCCGCTTTCCGGCCCGCGGGTTGTGCGGCGACCTCGAGGTGGTCGAGATCGGCTTTCCTCCTCCCGACCCGCCCCCGGCCGCTCGCCTCATCACGGCCGCCTGGGTGGCGGAGCTCCTCGGGCCGCGCGCCGATGACACGCACAAGGGAGGCGCGGGCTACCTGGCTCTGGTCGGAGGCCAGCCGGGGATGGCGGGCGCCGTCGTGCTGGCGGCGCGGGCGGCCATCCGGGGCGGCGCCGGCATCGTCAAGGTGGTGAGCGCGCCGCAGAATCGTGACATCGTCCAGACCGCGGTGCCGTCGGCGGTGTTCGTCGACTGGGAGGACGCCGGGGCGGTCGAGGCCGCGGTGTCGTGGTCCGCCGCGGTCGCCATGGGGCCCGGCCTGGGAGCGGACAGGCGCGCCCTCGTCGAGCGGGTGCTCGCGGCCTGTGAGGAGCGACCGGTGATCCTGGATGCCGACGGTCTGAACGTGTGGGGCGGGGACGTCGATGCGCTGACGGCGGCGCTCCCGGCGTCAGCGCTCCTCACCCCGCACCCCGGCGAGATGGGGCGTCTGTGGCACGGCGGCCGCGAGGCAGTGCTGCGCGATCCGCCCGGGGTGGCGGGCGCGGCGGCTCGCCGCCTCGGGTGCGCCGTCCTGCTCAAGGGGGCGCCCACCTGGGTGGCCACGCCCGATGGATCCCTGCGCGCCACGGCGATCGTCAGTCCCGCATTCGCCACGGGCGGGGCCGGGGACGTTCTCACGGGCCTCGCCGGCGCGTACGCCGCGGCGGGGCTCGCCCCGGCGGACGCCGGCACGTGTGCGCTCGGCGTCTCGGGGCTGGCGGCCTGGATGGCGCCGGATCCGATCGGACACGCCGCCGCGGACGTCCCGGAGCGCATCCCGGCCGCGCGCAGCGCGTTGGCCGGGGTCAGGCCGGGCGCGTGGCCCGGGGTCCTCGCCGCCCTGCCGGCGGCGCGCGGCGGCCCGGACGATGAGCGCTGACACGGAGGGGCGGAACGGCGACCCCCGGCTGGCGCCGGGACCCGAGACGGCGAGGATCGCGGCCTTCCTCGAGGCCGCGGCCAGTGCCGTGCACGCGGCCGACGCCGTGCGACCGGCGGGGACCGTGGTCGTGGGACCGGGCGACGACGCCGCGGTCATCGGCGTGGCCCCCGGGTCGCGGGTGGTCCTGAGCACCGACGCCTCCGTCGAGGGCGTCCACTTCCGCCGTGAGTGGATGACGTGGGAGGTGATCGGCCATCGGGCGGCCGCGGCGGCGCTGAGCGATTTGGCGGCCATGGGCGCCGAGCCCGTCGGGCTGCTCGTGTCCGCCGCGCTTCCCCCCGAGCTCGACGCGGGCACGGCGGCGGCGCTGGGGCGTGGGGTCGGCCAGGCGCTCGCGCTCGCCGGGGGACGCCTCCTCGGAGGCGACCTTGTGGCCTCGCCCGGCCCCGTGATGCTCGACGTGACCGTGGTGGGGCAGACGGCCCGTCCCGTGACGCGGGCCGGCGCCCGCCCGGGGGACGAGGTGTGGATGACGGGAGAGCTGGGCGGGGCCGCGTCGGCCGTCGGCGACCTGCTCGCGGGGCTGGAGCCGCTCCCCGCGGCGCGGGCGGCATTCGAGCGCCCGCGTCCACGGGTGCGCGAGGGCCTGTGGCTCGCGGAAGCCGGCGTTCACGCGATGATCGATCTGTCCGACGGGCTGGCCCGTGATGCGCGCCACCTGGCGCTCGCCTCGGGGGTGCGGATCGAGCTCGACTGGGAGAGGCTCCCGATCCACGCGGGGGCGCGCCCGCACGCCGACACGGAGGCGGGGCGTCGTCTCGTGCTCGCCGGGGGAGAGGACTACGAGCTCTTGGTCACGGCGCCCCGGGGTCTCCTGACGGCGCTGCGGCCGAGGTTCGAGCGGGAGCTGGACGTTCGGCTGACCGAGATCGGTCGGGTGCACGAGGGAGCGGGGCTGGACATCCGTGACGCGAGCGGCGCCGCCCTGCGCGCGGGACCGGGGTTCGACCACTTCGGGCCGCCGGTCCCGTGATCCGCACGGCGTGGTATGCGGTCGTCCTGGGTGTGTCCACGACCTTTTTCTCCCTCGTCGGCGTGCTGGGCGGGCTCGTGCGCGCTCCGCACGGGCTGTACGACTGGATCCACCGCAACTGGTCACGCTCCGTCCTCGGCGCGGCCGGCGTGAGGACCGACGTTCGGGGCCTCGAGCACTCCGAGACCGGCAGGGCCCAGATCCTGATCGCCAACCACCAGTCCATGTTCGACATCTGGGCGCTCATGGCGGCGGTTCCGGCCTCGCTCCGATTCGTGGCGAAGGCTGAGCTGGCGCGCATCCCCCTGTTCGCCGCCGCCTGCCGCGCTGCCGGCCACGTGTTCATCGACCGGACCAACGCCGAGCAGGCGGTCGAGGCCATTCGGACCGCAGGCGAGCGCATGCGACGCGAGGGTCTCACGCTGGTGATGTTCCCGGAGGGCACGCGATCGCGCGACGGGACCCTGGGGAGGTTCCGCCGGGGGGCGTTCGCGCTGGCCATCGAGACCGAGGCCTATCTGATTCCCACCGCCGTCGACGGCGGCGGGCGCATCCTGCCCCGCGGCGCCAGGCAGATCCGACCGGGGGTCATCCACATCCGTCTGGCGGAGCCCGTTCCGCTCGAGGGCATGACCCCGGAAGACCGGGACGAGCTGGTCCGGGACACGCGCGACACCGTGTCGGCCATGCTCGTCGGACTGCGCCAGACGAGCTGATCGGAGAGGTGGTCCGGGGGACTTGTTCGGGGCGACCGGGACGGGCATGTTCTCGCGGCGTGGGGGTCGGTCGCTCGACCG